>Ga0302287_10000015_pt1:145000-198020 | contig 198020 bp, 167 predicted proteins | sample III_Fen_E2_4_FD_200452 | JGI IMG/M metagenome (GOLD analysis project Ga0302287, IMG submission 200452) | Peat permafrost microbial communities from Stordalen Mire near Abisko, Sweden - III_Fen_E2_4 | ecosystem: Environmental > Terrestrial > Soil > Wetlands > Permafrost | place... | reverse complement strand
CAGGGGCTACGAAGACCAAGGATGTGCTGGTAGAGATCGGTGCTGTCCATACCCAAAACCTGCCTAGGAAAAAGCCAATGGTCTACGGGTGACGTACCTGCTACCCACAGAAAATCCGGGAGTGCCACCCAGACACCATTTCTAAAATCACTCACTTATTCGGATAAATACTTATCACCATGAACACGAAAGACATTTCAAACTTTTTCCATATTGATTTATTCGACATCTACGAACGCTGGGAAACCGTAGAAGGCCAGATCGTTAGATCCGAGTTCGGCAAGCACGCAAGAGAGGTGCTAGACGACGCTGGGAAGGTGATAGGGCGTGTCTTGGTCGAGGTGCTCGAAGATGTGGCGCAAAAGGCCGTAGACAAAGGCGTAGAGGTCGTGACGGATAAAATAAAGAGCGTCGGGAAGGACGCTCTAGACGAGATCAAACAGAATCGACGTAAAATCATCTAGGCATCTAACACCAATACATCAAAATGAATATCCAATTCCGACATTTCCATCAGTCGATACGCCCCGCACACCACAATCAACGCCTATATCTGACATGAGTATTACGCTTTTGTATTCAACAAAATAGCCGATAGAAAGCTGTCCACCAAAATCCACCCCTCTTTTTCTCACAATACTTCCATTGTCTTTTTCAGAGTAATGCCTCATGTGTCCCAAATACAACTTTGGGTTCGCATAGATTCCATGCCAAGACGGCACCCAACCAACCAAAAAACGCTCATATCGATCCGTGCAAATCTTTGAATCAATATCAAAAATTGCGCAATCATCTATTCTACCCACCTCAGCACTCACACTTATTTTTCTATCCGATGAATACTCGTACATGTAATCAAATTTATACTCTATACCATCAGAAAAGAGCGGTCCAGCTATCATTCCTATAGGATGCAGAACAAAAAACTGCTTTGCATTGCATATTGAAAATAGTGAACACAGAAACAAAAACATCTTCTTCATTCAGCGTCTTTCTTTAAACAGTGAACGCCCCCGATATATCGAGGGCGTATTTTCACAAGCCAAAAGAACTATTTAGTCATTTCAAATATCCAGTATTCCACGATGTACCGTCAGTTCCCCAAATGATCTGATGAATTCGATTCACTACATCATCAGGCGTGCTATACATATCCCATGAGTCCGAATTATCATCATCTTCAGAGTCAGTATAAATAGTTCCATGCTGCATCCCTGCGATATTTGAGTTCGCAATAAATACGCCGGAATTTTGGCTCCAAGGCTGTGTGTCCTTTGTCCATCCAAGGCCACTTACCGACAAATCAGCCGGGACAAAACAGAATTCCATCCTTGTGTTATTATTCATTACGCTTGGACTGATATCTCCAATAGAACTATTATTATTATCATCATCCTCATTATCAATCGACCTAGCAAATGGATATGCTCCATCAGGGCATTCATCGCTCATTCGCAGAACGATCATGTCATATCCGGATTTTGGATAAACTCGTGATGCATCAAATGTTTCTTTACAGAAGGTCAAAATTGTATTGCTGTAAGCATCAACTCCAGCAGGAACATTTTGACTGGATGTGTTATTATCATCATCTTCATCATCCATCCGGAATGTCACTTGTCCATTTACGCAATTTGCATCGTGCTTAAGTACACCAACTGTAACGGCGGTCGTTGGAACTTTTCCTGGATCAGTACAGTTTGTAGTAAATCCAGCACCGCAGTACTTATTTCCACCATACGGAGTGAAATACACCAGAGCAGCAGAATTCTTCACGGTATGTAGTTGGTAAAGCTCCCAAAAATTGTTCGCTTTATCAGCTTTATCCTTGATCGCCGCCTTGATTTCTTCTCTACTTGGAGAAACAACATCTCCATTTATCCAGCAGAAGTAGTACGGGCAAGTTACATGAGAAACACTACCAATATAATCTTGTCCAATTTTGTTGTTATGAAGATCCATAGCTTGATCTCGAAGATCGCCATCACTTGGAGGAGCGCTTCCTTCTTCATGAGCGCGAGTCATTCGGCGAGCAAATGTCACACATTCGCCAACTTTATCGTATTCATTGCCATTTTCAGAGCATAGCAATGCATTCCAGGCAGCATGTCTAAAGGCATCTGCACTTGTTCTCCAAGGATCTTTTCCCGGAAACTGTTCTGCCGTCCATTCTTTTGCCAATCGTGTTGCTCTTTGCGCTCCATCAATTGAAAATGGATACATAAGCAAAACGTCTTGCTCTTGAGACGATAGCTCTCCCCATGAATCATACGCACTTGATACAGACGCAGCACGAGCAGCAATGCCATTCACAACAAATCCAGCTACTTGAGACGAAGTATTACTGGAAGTTCCCTGCTTCGATTTTTCTATCATAAAATCAAACAGCGGCACACGCACAACTCGCTCATATGCTTCAAATATCGCATCATACTGCGATTTAAATTCATCCTTAGTCAAGCCTATAATATCCTTGGCAACCCTTGCATACAACACATCATCCGACGCCATCCAATCAGGATACGCATTCAACGTCGATTTGAAACCATCAAAATCATCAAACTTCATCATTGCTGCTTTTCGCGCAATCTTATCCGCCATAACAGCACTCGCATGCGCAGCAGAGTCGTATTTGCTAAGGTAGTCAATATTACTGTATCGAACCCAGCCAGTATCCACACCATACAATACCGCCAGCTTATTTCCAACAATCAGAGTAATTGGATCAGGAACATCACCACTCAAAACGGTGCCATTCATATCCTCAATTTCGATTTTGTCATTTTCATTAAATGCTGATTTCATGCTACATGAATAATCCGACTTCTTAGAATAAGTGGACCAGTTGGCATAATGAATCCCGAATGCTATGCCGTTTTCATTTGGATAAATAGCTCCTGGCGCAACAACTGCATCAGGAAACTTCAGCAGCACTTCATAATAGTTATTACTCTTAGCTACAATCTGAGCGTTTCCGCCAGGAATATACCAAGATTCAAGCACAGGAGATGTATCCGATGCATGCAACAAGTACCTTAATTGAAATCCATTCAAGTATTTCTTTCCATTATTCTGAACCCTTATGTAGACTTTACTGATATTTGCCTCTTGCAAAGCATCTTCACGAGACATCACTCGTATATCAACATCAGAAGGATCGATTTCCATATCGCTTGCCGTCGGGGCGCTTCCAGAAACTTCCTGACTAGATGATGCTAAAACTATCTTTTGGTTTTCAAGAAATACACTACTACGATTATTCGATGGATCACTTGCCTGAGACCACTTAGACCAATCATTACGATGCAAGCCAATTGCAATACCGCTTGAATCTGGAAAAGTTGATCCTGGAGCTATTGATACATTTGCGAAACGCAAATTCAAAGCCCAGACATCTCCACTGTATCTACCAACAGTATAACTTCCTCCCGGGAAGTACCATGGCTCTACTTTGAAATTCGAATCAGGAGATGTGAAATAATACGTAGCGGACACATCCGTCAAATATTCGTCGCCATTATTCGTTATGCGAATCCTAGGCGAAGATTGGTTACTCTGCCCTAACGCTGATTCAAACGATTGAACTATTCCTGATTTCGCCGAAAACAGAGACGCGACCAGCGTTGCAACTGTTACAATACTCATTTATTTCTCCTTGGGTTGGGATTGTTTTGCGCCCTTGGTTGATGTACTTATTTCGTAATCGTTATAGTATCCTTGTTTATGTTTACGTTTAATGAATCTAAACAGCGAGACATTTTGGAATCATCATGATACTCTCCATAAGAAACACCTTTTCGATGCCATGCCTTCGCAAAAACCACTGCCAAGCCATTCCCAATCAATACATCTTCATGCACTACAATTTCTACAGAATCCTTACCTAATATTCCATATCGCTTCTCACTCCAGGCCCCATTTTCCCATACCAGCAGTGTATCAATAGCATTAACTGAGTTATTGTACACCTTCATTTTCAACCCCACCCCGCCCCCTGCACAAACATTTTTCGCAACAGTATCATTTCCATTATTACTATTCATTATAGTATCTTTTGTTTCATCACCACAAGCACTCAATACACTCACAAGTGCCCATCCAATGAGCATACATCTTATGCGCGAATTGATTGCGTTGATACTTATCAATGCAAATACGGATTTATGTTGCAATTTCAAAAATGCCTCCCGGGAATTGTATAGCGGCTTTCTGTCAACTCAAAATAGCGAAAATGGCGCAGTCTTCAAGATACTTTATAAATCCATCTAATCTATATATTTATAGATAAATAGCCTGAGAAGTGGGCAAGCCCCCTTCTTCTCACACCTGAACACGGAAAAACTTGAACCCGTACCCTTGAAGAGTCCCCAAGCTGGGCAAAATCCACTACACGGAAAGATTTTACAGGCAGTGAATCCAACCCCTGTTCCCCTTTCCGCCACCTTCCACAGGCGTTTTTTGCCCAAGATTTGCCCAAGTTGTGCAAAACAGGGGCAAATAATGGCGGAAACTGCGATAATTTCTCAAACTATATATTGTGGAGGCAAACACCTAAAAAGCGCAGTATTTGGTATAAAATGAGAAAAACCAAGGCTTGTGACCTTGGTTTTTCCCTGCTGAATTATAGAGCGTAGGGGAATCGAACCCCTGTTCCCGCCGTGAGAGGGCGGTGTCCTAACCGCTAGACGAACACTCCAGCGTTGAAGTGAGGACAAATTTATGGGAGAACCGAGGTTCTGTCAAGGGATGGTGTGGGGTTAAATTACCTTTGGTTGGGTGAAGAGACCTTGCATCGCCATCGTAGGACGTGCCAACGTTGGCAAATCCAGCTTGTTTAACCGAATTTTGGGCCACCGTGCCGCCGTGGTGGACGACCGCCCCGGCGTGACGCGTGACCGCCACTTCCAGGAGTGGATGTTCAACGGTCGTCGACTCGACCTCGTGGATACGGGAGGGTTCATCGACGAGAAGCTCGACCCGCTGGCCGCCGACGTGCGCCACCAGATCGACCTCGCCATCCAGGACGCCGACGTGGTGCTGTTCATGATCGACGTCCGCACCGGCGTCACCTATGACGACATCCAGATGGCCCGCAACGTGCTGCGCACCGGGCGCACCACCCTGCTCCTGGCCAACAAGGCCGAGCGTCCGCAGGACCGCGAGTCGCTGCACGAGATGTTCCAGCTAGGCTTCGGCCAGGCGCATTGCGTCTCGGCCACCACCGGATACGGCTTCGACGGGCTGATGGAACGCATCCAAAAGCTCCTGCCTCCCTTCCGTCCCGAACCGGCCGAAGAGCGCACCACCATGCGCGTGGCCATCCTGGGACGCCCCAACGCCGGCAAGAGCACGCTGGTGAACAAGCTCTTGGGCGAGGAGCGCGTGATCGTCTCGGCCATTCCCGGCACCACCCGCGACTCGGTGGACGCCAGCTTCAACTGGCGCGGACGCAAGATCGTGCTCACCGACACCGCCGGACTTCGCAAGAAGTCCAAGGTCAAGGACAGCATCGAGTATTTCTCGAACATGCGCGCCCTGGAGAGCGTGCGCCGTAGCCACACCGTGCTCTTCCTGGTGGACTGCGCCCACGGCATCGAGGAGCAGGACCTTCGCATCCTGCGCCAGATCGAGGAAGCCGGCAAGGGCCTGGTGGTGGGCATCTCCAAGTGGGACGCCCGCATCGACAAGGACCACAAGAGCTTCGACACCATGGTCAAGGAATGGCGCCTCAAGTACCCAAGCCTTGCCAACGTGCCCATCATCGCGTTCTCCACCCAGGAAGGCCAGCGAGTCGAAAAACTCCTGGAGAAGCTGGTCATGGTGCGTGAGAACAGCCGCCGCGTTCTGGGTCGCGAGCCCCTGATCGACTGGTTCCAGTCCTGCGTGCAGCACCGCCAGCCGCCTTCGGCCAGCGGACAGGCCATCCGCCTTTTGCGCTGCTGCCAAGTGCATGTGGATCCGCCGATGCTGGCCATCGAGACCAAGACCCCCGATCTGGTGGTGGAGGCCTACCGCCGCTATCTGCGCCACAGCGCCATCAAGCGCTTCAAGCTCGAAGGCATCCCGCTGCGCATCGCCTTCCGCGACACGCTGGAGCTGCGCACCGACGAGGACCTGATCCTGCACGGCGGCGTGCTCGACCCGCAGCCGGTCAAGAAGGTGGCCCCCAAGCCCAAGGCCAAGGACTTCAGCGACCTGGTGGTCGAGGAGGTCGATTCGGACGAGGAGTTCGAGTTCGACGAGGACGAAGCCGAGGAAGAGGAAGTCTGAACACCGTCTCCCCCGCTTTCCGGGGGAGATTTTTTTTGAGGCCGGAACCGTGGCACTGCTCTTTGCGCTGATCCTTGACCACTTGCTCGGGGAACCTCCGGTGCGATTCCATCCCGTGGTGTGGATGGGGCGGTACCTAGGCTGGGCCCTGAGGAAGCTGCCTGCGGGAAACCGTCAGGCCTTCCGTTCCGGGGCGATTCTCTGGCTGCTGGGAGCCACGGCTGCGGCAAGCGTCGGGATCGTGCTCCATCGCGCCGTGGCGGTGCTGCCTTCCTTTGCCGTGGCAGGGCTGGAGGGCTTCCTGCTGTGGCCGCTGCTGTCGCTGCGCCTGCTCACCCAGGAGGTAGCAGGAGTGGAATCGGCCTTGGGAGAAGGGATCGAGGCCGGACGGGAACGGCTGTCGCGCATCGTCAGCCGCGACACGACGCACCTCACGCCGGGAGAGGTGCGGGAATCGGCGCTGGAGTCGCTTTCCGAGAATTTGACAGATTCCGTCACGGCACCGCTGTTCTGGTTCCTGCTGGGCGGACTGCCGGGGGCGTTGGTGTACCGCTTCGCCAACACCGCCGACGCCATGTGGGGCTACCGCGACCACCGCGAGTGGTTCGGCAAGTTCGCGGCCCACGCCGACGACGCCTTGAATTGGATTCCTGCCCGCCTGACCGGGCTCCTCCTGTGCCCCTCGCGCCTGTGGGGACGACTGGAGGAGGAGTCGCACCGCACCCCCTCGCCCAACGGCGGCTGGACCATGGGGGCACTTGCGCTGCGGCTGGGCGTGCGGCTGGGGAAGCCCGGCGTGTACACGCTCAACCCCGATGGACTCGAGCCCGAGGCGGAGCACACCCGTATCGCCATCGCTGCCTGCCGCCGGGTGGCCTGGATCGCCGCAGCCGTGCTTGCCGTGCTTTGGTGGTGCTTCCATGCGTGAGCTGCCCGCCCACGGTGGGCCCGACGGAGGAGCGGAGCCGCGCTTTGATTTTTCTTCCAACGCGAACTCCCTGGGCCCCAGCCCCGCGCTCAAGCGCGCGCTTTCCCTGGCCCGTCCCGACCTGTACCCCGACCCGTCCTACACCGATTTGCGCGCGAGACTAGCCTGCTCGCGCGGCACGACGCCCGATCACACGGTAGTGGGAGCCGGTGCCGCCGAACTGATCTTCCGCAGCGTTCTGAGCCAGCCCGGACCGGTGCTGGCCTTTTCCCCCAGCTTCGGGGAATACCACCGCTGCGCCAGGGCGTTGGGACGCGAATGCCTCACAGCAACCGGCGAAGACGAGGCCCTGTCCCGCATTCCCGAACAGGGCTGCGTGTTCGTGTGCCTGCCCAACAACCCCGACGGTCGCGTAGCTTCCCACGCATTCCTGCAGGAAGCCGCCGTGATCTGCCGCCAGCGCGGCACCCGACTTGTGCTGGACCTGGCCTACGAAGGCCTGTGCGAGACCCTGCCGGAACTTCCGGTCGATGCCGATTGGATGTTCGCACCCAACAAGCCCTTCTGCACGACCGGGGTGCGGGCCGGCTGGATGCGGTGCGCCGACTCCGCTCACGCTGCCCGACTGCGCCCCCTGTGCTCGGCCTGGGTGGTGGGGTCGGAAGGCGTGGCCCTGTTGGAGTGGTGCCTGGGCGAGACGGCTCAAGCGTGGCTTGCACGCACCCGCAAGCGGCTCTGGACCGGCCGACGCGCCTTCGCCCGGGAGCTTGCGGAGCTGGGCGTGGAGGTGCGCGAGACGCCCGCCAACTGGCTGCTGGCCCGCAGCCCTGCCCCGGACGCCTCGATTCGTCTGCTGGAAGCGGGCCTGCGGGTGCGCGACACCACCAACATGGGTCTAGCCGGCTGGCTGCGGATCTCGGTGCAGTCCCCTGCGGCCGGGGCCGAGCTGCTGGAGACCTGGAAGCGGCTCTTCTAGCCCTTTACCCGAAGCGGCGGATCAGGATCCACAGCAAAAGCGGCGGAAGCACCGACCAGATCTCCTTGCTCCAGCCGCTGCGGGCCAGGGCGCCGCACTGGACTGGCGGGTTCTCGCGGGAAAGCAGCAGGCTTTCGCTGTGGGCCAGGAAGGCATAGAGGAGGATCACAGGAAAGGCCGCCAGGCCCACGCTGCGAACGGGGAGCAACGCCCCGAGGATCCCGACGGCCACCAGCACGTTCGCCGCATAGAGGGGATGGGAGACGTAGCGGTACGGCCCGCTCACCACGCGGCAAGGAGCCTGGGGCAGGGCACCGCGCGAATGCAGCCCGATGTGGCGGCGGGCCCAGAGGCGCAGGGAAAGTCCCAGCAGCAGCGGAACGATGCTCCACGCCGAAGACGCGGCGATGCGACGATCCGGCCACACGGCCAAGGCACCCGACAGGACGGCGGCGCTGGCCAGCCAGCCGCGCCAGCGATAGACGGCGCGGAAAAGGTGTTGGGAGAGCGTATTCACTTGGATCTTGGCAAATATGCCTCCCACAGGCACTGATACATATTGTAAAAGCTCTGTCACGGTCGGCGTCGTTCCCCCCAGGTTCTGTATCTTGGACCGGTGAACCAACCATGCGGCTGTCGGGAAATGCGGGGGAACATCGGCTCCAGGGGACGGCGCCTGCGCTTGGCCCTGGGCGTGGGCAGCCTTTCGGCCGCCGCGTCGCTGACCGTCCTGCTCTTTGCCTTTTCCGCCGACCCTTGGTGGCGCCTTTCGGTCTTTTTGCCCCTACACCTGGGAGTCTTGGGCATCGTACAGGCCCGCACCGGCATCTGTGCCGCCTATGCCGCCTTGGGTGCCTGGGAGCTGGACTGCAAGGGACCTCAGCAGATCCCCGACCAGAGCCTGGAGAACCGGTTCAAGGAACGGGCCAAGAAGATCCTGCTCCTGACCTCCCTGGTTAGTGCTATCCTCACGTCCTTGCTGCTGCTTTTCTGACATTCCCGGAATCCGGGACACGTCCATTCCGTCACTGTCCTGTGAGACTTGAAATGAACTTTACTGCCAGAGCCTGCGCCTTCTCTCTTTGCCTCCTTGCCAGCGCGGCCAGGTCGCAAGCCGGGAGCCCGGCTGTCGCCACCGACCAGGAAGCCTTCCTGCGCCAGGTACTCCTGCGCAATCCTTCCATCCAAGCCGAGAGCCTGAGCGTGGCCGGTAGCCAAGAGACCCGCTCTGGAGCCACCTCGCTTCTGTTGCCCCAGTTTGCCATCACCGGCAAGCTCAGCGGCACCAGCGACCTGGACGACTCCCGTTCGGCTTTAGCCCAGGCTGGCGCGACAGTCAGCCAGATCCTGCCCACTGGCGGCACCCTCCAGGGGCAAGCCCTGACCCAGCGAGCCTACAGCGCCACCAACTCCACCTCCGCCCCTGTCTACAGCGACACCGCCCGCCTGGTGGCCCAGCTACTGGGCATCCCGCTGTCCACCGGCAGCAAGTCCAGCTCCTCCACCCGCGACAGCCTGGGCTTGGGCGTCTCGTTCACCCAGCCGCTCCTGCGCGGCTTCGGGGACGGCGCCCAAAGCTTCTACCAGATCGATCAGGCCCGGGCCAGCCTGAAGGTCCAGATCCACTCCAGCCGCGCCCAGGTGCTGGCCACCGTCGGATCGGCCCGCAAGGCCTGGTGGAATCAGCTGTCGCAGGAAGCCCTGTGGTCGGCCCGCATCCAGGACACCATCCGCACCGACAAGCTGCTGAAGGTGGCACGACAGAAACTGTCCATCGGATCGGGCACAGTGCTGGACACCCTGCAGGCCTACGCCGACCACCTGCAGGCCCGCAGCGACTGCCTGCTGGCCTGGACCAACGCCCGCTCCTCGGCCATCGACCTGGGCACCTACCTCGACACCTCGGAAGTCTGGATCCATCCCGTCCCCGACACCTCCATCGCCCTGCCCATTCCTCCCAAGGAGACCTTCGGCAGCGCCGATGCGCTCCTGAAGCAGGCCGAGACCAACTCCCCTGACCTGGCCCAGGCCATGGCGCTGGAAGAGAAGGCCCGCAGCGAGGAGCTGTTCCGCAAGCGCGAGACGCTTCCCACCCTTGACGCAGGCGTGTTCGCCCGCAAAGCGATCTTGCCCGACATGACCTTTGCTCAGAGCGTGAACTACGGAGGGCAGATCAATCTGCTGTGGGACATCCCCGACGGCGTGAACCGTGCCTCGGCCCGCAAGGCGCTCCTGGACCTGCGCAAGACCGGCATCCAGGCCGCCAAGGCCCGCAAGGACATCCGGCGCACCCTGCAGCGGCTGCTGGACCAGAACAGCCAGCGCACCCAGGCGCTGGACCTGTCGGCGCAAGTGCTGGCGGCCCAGCAGGCCCGTCTGGTCTCGTCCCTGCAGGGCTACAAGGACGGCTCGGTCAGCTGGACCGACGTGCTTTCGGCGCGACGCGACTGGATGAACGCCATCGTCAATTCCTGGACCCAGATGTCCTCCCTGCAAGCCAACATCACCGACATCCAATCCCTGACCGGAACCGGCCCCGCCTCGCTGGGCTGGAACTGGGGAGAATGACATGAGACCTACGCATTTCCTCGCCTTCGGATTCGCCCTGGCCCTGGTCGGCTGCAAGGACAAGACCGCCGACGTTCCCACCCGTTCGGTCGTGGTCGGCCCCGCCTCGCTGCGCGACGTGGCCCGCCTCACCGGCACCGTCAAACCCTCCGACTCGGTGGTGGTCAAGAGCGAGGTGAGCGGCCAGATCAAGCGCCTCCTGATCAAGGCCGGCGACTTCGTGAAGAAGGGCCAGCTCCTGGTGGAGATCGACAGGGAACAGCTGGAGCTCAAGCGCGACCAGCTACAGATATCCGTCGAAACTGCGCGGCTGACCCTCAAGGCCGCCGAGCGCGACCTCGATCGCGCCAGGAGCCAGGTCTCCACCGGCACGGTGAGCAACGACCACGTGCAGGACCTGGAATTCGCCCGCGACAAGGCCAAGCTCACCCTGCGCAACGCCGAGCTCGACCTCAAGAGCAACCAGCGCGACCTCTCCAACTCCCGCATCGTCTCGCCGCGCGACGGGCAGGTCATCGCCCTGAACGTCACCGAAGGCGAGATGGCCACCTCGGTCACGGCAGCTGCAGGCGGCACCTCGATCGCCGTGCTGGCCGACCCGCACGACCTCAAGGTGGTGGTGGAGGTCAGCGAACTGGACTTTCCTCGTCTGAAGCTGGGCCAACGCGTCGAGGTGTCCACCGAATCGCAGTCCGACAAGCTCCTGATCGGACACATCAGCTACATCCCGCCCGGAGCCCAGGCATCCGCCTCCAACGCCTCGGTGATGGTGTTCAAGGTGGAAGTGACCCTGGACAAGGACGCCAAGGCGGTGGACTTCTCCGAAGTGGCTGCCGGAGCCAAGCGCAGCCACGAAGGCGGTGCGAAGGGCGGCAAAGGCGGCAAGGAAGGGATGAGCGGGCATCGCCCTGGGAGCGACAGCTCCGGCAAGCGGCAACACAAGGCCGTGGCCGCAGCCCGTGATTCGGTCAACACGAGCCTCGTGCCGGGCATGACCGTCAACGTGGACTTCGTCTTCCTGGAACGCAAGGCCGAGCTCACCGTGCCCTACAACCTGGTGGCCACCGGTTCCGACGGCGTGACCCGCACTGTGTGGGTCCGTCGAGGAGCTGGTGCCGCTCCCGATGCCAAGTCCGACAAGAAGTCGGCATCGGACAAGGACAAGGCCCCCGGCCTGCGTTCGCAGCGCGTCCAGGTGGGTGCCACCGACTACAAGAACACCGAGATCCTCTCGGGCCTCTCCTTGGGAGACACCGTCTTTGCCGCCCCCGACACATCCAAGGGCGCCGGCCGCAAAGGCGGAGCCGGAGGTCCTCCGTGAGCGGGAGCCAAGCGGTCATCGAGACCAAGGAGCTGCGCAAGAGCTACTTCCTGGGCAAGGAAGAGGTCCCGGTGCTCCATGGACTGGACTTCGTCCTGCCGCGCGGCCAGTTCGGCGCCATCATGGGGCCGTCCGGAAGCGGCAAGAGCACCATGCTCAACATCCTGGGATGTCTCGACCGCCCCACCAAGGGCGAGTGCTGGATCGCCGGCCGCGACACCGCCAAACTCACTGAAAACGAGCTGGCCGACCTGCGCTGCCGCGACATCGGCTTCGTCTTCCAGGCCTTCAACCTGCTGCCTCGCCTGACGCTGGAGCAGAACATCGAGCTTCCGCTGCAGTACCTGGGCTTGCCCCGCAAGGAGCGCCGCGCCCGCGTCAAGGAGGCCATGGACCGCCTGGGCCTGGGCGATCGCGGCCGCCACCTGCCCAACGAGGTCTCGGGCGGACAGAAGCAGCGCGCCGCCATCGCGCGCGCGCTGGTCAAGCACCCGGCCCTGCTGCTAGCCGACGAGCCCACCGGCAACCTCGACTCCACCACCACGGAGGAAGTGCTGCGCATCTTCCAGGAGCTGCACGCCGAAGGGAACACCATCCTGATCATCACCCACGAGAGCGAGGTCGCCGCCCGCGCCAGCCTGGAGTGGCACATCCGCGACGGGCGCATCAGCACCATCCGGGGCGCGTAGATGGCTCTGGCCACCTCCACCTGGCGACTTCCCTTCCTGCTAGCGGTGCAGGAAGTCGCCTCCCACCGCATGCGCTCGGGGATCTCTGCCTTCGCCGTGTTCCTGGGCGTGGCCGCATACCTCGTGATGACCTCGTTCTCCAAGGGCATGGAGACCCAGAACAGCAAGATGTTTCTGCAGATGGGCGGAGCAGAGGTGGTCACGGTAGAGACCATGAAGGCCAAGGACCCCAGCCAGGAAGCGCTTTTTGCCAAGTCTCCCGGCCTGCACCTGGCCGACCTCTACCTGCTGCAGAAGCGCGTGCCCCAGATCGAGTCAATTCTGCCCACCATCTCAAGCAACCTGCACTTCCGGGTCGGAGGCAGGCACGTGCGCGGCATGGCCCAGGCCCAGGCGTGGGACAACTTCGCCGTCTACAACTACGCCTTCGACACCACCGGCGAGGTCAACCGCGAGAATTGGGAGAACGGCGCCGCCATCGCCCTGATCGGCAGTCGCGTGGCCGAGGACCTCAAGAAGGCCTCCGGCAAGGTGATTGGACAGGAACTGTCGCTGGAAAGCGGTGGCCGGGTGCGCGTGGTGGGCCTGCTCCAGACCACCAGCAAGTTCGATCGCCGCTCCTTCGAGATCGACGTGCCGCTGAAGTGGCTGCTGCGCGAGCAGGGATCGGCCAATCCCGTGATCGCAAGCTCGGCGGTCAAGATTCGTTCCCTGGACTTGCTGCCCACTGCGGTGCAGGCCATGAAGGCCGAGCTCCTGGTGATCCATCGCGGCGTTCCCGATGCCGACGTGACCACCAACGAGGACACCATGAAGGAAAGCCAGCAGACCATCCAGGTGATGTCGATGGTGACCGGCATTATCTCGGCCATCGCCCTGATCGCCGGCGGCGTGGGCATCCTCAACATCCTGTTCGCATCCCTGGCCGCCCGCATCCGCGACCTGGGAGTGCAGAAGGCCCTGGGCGCCACCCCGCGCCTGGTCTTCCGCCAGGTGTTCTTCGAATCGCTCCTGGTCTCGGGGACCGGAGGCCTGCTGGGCTGCATCACCGGGCTGCTGCCGTCCCTCATCGCCAAGAACGCCCTGCCCTTCCAGCCGGTGCTCGCAGCCTCGGATGTCCTGACAGGACTGGGAATGGCCATCGGCGTGGGCGTGGGGGCGGGCCTGCTCCCAGCCATGAAGGCCGCCCGGCTCGATCCCGTGGAGGCCATGCGCGCATGAAGAGCCTCCTCTCCTCCTTGTGGTTCGGGACCTTCGCCGGCCTTCGCGAGATGCGGGTCCAGCCGTTGCGCTCGACCCTCTCCATGACCGGAGTGGGCCTAGCCATCGCTGCGGTCACAGCCATCTTCTCGATCAACGGGGGCTTGCAGGCCGTGGTCAAGGACGCCGCCAATTCGATGGGCGGACCCGGCCGCTTCATGGTCCGTTCGCAGGAAGCCGCCAACGCCCAGGAATCTTTCCAATTTGCGCGCTCACCGGGCCTGCGTCCCGTGGACGGCCCCAGGCTGCAGGCCCTCCACGAGGGCGAGCTCAAGGCCATGAACTCCTGGGGCACGTGGGCTCAGGGCAGCTGCGGGGGCAACACCCTGCGGGTATACCTCAACGGCATCGACGCGGACTACCTGGACCAGATCCTGCAGGTGACCGTGACCCAAGGCAGGACCTTCGAGCCCGAGGAGTTCCTGCGCGGCGATCCGGTGGCCCTAGTGGGCTGGACCCTGGCCGAGGAACTGGAAGGACGGCTTTCGTCCCACGGCAAACCTCTGGTGGGCTCCACCCTGACCATGAACGGCGTGCGCTACCGGATCATCGGCAGCTTCTTCATGGAAAAGGGCATGAGCTGGCGCTACGCCAGTGCCGCCCTGATTCCCTGGCACACCGCCGAACGATTCCACATCGGTCCCTCGACCACCACAGGCGGGATCCAGCTGCAGGCCAGCTCCCCCGACAGCATCGACGACTTGGTGACCCGCGTCACGGCCTCCATGAAGGGACTGCACCGCGGTGCGGAAGACTTCACCTTCCAGCTCTTCAACTTCATCAAGGAGTTTTCGGGCATGATCACCAACATCACGCTCCTGTTCTCGTTCGTGGCCGCCCTCACGCTGGGCGTGGGGGCACTGGGGATCCTCAACGTGATGCTGGCAAGCCTTGCCGACCGCGTGCGCGAAGTGGGCGTGCAGAAGGCCTTGGGCGCCAAGCCCCTGGAGATCGGCATCCAGTTCCTGGCCGAATCGGTCACGCTCTCACTGGTCGGGGGCCTGTTGGGACTGGCGCTGGGCTCGTTTCCGGTCCTGATCGGCGACACCATCTTCAACGCCTTGCACTTCCGCCCCATCCTGGATTTTTCCGTGGCCTTCAAGGCATTGGGGATCACCGTGCTGGTGGGCGTGGTCGCCGGACTGTTCCCGGCCTGGAAAGCCATGCGCCTGGATCCGATCGAGGCACTGCGCTACGAGTGATCGGCCGGGCCCGGCAGCTCATGCCACCGGAAGTGCTCCAGGCTCGCGCGCACGTGCAGTTCACCCGACTCCATGCCCGTCATGTGGGCAAAGAGCTGCCCGAAGTTGCCCGACTTGGAAAGCATCCCATTTCGCTGGGCGCTTTCCATCAAGGCCAGGATCGACCGGAAGGCGGCCATCTCCTCGTGGTTGCGCTCCCCCTCGTTCCAGAGCAGCTCCCCCACCGGGGCCTGACACAGCCCCTCCAACCCCTGCCGCGCACAGACATCCAGGGCCAAGGCCGCTTCGTAGCCCACCGTGAGCGCAAGCGGAAGCTCGCGGACCGCGCTGACCCGCACCGCAAGGACCGGGCAGCACGGATCGGACAGGTACGCCAGGTCGGACTGCAGGACGGAGAGCAAAGGCCGCAGCGCGAAGCGCGATGCGGGCGAGGGCTGGCCCTCGTAGCCCAGCGCCAAGGCCGCCGACGGGGCATCCAAGAGCGACAGGACCAGTCCCGACGCCAGGTCCCAGTCGATTTTGCGCAGCTGCGCCGGAACCACCAGGAGCACATCGCATCCCAGCTGCTCGATGCCGCGTTGCAGCGCCAGCCCTTCGGGAGGCGGCTCGTGCGGGAGGAACTGCCATTCCCCACCCAGCACCCGCGCCTCCTGGGCCTGCGCGATCTCCAAGCTGGCGTCGATCGATCCCAGGTCCACCACCGCGATCTCGCTCCACGGGCACACGTCGCCGGGCCAGCCGTGCCGCAGCGCCAGCAGATGCTTCCCCAAGGTCTGCGCGGCGTTGTGGGCGGGCATGACCACGCCCAGACGCAATTCTTCTTGGCGCGCCCGATCCACCAGCTGGCGGGCCTGCCTTGCCAACCTCGGACGGCTTCTCTCCTTCAGCCAGACTTCAGGCAGCATTTCCTTCATCCTTCCAAAGCGCGTTCTGGACCACGGCGGCAAAGGCCTGCCGCAGTCCCGGCCGCAGGTCGCGGATGTCCAGCGTCTCCTGGCTGGTGGCGATGCCCACGCACTCCCCCAGCCCCAAGGTGACGGCCGCCACGCCCCAGTGCAGGCACACCGAGGCATCGGAGCTCGAGGCTCCCAGGCGCGTCTTGAGACCCGCCCAGCTCTGAGTCTTGCGACACCCTTCCACCAGCTGGTGATCGGGGTAAAGGCCCGTGGCGTGCCGGAAGCCCTTCTGCTCCAGGAACACCCGACATCCGGGAGTGTCCTTCACCAGCAGGTCCGCCTCCTCCTGGGCCCGCAGAATCATGCGTTGGAGGTCGGCCTCATCGTCGGAGCGCAGCTCGAAGCGAAGCGATGCCCGGCTGGGCAGCGCGCTCCAGGCGTCTCCCGACTCCAATCGGGAAGGGTTGTAGAGGCCACGCGGGCTCACAGGGCGAGGCAGGGCTTCCAGGGCCTGGGAGTACTTCATAGCCAGCCGCAGGGCGCTGGGGCGATTGCTGTCGCGCCAGCAGTGGCCTCCCGGCGTGAGCACCGTCAGCTCGCCCCGATAGGTACCCACCGACCAGTGATCCAGTCTTCCAAGGCCTGGCCCCTGCAGGCAGATGGCCCGGGAACAGGTCTCGGAAAGCCACGGGAACAGGGAACAGATGCCGCGCAGGTCGCCTGCCATCTCCGAACCCACCGTTGCCACGAACCAGATGTCCCCGAGGTCTGCAGGTCCCCAGGAGCGCACGGCACGGGCCAGCTCGGCCATGGCAGCCAAGGCGAAGGCGTTGGTGCAGATGCCCCAGCCGGTCAGGCGGTCGGGCCGCACCTCGATGACGGGATCCGTCCCGGGGGAATAGGGGGAATCCAACGCCGCCGTGACCAGGAGCGCCTTGCCCTTGCGGTTTCCGGGCAGCCGCCCCAACACGTTTCCCGCCTCGTCGATGCGCGTCTCGGGCAGGATCTCCGACATCACGGCTTGGAATTCACGCGCCCGCAGCGCCTCGAATCCGGTGGGTGAGGCGTGTTCGGCCAAACGGACGGTGTTGGCGACCAGCTGGGAACGCCGCGACTCCAGCCCCTCCAAAGCCTTCCAGAATCCCGAACGCGCTGCGACATTTTCGATCGAAAGCATGTTTTCCTCTAAGCTGGTGGGGGGAGTCGTCCGATAAGATAGGAATGAGCACCATCGACCCGACGACGCAAACCTCTCCCTCCCCTGCCGAAGTCACCGTGACCACGACCTGCCTGCGGAAATCCCAGGAGATCCCGCAGGAGCAGATCGAACAGCTGCTGCAGGGCACCTCCCAGTCGGCCAACCTCCCCTACCAAGGACAGAACCTGGACGTCCAGGCCTAGCGACGGAACCAACGCCATCCGGGAGCCGGGTCCAGGATGGTCTTCCCGACCACGCTGGCCCGCACCAGATCTTCGGTCAGCCCCCTGCGCACCGAAGCAGGAGTCGCCACCGGCACAGGCACCGCATTGGGCTGGTGCGCCCGCTGCGCCACCAGCTCCGCAACCTCGCGCACCGCCACGGCGCGCTGCCAGTCGTTGGTCACGGGAGACGCCGAAGGAAAGGCCTCCTCCGGCTCGACGCGCTCCACCTCGGGTTCCCGACCGGCATCGTCCCGGACCTCCGCCTCGGGCTTCTTCATCCGGTCGCGGATCGAGCGGATCACCTGGATTCCCACCAGGATCACCAGCACGACGACCTGGAAGCGATCCATCAGGCCTTGCCCGCCTCGGGATGCGACAGGGCCGTGCGCATCTCGGTGTCGGCCTGCACGTTCTTCATGGAGTAGTAGTCCATCACGCCCAGCTTGCCGTTGCGCAGCGCCTCGGCCATGGCCAGCGGAATCTTGGCCTCGGCTTCCACCAAGAGGGCCCGCATCTCCTGGATGCGCGCCAGGTTCTCCTGCTCCAGCGCGATGGCCATGGCGCGGCGCTCTTCCGCCTTGGCCTGGGCGATGTTCTTATCGGCGTTGGCCTGATCCATCTGGAGCTTGGCTCCGATGTTCTGGCCCACCTCGACGTCGGCGATGTCGATCGAGAGGATCTCGTAGGCCGTACCGGCGTCCAGTCCCTTGCCCAGCACGGTCTTGGAGATCGAATCGGGGTGCTCCAGCACATCCTTGTGGGAGTCGGCCGAGCCGATGGTGCTCACGATGCCCTCGCCCACGCGGGCCAGGATGGTGGCCTCGCCGGCGCCGCCCACCAGGCGGTTGATGTTGGTGCGCACCGTGACGCGGGCCAGGGCCTTGACCTGGATGCCGTCCTTGGCCATGGCCGCCACCACCGGGGTCTCGATGACCTTGGGGTTCACGCTCATCTGCACGGCTTCCAGCACGTTGCGGCCCGCCAGGTCGATGGCGGTGGCCTGCTTGAAGGTCAGGGGGATGGCGGCCTTGTCGGCGGTGATCAGCGACTGGACCACGCGCGGCACGTTGCCGCCGGCCAGGTAGTGGGCCTCCAGAAGGCCCGTCTCAAGCTGGATGCCGGCCTTCACGGCCATGATCTTGGCGTTCACGATCAGGCGGGGGTTGACCTTGCGGATGCGCATGCCCACCATCGCGAACAGCCCGATCTGGGCGCCCGAGAAGATCGCCTGCACCCACAGGCCCAGGAAGTTCGCCAACAGGAAGAGGAAGACGATGCCGGCGACAGCCAGTCCAAGTCCGAGTGCGAAGGTCATGTCCATGAATCAGTCTCCTTGCGCGGAAAGATCCTTGTCGCTCCGTGCCGCGCGCACCAGGAGCCGGTTCTGGCCAGTGCCGACCACCAGGAGGCGATCGCCTTTTGACAGGAATTGTCCATCCGAGAGTACGTCGCGCAGCTCGCCCGCAACCAGGGCCTTGCCGGCCGGCCGCAGGTCGGTCTCGGCGCGGCCGGAAGCGCCCAGCAGGCGCGAAAGCTCCTCCTCGCCGCCGCCCGCGTCCAGGCATTGGGGAAGCCCCATCGGGGTGCGGTGGATCTGCCCCAAAAGCAGCTTGAACAGGATGGGAAAGGCCACGGCATCCAAGGCCGCCAGGCTCCAGAACCAGACGCCCGCCGGGGTCAGCCAAAGCGACGCCGACAAGCTCGCGACCATGGCAAGGGCCAGCAGCCCGAAGGAGGGCAGGAAGATCTCGGCGGCCAGCAGGCCGGCCGACAGCAGCTGCAGCAGCGCGATCCAGACAACGTTCATGCCTGCTCCACGATCCAGCCGTCGTGGCTGCGGGAAACGACTCGCACCGAGGTCCCCTCTTCCAGGTATCCCGCCAGGCAGTGGGCCTCGATGCGCTCGCCCCCGGCCTCCACCGTGCCGCGCGGCCGAAGCGCCGTGATCGCCACGCCTTCGAGCCCTGCAAGGTCCCGGCCGACCTCCTGGCCGTTGCCCTTGGCCAGAACGGCTTCCAGACGCAAGCCCTCGCGCACCGGGACGGCAGGAAGCAGGAAGCGCACCGCCAGAAGGCTCAGGAAAAAGCCCCCAGCCAAGCATCCCATGACCGTTCCCAGACTGTGGAGCGTGGCCCGCAGTTCCACCGGATTCGACGGCCACAGGAAGCCCTGCAGCGACATCGTCAGCGCCGCAAGTAAGCAAAGGATGCCTAAGATCCCCGGCACCATGGTACCCGGCAGCAGCCAGACCTCCAGGAAGAACAGGAGCATCCCGATGCCGGCCAATAGGAGCGGCTCGTGCCCGGAAAGCCCCATGGCGTACTTGGATCCCAGCGCCAGCCCCAGTGCTAGAAACCCGACCAGACCGAACACGAAGCCGCCCGGGCTCTTGTACTCGATCCACAGGCACGCCAATCCCACCAGCAGCAGGAGCGAGCTCCAGTCGGCCATCCAGCGCACGTAGCTCTCGCTCCAGCTGGGAACGGCCGTGCTGGTCCGCACCCACCCTTTGGCCTTGCACAGCGAGTCCAGGCTGGCGTGCGTCCCCCGCGAGAAACCCAGCTCCCGGGCTTCGGCATCGTCCACCGTCAAGAGTTGGCCATCGGCCACCAGGATCTTCCAGGAAGCATACCCTTGCCGTTTCTCGCCCACCAGCTCGCCGAAGTTCTTGGTGGTGTAGTAGTCGCGATGCCCGGCGGTGTCCACGGCCTCCACCACCTCCAGGTCCTTGGTCACCATCTTCTCGGCCAGAAGCAACGCAAGTCCATGACGACGGGCCAGGGCCCGGAAGCGGGCGCGCAGCGGGCTCTCGATCTTCTCTCCCAGGAAATGCGGCCCTTCCTGGGTGGAGATGATGGGCGCGCAATCCCCCAGCGTGGCTCCCGGCGCCATGTACAAGCTCTGCGCCGAGAGCCCGATCAAGGCTCCGGCCGAGATGGCCTTGCGGCGCACGTAGGTGACCGTGCTGCAACACGAGACGCTGGTGATGGCGTCCGAGATCTCGAAGGCCGACTCCAGTTCACCGCCCCAGGTGTCCACGTCCAGCACGATGACGCCGCCCTTGTGCGAAGCCTCCGCAAGCGAGCGCTTGACGTGGTGCGCCAGCGCCTCGTCCACCGTGCCATGCACCTCGATCACCGTGACCGAGGTCGAGACGAACCAGCCCAGCAGTGCCAGCAGGAGAGACACGGATCAGAACCCGAAGCCCTTGAGCCGTTTCCCGATCTCGTCCTTGGCCTTGTTCTGCACCGCGTTGGTCGCGCTGTTGGCCTTGGCGCGGGCCGCGTCCTCGAGCCGTTTCTTCTCGGATGCGGCACGGGCCTCGAGTTCGGCCTTCTGGCGGTTCACCAGGGCTTCTGCTTCCTTCTTCTTGTCGTTCAGGAGCGTGGCAGCGACGCCCTTGGCCATGTCGCCCAAGCGCGGCGCGTCGGGCTTGAAGGTGGGATTCTGGAGCGTGCCCCCGATGACGTAGGCCACGATGACGCGCTTCTGGTCGTCGGTGGGAAGCGCGGCGGTCAGCGGCAGCCCAACGCCCTTGAGGTAGCCCGTGGCGGCCGCACCGCCAGACAAGAGCGGAGCCGACACCGCCGTCGGCAGGTGGACGTCGGAGGTCATGTTGAGCGCCTGGTCCAGACCCACCTTGCCCTTGGCCTGGATGCTGCCCACGGATTGGCCCTCCACGGTCATCTGCTGGAAATCCAGCACCCCGTCGCGCAGCTGCACGGCGGACGCGAAGGTGTTGAAGTCGATGGTCTTGAGGTCTGGGACGGCCGAGTAAATCTGGTGCAGCGAGGTGGTCATCTTGCCGAACAGCGGCGTGCTCAGGCGCCCTTGGGCAAAGCTCACCTTGACGTCGGCCGAGAGCTTCTTCATCAGGTCGGCCGGATCGCCAGCGAACGAGGCGACCACACCCACGTTGCCCTTACCCGACACGTCGCGCATCAGGGAGCGCAGGCTGCGCTGAGGCATGCGCGGGGCCAGGGCCGGCAGCAGTTGCCCGGCTTCCACGCCGTTCATGTTCACGTCGGTGTGCATCGAGATGTTCTTGGGATTGGAAAGACCCGCCGTCAGGTTCTGTACGAAGGTGCCACCGTACACGTTGGCCTGGTTCTTCATGGAAAGCGTTCCGTTGTTCAGTCCGGTGCTGGACTTCATGCCCGTGAGCTGCAAGCCGAAGGCCTTCACCAAAGCCACGTCCACGTTGCCGGAAAAACGCACATTGGGCAATTGCGGCAGCACCAGGGGCTTGGACTCCTTGGGCTTGTCGGTGGTGTCGGGAGGCGGCAGCAGGTGGTCGAGGTCGATGACCTTCGAATGCACGGCAGCGGTGACGGAGGTGACCTTTCCCTGAGCAAGCGAGGGGACGACCATGGCCATCCAGTCGGTCACCTTGGCGTCCAGCGCAAGATCGGTGGGGCCGGTCACGATGGCGATCTTCGCACCAAGCTCGGTGTTGGCAAAGCTTGCCGTGCCATTGAGCTGCACCGGCTCAGGCAGACCGGCCAATCGGGCCGAGATCTTCTCGAACGTGGAAGTTCCCGCCAGTTGGAGCGCGGTCGGATTGGCCGGATCGAGCGGTCCGCTGCCCTTGAGGTCGAAGCCCAGGAAACCGGCCAGGGCCAACGTGTCCAGACCGGGCACCAGCTTCGAGACGGCGGCGAGATCAATGCGTCCCTTGGTGTCCAGGGACTTGAGGAAGGGCTTCTTGGGAAGACCGCTCACGTCCAGCAACAGGCTCACGGGATTGCCAGCAAGCAGCAGATCGAAGGGCTGGATCTTCACGCCCAGAGTGGAATCGGGGGAATAGATCCCGATGGTGCCGTGCAGGTTCTCGAGCTTGGCAGGAACACCGACCACCGAGGCTCCGATGCCCACGAGGTGGATGGATCCGTCCACCTTGGGCAAGCGGCCCGGCAGGAGCTTGCCTTTGACTTGGAAGTCGAAGTCCGTGGTACCGACCAGGGAAGCCTTGTCGACCCAGGCGTTCAGGCCCTTGGGGACCTCCTTCAGGAGGCTGGCCAGCGAGATCTTGCCCGACTTCAGGTGGAGGTCGAGGTCGGGGGTCACCAGCACGTTGGTGGCCTTGCCGGAAAGCTCCACCGCCACGTCCTGGAGCGAGGCCTTGACGGAGCGAATCTCCACCGAGGCTCCGGGCAGGTTTAGGCTCAGGTCGTGCGAGACCTTGATGTGGATATTGCCCTTACGCACCGGCATGCCGGCGCCGGAGACGCTCACTTCGCGCAACTCCAGATCGCCCTTGGTGGTGACGTTCTGCAATTTGCTGTCGGTGGAAAGCGAGATGGTCTGTTCCATGTCGCCGATGGCGAACTCGCGGGCGTTCTTGCGGTCCAGGTAGGTGAGGCTGGCCTTCTCGATGCGGATCTTCTGCACCGAGAGCGGAAACGGCAATTCCAAGGGTTTGACAGAATCTGTCTTGACTACGGTGGTCGTGTCCTTGGGACCGCCCAGTCCGTCCAGCGAGGTGCGGCCGTCGGCCAGCACCTCCAGGCGGATCTTGGGTCCGATCAGGCGGATCTCGCTCACGACCGGGCTCATGGCAAAGAGGCTCTTGAGAGAAAGCTCCACGCCCAGCTCGTCCAGGTGCAGGAGCGGCTCCTTGGAAAAGCCCGAATCGGCGTTGTTGGCCACCTCGAAGCCCTTGAGCGAGACGCCCAGGAACGGGAAGAACTTGATCCCGGCCCCGTCCACCTTGACCGGGCGCTTGAGCTTGGCCGCAGCCTGTTCCAGCACAATGGCCTTGACCTTGGCGGGCGGAAAGAGCCAGGAGAGGGTGCCGACACCCAGGATACCCAGACCCGCCAGCGAACCGGCGGCGACGAGTGCGAACTTGACAGGCCTACGCATTGGAAACCCTTTCTCGAGTGTTCCGACCAAATTTAGCGAATCAGAAGCGGGTCAGCAGTTGACGTAGGGCATCTTCCTTCGAAGACTCCACCCGCACGTTCAGATCCTGCATTTTCTGCCGCAGGAGCACAGGATCCATGGCGACACCGCCACGGATCTCCTCCAGCTCCTGCACCGCGGCCGCATCCAGCTGCGGGACGGCCACCGACTTGGCCCGATCCGGCGAAAGCGGCGGGAGATCGGTGTGCTCCAACAGCGTCGCCAGGCGCCGAGCCCCTTCCATCGCCACCCAGTTCCACCAGCCGGGACTGTGGCTGGGCAACAGGCGCGCCTCCGTGAGCGACTGCCAACGGCGCACCACCTGCAAGGGCGACTGCTGCATGCCCAGGTTCAGGCTCTCGATGCAGGCCGCCAGGACGAGTTCCACCACCGGGCGATCGACCCCGTCCCGTGGTTCCGGGGGGAAGCGGTCGGTGCACTGGAAGCGGATCAGACCCGGCCGTACGGCTGCGGGATAGACAAAGCGCATCAGGTCCTCGAAGCCAGCCTTCCAGGTCGCATCCTGCAGCGTCCTCAGTCGGACGGACCAGTCCTGGGCGGACTCTCCGAAGTCCCCGAGCAGGTTCAGGAAGTCCGACCACCAGGCGCGTCCCCATTCGGTCAAGCCCGTCTCCAGGCTTTCCAGGTGCGCGGCCCCGGCCACACGCATCTCCTCGCGGTCGTTGCCGGTCGAAGGCACCGACAGGGCCGAATCCGTGGTTCCTTCCAGCTCGAAGATGGAGAAGGTTCCCGTCTCGAAGGCCTCGGCGGAATCCTGAAAGCCCCGCACCGCCGGCTTGGGGACGGAAGGCGGCACGTCGGCATGGTGCCTTTTGGCTTTCTCTTCCAAGAGCTCGTGCAGCTTCAGGGCCGCCATTTCCTTGGGCCGGTCGGTTTCCCAACCCATTTCCTGCAGCGCCCGCACCACCGTGGTCACGATCGCGCCGCGCGTCCCGGAAGAGGCCGAGAGGATCTGGTCGGCCGCCCGATCCAGCAGTTGCCATGGCGGCGACCACTGCGGAGACGGGATGAGGCTGTCCCCGGGCAGGTCTGCGACCTCTCCCAGCCAGCGGTCTAGGCTCCCGCTCATCCACGAGCCGTCGGCGCCGCTGCGACGCATCTGCGTCAGAGAAGGCAATCCTCCCTCGGCTGGCACGATGCAGGCACCCATGTAGACATCCAAGGGGCGGATTCGTCGCAACGCCCCCTTGTGCAACCGGTTCCAGGAACGCGCCTGCAGGGACAGTCCAAACAGCACCTCCCAGAAGGCGGCATCGGAAGCCAGGGGCTGGTGGATGGGACGGCGCCCGGTCCGGGCACCCAGCACGCGTGCCAGGTCGCAAACGGCCAGCACGGACTTCCAGTCCTCCTGATCAAAGCTCTCTCGCAGCAACTCCTCGGCATGCTTGGCCACAGCGCCCTTGAGAAAAGGCGTGCGAGATTCGAGCTTCCGGCGCAGCCGACGCACGAAGGGAGCTTCCGCCGGGGTCATGCCGCGATCGCAGGCCTGTTGCTGGTCGCACACGTAGCGCAAGCTGCCCAGGAAGGCGCCCCGCAGGTCGCTGGAATCCTCAAGCAGAGCCTTTTCGACCTCGCGCACCGAGGCCGGAGTCCAATCCTGCCCGACCAACTGCTCGGAGCGGCGCGAGAAGAAACGGCGGATGTCTCCCCACAGCGCATCCCGGCCGAAGAAGGCCAGCAACCCGCCCTCTTCCCGAGGTGGCCGGAAGCGCACCGAACAGGACGCGGGAGGGTTGTCTCCTTCATAGGATGAACCCTGGGCGAGCATGGCCGCACGAACTGTCAGTGCCGCAACTTCCTTGACAAGGGACATGACTCCAAGATACAACGACCACGCGTTTTTTCCGTTCCGTCCAGCACATTTGCCGCTCATTGCTTGCAACACGCGACGCGCCAATGGGAAGATGTTCCCATGAAACGCCGTCACCTGGGGGTCACGCTGATCGAATTGCTCATCGTCCTGGTGATCGTCGGCATCTCCTGCGCCATGGCCGTTCCCGGCTTCAGCCTGCTGATGCGGAAGGTCCAGGCCAAGTCCGCCGCCTTCCAGCTTCGCGACGCCTTCCAACTGGCCCGATCCGATGCAATGTCCCGCCGCAGGTTCGTCGGCGTGGCCATCGACACCGGCACCCTTGCCTGGAATCGCTTCATCGACAACCCCTCCGGACCTCGTCCCGGTGCCTTCGACAGCCTCGACACCGTGAGCAGCCGCCAGTCCCTGCCGGGCTACCAGGTCACCTCGCGCAGTTGCACCCGCCTGGATGCCAGCGTCTGTTCCGTCGTGTTCTCCCCCGACGGCAGCACGGTCGATGCAAGCTCCCTGCGCCTGGTCCTGCGCAACGCCACAGCGAATGTCTCCCTGAACGTCCTGATCATCGCGGCCACCGGACTGCCTCTGGTGGAGGTGCAGCCTTGAGACGCGGCTTCAGCCTGATCGAGGTCATGATGGCCCTGGTGATCCTGGGGATCGCCCTGGAGATCTTCTTCCGGACCACCCACCTCGCCCAGAAGAACAACGCCAAAGGGCGGGACTGGCAAGTGGAGACCACCGTCGTGGAGCGGACCCTCGAGAACCTGCGGGTCGACTCCACCGTCACGGCGTTGCAGGGCATGAACCTCACCTGGATCGACAGCAGCATGGGCCCCAAGATCCAGTTGCAGGCGGTCGGCTCCGTGGCTTCCGGCTCCGTCGCTCCGGACTTCCCCGCCGACATGGTCGCCCAGATCAGCATCAAGGCCATCCGGATCGGGTGGACCGACACCACCTCCGTCACGGCGGTGATCTGGAGCAACCAGTGAACCGCCGAGCCTTCACCCTGATCGAGGTCATGATCGCCATGATGATCTCCGGATTGGTCGTCAGCGGCGTGCTCCTGACGCTGCAGTACCAGTTCCGGAACTGGTTCGCGATCGAGCAGCAGGCGCAGATGGAACAGATGAACCGCGGGATCCAAAATGAGCTCTCCCGCATCGTGCGCATGGCCGGCGGCGAGATGGCGCCCGGTACCGGAGGCGTGCGGGATCTGGGCGATTCCGGCCTGTGCGTGATCCTCAACGAGAAGGCCATCGTCTGGACGCCCAAGGACTCGGGCATCTACCTCCCGGGCAGTCGCACCTTCGCCGTGGCCTTCTCCAAGGATCCCAAATGGAGCCCGGGGATGGTCGTCTCGCTGCGGGTGAATGCACCGCCACCAGGAAGCTCCTCGGGAACCACGCGCAGCCTGGACACGCTCCTGAGCCTCAAGGTCCAAAGGGTGCAGCTGATGCCGGACAGCAGCGTTCCCGATACGGTGGTCTTCGACGCCAGCGGCCTCGTCTCCTCCTGGGGCTGGAACGGCGCCTTGCAGGCCAAGGTCGGCATGACCACCTACGGCGGCGACAGCATCTGCTACCGCAGGCGTTCCGACACGCTGGTGCGCTTTGCCCAGGACATCTACCACCGCAGCGACTCGGGCTGCCTCGCCATCGACATCGACACCTTCAAGGTCGGCTACTTCGTGCGCACCCAAGGCTGGAAAACGAGCCTGTCCAACACCGGTGCGGACACGCTCCAGAAAGTCCGGGTCCGCCTGGTGGTGCGCAGTCACAGCCCGGATCCCGCCCTGAAAAGGCAGCAGCCCACCACCGGCGGCTACCGGCGCCTGGCCACCGAAGCGCAGTACAGCCTTCGCAACTGGCAGTACATCGTCAACCGCTGAAGGCTACCATGCGACCGATGCCGACAACCTCCCGCCCTCCGCAGCGCCCGCGCGGCATGACCATGCTCATCGTCCTTGCGATCCTGGCCATCCTGATGGTCGTCGGGATGGGGATGCTCTCCAGTTCCGGCAAGAGCCTGTTGAGCTCCTCAGATGCCCGCAGCGAACTGCGCGCCCGCGTGGCCTCGGAAGCGGTGATCTCCGCAGCCGTGGCCGATGCCGTGAACCGGGCCGGCGAGGTGTTCGGAGGCACGCTTGCCAATGGCCAGCGCAGCCTGGTCCTGGGGACCGATGTCGGCAAGGCCGAGATCACCTACTACACCACCTCCGGAGGAACTTCCCTGCAGCAGGGGCTGGTCCCGGCCGGTCCGCTCAAGGGATTGATGGGCTACAAGTACGGCTGCTCCATCGACGGCACCGGCAGGACCGCCGGCGGGAGCACGCGGGTCGTCAATGCCGAGGTGGTCCTGTACCAGGTGCCCATCTTTCAGTTCGGCGTCTTCTACGACAGTTCTTTGGAGATCACCCCCGGCCCCACCATGCGCGTCTTCGGGCGCGTCCACACCAACGACAGCCTGTACCTGCGCGGCACCGCCGACCTGCACTTCACCGGTCCGGTGACCGCCGCCGGGATGGTGGCCCAGTGGTGGGCCAGTTCCAGCGGCTCCATCGGCTACCAGTACACCCCGGCCAACGCGACGGAGTTCCATCCCACCCTTTCGAGCAACATCACGGCCATGACCGAGTCCAATGCCCCCCCGCTGGTGGACGGCGTGCGCAACGTGCGCTGGGGACAGGCCAAGCTGCATTTGGCGCTGGGCGGCAACGGCATGAACCCCCACGCCATCCTGGAACCGGCCAAACCCTCGGACCCAGTGGCCCTGCGCCGCCAAAACTACGACTGGATCGCCCAAGCCAAGGCAAGCGCGGCCGCGCGCTTTGTCGCCGGAGTCTCCAGCCAACCCGGCTGGATCCGGAATCCGCGCGTATTTTGGGACCGGCGCGAGCAGCACTGGGTGAAGGTCTGGGACTTCGATGTGCGCGCCCTGCGCCAGTCCGGCAACCGCGACAGCGTCTTCTACTTCGCCGACACCGTCTTCGAATGGGACAAGCGAGCCTCCCGCGACACCCTCATCAAGGCCCTGCGCATCGTCAACGCCGACACCTTGGGGCGCAACCTGACCATCGCCACCCCCAACCCCCTCTACTTGAAGGGGAACTTTAACACGGGCAGGGCCGTGGCCAGCGATTCGACCAGCTACTACAACGCCCAGCTGGCCTGCGACGTCTTCACCCTGCTCTCTCCCATCTGGTCCGCCTGGGATTCCAGCCGCGTCGTCCCTACGTCCCTGATCGGAGGCAACAGCTACACCTCCTGCGAGCAGAACTATGCCAATGCCGCCTGGCCCTGCAGCTACCCCACCGGTGCCACCGGACGACTCGGGGATTCCGGCCGCGCCGCCATCTGCAGCGTGCGCGTGAACGCCGCCGTGCTGGCCGGCAACAAGCAGACCGAGCGCGCCTACCTGCGCCGGAACACCGCCGACGGCACCTACAACGCCAACTACGAGGGCGGCTGGCACAACACCATCCGCTTCCTGGAGAACTGGAGCGGCAAGACCGTGGTGTTCAAGGGAAGCTTCGTGTGCCTGTGGCAGGGGCAGGCGCGCGGGCTCATCAAGTCCCCGTCCGTCCACGTCATCCAGAGGAGCCCCGGCTACTACTCGCCGCCGGGCCGCCTGTGGGGCTTCGACGACCGCTTCCTGCAGCTGAGCCGGATGCCGCCCGGAGCGCCCTTCCTGGCCACCGCCATCTTCACCAACTGGCTGGAGCACTGACCTTTCTGACAGATCCTGTCAAATACTAGATCAGGACCCTCACGCGATCCTTCAGGAAGTCCGGCACCAGGGCCCGCACCCGGGCCTGGATCAGGCGGCGCGGGTACTTCATGCTGAAGTGCTTGAGGACCAGGAACTCGAAGGTGCACAGGTCGCGGTTGGCGGACAGGAAGTCGCACAGCGTGGCCAGGTGGATGTGCCCCTTGGGGTCGGCCATGTCCACGTCGTCGTCCATGATGAAGGTGGTCTCGAGCACCAGCACTCGGCTTGCCAGCACGTGCACTTCCCGTTCCAGCGTGCGCATGGTGGAATCGCCGATGAAGGTCAGGCGCGGAGTGCGGGTCTCGACTTCGATGGGCAGACCCGCGTACTTGCGGGCCGCGATCTCTGGCCCCGGCAGTCCCACCAGTTCGGGCAGGAGCTTCTTGCGCTTCTCCCAGGTGGTGTAGCCCAACGAGCGTACCCGGTGGTCCACAGGAAAGCTTGTCATCACCAGCTGGCGGTTCAGTTCCACCTCGTCGCGAGCCGCCATCCCCACGAAGTCGGGCAGGTACTCGGGATTGCGGCGGTGCCCTTCCAGGTCCGACCAGGCGTAGGCCAGCTTCTTGAGCGGCTCAACCAGGAACTCCGGCACGTGGTAGCTGGCGCGCTCCATGTTGAGCATGCGCCGCAGCGAGAAGTGGCGCAGCAGGCAGCGGGCGTGGTCCCCGTGGGCATGCGTCAGGAACACGTGGTTCATGCGCACCGCCTCGATCGGGCAGTCGCCGATGTCGAAGCAAATCCGCCATTCCGGCACCAGGAAGTAGGTGGCCAAGCCCCCGATGGAAAATCCCTCCACCTCGAGATCTCCCAAGGAAAGGGGGACAGGGATCGAAGGCCTGTGCAGATGGTCTGGCTGGTCGCTCATGGAGGGCCGCAAGATAGCTCGTTCGCGCCGTTGCGCCCCCATCCGATGCCTCTTGGCGGGGATTTCCTAGCTTGGGAGGCATGAAGACAGCTTGTCCGTTTCGCGTAGGAACCGGTTTCGACGTCCATCGACTGGTGGAAGGCCGCAAATGCATCCTGGGCGGGGTCGAGATCCCCCACCCCCTGGGACTCTTGGGCCATTCCGATGCCGACGTGCTGCTGCACGCCCTCTCCGACGCCTTGCTCGGGGCGCTGGGTTTGGGCGATATCGGCATGCACTTTCCCGACAGCGACCCACGCTACCGCGGCGCAGACTCGCTGGCGCTGCTGTCCCACGTGGGCGGCCTGGTGCGCGAGCACGGCTGGGAAATCGGAAACCTGCAGGGCACCGTGATCTGCGAGGCCCCCAGGGTCCGCCCCCATGTGGAGACCATGCGCGCCAACATCGCCAAGGCCCTGGGGATCGAAACCGACCAGGTGGGCATCCAAGGCACAACTTCGGAGAAGCTCGGCTTCACCGGTCGCGGCGAGGGCATCGCAGCCCAGGCCGTGGCACTGGTGTTCAGGCCTCTCGGTCCCTGATCTTCCCGATCCGCAGGTCCAGGAGCCGCGAGAGCATCTCATTCACGTGTTCCTTGGCCCGCAAGGCCTTTATCCAACGCTCGGGTATCGCCTTGCTCCCGTCGCGCACCCCGGCCATGCCGCCCGCCACACAGGCCGTGGTGTCGGTGTCGTAGCCCAAAGCCACCGCAGCCTTCACCACCCGTTCGAAGGTAGGCTCCAGCATGGCCTGCCGTGCCGACCACAGGCAGTCCACCACATAGCCCGAACCCTTGCCTTCGTTCACCTCGCGTGGACGGACGTGGAGGTCCAGTTCCTCCCGCTCGGGCGAACCTGGCAGGAAGACGGACTCGATCCGCGCCGTCGCCTGCTCCCAACCGTCGGCGTGTCCTTCCAGGAAGGCCCTGGCCCACAGGCACAGAAAGGCACAGCAGACTCCTGCCCGCAGATGGCCGTGCGTGCCTAGGGACTGGAGCAACGCCGCGCGCGCCAGGTCCGCATCACTCCCCACATGCCACAGAGCCAGCGGCAACGTCCTCATCAGCGAGCCGTTGCCATTGGCACGCTCGCCCTTGCCCGCAGCTTCGAGCACCGGCTTGCCGCGCCCGAAGGCCTCCAGCGCCTGTTGGGTCTGGAAGCCGATGTCGAAGACGATCCGATCCGGGGTGTGCAGTCCTGCCAAGTACCAGCTGTTCATCTTGCGCATCAGCTCGTCCAGGTCCATCTCCCCTTTCTCCAGGAGCGTGTCCAGCAGACAGAGCGCTTGGGCCCCGTCGTCGCTCCAGGTGCCCACGGGAACCCCGCTGTGCGCACGCATAAAACCCACCGGCGGCGTCATCTCGATACGTTCCAGAGCCGGAACGCGCTTGGGATGGGTGAATTCGTACGGGACCCCCAACGCATCGCCCACCAGCAGTCCCCATAGGCCTCCTGAAAGACGCTGCGACAAAGGAACCCAAGGCAAGAATTCCATCAATACATCAGCCGTTTCACCAGGTAATCTCCTCCCAGCACCAGATGTTCCTTTTCCCCTTCCAACAGGTGACGCGGCAGCAGACCGCTGAAGAACACGATCTTGGCGATGGGGATCTGCACTTCCCATACCGACGACCCGAACTCCCAGGCGATCTCCTTGTCGGAGGTGAACGAACTGAGGTTGTTGAGCTCGACTACGGATTCGCGGCGCCCCAATCCGGAGGGAGTCGTCCCCGCCAACGGAGCGTACTCTTCCGGATTGTTCGTTCCCCGGTAGAGCGTGAGCCAGCGCTTGCCCGGATGGCGCTTGGCCAGCTCCAGCTGGCAGTAGGTGAAGAGCAGATCCAGCTGCTGGTTCACGCCCATGGTGACCGATTCGCCTCGCATGCGGTCGGTGGCGTACCGGACCTGGGCCTCGGGGTTGTTCTTGAGCATGCCCTGGTGGTAGGTGACCCGCAAGCCGAAGCGGCTTTCCGCCCAGTACTTGAGCACGGCACCGCAGCTGCTGTTGCTGTCGGCCCCCCACCCCCTCAGGAAGCGCACGTAGCTGTGCATCGCCATCTCGCGCTGCGAGCCCGGATGCTCCACCCATTCGTTGAGCTGAAAACGCTCCGAGATGTACTCGTGGAAGAGCCGTCCCCTCTCCTGGGCATCGGGCTGCTGCTCCAGCAGCGCGAAGAGCCGCGATTCGCTTTGGCGCACCCCGACGATCTCGATCGGCCAGGGGTTGACCTGGAATTCCCGCGAAGCGATGGCCCACGGCGGAAGACTGCACCGGCTGGCAAGCGACTGCGGTGCAGCGGGTGCGGAAGACGAAACGGCCTCATGAAGCATTAGTGACTCCATTTAACCATAATACGCGTGACCTTCCCGATTGCCAACGCACATTCGACGAAACCTCTCAGTAGACCAGCCGGAGTCCTGACACGTTGCGGAAGCCGGGGTTCAGCGTGGCCAGCTCCATGCCAAGCTCCAAAGCCGTGGCTGCCAGAGTCCTGTCGATGCGGTCCAGGCCCGGCGCCGCCAGACGGCTGGCCCGCACGGCGATGGCAGGGGTGAGTCCGACCGGCAGGATGCGCAGGTGGCGGTAGGAGCTTTCGAGCCAGGTGCGCCAAGGCATGGCGATCTCCACCTGCCCGTCCTCCAGCCACCCCGAAAGCTCGTGGAGCGACAAATCGCACAGCGCGAAGGAGGCCTCGTTGCGCAGGATGAGAAGCCGCTCCGGACCCATGCGCGGTCCGTCCTGCAGTAGATCCAGGAAGACGGCTGTGTCCAGGAGGATCACGGCAGTTCCCCGTGGATGCGCAGGGCACGCGACAGGCCTTCGGGCGTGGTGTCCTCGCCCTGGAAGGGCAGGATCTTAGCCATGGGGCGATTGCGCTTGGTCACCACCAGCATCCCCCCCTCCAGCCGCAGATCTTCCAGCAGGCCAAGGCATCGCGCCTTGAATTCTGCGATGGGTATGTTCACTTCGTCCTCCCGAGTATGCGCTTCCACCAGGGGCGGTGCGCCTGTTCTCTCTCCCAGGCCTGCCAGGCCGCATAGAACGGCAGGGCGCGCTCAGCCCGGCGGAATTCCTGATGGTGCACGTGCCGACGGGTGCCGTTCCCCTTCGGGGGATGCGCGATGTGGAGCATCTCGTGGGCCAGCACACCCAGCACGGCTTCCAAGGGAACCTTGGCCCCATCGAAACGACGGCTGATGGTGACCACGTCCACGTTTCCCTGCTTGCGATGGGTGGAGGTGGACCCGAACCGGGGCGTCCAGCGCAGCACCGCCGACAGGCGTCCATCGAAGAGCTCCTGATTGAGCCGATCAAACAGCGGACGCAGGTCGAAAAATTGCCCCTGCGAGGATTCCTGCGGTGCCTTCGCTTCCGTCTCTCCCATCCATTCGAAGACCTTGCGCGCAGCCTGAGCCTTACGCAATCGCGAACCGGGAGACGGGCGCGTGACGGCCGCCACCCAAATTCCGAGCATTTCCTGGACCTCGCGCGGCGCCGTCTCAAGCCGCTCGGGCACCACCAACCCCGCCCCACCGGCCTTGCGCTCTAGGCGCCAGCCGCGCTTCAGGCGACGCGAGAACTCCACCGGCACGCCGACAATTTCCGACAAATTGCCGCTTGCCGAGAGGTCCATCGCCAATTGCCGTCCTGGAGTGTCCATGGGAAGTGGTCAAGTTACCTAATCACACGCGCCGCATCCCGGTCAAATTCTTAGCTTCCGTGAAACTGGGGCAATTGTTGGGCCCCATCGACGCTAAACAGGAGAACCCACATGCGCAAGACTTCCCTTTCCATAGCCGCCCTTTGCCTAGGCCTGGCCGCCACCACCACGCTGCAGGGCTGCTACGGCTCCTTCAACCTGACCAAGAAGGTCTACAAGTTCAACGGCAGTGTCGGGGACAAGTGGCTCAAGTCCCTGCTGTTCGTCGCCATGTGCATCGTACCAGTCTATGAGCTGTCCGGATTTGTGGATGCCATCGCCTTCAACCTGATCGAGTTCTGGACCGGCTCCAATCCCGTGGCCGCCGCCCAGGACCACATGGACAAGACCTACGCCGACGGCACCCGCGTGCAGGCCGAGCGCCTGGCCGACGGCCGCCTCTCGGTGCATGTCACAGCCGCCTCCGGCAGCGAGCGCTCCTTCGTCCTGACCCGCGAATCCGAGGGCATCAGCGCCAGCACCGACAAGGGCGCCTGGATCGCCACCGTGACCGAGAGCGATCGCGGCACCCTGCTCTTGACGCCCAAGGCCGCCCAGACCGCCCTGGCTCAGTGATCCCCGCTACCGCACCCCACTCGGGTGCGGTAGGTTCCCGGTGCGCCGCATCGGCTGGTCCACGATCGACCATTCATTGAAGCCCAAGTTCAGACCAAAGCTCAGACGCTGGGCCCCCAAGGGGATGTCCAGCCCCCCGATGGGCAGGGTCAGATCGGGTTGGACAATTCCCGGCAAATGCCTCAAGGCCCTGGCAAAGCCCAGCGACAGGGACAGCGGTGCGCTGGCGTGCAGGCGGCCCGAGAGCGAAAGTCCCCATTCCAGCGACACCCCCAAGCCGGCCGTATCCAACGCCTGGTCCAGCGGCCCGTTCCAGGCCCGACCGGCGCGCACGCCGGCATTGGCCATCAAGCGGTCCCCGTACCAGATCCAGGCGCCGCGATCGATTCTCCACAGCGGAAACCGGGTCGCCAAGCCTCCCCACCAGGCGTGCTTGCCCTGGAACACGCGCCGCTCCCGCCCGCGCATGGACGGGTAGCCGGGCAGATCGAAGCTCGTGTAGAAGAAGTCGTTGAGGGTATCGGCCGGTCCGCTCCAACCCAGGACGCTTGCGAAGTTGCCCGAAAGTTCCAGCGTCTGCGACTCGAACAGGGGATTCCCCGTCGCCCAGCGGAACTCCATCGTCGCGTGTTGCACCTGCCAATGCGTCGACTTGGCCGTGATGGCGCCGCTGGAACTCACCTCGAAGACGTCGCTGAAGCTACCCGAGCGCATCAGGTCGCTGTTGTCCATGGACCACTGGGTTCGCAACATCAGGCCGCGCGGATCGTCCTGGACGCCCATTGAGGCGTCGGAGCGGTCGTAGTAGGTCCAGAAAACAGACGGCGACCATGATTCGTAGCCGGTGTATCGCAGCGGCAGGTCGTAGAAATCAAAGTCGTAGCGGGTCCAGGAAAGGTTCGCGTGCAGCTTCTGGTTCTCGGTCAGGCTGTAGCGCGCACCTCCCGACACCTGCATCAGGTGCAGCGACCAGTCCTGCTCGGAGAGGCTCTTGCTGCGCCCGTCCGAGGATTCCTTCGAGACGGTGTCCTGCCCATGCATGGTCTGGTAGAGGCCCTGCAGCGAAAGCGTGGGAGGAAGGCTGCGGTTCTCAAAGCCCAGCATGGCCAGCTTCTCCTGGCGAGGGTTCACGAACCCAGGCTGTCCCGGTCCGACGAAGTCCACGCCCCGCGTGAGGTCCAGGAGTAGCATCCCGAACAGGCCGTTGCGACGGATCGGATCGAGCATCTGCAGCCGCCCGCCCGCCATCGCTGACCATTGGCTCTCGCCGGCATACAGGAAAGGAGCGCTTTTCTGAAAATAGGCCAGCGGAGTGACCAGGAAGCGGTTGGGGATGGCGCTGTACTCCTGCTCGCGGCTGGCTAGGTCCCAGGTCTGCTCCTGAGGAGCATCCACCGCCACGCGCACCGGCAAGGGGCCACGGGGTGCGAACGGACGGATGCTGTCGAGCAGGCAAAGCTGGAAGCCCCCGACCCCGAAACCCACGTAGGCCAGTCGCTTCCCATCCGGGGAAAGTTCCGGCTCAAAGGCACCGCCAACGACGTTGGTCACCTGCAGGAGCGAATCGCTGGCCAGGTCCTGCCGGTACACATTGAAGATCCCGGTACGGTCAGAAGACAGATAGACGGCGTTCCCGTCCGGCGACATGCTGGCGTCTCGCCACTCCGAGGCGGTGTCTCCCAGCCGTCGCCCTTTTCCGTCCCGTCCCCATAGGTCGCAGCGCCTGCGCTTGCCGTCGAACCAGTCCAGCAGCCAAGCCTCGCGCGCAGCGATCCAACGAACCGAAAAGATGGTCCCCACCACCCCGGTGTCCCCTGCGGGGAAGATCTGTCGGCTAAAACCGGATGGCAGCTCCAAGCCATCGGACGGGAAGGACACCACGCGAAAGCGCATCCCTTCCCGCAGCACCGCCACCAGCGAATCCCGCCCGGACTGCGCATCGAGCTGGGCCATGTGCCAGAGCTTGGTGATGCGCTGATGATCCTTGGGTTGCGGTGCCTTCTCGCGCCCCTCCTCGGGCTTGAGCCCGGTGGACCAGGCGTCCAGCACATGCCGTCCTTGGTCGTCGGTCTTGCGTCCCGAGACGTAGTAGACCTTCCTGGCTGCGGTGTCGATCGAGAATCGGCCTCGAACAGCTCCGGCCACCATCCAGCTGTGGTGGCTGGTGTCCTTGGCCGTGTCGTTCAGGTCGTAGGCCCAGAGGTTGTTCCCTTCGTCCGCGCCGGGGTTGGCGGAGAAGAAGATCGTGGAGGAATCGCGCCAACGAGGGTGCCCCGTGTTGTAGCCGTCCTTGAACAGCACCCGCCCTTCCACCGGGGGCCCGACGGCCTCGCGCTGGCGGCGGGCATTGGCGACGGTCGAGTCCTTCCATTCCTTCCAGAGCGAATCCCCGCCGATCCCGTCCAGAGCCTTCCAGGCTCCGCCCCATTCCTGCGGCCAGAACGTCCCCAGACGCTGCCACCATTGCGGCACCGCCTGCGCCCCGCGCGTGCGCTCGATGAACCGCACCAGCGAGAATCCCTGGTTGTACACCCGTTCGAAATCGTAGCCGCTCCCCGAGAACACCGACATCCGCTCCCAGGGCAACAGCGAATCGGCCAGCGCATTGGTCCGCTCGATCATCTGACGATGAGTGTCCCAACGGTCGCCTCCCAAGCGCGCCGAGCTCCACTGGGCCGTCCCTTCGGCCATGGCCATGGAGTAGGGATTGAGCGACCACATCCCCCAGCCGCCGGTGGTGATCCGGCTGCCCGTCGCGTCGCTCCAGCCCACCTGGAGCTCGGACAGCCACGGCCAGGCCTTGGAGGAGGCCTGGATGCTGGCGATGTGGGAGAACTCGTGCGCCACCACGTCCCGGATCCAGTCCTTGGAACCTCGGAAGGCAAAGCCCAGGTCGGCGCTCCAGATGGACATGGTGGACAAGGATGCGATGGCCCAGCCGTTCGAGTAGTCTTCGTCCTGGACCACGAAGTCGATCCGTCCCGGCTTCACTCCGTAGAAGTCCACCAGCTCCTGGTAGACGGCCTCGGCACGGGAAGCACACGCCTCGGCGGGCTCGCGCAACCCCATGCGATAGTGGAACCGGAAGTGCTGCGTCTCGGCAGTGAACCACTTCTCCTCGGGGTGGTTGTGGTCCTGCTCCTCAGAGGAATAGGCCTGCGCCAGGCCCGTGCCCAAAGCAAGCAGCATCGCGACGGCGGCCATCAGATGCCGGAGGCGTGATCCGGTTCGCATAGTTGATCTCCCCGTTCCGTTTTCGGCATCCAGCAGCGATGACAGGATCTGTCAAATATCGACGTTGCCGCTCCTACGGCACGACGCCCACGGGCCAGTCCACCTGCAAGGTGTAGCCCTCCGGCCCGACGTCCAACTTCCAGGCCTCGCCGATGTTTCCCTTAGATTCCAGCAGGCGCACCGAACCGGCAGGCGACCAGGCGGGAAGCGAGCCTTCGATGCGCTCCACCCTCCAGGAGAGGTTGCCGATCAGCTTGGGAAGGACCGAGTAGTAGAGCGTGCCGAAGCGCCGAAACAGCTCCGTCTTCACCGCCTCCTTACCGCCTTTCGCCTCGCTCCATTCCTTCCAGGCCTTGGTGTCCTTGAAACGGACCTGCACCGTGAGGGACGACGCCACCGTCTTCCAGGTGATCTCGCCTGCCTTGGACGGCAACAGCCAGGTGCGCTCGTTCTTGGTGGTGCGGTTGCCCAGTTTCTCCATGAAACCCTGCATGTCGCTCTGCTTCAGTCCGCCCCATTGCGGTGCTTCCTTGCGCAGGGTGGCGACGGGCTTGTTCCTCCTGGCCTGTCCGAATCCGTTCGACAGGAGGATGCCGGCCCAATCCTTCCCCACGACCCGGATCTGCGGGCCGCGAGCCGAGCGCTGCAGCTGCGCGCCGAAGGAGCCGCCCGGAACCACGAAGTACAGAAGACCGTTGGAATTGTCCAGAGACTGGTACGGCGACGGCACACCCTCGGAGCGGCGCACCATGCGAAAACCCTTGGCCTTGCCATCCAGTACGTGCCAGAGTTCCTCCTTGGTCCAGAGGTCCTTGCCCAGCCGGAGCCAGCGTTCCTCAACGGCCTTGCCGCCCCGGAAGAAGGCGTGGACCTCCATCTTCACGTCCGACAAGGTGCCTTCCCGCTTGACTTTCCAGACGCGTTCCTGGGCATCGATGAGGGTGTCGCCTGCGGCCATGGGCTGCCCATAGGCGTTCACATAGGCCGAGTAGTTCGCACCCAATCCCGGCAGGACGGTCTGGGCTGATGCAATGGTGGCCACGGCCAGGAGCGATGCAAGAAGCGTCTTCACGGAAGTATGTCCTTTCCGCCGCTCCAGGAGCTGCGGGTTGTCTTGACGAAAGCGATGCCCTTTTCCACGTACGCCTGTTCCGCCACGAAGACCGGCCAGAAGGAATCCCCCTCGTGACGCAGGTCCGTTCCAGTCGCGAGGTCGTGGAATAGCGGGTTGCCAGAGGTCACCTCCTGGTAATCCCGACCCAGCATATCCTTGTGCAGAAGCGCCGTGGGGCGACCCGATTCGTCACAAGGAAAGGCGACGGACTCACCCTCCACGAAAATCGGGAAATCCGCCTGCCGCAGCTCGGGCACGGGGTCGAAGTCCTCCGGCAAGACAGAAAGCCGCTCGAGGATTCCCCGCAACTGCGTCCGCACCAGTTCGTAGGCCCGGTGCGGCGAGGTGCCGTGCATGGCCGGTCCGACTTCCAGAGTGATCTCGTCGATTCCCAAGGACGGAACGAACACGTTGCTCTCCCACGTCTCGGGGGTGTGGTACAGCCGCACATCCGACGGCGCAGCTTCCCAGGCTTTCCAGCCCAGGTACCAAGGCCATGGATTCGGGTTGGTCAGGATCCACGAGGCATCCATCGCCCCGGTGGTGTTGTGGAGATCGATCAGCAGGTCGAAGGCTTGACCATCAGGCCGAAGCAGCTTCTCCAGCTCGAAGGCGCGACGCAACTCCAGCACCTCCGACTCTGGCGAAGCATCCTTGAAATTCGGTCCGAAGCAGCGGTTCAGGTCCCGCTCCACATAGCGCCGGTTCAGCGCAATGGCCTCCGGATTGCCCAGGAATGTCTGGATCTCCAGGCCGGGGAAAGACCATGATGCGGGATCTCGCCGCATCTCTCCCACCAGAAGGATTCCGCCGCGTTCGTTGCCGTGAGTTCCACCGACGATGGCTATGCGTTTGGGTCGAGGCATGAGTCAGGAAAAATAGACTTCTCTTCGCTCTTTCCGGGCGTTCACGACCAAGACAAGTCCCCACAGCGCAAGCGGGAGCAGCAGCGAGGTCGCATCCTCCCCCGCTCGATAAGCCCTCCACCAAGGCACACCGGCTTGCAAAGCCGCCATTCCAAGCGAAGTCCCCCAGGCCAAGCGAAACTGGCGACGCCAGCTCGCCAGCCCCAGTACGGCCAGCTGCAGGATCTGGACAAGCGAAACGGGCAGCAGCAGCGATGCCGATAAGGGCATACCGCGCAGCGACAACGCAAAAAGGACCGCCCCAGTCATGAACAGGGTGCGGTCCTTCAAGACAGTTTCTGTCGGGTTCGTCAGAAACGGAACCAGAAGTACTTGAGCGCGAAGTTCACGCTCCAACCGTTTGCCGTAGCCAACATCTGGTTGCCGGAACCGACCAGTACGATCGGGAACGACAGTTCACCGGAAAAGTCACCAAACAACGTGGCGTCAATGCCGGGAGTGAGCAGCACGCGGTAGCCGCCATCAGCCAGGACCACGTCGTTCTCTTTGTACTCGCCGCGTCCCTCATAGTTCACGGCAAGGTAAGGACGGTACTTGCGCTCGACGAATTCGCCCTGGAAGCGCAACAGGCCCGACCAGTTGTGCTGCTGGTCGATGCGTCCATTCACTGCAGGCAGGTTGTAACCGAACACGAAGTTGGACATCACCGTGAACATGTTGTTCCAGGTGTAGTCCTCCATGATGCCGATGTTCACCTGACCATCGCCATGAGTGTAGGCGTCAGAACCCACCGGGAGAAGCAGTCCGAAGTAGGCACCCAATCCCCAGGGCTCGTAGACGCTCTTGACACCCAGCGAGAGGTCGCCCACGCCGCTGGCCTGGGGAGCATTCTCGTCGTTGGGCTTGGTGCGCTGAGCCGCGCCGCTGGCCATGTAGAACGGCAGCTCGGCCACAGCCTCGGTGGAGGCCACAAAGCCATGCCGCACCTTGAGGCTGAACTGGTTGATGGACGCCGCGCTGGTGAAGGCCGAGTCGTCCGTACCAGTGAGCTTTCCGGGGACGGCCTTCTTGGCAGAATCATCCGACTTGCCCGCGTAAAAACCGCTGGCACTGGTGTGACTGACCCCGAGATCGAATTGAAGAGCCGAATTGCGGATAGGCAAATACGGATCCATCGAAGCGACAGGGAGCAACCATTTCGGATCGCTCGCACCGGCCAACGTTGCGGCCAGAGCCGGAAGGACCAATGCTTTGGACAAACCTCTCATCTCTTAGTCTCCTGCCTTGTACGGCTTGCGGGACGTGAGTCCCTCGGGCGTGACTTCAATCCACAACTTTTCGCCACCCGTCGTGGTCGCCACGAACCTGAAGATTCCATCCGTTGTTTCCGGATCTTCCAGGCTTTGGAACCACTGAGCTCCCGTCAAGGGCTCTTCTTTCTGGATGTCGACGTAAGTATAACGGCCAAGTTTGTCTTTCGCTTGGATTAAATCGCGCCCCTCGAAATGGAAGACCTTGTTTCCAAGGCCGTCGTACAGCTTGGACAGGATGTCCTCGCCGCCTTTGGCCTTGATCAGGTTGCAACCTTCCTTCTGGCAGGACTTGAAGGCCGGCTCGTTGTTGACTGTCTGCAGAGGACCGACGGAATCGGCCTGCAGCCCCTTGCCCAAGGGCTTTCCTTTGCGGACATCCACGTTGCCCCACTCCCCGCCGGCCGTCTTGCCCCAAAGCGCCCCTTGATCGCCCGAGAAGTACAATCCCTTCACTTCGGAAAGCGGACCAAGTCCCACGGGACGCCCCTTGTCGGCATCGAACCAAGAACCACCAGTCAAGAAGTACACGTAACCGTCACCGGCCGTGTAATCAGAAATGGCCGTCGTCTGCCAGACATCGGAGACGGGCTTCCCCTTGGGCAGCTTCATGACGTTCTGCTGACCTTGTGCGTTGGTCGCCAAGTAGAAGTAGCCGTCACTGAAATGCCGGATCTTGCCGATCTTGGCATTGTATTGGCCTTTGTACTTGCCGCCCTCGGCCACGTCGATCCAGGCGCGATTGCCGCCCGAGCGGGCCTGCACGAACACGCGACCGTCCACGGCAGTCGGGAACCCGATGTCCTCGAACCAGGTATCGAAGACCACCTCGCCCTTCACAGGATTGAGGAGGTTCATGCCCTTGGAATTCTGGATCACGACGTAGAAGCTCTTGGCTCCGCGGACGTGTCCCTTGACCTTGTATTCCTTGAGCGAATTCGAATACTTGTCCAGCGCCTTGTAGAGCTCTTCCTTCAGGACATCGCCTTGGTAGTCGCGAAGGGTAATTTCCCCCTCGTCGTACACACCATTGGCATTGAGATCCTTGAATTCGGCTCCAGCATAGCCCTGGAACTTGAGGAACTGGACAGCTTCTTCCGAAGCTGCCCGAGTCATCACAGCCAGGCTGAAATCCTTAGCCCCCGCGACACCGGCCAAGCCAGCGAGCAGAGTCAGCGAGATTCGCTTCATTTATCCCTCCAGGACGATTTCGACCTTCACGTTCTTCTTGCCATCCACCACGGGGATGACGTTTCCGGCGATTTCCACGCCATCCACGGTCATCTTCTTCACGCCCTTGCAGACGCCGTTCGGATTCTTGACATCGATCTCATAGGTTGCGCCACGGAATTTACGCGTAACCTTGAATCCCGGCCAGGCTTTTGGCACACAAGGATCAATCTTCAGGCCGGCGAAGTCCGGCTGGATGCCGAAGATGCCCTGCGAGACGACCACGAAGGTCCAAGCGGCAGTGCCGGTGAGCCAGGAATTCTTGGCCTCGCCGAAGCATGGAGCATCCTTGCCGGCCGTCATCTGTGCGTACACATACGGCTCGGAGCGGTAGATGTCGATCTGCTCTTCCTTCTTGGAGGGGCAGATGGAGTGGTAGTACTCCATGGCGCGATCGCCTTCGCCCAGCAAGCACCAGCCCAGGTGGATCCAGGTGTTGTTGTGCGAGAAGATGCCCGCGTTCTCCTTGACACCGGGGGGGTACGAGGTGACCTCGCCAAGCTCCGTGTGGTAGACGCTGTATGCAGGCTGCTGCAGCACGATGCCATTCTTGGTGAAGAGGTGCTTGTGCACCGACTCCATGGCCTGACGGGCGCGGCCGTTGTCGGCACCAGCGCCGCCCAGCACGCACCAGCCCTGGCTCTCGATGAAGATCTTGCCTTCTTCATTCGACTTCGAGCCGACCACCTTGCCTTCGAAATCGTAGGCGCGGGTGTACCACTCGCCGTCCCAAGCCACGGCTTCGACGATGTCCAGCATGATCTTGCGGCTTGCTGCGATGCGATCAGCATCAGCCTGACGGCCCAAGAAGGTGTAGAGGCTGGATAGCTCGCGAGCCGCGTACAGGAAGAGGCCAGCAATCATCACCGACTCGGCCTTGGAACCGCCCACATCGCCCGCGGTCTGGAAGGACTCGTTGGGCTCGGTGGAGTGGCAGTTCAGGTTGAGGCAGTCGTTCCAGTCGGCGTGACCGATCAGCGGCAGGCCCTGGGGTCCGCGCATCTTCATGGTGTAGGCGATGGAGGTCTCGAGGTGGTGAAGGAGGGTCTCCTTCTCCTTGTCCGATCCGTAGGTCTTGTCGGCGTAGCCACAGGGAGCCTCGAGGATGCCCTTGTCGCCCGACTCCTTGATGTAGGAGACGGTGGACAGGATCAGCCACAGGTGGTCGTCGTAGAAGTCGCCGCCGACTTCGGCGTTGCCCTTCTTCGTCAGCGGCTGGTACTGGTGGTAGCAGGTGCCGTCCGAGAGCTGGGTGGCGGCGATGTCCAGGATGCGCTCGCGGGCGCGGCCGTGGATCATGTGCACGAAGCCCAAGAGGTCCTGGTTGGAGTCGCGGAAGCCCATGCCGCGGCCGATGCCGGTCTCGTACATGGAGGCCGAGCGGCTCATGTTGAAGGTGGCCATGCACTGGTACTGGTTCCAGGTGTTGGCCATGCGGGTGGCGTGCGGGTCCGGGCTTTCCACCTGGAAGTTCGAGAGGTTGGTGTCCCAGTAGGCCTTGAGGCGCGCGAAGGCGTCGTCGATGGCGCCGGGCTTCTGGTAGCGGGCCAGGATCTCCTTGCCCACGGTCTTGTTGATCACGTAGGTGGAGTCGAACTTCTCGCCCTTGAAGCCGACCAGCGAGTGGTCCACGTAGGCCAGGATGAAGGCGAAGGTCTCGGACTGACCGGGCTGCAGCGTCAGGCTGATCTCGTGCGAGCCGATCGGGTTCCAGCCGAAGGCCACGGAGTTCGAGGCCTTGCCAGCAAAGGGCACCTTGGCCTCGTGCAGGCCTTCGTGGATGCCCACGAAGGCGTCGCGCGAGGTGTCGTAGCCGGAGATCTCGCGGGTACAGGCAAACAGCGTGTAATGGTTGCGGCGCTCGCGGTACTCGGTCTTGTGGTAGATGGCCGAGCCTTCGACTTCCACTTCACCGATGCTGTAGGTGCGCTGGTAGTTGGTCATGTCGTTCAGGGCCTCGAAGAAGCAGAACTCCTGGTAGGAGTAGATCTTCGGGCTCTTTGCGACCTTGGAGTTGTTGGTGACCGTGACCTGCCAGAGTTCCAGGTTCTCGCCCGGGGGCACGCACATCTTCTGCGAGACTTCGAGGCCATCCTTCTCGGCCACGATGGTCGAGTAACCCAAGCCGTGGCGGCACTCGTACTTGTCGAGCTTGGCCTTGACCGGCTTCCAGCCCGGGTTCCAGACGGAACCGTTGTCGTTGACGTACAGGTAACGGCCGCCCAGATCGTAGGGGACGTTGTTGTAGCGGTAGCGGGTCAGACGACGGAGCTTGGCGTCCTTCCAGAAGGTGTATCCGCCCGCCGTGTTGGTGCACAAGCCGAAGAACTCGTCCTGGCCGAGGTAGTTCAGCCAAGGCAGCGGGGTGTCGGGACGGGTGATGACGTATTCACGTGTCGCGTCTTCAAAGTGCCCGTAGGGATTCATGCAGCCAACCTCAGTCAGGACGAAGTGTATTCACTTGCACCGCCGTATTCGCAGTGCCTCCAAAGGGGGAAAATGTACTCAACTTTTTCGAATTTCGTCCCGAAGATGAAGGAGTTTTCACTCCTCGACCCGGCTCACAATCCCGACGAGCGACTCTGGGTGAAACTCCTGACCGATTGGGTGATCGCAGCCGCGATCCGGCTCTGCTGGACCGGGTCGGAAAGCGTCTGCATCTCTTGCGGATGGCTGACGTACCCCATCTCGATGAGCACCGAAGGCATCATGGCACCCACCAGCACGAAAAAGCCTGCCTGGCCGGCTCCGGTGTGCTCCCGCGTCACCGGCGCCTGCTTCTGCAGGTTCTTGACCAGAAGCCCCGAGAATCGCTCGCTTTCCTTGGTGAACTGGTTGAGCTGGTGGTCGATCTGCATCCACTCGATGGGCGTGAGGGTGCGCTTCACGTCCTTCCCGGAGGACTCCAGGCGGATGGCCTCGTTCTCCCGCCGTTCAATCGCCTTGTCACCTGCGCTCTGGGCCTCGCGCAAAAGATAAACCCGAAAGCCCTTGGTCGATTCCTTGTGCGCAGGGACCGCATTGCAGTGCAGACTGATGAAGAGGTTCCCTTTGGCCCGATTGGCAATGGCCGTTCGTGCCTTGAGTTCCTCGAAGTGGTCGTCGTCGCGGGTCATCACGACCTTGTACCCTTCGTCCACCAATTGGTCGCGCAGCTTCTTGGCCACAGCCAAGGTCACATCTTTTTCCCGGATGGTCTTCCCGTCCTCCGTGACACCATGGGCCCCCGGATCCTTGCCTCCGTGCCCCGCATCCACCACCACGGTCCAGCTGCCCGGTCGGCGCTTGGGTGCGGACGTCGGCACCGGGTCCGAATCGTCGTCCTTGGTCTTGGCAGCGATCTTGGTCGCTTCCTGCACCGAGACTTTCTGGCCATCCGCCTTGCGCACCTTGGCCGCAACCTTGGGTTCCGGCTTGGGGTCGATCTCAGCGGCTCCAGTGAAGTGGCAACCATCCTCCTCGCACAGGAACTCGGAGGGAAACTGGGCTTCGAGAAGCTTCTGAGCTTCCTTGCGCGGCAACAGCAGCCGGTCGCCCACCACACGCGCAGCCGGGGACATGGCATGCACCTTGCCGTCGACGGTCACGGACATCTTGCCGTTGCGGACCTCGAACCGGCTTCCGGAGGCCAACTCGACGCGAGCCACCTCGCCCGCGATCTTCAGCCGCGGCAAGGCCTTGCCGCGATTTTCCAGCACCAGCCACGGAGTCTTCCCGATCGCACTGTCCGAGACCGCAACCGATCCGATCGCCGCACCCGCCAGCCCCAGGCAAAGAAGGGCAGCGCGCAAGGTCATCGCAGCATCGCGGTTTTCATGGCGCGGTCGATCTCGCGCTTGTGTTCCTGCTCCATCTTGGTCTGCCGCTTGTCGTACTCGGCCTTGCCCTTGCACATGCCGATCTGCACCTTCACCATGCCGTCCTTGAAGTACATCTTGAGGGGGATGATGGTGTAGCCCTTGCGGTCGACGGCATTGGCCCAGTTGGCGATTTCGCGCTTGTGCAGCAGGAGTTTGCGGCGGCGATGAATGTCATGGTTCCAGCGGTTGCCCTGGGCGAACTCCTCGATGTGGCATCCGAACAGCCACGCTTCCCCGCCGTGGAAGTCCACGTGGCTGTCCGCCATCTGGACGCGGGCGGCACGGATGCTCTTGACTTCCGTCCCCGAAAGGGCGATGCCGGCTTCCAGCGTCTGCTCGATGAAGTACAGGTGCTTGGCCTTGCGGTTCTCCACCTCGGGAAGCTTGTGCTCCTTCATTCGCTCTCGCTGTCGGACTCGACCAGCACTTCGGCCGGAAAGGCCTTTCCAATGGCGTTCTGCAAGGTGGCCAAGTCGTGGTCGGGGGCATTGAGCAACTCCCGGAGCTCGCGCGAGGCTTCGAAGACCGGCTTCAGACCGCCCGGCACCTCGACCACCTCGCCGGTGCGGGGATTGCGGGCCGTACGAGCCTGACGAGCTCGCACCTTGAAACGCCCGAAGCCGCGCAGCTCGATGTTCCTGCCAGCCCGCAGGGACTGCGCAATGGCCTCCAGCAGACTTTCGAACACGACTTTGGTTTCGGCTTGGGTCATCCCCGTGCGGCGGGAGATCTCCTCGACGATTTCTTTCTTGGTGACGTTTGCCATGATCCGGAACAAGCTTTCAGTATGGGATCACCCACAGGACGTGGTACGTCCCGCAGGCATGCGTTTCCTTCTATCTACAGGGAAATCTAGTTCCCCGACAGCCCTGCAGCCTTGGCGCAGACGGCATCCACGAAGATGTTCGCCACGCGCCCTTCGATCAGGCGCAGGAGCGGAACATCCCGGTCGCCAGCCAGCGCCTGTTTGAGCGCAGGAGCCTTGTCTGCGCCGATCGCCACGATGCAGATGTCGCGGCTGCGGCGCAAGGCACCCATCCCCAAGGTCACCCGCTCGTGCGGTGCCACCGGAGAGACGGTGGGAAGCGCGATGGACTCGTCGTCCTCGAGGGAGGATGCGAACGGGAAATGCCCGGCCACCGAGCCGTCCACGCCCAAGCCGAGCCAAGACTGGTCGGGGCAAGGAAAACCTTCCTCGTCGCAGTCGCAAGTGCCCTTGGCGACGTCTTCGAGCGCCTCCTCGTCGAATGCCCATTCCAACGCCTGCTCGTGCAGCCCGTTGGGATCCAGCAGCAGACGGACGACGCTCATCCAATTCGAACCGGGCTCGGAAAGTCCCACGCAACGCTCTTCCAGAGGGAAGAACATGCATTGCATGACCTTCGGCCCGTTCCAAAACGGCAGGATCTTCTCGAAGGTCGCTCCGCCCGTCAGTCCGACGGCGGGACCGGCCAGATGTTCGAGGGTCTTGCGACCGATTTCGGGGATGTTCTCACAGACGTGGATGTGCCAATCGCGGTTCATGGGTGGAATCTTAGTTACGCCAGCGCGGAAAATCGGGAAGGACTTCGATGGTCGGCCAGACCAGCTCCCTCGGGACCTTGGCCGCAGGCAGCGAATCGTCGTCCTCATCCGCCATGCAGGCGCGGATCGGCACGCCGGCAAGCAGGCTCACCACCTTGTCCTGCAGGCGCCGCATCGTGGCGGCTCCGGTCAGGTAGTTTTGACAGAAAATGGCAAATGCAACGGTGTCGCGCAGCGGCCCGCGGATCACCCCTGCGATGTTGGACACCCGCTCCAACGTCCCGGTCTTGGCCACCACCCAGGACGGGTCGGGAAGGTTTCGGAAACGCCGACGCAAGGTCCCCTGCCCGCCGGCTGCCAGGTAGTCCACCACTCTCGCGCTTCCCGTCACCAGCTGCGAGCGGCGCAGCAGGGCCGCCATCTCCGAGGTGGTGGCCTGGTCGTAGCGGGAAAGGCCCGACCCGTCCCGGATCTCCAGTTCCCAGATCTTGACGCCGCTGACCTGCAGGTTGGCCCGCACCCGCCGCACGCCGGCCTCCCGAGGTTCCTCCTTGGGCTTATTGAACCCGGCTCCCATGCGCAGGACCAATCCTTCTCCGACCTGATTGATCGATTCGAACAGGAAGGGCCGCAGCATCGCCTCCAGCGAAGGACTGTTCACCTGTGCGAAGAGGTTCCAGTTCCGACCCATCGCCGCCGAGGAATCGCCCCGGCACAGCACACTGTCGATGCCGCCGACCGCAATGCCCTTCTTCGCGAGGTTCTGCCGCAGCACCTTGAGGATCAGGCGGCGTGGCTCCTCGCTGGGCTTCCATCCGTCGCGGTTGAGGTTCCAGTTCAGACCCGCCACAGGAGCCCCGTAAAGGTCGCGCGCGTTGCCGAAGGTCCAGTCCGGCGGCCAGATGCCCCACGGAGCCGCCCCGGCCAAGGTGTCCAGCGCCACCAGGTTGCCGGTGATCTTCCGGATGCCCTTCTTCGCCAATCCCTGCACCAGGGGGTTCAAGTTGGCTCCCCACTCGCAGCCCAAGGTCGGATCGCCGCTGCCCACCAGGACCACGTCCCCGATCCACTCGCTCCCCCTCTGCGCACCGCGCCCGTACAGCGCCGTCGCGAAGCGGAACTTCGGTCCCAGCACCCGCAGGGCGGCCTCCGTGGTAAAAACCTTCTGTGTGGATGCCGGCATCTGCCGGGCACTGGGCAAGCGGCTCCAGACCATCGCCCCGTCCCTGACGCGGTAGGCGCAGGCAGAAAACTGCCCTCCCTTAGGGAAAGACGCGTCGACCAGAGAATCCAGTTCCCGGACCATGGAGGAATCCGTGCCGGGCGCCTTGTTGCGGTCCGGGCCTTGAGCAAAGGTGAGCGGCACGAGCAGAAGCGGGAACAGTCGCAGGAACATGGCCGCAAACTAGACAATGGCCGAAGCTTGCATCCGTGTAACTTCTTGGGATGCCTGAACTGCCTGAAGTCGAGACCGTCCGCAGGCGCATCGCCCCGCACCTGCCCGGAAAGCAGCTGATCGCGACGCGCCTGGGAGCACCGAAGCTGCTGGAGATCGGGGACCTGGATGCCCTGACGGGCCTTGCGTTCCTGCCTCCGGAGCGGATCGGGAAGTACCTCCTACTTCCCCTGTGCGGAGCTCGGGAGATGACCCTTGTCCTGCACCTGGGGATGACCGGCCAGCTCACCTACGCTCCGGCGGATGCCGAAGTCAGCGACCGTTTCCGCAGGCTCCCTTCTGGCTACCAGAAACCCCTGGGAGTCCATTCCGAGGACCGGCACACGCACCTCGTACTGGCCCTCTCCGACGGATCGAGGCTCCTGTTCCGCGATCCTCGCCGCTTCGGACGAATCCTCTCGCTGGAAACCGCCGATCGCCTATCCACCCCTCGTCTGTCCCGCCTGGGGCCCGATGCGTTGGGAATCGGCGACAAGGAGTTCGCAAGGCGCTTTCGCGATACCCAAGGCCGCCGCAACGTCAAGACCATCCTGCTCGACCAGTCCTTTCTGGCCGGCATCGGGAACATCTACGCCGACGAGTCCTGCCACACCGCCGGGATCCATCCGACCACGCTCGGCCAGGATCTCGGGAAGCTGCGTTTGGAACGCCTGGCCCAGGCCGTGGCGGAAGCGCTGGGACGAGGCATCCAAAACGCCGGCACCACCTTTCGCGACTTTGTCCATCCCGACGGATCCCATGGCTCCAACCAGGAGGACCTCAGGGTCTACGCCCGGTCCGGGAAGCCCTGCCTGCGCTGCGGGACAATTCTTGTCAAATCCGTGGTGGCCCAACGCGGCACGGTGGCTTGCCCCAAATGTCAGAAGTGAGCTAAGGAAGCTTGCGGATCCAGGCCCCGACGGTCCCTTGGTCCTGTTGCCAATCGGCCATGTCGTGCCCGGCCATCTCGATCGGGTGGGGCTCCAGTTTGGCGCGCGCCGCAATGAACTGCCCCCACCAGGCACGCACATCGTCCAACGCAAAGAGCCGGTCTCGTCCTCCTTGGGCCCAACGCACCGGAAGCCCTGAGAACGAAGCCAGCGAGATCGCCTGCCCGTAGTTCCCCAGCACCGACGGATTGCAGCTCCAGACGGCCACGCCCTTCAAGCGCTTGCCCAACTGCTGCCGCACCCCTTGGACGTTCCAAAGTGCTCCGGCTCCCCCGTCCGAGGTCCCCGCCAAGACAATCCGATTCGCATCGATCTGGGGATTCTTCCCGCATTGGCGGATTAGGTCCAGAATCCTTCGGTTGGCTTCCGGCGTCCACCAAGGGGAGGCAGGCCACGCGGAAGGACAGAGCAGAGCGAAGTTCGAGCTGTCGGCCCACACCAGCATGTTGGTGGCCGCCTTGATGCCCTTGGCCGGATCGTTGGCCCCGATGCCTCCGTGTAGCCAAACCACCAACGCAAGTTTTCCCTTGGGGTGCGAGGGAAGGACAAGCCCGGCCTTCGAGCCGTCGGGCAAGGAAAGTGTCTTGAGGATCCCTTGGGCACCGGCCTCCGAGATCAGGGACAACGCCACGACCAACCAGACCTTGGACCGCATCATTGCCTCCATGACAGTTTGCACGACAGCTCCGGCCAGAGGTCCTTGACCCCCATCGAATCCTGCCACCCTCCACCGGCCTGCACCTCCAGGCGCCACTGGGAATCCAAGCGCCATTCAACGCCAGCACCGGCCCTCACGACACGAGCAAGATCTCCCCCAAGCCACTGTTTACGCGGCTCCTTGACCTGGAGCACACCCTCTTCAAATCCGGTCCCGTTCACGTCCCGCCACGAGCTGCCCAGATCCAGCCCCTTCCAGAGTGCACTGCCCGAGAAGAGCCACGACCATCGGTCGCTCAGGTCCTGCCGATGCTGCCATTCCAACGTCAGGCTGTTCGGACCAGCCGGATGTCCCAGCAAGGTCCCGAAATGCACTGGAGTCGTGTATCCGGCTCCCGGCAGATCCGTCGCGGAGGTCGTATACACCCACGGCTCGATCCGCGTCGCCTGAAAGAGATCGGTGCTGCCCATCCCGGTCAAGTCGACCAGACGCGTGCCCAGCGCCAGGCCCCACTTGTTGCCCCAATCCTTGCTGAAAAATCCCAGCGCATTCTGCAGGTCGTCCAGGAAGACTTCCCCCATGAACTCCACCTTCGACGACACCTGCACAGATGCCTCGAAATCCATCAGCAGGTTGTCGGGCGTCCCGACATAGTGCCCGGTGAAGAACAGCGGAAAGACCGGCATCAGGTAAAGAGGCTGGAAGCTCCTGCCATTGGAGAGCATGGCCTCCGAAAAGGAGAGCTGAAGAGGAATCCAGGCTCCCAGATCAAACGATGTGCGGTGCGCGTAGAGCTTGCGATCCTCCGTGTAGGTCACCCCTAGAGGCGCACCGTAAAGCACCTCCGAGCGGATCGGTCCGATGTCCTTGCGGACCGAAGTCCACCCCATCGGCTCGGCGTCTCCCGAGAAGAGCAGCGGATGGATCGGCATCATTCCCCAGCGTAAGCGCTGCACTCCCGCTTGGCCGCGCAGCCACGAGGTATTCACCTCCAAGGCGCCTTCCAGCCAATCGCTGGTTCGGCCATAAGAGGCATTCGCACCTTCCTTGGCAAACAACGCCGTCTGGTAGACTCCATGATCCGGGTCAAAGCTCTTCAACCACCGCCGTCCGTCCGAAAGTTCGGTGACTTGGCGCAATCGGGCCCACACGACAACATTCTGTCCCAGGACGACGTCGATGCGCGGATGGAGGTCGCCGCCCAGCACCAGGTCGTGCGGCAACGTGTCCATGTCATCTCCCAGCGTGTCCAGCCGGTAGACGACCGGCAAGCGCCTCCCGGCAAAGCGCGCATACCAGCTCGCCCCCAGATCCAAGGCCACCAGATCCTGTTTGTCCACGGAACCCCACGCTGGGCGGCGACCATAACCTCCCTCGTGGTCGCGCAGGTCCAGACGCCGTCGGATCGCAGCCGCCTGAGCCCGCTCAATTCCGGTGAGCTGGGCCGTATCCAACTTTTCCAGGCACGCCAAGACATCTTCCCCAGCCCAAGGCCGCACAGCAGGCAGATCACAGCCAAGTCGCCCCCGCCATCGTTCCAACCATGGCATGGCAGGATCGTCCAATGGGATCGACGGAAGGATGCCGGAACCGGACACAAGCAGCAGCAAGGCGACAAGCATCCTTCAAAGTTAGCCGCATCGGGCCTCAGTTGTGGGCAAGCATCTCGTGTCCGACTATCTTGACGTCATGCCCCGCCTTATTTGCATCCATGCGCTGGTTTCTGGACGAGTTCAAGGCGTCGGATACCGCGCCTTCGTCAAGATGACCGCAATGCAATTAGGCATCGTCGGTTGGATCCGAAATTTGCCAGACGGACGTGTAGAAATGATGGCCATGGGCAATAAAACCGGCTTAGAAGAGCTGGAAGATGCCTGTTGGGCTGGTCCTCCGCTTTCGAAGGTCATCGATATCGAATTCCAGGCCATTGATGGCAACGACGACTTTTCGGGATTCCTAATCGTTCACTGACTAGGACACCATCGAAAGCATCTGTTCAACTTCAGTCATGCCTTCGCGAACCTCTTCGACCATTTCCTGAGCTTCGACAATCCCTAAGCCAAGCAATCCCCAACCGGGATCTTCGATGGGGTGGAACGACAGCTTGAGCGGATCCCAGTCGGCATCCAGGTGATTGGCCAGCAGATCCGCCAAATACACCGGAACCACGGTCCTCAAGGTCTCGGGTTCATCCATGGTCCAGCCTGGATTCTCGTGATAGCCAATGCACATGGCAATCCTAGGTGGAATCTTCCACAGGCGCGTCAAGAACTGCGAGCCTAGTTCCGCGTGATCGATGTCGAAGTTCTTGCGCTCCAATACGCTCAGGCGAGCTTCCGTCAACAAGCCATCCTTGTCCATCTTGCGAACAGCAGCCAAAAAACGAGGATACTCAGTGGGAATCAATTGCAGCAGGATCAGAGCACCCAAATCATGCATCAGGCCAGCCATCCACAGAAGCGACAGGTCCTCGCTTCCCAGCCCAATGCGTCGCCCAATCGCTCGAGCAAATGAGGCCACGGCAAACGAATGCCTCCAAAATGCCTTCATGTCGATGCCACCCTTGCGCGCCCCCATGAGACTGGGCAACAGCAAGGCGTATAGAATTCCTTCTAGGGATCGCA
>Ga0302287_10000015_pt1:0-142500 | contig 198020 bp, 167 predicted proteins | sample III_Fen_E2_4_FD_200452 | JGI IMG/M metagenome (GOLD analysis project Ga0302287, IMG submission 200452) | Peat permafrost microbial communities from Stordalen Mire near Abisko, Sweden - III_Fen_E2_4 | ecosystem: Environmental > Terrestrial > Soil > Wetlands > Permafrost | place... | reverse complement strand
ATCCGGGTTGTTCCCCTCTCGCCTGCGAAGCTTATCCCACGCAGACTGACTGCCCGACTATCAAATGTGCGGTATTCGGAGTTTGTTTGGGTTTGCTAAGCTGGTATGCCCGCTAGTCCAATCAGTGCTCTACCCCCGCCATTCGAATCGGACGCTATACCTAGATATATTTCGGAGAGAACGAGCTATCACCCAGTTTGATTGGCCTTTCACCCCCACCCACAATTCATCCAGTCAGTTTTCAACCTGATAAGGTTCGGCCCTCCACGGTGTGTTACCACCGCTTCAGCCTGATCATGGGTAGATCACAAGGCTTCGCGTCTAGCGCATGTAACTCAACGCCCTATTAAGACTCGGTTTCCCTACGGCTCCAGACCTGAAGTCCTTAACCTCGCTACATACGACTAACTCGCTGGCTCATTAAACAAAAGGTACACCGTCAGGAGGATATACCCCCCTTCGATAGTTTGTAGGCTCACGGTTTCAGGTACTATTTCACTCCCATCTCTGGGTACTTTTCACCTTTCCCTCACGGTACTCGTTCACTATCGGTCACCACCGAGTATTTAGCCTTGGAAAGTGGTCTTCCCGGATTCAGACAGGGTTTCTCGTGCCCCGCCTTACTCAGGTACCGTACGGAAGAGTCTAGGTTTTCGTCTACGGGGGTATTACCCTCTATGCCTGGCCTTTCCATGCCAATCCGACTAACCCCAACTTTTTTGACTTCACAATGTACGGCCCTACAACCCCGACAAGCAAGCTTGTCGGTTTGGGCTGGTCCCCTTTCGCTCGCCACTACTCAGGGAATCTCGGTTGATTTCTACTCCTAGGGGTACTGAGATGTTTCACTTCCCCCCGTTCGCTCACTCAGACTATGTATTCATCTGAGTGTACTGGTATCGCTACCAGTGGGTTGCCCCATTCGGAAACCTCCGGATCAATGGCTGTTTGCGCCTCCCCGAAGCTTATCGCAGCTTGCCGCGTCCTTCATCGCCTGGTGGTGCCTAGGCATCCACCATGAGCCCTTCTCATTCTAGTCCACTCGATCAAACACCATCAAACACTCGATCAGATCACTCCGATCAAGCGCCCAACAGCGCCCGCATCCAGAACACTTGAATTCTTTACTTCACTCTTCTCGCCTAAACGGCGTACAGTCTTTTCAAAGATTCGAGCCCCTACGAGCTCTCCCTACCGCGATTCGAGCGGCTTTTCGCTGCTCGTTGGTCGTTTCCGACCCCCATCGTCGTGAAGGGAAAGCAAAGGTGCGCCGAAAGCGGGGCTCCGTCAAGGTCGTCACTCACTTTTTTTGAACTTTTCCGGCCATCGACAGGGTCGCCCACCAAGACGGAAGCATCAAAGCCTCTCCCCTCCTTTGGACAGCCGTGACACGGACTTACATTGGCAGGACTATGCAACTTCGCATCACAGGTCCGCAGAAGGTCGAAGGGGAAGTCGTCATCTCAGGAGCCAAGAACGCCGCGTCCAAGATGATGGTGGCCTCCCTCCTGACCGATGAACCGGTCGTCCTCCAAAATTTCCCACGCATCGAAGAGATCGACATCGTCAAAGAGCTGTGCGAGCGCCTAGGCAGCACGGTCACCATGCAGGATCGCACCCTGAGACTGCACACGCCGACCCTTTGCCGCGACGATGCCCTGGGCCTCTCGCGCGCCAACCGCATCTCGGTGCTGGCGTTGCCTCCTCTGCTGCACCGCGTCGGACGCGCCGTACTTCCTATCGTTGGTGGTGATCGCATCGGCCCGCGCCCAGTGAACTATCACTTGGATGCGCTGCGCGCCATGGGCGCGAAGATCGAGGAAGGCCAAAACGCCTTCCTGGCCGAGGCCAACAGCGGCTTGCACGGAACCCGCATCCACCTGCCCTACCCCAGCGTGGGAGCCACCGAGAACATCCTGCTGGCAGGAGTGCTCGCAAAGGGGCGCACCGTCATCGAGAATGCCGCCACCGAACCCGAGATCCTGGACATCATCATGATGCTCCAGAACATGGGCGCGATCATCGAGCTGGGCACCAACCGCACCATCGCCATCGATGGCGTGGAACGGCTCAAGGGCGCAAGCCACGAGATCCTGCCCGACCGCATGGAGGCCGCCAGCTACGCCTGCATGGCCTTGGCCACCGGCGGACGCATCTTCTGCCGCAACGCGCGACAAGAGCACATGATCACCTTCCTCAATGCCATCCGCCGTCTGGGAGCAGACTATGAAGTGCTGGAAAACGGCATCGTCTTCTTCGCCCCGAACGGCCCGGGCTCGCTCAAGGGCATCGACCTGGAGACCGATACACATCCCGGCTTCATGACCGACTGGCAACAGCCGTTCACACTGCTTTTGACCCAGTGCAGCGGCACTTCGGTGGTGCACGAGACCGTCTACGAGGACCGTTTCGGATACACCCGCGAACTGGTCAAGCTGGGCGCCAACATCTCCGTCTTCGACAAGTGCCTGGGCGAGCTGCCGTGCCGCTTCCGCGGCCGCAGGCACCCGCACAGCGCCATCGTCCAAGGACCGACACCGCTGACCTCCATCCAGGAGAGCCTGGACATCTTCGACATCCGGGCCGGCATCACCTTGGTCATCGCCGCGCTCTGCGCCCAAGGCCCCAGCACCCTCACCGGACTAGAGCACCTGGACCGAGGCTACGAGAACCTGTTGGGCAAGCTTGAGGGCCTGGGCATCAAGGCGGAGCGGGTCGAATAGCTCAGGCTTCGGGGCCCAGCGGATACTCCACCCGCGCCACCAGGCGCTCTTTGCAACGAACCAGTTCAGAGATCCGGGTTGCCGCAGCCAGATGGTCGTCCTGCGCGAAGTCGTGCTTCAGGAGGTGCTGTGCCTCATCGAAACGCCCCAGCTGGCGGGCGATCTCGGCCTTCATGAGGCGATCGTCGCTGGATTCTTCGTCCAATAGCCCGTACAGCCGCCGCAGGTTGGCCAGCATGGCCTCGTCCAGCGGAGAGGTCTCCAGCTCCTTGGCCACCCCCTCGCGGCGGCGGTCCCCATCGCGCCACCAGGCGTGCATGCGCAGGTAGCGCTCCTTGCGAGGCGTGTCCCCGTGCCCCTTGACAATGGCGGCAAGGATCCCCGCCGCGTCCAGCTCATCGGCAAGACGCGCCTCGGGCCAGTTCTGCTGCGCCATCGAATCAGTGGCGATCCCCAGTTCCTGGCTCTGTCGAGTCCAGAAGCTCTCCCCGCAAAACGGACACCCCACCAGTTGGAGCTCGTCGGGAATCCACGGACCGGTCAGACGTCCGTCGGTCCAAACGCTGGCTTGGCGAAGGCTCCCTTGGTTGAAGCGCGGAAACAGCAGCGCCATGTGGCAATGCGGACACTCTCGGATGACTGGAGGCTCAGGTAGCATGGGCGCAAGTTAATCAACCCGGGCATTCTTTGCCTCACTCGAAACTGGCAAGCATCCTGGTGAGGCGCGAGAGCGGCGACGGCATGCGCATGGCTTCCAGGCGCTTGGCGGAAGGAAGCTCGCAGCGCTCTTTGGCCAGGCGATGCAGCACCAGGAGCGGCTTCGGATACGGAAATCCGGCAGGAAACGCCCGCTTGGGAAAATCGCCAAGATACACCATGGCATCCCAGTCGTAATCCTGCAAGGACTCCTGCGGATCCGTGACCAGAACACCCAGCTCTCCCAGCAGGTGCTCCAGCGGCGTGTGCGGGGACACCCAGGATTCCCGCATCAGCACCAGCCGCGGACGAGCCAGCGGCATCGGAAAGCGCCACGCACTGGCCCCGACCGTCAAGCCTTCGGAGATGCTGCGGGCCAAGCCCCACGAATCGTCCGAGATCAAGGCCATCTCGGCGGCATCGTCGACCCGCAATCGAGGCTCGATCTCCTCCCGGACCGGAAGATGGACGGCCACCCCTTGGGTCGAGGCCAATTGGAAGGCATGCGCCCACTGGTTGGCCTGCGAAAGCTTCATCGCCTCGCGGGTCGCAGGAATCGGAGAGGAGCTCATGTAGGCATTGGTGTATTCGAGGATCGGATCGGCAATGGCACGCGGCAGCTGAAGTCTCTGGAAGACCGCGTTGACGAACTCGCCGTAAGGAATCCCGAACAGCTCCTCGATGGCTCCCGCCATGGTCTTGCTGCGCGAACTCGCCGATTCCCGCAAGGCGACCCAATCCTCGGGAGGCATTTTCTCCATGAGGAGGATCTCCGGCAGGTCATGGAGAAGTCCGATCATGGCGGCCGCCGGCTGTTCCGGACAGAACCGCTCCATCCAGCAGGAGCAAAAGCAGGCATGGGCCCAAGCTCGCAGAGAATCCTCCGGCAAGGCCCCTGAGGTGTCGAAGCGTTCCTGCGCCTGCAACAGATCCCGCAACTGGATCCAACCCAGCATCTTCAAGGCCTCGCCCAACTTGGGCAGTGACCTTGGCCGGGACAGCAACTCCTGGGTGCGCCCCATCACCTTGGCAGCAAGGACAGGATCCATGCGGATCAACCCTTCCACTTCCGCAAGGCTTGCCAGAGAGGAACTGCTGGCCTCGCTCAGGCGAGCGCAGACAGTCGGAAAGCTCTTGCCCGACAACCCTTCTAGGAAGGCGCCCAGGTCCATCGGATTGGGTGGCTTCCAGGACTGGCCATCCGCGACGGGCGACGCTCGCGGCGTGGCCGGCAGCACCCCCGATTCTTCCAGACGCTGGCGGACCCGAGCCAGCAGGTCGTCGATCAGGAAGCCGACCTTGATCACATAATCCCTCACTCCGAGCTTGAGCGCCTCAACCACGAAGTTGCGATCGGAATGGGCCGTGAGGATGATGACCGGAGTTTCTTTGTACAGCGCACTTTGCCGCATCTGCCGCAGCAACACGATGCCATCACCTCCCGGCATCGTCAGATCCAACAGCACCAGGTCCGGATGATGGGCCGCCAAGACCTCCACCGCTTCGGGCACGCTGGAGGCCTCCAGGACCCGATAGCCCTGCTGGGTCAGGACCACGTCCATGGTGTAGCGGACGATGTCCTGATCGTCCACCACCAGGATCCGCGGCTTGGTGTTCATTGCGAGGGTCGACATGCTGTCTTGAGGCTACCATACATTTCTGCCCGGTGCAAAGACTCACCACCCGTCTGACGGCACCGCACTCAAGGGCGCAGTTCGTAGACCTTTGCGCAACCGCCCGCGACTCGCACCCGCACATCGAAATTGAGCAGTCGCAAGTACCATTCCCCATCCTGGCCCCGCAGATGCGCCGGACGCGGGTCCATGCCGACAACCTGACGAATCAGCTCCTTCGCCTCGTCGAAATCATAGCTGGGCATGCTTGGCTCCGATGGAAGCGAAAGGAAATGATGCAACTGCTCCTGAGCTGCCGATTCCATCTCCACCGCTACGCCGGGAACTGCAGCCCGTGAGATCCATCCGTCCTGCACCGGTCCGGTGGGAACGTCGTTCTGGGGATGGTATGGGCGCAGGTCGACCACGGCCGTGCCGTCCAGCAGATCCACCCCTCCCACGTGCACCGAAGGCGTGTCCAGGTCCACCGCATCCAGCTTACAAAGCGACAGTCCCAGGAAATTGGGACGGTGCGGGGAACGGGTGGCAAAGACGCCCATCTTCTCCTTGCCGTCCAGACGGGGAGGCCGCACACAGGGTTTCCAACCTTGCTCGATGGCGCGATCGAAGAGGAAGGTGACCCAGACGTGGGAGAAGTCGGAAAGCCCGCGCAGACAGTCTCTCCAGACCGCAGGAGGTTGGCTGGAGGAAAATCTCAGGACGCCCCGGGCCAACGGCACCAGACCCGGCTGGCGCGGAATGCCGAGCTTTTCTGGAAAGCAGGTGCGCAGGATGCCGATCGGCTCCATTGAGAACGAGTCAGGATGCATGCTCCAAAGAAAGAAACCTCAGTCAGGCTTCCCTTCAGATTTGCGATCGCAACGAGACCCCGATGGCGACCCAGCCAGCCAAGAGCAGCACGCCTCCCAACGGCGTGATCACCCCCAACCCTCGGATTCCGCTCAAGGACAGCGCGTACAGGGATCCGCTGAACAGCACCACCCCGGCCAGAAGCAAGAACCAGGGCAGCGGGTACTCCCTTCCCGTCGCCTGGGCATATAGCTCAATGGCCAGCAGGACGACGGCATGCACCAACTGGTAATGGGCGGCCGTGTTCCAGATCGAGAGCATTTCAGGTGTCAAACGCGTCTTGAGCGCATGTGCCCCGAAGGCACCGGTTCCGACCGCCAAGGCTCCGACCAGCGCAGAGATCATGATCTTCATGTTCGCAAACTAGATGTCTGAGAGCTCAGAGGCTCTGCCGAGATCCAAAGCTCACCACCCAAGGATCCAGCGAAAAGGCCGACGCGCCTCCCCATGGCCGAGCCACCGACAGATGATTCACCACGCCATCGATGCTGCGCGACATGCCAATGCGCAAGCCGAAGCCGAATCCGGACTTCCAGCCTTGCCCCTCCCAGGGAACGGGCGTGCTCGAGATCTGGCCGGTTCCGGCAAAGACCGCCAAAGCAGGCACCACCGTGAAGGCCTCCAGCGGCGGGGTCCAGCGTTCCTCCACCGTCAGGAGCATGCGGCTCTTGCCCACCAGTTCGCTGGCGGAATAGCCGGGCAGGCCGTTGTCTTCCCCGAGGGTGTATTGTGCCCAAGCCTCTTTCTGGAAGAAGGCGGCGTCCATGCTGCCTGCGGCCAAGGTCTGCCAGTTCTTCCTCGGGAACCAGCGCACTTCCACCTTGCCGGTGCCAGCGCCTTGATCGGGTCCGGTCTCGCCACCGGCAAACCACTCGGCGGCGCCTCCGGCCGCCAGATACCAATCGCGATACGGCAGAAGGCTCCAGCTGCCCGCCTGCTTGAGCCAGGCCGCAGACTTGCGATCGCCATCGCTTTGCTGATTGATCAGGTAGGTGGATTCCAGCATCCAGCCCAACGGAACATCTTCCGTCCATTTGAGGTTCTGGAAGTTGTGCGCGCTCCAATACCTGACGTTCTTGACCTGCAGCGAACCGCCAAAGCGCATGTCCTTGCGCGAAGGGCGCGGATCGGCCCAGTCCCGCAACACCGCGTCGCCTTGCATCCGGCGCAGCAACGAAGGAGCAAGGCCTCCTGCCGGCTGATAGCTGGTCCTTCCCACCGTGTCCTGATACCACTCGCCGATCAAACTGCCCAGGATCCGGACGTCCTGCCCCCCCCCGACAGTCAAGGTCAGCCGCAGGTTCTCGCGCAGCGAATGCGGCTGCAGGAACCACTGCGCCTCCCCCTTGGGCCAACCGGTCGGATCCTGCACCTGGAGTTGGTCGCGCAAATCCGAGGGCACGTCCACGATGCGCGTGTAGCTGCTGCGCGCCCCGGAGATCATCACGCCCCAGGCGTCGTAGCGCGAGCGCAAAGGCTTGCCGATCTCGAAGCTGCCCGAGAAGCCGTCGGAGTTGTTGGCCGCCGCGAAGGCCAAACGGCCCGAGGTCATCGCGAAATTGTTGCTGGCATAGTTGAGCAGCCAGGAGGTGCGGATTGGAGTTGAGGAATAGTATCCACCGACCTGCTGCCCAGAACCTAGAAGGTTCGCCTCGCTGACACCGACAATCCACGACACCTTGCCGCCCGAGCGCGAAATGCTCAACGGCAGGCTCAGACTCCACTGATCCCAAGTCTCTGCTCGCAGGATGTGCTTGCCGGTGGAATCCTGCCGTTCCGTGACCGAGGCATCGGCCAGGAAACGCTGAGTGCGCAGCAGACGCGCCGTCTCCGAAATACGCAAGGCGTCCGCACTGTCGCCAGGAGCCGTGATCAGCAAACCTCGGATGGCGGCATCGGTGCTCATCCAGTGGAGATTGTCCTGCAACCAGCGGTAGAGGCTGCTGTCGGCGGAGACCAAGGAACGGCTGCCTTCCAAGGCATTGTGCCGCACCACTTCGACCGAATCCACCACATAGGAGGAATCGGAGCCGGCAGAAAACGCTGCGGAAGCGAAAAGGGCCACGCCCAGGATCACGGAGTGCACCTCGGGAAGGTATACAGATGCCAAGAGAAATTCAAAAGAAAAGCCCTCGTTCCGAAGAACGAGGGCTCTATGATGCGGACGGGGAGACTTGAACTCCCACGGGTCGCCCCACTACCACCTCAAAGTAGCGTGTCTACCAATTCCACCACGTCCGCTCAAATTTTTCAGTTGCCTTGCGGCAGACCAGGAATCTTGGAGGCACCAGGCACTTCAGGAGCGCCAGCGTCACGAAGAATCTTGGCGGCACCACCCGTTTCCAAGGCTTCTTTCACCTTGGACGAGTGCGTCTGGGCCATTCCGCCATGGCTGATGATCAAGTTGATGATCACGACCACAGCCAACAGAGCGCCAGCCCACCACTTGGTCAGCTTGCCCACGAACGTCGCAGCCCCAGCTGACGTGAATGCCTGACTGGAGCCTGCGCCACCAAAGGCAGAGGACAACCCGCCAGCCTTGTCATTCTGGATGAGGACCAGAAGGATAAGGACCAAGCACAGGATCACGTGCAGAATTATAAGGGACCAAAAAAGCAAGTTCATGGAGACAGGAAATGTAGGGCAAAAACGAAGCTTGGCAAGGGATAAAATATCCGAACTGTTTTTGCGGCACACTGCCCTTTACAGGATCTCGTTGTGTATGTAACTTCGCGCTTCTGTCTTTAAGCGGGAGTAAACCTCATGAGCCACAAGTGCGTTGTTACCGGCAAGAACCGTCTGGTGGGCAACATCGTTTCGCACGCACACAACAAGAGCAAGATGACTCAGCGTGCCAACATCCAGAAGAAGAAGATCTTCGTCCCTGAGCTTGGTCGCTTTGTGGTCGTCAAGGTCAGTGCCAGCGGTCTGCGCACGATCTCCAAGAACGGCCCTGCTGCCGCTCTCGGTCTGATCTAAGCATCATCGATTCGAAAAGCCCATCCACTTCGGTGGATGGGCTTTTTTCGTTTCCGTCCGGCGGCGCCCGCAGAAGCACAAGCTCCTGCGGATAAAGCCTTTCAGGTCACTTCTTGGCTTTCTTGCGCTTAATAAGCGGTGCCCCGTGCCGCTTCACGGTGTCTCCGATCCATTCGCGCCCCAATCCCCCACTGCGCGCCACCAGGCACCATGAGGGGTGCTCACGCTCCAAGCGCGTCAGGAGTCGCTCGGCATCGCCCTGCTTCTTGAGCTTGAGGTAGTTCTCGATCCCCTCGCTCAAGGCCTCGGGAGTCTCCTTGCAGGCGATCGAACGCTCCACATCGGCCAAGGCCGCCGCGAACTTGCCGCCGGCCCGGTTCAGGATGGCTCGCGTCAGCCAGGACAGGGGGTGCGCCGGGAACTTCTCCACGGCCTCCTCCACCAGATCCCTGGCTTCTGCCACGTCGCCGCGGGCGATGGCCGGTTCGACCTGCATCAAAAGCAGGTTCAGCTCCTGGTCGTCCCCCACCGCCTGGGAATTGCGCAAGCTGGGATCGAGGATGTTGCGAGCCGGTCGGAGCGAGACCTTGCGGCGCTGCGGTCGAGCGACAATTTCCGTCAAACGGGCCTCCACTCGGTCGGTCATGTGCTTCCAGGTGTAGCCGGACACGATCGCCACCCGCCCCGCTTCGCCTTTGGCCTTGCACTGGGCGCGATTTTCCCAGGCCGCACGGAGGATCCGGGTCAGCTCCTGGACATCGGGCTCGAACAACCACGGCTGGCCGCCGCATTCCATCTGGCCGACCGCACGGCCGGGCAAGTCCTTGCGGATGGCCGGGACGAACCAGGCGTTGGCCGAGGAGCAGAACTCCTTGGCAGGCCCCCCGTCGGTGACCACCACCGCAAGCCCGGCCGACATGGCCTCGGCGATGGGCATCCCGAAGCCTTCGCCACGGTAGGGATGGACCAGGCAGTCGCAAGCGGTGTAGAGGCCCGGAAGCTCGGCGTCGGACAGAGGCTCGTCCAGCACGATCAGCTCGGGATTGCCGGCGTGCGACCCGAAGCGTTCGAACAGGTCGTCGGCCGTCTGTCCCTTGTAGAAGGTCTTGCCGCCCATGTCCTTCACCACCAGGCACACGTCGTCGGTGTCGCGGAAGGCGCGGGCGTAGGCCGTGAGCAGGATGTCGATGCCCTTGCGGTAGATGGTCCCCCCCACGAACAGGAATCGGAAGGTCTTGTTGGAAGGGAATTCCATCGGCTTGGCCTGCGGACAGAATCTGTCAGAATCCACACCGTTGGGAATTACCGCAATCCGCTCGGCCGACATGCCCGACTCCACATAACCGTCCTTCACGAACTGCGACGGGACCCACAGCTCGTCGAGATCGTCCTTCCAAGCCTTCACCCATTCCTTGGGCACTGGCCCGAATTCCCACGGTTGGATGGCCACCCAGCGCCCGTCCTCGGGTGCCTCCAGGCGCGGCGGCCACTGGTGCCGCACGTGCACGTCCGCCGTCTTTTCCAGCGGTGCCTGCACCAGCTGCAGGAGCGGCTCCAGGCGTTCCCCTGCGGCCGGACGGAACTCGTCCGGCTCCCAGGGCAGGAGCGACAGGTCGTGCCCGCGATGCGCCAGTTCCAGGCACACCTCGCGATTGATGTGGGCCAGCGAATGGTGGACGAACTGGGAACCTTCCCAACGAACCGACATGTAAGCTCCCTTCTTTCGGGACAGGACCGCAAGGCGCTGGGCGATGCGACCCGCGCACGCCTCGTGACTCCACAACGTAGCCACATCCTGCTGTCCTTGACGCCCGAGGCGCTGTCCTTCCTCGCGCTGGGAGAAGGCATGGCGCAAGCGCGCGGCCAGCTCCTCGACCGAAGGATCGGCCCAACGGTGGTCCTTCGCTAGGAAGGGATTCTCCGAAAGCGCAGACGCGGAAGGCGGCACCAGCTCGCCCGGATCCAAGAGCCAGGCATTGCTCTCGTTCAGGAAGTCGGTCTGGCCGCCGAAGCGGGTGGCGATGCAGGGACGCCCCGCCGCCATGGCCTCGAGGTACGGCAGGCCCCAGCCTTCGCCCCGAGTGGGGAGCACGAACACGTCGCAAGCCGCGTACAGGCCCGGCATCTGGGCGTCCGTCAAAGGATCCTCAAGCAGAAGGACCGGAGCCATCGCCTCCCAGCTCAAGCCCTGGGACTTCAGGAACGCCTCGGCCTGCTCGGGGATGCTGCGCGCGCCCTTGGTGAAGGCCGAGCAGCGCAGCACCAGCTGGACGTCATCCTGGGGAGTGAAGGCCTTGGCCCAAGCTCCCAGCAGGATCTCCCAACCCTTGCGGTGGCTCCACTGGAACACCGACAGGAAGCTGAAGCCGGCCGTCTCGGGAAGGCGGTAGGGCTGGGCGTCGCGGTAGGGCTCCGGATCGATGCCCTCGGGCATCACCTGGATGCGCTCGCTCGCCAGTCCGGCCCGCACGAAGCCCTCGCGATTGAAGGTAGAAGGGACCCAGACCTCGTCCATGGCCTGCAGCTTGGGAAGCCATGCCGCCGGCAGACGGTCGGTCTCGAAGGTGCACCAAGCCACGGCAGCCCGGGTGGGCACGTGCTTGGCGCGCGCCACGGCATAGACATCCACCTCGCCCTTGCCGTCGGAGGGAAGGTCGCAGCACACCAGCACCTCGGGCTTGGCCACGGGCGCCAGCAGCCGGTCCCAACGGGCCATCAGCTCGGGAGTCGTTTCCAGTTCCTTGAGAAAGGCGGTCTCGGAGACCTGCGGATCGATCCGGACCCGCACTCCGGCGGCATCCAGTCCCTGCACCGCCTCGCGCCCCTGGCGGGCATGGCCGCTGCGGTTGAAGAGCGGCCCGCTCCAGACCACCGACAGGCCGGATCCCGCCTCGGGATGCGGAGCCTTTGCACCATCCTGCAGGGCGGAGTCGCACGGGGCGATGCCCGCCTCGATCTCGCGCAGGCGCAACCCCGCCATCGGAGCGATGCGCTTCCAATCCCACCGTTCCACCATGTCCCGGCGCGCCTTGGCGCCGATCGCCTTGCGTCCGTCGGGAGAGGCGGCGGCGCGGCGCAGCAGTCCCGACAGATGCTCGGCGCTGGGCTTGGCCCACTTCTGCCCGCGGTAGAACTCGAACTCCTCGCGGGAATCGATCGCCTCGAGGCCGTCGATGTCCAGCAGCCAGGAATTGCCCTCGTCCATGAAGTCGAGGTTCCCGCCCCAGCGGGTCGCGATGGTCAAAAGCCCCGAGCTCATGGCCTCCATGTGGGGACGTCCCCACCCTTCGCCGCGCGAGGGGGCCAGGTACACGTCCGCCGACGCGTAGAGCCGGGGCATGTCGCCCTCTGCGATCTGCCGCCCCAGCACCGCGATGGGCGCGCAGGCCTCGCGGGAAGATCCGATTGATGACAGAAATTGGTTTATCTGTTCTTCCACCCAGGCGCCCGGATCGCCTTCGATGGCGTTGGCCGGATAGGCCCGGATCACCAGGCGCACGTCGTCCCTGGCCGTGAAGGCCTCGCTCCAGGCCTTCAGGAGCACGTCCCACCCCTTGCGGTGGGTCCATTCGAAGACGGCGAGGAAGGTGGTCCCGGCCGCCGGGCCCGGGATCTCGAGCGGCAAAAGCCCCGGACAGAACCTGTCCGTGTCCACGCCTTCGGGGACGCGCAGGATGGGAGCTGTGACCCCGGCCGAACGGAACGTCTCCAGGTTGAAGCGGCTGGGCACCCAGATCTCGTCCATCCCGTTGCACTTGGCGATCCAGTCGACCGGCAGGCCGTCGGTCTCGAAGGTGGTTCGCCCGACGTGCCGGGCCCCGGAGGTCCGCGAGAAGCCGCCGGCCGGCATGTTCATGACCACCGTGCGGCGCCCCTCCCACTGCCGATCGAGCTGTGCCTGCAGGACGACCCGCTCCGCGCGGGGAAGGTTCTTTCGAAAGATCTCGGAATGGCGCCCAGTGGCCTTCACGGCCGGGGCGATCCCCTCCGCCTCCAGGCCAAGCAGGAAGGCGCGCGACTCGCTCGCGTAGCCGCTGGGATCGAACACGGGCGAGGCCCATTCCACCCCGACCGGCACGCGCGGATGCCGTCCCGTCTCGCGCGCGGGCTGCGACAGGATCTGTCTCCAGACAGAAATCGTCCTTTGCGCCACGTCCTCCCAGGTGAACAGCCCTGCGCGCTCGCGTCCCTTGCGGACCAGCTCCTCGCGCAGCTGCGGCTCGCGGCACAGCCGCAGGATGGAGGCACAGGCGCCCGTCAGGTCGTCGGGATCGTGCAGGAGCGCCGCGTCACCGACCACCTCGGGAAGGGAGGCCACGTTTGAGCACACCACCGGGCAGCCGTTGGCCATGGCCTCCAGCGCGGGAAACCCGAAGCCCTCGATGCGGGAAAGGAAGACCAGCGCACACGCACCGGCGTAGAGGGACTCCAGTTCCTCGCGTTCGAGGTACCCGGCAAAGACGATGCGGTCCCGCACCCCGGCCTGCTGGAGCAGCTCCATCCACTTCTGGCCCTGCACGTTGGGACGGCCGGTGACCACCAGCTGCATCGGGTGGCGCTTGTTGGCCTCCAGCACCGCCTGCACGGTGGCCTCGAAGTTCTTGTGCGGATCCATCGCCCCGACGTAGAGGCAGTAGTCCGCCTGGATGCCCAGACGGGCGCGGAGGGCTTGCGGATCCACCGTGCGGCCGGACGCGCTCTCGCGGTTCAATCCCGCTCCCACCGCCATCACCCGGCTTTCGGGCATGCCGAATTCCTGCCGCAGCTCCTGCGCCGTGTGGCTCGAATTGCACAGGAAATGCGCCGGGGAGCGCTTCCAGAGATCGAGGCGATTGAGGTAGGACGGCCAGTTCACCCCGATCCTCTCGCGGTAGAAGCGCAGCGGGATGAGGTCGTGGAAAGTGACCGACAGGCGCGGCTCGTCGAAGAAGGCCAGCGGCGACAAGTAGTCGGCCTGCATGCCCATCGGATCGGGGCAGTGCAGCAGGTCGAAGCTACCGGGAACATAACGGGATGCCGGCATCCATTCGATGCCGTATCCATCCAAGCGAGCAGCCCAAGCCGGATCCGGGCGCTCGCCCGGATGGACCGCCACGATCCGCAGCCCGCTCGCGATCCTCGCCACCGCCTCCAGGTGATGGAGCGCGTAGTGCCCGATGCCGCGACCGTGCGACTGGGCGTCGGAGAGCGTCCGCAGATCAAAACCCACGACCGGCAAGGGCGTGAGCGAAGCCGCGTCGAACTCCGCCAGCACCTCGCGGTCCCCCACCGATTCGGCCAGCTTGCGGGCAAGCATCGGATCGAAGCCCGATGCAGGCAATGCCTTGTGGGCCTTGACGAGGTAGGCGCGCGCAGCCTCCTGGTGACCGCTCGCGTAGTGGCGACGCGCCATGTCCACCGCCCGATCCAGGAGCAGCGGCTCCTTCCAGAACTGCGAATGGCGCGGGTCGTCGTGGCGGACTGTCATGGCAGGATTGCAGCGGATCGTCACTCCTGCCGCGTGCAGGCGGGCCGAGAACTCCACGTCCTCGCCCTTGTAGAAGCCGATGCCCTCGTTCCAACGCACCCGCATCAGGACCTCGCGGCGCGCCACGCACAGCCCGCCCGTGACGTAGACGTCGGGCTCGTCCCGGTCGTAGTCGAGCAGGTAGTGTGTGTCCAGGCCATCGCCCCGGTACACCGCCCAATCCCAGTAGCGCGTGCCGTCGGGATTGACCAAGCGCGGGCAGACCACCTCGAAGTCGCCTTCCATAGCTTCGAGTCCTGCCCAGAAGTCCGGCGCGAAGACCATGTCGTCGTCCGCGACGACGACGATGGCGGCTTGCGCCCGTTCCACCAGGCGATTGCGCATCTCCCCCAGACGGCCGTTGCGGGCCGCATCCTGGCAGGGCACGAAGACCACCTCACGGTCGTCGAAGTCCGCAGGCAGCTCGCCTCCCACCAGGATCTCGAAGGCGGGAACGGCAAGGTTTCGGATCGAGGCGATCTCGGCTGCCAGCTTGGCCGGCCGCATGCCGTTGGTGATGATGCAGAAGGAGACCTGCGGAAGCGCCGCCGACTCGACCCGCTCCAACTGCCCGCGCAACCGATCCGCCGCCTCGGCGTCGCCGCGCTCGGATGCGATGCGCAGGCAGGCCACCAAGGCGTCGCGATTGTTCGGGTCCAACTCAAGTACCCGTTGCAGGGAGGACTCGGCGCGTTCCGTCAATCCCATGCGCAAGCGGATCCCCGCGAGGTTGGCGTGCACCGACACCTCGTCCGGCCAGCGCTGCGCCGCCTTCATGTAGCGCAGGTGCGCCTCCGAGAAGCGCTCCAGGCTCGCCAGCAGCCAAGCCGAGGCGTTGAGGATCCGGAGGGAGTCGGGAGCCAGCTCCTCGCAGCGCTCCAAAAGCTCGAGCGCCTTGTCGGGCTGTCCTTCGCGGTGGAAGGCATCTGCCTGTTCCAGCGCATCGTCCAGTTCCTGGGTGTTCACAGCACAAGACGGCGCCTCCAGGCGCTTGCGCGACAGCAGCTCGATCAGGGCATCGATGCGGTTGCGCGCATCTCCCGTCGAGGGCGTCACCTCGCGAGCCAGGAGCAACCGCTCCATGGCAAGCTCCTGGTCCTTGGCCACCAGCGCCGCATTGGCCCGTTCCACCAGCACGTCGCAGGCGTTGGCCTTCTGGCCTTCGTCGTGGATCGCGGCATGGTTGGCGACGATGCGGGCCCGCAGTTCCTGATCGTTGCGCAGCGCATCGGTGGAGCGGGAAAGGCTCTTGACCCGGTAGCGGAAGAGCGGCCGGGGAACCCGCACCGAACGAAAGCCCCGTTCGTAGCAGGAAACCCAGAAATCCCAGTCCTCGTAGCCCCAGCGCATGTTCTCGCGATAGCCCCCGGCAGCTTCCCACACCTTGCGGCGGTAGAGCGAGGCGTACGGCAGGCAGTTGGCCGCCAGCACGTTGCGCCCCAAGGAACCCACCGTGTCCACACCGGTGCGCATTGCGAAGTTTGCGATGTCGCACGCGGCAATGTCTGCCTCCGGATGCAAGGCCAGCGCACGCACGAGCGCCTCGACCATCTCCGGGAGCAGGATGTCGTCGCTGTCCAGGGGAAGGATGAAGGAACCGCGGGACTGGGCGATGGCCAAGTTGCGCGCCGAGGACACACCCCCGTTGGGCTTTCGCAGCAGGCGGATGTCCGAGACCGGATGGCGCTCGATGAGCCGCTGGGCCACCTCGGCGGTGTCGTCGGGGCTGCCGTCGTCCACGATCAGGATCTCGAGGTTCGGGTAGGTCTGGGCCACCACGCTCTCGATGCACTCTTCCAGGAACGCGGCCTGGTCGTAGCAGGGGACGACCACCGACACCAGCGGAGAATTTCCTTCGAGCACCTTCAGGAGATCGATCTCCATGTGCGCGGCATCGGGGACAAGTCCGCGAAGGGAGTCCACGTCCAGACGGCGCCCGGCCTGCCAGGCTTCCAGCAGCACCGAGGTCGGGACGTTGCCGGAGCGGTTGCTGCAGGTCGCTTGGACCATGTTCACCGGAGCGGAAAAGGCCGGGGCCACCGCCTGGGAACAGAGATGCGGGCGCGAAGCGGCAAAGCGGCGGGCGGCATCGGCCAGTGCCGCCTCGAGCGTGTTGGGGTTGAAGTAGTTCAGCTCCGCCAGGAGCGGTCGAAGGTCCTCCAGACGGTACAGGGAGCTGGAGACTTCCAGCGGGTAGGCGAAGTCGCCGTCGGCACCGGTCCAGCCCCAAGTGAGGTGGCCGTCGGGAGCTTCCGTGAACTCGGGCAGGGCCTGCTCGCGGTCGTACGGGTAGCAGCGCTTGGAATTGCGTCCGAGCCGGTAGGAAAATCCGATGGCTTGGGCATCGCGCTCCATGGCCCGAATGGCGTCCGCAACGGAAGCCGGATTCGTGAAGACCGTATCGTCCACCAGGAACAGCACGTACTCGTAACCACCCAGAAGCGAGGTGAGGTCCTTTCGGAAATCCGCTTCGCGATGGAGTTCGGCCCGCTCCCAGTCCTGGAAGCCATCCACCAGTTCCTCGTAGGCGCGCTCGTGCTCGGGGCTTGAGGTGGTGTAGATCACCTTCACGTCCACCCGATCCCAATCGCCCACCTGCAGGCGGAACGAGCGCAGGAGTCCATCCAGCTGAAATGCCCGGTCCTTGCTGAAGACCACGACACAAGTCCTGGGAAGTTCCTCCGGTCCCTTCGAGGCAGGAAGCGCATCGAGGAAGCCGTGCAGCTCCTTCATCCAGACCACCAGCATCGGCTCCTCTTCCGGAGCCACCAGACTCCAGCGCAGCAGCCGTTCGGCCGCCTCCAGCTGCTGTTCCCGAGTGCGGGGATCGCCCTTGGATGCCGTCGCGATCACGTTGCACAGGTACGGAGCCCGGCCCCAGACGGTGCTTTGCGTCTGGACCTCCGCGAAACCCAGCTCCTCGAAGGTCCGCTGGAAGCGCTCGGGAAACCAGTGATCCACGTGGAAGGCCCACTTGTCGGCCTGGTCTCCCGCCAAGTGGCGGACCAAGGCCGTCTTGTGCTGCCAAGGGGCATCGGAGAGGAGCATCTTCGCGGATCCGACCAGATCCGGCGTTTCGATCAGGAGGCGTCCGCCAGGACGCAACCATTCCCGCCAACGGATCAGTAGCCCGCAAGCCCTGACGCGAGGGAAGTGCTCGAACACGTGGTGGAGTCGGATCTCGTCCACGCTGTCGGAGGGAAAGTCCAAGGCCAGGATGTCCGCTTCGAAATCGGCTTTGGGCGTCTGGACATTGTGGTTTTCTTGGGGGTAGTCGATGTTGACGTACCCGTCCATGTGCTGCTCGCCGCAGCCCAGGTGCAACCGCAAAGGCGTGCCTGGAATCCAGAGCTTTCTGTCGGCGAGTTCCTGGAGAACAGACTTTTTTTGGCTCGAAGCATCCATGGTAACCACCCTGACAAAACGGACGCGCGCGGCCACGTCCATGGCCACGCCTCACTTGTTTAGGAACTCACTCCGACAGTAGACCATTTCCAATGGATGTCTGTCAAATAGAGAGACGCACTTTCTGCACCCTCACACGAAAGGGCTCAGAAAATCCGTCCGGAAAACAGCCAACGTGCATCGTCATCACCAAGCTTCCGACTCAGTCCCAAGTACCAGAGGTCCGTCGGGGCTGCTGACGCCGACCGGAACCTCTCCCGAGTGGTTCCGATGACCCCGGACTCCGCCCGTGCTGCGGCGGTGGCGGACGGTTCCTCGCGCACCTGGGATTCCCGAAGCACCAGTCCTTCCAGGATCGGTGCCAGGCGAGGCTCTTCGTAAAGCAGTGCCGCCAGTTCCACCAGATGCCGAGCCTTGGAGACATCGCCCTGAGTCAGCACAAGCGTTGCCTGATCCAGCAGTTCCTGCAAGCCAAGCGCATCCTCCGAGGCGGTGTGCGCGGAAATCGAATCGTCCTGGTAGGTGTTGCGTGTAGCCATGTGCCATGAATAAGCACATCGCAGGCCAAATGCGTTTTTCCAGACGGTACGGTGTGATTTCTCCCCTCCGGCCTCTGGTTCCGACCAAGCTTGCCGAGATGAGGCAAGCTTTTCCGCATTCAGTCGTTGCTGAGCTTGGCCAAGGGGAAAAACTGGAGGTTCAGCTGGTAGACACAGTCGTTGGTAGCGAACTTGGCGGCCAGATCGGACAGTTCGCCTCGGAACTCGTGGATGCGCTCCCGGATCGCCTCGACCCCTTCCTGATTGAGCCCAAGCGTCAAGGTCGAGATGTTGCGATGCTCCTTCTTGATGCGGTCCAAGGCCTCAATGGCCATCTGCAGCATGGAGATCTGGTAGTTCTTGATGGCCTGGGAATAGATCTCGTCGGCGGTATGAAGGTTGGATTCCTTCTGCACATAGAGCTCGCCTTGCTTCTCGATCAGCCCCAGGTTCAGAAGCAGCTCCACCGCATAGCGCGCTTCCGTGGGCGAAACCGGTGGGATCAGCTTTTGTCCCAGCAACCGGTAGTCCTCCCCGAACGCGACGAAGGTCACCAGTTCCCAGATTGGGATGATGAACCATTTGTTGAAGAGGTCGTACTGCTGCGCCGAGAGGAACACCTTGGGGTTGGGCTTGCTGACCAGAGCCAGCTTCTCCAGGAAATGGTTCTTGTCCTCGAGAGTCTTGGCGTTATTGAAGGCCACCAGGATCTCGAAGAAATCGGCTTCGCGCTTGTTGTGACCGATGAACTTGGAAAGTTTGACCGCCGCCGGAAGCGAGATGTCGCGCTTGCCGATGGTCACCGCATGCAGGAAGGATCGCGACTTGAATCCGGCGTTGTCCGCGAAGTACTGGAACGAGAACTTCTTGTTGCGGGACTTCTGGTCCTCCACCCAATCCGAGAGATACTTGTGGTAATCGGCGTAGTCAAAGACCGAAACCGTGGATTTCGTCGTCTTCGACTGGGCCATCAGAATTGCCGTGTGGCCAAAAGCACCAGCGTGCAGGCCTCGAAGGCTTCCGTACCATTGGCTTGCAGGGAAGCCATCAGCTTCGGGGATTCCGTACCGGGATTGAAGATGACGCGGCGGAAGCCGTAGGCCAGGATCTGGTCGGAGATTTCCGCTGTTGCCTTAGGGCCCACATAGACGGTGAGGGTGTCAATGCCCGGAGGGAGTTCGCGGATCGAAGCCACCACCGGCACTCCGATCTCGGGAAGCGATGGACTCACTCCCACCACCTCGTGCCCTGCCTGCAGGAGCTTTTCCTGCGCCTTGTAGGCGTATCGATCTGCTTTCGGGGAAGCCCCCAGAATCGCAACCGTCATCTCACCTCCATGCTGCCAAGTCAATCAAAATGATAGACATCATTTTCAGGACTCGCCCAGAATATACAAGCAGCCGAGTCTCAAAGCGACCTCATGGATCCTGAAACAGAAACGTCGACCGGAGCACGTGCCCGACCGACGCTTGCAACCACTCCCAAAGACAGGAAAGGTCAGTGGTCTCCACCCACCTTGATGCGGCCGAACTCAGAAAGCTTGGCCAGCACCGAGTCGCGGATCTCCACCACCCGCTCCACCGTACGGGCCTCGAAGCGCAGCACCAGATCGGGCTGGGTGTTGGATGCGCGGATCAGTCCCCAACCGTCGGGGTACAGGATGCGCACGCCGTCGATGTCCAGGCATTCGCCCTGCTTCTTGTAGAAGTCGGCCGCGAGCTTGGCGATGCGGAACTTGTCGGCATCGTTCTCGCACTCGGCGCGGATCTCCGGGGTACTCGGGTAGAAGGGAACGTCGGCCAGAAGCTCCGACATCTTCTGGCCGGTCTTGTCCAGGATCTCAAGCAATCGACACGCCGCATACATCGCGTCGTCGTAGCCGAAGTACCGGTCGGCAAAGAACATGTGACCCGAGACTTCGCCGGCCAGGGGTGCCCCCAATTCCTTCATCTTCTTCTTGATGAGGGAATGCCCGACCTTCCACATGATGGGCTGGCCGCCGGCCTTGGTCAGGCCTTCCACCAGCGCAAGCGAGCTCTTGACCTCGAAGACGATGGGAGCGCCCGGCTTTTCCTTGAGGATCTCGCGGGCCAGCACGAGCGTCAGGATGTCGCCCATGACCATGCGGCCCAGGTCGTCCACGATGCCGATGCGATCGGCGTCACCGTCGAAGCCGATGCCGATGTCGGCTCCCGTCTCCAGCACCTTGGCCTTCAGGGCCACCAGGTTCTTCTCCACCGTCGGGTCGGGATGGTGGTTGGGGAAGTTGCCGTCCACTTCGCAGAAGAGCGGGATGACCTCGCAGCCCAGCTCCTCCAGTTGCTCGCGTCCGAAGAGCGCTCCAGCGGCGTTGGCGGGATCCAGCACCACCCTGGGCTTGCGGCCATTGGCACCGAAGGCGAAGTGCTTGCGGAACCACTCGCGGTAGTCGCTCACGAGATCGTACTCGCGGTAGCCGCCCTCGCCCGAGCTCCACTCGCCGCTGGCGGCGATGGCGAAGCAGCGGCGGATCTCCTCGCCATGGAGCGTGCCGTGGCCGATGCCCAGCTTGAAGCCGTTGTATTCCTTGGGATTGTGGCTGGCGGTGATCATCACCGAACCGTCCACAGGCAGGTTGAAGGCCGCGTAATAGGCCACCGGCGTGGTGACGGCGCCGATGTCCGTCACGTGCACGCCGCCATCCCGGACACCGCGCACGAAGGTCGCCTTGATGCGGGGACCGGAGGTGCGCACATCCATGCCCACGGCGCAGGCGCGGCCGCCGGCTTCGATCAGAAGCGTGGCGTAGGCGCGGCCGATGGCGTAGACCGCATCGTCGCCCAGTTGGGTCTCCACGAGGCCACGGATGTCGTTTTCGCGAAAGATGGTCGATTCGAGCTTCATTTCCTGCTTTCCGGATCGTTGAGACGGAGGCCGCCCCAGGTCGTGGCTTTTCGGACGTGTGCTGGGAAGACTCCCGTATCCAGCGGGATCAGAGTCCCTGGATGGGCGGAATGATAGTTCCCTTGGCGATCACCACGATGCCTTCCTCGGTGACCTCGAAGCGCTTGGCATCCAGCTCCAGGTCGTAGCCGATCTCCACGCCCGGCGGGATGACCACATCCTTCTCCACGATGGCCCGACGGATGCGCGCATGGCGGCCCACCTGGACGCCTGGGAACAGGATCGATTCCTGCACATGCGCCCAGGAGTGGACGAAGCAGTGCGGGGACAGCACGGAGGTCTCGACGGTGCCGCCCGAGACGATGCAGCCGTCGGAGATGATGGAATCCATCGCGGCACCCCGACGTGGCGGGTCGCCGGCCTGCTCGTTGAACACGAACTTGGCGGGCGCGGCGTTCCAATTGATGGTGCGCAACGGCCACTTGGGGTTGTAGAGGTTGAAGGTCGGCGAGACCGTGCACAGGTCGAGGTTGGCCTCGTAGAAGGCCTGCAGCGTGCCCACGTCGCGCCAGTAGCCGCGCTGATCCTCACCGGGGATGCGGTTCTGGGTGAAGTCGTACACGTAAACCGGATAGTGCTGGTAGATGTTGGGGATGATGTCCTTGCCGAAGTCGTGGGCGGTGTTGTTCTTCGAGTCGGCCAACAGCTCGCGCACCAGGAACTTGGAGTGGAAGCAGTAGTTGCCCATCGAGCACAGCGCCCAACCGGGACGTCCCGGCATGTGCTTGGGACGTTCGGGCTTCTCCTCGAAGCCGATCATCCGCCCGTCCTCGTCGATCTCGATGACACCGAACTCCGAAGCCTCCTCGATGGGCACCGGAATGGCCGAGACGGTGCAAAGCGCGCCCTTTTCCAGGTGAAACTGGACCATCTGGTTCACATCCATCTTGTAGATGTGGTCGCCGCCGAAGACCAACACGATGTCGGGACGTTCGTCGGTGATGAGGTTGACGTTCTGGTAGATGGCATCGGCGGTGCCGCGGTACCAATCAGTGCCGGTGCGCATCTGGGCCGGGACCAGGTCCACGTACTGGTCCAGCGTGCGGGATAGGTTCCAGGCCGACGAGACGTGCCGATTCAGGGAATCCGACTTGAACTGGGTGAGGATCTTGATCTTGTAGATCCCCGAGTTCACGAAGTTGTTCAGGACGAAGTCGATGATGCGGTACTTGCCGCCAAAATGGACGGCAGGCTTCGCGCGTTCGCTGGTCAGGGGCTGCAGGCGCGAACCCTGTCCGCCTGCCATGATCATGCCAAGGATCTTCTTCTGCATTGCCATCTACTCCAGTGTCATACGGGTGAATCGTCTCTGGGGGTCAGTCCAAGTTCGCGGACCAGGATCGCAAGGAGCTCCTTGACGGAGCGCTGGATGTCGTCGTTGACGATGCGGTAGGCGAAATGCCCCCGCTCGGCCTCTTCGAGCTCGGCCCGGGCATTGTCCAAGCGCAGTCGAATCTTGTCCTCGCTCTCGGTGCCGCGTCCGCGCAACCGCGCTTCCAGCTCTGGAAGGCTCGGCGGAAGCACTAGGATTCCCAGGTTGTCGGGATAGGTCAGGTCGAAACGGCGCTTGCCGAACACGTCCAGATCCAGCAAAACGTGCTCGCCGATCGCAGTGCAGGCATCCAGGAAGGGCCTAGGGGTGCCGTAGATGTTGCCGTGGACCTCGTTCCATTCCGCCAGTTCCCCGGCGTGGATCATAGCCTCAAAGGCCACGCGGGTCTGGAAGTGGTAATGGATCCCGTCCACTTCCCCAGGCCGGGGGGATCGAGTGGTTGCCGACACGGAGTAGCGCAGTTCGGGAAACGCCTTCAGGGCAGCCTGAATGAGAGTGCTCTTGCCTGCGCCCGACGGCGCCGAGAATACCACGAGTCGACCGGTCGTCATGTCATCCTTGCTGGTTGATGAAGTTCTTCACGACAGCTCCGGCATGCGCGGGATCCAGCGGTGGGGGCGTCGTCGCAGTCGCGACGGCATCCGCAGATTTGGCCTTGCGGGTCCCTTTTTCCAGCAGGGTGTCCTTGAGACGGGACAGTTCTTCTAGGCGTCCGACATGGTGGGCTGCCGCTCGCATGGTGCGCAGCACGAGCACGCTGCCGGCGACATGTACCGCAAGCAGGATAATGGCCAAGGCCACCGTCAGGGAGAGTTCAGGTAACTCCATCGCCTCCAAGCTTAGCATTTCGGCAACCGGGGTGCGAACAGTTTCCTGACCCACCACGTTCAGATTGCCTGGAACCACTCGAGGAGCGATTCGCGCGCCTGATCGGCCGTCTTGGCAGGCACGTGTCCGCCTTCCCAGGTGTCAGCCAGCTGGTTGCCGTAGCGCTCCTTGACGATGCGGCTGTCCAGCACCAGAATGGCGCCGCGATCGTCCTTGCGGCGCAACAGACGTCCCACGCCCTGGCGCAGCTTGAGCCAGGCCTCGGGCAGGAAGGCCTCGGAGAACCCGTTGCCGCCTTCGGCCTCGATGCGCTCGGTGCGCGCCGACAGCAGAGGATCGCTGGGCACCGGGAACGGAAGGCGGTTGATCACCACCAGCTCCAGTTCCTTGCCGGGGAGATCGACGCCTTCCCAGAAGCTGTCCAGCCCCAGGAGCACCGCTCCGGGGGTGTTGCGGAAGATGGCAAGCAAGGCGTCGCGGGAACCGTCCACGCCCTGGGCCAGGAGCAGGCGTCCCTGGGCCACGAAATCGGGCTGCAGGGCTTCGCGGGCTTCGCGCAGCGCGCGCTCCGAGGTGAAGAGCCCCAGGGTGCGCACGTTCAGAGGCAGGACCACCGAGCGCCACGCCTCGATGAGGGCAGCGGAACTCTCGGGGGCATTGGGCTTGGGGAGCCATCCGGCCGCCACGATGCGGGCCTGGGTCTGGAACGAGAACGGACTCTTGTGGAAGGCCGCCCGGGTGCGACCCAGGTCCAGCTTGTCCAGCCCCGACTTGCGGGCGAAGTAGTCTAGGCGCTTGCGCACCGCCAAGGTGGCGGAGGTGCACACCAAGGTGCGCAGCGGCTTGAAGAGCCGCTCGGCCAGCACATCGGCGGCATCGGCAGGCGAGGAACGCAGTTGCAAGCGGATGGGATTGTGGTAGTCGTCCAGCCAGTAGACGTCCTCGGGATTGGCTGCGTCGCAAAGACCAGAGAGGTCGCGACGGATGGTCACGAAACTCTCGTGCAGAGCATCCAGGTCGCCGACCCAACCGCGTTCCAAGGCTTCGCCCCAGGTCTCCAGCGACGTGCGCAGACGGGTCAGTTCCCCGGTCAGGAGGTCCAGGGCGGCCAAGGCGGCCTGGGGATCCACGCCCCACTGGGCCGGGATCGCGTCGCGGTAACGCAGGCGCGCATCGGCGTTCTTGCGCCCGGACTTCTCGGAAAGCTTCTGGAGGAACTTGTGGAACGACTTTTCCGCCACCTTGGCCGCCTCGCGGACCGAGGCGGACAGCTCGGAGACCTCGGTCGGGACGCCCTCGGCCTGCTCCAGAGCCCCCAGCAGGCCCGCGCTGGAAGTGGCCGGATCGGAAAGCCCGTGCAGCACGTTGCGCAGGCGCTGCATGCCCAAGGAGCGCCCGAAGTGCTCGTGCGCAGCGGCGGGCAGATGGTGCGCCTCGTCGATGACTAGGCGCTCGTAGCTGGGTAGGAGCGCGAAGTCCAGTTGCGCATCAGAAAGCAAAAGCGCGTGGTTCACGACCAGCAGATGCGCGCCTTCGGCGTTGCGACGGGCACCTTGGTAGAAACAGTCCCGGAAAAGCGGATGGCGCGGGGGGATGGCCGCCCGAGCGTCGCTGCACAGCCGTCCCCACAGGGCCTGCTGGCGCTCGCGCGAAAAGCCGTGGCACTCCTCGATGTCGCCGGTCTGGGTGGCTGGGACCCAGCGCACCAGCGGCAGGAACTGCTCGCGTTCGCCCGGTTCCAGGCGCAACGGCTCGCGCAGGTGCTCGAGGTAGCGGCGTACGCACAGGTAGTTGGAACGTCCCTTGAGGATGGCGTAGCGCGCCTCCGGAACGAGCTGCGCCAAGAGCGGAAGCTCCTTTTCTGTCAGTTGGTTCTGGAGCGTGCGGGTGGCGGTGGAGATCACCACGCGATCGCGCGCCTGCACCGACCACAGCGCCGCAGGCACCAGGTAGGCCAAGGTCTTGCCGGTGCCGGTGCCGGCTTCCACGGCCAGGATCTGTTCCTTGGCGAAGCTCTCGGCGACTTCCTGCGCCATGGCCAGTTGCTCGGGGCGCTCCTCGGACTCGGTGCGGATCTCGAAGAGCTTGCCGCCCACCGCCAGCAGCGCATCGATGGAGGCCGGTTCGACGACGGCCTCCCGCGCCGGGCCCAGGCGCGTCAGGTCTGCGGTGCGGGGTGAAAGCGCCAGGCGCGGCAAGGCGCCACCGTTCCAGGGCAGGACGGTCTTCCAGGCGTTGGCGGTGCCTTCCAGAACCCAGCACCAGCCCTTGAGCACTTCCGGCTCATTCTGCTCCACGGTCGCAATTTCCTGCTGAATGCGCAGGAAGAGAGCGGCCGTCACACGGGCGTCGTTGCCGGCGCGGTGAGCGCGCTCGCTGGCGCCTTCCAGCTGGAAGGCCTGGGCTAGGGTCTCCAACTTGTGGGTCGCAAGCGTAGGCCAGACCATGCGAGCACCCAAGAGCGTATCGAAGCACATCGTCTCGGGGCGGACGATGCCGCTGGCTTGGCAGGATTTTTCCAGGAAGTGCAGGTCGAAGGAACTGTTGTGGGCGACCAGCGGAAGGTCTCCGCAGAAGTCGAGGAATTCCTGCACCGCTCCGGCAGGTTCAGCTCCTTCTGCCACCTCGGCAGCCGTGATGCCGGTCAGCGAGGTCAGGAAGGCCGTGAGCGGCCGAACCGCCTGCACGACCCGCGAGAAGGTGGCATCCACCTTGCCCCCACGCACCCGTATGGCACCGATCTCGAGGATTTCCTCGGTCTTGAAGTCTAGTCCGGTGGTCTCGAGATCGAAGGCCACAAAATCCTGGCAGGAACGAAAAGGCATCGTCAAAAGGTAGACCTCTTCCCGTCCGAAGCGCCGGACTTCCTTCCTCCTCCCCGCCGCTCCTGCGCTTGCAAGGAAACCAAAGGCAAGAAATCCCTACGGATCCGGCATTGAAATACACTTTTTGCACCCATGCCCCTCGTGACTGCACTGTTGCTGCTTCTGATCAGCCTGGGTTGGACCAGTCCACCCCGCGTCGCCGACGGCGTACTGGATGCTCGTTCCTGGAACTTCGAGGACGGCACGCTGAGGCTGGACGGGAACTGGCACCTCCACAAGGGCTTGCGCCTGAACCCAACCGACACCTCGCAGGAAGTCCTCACGCCGGTGCCGGGCTGGTGGAAGTCCTCCCTGGACAACGACCCCCAGGAAGACGTCGCCACCTACCGCCTGCATCTGGTCCTGCCGGAGAATACCCCGCGCAACCTGGCCATCCGAATGATCCGACCGGCCGGAGTGAGCCTTCGCATCAGCCTGGACGGCATTTCCCAAGGTTCGCTCGGAACCTTCGGGACCAGCGCAGTCACCTCGGTTCCCATCTTCACCAGCCGCCCCTTCTTCCTGTCCGTCACTCCTGGACACCACGAACTTGTACTGGAAGCGGCCCACAGCCATTACCTCTCCAAGGGGATCCCGCGGCCGCTGGAGTTGGGGACGGCCACCCTCGTCTCTCAGCACGAGCTACAGATCACGAGCTTCAACCTGCTGCTGGTGGGTTGCCTGCTCTTTCTCTGGCTGCAGTTCGGCATCAGCTGGCTGATGGATCGGCGCGACACCCTAGCCGGCCTGTTCTCTCTGATCTGCCTATTCAGCCTGGCCCGTCACGCCACGACATCGTCCTGCGGCGGCGCCGACCTGTTCCCTTTCCTGAACTGGGAGGGGTTCCTGCGCATCGAATACCTCACCTTCGGAACCATCCTCGTGTGGGTCTACTGGTTCTCGCGAGAACTTTTCCCCGCCGAATTCCACCCCAAGCCCCTCCTGTTCCTGCAGATTTCCGGGAGCCTATATGCGCTCTTTTCCCTGATCGCTCCGGTTCCCATCATCATCGCAAGCGTCTGGTACTACCAGATCCTGCACCTGGCCTTGGCACCCTACGGCATCTTCAACTTGGCGCGCGCCATCCGCCGACGGCGCACCGGCGCAGTGATCTACCTCATCGGCTTTTCGGTACTGGCCATCGCCGTCGTGAACGACATTCTCTACGCCCAAGGGATCATCCATACGGGCCTTTGGGCACCAGCAGGCCTGCTTGCCCTGGTCGTCTCGCTCTCCATCCTCACCACGCGGCGTTCCAGGAAGGAAATGGTGCGGCACCAGCGCCTCACCGATGATCGCCTCTACGCCATCGCAAGCTTGTGGGAAGCGCGTCATCCCGGCTTCCTGCACCATCAGAGACATGTCGCGGAGCTTTCCATGGCCATGGGGCGCCTGCTCGGACTGGGTGAAGAGGATCTGCGATCCCTTGAGCGCGGCGCCCGCATCCACGATGCTGGGATCCTCGATGTGTCAACTGAAGCATTGCTCCATCCCGGCAAGCTCGATCCCGACCCATGGCGACAGATGCAGACCCACACGCAGGTGTTCCCGGCAATTGCACGAAACGATTCCGGGGCCCTGGAAGCGGCCATCCTGAGGCACCACCACGAGCGCTGGGACGGCAGCGGATACCCCGAGTGTCTGCGCGGAGAAGAGATCCCCCTGGTGGCACGGATCGTCGCGGTGGCCGATCACTGGGATGCCTTGATCCATGACCGCCCCCACCGGAGGGCCTTTTCCAGGGAGGATGCCCTGGAAACCATGAGCCGTGAACGAGGGCGCAGCCTGGACCCCAAGATCGTGGAGCTGTTCCTAGAACACCATCTGTGGAACATCGTACCGAAGAGCTGAGCCGTCACGCAGGTTGCCGCCCGAAGCCCGGAATATTCTTCCCCCTGACAAGGAAAGAGCTCGCTGTCCGCGCGCAACCTCCCTCCTGGATGTCCTTGATCCGATGCTGGCACGCGAATTGAATCTTGCATTGGAGGTCAATGCCTCTCAGCACTTTTTGCCTCTTTCCAGGGAGATCCCGATGAGCGTCGCCAATATTCCTTCCGCCACAGCCATCAGCCCGAAACCGGCCCCAGGCGTGAGCACCGTGCGCAAGGACGGCCCGTCAGAGTCCAAGACCCCCACGGCGGCGGCATCCGCCACCCCCAAGCCCACAATCGCTCCTGCCAGCGTTCCCGCGAGTCCGGAAGTCAATCAAGCCGCGCTGGCGGCCGCAGCGAACTCCCAGAAACTCGATGTCACCCCGTCAGGATTCTCCACCTTCAAGATGTCCGCATAAAACAAGAAACCCCGATCTCCTTGCGGAGATCGGGGTTCAGTCACGCGACCGGCCGAGGCCGGCGGGCGGTTTACTTCTTCTTGGCAGCAGGCTTCTTGGCGGCAGGCTTGGCAGCCTTCTTGGCCGGAGCAGCCTTCTTCTCGACCTTGGCAGCAGGCTTGGCGGCCTTCTTGGCCGGAGCGGCCTTCTTCTCGACCTTGGCGGCCTTGACAGCCTTCACGGCGGGCTTGGCCAGCACGTTGTGCAGGACGGCCTTGTCGCCCAGCTGCTCTTCGATGCGCAGGAGCTGGTTGTACTTGCAGATACGGTCGGTGCGCGAGAGCGAACCGGTCTTGATCTGGCCAGCGCCGGTACCGACGGCCAGGTCAGCGATGAAGCTGTCCTCGGTCTCGCCGGAACGGTGGGAGGAGATCACGCCGTAGCCGGCCTTCTGAGCCATCTTGATGGCGGCCAGGGTCTCGGTGACGGTGCCGATCTGGTTGACCTTGATCAGGATGGCGTTGGTGGCGCCCATCTCGATGCCCTTCTTCAGGCGGACCGGGTTGGTGACGAAGAAGTCGTCGCCGACGATCTGGATCTTGGAACCCAGGGCCTTGGTGAAGGAAACGTAGCCTTCCCAGTCGTCCTGGTCCAGGCCATCTTCGATCGAGTAGATGGGGTACTTCTTGACCCACTCGGTGTACTTGGCGACCATCTCAGCGGTGGTGAACAGCTTGTCCGGGTTGGACTTCCAGAACTTGTAGCCTTCCTTGTTGCCTTCGTCAAAGAGCTCGGAGGAAGCGCAGTCCAGGGCGATCTGGATCTGGGCGCCCGGCTTGTAACCGGCGGCCTTGATGGCCTCCATCACAAAGTCCAGGGCCTCGTCGTTGGACAGGTTCGGGGCGAAGCCGCCCTCGTCGCCGACGGAGGTGGTGTGCTTGCCCTTCTTCAGGATGGTCTTCAGGGTGTGGAAGATCTCAGTGATCCAGCGCAGGCCTTCGGAGAAGGTGGGGGCGCCGACCGGAGCGATCATGAACTCCTGGAAGTCGATCAGGTTGTCGGCGTGCTTGCCGCCGTTGATGATGTTGGCCATCGGCATCGGCAGGGTGAAGTTCTTGTTGCCATGCAGCTTTCCGATGTACTTCCAGAGCGGGAGCTTGGCGTCCTGGGCGGCGGCGTTGCACACGGCCATGGAGACGGCGAGGATGGCGTTGGCGCCCAGGCGAGCCTTGTTCTCGGTGCCGTCGAGGTCGATCATGATCTGGTCGATCTCGGCCTGCTTGGAGGGATCCTTGCCCTTGAGCGCCTTGGCGATCTCCGTGTTGGCGTAGTCCACGGCCTTGAGCACGCTCTTGCCCACGTAGATCTTCTTGTTGCCGTCGCGAAGCTCGACCGCCTCGTAGGCTCCGGTCGATGCGCCCGACGGGACGGCGGCACGGCCCAGGATGCCGTTGTCGAGGGTGACGTCGGCTTCCACAGTGGGGTTGCCACGGGAGTCGAGGATCTGGCGAGCGACGATCTTCTTGATCTTGGACATGCGTTCTCTCCGGTTGGGTTTGAGTGCCGTGACAGAATCTGTCAAATTCCTCGCTGCGAGCGGCACTCCTTTGTGGTGGATCAGCGACTGCGGGAATGTAGCACTAGATAGCTGGGTCCACCAAAGGAAAATCTCCGTCGCAAGGCGCGAAAATCAAAAACCGTCCATTCTCCCTTCGCCCTCGGATCCCAGCACCTTCAGCCGCACCGTTTGCGCGTCGAGGAAAAAGCGCAGTCGCGCCTCGTGCGGCACCGTGGCCGTCTCGTAGCGGCAGGCCAGGAACTCGCTCTCGCGAAACTTGACCACCAGCATCCCGTGGCCTTCGGAATCGTTCTCGACATCATCAGGATCGATGCGGAGGTCTTCTGGGGAGATGACGGCGCGACGCCCGAAGCGGTAACCGTCCAGCGCCTTGGCCAGTTCGCCGCGGCACGCCAAGACAGATTTTGCCACGTCCACGGAAAGCTCAGGATCCTCGCTTAGGCGAGGAATCTCCAATGTGATGTACTCGACGCTCATCGCTTGGTCAGCCGCTTGAAAAACCACCAGACAGAATACCCCGTCATGGCCACGGAGATCCAGAAGAACAGGCCCGTGCGGCCGGTGACCAGTAAGAGGACAAGGATCGCGGCCGACACCGCCGTGGACAGGATGTGATTCACCGTCGGCGGCAGCGTGTTGAGGTTGGACTCGGAGGAGTTCGCGCGGATCAGCCACAGGCCGGTGGCGATCTGCAGGAAGAAGGGAACCCATCCCAAGAGCGAGAGGATCATGGATGCTCCGTAGGTCGGCCGACAACATCGCCGGTCCGGAAAGCAAGTTAGCGTGCCCACAACCTTCCGCACCTGCCATGTGCAATTTCCCACCAGAGACATGTCCGATCCACGCGGAATTTTCGCTTCTTTGAGAGCGTCTAGGAAACCTCCTCAAGAACAGGGCATAGCCATGAGTCGTCGTTCCGTTCCGCGCAAAGGTCTTGCCGCCTGGTACGTCCAGCGCACCTCCAGCCACCCGTGGATCTCGCTGGGCCTCTTTCTGATTTTCACCGCCTTCATGGGCCTGATGGCAAGCCACTTGCGCATCAGCACCGATCTCAAGCTGCTTTTGCCCTCCAGCACCCCTTCGGTCAAGGCGCTGCACCTCTCAGAGAAGCGTCTGGGATCCACCGACTTCTACACATTGGCCTTCGAAGCTAGCAGTGCGCAGGACGTGGGCCGCTTCCAGAAGGCGCTGGCCGAAAGCCTCCAGACCTGGAAGGCCGTCAAGTGGGTGCAGTACGACGAGGACCGCACCTTCTTCATGCGCCACGCCCTGATGTACCTGCCGGTGGACCAGCTGGAGAACCTCGAAGCCCGCCTAACCTCCATGAGCAAGGGCGCGCAGAACTACAACCCGCTGCTGTTGGACCTCGGGGACGCGCCTTCGGCCCCCGCCAACCTGGAAGGCTGGCCCGACAAGATCTCCCTGTACAAGCAGGGCATGCCGATGGACGTGGTGGAAAAGCTCCTGTCCACCATCGAGAAGGAGACCACCAGTCCCAAGCCCGCTTCCGTCCCGGCCATCGGAGCCTCGACCTCCGCACCCGCGCCGACGCTGCCCGACTCCCTGAACGACCGAATGATCGGCTGGCACGCAGAGAAGGGCAAGTGGGTGGGCGTGGTGATGGCACAGCTCGACCGGCCGTCCACCGACGCCGCCTTCGCCCAGGAAGCCCTGGACAAGGGGCGCGAGCTGTCGGCGAAGGTCAAGACGGCGCTGGGCATCGAGATGCACTTCAAGGTGGTGGGCGCCTACTCCGATCCGTCCTCGGAGCTGGAAGACATCAACTCCGACATGTGGATCTCCTCGATCGTGGCGATGTCCCTGATCCTGGGCCTCCTGCTCTTCTACATGCGCCGCCCCGGCAACGTGCTGGTGGTCTTCATCCCGCTTTTGTGCGCCATGGCCTGGATGATGGGTGCGGCCGAGCTCGTGTACGGGCGCCTGACGGTACTCACCTCCTTCGTGCTGGCGCTGCTGTCGGGCCTGGGCATCGAGTACAGCATCCACGTGTATTCCCGCTGGATGGAGGAACGGCGCAATGGGCACGGCCCCCAGGACGCCATGGTCCTTGCGCTCTCGCTGACCGGACGATCGCTGGCCTCAGCCATGATGGCGGCCATCGTGTGCATGCTGGCCCTGCAGGTGGGGCACTTCCAAGGCTTCAAGGAGTTCGGCATCGTGGTGTCGATGGGCGTGGCGCTGGCCTTTGCCGCCTCCATGACCTTGCTTCCGCCGCTTCTGTTCGCGCTCCTGGAAGTGGGAGCCTCGCTGCGCGACAAGGGCTGGCTGCGGGCCGCGCGCTTCTTCCCCTCCGATGAACACACCAGCGGAGCCATCCTGGTCCCCTTGATGAAGTGGCGTCCCAGAACGCTGTGGGTCTGCTTCGGCCTGACCGTCATCATGACGGTGTTCCTCTCGCTGGGCCCGAGCGTCCAGTTCGAGAACGACTTCAAGAACCTGCGCAGCGGCCAAGGGAAGTTCCACTGGCTGACCTCCAAGATCGACGCCCTGCTCACCGACCAGAGCAAGGTGAAGGCGGCCCAAGAAGGCGGCATCAGCTACGGCCGTGCCGTGGGCAAGGGCAAGAACACCTCCCCGTCGGTGGTACTGGCCGAGAGCGAAGCGGCCATGCGCACCGTGCACGACACCTTGGGGGCCCGCTTCGGATCCCCCGCCGACACCATGCTCAAGAGCTTTGTGACCGTGCAATCGTTCGTGCCCCGCAAGAACGAACAGGAACAGCGACTGGTGGTGCTCGAGCGCATCCGCAAGCTCCTCGACGGGCCGGACTTCACCAAGGCGGACAGCACCGAGAAGGCCAAGCTGCGCACCCTGCGCCAGTACACCGTGTGCGACACCTTCGGATTCGATTCGCTGCCTCCCTACGCGCGGCGCTTCCTGACCGAGGCCGACGGCAGCCACGGCAAGTTCGGCCTGATCTACGCCGACATCCGCGAGTCCGACGCCATCGAGAGCAAAAAGTTCCAGGACCGCTACTCCCACTTCGAGACCGGCAAGGACACCGTACTGGTGGCCTCCACCGGCTTCATCTACGCCGACGTGGTGGACATGGTCAAGAAGGACGTGCGGTCGCTTGCGATCTTCGTATTCCTGTTCCTGGGAGTGATCGTGTTCCTCGACACTCGTTCCTGGCGCGGCATGATCGTGAACATGGGCTACGTGGGCCTGATTTCCTGGTGGACCTACGGCGCCATGGGATGGATGGGCCTGAAATTGGGCATGTTCAACATCGTGGTGCTGCCGGCGCTCCTCTCGAACACGGTCGACGCCACCATCCACCTCTACCACCGACGCATGGAGCTGGGCCGCGGGCACATCGGGGAGATCCTGCACAACGCGGGCTCATCGGTGCTGGCCGGCACGCTCACCAACGCCTTCGGCTTTCTGTCCCTGATCGTGGTCGGCCACAAGGGCCTGAACACCATCGGGATGCTGGCGGTGCTGGGCTACGCCGCGGGCATCTCGATCCTGTTCCTCACCATGCCGTTCCTGCTGGAGCACATCTGCCCCAAGGAGCCCCAGGCAGGCCACGGCGAGGACTGACCCAGGGATGCAGCAAAGAGCCCCTTCCGCAGCTAGCGGGAGGGGCTTTCTTTTTGACAGAAATTGTCAAAAAATGCAGATGACGTCCCCCGCTCAGACCTCAGCGGGGAGTCCGGGCGGCACGCAGGACTGAATCCAGCAGCATGGGAAAGCGGCGTTCCAGGTCCTCGCGCCGCAGCGAGGTGAACCGCAGCGTCCCCTCCTGCCGCACCCGCGTGATGCCAGCCTCGCGCAGCACCCGAAAATGATGCGAGGCCGTGGACTTGGGTAGATCTATGCCCAGGGATCCGCAACTGACCTCGCCCAGCTCGTCCATCCGCACGAGAAAGGCCAGTCGGAGCGGATCGGCCAAGGCGTTCAAGACCTTGGGCAGCTCCAGATCGCCGGTCTGCGGATGGCTCAAAGGCATGGACATGATTACAAGATAGGAAAGGATTTGTTTTGTTCTATAATTCGATCATATTGGAACTACAGAATAAGGAGATCCGCATGAATCCTACCCTCATCCTCACTCTTGGCGCCTTCATCCTGGGAACCGAGCTTTTCGTGATCGCCGGCATCCTTCCCGCCCTGGCCCACGACCTCGGTGTCGGCATCCCGGCCGCAGGTCAGCTGGTGACCGCCTTCGCCCTGACCTATGCCGTCGGCGCTCCCTTACTGGCCACCCTGACCGGAGCCGTTCCCCGCCGCCGCCTGCTCACGGCTTCGATGTCGGGCTTTGCCCTGGCCAACCTCCTGGCTGCCTGGGCTCCCGGCTACGCGACGATGCTGCTGGCCCGCATCGCGGCAGCGCTCTCGTCCTGCCTCTTCTTCCCCACGGCGCTGGCGCTTGCGGCGCACATGGCCCCGGCGGCAAAGAGAGGTCGGGCCTTGGCCTTGGTCATGCTAGGCCTGAACGTGTCCACCGTCCTAGGGGTTCCTGTGGGCATCTCCTTGAGCCTGGCTTGGGGATGGCGCTGGGTCTTCGGGGCCATCTCGCTGGGAGCCATCCTGGTCGCCCTGGCCGTCCGGCTGTGGCTGCCCGAAGTCCCGCCCGCCGCTCCAACCTCCCTGCCGGAGCGGATCGCGGTCCTGTGGGCTCCCGGTGTGGCCCGTGGCTTGGCGCTCACCACAGCCGTCCTGCTGTCCGTCTACGCGGTCTACACCTATCTGTCCCCGATCCTCCTGCACAGAGCCTGCTTGCATAGCGCAGACATCGCCCGCCTCCTGCTGGTCTTCGGCACCGCATCGGCCGTCGGGGCTTGGCTGGGCGGCTGGCTCACGGACAGGCTCGGCTCCGAGGCGCTCCTGAAGGTGGCACTTGCCGTGCTGGCCGCCACCGTGGCCGGCTTTTCCTTCGCCGCCCATTCCTTTGCTTCGTGCGCTCTTCTGCTCGGACTCTGGGGACTCTTCGGCGGCGCCTTCAATCCGGCCCAGCAGCACCGGCTGCTCGGACTGGCTCCCGCCCACCCGTCCGCCGTCCTGGCCTGGAACAGCTCCTCCGTGTACCTGGGCCAAGCCCTGGCCGCCGCATCAGGAGGAGCCCTGCTCCACCTGTGGGGACCGGGCAGCCTGGGATGGGCCTCGGGCATCTTCCTGGCCCTGGCCGCCACCGTCCTGCTGCAAGGACACGTCCGTCCCGCATCCGTTGGCTGACAGGAACTGTCATCAGCCCTTGGGCGTCAGCACATGCGAGGCCAGCACGAAGCACGCGAAGGTCCCCGCAAAGACCTCCTGCCCCGCCTCGTCGCGCCCCGTCACCTCCACCTTGCGCTTCTTCCCGACGGATTCCGTCACGCGCGCCTCGAACACGAGCTTGCCGCCAATCCTGGACGGGCGCAGGAACCGCGTCTCGGCGCTCCCCAGCACCACGAACGGATCGTTGACCGCCGCCATCGCCGCGTAATCGGCCGCGCCGAAGAGAAAGCCCCCGTGCACCAGTCCCTGGGCATCGGCGCCCATGCGCGGACTCAGCGCCAGCTCCACCGTGGCGGCCCCTTCGGAAAGCGCCACGACCGTGCCGCACAGTTCCTTGTCGATCTCCAGATGCGTGTCCAGCTCCATCGCAGCCTCCTTCATGAAAGACCGGAAGGTAGATCAAGGATCAGACATTCAGTTTCTCCCGCACCTGCATCAGGGCGAACCCAAGCAGGTTGCGCCCCGGCCAGCGACGCGGATCCCTGGCGGCGCGGTCGCTTTCCGAAAGACCGATCCCCCAGATCTCGTCGGTGGGACTGGCTTCTGCCAGCACCGCCGGGGCGGTGGAGGCAAGCCACGCCCCGAAACGCGGATGCTGGCGGAACTTGAGGAGATTCCCCTCCACTACGATCGCCTGGGCATGCACCTCCCAGACCGCCGGATCGAAGCCCCGCACCCGGCGTCCGTACTCCTTGGCCTGCCAGGGGGTTCGGCTCCTGAGGATGGCCTCCGCCATCTCGTGGTCCCCGAAGAGCCGCGCCTTGCCGTGCATCATCCAGTGCTCCGCCGTCGGGAAGGAACGCCCGTCGTGCTCGAAGGGAAACGGCCCCCACTGGCTCAGGGAAGCCGGACCCGGCTCGCCTTGCCAGGATCCGCCCGAATCAGGGAAGAAGACGATGGGCAGCGGACGCTCCGGATCCCAGCTCTCGATCAGTTCCTCGCGCTTGCAGGAGGTCATGGTTCCATCATAGCTCACTGCGCGTCGATGAGCAGGCCCGAGGGCAGGAAGCGCCCATCCCGCACCCGCCCGAAGGCCAGCGCCTGGCCATCCAGGGCCAGCACCTGATCGCCGTCGGGCAGTTCGCAGGGGACGCTCTTGCCGGTGCGCAGAGCGGCGCGTCCCTCTTCGCCCGCCTCGAAGCGCGGCCAGTCCGAAAGGAAGGCCTCCACGCCCACCAGCAAGGGCTCCTCGACGGCCACGTGTTCGTCGGGCAGCCGCCACGGCCCGATGGCGGTGCGGCGCAGCGTGCTCACCGAGATCGGGAACCCCAAGGCCTCGCCCAGGTCGCGCGCCAGCGAACGCACGTAGGTGCCCTTGGAACAGCGCACCCGCAGCACCGGGTTCCCGGCCGCAATGGACAATTCCTGGCAAAATTCCAGGCTGTGGACGGTGACCGGCCGGGCCGGATGCTCCACCGCCTCGCCGCGCCGCGCCAGGTCGTAGGAGCGCACGCCGTCGACCTTGAGCGCCGACACCGCCGGCGGCACCTGCATCAGCTCGCCCACGAAGCGCGGCAGCAGCGCCTCCCAGTCGATGCCTGCGGGATCGGGAACCTCCACCTGCCGCAGGACTTCCCCGTCCATGTCCAGGGTGGTCGTCTCGGTGCCCAGGCACAGCCCGAAGAGGTATTCCTTCTCGCGCGCCTCGATCTCCTGCAGGAGCCGCGTGGCCTTGCCCACCGCGCACACCAGGAGCCCCGTGGCCGGCGGGTCGAGCGTGCCGGCATGGCCCACGCGCCCGGTGCCGAAGCGGCGCTTCAGCCCCGACAGAGCCTGATGGGACGATGGGCCCGCAGGCTTGTCCATGAGGAGGAAGCCGCAAGGTCCGCCGGGAATGTGACGCTTGGCCACCTCAGACGGCGTGGGGCCAGGTGCCGGTGAACACCTCCGTGGCGCCGCCGGTCATGAAGACCTCTCCCTTGCCGTCCCACTCCAGCGTCAGGCGCCCGCCCAGGAGGTCGATCTCCACCGGTGCGCCGTACTGCGAGCGGCCCGTCAGGAGCGATGCCACCGAGACGGCCGAGGCGCCGGTGCCGCAGGCCCAGGTCTCGCCCGAACCGCGCTCCCAGGTGCGCTGGCGCAGGTGGTTGGGGGCCAGCACCTGCACGAACTCCACGTTCACCCGTTCGGGGAACATCTCGTGGTGCTCGATTTTCTTGCCCACGGCTTCCACCGGGAAGTCGTCCACGTCGTCCACGAAGATCACGAAGTGGGGATTTCCCATGCCCACGGACGTGCCCACATACTCGGTGCCGTCGACGGAGAGCTTCACCTCCACGGCCCGCTCGCCGGGGAAGCGCGCCGGGATCAGGGCGGGCTCCAGGATGGGAGCGCCCATGGAAAGGCGCACGCGCTCGGCCTTGCCGTCGGGGCCCACGTCCACCTTGGCGCGGCGGGTGCCGGCGTCGGTCTCGAGGTTGAACTCAGTCATGGTGTGGGTGCGACCGCGGTCGAACAGGAACTTGGCCACGCAGCGCAGGCCGTTGCCGCACATCTTGCCGCGCGAACCGTCGAGGTTGTACATCTCCATGCGGCCCGAATGGCCGGGCATCTCAGGCTTCTGGACGATGATCATGCCGTCGCCGCCGATGCCGAAGTGCCGATGCGAGACCTCGATGGCCAAGGCCGCCGGATCCTGGATCTCGTGGTGCCAGCCGTCCACGTAGACGTAGTCGTTGCCGGTTCCGTGCATCTTCACAAAGTCCATGGTCACCATCCGCTGATCGTGTTGTCGACGAGCTTCTTCACCGCCTCCTCCAAGGCCTTCTTGGCGGCGTCCTGCTCGGTCAGTTTGTTCGGGTCGTAGTCGTTGCTGCCGCTGATGCCGTTGCCCTCGAACAGCACCGCGTTCTCCTTCTCGTCGGTGAACTTGGCGGCAAACGTCACCGTCACCCGAAAGCGCGACACCGTGCCGCCCGCGTCGTACTGGCTAGGCTGGTGGCTGTAGTCGGTGAGGGTGGTCTCGAGATGGGCATCGCCCCCCGCGTCGACCGGGCGCAGGCCTCCGCGCGAGCGGAAGCCGTCGACCACCAAGCGCGTGGCGGCGTCAGCAAGCTCAGTCTGGCGCGCCTTGTCCTGGACCTGGTCGATGCGCACCGTGCGCAGGTGCGACGGCAAGCCCGAACCGGTGAAGCTGTAGCAGCCGCCCAGCGCCAGGAACATCAGTGCTGCCCAAAAGGCTTTCATGTGCCCAAAGGTACTCACACGCAGGAGGCCAGCACCGCGCAGACCTCCACGACCTCGTCGTCGGTCAGGTACGGATGCAGCGGCAGCGACAGGATCTGTCGCGAAAGCGCCTTGGCCCTCGGGAACGCGCATTCCCCCGCCCAGCGGGAAAAGGCGGGCTGTTCGGGCAGGATGCGGGTGTAATGGACCGAGGTGGGCACGCCTTCGGCCGACAGGCGCCCGCGCAGGGCGTCGCGCTCGGGCGAGAGGACCGTGAGCTGCGACCAGGAGCTTTCGTTGCCGGGAAGGAGCGTGAGCCTTTCCAGTCCGGTCGGCAGGTGCCGGGCGTAGAGGTCCGCCAATTCCTGTCGCCGCGCCAGCTCCCGGGGATACATGGCAAGCTTCACCTGCAGCACGGCGGCCTGCAGCTCGTCCATGCGCATGTTCCAACCGACCTCGTCGTGGCTGCCGCGCTCGGCCTGGCCGTGGTTGCGCAGGGCGCGCAGGCGGTCGGCCAGATCCGGGTCGCGGCAGAACACCGCCCCGCCTTTGCCCCAGGCCCCCAGCGGCTTGCCGGGAAAGAAGGAGGTGGTGGACATCACGGTGCTGCCCGAAAGAATCCCGTGGCGCTTGGCCCCGAAGGACTGCGCCGCGTCCTCCAGCAGCGCGATGTCCCGCCCCTGCAGCAACGCATCCAACTCCTCAAGTCTCGGAACCTGCCCGAAGAGCGACACCGCCAGCACCGCGCGGGTGCGGTCGGTAAGGCAGACAGAAACTGTCTCGGGGGCCATCAGTCCGGCCGCATCCACGTCGCAGAAGACCGGCACAGCCCCCACGTGCACCACGGCCTCGGCGGTGGCGGCGAAGGTGAAGGCCGGCACGACCACCTCGTCCCCCTCCCCGACCCCGATCGCACGCATCGCAAGCACCAGCGCGTCCGAACCACTGGAACAGGCGACGCTTCGTATGCTCTCTCCCAGGAAGCGGGACAGGTCGGCTTCCAAGGCGGGCACCTCGGGCCCGTCCAGGTACTGGCCGCGCGTCACGACCCGCAGAAGCGCCTGCTGGAACTCCTCTTCGCGTTCCAGATACTGTCGATTGAGGTCCAGCCACTTCACAGGGAAAGAACGGTAAGTGCCCGCTCCCACGACCGCAAGGGGAAACCTCCCGAAAGGCCCATCCCAGCCGGGCTCATGCAGACGGTATCGCCTCTCAGGAACGTTCCAAGCCAGGCTCCCGGTGCGCCGCCGCATGGACCGCAAGCAGCCACAGTCCTCCCCACCACAGGAGCATCACGGCCCAATGGTGCTTCGGGGCCGCCGGGAGCGTTCCAAAGGCCGTCAAACTCAGGAGAGCATCGCTGGAAGTCATCAGAAGGGCGCCCCAAGGGGCGGCCAATCCCGGAAACGCATCGCACGACTCCAAGGCGGCGGCGCGCCAGACGAAGACGGCGTATGCGCCGCAGTACACCAGCACGGCCAGCCAATCCCCATGCAAGCGATCCGACAGGACGAAGTAGAGGAGCCCGATCAGGACGGCTCCGGGAACCAGGCGCGTCGGGCGCAGCGCCTTGGACATCATGGACAGGTAGAAGATGTAGAAGCCCAGGGCCGCCAGGTTCGCAAGCATGCCCAGCACCTGGCAGCTGCGGCCGGGGAACACCAGCGCCACGTCGCAGGCCACGGAACCCACCAGCCCCGGAAGCATGGGCCAGTTGCCCTTCCCGATTCCTTGCCGACACAGCCAGAGGCACATCACGGCGATGGGCGCGGCCTTGAGAGCTGCCTGGGCAGCCAAGGAAAGGTCGGGGCCCAGGAGCAGGTAGACAGCCGCGCAGGCAAGGCCGAGGCCTGCGGCAAACCAGGAAGCGAGGTTCTTCATGACCGGCAAACTAACGTCCGGGAAGGCCCCGCGCAAGGAGGGCCCTCGCACAGGTCGCGGCAGGGACACCGCCCGACAGGGCCAACGACCCCGCACTTGCCCGCCCCTCGCCACTTGGTGGAGAGGGGCAGCCCGCCATGGGCGGGCGGGGTGAGGCGGAGGCTTGGCAGGTGGCCCGGGCCCCCGCACCGCTGGGGGCGCCGCCCAAATCAGGAAGTTGGAGACAAGAAAAAGGCCGGAACCTTGCGATTCCGGCCTTTCCTTCTTATGCCCAAGAGAAGACTTGAACTTCCACAGCCTTGCGACTACTAGTACCTGAAACTAGCGCGTCTACCAGTTCCGCCACCTGGGCGTTTCGGAGACAGGAAAAGTATGGCACAGCCGAGCCCACGTCAAGGGCGGTGGCAAAAAAATTTGCAGACCGTTCCGCCAGCCCCACCTCTCTGGCTCCGGTGGGAATCGCTGGACTCGGGAATTATCTTTCCCGACCGGTTCATCCACCAACCATCCTATCCAAGGGAATCGCAACACATGTCGCTTTCTGCTCTCCAGACCGCTCGCAAGGCCTACCAGCCCAAGCTCCCTCCCGTGCTGCGCAAGGGCCCGGCCGCTGTCGAGATCAAGTTCGGCGCCGCCACCGAGTCGATCGCCGACCAGGCCGCCGTCAAGGCCCTGTTCCCCAAGACCTACGGACAGCCCGTCGCCGAGTTCGTGGCCGGCTCCTCCAAGCTCGAGAAGGCCCTGACCGTGGGCGTCGTTCTTTCCGGTGGACAGGCCCCGGGCGGCCACAACGTGATCGCCGGCATCTTCGACGGTCTCAAGGCCATCAACAGCGCCTCCCGCGTGCTGGGCTTCCTGGGCGGACCTTCGGGCCTCGAGGAAGGCAAGTACCTCGAGATCACCCCCGAGATCATGGACAGCTACCGCAACACCGGCGGCTTCGACATCATCGGCTCCGGCCGCACCAAGCTCGAGACCGAGGAGCAGTTCCTCAAGTGCAAGGCCGTGCTGGAAGGCCTGAAGGCCGACGCCGTGGTCATCATTGGCGGTGACGACTCCAACACCAACGCAGCCGTGCTGGCCGAGTGGTTCAAGGCCCAGGGCTCCTCCATCGTTGTCGTGGGCTGCCCCAAGACCATCGACGGTGACCTGAAGAACAGCCAGATCCCCACCTCGTTTGGCTTCGACACCGCCGCCAAGACCTACGCCGAGCTGATCGGCAACATCCAGCGCGACTGCCTGTCCGCCAAGAAGTACTGGCACTTCATCAAGATCATGGGACGCTCCGCTTCCCACCTGGCCCTGGAAGCCGCCCTCCAGACCCAGCCCAACCTGTGCCTGATCTCGGAAGAGATCGAGCTCAAGAGCCAGACCCTGGCCCAGGTCGTGGCCTCCATGGCCGACCTCGTGGACGCCCGTTCCAAGGCCGGCAAGAACTTCGGCGTGGCCGTGATCCCCGAAGGCCTCGTGGAGTTCATGCCCGACGTAAAGTCGCTGATCTCCACCCTGAACGACCTGATGGCCCACGAAGCCGCCGCCTTCGAGGCCGCTGCCGACCAGGCCGCCAAGGAAGAACTCCTGAAGAAGTTCCTGGCCGCCGACGTCGCCGCCACCTACTTCTCGCTACCCTTCGGCATCCGTGGCCAGCTCCTGCTCGACCGCGATCCGCACGGAAACGTGCAGGTCTCCCGCATCGAGACCGAGAAGCTCCTGGGCGAGATGGTCACCGCCGAACTCAAGAAGCGCGCTTCCAAGGCCAAGTTCTCGTTCCTGACCCACTTCTTCGGCTACGAGGGCCGTTGCGCCGCGCCGTCGAACTTCGACGCCGACTACTGCTACTCCCTGGGCTACGTGGCATCGCTCCTGATTAAGGGCGGCAACACCGGCTACATGGCCACCTGCTCCAACCTCACCAAGGGCATCGAGAACTGGATTCCCGGCGGCATCCCCGTCACCCAGATGATGAACATCGAGCGCCGCCACGGCCACGACAAGCCCGTGATCCGCAAGGCTCTGGTGGAGCTGGACGCCGCTCCGTTCAAGAAGCTCGAACAGAACCGCAAGGTGTGGGCCGAGACCGAGTCCTACGTGTACCCGGGCCCGATCCAGTACTGGGGACCGACCGAGGTGTGCGACGCGACCACCAAGACGTTGGAGCTTGAACAAGGCTAATTGTCAGATTCTGTCGCAAGACACGAGACCCCGTCCGGATTCCGGGCGGGGTTTTGTTTTGACAGGAATTGTCAGGGCGCCTCCCCTCGCAAGCTCGGGGCCGGGCTGCCTGCCAAGCCTCCTCGGCTACGATAGACTCCGCCTGCGGGGTCTTGGGCCTTTCGGCCGGCATCCCTGGCGCGCAGCGCTGCATGTCACCTCCCGCCCTGGTAGGGCGGGCCGGGGTGGGTCGGATCCTGCGAAGCGGCATCCCTGGCGCGCAGCGCCCGGAGGCTAGAACTGGGTGATGAACTTCCACGCCTCCGGCGGGTCCCAGCTCGTGCCCTGGCCGGGGTCCGTCGGCTCCCAGCCGTGGGGGCCGTTGAAGGTGCAATAGACGGTAGGATGACCCGCCGAGCAGTTCTTGTAGACAGTGCAGGTGTGCGCCTGCCCGGAGGCCGGGAACACCGTGGCGTTCGGCTCCGCCGTGCACCCGTTGACCTTGGCGAATTCCGCCTGCTTGATCCGGCCGCTGGTGGGCATGGGCGTGGGCGTGCCGCTAGCGTCCCCGCTGGCCTGCGAGGCGTAGTAGGCGATGGGCTTGGTGAGAGTGGTGGGGCAGGAACCGGTGAGGTCGGCGCCCGAGAAGAAGGCCACGCCGCGGAAGACGTCGGCGCGCGTGCAGGCCAAAGCCAGCGACATGGCGCCGCCGAAGCTGAAGCCGGTCGCGAAGACGCGGCTCTTGTCGATGCACAGGTCGCCTTCCACCTGCGCGAGGATGTCGTCGGTGAAGCCGACATCCGCCTTGCTCCACGAACCGGCGCCGTTCTCCGCCTCGGGCGCCACGAAGATGGTGTTCTTGGTGTCGTAGCCTCCCATCCGGAAGAAGTTGCGGTTGGCCACCGACTGGGCCGACGAACCCGACTCGGCGAAGGCGAAGACCAGTCGGTAGGCCTGGGACTTGTCGTAGGAGGCCGGCACGCCGAGGATGTACTTGCGGGCCTTGCCTGCGCTTTGCAGCGAAAGGGTCCCGTTTGCCAAGGTCCGGGCCTTGCCGCAACCGGCGCTGCGGGCGACGGCGCCGGCCGGATCCAGCACGACCTCCACCACCTGTCCATGCGACGAGACCGGCATCCGGGACGGGACGTACCCGGCCTTCTGCGTCACCAGCGTGTCGAGGACGGCCGCTTCCCGGGGGGAGAAGCCATCGGGCCCGCGGTCCGGCGGGGAAGTCGGGGCCAGGAGCCAGTCGTTTCCGGCGTGCACCAGCTTTGCAAGGAGCGCGGGAGCGTTCCCGCACCGCACCAGGTACACTCCCGCACCCAGGGGCGGCAGCAAGTAGCTGCGGGCTCCCGCCATCGCAAAGGAGGAGGCGACCGGAACGGATCTGCCGTCCTCCGACACAAGCTGAATCGTTGCCGATGCATCCGAGGCCGCGTCCGGCAGTTGCAAGTGACTTCCCTCGAGCCGGATGCGGGCCTGGCTGGAAAACGGTTCGTATCCCGGACGGACGGAGGTGACGGACGGGAGGGAGAAGCGCCCCTGGGCGTCGCTGACCGTGACGCCCCCCGGGGCGGAGGAAAGCCAGAGGGAGGCGCCGGGGATCGGCGTTCCCTGGCCATCCTTGACCGTTCCGGACAGAGCAAAGACATTCGAAGCACCGAGCAGGCCAAGGAGGAGGAATGTGAGGGATCGCATGGGCACGTTCTCCGGTGCGGTTTCTGTACCCCTACGACAGGGTACAGGGCTGTGTTGCATCGAAGATCGTGCCCGAACTTCGGGCGGGCACGAGGATTAGGCCCCACTTCGTTGTCGGAACAACAAAAAGATCCCCCCGGCGGGATCTCTTCAGCCTTCGCGTGGAACCATCACCCGCAGACGGTGGCCGTCCGGATCGGTCACCGTGAAGCAGTCGCCGAAGTCCATCGCCGAGAGCTCCTGGACCACCTCGGCCCCGGCGGCGGTCCAAGCCTCGAAGCGCGCCTCCAGGGCGGCTCGGTCCGCGACGCCGAAGCAAAGCTCGGTGCGGGCTCCGGTGCCGCTGGGTGCTGGCTCCACGCCGGAGGCGTCCCACAGCCCCAGGAAGGCGCCCTCGGAGAGCGGGAAGCTCGCGAAGGTGCAGGGGTGCTCCTCGTTGGGCTCGATCCCGAGCAGCTCGCGGTAGAAGGCGACGCTGCGGGCCACGGACTCGACATAGAGGAGGGTGAAGACGGGCATGGATTCTTCCTTTCGTTGGACGGGACCGACACCGGCACCCGACAAGAAGAAGATGCCTCCACCCTACTGACAGGAAATGGCAGCAGAGAGACGATTCAGATCGGAAGCGTCGCCTTCCAGCGGGAGAGCAGGGCCGCCCGCGAACCCGGATAGCGGCTGGGCAGGGCGCTCCAGGAGACCACGCGATCCAGTCGGAAGTGGCGGAAGTCCTGGCGCAGCTCGCACCAGCCGGCCAGGATGCGGTGCGGTTCGAAGAACCCCAGCGCCACCGGCCACACGGTCCGTTCCGAGGTCGCCTCCTTGGCGTCGCGGTACACCAGCTCCACCCGGCGGCGCTCCTTGATCGCCTCGCGGACCAGGCGCAGATCCAGCTCCGGCGCGGCATCCCTCCAGGAGGGGCCCACGAGCAGGGCCGACTGCTCGAAGACGTGGCGCAGGTCGCGCGGCAGCACCGCCTCGATCTTGGCAAGCGCCGCGCGGGCCGATCGTTCCAGGGCCGGATCGGTGCGCTGGGACACCCAACGGATCCCCAGGAACAGCGCCTCCAGCTCGTCCTCGTCGAACATGAGCGGCGGCAGCACCCATCCCGAACGCACCCGGTACCCCGTGCCCGCCTCGCCCTCAATGACCACGCCCTGCTCGCGCAGCGCGTCGATGTCGCGGTACAGGGTGCGCAAACTCGTCCCGGTGCTGCGGGCAAGCTCCGCCCCGGTGACCAGGCCCCGGCGCGTGCGCAAAAGTTCCAGCAGGCTCAGCAACCGTGCGGCTCGGGACATTCCTTGATTCCTCAGAGCAGACGGACGGCTCAGGCCTTGCGGACGAATTCCGACTTCAGGGCCATGGCCCCAAAGCCGTCGATCTTGCAGTCGATGTTGTGGTCGCTGTCGACCAGACGGATGTTCTTGACCTTGGTCCCGGCCTTCAGCGCCGACGGTGCGCCCTTGACCTTGAGCTCCTTGACCAGCACCACCGAGTCCCCGTCGGCCAGCACGTTGCCGTTGGCGTCGCGCACCACGAAGCCTTCCTCGACGGCCTCAGCTGCCTCGGGAGCAGCGCTCCAGCGGTGCCCGCAGTCGGGGCAGACGATCTCCTCGCCCTCCTCGTAGGTGTACTCGTACTGGCATTTGGGACAGGGAGGCAGTGTGCTCAAAAGAAGATCCTTGGTTCAGTTGGGGGCCAAATATAGGCCCTCGTGGCACCATACCATCAAGCCCACGAAGATTCGCTTGGACAACTCCCTGGCCCCTTCGATCCGCCCCGCCTGCAGGCATAGGAAAGGGCCGCTCCATGACATGAAAAAAATAGATCGAATCCATGAAAAGGATGCATTTGAATCGATGCCACGCATCCGCCTACATTGTCTTCACAGAATCGCAGGGAGGACGCCTCCCGAACCTATCCGGGGAGACCGACCATGAACACACGCATCGAGAAGAGCCGCGAGATCCTGGAAGACCTGGCCGACTACCGCCGCTGGGTCGAGGACATCGAAGCCGGTCGCGTCACCCCGTCGGCCTTCCGCCGTCGCAGGTTGCTTGCCGGCATGTACGGGCAGATCCAGCCGGGCGTGCACATGCTGCGCATCAAGATCCCCAGCGGGATCCTGGCCGCCGACCAGCTGCGCGCCCTGGCCCGTGTCGCCGTCGAGTACGGGCACGGGATCCTGCACATCTCCACACGCCAGGCCATCCAGCTGCATTACATCCCCCGCACCCGCACTCCGGATGCTTTGGAGGCCTTGGCCGACCACGGCCTGTCCGGACGCGAGAGCGCCGGCAACACGGTGCGCGCCATCACCGTCGAGCCGCTGGCGGGCCTTGCCGCCGACCAGGCCTTCGACATCCGCCCGGTGGCCGACGCGCTCCTGCGCTTCTTCCTGCTCAATCCGCTCACCCAGAACCTGCCCCGCAAGTTCAAGATCTCGCTGTCGGGATCGGAAGCCGACCGGGCCCTCTCCTACATGCACGACGTGGGCTTGGTCGCGACCCTCAAGGACGGGTGCAAGGGCTTTCGGCTGGTGGCCGGCGGGGGCTTGGGGGCCCTGCCCGTCGGGGCCGAGACGGTCGAGGAGTTCCTGCCCTTCGAGCAGACTTTGCTTGCAAGCCTTTCGCTTGCCCGCATCCACCACGACCACGGCAACCGGAAGATCCGCGCCAAGGCGCGGCTGAAGTTCGTGAAGGAACGCTGGGGCATCGAGAGGTTCCAGGCCGAGTTCCGCCGCCATCTGGAGGAATTGACAGAATCCGTCTGGGGTCAGCAGTTCCTGCTCAGCGAGGCCCATCTCGGGCTCGAGCTTCCCGAGGTCGTCGCCGCCGAACTCCCGGCCCCGAAGGGCGTTCCCGCCCCGTGGCTTGAGGATGCCGTGACCGCGCAGCGCGACGGACGCTTTGCCGTGGCCGTGCGCGTGCCGCTGGGCGACATCCCCGCCGACACCGCCCAGAAGCTTGCCGACCTTTCCGAGACCGTGGGCGACGGGACCCTGCGCACCACCGTGGAGCAGAACCTCTGGATCCCCAACGTGGCCGGGAAGAACCTTGCCAAGCTGTGGAAGGGACTCAAGGCGCTGGGCCTTGCCGACCACCGTCTGGTCGAGGTCTCCAACCCCGTGGCCTGCCCCGGACGCAGCACCTGCGCCCTCTCGCTCACCAGCTCCAAGGGCCTGGCGGCCGCCATCACGCGCGCCGTGGACGCCCATCCGGAGCTCGACGTGGCCGGGCGCATCCGCATCTCGGGTTGCACCAACTCCTGCGGGCACCACCACATCGCCGAGCTTGGCTTCAGCGGCATGACCAAGAACGTGGGCGGCCACGCAGCTCCCTACTACCAGGTCTACGTGGGCGGCGGGGCGCAGGAGGGCGTGAACCGCATGGCGCGCCGCTCGGTGCGCGTGGCGGCCAAGCACGTCCCCGAAGCCGTGCTCGAGGTGCTGCGGCTCTACCGCGACGAAGGCAAGGGCCAGACCCTGGGCGATTTCCTGTTGAGCTTGCCCGAGGACACGCTGCCCACGCGGCTCTCGCGCTTCGAGGAGATCCCGAGCTACGAGGAGGATCCGTCCTTCTACCGCGACTGGAACTTCGAGACCGACTACGATGCCCGTCCCGGCATGGGCGCCCACGCGCCCGTGTCGGTGGATCTCTCCGAGGAATGGCTCTTCACCGCCGAGCGCCACTACCTGTTCGCCCGCACCCAGCTCTCGTACCGCTTCTGGGACGATGCGGTGGTGGCGTCGAGGCTTGCGCTCCAGCAGGCGCTTCGTTCGGTCCTGGACCTGAACGGCTCCGAGGACACGAGCCTGGCAAGCGACCTCGAGGCCTACGCCAAGGCCCGCGAGGAGCGCACGGCCCTTCCGGAACTGGACTTCGCGATCCACGCCGGTGCGATCGACGAGGAAAAGGCCCGCGAGTTCACGGCCGAGGTCGGCGCGTTCCTTGACGAGCTGCTGATCCTGGCGCGTCGCAACGCGGCGGTTCCGGCCCAGGCTTGAGCGGAAAGGCCTACGGACAGCCGCAGGAGCGACGGCATCGCAGCTCGTGGCCCAGCACCAGCTGGCGCACCGGACGGTGCGGTTCCGCGATGCGCCCGAGCAACAGCTCCACGGCGGCACGCCCGATCTCGCGGGTCGGCTGGGCGATCAGGGTGACCGTGGGGTTCACCAGGGTGGTCCAGGCCGCCTCGTCGAAGCAGGCAAACGCCACGTCCTCCGGGCACTTGAGGCCGCTTTCGATCAGAGCGCGGTAGGCGCCCACGGCCAGTTGCCCGTTGCTCACGAAGAGCGCATCAGGCCGATCAGGACGCTGCAGCAGCTCCTGGGCGGCGCGGTAGCCTTCGTCCTCGAAGGGGGAAAGCAGGCGCTGGAGATCGTCCCGAGCCTGGATGCCATGGCGCTCCAGGGCCGTCAGGTAGCCGCGGCGGCGCTCCATGCCGGTGGGACTCTTGGCGCCGAATAGGCCGGCGATGCGCGTGCGCCCGTGCCCGATCAGATGCTCGGCAAGCTCCAAGGCGGCGGCGTGGTTGTCGATGAGCACCAGATCCGTCTCGTCGCGCACCACGGCGCGGTCGATCACCACCACGGGCATCGTGAGCTCGGTGGGCTTGCCGCTATTGAGGCTCTTCTGCGCCTTGTTGGTGGGCGCGTAGATGATGCCGGCCACATTCTCGTCGGCCAGGTGCCTGAGGTAGAGCTCTTCCTTCTCCGGGTTCTCGTCGGTGTTGCACAGGAACACGGCGTACCCGCTTGCCAGGGCGGCGTCTTCCACCGCGCGGCCGATCCCCGAGAAGAAGGGGTTCTGGATGTCGGCGACCACTAGGCCAATCGTAGAGGATTGGTTGGAACGCAGGTTCCGCGCCACCCGGTTGGGGCGGTATCCCAACTCCTGCACCGCCTTCTGGATGCGCAGGGAGACCTCTTCGCTGACCGGGCCGGTGCCGGCCAGGGCCCGGGAGACGGTGGCGATCGAGACTCCGCACTTCTCGGCGACATCGCGCATGCTGGCCATGTGAAGCTCCCTCCCAGGAAGACGTGCGATCCTCGCTCAAGGAACGCAAAAGCTGTAAACGGTTACAAAGTCATCCGTAGCCCTATTGGATCCTCGAATTCAAGGCCCTTGAGGCTGTAACAAAGATACTCCGACCTGGAGCAGGATGGACTCACCTTGCAAAAAAGCCTGAAATTATCGTGCATAAGTCGATGTAATCGTTTACATTATTCTTCCACACTCGCACAAGGGATGGGACCCATGCTTGAGTTCAAGGTCAATTGCGTCCGCCTCGCCGCCCAGGCAAGCACCAAGCAGGAAGCCATCGCCCTGGTGGCCGAGCTCCTGGCCTCAAACGGCTTCGTCGAGCCCGCCTACGTCGCCAGCATGCTGGCCCGCGAAAGCCAGGCCGACACCTACCTGGGCCACGGGATCAGCATTCCCCACGGCCTGCCGGGCGACCGCAACCTGGTCCGAGCCACCGGCCTTGCCGTGCTCCAGCTGCCCGAGGGGGTGCCCTGGGGCGAAGAAAAGAGCCGCCTGGTGGTGGGCATCGCCGCCCGAGGCGACGAGCACCTGGACATCCTCGCCCGCCTCACTGGACTCCTGCAGCAGGGGGCGCTCCTGGAGCGTCTGGCCACCACCCTCGATGCCCGCGAGATCGTGGCGGCCCTGAACGGCACGAGCCTTCCGGCAAGCACCTCGGACAAGGGACTGATCCTGGACGACGCCCAGCGGACCGTCGCCGTGGTCGCTCCCGCTCATGGCCTGCACGCACGCCCCTCCACCGCCATCGCCGCCCTGTCCCGCAGCTTCCAGGCGCAGATCCGCCTGGGCTTCAAGGACCGCCTGGTGGATGCCAAGAGCATGGCCTCCCTCCTGAGCCTGGGAGCCCCGCACGGTGCGTCCGTTGAGATCCTGGCACAGGGCCCCGATGCCCAAGCCGCCCTGGTTGCCCTGCAAACCCTGGTCGAAACCCCGGAGGCCGACGAGGCCCCGAAGAACACGGTGCGCCACGACTGGCAACCGGAAGCGCAGAGCTTCTCGCTGGCAGGGGTCGCCACCTCCCCCGGCCTTGCCGTGGCCCGGATCCGCCACATCGCGGCACCCGTCGATGTTTTGACAGAATCTGTCATCGCCCAAGGGAGCTCGCAGCAGGAGGCGGCGCGCTTTGCCACCGCCCTGGAGACCTCGAAAAGCCAGCTCCAGGAGCTGCACCGCCAGGTCAGCACCCGCACCGATGCCGCCACCGCCCAGATCTTCCTGGCCCACCAGGAGCTCATGGAAGAAGCCGAATTGCGCGAGCGGACGGAAACCCTGATCCGCTCCGGAGCCGCCGCCACTGCCGCCTGGATGCAGGCCGTCGAGGAACTGGCCGCCTCCTTGGGTACCTCCGGGAACGCCCTGACCGCCGGACGCGTCGCGGACGTTCGCGACATCGGGAACCGTCTACTTGCCAACCTCTCCGGCTCGATGACCGTCGCCACCCTGGGCGAGAGCCTGGAGCCGGTCCTCCTGGTGACCCGCGACCTCACCCCTTCCCAGACCGCCGCCCTGGACCCGCAGCGGGTCGCCGGCTTCTGCACCGTCGAAGGCGGCGCCACCTCCCACGTCGCGGTGCTGGCCAGGTCCTTGGGCATCCCCGCCGTCACCGGCGCCGACGAGGCCATCCTCTCCCTGCCCGAAGGCGCCTTGGTGATCCTCGACGCCGATGCCGGACGGCTCCATCCCAATCCGTCTCCCAGCGAGGTGGAATCGGCCCTGGCGGCCCACCAGCGCCTTTTGAAGAACCTCGACCAGGCCTGGCAGGAGCGCTTCGAACCGACCCTCACCCGCGACGGGCACCGCATCGAGACGGTCGCCAACATCACCGGGCTCGAAGGCGCCGAAAAGGTGGCCGAGTCGGGCGGCGAGGGCGTGGGGCTGCTTCGCTCCGAGTTCCTCTTCCTGGGCCGCGACCAGGCCCCCTCCGAGGAGGAGCAGTACGAGGCCTACCGCGCCATGCTGCGCGCCCTCGGGGGCCTGCCCATGGTGCTGCGCACGTTGGATATCGGCGGCGACAAGAACGCCCCCTACATCAAGGTCCCGCATGAGGAAAATCCTTTCCTGGGCGTGCGCGGCATCCGCCTGTGCCTGCGCCAGCCCGAGCTCCTGCGCCCCCAGCTGCGGGCCGCCTACCGCGCGTCCGTCGAAGGCCCCGTGCGGATCATGTTCCCGATGGTCACCAGCATCGGCGAGTTCCGCGCCGCTCGCGCCCTGGCCGAGGAGGTCCGCCAGGAAGTGGGCGTGCCGCCAGTGCCGCTGGGCGTCATGATCGAAGTGCCTGCCGCCGCGCTGCTTGCCGACGTGCTCGCCCGCGAGGCCGACTTCTTCTCGATCGGCACCAACGACCTCACCCAGTACGTGCTGGCCATGGACCGCGGCAATGCCCAACTGGCCCGCGAGGCCCAGGGGATGCACCCCGCCGTACTGCGCATGATCGCGCTCACCGTCGAGGCGGCGCACCGCCACGGCAAGTGGGTGGGCGTGTGCGGAGGCCTGGCCGGGGAGCTCTCCGGAGCCGCGCTCCTGACGGGCCTGGGGGTGGACGAACTGAGCATGGCCCTCCCCGACATCGCCCGCGTCAAGAGCCACCTGCGGGGCCTTTGCCACGAGGACCTGAAGTCGCTGGCCCGTCGCGCCCTGGAGTGCGAGGATGCCGAGGCCGTGCAGGCCCTGCTGTCCGATTCCGAAAAGTCGAACTCCAATGCCTTAGCAAGGAGCCCCGCCCTATGAACACCCATCCCCAGGTCGTGACCGTCACGCTCAATCCGGCCATCGACCAGACGGTTTCTGTCGATGACTTCCGGGCGGGCGAAGTCAACCGCGTCGCTGAGGTCCGCCAGAACGCCGGTGGCAAGGGGGTCAACGTCGCGTCAGCTCTGGCCGACTTGGGCGTGGCCACGGTCGCGACTGGCTTCCTGGGCCGCGAAAACGCCGGGATCTTCGAGGAACTCTTCCGCAACAAGGGAATCGAGGAGCGCTTCGTGCGCCTGCCCGGATCTACCCGTCTGGGTCTGAAAGTCGTGGACAGATCCTGTCATGAGGTGACGGAGATCAACTACCCCGGCCTGACGCCGGAAGCAGCCGACCTCGAAAGCCTGCTTGCGACCCTGAGAAGCTTGGCCAGACCCGGCATCTGGTTCGTACTGTCGGGGAGCATCCCTCCAGGGGCCCCGGCTCAGATCTACGCCAGGATGACACGCGAGATCCGCGAGCGCGGTGGACGGGTATTGCTGGACACCAGCGGCGAGCCGCTGCGCCACGCCCTGGGTGAGGATCCCGACATCGTCAAGCCCAACCAGAGCGAGCTCGAGCAGCTGACCGGAGCAGTCATGGGAAGCCTCGAGGACGTGGCCGAAGCCGCTGCAAACCTCCTGGCCCTGGGAACTGGCCTAGTGGCCGTCTCAATGGGCGCGCGCGGGGCGCTCCTCGCCTGCGGCAAGGAACGCATCCTTGCCGTCCCCCCTCCCGTGCCAATGCAAAGCACCGTCGGCGCCGGAGACACCATGGTAGCGGGCCTGGTGCTTGCGCAGCTGCAAGGACAGAATCTGTCCGATACGGCGCGGCTGGCCACGGCCTGCGGCGCCTATGCCGTCACGCGCATCGCAAGCGGAGTCGATCCCGCCGCGATCCACGCCCTCGAGGAACAGGTCGACCTCACGGCGCTCCACGCCTAAAACCGCATCACACGCGCCACGCCCAGTCAGCGGACGGCGCAACCAAGGAGCGAACATCATGGCACGATTCCTGGCCGTACTGGGAGAGAAGACTAGCCACGCCCACTCAAGGCTTGCCGAAGGGGCGCTTCGGTCCGTCGCCGCCCGCGCCGGACACGCGATGCGCATCGAGCACGCCGCCACCGTCGACCTGTCGGCCCTGCGGGCCGATCCCGACGAGCACGTGCTGCTGGCCGACTGCGACGAGCGGATCGAGGAGCACTTCGCCGCGCATCCGCACCGCACCGTCCTTGCCGTCAGCCGGATCATCCTGGAGACGGGAAAGATCCTGGAGGAGCTCTCGGGTGTCGCCGCAGCGAACTCCTCCTCCGAGGTTCCCAACGCACTCGCAGCGGTGATACCGGAAACCGTGAAGAGCGTCCCCCGCATCGTGGCCGTCACCAGCTGCCCCACCGGCATCGCCCACACCTTCATGGCCGCCGCCGCGCTCAAGAACGGCGCCGCCGAGCTGGGCTACGTGATCAAGGTGGAGACGCGCGGCTCGGTGGGCGCCCAGAACACCCTGACCGACGAGGAGATCGCTGCCGCCGACATCGCGCTGGTGGCCGCCGACACCCATGTCGACCTCGATCGCTTCGCAGGCGTGCGCCTCTTCAACGCCTCCACCAAGGAAGCCATCCACGACCCCAAGGCCCTGATCCTGCGTGCCCTGCGCGAGGCCACCAAGTCCTCCGTTTCTTTGACAGAATCTGTCAAGGACCACAAGCCCGCGACCCGCGAGCGCACCGGCGCCTACAAGCACCTGATGACCGGCGTGAGCCACATGCTGCCGCTGGTCATCGCCGGCGGCCTCCTGATCGCGTTGGCCTTCGCCTTGGGCGGCATCCACGCAGGCGACGCCACCGGCACGCTGGGCTGGGCCCTGATGCAGATCGGCGGAGGCGCCGCCTTCAAGCTCTACGTGCCGGTGCTGGCGGGCTTCATCGCCTTCTCGATCGCCGACCGACCGGGACTGGCTCCGGGCCTGGTGGGCGGTATGCTTTCCGCCTCCCTGGGTGCCGGGTTCCTGGGCGGCATCGTCGCCGGGTTCCTGGCCGGCTACGTCACGCAGTTCCTCAACGAACGGCTGCCCCTTCCGGCCTCGCTCCAGAGCCTCAAGCCCATCCTGATCCTGCCGCTCCTCTCCACCCTGATCGTGGGGCTTGCCATGCTCTACGTGATCGGCGCCCCGGTCAAGTACCTGCTCGATGCTCTCACCGCCTGGCTTTCCGGAATGCAGCAATCCAGTGCGCTGGTCCTTGGACTGTTGCTTGGCGCCATGATGGCCTTCGACCTAGGCGGGCCTATCAACAAGGCAGCCTACACCTTCGGCGTGGGTCTGCTTGCCTCCAACGTCCACGGGCCGATGGCCGCCGTGATGGCCGCTGGCATGACCCCGCCGCTGGGGATCGCGCTGGCCTGCCTCCTCTTCCCCCAACTCTTCACCCGCAAGGAGCGCGGCGAGAGCCGGGCCGTGGCGGTCCTGGGGCTGTCCTTCATTTCGGAAGGCGCCATTCCCTTTGCCGCCTCCGATCCGCTGCGCATCATCCCCAGCTTCATCGCGGGTTCGGCCGTGGCCGGCGCCATCTCCATGACCATGCACGTGGAGCTGATGGTCCCGCACGGCGGCATCTTCGTGCTGGCCATCCCGCATGCCGTCTCGGGGCTTCTGAGCTACATGATCGCCATCGTGGCAGGCACCGTCGTCACCGCAATCGCGCTGCGCATCCTCAAGCGGCCATCGATCGAATCCACCCACATCTGATTCTCTGGGCGCCCACCGCCTCCAATCCTCCTCTGGGGCGATCCACGGATCGCCTCTTTTCCGTGCGTGGCGGTGCCGGGCTGCCTGCCGGGCCTCCTCGGCTTGCCCCTGCAACCTCGTGCACCTGGGCAAACCTGCGGGGTCCCGTCCCTGCGGGCGGCATCCCTGGCGCAAACCCATGGCCGAGCGTCCGTCCGGAACGAAACCGACTAGCTTTCCTTCCATGGAGTCCTTCTCATGAGCATGCCGTCGGCCCTCTCGCCCGCCACATCGCAGTTCGTCGAAAGCTGGGGATCCCTTGGCGTACTGTGGGGACTGAACCGCTCCATGGCCCGCATCCATGCGCTGTTCCTGGTCGCAGACGAGCCCATCGAGCTCGACCAGGTCGCCAAGGTGCTCAACATCAGTCGCGGCAACGCCAGCATGTGCCTCAAGGAACTGCGCAACTGGGGAGTGATCCAGCGCGTCCACAAGCCGGCCGACCGCCAGGACTACTACGTGGCCGAACCCGACGTGTGGACCACGTTCTTTCGCATTGCCGTGGAGCGCAAGAAGCGCGAGTTCGATCCGGCCTTGAATAACCTCCGGCACATCCTTTCCGAGGACGACTTCAGCGGATCGCCGACGGCGCAAAAGCGCCTGGAAGAGATGGAAGAGCTGTTTTCCACCGCCAACACCATCCTCGGCGGACTGCTTTCCAACGAGAAGACCAGCCGCAAGGCGATCGGTCTGCTGCAGAAGATCCTTCCCAAAGGCTGAACCCCCAGCAGATCCTGAAACTCCACGCAACAAAAACACTTGCATTATTCGTTCCAAAGTTTCAGTTTATACTGAACATTCAATACATGAGATGCAATGCTAGCTCGTCTGATTCCGCTCCGTTCGAAAGGCTCGCGCATGAATCCTCGGCTCATCCTCCCCATTCTCCTTGTCGCCCTGAACGGCCTGGGGGCTCTACTCGGCCTCCAGTTCCCGGGGATTTACCGGGAACCGTCCTTTGCCATCGGCCCGGCCATGAGCAAGGCGACCCTCTTTTCCAACGACCTCTTCACGCTCTTGGTCGCGCTCCCCGCCATGACTGCCGCAGGAATTCTAGCCCATTTGCGCGCCTCCGTCCGGGCGCAGCTGCTGTGGCTCGGCGGCGTCTTTTACACCGTCTACAACCAGTCCTTCTATCTCTTCAGCACCGGCCTGAACCAGCTCTATCCGATCTATCTCGCATCGTTCGTGATCGGCCTGATCTACCTCGTGCGGGAACTCCTGGAACTCGATCTCAACGGAATTGGACAGAAACTGGCAATCGGTGGATTCGCAGGCAAGGCAAGCGCCATCCATGCGATCGCCTTTGCGGCGATCCTGCTGGCGGTCTGGACTTCCGAATGGCTGCGGCAGGTCCATCGTCCCGTCTTTGACCCGATCGGCAGCCACTTCGTGCAGAGCGTCGCCGCGCTGGACATCACCCTGCTGGTCCCTGGGCTCGTGTTCGCCGCGATCGCGCTGTGGCGGAAGGATGCCAGGGGCCCCATCGCAGCAATCGTCCTCAATGTGGGGATCGCGCTCTACATGGCCGTCATGGCCTGCAGCAAGGTCGCCAATGCCAGAGGAATCCCGCAAGCTCTGGATGAACTCCCCCTATGGACCTTCCTGAGCCTTGCATCGTTCCTGTCGCTTGCGCTCCAGCTGCGTGCGCGAAGCGCTCCGTCGGCAAGCTAGGCTCTTTCCGACATCCATCTTGCATATGCTCGCTTTTCGCAGTATGTTCTTGCTATGAACTTCGCTCGTCTTGTCAGCCTTGTCGTCACCGTAGTGGTCGTACTCGACCACGCGCTGCCGCTGGGCTGACCGACGAACATCCGTCGCACACCCCTGTCGGCAAAGGCCGGCAGGGGTTCCTTCGTTCCCCGGACCGGCGTCCCGACAGGACCCCCACACGAGGAACACCATGGCAACCAACGGCGCAAGACGCCTGCTCGACATCCTGATCCGCCACGGCATCGACACCGTGAGCGGCATTCCCGGCGGCAGCATCCTGCCGCTCTACGACGCCCTGCACGAAAGCTCCCTGCGCCACGTGCTGGCCCGCCACGAACAGGGTGCGGCCTTCATCGCCCAGGGAATGGCCCGTGCCTCGGGCGGGATCGGCGTGTGCCTGGCCACCTCCGGGCCCGGCGCCACCAACCTGATCACGGGCCTGGCCGACGCCTGGCGCGACTCGATCCCCCTGCTGGCCGTCACCGGCCAGGTGCCGCGCGCAGCCATCGGCACCCAGGCCTTCCAGGAGATCGACATCGCCGCCATGGCCCGCTCCTGCTGCAAGGCGGTGTGGCAGGTCGGATCGAGCCGGGAGCTCGACCGCATCGTGCCCGAAGCCATCGCGTGCGCCCTGTCGGGACGTCCGGGGCCTGTGCTCCTGGACATCCCCAAGGACGTGTTCCTGGAGCCGTGCGACGACGGTCCGTTGCCGACTCCGCACCCCAGGGAGCGGCGTCCTGCCGATCCGCGCGAGCTGCATGCCGCCTCGCGGCTCCTGGCCACGTCACAACGTCCTCTCCTCTACGCGGGCGGCGGCATCCACGGCGCCGACGCTGCCATGGCCTTGCGGGACTTCGCCGGCACGCGCGGCCTGCCCGTGGTCAGCACCCTGCTGGGCCTGGGGGCATTCCCTTCGGACCATCCGCTCCACCTGGGCATGCTCGGCATGCACGGCGTGCCCGCAGCCAACCTGGCCCTGCAGGAATGCGACCTCCTGATCGTGGCCGGGGCGCGCTTCGACGACCGGGCCACCGGGCGCCTGTCCGGATTCGCGCCCCAGGCGCAGGTGATCCACCTGGATGCCGACGCCTCCGAGTTCGGCCGACGACGCGCCGCCGACGTGGCGCTGCACGGGGACGCCCGCGCCGTGTTCCGATCCTGGCACGAAACCGACCGCTACGAGGCCCGCGCCGCCTGGCTGTCCCGCATCGCGCAACTGCGCCGCGACCATCCGTTGCCGCCCTCGCCGGCGCACGTCCTGCTGCGCACCCTGGCCGAGGCCGCACCCGGAGCAATCGTCACCACCGACGTGGGTCAGCACCAGATGTGGGCCGCCCAAGCCTGGCCGATCCGGGAAGGGCGGCAGTTCCTGACTTCGGGGGGCTTGGGCACCATGGGCTTCGGCCTGCCGACCGCCATCGGGGCGGCGCTCGCCTCGCCCGGACGCCCGGTGCTCTGCCTCTCGGGGGACGGCTCGATCCTGATGAACATCCAGGAACTGGCCACGCTGGCCGACCTGGGCCTGCCGGTGAAGGTGTGCGTGCTGGACAACGGAGGATTGGGGATGGTGCGCCAGCAGCAGGACCTATTCTTCGGCGGGCGCCACAGCGCCTGCCGCTTCGAGGCGCGTCCCGACCTGGCCGCCATCGCCCGGGGCTTCGGCATCCCCGCCCTGCGCGTGGACGATCCGGGCACGGAGGAGGGCTGGAGGGAGCTGCTCGCCTCCGACGGCCCTGCCTGCCTGGTCTTCGCGACCGACCCGCAGGAGCACGTGTGGCCCATGGTGCCTCCGGGCGCGGCCAACCACGAGATGCTCCGGCCCGCTGCAGCTATCATTGGGGCATGAGCACGGCACTGGATCGTCCCTTCTTCGCCCGCGACGCCGCCACGGTGGCCCGCGAGCTGCTCGGCTGCCTGCTGGTGCGCCGCACGCCCGGCGGTGACAGATTCTGTCGCATCACAGAGACGGAAGCCTACGTGGGCGCCCACGACCTGGCCTGTCACGCCTCCAAGGGACGCACGCCCCGCACCGAGCCGATGTTCGGGGAAGCGGGACACGCCTACGTCTATTTCGTCTACGGCATGCACCACCTCCTGAACGTCGTGACGGGAACCGTCGGCGATCCGCAGGCCGTGCTGATCCGGGGCGCCGAAGGCTGGCCCGTCCTCCGACCGTGGGACACCTCGCTTGCGGGGCCGGCCAAGCTCTGCAGGGCGCTGGGAATCACCACCCAAGCGCACAACCGGCAGGACGTGTGTTCAGGAGGCGAGATCCATTTCCTTCCCCACCCGACCGCCTTGACGGAAACTGTCAGCGTCTCGCCGCGCATCGGCGTGGACTACGCCGGGGAATGGGCCGAAGAGCCGTTGCGCTTCTATCTGCGCGGCTCCTCGGGCGTCTCGGGTCCGCGTTCTCTGCGGGAGTGAACCCGCATCAAGGCAATTGGCGACGGCTCGGCAGGCTCCCCACGAAGCCTGTCCAAGTCCCGCTGCGGTTCGTACGACCCAGCAGGTCGGGCACCGGACCGCGCCGCGTCGGCAAGCTGCGGCCGCGCCGGGAGACGGCGACCGGCCCCAGCATTCCTGAGGCCGTGGTGGCGAAGGTCCAGGCGCCGTCACAGGAGTTCGTGTCGAGGTTGATCGACCAGGTCATCAGGCCCCGCAGCCCGGGATAGATGTAGAGGGTCTCATAGGCGAACCCGGCGGGCCGGTCGATCTCGCCGCGCAGGTAGCGCATGGCCAGGGAGAGGTCGTCGGGATCCACGTATCCGGTGCCGGTGGCGTTGCAGCTGTTGGCGGGCAGGCCGACGGCGAACTTCTCCTCAGGCCATCCTCCGAACGTCCCTCGCCCGTCCAGGAGCGAAAAGCCTTCCAAGACAGTTTCTGTCATGGCCACCACGAAGTCGGGATCCCCGGTGTCGTACCAGACCTTGCCGTCGCGCCCGTAGATGCCGCCTTTGGCACCGCCGGCGTTGTAGAACTGGGGCATCAGGAGGTCGGCGGAATCCCGCAGGCCCTCCAGGACAGGGATCCAGGCACCGCCGTTCAGGTTGTCGCTCTGCCAGCGGCTGAGCGCCCCTTGGATGTACACCAGTTCCGGGGCCATGGTCAGGAGGAGCTTGCGTCCGGTCCGACGGCGGTAGGCCGACATCACCTTCCGCACCGCCTCGACGATCCGCACCTGCCCGGGCGCGGGAGCGGCAAGCGTCCAGTCGCCGAAGTCCATGGAGGTGGACTCGAAGTCCAGGTCGATCCCGTCGATGGCGTCCTGGTGGGCCGAAAGGATGGAATCGAGGCTGAATGCGAAGCGGTCCCGCTCGGAGTCCGTGGCCAGGAAGACGGGATCGGTGCCTCCGCCCACGCTCAGGACGACCTTGGTCCCGCGCGCGTGGAGGAGGGCGATGTCGGAGAGGAAGGCGCTGCGCGTCGTGCCCGAAGGGAGGTCGAACTTGAGGTCGTATTCGGTCCCGTCGCGCGGGATCGCGAAGGCCAGCACCACCACGTTGTACAGGGGCGAGACCTGCCGCAGCGGGAGGTTGGACCAGTTCTGCCAATAGCCCGCCAGCACGCGGGTCGGAAGCTGGGCTGCGGCGAGGGAGGCCAGGAGCGGAAGGATCGTGAGCAGGCGCATCGGGGAAAACCTAGTCGCGCAGGGCGGTGCCGGTTCGGCGAATCTGTACCTTGTGCGCAGCATCCACGCCATCCCGGAGTTTCCATGTCCTGCTTCCAGTCCTTGTCCGGAACCCCCGACCGCACCGAGTGGCACCCCTTCCACTTCACCTACCTGACCCACCTGTTGCCCGGCATCGCAAGCACCGCAGCCATGGGACATCCCGATGACGCCCTTTCCTTCCTCGAAGTCCAGGCATCGGACTTCGAGGCACTCCTGCGGGAAGTGCCGCCCGAACGCGAGACATTCCGCTACGCCCCAGGGAAATGGAGCCTGCGCGAGGTCGTGGGGCATCTCTCCGACACCGAGCGCATCCTGTCCTTCCGCGCCCTGGCGGCTGCTCGAGGCGACACCTCGCTGGTCGCGCCGTTCGACGAGGAGACCTACGCTCAGGCCGCCGGCCACGACGTCCTGCCGCTCTCCCGCCTGGGCGAGGACCTGCTGAACGTGCGCCGCTCGACGCTGTCGCTCCTTTCCACCTTTCGGCACCGGGATTGGAGGAGCCGGGGCAACAGCGGTGGCCATCCTGTCAGCGCCCGCGCCTGGGCCTTCGCCATCGGCGCCCATGCCCAGCTGCACCTGACCACCCTGCGCACGCGCTACCTGGGGTGATTCTGCAAACCGCGAATGGGAATCTTCTCCTGCTCTAGTCGCAGGTTCCCTTCGGCCAGTTGCCGGTACAGCGCCCATTCCTCTTGCGTCAACCGTTCCAGCTCTTTGACGGGAGACGCCGTCCCGGGGCAGCTCAGAAAGCGGAAGCGATCGAAGGTCCGCGCGTCCATCCCCAAGGAGAGCACGTGCGGGCAGAGCGCACGCAGACGGTCCAGGATCTCAAATCCCTGCGCGTCCAGATCTCCCCAGTAGATGACCTCGAGGATGGTGGCAAGCCATCGCCCTAGCCGGGTCACGGCAAAGCCCTGTCCCCACACGCAGGCTCCGAAGCGATCCAAAGGCACCGCCAGGAAGGTCGCCAGGTTCTCCACCACCAGGATCGTCTCAGGCCTCCAGCTAAGGCGCTCCCATGACTCCAGCGGCATGGCCAGGTCATCCGACGGCAGCCCCGAGCGCAGACGATCCGAAGTCCCGATCCGCACGCGCACGAGCGTCGCGTCAGCTCGAAGGCCGAGCCGTTCCTCGAGCCTGCGGTCTTTTCTGACAGAATCTGTCGGCAGACCCACCGAGGTCTCGGTACGTTCCGACCTTGCCAGCAGCAGCCCCAGGAGAGCGCGATTTTCCTCCACGTACTTGCCGTGCAGGCGCCACGGGATCTCTCGCGGGTGCAGGCCGCTCGAGGGATTCTCCCGGAACCACCTCAGAGCATGTACGAGACCGGACCATCGGCCCCTCAGCTCCCAGGCCTTCAGGGGCTGGTTGCACCACCAGTCCTCCAGGGCGGGAATCCTTGAGAGGACCGCCCTGGCCAGGCGAGGAAAGCGCGTCAGGTCTCGTTGCCCGAGGAGACGCGACAGGCTTGCGAGATCCGGGACGAAAAGGCACACCGGCCAGGTCTGCGCCCCGAGTCGGCGCGTCGTACGTGTCTCCCAACAAAGGACACCCCCGAGGAGTTCCAACGAGCGCAGGTCCTCGAGATGAGCCATGGCCTGCGCATGATCCATGTCGGGAGCCGGGTCGCGAAGTGCAAGCGGCAGGGGGAAAGGATCCTCGCCCTCAATCAGTTGCCTCAGGACATCGGGAAGCCTGCGTCCGAGGTCCTTCCGGATCTTGACGGAATTTGTCACGATTCCCCGCGCAGCGCCCGTCGCGCCTGCTCGCGCCGCTCGTGCAGCTGGGCAAGCGAGAGGTCGCACACCTGGGAGCGGTCGGTGTCGCGGTCGTACCAGACGTAGTGGCAGGTGGCGATGTAAGGCTCGACCACGTGGATCTTGTCGCTGGGGGTGACCACCAGGAGCTGGAGGTCGAGGTTGCGGAAGAGCTCCAGGCAGAAGCGCGAGGAGTCGTCGTCCGAGCGCGAGAAGGCCTCGTCGATCACCACGAAGCGAAGCGAGCGGCTGGCAAGCGCCCCTTCCTCCAGGCCGAAGTGCCAGGCAAGGCCTGAAGCGAGCACGGTGTAAGCGAGCTTTGCCTTCTGGCCTCCAGAGAGACCCGCCGAGTCGGGGTAGTGGCGCGCCTCGGCGCCCGATTCCGTGTAGAGCTCGCTTGCCGAGAACTCCAGCCAGTTGCGCACGTCGATCACCTTGCGCCGCCAGCGTTCCTCGTCCTGCAGCCGCTTGAGCAGGGCCTGGATGCGCAGGAAGCGCGCCTCGTTCTCGGCTTCGTCGTCGCGCGCCACATCGCCGATGCAATCGCGCAGCTGTGCCTTGAAGGAGCGGATCTCCTCGTCAGAGACATTTGCGGCCAGCAGCTGCAGGTGCGTGGAGGACGTGTAGGGAATGCGGGCAAGCGATGCGTTGAGGATGGCCAAGGTCGCGCGGATCTCCCGTTCTTCCCGCTCCAGCCCCACCCGGAACATGTTCACCTCGCGGGTCACCGAGTCGCGCAAGAGTTCCCGGAAACGCGCCTCGTGGCGCGGCAGGTCATCGCGCACCACCCGCTCGTACAGGGCGAGGAATGCCTCGAGGCATTCCATGTCGGCGGACAGGTCGGCGCTGTCGGCCGGGAAGCGCCGCAGGTAGTCGCCCATGGCCTTCTGGATGGCCTCGCGGTGACGGCTGATCTCAAGGGATCGTTCCTGCTTGCGCTTTCCGATCCATTCCGCGAGCTTTCGTTCGAGCTCTGGAAGCCCCTCAAGGTCGGGCACGGCCCTGCGCCGGGTGCGCTCCGCCTCCAGCCGTTCCACCGCCGCCGGAGGCGGCACCCCGCGATCAGATAGGATTCTTCGGCAGATGGACAATTCCTGTCCCAGACGCTCCAGGCGGGTCTCGATGCCGCCTTCCTCGCGCAGAAGCTCCTTCACAGATCCGTTTGCGGACTCGTACTCCGCCTGGACCTCGCGGCGCCGCGCCTGCAGCTGGGCCAGCGCATCGGAGGCTTGGGCAAGCCGGTGCGCTTCATCCTCCAGCCGCGCGATCTCCGTCTCAAGCGTCGCGGCGTCGAGATCCTCCCACGACACGGCAAGGTCGGGAAGCCGCTCCCACAACGCCTCCTCGCGACGGATTCTCACCAGCTCCAGATCGATCTTCTCGCGCCGTCCCGCAAGTTCGTTGCGCCGGTCGTTCGCGTGAGCCATCCGCTCCGCCAAGGCGCGGATCTTCTCCTCATTTGTCCAACCCAGCACCCAGCGAGAGCGGTCGTCCAGGCGGTGCCGGTCGTCCTTCTCGTGCAGGGAATCGCCGCCGCGCACCAGGCCCGACCGGGTGAGTGCATGGCGTCCAGGAGGCGCCTCGTCGAGCGACTCCACACAAAGGTGATCGTACCGGTCCGCCAGAAACTTGCGCAGCCAGGCGCGGTGCGGCGTGCCGGGCCGGATGTCGAGCTTGCCCGCGACGGAATCCGTCAAATTCACCTCGGATTCGGTCCGGGGCTTCTCCGTACGGTGGAACACCAGGCGACCCCGTAAATGGGTCGCATCCACATGGTCGCGCACCGCGCGATAGATCCGTTCGGGCACCAAAAGGCGCAATGCGAAGCCGTGCAGAAGACGTTCGATGGCGGGTTCCCAAGCATCCTGTCCTTGGCTCACCCTCAGGAGCTCGCCCGCGAAGGGAAGCTCCGAATCCTCCACGCCCACGGCTGTCGCCAGCTCCCGCCGCATTCGGATCTGCGACTCGGGAATCTGCGTCTCGCGCTGCCGCAGCGAATCGAGTTCGGTACGTAGGGCCGTAAGCTCCTCGTCGCAGTGGGAAAGATCTCGCACCAATCCATCGCGTTCCTGACTCCGCTCCGCACGGCCAGCATCCAGGTCCGCAAGGCTGTGCACAGCATCCTCAAGCAACGCTCGCCGCGCCTGGTCTGACTCGGGGAAATCCTTGGAAAGGCCCGTCAGCACCTCGTTCAGGCGCTGACGCCGGACGATCACATCATTGAGCCTGCCTTGGAGACGAAGCCGTTCTTCCTCCAGTTCGCGCAGCCGCACACCGGTAGAATCCTGCTCGATGGCCCGTTCCACCGAGGCAAGCGAGACCCGCAGCGCCTCGGCCTCGCGCTCCCGGGAAGCCAACCGCTGCCGCAAGTCAGAGAGCAGCGACTCCTCCTGAAAGTTCGCTTCCGACAGCAGCTCCTGGCGCTGCCCGGCGATCCAGGCAGGCAGCGCCGCCTCGATCCCGACATCCTCCTGCAATGCCGATCCTGCAACCAACATCTCCTGCGAGCGCCGCTCCAGCGGATCGAGGATCTCCTGCTGACGGCGGGCAGTGAGGATGGCCTCGTGCGAACGCGACAGGTCCTCGTGGCTGGCCCGCAGCTTGTCCAGCTCCTCCAACGCGTTTCCCGGATCGAGCATGTGCTCGCGCACGAAACCCGTGAGGCTTCCGATCGACTTGAGCGATACCGTCTGGTTGAAGAGCGCCAAGGCCTTCTCGGAGCGCAACCCGAAGAGCCTCGTGAAACGCGCCTGGTAGTCGCGGAAGCTCTCGCACACCTGGCCCTGGGCCTTGAGCGCCTTGCGCAGGTCCGTTGGGCTGGAGGCACCCTGGAAGTGGGTCGCAATCGAAAGGCCTTTCTCGGCGACCAGGAAGAGCTTGTGCAGCGTCTCCCCCTGGTACCAGAAGACCTGGGACAGGCTGACGGAGGCTTTCAGGGCGTCGTTCTCGAGCACGGCAAGCAGCACGGAACGGGCCGTGGCGCGCTCCCGATGGGTCTTCACCTTGGAACGGTTGGTCGCCTCGTCGCGTTCCTGCCCAAAGGCTCCCAGAACGTAGCTCGTCTCGTCGCGCTCCTTCTTCTTCTCCCCGCCCGAAGCCAGGTTGTAGCTGCGCTTGGAGGTGGGGACAAGAAGTGTCAAAAGGGCATCGACCACCGTGGACTTGCCCGAACCATTGTCGCCGGTCAGGAGCGAAGTGAGGCCGTTGGGCTCAAGTTTCCAGACAACGCCGTCGAAGGTGCCCCAGTTGAGGATCTCCAGGCGCGCCAGGCGCCAGCCGCTGGTGGCGTTGTGAAGCTCGGCGAACAGGTCGGACATGGGCTACTCCTCCCCCGCATCGCGCCAGGCCATCACCTTGTCGCGGATGCGCTCCAGGTCCAGTACCGGAAGCCTTGCCTTGAGGATGCGCTTGACTTCGTACCGCACGCCCGACGGCGACTCGAAGCGACGCAGGAAACCCAGCTCCTCGGCCTTGTTCAGAAGGCCGGCCAAGCGGCGCTCGAACTTCTTGGCATCGTTCTCCTCGCGCAGGAAGGGCGCAAGCAGTTCCCGCAGATCCTCGATCGCAAGCACCAGCCTCCCGTCGGGATCTCCCGAGCGGTCGAACTGCAGGAGCCTCTCGCGCAGCAGCACGCAAAGCAGCGTCTGCTCCCAGGTCAGGGGCATGCGCCGCAGCAGGCGCGGCAGCGCCTCCTCGTCTTCGCCCGCCTCGCGCTGGGAAAGCCAGGCAAAGGCCTCTCCCTCGTCCACGACCAGTTCAAGCCCAAGGCTTGCGAAGTGCTCCCGCACTGCGGCCTCGTGCTCCCGCAAGGCCCGCCATTCCTTGTCTTCCCCGTAGACGACTCCCAACAGGAGCTTCAGGGCCGGGGCGGCCCAAGGCCGCGTCGCGGCGGACTTGGGCGAAGCGATGTCGATGTCATCCGTCATTTCATCCTCCAGCGCGGAATGCGCACCCGCGTCGCCGTGCCCAGCAGCCGGTCGCGCACCTCGATCTCGTCGTACTCCGTCTCGCACACCGTGCCGGATCGGCTGGCGGCGGCCTTGAGCCAACCCACCAGCTCCGCCATCCCCAGCTCCACCGGATACGCTTCCAGCACCTGGGAAAGCAGGCACGGGCCCCGCTGCAAAATCACTTCGTCTAGTTGAGCGCGAAGCCGGGAGAGATCCACCGGGATCCGTTGGAAGAGCGCATCCATCCGCTCCCCCACGTCCGGGGTCGCCAGGTCCACGGCCAACGCGTCGAAGCGCACAGGCACGGTGGGTTCCCACAGCGGACGCTCCAGCGGAAGCCCGAGGCTTGCCGGTCCGCCCACCTCGTGGAAGGTGCCGTCGGGAGCCTCGCGTTCCCGCAGTCCCAGCGCCATTTGACGGATTTTGTCAAGCAACTCATGCGAGCGCATGTCCTCGCCCACGCGCCGTTCGTCCAGCACGCGCCGGATCTGGCCCGCCATCGAGCGCACGCCTCCCTCCACCCGCTCGGCCGCCGCCAGGAACCGGTCCAGCAGCCCCCGGAACAATCGATCCTCGTCGGAACCCGGACGGACATCGGGAAGCTGCACGACCAGGTCCACCAGCCGCAGCAGCTCGTCCTGCCCTTGCGGAGCAAGCAGGAGACCGTGGAAGGCGCCGAAGCTCTGCCCTTGGGGGCTCTGCCGCAGCTCCTGATCCGCCTCCAGCAGTTCCCCGACGATCCCGCCCTTGGAGAGAGCGCCTTCCAAGCGACGTTCCTGCACCTCGCGGCCGATCTCTCTAAACCGTTCCTCTACCTCGCGAAAATCTCCCAGGAGCGAAGCCACCCCGTCGCGCACGCCCTGCAGACGCTCGCGCACCTGAACCTCGGTGAACACGTCCATCCTGCCGGTCGCGCGGATCTCGTCGATTTCCGCTTGGAGCCGATCGCGCTGGCGCGCGAGTTCCGCGATGCGCACCTCAGGGTCCTCGGTGGTGCGCTCGGCCAACTGGCGCAGCAGTCCCACGATCTGTTCGAAGCGACTCTCCGTGCCCACGAATTCGCGCGGCTGCAGTTCGTCCACCCAGCGCAGCACGCGCTCCACGTCGGGACGCAGGAGCATTGCCGGCTCGTTTCCCTCTCGCACCCAGACCCGGCGCATCCAGCGGTGGTCTTCGTCACACCAGGCCGTGATCCAGCGCCTTGCGATCGTGTCGGGATCGGCCATGCCTTCGCGTTCCAGTTGGGCGGCCAACTGTTCCTGCACCAAGCTCTCGGGCACCTCGGCCTGGCCCGTCACGCGGAACAGCTGATGCGCCAAGGCAAGCAGGTGCGGAGCCTGCTCCGAGCGCAGCAGCTTCAAGGCCGCCGAACGGGACAGCAACCGCTCCAGGCCTGACACATCGTCCATCACGTTTCCCGACACGCGTCTTTATCCCTGCACAGCCAGCATCCCCACCACCAGACGCGCCGCATTGGCGGCGGCCTTTTCCAGGAACACCGGGAAGTCCAGGTGGTTCCCCTCGCCTGCGGCGGGGACATCCGAGAGGCTGCGCACGATCAGGAACGGCACCCCGAAGCGGCGGCACACCTGCGCCAGGGCCGCCCCTTCCATCTCCACGCAGGCCACACGGTCCGCGCCGAAGCGTTCCCGAATGAGGGACACCTGTTCCGGGCGGTACACGAAGGAGTCCCCGGTGCCCACGGCACCCCGATGCACGGGAGGCATCTCCGGCCAGCTCTCGGCAGCCTTCGCGAACCGCGAGCGCATGCCTTCGTCGCTGTGGTACACCGACGGCTCGCCCAGCATCTGGCCGAATTCGAACCCCAGCGGCGTCACGTCGACGTCGATGGCCAGCACCTCGTCGGGGACCACCAGGTCCAGGATCCGCTGCCCCTCGCGCAAGCCTCCGGAGCTGCCGATGTTCACCACCTCGTCGATGGCCATCTGGCTCAAAAGGAGCGTGAGGTTCATTGCCGTATTGACCTTGCCGACCCCCGAGCGCATCAGCACCAGGTGGTGCCCGAAGGCCTCCGTCTCCAGGAGTTCCGCGCCATGGAGCGTGCGGGATCGGGCGGGAGGAAGGAGGGCCAGCACGGCGTCCAGCTCCTCCTGCATCGGGGCGAGAATGGCAATGGTCTTCATGGGCCGCAAAGGTACCTAGATTTGGCCGCTTCACAGGGACCATCACCATTGCGCACGCCGTCATCGACCGGTCCGTGCCTCATCGACACGTCAAGGAAACATGAATCGCTACAAAGGCCTGGACACGCTGCGCTTCTTCGCAGCCCTGTGGGTGATGATGCGCCACTGCGTCATGCCTCCCTTCACCTCCGGTGCGGCCGAGGAGGACCTCACCCAAGCCGTGGACCTCATCTGGCGCGGCTCCATCAGCGGGCCGGCCGCCGTGCTGGTGTTCTTCGTGATCTCGGGCTTCTGCATCCACCTTCCTTATGCGCGCGGCAAGGCCTTCGACCTGGGCGAATACTCGCTGCGCCGCTTCGTGCGCCTGCTGCTGCCCCTGATCGGAGCCCTGGTGCTGTGGCGCCTCTACCACGGCATGGGCGATTTCTCCAAGGACTGGCTGGGAGGCATCCCCGCCTGGTCCATCGTGGCCGAACTGATCTACTACTGCCTCTACCCCCTGATGCGCCTGGTGAAGGGCAAAGGCTGGTGGTGGCTCTTCGGCATCTCCTTTGCCGTGGCGGTGGCCATGGCCGTCTTCACCCAGCCAGTGAACAACATCAACTACCCCGCCTGGGGCTACCGCCTGGACTGGGTGATGGGCCTTCCCGTGTGGCTGATGGGCGTATTGCTTGCCGAGTCCAAGTTCGAACTCCCCTCGCCCTCGGCCCGTCGCATCCGGATCGAGCGCTTCGTGGCCTTTGCCTTGGGCTCGCTCACCACCTGGCTTGCCTGGCAGCGCCTGGCGGGGCACCACCTCACGCTGAACTTCGTGGCGATCTACGCCGCCTGGTGGATCCGCGACGAGCTGGGCTGGTACCGCAGCCACGAGCCGGTGGTGTGGCTTGAGAAGGCCGGAACCTGGGGCTACTCCATCTACCTGGTGCACATGCTGGGCCACAACATCTACCAGGGACTGCACATCCCCTACTTCGGGGACATGGCCGACTGGATGATCAAGATCACCTTCCTGCTGGGCCTGTGCTACGTCTTCCACCGCGTGATCGAACGCCCCTCGCACCAGCTGGCCCAATGGCTTGCGCGCCGCTGGCTGCAGCGCACCGCATGAGCGCTCACGATGAGCGCAAGGCCTCCCTGATCGCGACAGGCCAGACCACCGACCTTCTTGGCATTCCAGCCAGCCGGATGGAAGTGCTCCTCTCCGAGATCCGCACCCTGGAAGCGGATGTCTCGCGATTGGAAGGACAGAAACCCTTGCTGCAAGCACGCTTGCACGCGGCGGTGGCAGGGCTGTACGACCAGGTGGTGACGGCTCGACAGGAACTGCTGCGACTGCTGGTGCGTCGCCTGGACTCCGAGCCTCGCAACCGCAGGCTCCAACGCGACGGCGTGGACCTAGTCTTCGAGATGGCGCGCGACCTGGAGGAGCGCTTCGGAGCGGACGTGCGCGAGTTCACCGACCGCTGGGGCGCCGGGAGCGATCCGGACGAGGAACCGCAGGACGACGACTTCGCCTGGGCCCGCGAAGATTCGCACGCGCCTCCCCGCGCCTCCGTTTCCAAAGTCCGCCGGAAGGCGGCTCAGGATCCCGAGGTGGTGGCCAAAGGGATCTACCGCAGCCTGGCCCGCGAACTGCATCCCGACAAGGCCCGCGACGAAAGCCTGCGCGAAGAGCGCACCAGCCTCATGCAGGAGCTCACGACGGCCTGGCAGGCCCGCGACATGGGCGCTCTCCTGAACCTGCTCCACATCCACGGCAGCGACGAGGCCAAGGCGCGCAGCATGGACGCCGACACCATGAAGGCCTGCCTCGAAGGGCTGGAAGACCGCCTCAGGGAACTTACCGAGCAATTCAAGACGCTGCGCCACAAGCAGCTTCCGATGGGCGTGGTGGACTGGCTGCCCCTGGTGAACGATCCGAAGCTCTTCGACAAGCTCCTGCGCAAGCACAAGGCCGTCCCGCGCGAGGAGCTGGATTTCCTGCAGGCGGTGCGGGCCTGGTGGCTGCGGCCCGGCGGCCTTGAGGAGTGCCTGGATCGCCCTCCTCAAGGCCTTTGCTGATCAGAAGTCGATGAGGGCGGGCGCGTAGATGTAAGTGGGATTGTCGCTGCCGTACTGGCTGGCGGCGTTGTAGCCCAGTACCCAGATGCTGCCGTCGTTCCTGATCAACATGAGTTCCAGATAGCCCGTGAACACCTCCTTCACGCTCTCCGACACCACCACAGCTCCCGTGGCCACATAGCCGTTGGGCTGCCCGAGCAGGCCGTTCGAGTTCGTCCCCGATCCCCACAGCGTACTTCCCTTGAGGTGGTAGTAGTTCAGGTAGCTCGTGAAGATCCGCGACACACCCGTCTGCACCAGCGTCGGGACAGGACTGATGGCGGGAAGCGAACCCATGTTCCCCCCGAGATTCAGGCCGACGCCGTACACCGATCCGTCCTTGAGCAGGAACTCGGCGCTGCTGTTGCTGGAGCGGATGTCCTGGACGTTGCTCATCGAAGGAAGCCAAGCGGACGTGTCGGCGAATCCCGTGTCGCCCGTGCCAAGCAGTCCGTAGATGTTGCTGCCACAGGCGTAGCTCTGTCCGGCTGCGGTCCAGGCGAAGCTGGAAGACTCGCTCACGCTGATCCCTGCGATCTTGATCTTGGAAAGCCCCGGACACAGCGTGAAAGAGCTGATGGCCGACCGACTGGCATTGGCGCCCAGCCCCAGCTGCCCGTGGGCATTGTTCCCCGCCGCGTAGACGCTGCCGCTTTGCGTAAGGAGCAACGAAAAGCCCGATCCGACCACCACGTCCTGGATGCCGGCAGCCACCCATCTCAGAGTGGTGACCGTCGTCGTGGACCCAGTCCCCAGGCAACCCTGGGAATTGTAGCCCGCAGCATAGACGTAGCCGTTCTTCATCAGGATCAGGGTCGAGCTGTTGTAGGACGAGACCTTGGCGACGCCGTCCATCACGAAGGTAGGGACGTCATAGGAGACGGTACCGGAAATGCCCAGTTGACCGTAGTTGTTGCTCCCCATGGCCCAGAGAGAATCTCCCTTCAGGAAGAAGCTGGACGCGATGCTAACGGCCCCCGAAGTGAAGGGATTGCGGACCGTTCCGATGGTGAGCGCCTTGATCGCTCCGCCCGGATAGGCCTTGGCGTAGATGGTGGTCGGCTCGTCCACGGGGATAGGGCTGCGGTAGCGCGTCCAGTTCACCCCGTCCAGGGAGTAGGCCAGGGAATCGCCATCGTCACCGCTGAACTTCAGGCTGTCGAACAAAGGGCGGTAGACGTGCGCATTGGAAAGGACATGCTGCGGGGCGGCGGCATTGCGCACGAGGTAGAGGGTGTCCCGCTTTACGTTCCCCATGCTGTCGGTGGCGACCACCGGAAAGGCGTTCTTGCCGACCTTCAACGAAACCGTCTTGCGGAAAATCCCGGAGGCATCGGGAGAAAGGATCTCGGCGTTGAGTACGACGCCAGCGACCTTGTGGTTGTCGGTGGCCCGGATCGCAAGCGAGGCGGTAGCAGATTCGTATGGGAACGGATCGGCTCCCGTGGCATTGGCGATGACGGGAGGAACGGTGTCCCGTGCACGCACCAGCAGTGCCTGTCCGGATTGGCTCTTACCGCGCAGGTCATAGACCTTGGCGGTAAGAGGGTAGGCCTGGCCGGTGGGCGGCACCGCCAGGCGCACCGTCCAGCTGGAATCGCGAGTTTCGAAATGGCCGCGCAGGCCGTTGCAGCGCACCGAAGCGGTATCGATGCCGTAGGGGCTCCAGACCTTCCACACCACGGTCACGCTGTCGGTGTCCAGCGGCACGAACTGCGAGACACCACGCGGTGAGATCATCTCGAGGACAGGCAGGATGTCTGCCGTAGCAGTCTGTCGACGCAAAGTGCAGCTATCAGTGCGCCGGTTGCCCCAGGCGTCCCACGCTTCCACCAGGATGGAGGTGTCTCGTCCGTTGGCGGCCAGAGCAACTTCGCGGCTCCAGGTCCCAGCGTCGTCCTTCTGCGCCTTCCACCCTCCGATCCGCACCGAATCCACCCCCGAGAAGTCCTGGACATCCACCTGAACGCGGTAGCTCAGGTTCTCATAAGCAAGCGTGAGCTTGCCCAATGGCGCCCTCCAGCTGATAGACGGCCCGGCGGTGTCAGGAGCCCGCATGGCTTCGATGAAGTCAGAGGCATCGAGTCCGCTCTTGGACTTTGCGCGAAAAGTAAACGCCTGCGTCTGAGCCACGGCATCCAGCTTCACCCAAGCCGTCCAGGTCGAATCGTCCTGCCGGAATCCCGTCATGTCCTGGATCTTCACCGAGGCGACATCCACCTCGCGCCAGTTCGCGATCCTCCAGCTGACCACCAGCGTGTCGTGCTCGTAGGGAAGGACGTTTCCAGTCTGTTTCGTCGGCGAAAGGCGGACGATCCGGGGCGGCTGCGCCTTGGGCCGCACCCCGAAAGGAATCCGTGCGACCAGCCCATGCCCGAGCGAGTCGCGCATCGCAATCAGGAGGGTATCGGCACCGGGTTCGGCACACGACAAGGCCTGCAGGCGCAAGTTTCCCGACAGGTCCCATGCCGTATCGCTGGCCAAAGGCGGCTTGAGGATGGCAGGCTGGACGCAAGTATCCAGGCCGCGCGACGACCGCACCACGACCTGGGGAAGGTAGCGCAGCCCCGAAGGCCAGGCGAAGCTGCCGACGACTCCAATCGCGCTGCCGTCTACCTGCAGGCTGTCGACCAGCTTCACGGGCACGGCGATCCGCAAGGGCAAGGCATTGAGCCCTGCTGTGTCGGAGGTCTGCAGACGTCCCTGCCGGAGGAGCGCATCGATCCAGGCGGACTGTTCGATAGAAGAAACGAAGCAAGGCGCCAGGGCGTAGAGCGGCAGGCGCTTCTGCAGGACCGTCGCCAGGGCCGCGTACCGCAGCGAATCGAGGTCCAGTCCCGTCGGTGCGACCTGGGGAAGGCTGCGGTATCCCGCCGCGCCCGCCAGCGCCCGGCGGGCGCAGAATTTGACAAGATCTGTCTTCTGAGCCCGTCCAGGAAGCGTCAAGGAGTCGGGGTAGGCGCGGGACCAGGCGCGGAAGTCCGCCAGGATCCGCTGCGCGAGCGTATCCACCTGCGCGGGCTCGATGGCCGTCAGCTCCCGGCCGTCGGTGGTGCTCAGGGTCAGGAGCCGACGAGTACGCAATCCCAGCGTCCAGAGTTCGATCCGCACGGTGTCCCGGTTCAGAAAGCTTGTGGTGCGCAGGTTCAGCCAGAACGTGGAGGGCGTCCCTCCGAAGCTTGCCGTCCCGTGTTCCTTGTCATGGCTCCAGACGATGCTGTCGGGCAGGCACGACGAATCCGGGATCGACAGGTAGAGCGTGGATCCGGGAACATCCACGACCGCGACGGCCTGAGGCGACGAACTGTCGCACGACCAAAGCCAGAATGCGCCCAGCAAGGCAAGCAAGGACAGTTTCAGGCGTTGGGGAAGGCAGGACATGGATGCTCCACGCACAGGTGGTTTGGGACGAGCTGGAGCCCCCAAGATAGGCAATTCCACCATCCCCGCGCCCGGATCCCCGATCAGCCTTGCAGATCTTCGGGCGTCATGCCGGTGACATCGGTCACAATGCTCCAGGCGATTCCATGCTCGCGCATTTTCCGGGCATCTTCAAGCTTCGAAGTACGAATGCCTTTCTCCATGCCTCTCTCGATGCCTTTTTCCATGCCTTTTTCCATGCCCTCCTGATATCCAGCTTCGATTCCCTCCTGACGGAACCACTCCATGATCTCTGGCATGTCAATCTCCTTGAGACGTTGCTTGAGTTCCCTTTGCTCTTCCAGCTTCAATCTACCCTCTACGACCCAGAACGCAAAGAACTTGCGGAAACCTTGGAGGTCATCACAATCCCGAAAGGCAAACGCCACGTGCATCACCTGCTCCACCCGATCGAAGTCTCCGGCCATGTTTGGGGAAAAGGACAATGCCACTCGATTGGCGGTGTTGCGAAACCGCACCATTTCCAACATCGGAATCTGGACGATGCGCGTGTGAAATCGTAGGTAGCTTTGCCCCTGTGCACCACGATCGATCGTATCCGACAGCTCGCGGGGGCGATCATCATCCACCAGTGCGATCGGTAGAATCTCGTCCTGCGGGAAACGTCGACAAAGATCCAAATAGTAGCGGGCTGTGCGCAGCAAATCGAGGCGATAGGCATCGGACCAGTGTTCCACCAGCACGAAAATGACACTGCGAGCATCGACAAAGGTGTAGCGGATGGCAAGATCCATGGCCTGCCCAGGCCCAGGTTCGGCCGCATCCTCCCGAGACACTGCCGTGTCCAGGAATTCGATCCCGACGGGTTTGCCATGATCTTTGACCACGTCTTCGGCCAAAAACTCCAAAGCTTCGACTGGGTAGTCCTTGATCAGGTTCTTCACCGCCTGGTCATGAGAGAAGGCGTCCTGTGAGTTCCATCGCGACGATCGGCTCATGCATTCAATCTATTGAATACTGAACAAAAGAGCAATTATTTTCATGTGCACGCAAAAGAAAACCCCCGCTCCGCTGATGCGGAACAGGGGTCATTTCGGTTCCCGAAGGAAGCGAAATTACTTGGCGGCGGTGTCCTTCTTAGCGGACTTCTTGGCCTTCTTAGCGGACTTCTTGGCCTTCTTCTCGGTCTTCTTGGTGGTGTCGGCAGCGGCACCTTCGGCGGCGAAGGAAGCGGAGAAAGCGGCGATGACGAGGGCGGCGATGATCTTCTTCATGATGTGACTTTCTTTCGAGAGTGAGAGCTTCTGGAAGACGTTTCCGTCGGCTTTGCTTCCGATTTGAGCGACATTCGTGCCAGAAACGATGCACACAGACGGTGGGCGATCTACCGTTCTAGAACTCCAAGAATCCGGAACAAATTGTTCCGCAACATCACAATTTCCCGTTATCACTTCGGTTCCGCGATACAGAACGCACAAATCCCAGCAAAAAGAAACCCCCGCCTCCGCAATGCGGAAACGGGGGCGATTTCAGTTCCCGAAGGAATCGAAATTACTTGGCAGCCTTGGCAGCGGTGTCCTTCTTGGCGGACTTCTTGGCCTTCTTCTCAACCTTCTTGGCGGTATCCTTAGCTGCGGTATCCTTCTTAGCGGACTTCTTAGCCTTCTTGGCAGTCTTGACGGCCTTCTTGGCAACGGCGGCAGTGTCGGCGCCAGCAGCGAAGGAAGCGGAGAAAGCGGCGATGACGAGGGCGGCGATGATCTTCTTCATGATATGACTTTCTTTCGAGAGTGAGAGCTTCTGGAAGATTCCTCCCCGTTGGCTTTGCTTCCGATTCGAGCGACATCCGTGCCAGAGTCTGATTCACTTCGTTTGTAGCCCATCAAGCCTCTCATACATCAAAAAATCGAAACGTTCCGTTTCACAATACCGAAAATTCCCATTATCATTCTGCCATCGCGATGCAGAACGCACAAATCTCTGCAAAAAGAAACCCCCGCTCCGCTGGTGCGGAACGGGGGCGATTTCAGTTCCCGAAGGAATCGAAATTACTTGGCAGCAGTGTCCTTCTTGGCGGCCTTCTTAGCCTTCTTAGCAGACTTTTTAGTCTTCTTCTCAGTCTTGGCCTCAACCTTAGCTGCGCTGTCCTTGAGAGCAGCCTTCTTGGCCTTGGAAGTGCCCTTCAGGGGAGCGCCCTTGGGAGCGGCAGCAGTTGTGTCGGCTGCGAAGGATGCAGTGAAAGCCAGAGCGATAGCGAGAGCGATGAGCTTCTTCATGATGGGTCCTGTCGTGATAGGGTAAAGCTGGGAAGGACATCTCCCCTTGGCTGGGAAAAGAGTAATTCCACGGATGCAGTTTTCCAAGATACCGAACTAGTTGCTTGACGCTGGCCTTACGCAGCGAAAGCCAACGCCCTGTAAATGCAGGGATGGATCTGCAGCATTGCGGAATGCGCAACGGAGCTGAGGCAAAGAATCGGCAAAGCTTCCGCCCCGCAAAACGCGATACAGGCCAAGATTTTCTTGAATAGGATTGATGGACACCATCGTGTCATACGGAGCATACCAATCTTGCGCCCATTCCCACACATTTCCTGCCATTTCATAAAGGCCCCAGCGATTGGGAAATCGGGTCGCTATTGGATGAATGTAACTTTTGGAATTATCGAAAAACCAAGCAAAGTTTGCTGGGGAATCGCCCCCCCACGGCCAAGTGAGCGTGTCACCTGATCTTGCCGCGACTTCCCATTGGGCTTCAGATGGTAGGCGATAGCCATTGGTAGACGGATAGATTTTGACTTCGCTGATCCATGAGATTTGCCCATTTGAATCGCGTGTAATTTCTCTATACGAATAGGCTGTATCCAATCGTTCTTGCTTGCTGCGCTGATTACAAAAGAGCATTGCATCAAACCAACTAAGACTATCTGCCGGGCAAAGAGGCTGATTACACGTTGTTCCTAATGGCAATGTGCCCATGAGTGCCTGGAAGACGCACCTTGTAACTGGAGTCGTATCAATCCAAAAGGCAGACAGATGAACCCAATGCAGCAGCTCATCAAAAAAGCGATTGGCCTCTGTGGCTGGGGAGCCTATTCGGTATGCGCCTTCGGGAACTCGACGCATTCCATGAGGCCTAGAAAGCCGAACTCCCGACGAGCTCGATCCAAGGCTGCGCGAAATGCTTTGAGAGTAGGAATCGGAGGAAATGATCAGGAGGTAAGGTGCGGAGGTGCGCCAAGACGTGGGGCGTGTTGCTGTTCCTGCAGGGAGCATTTCTCGATGGCTTCCCAAAGTTTGCCCTAGATGATTGTAAGCGTGAATTTTGAGCGTCTGAGGCTCTGATAGCGTCGTTCGGATTTGATTTGGGCCAACAATGATGAATTCTGCTTTTTGGACAGGAAGCTCTTGCGAACAAAATTCATAGAAGAGCCAGAGAAATGCTGAAATCATGATGTAGAATGAATAATACTTGGGTGGAGATAACAAAAAAGCCCTTCCAGCAGAATTGCCAGAAGGGCTTCAAATGGGAAGTAAAATTACTTCTTAAGGACAGCAATGGTCGCAGAGTAAGCCGTGACCGTGACAACACCCGTGGTAACGTCCACACCGGCGGGTGCGGAAACAGTCAGCACTGCGTAAGAGCCATCAGTAAGGGCAACAACATAGGAGCCACCGGCCTCAGTCAGAGCTACAGACTGGGTAGTGGCGGTACCAACGGCGGCCTTGGCCTTGGCAACGGTCGTGGGGAGAGTGCCGGTCACAGGAACGATAATCGTGCCCTTGCCTGCACCCCAGTAAGTGGCAGATGCAGTGGTGGTGCCAACATCCTTGTTCTTGACAGCGTCAGCAGTGGACTCAAGGACAAGAGCGTCATCGGTGTTGCGGGCGCAGAAGACCAAATCGATGGTCGAAGCGGAGGCCGGGAGCTCGGCAGTCTTGTAGGCCGCAGGAGTGCCAAGGGCAATGAAGCTGCCAGCAGAAGCATTGAAATCACCGACTTTGATGGTCGTCTTGGTGACCATAGTATCGGCAGCGGGAGTGCTGGTCAACGGGTTGTCGGTGCTGTCGTCGCCGAAGCAACCGGTCACGGAAAGGGAAAGGGCCGAAAGGGCAACGGCTGCGAGAGCGAACTTCTTGATACGGAACATGATGTCTCCTGTTAGTGGAATGGGTACGGGAACTATCCCTGGGCAGGAAGGTACGATTCTCATCATGCACTAGGCAAGGGGTTGATTGACTCCATTTTTCCCGACGTGATGCAGGTCACACCACCAGGGTGGTCAACGGCACCCGGACTGTTGCGCACAATGCCCTGCGCGGCGAGGATGCGAGTTTCTATCGTGATGGGCAATGGCAGCCTGGGCAGACAACACATCCGAAACCGAATCCCTCCGACGCATCCTGTGGGTCGACGACGAAATCGAGTTCCTGCGCGCCCACATCATGTTCCTGGAAGACCAGGGCTGGGTCGTGGACAAGGCCACCAACGGTCACGATGCCCTGGGGCTGGTGCGCACCACCGAATACGACGTGGTGTTGCTGGACGAGCAGATGGCGGGCCTGGACGGCCTGACCACGCTGCAAAAGCTCAAGGCGGAGCACCCGCGCCTGTTCGTGGTGATGGTCACCAAGAGCGAGGAAGAGCGGTTGATGGAAGAGGCCATCGGACGCAACATCGACGGCTACGTGACAAAACCTGTCAATCCCGGCCAGATCGTGACGCTGTGCCGGAGCCTCTTCAACGTCCGCTCGCTGCGCTCCAACCACCTGACCAGCCGCTACGTGCGGCAGTACGCCGAGAACAAGGCCCGCATGCTGGGCCAGGTCGCCCCGGCCGACTGGGAACGCATCCACGCCCGCCTGTGCGGATGGGATCTGGACCTCGCGGCTGCCGGCCAGGAAGGCCTGTTCCAGACCCATAAGGGCCAGCGCGACGAGACCGAGGCGGCGTTCCTGGGCTACCTGGAGAACAACTGGTATCCGTGGATGGGGCGCGACCGCTTCAAGCCGAACTTCGTGTGGGACTTCCTGCCCAAGCGCGTGGCGCCGCTCCTCAAGGACGGCAAGAACCTCGCCGTGATCATCCTTTCGGGCTTGCGCACCGACCAATGGTTGGCCATGCAGGGGCTGCTGGAAGGTCTGTTCGAGCCCAAGCTCGAGCACCATTGGTCGCTCCTGCCGGGCGTTCCCGAAACCGCCCGCATGTCGCTCCTGGGAGCCACGACCCCACGCCAACTGGGCAGCGAGAACGCGGCCTGGGCTTGGCCGGAGCGGGCCAACCTGTCGGATCCCGAATTCGTCCGCGCCGTACTGCAGCGCGGCGCCAAGGCCTCGGCGATTGCCCAAGAGTTCGACCTGCGCCTGGTGCGCACCGCCCACGAAGGCAAGCAGTTGGCCGCCCGCGCCGGCGGCCTGGGAAGCCCTGCCTGGATCCAGGTGGAGTTCCAAGGCATCCTGCAGGAGATGGTGGACGCCTCCCGGGGCGAGGATCCGGTGGCCATGCCCATTGAGCGCTTCCGCGAGCATGCACGCAAGTTCCTAGCGACCGCCGGCTTCTACAGCCTGTTGCGCAAGCTGGCCCAGGAAGGCCGGACCGTGCTGGTGGCCTCGGACTTCGGGACCACCTTGGTCACCGACGCCGTGGAGGTCTTCTGCACCGAGCAGGGACCGACGGACTTCCGCATCCAATTCGGAGCCGGGATCTCCTGCGACGAGCGCCACGCCTTCTTCGTGGAGCACCCTCCCGCAGCGGGCCTGGATGGATCGCGCGGGGCCATGGTGCTGGCGCGCGGCGCCCACTACTTCACCCAACCCAACAAGTTCCAGTACTACGGGACGCGCCACCTGGGACGTCTGGTCTCGGGTGGCCTGACCATGCACGAGATGCTGGTGCCGGTGTGTCAGCTCTCTCCGGCCTGATCTCCCGCCGCCAGGAGCTGGCCGACGCCGAGGCCACGCATGCACTAGGACAGGAATTGTCAAAATTCCTCCGAGATGGCGGTTTGATGTTCCTGCATGGCGATCTGGGGGCGGGCAAGACGACCCTGGTGCGCGGCATCCTGGAGGGACTGGGCTGGCAGGGTCCCGTACGTTCCCCCAGCTACGCGCTGGTCCATTCCTATCCGCTCTCGCCACTGGTCCATCACCTGGACCTCTACCGGATGGGGAGTTTCGACGAGGCCTTGAGCCTGGATCTGGACGCGCTATTTGCCCCCGGATGCGTTTCCTTGGTGGAATGGCCAGAAGTTCTGGGAACCCATTTCGCTCCTGACATTAGGGTTGAAATGGGCATTGATGATGCGGGTTTGGGGCGAATCGCCACAATTTCCTGCGTTTCTTGAACAACGGACACCTCCGTTTCTGAGCGTTTCCTTTGTCGGAAGCGCTTCATCCGCCACTGGCCCTTTTTATGCTAAACCCACGGCATAGATTGGAGTCCAATGAGCAACATCATCGACATCTTCGCCTACACCGACTTCCGCAAATTCCTCGCGGATGCCTGGACATTGCGCAAGCAAGCCGATGCGCGTTTCTCCCATCGCTTCATCGCATCCAAGGCTGGATTTTCCAGCTCCGCCTTCTTCGGGAAGGTCATCGGAGGCGACGCCAACCTCTCCCCCACCGCGACGCTGCGGCTGGCCGAGATCTTCCACCTGGCACGGAACGAGACCCGCTACTTCGAGCTCCTGGTGCTGTTCTCCCAGGCGCGCAGCCACGAGGAGAAGGCGCACTTCCTGGACAGCATCGTGGCCTGGCGGCGCGGCCGCGTGACCTCGGTCGAGGCCAGGCAGGTCATGTTCTGCGAGGACTGGCGCACGGTGGCCATCCGGGAACTGCTAGACTTGGTCGAACACTGCGGTGACGACAAGGCCTTGGGCAAGATGCTCCGCCCGCCCGCCACCGCCGCGCAGGTGACCAAGGCCCTGCAGGTGCTGGAGGAACTGGGCCTTGCCCGCCGCGACGAGAACGGGGTCTGGAGAAAGATCGATGCCGTACTGAGCACGGGTGAACTAATGTCGGTGGCCATCGACTCCTTCCGCAAAGAGACCACGCGCCTGGCCCTGGAGGCGATTGACCGTTTCCCGCGCGAGGAGCGTTCGCTCTCCACGCTCACCGTCACGCTATCTCCGGCGACCCTGGAACGGCTGCGCGACCGCCTCCGGCATCTACGTCGCGAAATCCTGGAGATGGCTCGGGAGGACCAAGGGGCCGATCGCGTGATCCAAGTCAACCTCCAAGCCTTTCCGCTGGCCATCGCCATCAAGGCGGGCGAGCCATGATGCGCCGGACACTCCTCGGAGCGGCGACCGCACTTGCCGTCCTGGCGGCCTGCGCGAACGACCCGGCGCAGGCCGTCGCGGGAGGCGGCTTCGAAACCACCGACGTGGTGGTGGGCGTCTATTACGCCAATGGCCAAAAGGCTGTTGGAGCGACCGTATGGCTGTTGAAGTGGCAAGGCGACAGCCTTCCTTCGCTGGCCATCGACAGCGCCAAGGTCGACAGTGACGGCACGGTGCGCTTCCGTAAATCCACCAGCATGCGCTGCTACGGGCTCGAGGGCCTGAAGAACGGGAGCATGGGGCTGGCCTACGACAGCGGACAAGGCATCACCCGCTTCGTGCTCTCCCCGGCAGCCCTGGTGAGCCCCGCCTCCCTGGTCCCATCCGGACAGTCCACCCCATCCGACCCGCTGCGACAGACCTTCGTACTGGGAAGCCACTTCAGCGCCAGCGCCACCGATTCCATGCCGGTGATCTGGGTCCCCATGGGAGATCAGAAGATGTACCTGGGAGGTCCTCCGGGCCAACCGCCAACCCTTTGGCAGGTGAAGGTGGATTCCCTGGGCAAGTTCTTCCAAGGCAGCATGATCCCTCCCTCGATGCCGCCGGAAATCGACACCAGCTGGAAGGACTCCTTGAAGGCGCACCAGTTGGATACGACCGTTCCGGGCTCGCCCGGCTCCTCCCCTGTAGCGGGACAGCCGACATCGGCAAGCGCCCCGTCCGCCACGACAGGCCAGTAAACGACAACCTGACCGAAAGCCTCTAGCGCATTCCTTATCTGCGGCCACAGGCAGCACCGCCTTGGCCGCGCCATGTCCGGCCTCACTGCGGTGAGACCGTCCGTACCTGTTTTGTCCGGCCCAGCAAGCCAGGAAGGATCCCTCATGTCCGTTCGCATCCGCTCATCCGTCGTGGCCATGGCACTGGCCGTGGCAGCGGGTTCGGCGCAGGCCGCGTACTGGACGCTGTCAAGCTCCGCCAGCCGGGACAACGTGGACCAGACCGGGACGCGCGTGGAGGCGGAAGCGACCTTACAGCAAAACGAACGGCTGTACTGGAAGCTCGGAGCGGATCTCGATCGCGAATCGGCGCCCAGCATCTCGGGCATCCCCGGAGGCAGCCGCCTCACGGGCGGAGCCACGGCGACCGCCATGACCGGACTGGCGGGATTGGCCTTGCAACTGGGCGTGGGAAGCACCGACATTTCCCAAGCAGAGGCCTGGAGTGTACGCATCCAAGCCATCCGCGCCATCCCAACGTTCGCAGGCTTCTCGGGCCGAATCGAGCTCGAATCCAAGCGCATGGACAACACCTGGCTCGCCTACGGCGTGCGCGACAACATGGTGGTCACCGCCGTCTCGCTGGACCGCTGGAACACCTATGCCGAAGCCGGAGTCCACATCGACTTGCGCAGCGGCGGACACGACGTGGGCGCAGCGCTACCCTTGAATCTCCCCGATAACCGCGTGACCACGCTCTACGCCTGGGCCACCCACCGCTGGACGAGTTTCCTGATGGCTGGCCTCGCGGCCCACCGCACCACCGCCACCGCCGACCTCCACCAGCCCGTCAGCGTGGAGTGGGACTCCGTCGCAAACGTCACCAAGTACAAGTGGGCCGATGTCCCCTACACCAGTCCGCTGAACGAGAGCTCCGTGAACGCGCTGGCGCAGCTGGACCTCCCCCATCTGGCCCTCAATGCCTCGCTGCCCGTTTATAGCATCTCGAAGCTGCGCGTGGACGACCTGTGGCCCCAGTACTACTGGTACCGCAGCACGGCGCCCCTGGATGCCGGAGCCACACTGTCCTTGCCGGTGTCGGGTTGGCTAGCCGCCTTGGAGTTCAAGGTCACCTCACTCCCCTACAAGTCCTGGGCCTGGTTCGATGGCTCCAACGCCTGGACGCGCTACGCCCTCACCCTCACCCTTCGCCATTGACCCTGCTCCAAGGAAGTCCACGATGCAAGTACCCACCAAAATCAAGGCCGTCATCCTCGCCGGCGGCATGGGGACCCGGATCTCCGAGGAAAGCTCAGTCCGCCCAAAGCCGATGATCGAGATCGGCAGCAAGCCCATCCTGTGGCACATCATGAAGGCCTATTCGCATTACGGCATCAACGACTTTGTGATCTGCCTAGGCTACAAGGGCTACGTCATCAAGGAGTATTTCTCGAACTACTTCTTGCACTCCTCGGACGTGACTTTCGACATGCAGAACAATCGCATGGAGGTCCACCACAAACACGCCGAGCCCTGGCGCGTGACCCTGGTCGACACCGGCGAGAAATCCATGACCGGCGGGCGCCTCAAGCGCGTGAAGCAGTACGTCGAGAACGACGAGCTGTTCTGTCTGACCTACGGCGACGGCGTGTCGGACGTCGACATCGCCAAGCTCATCGAGTTCCACCGGGCTCATGGGAAAGCGGCAACCCTTACCGGCGTTCAACCGCCAGGCCGCTTCGGTGCGCTGGGCATGGAAGGCACCGCCATCACCTCCTTCCAGGAGAAACCCAACGGGGATGGCTCTTGGATCAACGGCGGCTTCTTCGTCTGCAACCCGAAGGTGATCGACCGCATCGCAGGGGATGGCACCACGTGGGAGCGCGAGCCGCTGGAGAGCTTGGCCGCCGACGGACAGATCCACGCCTACCGGCATGACGGATTCTGGCAGCCGATGGACACCCTGCGCGACAAGGTCTACCTGGAAGAGCTGTGGGCCACCGGCAACGCCCCGTGGAAGGTCTGGTAGACCATGGACGCCTTCGGAAATATCTACCGGGGAAAACGCGTGCTGGTCACCGGCCACACCGGCTTCAAGGGATCGTGGCTTGCCCTGTGGCTCAAGGAACTGGGTGCCGAGATGATGGGATATTCCCTGCCGTGCACCACCGTGCCATCCCATCTCGATCTCCTCAAGCTCGGTACTCGCGAGGTCCTGGGAGACATCCTGGACACGGAACTGCTAGAAAAAACCTTCGCGGACTTCCAGCCCGAGATCGTCTTTCATCTGGCGGCCCAGCCCCTGGTGCGCGAGAGCTACCGCATCCCCGCCCTGACCTTCTCGACCAACGTGACAGGATCTGTCAATGTCTACGAAGCCGCCCGCAAGGCAGGGAGCACCAAGGCCGTGGTGAGCATCACCACCGACAAGGTCTACCACAACAACGAGTGGGAATGGGGCTACCGGGAAGGGGACCGGTTCGGCGGCTACGATCCCTACAGCGCATCCAAGGCCTGCGCCGAGATCGCCACCGCAAGCTACCGCGACAGCTTCTGGAATTTGTCAGAATTCGGGAAAAGCCACGGCACGCTGCTGTGCACGGCACGGGCCGGCAACGTGGTGGGCGGAGGCGACTGGGCAGCTGACCGTTTGATCCCCGACCTGATGCGCGCTGCCGCCACAGGGGCAGCCGCCAGCATCCGCAATCCCAACTCGACCCGACCATGGCAGCACGTATTGGAGCCCCTGTGCGGATACCTGCTCTTGGGGCGCCGACTGCTGGAAGGCAAGAAGGAATTTGCCGAAGGCTGGAACCTGGGCCCCGACGAGGACGGCGTGGTGCCGGTTCGCGAGGTGGTGGCCCGCATGGAGAGCGCCTGGGATAAGATCAAGGTCGAGTTCACGCCCGACCCGAACGCCCCGCACGAGGCGCGCCTGTTGAAGCTCGACTGCGCCAAGGCCAAGAGTCGCTTGGGCTGGAAGCCGGTATGGAACGGCCTGGAAACCGTCGAAGTCACAGCATCCTGGTACCGCGCTTTCATCGAGTCTGGCAAGGTCAACAGCTGCGCAGACATCGAGCGTTACGTACGCGAGGCCCGTGCGGCCGGAATCGGAGGGATCTGATGGCACAACGAACCATCCTGATGACCGGGGCCGCCGGCTTCATCGGGCGCCACATCCTCATGGAGGCGGCGCGTCAAGGAAGCACCGACCGGTGGATCCTGACCGACCTGCACATGCCCGACAACTGGTGGGGTCTTCCCGTCTACACCAAGTTCGTGGCCGGGGACCTGTGCGGGACCCAGGTGATCCCCACGCTCATGGGCCACGGCAAGCCCGACATCGTGATCCACCTGGCCGGCTGGATCGGCAAGGCCACCTCGCCAGAGAACCGCGAGGCGCTGCTGCGCTCCAACCTGCTCTCCACCTTCTTCGTGCTCGATGCCCTCAAGGCCATCGGAGGCGAGAAGAAGCCCCTATTCATGCTTCCCTCCACGGGCCTGATCTACGGCGACCAGGAAGGCCCCTTCCGCGAGGACTTCACGCTGGCTCCTCCGGACGACTACTCGCTGAGCAAGCTCCTAGCCGAGCAGACCCTCACCACCTACGCGCGCAACGGGATCATCCGCAGCCTGATCGTGCGACCGGCGGTGATCTACGGATCGGGACAGAAAAGCGAGATGTTCATCCCCTCGCTTGTGAAGACCCTGCGCGAAGGCAAGCGCTTCGCCATGACTGCCGGAGAGCAGAAGCGCGACATGCTCTATGTCGGCGACCTGGCCCGCGCCATCCTGCTCCTGGTCGGGGGCGAGATCGAGGGCGTCTACAACATTGGCACCGGCAAGGGGCTTCCCATGAAGGAGGTCGGCGAGATCGCCGGGCGGCTGTTCGGAGCGCCGGAGCTGGTGGGACTGGGCGAGATCCCCTACCGCAGCCAGGAGGTCTGGGACTACGCATTGGACCCGTCGCGCCTCCAGGCCGCCACCGGCTGGGAGCCGCAGGTCTCGCTTGAAGAAGGCATTTCCAAAACCATCGAATGGGAGAACCAGGCACCATGAAGCGCATCGTATTGGCTCTGAGCATCATCGTCGTCGGCTGCCAGGCCGCCAACGTGGAAGACACCGTACTCAAGCTGGTGGAGGAAGGCAAGGTCTCGCAGGCCCAGGAGATCGTCCGCAAGTCGGGCGCCTCCGGCCGGGAGCTCGGGCGCTTGCAAGGCATCCTGTACCATTCCTACGGCATGGCCGACTCCGCCCTGGTCTACCTCAAGCAGGCCTACGCAGACGCCCCCAACGATCCGGTGATCTCGCTTCGCCTGGCCGAGGTGCTGTTCTGGAAGAAGGACCTGCGCACCGTGCGCACCATCGTCGAGAAGGTGAGCGACAAGTCCGTGGCGACCGGTCCGCGCAAATGGGAGACCATGATGCACAAGGCCCAGCTGCAGAGCTGGCTGCAGGAGTTCGACTCCTCCCGTAGGCTGTACCAGGGCGTCCTGGACGCCTCGGGCACCCCCGACGCCGTCAAGGTCCAATGCCGCTACCACCTGGCCGAGATCGCCGCCTGGAAGAAGGACTTTGCCAAGTCGCTCTCCATGCTGGACGCACTCCTGGCCTCCATCCCCGGCTACGTGGATGCCAGCCTGCTGAAGGGGCAGATTCTGGAATGGCAAGGCAAGTACGCCGAGGCCCGCAACGTCTACACCTCCGGACTGCAACGCCATCCCACCGACGCCCTGCTGCGCGCCCGGCTGGAGAAACTGTCGTGGGTGAAGTGAGCGCGGGCATCCGCGCCCGCTGGGCGGGGTCCGTTCATGAGCGGGAACCGCACGTGAGGCCTCGGGACAGGATCTTGCTGGGACTTCTGGTCGCGGCAGGCGTGCTGTCCCTGTACTTCTTCGCGGAGTACTGGTTCGGCCAGGGGCTGCGGCGCGAGCCCACGTTTTTCCTGCTGCTGTCGTTTGCGGTGTTCTGGAACCCGGCGCGCAACCTCTACAACTGGTGGGTCTACCTGTGGGCGCGCCATCCGGACGACGACGCGAATTTGACAAAATCTGTCAGTTTCGAGGGCCTGCGGGCCGACGTACTGACCACCGCCATGCCCGGCGAGCCCTTTACGATGTTCCAGACCACGCTCACCGCCATCGCGCGCCTGGAGTGCCTGGGCCAAGCCTTCCTGCTGGACGGCGGCAACGACCCCCAGCTCATCGAACTGTGCCGCGCCCTCGGGATCCGGCACGTGGACTGCCGCGGGCTGCAAGGGGCCAAGGCGGGCAAGATCAACTTCTGCCTGCGCGAGCACTCCCGTGCGGAGGTCCTGCTGATCATCGATCCCGACCACATCCCCAAGCCCGACTTCCTGGCCCGCACCCTCCCCTACTTTTCCGATCCCTCCATCGGGTTCGTGCAGGTGGTGCAGGCCTACTACAACCTGCGCGACTCCTGGGTGGCCTGGGGCGCCGCCGAGCAGACCTTCGGCTTCTACGGAGCCACCCAGATGGGTCTGGGCGGACTGGGGATCCCGACCGCCATCGGCGCCAACTGCACATTTCGCCGCGCGGCCCTGGACAGCGTGGGAGGCCACGCCGAGCACCTGGCCGAGGATGCCCTCACCAGCATGCGCATCCACGCCCAGGGCTGGAAGAGCATCTACCTGCCCTGGCGAGGCTCGGAAGGGCTCGTGCCCACCGACCTGGGCACCTTCTGGAAGCAGCAGCTCAAGTGGGCCACCGGCATGTCGTATCTCCTCTTCCAGGAAGTCCCCAAGCTCCTCCCCAAGTTCTCCCCGATCCAGCGCCTGCACTATGCCGCAGCCGCCACATTCTACCTGGGAGGCGTGGCCGCGGCGCTCAACCTGCTGCTTCCCATCCTCTTCCTGTTCGGCAAGGTCTACGCGGTGGAGATGCCGCTCAAGGGATTCCTCTTCCACATCCTCCCCTATGCCGTGACCTCCACTCTGATCTTCGGCGTGATCCAGAAATGGAGCTCGCACCGCGAGGAGATCGGATTTCCCTGGCGCTCGATGCTGCTGGAGAAGGCTTCGTGGCACATCAATTTCCTGGGCTTCGTGTACGGTGCGGTGGGTAGGAAGGTGCCCTATCTCCCGACGCCCAAGGAAGGCAGCGAGAAGCCCATCCCGGCCCTGGTGGCGCCCCACTGGACGGTGATCCTCCTGTCGCTTGCCGCCGTGGCCTGGGTGCCGTTGGGCTACCACCGCCTGGACTCTGGAACCCTGCTGATGGTGGCCTTTGCCCTCATGAATTCGCTCATGCTTCTACCGGCCGCCTGGATCGGTATCAGGGGCTGGTTCATCAAGCCCGACATTTTTCCGGAATCTGTCTTATCTTCCGAAACGGGAGTCCAGCCATGATCCGCCGCCATCCCGTGAGTGCCTTCCTGTCCGGCCTCATGGCCCTGGGGGCCGTCTACTTCCTGCTGGCCCACAAGGCCACCGCACGGGTGAACGAGCTGTGGTTCGATCACGTGGAATGCCGCATGGTGGAGGACCGGGCCCAACTCAAACCGCTGGGCGGCCGCCGCCTATTCGGCCTCTACCGCCCGGAACTTCCCTGGGAATATTCGCGCTACTACACCGTGACCGACAGCCTGCAGATCGATCCGCAGATCGTCTCGTGGTACCAGTCATGGGGGGACGGCAAGGAGCAGGAGTTCAAGACCGAAGCGGTCGAGAAGATCCTGGAGAAGGGCATGACCCCGATGATCACCTGGGAACCCTGGACCACGTCCTTTGCCGGGCACGAGAACGACACCGGGGCGTCGCTCGGTCACATCGTGGCCGGCGAGTTCGACCCGTACCTGCGGCGCTGGGCGCGCAGCGTCGCCCGCGTGCACAAGCCCGTATTCCTGCGGCCGTTCCACGAGATGGGGAACGCCTGGTACCTGTGGGGCATTCCCCACGGCAACACCCCTGAGATGCTTGCGGAAGGCTGGCGCCACGTGGTGCGGATCTTCCGCGAGGAAGGCGCCCGCAACGCGGCCTTCGTCTGGACCCCGCACATCGCCGCTGACACCATGGCTTGGCCGGGCGACGAATGGGTGGACTGGGTGGGCCTAGACGTCTTCAACTACGGGACCATGGCCGTCAAGGGCACCTGGATGGACTTCAACGGCCTCCTGACCCCGCAGCTCAACGCCGTGCGCCGCTTCCGCAAGCCCGTGATGCTGGCCGAACTGGGCACCTCGGCGGCTGGCGGTGACCGCAGGGACTGGTGGATCGACGCCTTCCGGCGCCTGCCGGAGCACCCCGACGTGCGGGCCGTGGTGATCTTCGACAACCCCGCCTGCAGCAACACCACCGGTATCCCGGTGGACTGGGGCTTCAGTCAGACTCCCGGCATCCTCGCTGCCCTGCGTCCCTTGGGGGCGGGAGCAGGCTTCCAACTGCCATCGGCATCGCCCTGAATGGGATCACCTGCGCAGTACGGCGATGGTGGCCGAAGCCCTCGGGCTCCAGGCGCGGCGATCGAAGCTGCCTCGGAAAGCCACGTGCGAGTAGCCGGCGGCAAGGGCCAGGTCCGCAAGCATCCCCTGTTTCAGGGGCAGCAGGGCGGTGACAGATTCCGTCCGAGCGTCGGGCGTGGTCAGGACCGTCGTGAAGTCGATCCGCCCGTCTTCGCGAGGGCGGTAGCTGCGTTCGAACCGCAGTTCTTCCCGCTCCAGGACCGGGAAATCGTGCACGCCGTCGGGAAGCGCGTCGTAGTTCACGGTCTGCAGCACCACGACACCGTTTCCCCGCAGCTTGCGCCGGGCCCGCGCCAGGAACTCCCCGATGCGCCCGATCGAGTCCAGGTGCACGACGGTATTTCCCAAGCAGCTGATCAGGTCGAAGCGGTCGTGGGCCTGACCAACCTCCAGCAGGTCGCGCGGCTCGAAGCTCAGCTGCGGCAGGTTCCGGCAGCGGTGCCGCGCCTGTTCGAGGAAGCCCTCGTCGAGATCCCAGCCTTCCAGCCGCTTGAAATCCAGCGCCAATGATTCCGCCAACGTCCCCGTCGCACAGCCCAGGTCGAGGTAGGCGTTCCGCCCGGGAGTCTGGGCCAGCAGGAACTCGGGACGTGCCCGGTCCAGCGGGAACAGCCGATCGTAGTGGCGACGCAGGTGGGCGTAGAAATCCGCTACCACAGGCGTCGGGCTCACGCCACGGCCAGCGGCCGGTACCAGGAGTCCCGCTCCACCGGAACGCGGCCCCGCTCGCGAATAATTTGACAGATCCTGTCATTGGAAAGGGCCGGGCTCTTCTCCTCGGCTCCGGCCATCGAGTAGATCTTGGTGGAGTCGTCCACGGTGCCGTCCAGGTCATCCACGCCCCAGTCCAGAGCAGCCTGGGCCTGGGGGATGCCCAGCATCACCCAGTAGGCCTTGATGTGCGGGATATTGTCCAGGAAGAGCCGCGCCACGGCGAAGGTTCTCAGGTCCTCTTCGGGGGTGGCTTCCTTGATGTGGGACAGGGCATTGTTCTCGTTGCGGTAGCGCAGCGGGATGAAGGCCATGAATCCGCCGGTGCGGTCCTGCAGGTCGCGCAGGCGCTCCATGTGGTCCACGCGGTGGCGGTGCTCCTCGACATGCCCGTAGAGCATGGTGGCATTGGATCGCAACCCGATCGCATGGGCCGCCTCGTGAACTTCCAGCCACTGGTGGGCCGGGGCCTTACCGCCAGCAATCTTGCGGCGCACCTCGGGATCGAAGATCTCGGCGCCACCTCCGGGCAGGCTGTCCAGGCCGGCGGTCTTGAGCTGTTCCAGGCATTGCGCGATGGACAGGCCGCTCTTGCGAGCAAAGAAGCTGATCTCCACGGCCGTGAAGGCCTTTATGTGAATCTCGGGACGGGTGCGCTTGACGGCTTGGCACAGGGCCGCTCCGTAGTCCGTGCCGCGATCGGGATGGACCCCACCGGTGATGTGCACCTCGCTGAGGGTGCCCGGAGCGTAGCGCGCCACGATCATCTCCAGTTCCTGGGGCCCGTGGTCCCATGCCCCCTGGGCCAGGGTCTCTTCGGGCTTGCGGGCGAAGGCGCAGAACTTGCACGCGTAGATGCACTTGTTGGTGGGCTCGAAGTGGATGTTGCGGTTGTAGAAGACCGCATCGCCGTGCAGGCGCACCCGCATCGCATCGGCTTGTTCCCGCAGCCACTCCGAAGGCGCCTCCTGGAACAGTCGGATCGCTTCGTCCGGAGTCAAGCGACCGCCGGTGGTGAGTTTTGCTTCGAGATCGTTGAGCCACTGCATGATGACCCACAAAGTGCAAAAAAACGATGTCTGTGAAAAGCAATTGGATACATTCGCAAGACCAAAGGAAAGCTTCTTGATGAAATACTATGGCAAGATCGATGGATTGCGGTTTGTCGCCATCCTCTTGGTGCTGATCGAACATTTTGCCGACAAGGTCGGCCATTTGATCAGTGCAGGTTATTATGGGGTGGATTTGTTCTTTGTGATCAGCGGATTTCTAATCACAAACATCCTACTCAAATCAAAGAAGAGCTTTCTGATCTCCTACAAGAATTTCGTGGGCAGAAGGACTCTGCGCATTTTTCCGATCTATTACCTGATGTTGGCATTGATGCTTTTTTTGGGATATCAGGCTTGCTGGGATTCCATCCTCTATTTTGCCACCTACACCTACAATTACGCTTGGATCCACGAGGGCATACGAGTCAGCTGGCTCAGCCACTTCTGGTCGCTGGCCATTGAAGAGCAGTTCTATCTGTTCTGGCCGATCTTCATCCTAGCCACCCGAGCCAAACCCAGATTCCAATTCGCAGCCACCGCACTCCTGACCGGCGCCTGTTTCTTCCAGCTCACTACGGAATATTTCACATCCGTCAACGACTACAACTTCGTTGGCCTGTTTCCCCGTGCAGGATCACTTTGCATGGGAGCGCTGGGCGCCATGCTCTTCCACCACGGCAAGCTCAACGACGCGATCCTGGGCAAGAACATCCTGCTGGAGTGGTTGGTAGTGGGAAGCTTGACGGTGAGCCTCCTGACCACCTATCAGATGAAATATATTGTCCTAGCCCTGTGCTCTCTCTATTTGGTCTTGAAATCCGTCCATTCCGATTTTCATATAGGATTCGTAAACCGGTTTTTGGAGAATCGGAAAATCCAATATGTCGGAACCATCTCCTATGGGATCTATATCATTCATCCGCCACTTGGAAACTGGATCACAACATACCTGATATCCCCTTGGTGGTATAGCATCGACTTTGATGCATTAGGATTCTTCAGCTTCACGCGTCATTGCCTTTGGGTGGTGATTCTGCCAACCTATATGCTGCTTTGCATCGGCGTAGCAACACTTTCAAGCAGATACATCGAAAAGCCGATTCTTTCCCTGAAAGACCGACTTTTCAAGTAACCCCAAAGGCCGACTAGATCTTGAAATGGCCTAGCAGTTCCTTCACATGGAGGACGGCGGAGGTGAGGGTCGTGGATTCCGCGCGCAGCGATGCCGCTTGATGCCGTAGCAGCTCCCCGCTTTCACGGACAAGGGCGATCTCGCTGGACACCGTCTTGGCCGCTTGCGCGACGGAACCGATGCTGCCCGAGACGTCACGGATGCCTGCGGCGGCCTGCGCGATGTTGCCCGCGATCTCGCGGGTAGCGGCACTCTGTTCCTCCACCGAGGCCGCGATCGACTGCTGGGCATCGGCGGCACTCGAGACGATCTTGCGGATGTGGTTGATCCGTTCCACGGTGGTTCCTGTGATCTTGCGCATGCGTTCGACCCGAGAGGCGATGTCCCCCGAGGCTTCTGCGGTCCCCTTGGCCAATTCCTTCACCTCGCCAGCCACCACGGCAAAGCCCTTGCCGGCTTCCCCGGCACGGGCCGCCTCGATGGTGGCGTTCAAGGCCAACAGTTTGGTCTGCTCCGAGATCTCCACGATCAGCTCGACCACATGCCCAATCTCCTTGGAGGCCTGAGCCAGTTCCTCCACCAGGGTCGCAGCTTCCTGAGTGGCATCTGAGGCGTCCTGCCCGGTGCGTCGGGACGATTCCGCACTGCGAGCGATCTCCAGGATGCTCGAATTCATTTCCTCCACCGCCGCCGCCACATGTTCAAGACTTGAGCTTGACTGCTCGACGGCAGCCGATACGGAAACGGCACTGGCACTCATGTCCTCGACGGCCCGCGATACGGAGGCCGATTTTTGGGCCGCCACCTGGGCGCTGGTATCCAATTCCCCAGCCAAGGCACCCAAGGAGCTGGCAGCCTGGCTCATCGGCACCATGCTGCTCATCGTCTCGGCGATGGTGGTGCGGGTCTTCTGGGTGAACAGGTTGAAGCCACTGGCCAACGCTCTGATTTCCGAGGCGCCATCCACTTCCAGGCGACGGGTGAGATCTCCTTCCCCCTGCGCGATGTCGTTCATCAGGCAGGAGACGACCTGCACAGGCCGGATCAGGCGTCCAGCCACCAGCCAAAGCACCAGGCAGGTGATGGCCAAAGCCAATGCAATGAAAAATGCCAATTGGACTTGCTGCTCCCAGATCGGCCGACGCATCTCCTGGATCGGAAGGACGACTCCCAGCGACCACGGCAAGGCGTTGGCCCCAACACGCACCGGTGCATACTCAATGCGACTGAGCTTTCCCGTAGCCTTGGCGACTTTGTCCACCGAGATGCCGTTGCCGGTCGCAATGGAATCCAGCAGTTCCTTCTGCTTTTCCTTGGGCATGTCATCGCCCACCACAGCCATCAGCATCTCCTTTTTCGGGTGCGCCAAGCGCGTGCCCTTGTTGGAGACCAGCAACGCGTAGGAACCCTCCACGGGATGGATCGAGCCGATGAACTTCTGCAGTTCTTCCAACGGGATGTCCACGCCCGCAACACCGATCACCTCCGAGCCATCCATCAGGGGAATGCAGATGGAGGTCATCAGAATTTTGGGAGAACCTTCCTCGTAGGAGTAAGGATAAGGCTCGATGAGACTTTCCTGCTTGCGTGTCTTGGGGACGTTGTACCAATCGTCGCCCTCCTTGATTTCCTGCGACCAGCCGCTCAGTTCGGCCTTGACTTCACCCGAAGCAGTGCGGTAAAAGGAGCCTCCCGGCAGATGGCCGACGGGAGTGTAGCCGGGAGCGTAGAATCGGCCGGGCTCGAAGTTGACGTAGGCCGCCGAGATGCCGGGGGTGCGCAGAAGCCCCTTGAGGAGGCTGTCCAGAGCTGACCGTTTGACCGCGTCGGGAAGAGGACGCAGCCCCTGGATGGCGGAGACCAGTCCCTGGACGCAGCCCAGCTTGTTCTCCAGTTGGGATTCCACGACGGCTGCTTCGTGGAGGGAAATACGATCCACCCAGAGGTCGAGCTGTTTTTCCTGCTGCTTGACCATGCGCAGCGCGAGTCCCGAGAGCGTGATGACGAAAACCAGAGCCGAGACGGCGATGGTGGCCAAAATGAGCTGCGTGCGAATGGGAAGAAAACGGAATCTTGACAGCATGGACACTCCTTACGTATTCCGATGATATCGTCTAAGCCAAGCGACAGAATCAAGTCGCAATGACTTTCAGTCGATGCGGAAGTGGCCGATCCCTTCACGGACCGATTGGACTGACTGGTCCAACGCCGTCGAGGTGGATCGCAGCTCCTGCGCTTTGGCCGTGAGGTCGTGGCTGGTGGCATGGACACATGCGATGTCCTTGGAAACGCCGCGGGCGGCGTTGGCCACCTCCCCGACACTTCCCGACACCATTCGGATGCCGGCCACAGCCTCCGAGAGATTGGCTGCGATCTCACGGGTGGCAGCGCTCTGTTCTTCCACCGAAGATGCGATGGTATTCTGAGTGTCGGCAGCCTGTGCCACCACTTCCCGGATGCGGGAGATGCGGTCCACCGCCGTATTGGTGGCGCCTCGCATCCGTTCCACTCGCGCCGAGATGTCGGCGGAGGCATTCGCGGTCCCCTTGGCCAGCTCCTTCACCTCTCCAGCCACCACAGCAAAGCCCTTGCCTGCCTCTCCGGCGCGGGCCGCCTCGATGGTGGCATTCAAGGCCAGCAGCTTGGTCTGCTCCGAAATCTCCACGATCAGCTCCACCACATGCCCGATCTCGCTGGCCGCCGTGGCCATCTCGCTCACCAGGCTGGCGGCTTCGCTGGCGCTTTGCAGCGCCTCGTTCCCGGTACGGCGGGAAAGCTCGGTGGAACGGGCGATCTCCATGATGCTTGAGTTCATCTCCTCCACCGCCGCCGCCACATGTTCCAAACTTGCTCCGGACTGTTCGACCGCTGCCGACACCGTCAGTGCGCTGGCGCTCATCTGCTCGGCGGCGGCCGACACCGATGCCGACATCTCGGCAGCGGTCCGCGCATCCTGATCCAGGCTGCCCGAAAGCTCCCCCAAATTGTGGGAGGCCTCAGCCATGGGCACGGTACCGGCCCGAACCTGGGAAATGATCTTCCGCGTCTTTTCTATGAACAGGTTGAACCCGGTGGCCATCTCACCGATCTCATCGCGGCTGCCTGCATCCATACGACACGTCAGGTCGCCGTCGCCCTTGGCGATGTTGTGCATGAGTGAGGCCGCATTGCGGATCGGACCGGCCACCGAGCGGTCGATCCAGACAGATACGCCAGCAAAGAACGCCAAGGTCACCAGGATACAGAGCGTGAGGGCAATACGGACGCGGGTCGCAGTTTCCAGGAATTCGCTTTCCGGAGCCGTGGCCACCAGGAACCAATCGAGCTTCTCAGAGTGCACGAAGTAGGCACGCTTCCAGATGTCATTGCCCTGCGGGTCCTTCCACTGGTAGCGGATCTGCCCACTGTCCTTGCCGGCCATCTGCTTGTAGAAGTCGTGCATCGACGCGTCCTGATTTTCCTTCACCGGGTGGATCTTGAAGATCCCCTTCCCGTCGATGGCAAAGAGGTATCCGGTGTGGCCGACCGGACGCCCCAGCATCTCGCGGCGAAGCGCGTCCTTGTCTACGTCGGGGACTCCCACGAACAGGACGCCGCTGACATGGCCTTCAGAGTTCTTCAGAGGCAGGTACGTGGTCAGGTAGTCCCGTCCGGCGACCACGGCACGTCCGGAATACTTCTGACCGCGCATGACCGCCTCGTAAACTGGCGAGGCGGCAGGGATGAAGGTTCCAGAAGCTCGCTTGCCTTCGCTGTTCACGACCGTGGTGGAGGCACGCAGCAGGCCTTCCGGGGCCGCCAGGAAGATCGTGGCGTCGTCGCCGGTCAGCTCCTTCACGTGATCGACCAGTCGATTCCCGTCCTGATCAATGGAGCCGCCGTCAAGCTTTGCCTGGAAGACCGACAGCTTCCCGGAAGAACGATCCACTTGATTGATTCCAGTGACTTGCTCTCGGCTAGAGAGCAACTGCAGGCGAGGCTTGGCCACCTCGCCGAACACATCGACATCATGGAGCAGCTTGGCTTCCCGATCACTGAAGGAAAGATCGCTCAACCCTTTGGCCATCGCGGCATGGTTGCTCATCTGCGCGAGCATCTGCGATTCGAGATTGGTGACAACGAGATGATCGATGGCGATTCCCAAGAGGCTCAACAGGATGGTGCTGCCGCCAAGGATTGCCAATTGCAAACGAGTCCGGATTTTCATGGGTCCCTCTAGTGGAGTATTGCCGCGGGGAGTTTGTTGCCACGGTGGCCAAAACTCATTATCTCATTTGTCAGCCGACAGGTCAATGCTCTGGTGAAAACGTGAAACTCCCCGAATTCGATGTGACCAATGTTTGACCGAAAGCGGCGTGCGGGAATTATTCTTGCAGTGCATCTTCATCCGGATGGGTCGGACTCCGTCCGGCAGCGGCTTTCCAAGCGACAATCAAAGGAGAATCCATGCACAAGCGTTCGATTTTGGCCCTGACGGGCGTGGCTGTCCTGGCACTGTGTGCCGCAAATCGTGTCCATGCCGAAGGCGAGGCCTCGGAAGGCCCTGCGGCCCTGCCCAAGATCGCGGCCGACGACACCGCCTTCGAGCCTTCGGTGGGCAAGCCCCAGCGCGGCGAGAAGGGCCTGCTGCACGTCGAGACGCGCCCTGCAGGCCTCGTGGTGTTCTATGACGGCGAAGAGCGCGGCAAGACCCCGTTCACCACCGAGGTCCGCTCGGGCCGCGGCGATGTGACCGTGATGATGGACGACTACCAGTTCTCGCTGGGACGCGCCAACGTGTTCCCCAACAAGACCACCAACCTCTACTACGAGGTCAAGGGCCAGTTCGGCGTGGTCAAGGTCAAGTGCCGCCCGGCCAGCGAAAAGAACCGCGTGGACGTGTACATCGACGAACGCTTGGTGGGCCGCAACATGGGAGACTGGCTGACCATCTCCGGCAAGTCCAACGAGATGCGCGCCGGCAAGCACTTCATCAAGTTCAAGGGCGCAGGCGGCATGGCCGCCCAGGAGATCACCATCAAGCCCGAGGACACCACCAAGATCGAGATCACCCTCAAGAAGTGATCCTCCCTTAGGAAGAGTCCCCGTCCGCGCGATGCGCGGGCGGGGATTTTTTATGTCAACTGGAAGGCGTTGACCGCAGCCGACAGATCCGATGAGCTGCGCTGGAGCCTCTCGGCTCCGCCTTGGATCTCAGCCGCGCTGCGTGCCGTCGCCCCTGCAGCTTCGGCGGCCTGGCGCAGGCCTCCATTGATTTCTCCCACACCACGGGAGGCTTCGGCGATGCTGCGGGAAATCTCGCTGGTGGCGGCCGTCTGCTCCTCGACAGCGGCAGCCATCGTGTGGGACAGGTCGGAGACCTTGCGAATGACATCTGCAATCTCCTGGATGGATGAGACGGCCTGGACCATTTCTCCCTGGATGGCCTTGATGCGGGTGGAAATCCCTTCGGTCGCCTCGCTGGTGGCCTTGGAAAGCTCCTTGACTTCTCCAGCGACCACGGCAAACCCCTTCCCCGCCTCTCCGGCGCGTGCCGCCTCGATGGTGGCATTTAGAGCCAACAGATTGGTCTGTTCGGCGATGCCGCGGATGACCTCGACGACTTCTCCGATCTCATTGCTGGCTTCCCCGAGCTTTCCGACCAGGGCGTTGGCGCTGTTGGTCCTATCCAGAGCTTCGGTCGCGGCTCGGGACGCTTGCGAAGCCGACTGGGCGATGTCCCGGATGCTGGCCCCCATCTCCTCGGTTCCCGCAGCGACGGACTGGACATTGCGATGCACCGAATCGGCAGCCTTGGCCAGGCTGTCGGACTGCGCGGACGTCTCCTCCGCAGCGCCTGCGACCTCGACGCTGAGGCGATGGAAGGACTCCGCCGTACGTTCCGTCTCCGTCGCTCCTTGCCCCGCTTGCCCGATCACATCGCGCAGATTGGCCACCATCTGCTGAAGGGCAAGGCCCAAGGCGTCTTTCGAGGAGTCCGGATGGACTTCCACCGAGAGATCCTTCCGGGAAATGCGATGGACGGCATCGATCTTGGTGCGCAGTTTCTCGCCTGTGGCCGAAAGAGTTCGTGCCAATTCCCCAATCTCGTCCTCCGAGTGGGCAAGCAAGCTCCCGGAAACATCGCCGTCTCCCACGGCCCGCGCGAACTCCACGGCTTCCTTGATCGATCGGACCATCGGGTTCACCACCCCGAAGGCGATGGACAGCACGGCGATCAGTCCGATGAGCAATTCTGCAATGAAGACCTCCAAGCGTACCATGTTGAGCTTCCGATGTTCCTTCTCCGTGTCGTGAACCGCCGCCAGCCCCCAGCTCACGGAAGGGATAGGAGCAAATTCCACTTGGCTGTGCCGCCCCTTGAGTACGGGCGCAACGACCTCGTCCTTCATGGCCTGACGCACATGGGAACCCACTTCCATGCTGTCCAGGGTGGCCTTCAGAGTCAGACTCGAGTCCGGATGCGCCACGACCTTGCCGTTGGACTGCATGAACACGAAGGCGTACGAGAACGTGTCGGTGGAAAACGGCTTCAGGAACTGGGAAGAGAACTGATCCAGCCCGATGCTCATGTAGAGCACGCCTTGCACTCGGCCGCCCTCTTGGATCGGTGCTGCCACGGTGACGACAGGATGCCCCGTGACCTTTGAGATGAGAGGTTCGGAGATGTTGGGCTGACCTTCCATGGCCTTCTTGAAATATTCTCGATCCGCGTAGTTCTTCCCCAACCGGTTGGACTCGGAGGAAATGATCACCGTGCCAACAGTATCTAGCAGGCTCGCGGCCTGGCAATATTCGAACTGCTTGCAGATCCCTGCCAGCTGCGCGACGCCACGATCCCGACTTTCCTTGCCGGAAAGAGCCTGTCGGGAAAAATCCAAGGCCGCCCAACTGGCAAGATCCCTCTGGCGGTCCCGGAACCATTCGTCGATCCGCGTGGCCTCACTGTGGATTTCCAGGTCCAGCGCCTGAGCCGACCGCTCCTGAAAAAGGGCTTGGGCTTCCCGCAGTGTGAACAGTCCGATCCCTCCGCTAGTGAAGAGGAGAAGGCCCAGGACGGGTAGCAGCAATTTGGCTCGGATTCCCTTGTACATGAGCGAACCTCTCCTGTTTCGGATGCGAAGGCAATGTGAAGCGGACGAATTCTTCAGTCATCCTAGCACGCATTCCTGTGCGGAGCAATTTTCATCTCGGGCATCTTTGCATCGCTCAGACCTCACCCAGGGAAAACCTCATCGAGGCCTCCCTCGTCCTTGCTGGCAGATTTTTCTTGATTTGACGGTTCGCGTGTAACCCACTGTCCTTATTGGAGTTTGATGTACCTCAGCAAGTTGCGCATCTTCGGATTCAAGAGCTTCGCCAACAAGGTCGAAGTCAACTTCCCCGGCGACGGCATCACGGCCGTGGTGGGCCCGAACGGGTGCGGAAAGTCCAACATCATCGACTCGATCCGCTGGGTGCTGGGCGAGCAGCGGGCCCGCGCCTTGCGCGGAGCCAAGATGGAGGACGTCATCTTCTCGGGCACGGCCGACCGGCCCGCCCTGAACATGGCCGAAGTGTCGCTGGTGGTGCGCAACGACAAGGGCGTGCTGCCCAGCGAGTACGCCGAGATCATGATCACGCGCCGCGCCTACCGCGACGGCAGCACCGAATACCTGATCAACAACCAGCCCTGCCGCCTGCGCGACATCCACAATCTCTTTTATGACACGGGACTGGGCGCGGCCTCCTACTCGGTCATGGAAAGCCGGATGATCGATTCGCTCCTCTCGAACAACCCCGAGGAGCGCCGTTCCCTGTTCGAGGAGGCCGCCGGCATCTCGCGCTACCGCAACCAGCGCAAGGAGGCCATCCGCCAGATGGACAAGACGGCGGTGGACCTGCAGCGCGTGCAGGACAACCTCTCGGCCGTGCGCCGCTCGGCCGCCACCTACGAGCGCCAGGCCAAGCTCGCCGAGACCTGGCGCACCCTGAGCACGCGCCTCAAGAGCCTGGACCTGTCGTGGCTGGCCTCGCGCCGCGAGGAGGCCAAGGGCCGCATCGCCGAGTTCGAGAAGGCCACCTCTGACGCCAAGGCCGAGAGCGAGAGCCTGCGGACAGAAATCGTCCAGGCCGAGACCAACGCCCAGGGGCAGCGCCTGGAGGCCAACCGCCTCGAGGAAGAGCTGCGCATCAAGGAGCGCGAGCTGGCCGACGCACGCGCCGAGATCCAAGCGGTGGAATCGGACCGCCTGCGCGCCCAGGACGCATTGGGGCACATCGCCTCCAGCCGTCACCGCGTGCAGGAAGACCTGCAGGCGCTGGAAGAGACGGAGCTCGACCTGGGCGGCCGCGAATCGCGGGCCCGGGAAGAACTGGCCACCAGCATCAACCTCGTGGAGTCGCTGGGCAGCGAGCTCGAGACCCTGCGCGAGGACCTGGCCACCCGCGAACGCCGCCTGGAGATCCTGCGTTCGAGCGTGGCGGAAGAGGCCCAGGCCCGCCTGGAATCGGTCGAGGCCCTCTCCCGCGCCCGCGAGGAGGCCGTGCGCACCGAGAACACCTTCAAGGCGGCCTTGCGCGAAGTGGAACGCCTGGACGAGGAGCTGGAACGCCTCCAGACCAGCCGCGACGAACTGACCGGCCGCCGCGAGGCGCTGCGCCAGGCCGTGACCTCCGCGACTGCGGACATCGAAAGCCTAGCCGCCGAACAGGCGACCCTGGTGAGCGAGCAGGAACGCCTGCAGAAGGACCTGGAGGAGCTGGTCGACGCCGAGAAGAAGGCCGGCCAGGCGCGCGCCTCGGCCCAAAGCCAACTGGACGTGCTGGAGCGGCTGCAGAAGTCGCTGGAAGGCGTCTCCTCGGGCCCCAAGGCCCTCCTGCAAGGCGACCACCGCGCCAAAGGGCTGCGCGGCATGGTGGCAAGCTCCCTGCGCACCTCGCCGGAGCTTCTGGAAGTGGTGGAGCAGTGCCTGGGCGATGCCCTGCAGTGGGTGATCGCCGACTCGCAAGCTTGCGCCGGCGAGGCCATCGACGGGCTTGCCAGCCACGGGCAGGGCATGGCCACCATCCTTCCCCTGGGCTCCCTGGACGCCTCCCATGCCAGACGCCCCGAGCTTTCGGGCGAGGGCTTCGTGGGCTGGGCAAGCGATCTGGTGGACTGCGACGGAGACGTGCGACCGGCCATCGACCTGCTGCTGTCGCGCATCGCAGTCACGACCGACGCCGAGGCGGCCCGCCGCCTGCAGGCCCAGCATCGCGGTGCCGACGTGTGGTTCGCCACCGCAGGCCTGCGTCTGCACGGGACGGGAATTGTCAGTGGCGGCAAGGGCTCGGGCAAGGAGATGGGACTGCTGCGCCGTGCCCAGCTGGCCGAGGACTTCGCCAAGGCCTTGGAAGAGGCCAAGCACGAGCTGGAAGCCCTGGGCCTGCGCCGGACCTCCATCCTGCAGTCGCGCCAGGCCCAGGAAGGACGCCGCCGCGAGATCGAACCGGCCCTGCACGACGCCCGCCGTCGCGAAGCCGCCGCCCAAGGCGAGCTGCGCCAGCTCGAGAACCAGGCCGAGACGATGGAATCGCGATGCCGCCAGTCGATGGAGCGCGTCGAGGAGCTGCGCCGGGGCCTGGACGCCCTGGAGTCGGTGGCCGAGCGAGCCACCCGCGAAGTGGACATGCTTGCCGAGGAGCGCGCCGTGCGCGACAGCGCCGCCAGCCGCGCCGAGGAGGCCCGACGCGAGGCCGAGGACGCCCTCACGGAACTGCGCGACCAACTGCGCGAGACGCAGATGCGCCAGGGCACCGCCCAGGCCGACATCCGCCGCTGGGAAGCCGAGCTGGACTCGGGCGAACGCCGCATGGCCGAGATCGCCGCCGCACGCGAGCGCCTGAAGACCCAGGACGAGGGCTTCGAAGGCCAGGTGGAGGAGCGCACCAGCTTGATGGAGCAGCTGGCCGGCGAGGTGGAGCGCATGCGCGAGACCTACCGCCTGCAGGAGCGCGGCCGCGACCAGGCCAAGGAAGTCTACGACGCCGCGGTGCTGGCCGTGGAAGACAAGCTCTCGGGCGTGAAGGGGCACCAAAGGCGGCTTGAGGAGCTGGGACGCCACCTGCATGCGGCGGAGCTGGTCAAGGCGCAGGCCGAGTCCGAGATCAAGAGCCTTTCGGAACGCGCCTTCCAGGCCTACGAGGTGGACATCGACGACGACCAGGCCTGGGAGCCGGTGAGCTTCAACCCCGGCGTGGTGGCGGCCGAGGTGGAGGAGCTGCGCCAGAAGCTCAAGGGCCTGGGCCCCATCAACCCGGCGGCGCTGGAGGAATTCGAGGCCGAGCGCGCCCGCCTGGAGGACGTCCAGAAGCAGTACGACGACCTGGAGAAGGCCAAGAACGGCCTGGAGCGCGCCATCAAGCGCTTGGACAAGCTGGCCCGCGACAAGTTCGTGGAGACCTTCACCCAGGTGCAGAAGAACTTCCAGCAGGTCTTCTCGAGCCTCTTCGGCGGCGGCGAGGCCAAGATCGAGCTGGAGGAGGGCGTGGACCCGCTGGAGGCGCGCATCGAGATCAACGCGCGTCCGCTGGGCAAGGCCATGCGCGGCGTGGCGCTCCTGTCGGGCGGCGAGCGCGCCCTCACGGCGACCTCGCTCCTGTTCGCGCTCTACCTGATCCGCCCCTCGCCCTACTGCATCCTGGACGAAGTGGACGGTCCTCTGGACGACGCCAACATCGGCCGTTTCGTAGACCTGCTGCGCAAGTTCAGCCACCAGACCCAGTTCATCGTGGTCACCCACAACAAGCGCACCATGGCGGCCTCGGACATGCTCTACGGCGTGACCCAGGAGATCAAGGGCATCTCGCAGCTGGCCTCGGTCCAGCTCGACGAGGCGGAGCGCTTCGCCGCATAAGACAAATTCTGTCCGTGAGAATTCCCCGCATGACCAAATCCGCACTTTTGGGATATTCCGTTGTCGCCCTCCTCGTGGCCCTTTCGGGCTGTTCCGGCCCGCGCAGCATGGTCTGGGACGGCACGGTGATGGAACGGGGGCAGGTGGGCTTGGCCGCAAGCCAGGTCGTGTCGCTACCCGGGGCCAGCCTGGGCGCCTACCTAGACGTGCTCTCGCACGGCCGCGACAGCCTGATCGGGCTGACGCAAGTGGAGCGGCGCGAGGTGGAACGCGCCACCCTGGCCTCCATGCTGGACATGCCCGGCCTGGCCACCGACCTCTCCGCCCACGTGGGCATCGGCTGGGGCGTGGACCTGGGCCTGCGCTACGTGGCAGGCAACAAGGGCGGCGACGTGCGCTGGCAGTTCCTGGACGGAGGCCGCGACGACTGGAACGGCGGCGTGGGCCTTGGGTACACCTGGAACTCGGTCGAAGCGCCGACCAAGGCCGGCGAAGCCCTGGGCACGACCTTCAAGCGCAGCGATCTGCTGCTCCCGGTGAGCTTCGGCAAGTGCCACGGGAGTCCCGGCTCGTTCAACGGCTCCTCCGCCATCGGCCTGGGCATGGCATGGAGCCACATCGAGTACGGCTTCGCGCCGGAACCCTACACCGACGAGCTGGGCAACGTGGTCCGCGAGGCCGTGCCCATGCACACCCAGGACTACTACTCCCTGGGGGTGCAGTACTCCGGCCGCTACGGCTGGAAGCAGGTCGCCCTGCTGCTGGGCACCTCGATCTGGCATACAGACTACGGCAGCTACGTGCTGCCCGGCTCCGACCGTCCCGACCTGTCGCTCGAAGGCTGGACCTTCGTCCCGTCGGTGGGCCTGGACATCCGCTTCTGAGGCCGCGCCAAGGACCGTCACCCGCAACGGGCGCAGACCGCGACGGCGGGCTGCGTGCCGCAAGGGCGGACCACCGTGGACAGGCGGCATAGGGCCTGACGGCCCGCCCCGGGCCGGGGCGCCCAAAACCGTCAAATTCACGCAAACATGGAAAAGCCCTCCTGGCGGCGCCGCAAGGAGGACGGAGTTCCCGAACGGGGGTCAGGTCACCTCACCAGGGCGATCCGGCTGCGCTCGCCCAGGCCGTCGCGCACCCGCACCATCACCAGGTGTCCCTTGGCGCCCGACACGTCCAGGCTCACGAGCCGGCGTCCGGTGGCGCTGCCATCGAAGCTTGCCTGAGCCAGGCTGCGGCCGTTGGAGGCGAAGGCCTCGACGGCAACGGCTCCGGTGCGCGGGGTCTCGAGGTCGAGCTTGAGCTGACCGGCCTCGGAACGGAGGTCGAGGCGGCGGTTGCGCAGCTTGCCCGGATGGCCGGGGACGGAGGTCGGGACCGCGAACACGAAGGCGTTGGAGAGCGGGTCGGCCTTGGCGTCGCGGTCGGTCAGGGGTGCCAGTCCGAAGCGGCGCTCGATGAAGGCCAGCGTCGAGACGGTCTCGTAGACGGTCTTGTCCACGTAGCCGACCTTGGCAAAGGGCGACACGATCACGGCGGGGATGCGGGTGCCGGGGCCGAAGCGGTCGACCACCGGCGGGGCCACGTGGTCGAAGCGGCCGCCGAACTCGTCGTAGGTGATGATCACGACGGTCGAGTCCCAGATGTCCTTGCGGGCCTTGAGCGAGTCCACGATGGCCTTGACGTGGTTCATGCCTTTCACGAGGGTCGCGTAGCCCGGGTGCTCGTTCTGGGCGCCCATCGGCTTGATCCAGGATACGGACGGCAGCTGCCCGGCGGCGACGTCAGCGAAGAAACGGGTCTCGTCCTGGAGGTGGCTCTTGCGGTAGACACTTGCGGTGTCGCTGAACTTCTTGAAGTACACGAAGGGCTGGTGGTGGTACTGGAAGTTGATGCTCGCCGAGCCGCCTTTGCCTGCCAGGGCGCTGTCCCAACCGCCCGAGTACCACTTCCAGGAAACGGAGGCCGAATCCAGGCGATCGGCGATGGTGATGCCCTCGGCGGGAGGCAGGCGCAGCGAATCTGCCGTTCCGGCGCTGTACGGATAGGTGAAGGGCTGGACCGTGTTCACGGCAAAGCTGTCGGGCGTCAGGAAGCCGTCGTTGAGGCGGTTGCCGCTTCCGTCGAAGCGGGTGACCTTGCTCTGCGGGACGTTGGCGAACCACTTGGGCGCGGCGGCCGCCACCAGCCACTGGTGGTTCAGGAACGAGCCTCCGAAGGCGCTCTGGAAGAAGCGGTCGCACACCACGCCCGACGTGCCCAGCACGCCCAGCGGCAGCTTGGAGGCGTCCACGTAGCTCATGGCCAGGCCCTTGGCATCGGAACCCGCGACGTAGCGGTTGCCCTTGCCGCCGTTGATCTGATACTGGTTGTGGTAGAAGCGGTGGACCAGGTCGGCCGTCAGGGAATCCGGATCCATCCTGGTGGTCATGTCCCACGGACCGTTGTCGGGCAGGAAGCTGCCGAAGTGCTTGGTGTCGGTCATGGGAAGCTTGCCGTAGGCGACCCCGGCGGAGTCGACCTGCGTGGTGCTCTCGGAGCTTGCGCTGTCGAGGTTGTTGGCGCCCGGGAACTTCCCGAACAGTCCGTCGAAGCTCCAGTTTTCCTGGTAGATCACCACGATGTGGCGGACGTCCTGGAGAGTGGCGGCCTGGATGCCTGCCGCCAGGCAGAATCCGGCGGCCATGGCCTTGGTGAGTGTGGATCGCATGGGAACCTCTTGAGATGCGGTGTGAGAAGCAGTCTCAACATACCGCCACAGAAGGTCCAAAGGAAGCGTTCGCCATCGCTGCAACCCCGCCGCAACACCGTTCCCTCACCGCTGCAATGCGCGGGGCGCCCGGGCGGGCTGCCTGCCAAGCCTCCGCCTTGCGGGGGTCTTGGGCCTTCGGCCGGCATCCCTGGCGCACAATCCCCCGATCCCCCTTCGCCACCTCCGGTGGCGCACTCGCCAAGGCCCGTGCGAGGGCTTCAGCCCGAGTCACCCGATCATGGGGGTGCGCTTGCGGGCCATGGTCAGAACCCTCAGGGAATTGAGTGCGTGGAATTGTGTGAAATCAGAAAGACAAATTTTGTCAGTGGATCGGAAGCACTAGACGGATCCCCACATCAGACGTTTTTTCAAGTGCATCTCGAAATGTCGGACTTCCCCACCATGGGTCAGGCGACGGACTCTTTCGAACCTTTTCCGTACCACTGATTGCTCCTACCGGATCGATCAAGCTTTGAGCAGTGTACGGTGCAAACCAATCGTTGGTGGTCTCCGGTGCGTTCCCGATCATGTCGTAGAGACCGTAGCGGTTGGGGGCTCGGGTCCCTACCGGCCACAGGCTCGTGCCGGTGTTGCAGCAGAAGTCCGCATCCGACTGCGTCCAGGTGTCACCCCAGGTGTAGCGGGTGCTCGTGCCGGCACGGGCTGCAAACTCCCATTCCGCCTCGGTCGCCAAGCGATACCCGTTCTTGCTCCAATCGGATTCCCAAGTCAAGCTGTCGTACACCGGCTCCAAGCCTTCCCGAAGGCTGCGCATGTTCGCATAGAAGGCCGCACCATACCAAGTCGCGCCATCCACCGGCAGGTTTTGACCTGTCACCTTGTATAGTCCCAAGGCCTGGCTCCAATCAACAAGTCGATGGCTATTCTGGCCACCAACAGGAACCACAAACACAAGCGCCATGGTTGTGTCCTGAGGGGGAGTGACCCATCGATCTCCCGTTTGGGTGGTCACAAGCACAGTACGTTTCTGCTCGATCGCCCAATTGAGCACCGCGCAATAGTCGCTCAGGGTGGTCTCCTTGGCGTCCATCCAGTAGTCGTACGAAAGGCTCACGATGTGGCGCGGCAAGCTCGCCGCATCGTAGACCTGCTGGCTGTCCACGAGGCCCATCCAGAAGCTGCGGTTCTGCGCCGGGATCCGCACCATCTGCCCCTTGGCCGATGCCGCCGCGTACTGGGCATCGCTCAAGCGATGCGTCGGGGCCACGCCCGATGGACCGGGTACCACAGGCATCACCCAGTAGCCCGTGGTGTCGATGGTCCGGGAAAGTCCCGACTGACTGAAGCTCGTGAGCGGCTGACGCGCCACCACCACGCTCTTCCAAGAGAACAGCAGCGTGTCCAAGGTGACAGAATCCGTCTGGGTGCGCCCAGACGCCCCGGCAGGCAGCATGGCGCTTGCCACCTCGCTCGCCCCTTGCCTGCGGCCCTGCAGGTCGCGACCCTGGAAATCCAAGAGAAGATGCCCGTTTTCCAGACGCAGGTTCGGCGCCAGCGTCTTGCCTTGCCGGGCGCGGGACGAGATGCCCGCTTTCCTGGAAAACTAACTCCCCGGAACGCGTTGCGCACGGCTCTTCCAGAGCGTTTCCCCCACCAGCAAGGCAAGGCCGGTCCACACCAGCACGAACCCCACCAGGCGGGTCGCCGGGAAGTTCTCGTGGAACAGGAACACCCCGATGAGAAGCTGGATGGACGGCGTGAGGTATTGGATGAAGCCCACCAGCGACAGCGGGATGCGCCGTGCCGCCCCGGCGAACAGCAATAGCGGCCCCGTCGTGACCACTCCCGTCAGCACCAGAAGCGCGACCTGCAGTCCCGAGACATGGAAGAAATGCCCCGTCCCGTGCGACTCCAGCCACCACAGTCCTGCGGCGGCAAACGGCAGGAGCAAGGCCGTTTCGAGCATCAGTCCCGGTGCCGACCCGAGGCTGGAGGTCTTGCGCACCAGGCCGTAGGCCCCGAAGCTCAGGGCCAGAGCCAGCGACAGCCACGGCACCGCACCGTACCCGATGCCCAACCAGATCACCGCCAGCGCCACCAGAATCAGCGCCGCCCACTGGAGCCTGCGCAAACGCTCGTGCAGGAACACCACGCCCAGGAGCACCGACACCAGCGGATTGACGAAGTAGCCCAGGCTGCACTCCACCACGCGCCCGTTGACCACTCCCCACACGTAGAGCAGCCAGTTGGCCATGATCAGAAGCGACGAGCAGGCATGCGTCGCCAACAGCTGCAGGTCGTAACGGATCCCCGGAAACGGCCACTGCCGCACGACGCCGAACCCGATCGCAAGGACCAGGAACGACCAGACCACCCGGTGCGCCACCACTTCCAGGGCCGGCACGCCGTGCAGGAGGTGGAAGTAGAGCGGGAACAGCCCCCAGACCCCATGGGCGGCCACCGCCATGAGGATGCCGCGACGTCGATTGTCCATCGGGACCAAGCTAGTTCACGTTGCTCCGACGCTTTCACGGATGGTATAACGGAAAAAGCTCGGCCACGACGACCTGAGCACAACCGCAAAGGAACGGAACATGAAGCGCCTCTTTTTCCTGCTGCTAGCCATCGCTTTCTCATTGGGTCTGGTCGCCTGCAACGATGCCACCTCACCTTCCGACCTCGATGGCGCGCTGGTGGGAACATGGATCTACACGGCCCAGACAAGCCCCGGCTCGACGACATCGACCATAACGATGGAAATGAGCTTTGCCTCAGACCACACCTACACGCTCTCAAGCGATCTTCCCACGAGTGCAGGAGCAGGAAGTAGCGGTATCAGCTCGCCATCCAGCTCCAGCTCGTCGAGCATCACGGTCGTGAGCAGCGGCAGCTGGAGCGTGTCCGGAACCAAGCTCACGATGACCGACGCAAAGCAAGGAAGCACCACCGTTGAGATCTCCATCAGCGGAACCACCCTCTCGATCGACGGCGGCTCCGGCCCGGTCCCCTACAAGAGGCGCTGACCCGCCCGCTTGCCGCACGTCGTCAGGGGTGCCAACGCACCCCGGCCACGAACTGGTGCAGCAATGGTCCGTCGAAGCAGCGGATCGGGACACGGTACCCGAAGACCAGGCCAAGCGAACGCCAGACCTGGACTCCAGCTCCGATGTCGAAATAGCCCAACTCCAGGTCGTCGTCGGAATCCCCCTCTCCGGAAGGCTGCCGGATCCGTTCCCCGGAAGGCAAGATCACCCAGGACTGCACCTCATGGTGATTTTCCAGAGGCGTCTCGATCGAGGTTCCCAGCGAGAGGAAAGACCGATGGACGGACAGGAACTCCACCTGCAGTGCCGATCCAAACGACAGGAGTTGCAGTCGAAATGTGCTGTCAAGTTGCGAGGAGGGCGTGCTGACGCCGAACAGGCTCACACCACGGGTCGTTCGGCTCGTTCCCCACCCGGCCCACTGATACCCCGCATGGGTGCGCAGAGAGACGTGATCTGAAAGTGCAACTTCAAGAGCCGGCTGGATGCGGAAGCCATGTCCGCTCACGGCCTGCCCAGGATCAGGAGTCGCGGGACTGGAAACGACCCAAGCCAGGTCCCCGCTGAAGGACACCTCCTCGGGAAGCTCGGCATGGGCCACTCCGCAAAGAAGCAGTAATGAGCAGGGAATCCGCATCGGAGCCAAAGATAGGACGAAACAAAAAGCCCTCCCGGCGCCAAGGGCCGAGAGGGCTCGATTCCGCGCGGTTCAGCGCTCGGTTCAGCGCACCACGATACGGGAGGCCTGCGAGGCACCGTTGCCCGCCTGGACACGGACCAGGTACAGACCGCGCTCGAGACCCGAAAAATCCAATTCCAGGCTCTGCATTCCCGTCACGGTACCCAGGTCCTGGCTGCGCACCACGCGTCCGGACAGATTCTGGACCGCCACGTGCAGGCTGGTGGCATCGCCCAGGTCCGAGTGCAGACGCACGTGTCCGGACAGGTCGGCGTTCATCTGCAGGCCGGAGCTTCGCTTGAGCGCCGACACCGCCACTCCCACCGAGGTCGCGCCGGTCTCGAAGGCGCCCAAGTCGGGCTTGGATCCCTTGAAAGCGATGCCCACGTCGGTGCCGGCGTCGATGAGCTTGCTGCCGCCCTTGAGGTGGGCGAACTGGATGTCGGGAAGGCTGCCGTCCACCTTGCGGGGGCCGGCCAAACCGGCAGTGTCCAACGTGACGAAGTCGGCGGCGGTGGCGGCAAAGTTATTGGTGGTTAGGGTGGAGCCGCTGCGGAAGTCGGTCCCCTTGGTGCCGTAGGCCACGGAGTTGATCACCGTGGTTTTGGAACCGGCGGCGTAGGTGACCCCCGAGCTGTTCAGGGCGAAGTCCAGGGCCTTGTTGTTGATGGAGGTGCAGTTGTACAGGGTCAGGGAACCTGCGCTGTTGTTCTGGTCGAAGCCCTTGGACTTGTTGTTCCAGGCCAGACTGTTCTTCACCAGGAAGTTGTGGGCCTGGTTCTTGTTGGCGCTGCCGCCCATCTTGATGCCGTTGCCGTTCATGCCGCCGGTGGTGGCCCCGTCCTTCCAGTAGTAGCCGTTCCCCCAGGCCCAGCAGCTTTCCACCGTCGTGAGCATGCCGTCGGGAAGGCCCGCTTCCGTGGCCTTGAGATAACCGTCCCAGCCGTCATCGGAATTCTGCCAAGCGCGACAACCTCGGAACACATTGCCTGTTCCCAAGTCCAATTTGGGCGCGAAGCCGTCGGCATTGCCGCCGTCGGAGGTCGAGCTTCCCGGCACGTAGTCGGCGTTGTGATAGGAGTCGCAATTGAGGATCAGGTTGTTCGCAGCGCTCTCCCGGATCTGCATGCCGGCGTCGCGGTTCTCGTAGAAGTCCAGGAACTCGAAGACGTTGTGGACCGCGTCCTTGGAGCGCACCAGCATGCCGTTGTCGCCGGCGCCCTTGATCCGGAAGCCGAACATGTGCCAGTAGCCGCCCTTATGCACGATGCCCTGGTTGGCACTGGCCAGCTCCATGCTCGAGAAGTCCAGGACAGGGCGCGAATCGGCGTTCTTGAGATCGGCCGGGTAGATGCCCATCCAGATCGGCTTGGCAGCCGTGCCGCTGGTGGTGATGGTGATGGTGGCGGCAGTGGCGTAGGTGCCGGAACGGATGAGGATGGAATCGCCCGCCGCCGCCGAACCCGTGGCCTTGGCCACCGAGAGGAACGGGGTCGCCAGCGTCTTGCCGTCATTGCTTTCCTTGCCGGTGGTCGCGACGTACCAGTTGGTCGCGCTGGCCATTCCCGTCAGCACCAGGATTGCGCTCGTCAGTCTGGTGATCATGATTCGTCCTCCGCGGTCCGGAACGCCATTGTCCCGTTTCCTCCCACAATCTCGCAGGCTTTCCCGATCCGCAAGCCCGCATTCGCTCCGGAAGCGTTGAAGCCGGGTCACCACGAGCCACATAAGGGGAGAAATGAACCCACAACGCCGCAATACCCGTCGATTGCCCCTCTGGGGATTGGTACCTTTGGAGGCTATGACCGAGCATCGCGTCCAGCGTCTGCGTGCCGACCCTTGGGGGACTCTCCTTCTCATCCTCACCATGATCACCGAAGTGGTCACGCACTTGCCGCGCATGTGGCGTTTGCGACGTCTGTACCGCCGTCGCCGACGACCGGCCGAGCCGGTGGTGGTGCTGATGGGCGACAACATGGACGCCACCCACGGCATCTCGGTGAGCTCGCAGCGGCTGGTCCACGACCTGCGCCTGCGCGAGAAGAACATCTTCATGGTGGGCATCTCGCACAGCCAGCGGACCCCGGGACCCCGCACCCAGGACGGCTCGGTGCACATGATCCGCCCCTCGGTGGTGCAGGACCTGTTCGGCTACCCCGGCCAGGAGCTGGCCTTCCCCTCGCTCAAGGAAGTCTGCGAGCTGCTGGCCCACACGCAGGTGGACATCATCGAGATCGAGAGTCCCGGCACCTTCGGACTCCTGGTGATCGTGCTCGGACCGTGGCTGGGCATCTCGATCATCCAGAACTACCGCACAGACCTCATCAGCTACTTCCGCATGCTGCTGGACAGCCCGCTCTTCATCGGCTTCCTGGAGTGGTACACCCGCAGCTTCCTCAACTGCGGCGACCGCGTGGTGGTCCCGAGCAAGGCCTTCTTCAACGACGTGCTGGACTTCGGGCTGGCCCGCAGCAAGGTCGTGCAGCTGCCGCGCGGGGTGGAACTGGGCCGCTTCCATCCCTCCAAGGCCGACCGCTCCGCCTGGACCGCCCACGGAGCTCCCGCCCAAGGACGCATCGTGCTGTTCCTGGGGCGCGTGTCCAAGGAGAAGGGCCTGGATCTCCTGATCGAGGCCTGGCCCCTGATCCTGCGCAAGCACCCCGACCTGATCCTGGGCGTGGTGGGCGACGGCCCGTTCCGCGCCGAGTTCCAGCGCCGCACCAAGGACCTCGGCCCCACCGTCTTCACCGGCATGGTGCTGGGCGACGAGCTCCCCGCCCTGGTGGGCAGCGCTACCCTGCTTGCCTTCCCCAGCACCACCGACACCTTCGGCAACGCCGTGCTGGAGGCCCTGGCGGCGGGCATCCCGGCCGTGGTCACCGACCAGGGCGGACCATGCGAAATCGTGGAGGACGGCAAGAGCGGCCGCATCGTGGCCGGCAACGACTTGCTGGCCCTGGTCCAGGGCATGGACGACCTCCTGTCGCGCCCCGACCTGTCGGACATGAGGCGCGACGCGCGCCTGCGCGCCGAGGGCTTCTCACCCGAGGCCGCCACCACCCGCCAATGGGAGTTCTTCTGCGACGTGCAGGCCTCCCGCAGGAACCTGCGCTGATGCTCCTGGAACTGGAAATCCGCGACCTGGCCGTCTTCGAGCAGTGCCGCACCGACGTGCCGGAAGGCTTCGTGGCCATCACCGGCGAGACCGGCAGCGGCAAGAGCGTGTTCCTTTCGGCGCTGGACCTGCTGCGCGGACTGCGCGGCGATTCGGGCACCGTGCGTCAGGGAGCCGAGAAGGCCTGGGTCTCGGCCCGTTTCCTGGCCCCCACCGACGCAGCCTTCGCCACCCTGCTGGAAGACGTCGGAGCCTCGTGCGAGGACGGCGAGCTGCTGCTGTCCCGCGAGATCCTGGCCAGCGGCCGTTCCCGCGCCCGCGTGGGCGGAGCCACCGTCTCGCTCAAGGACCTCTCCCGCGTGGCCCGCAGGCTCTTCGACGTGCACGGCCAGCACGCTGAGCAGCGCCTCTTCGACGAGAGCGAACACCTGCCCATCCTGACCCGCCTGGCCGGGGCCCAAGGCGTCCTCGAGGGCTACCAGGCGCACTGGAAGGCCTGGCGCGACACCCTGAACGAGGTGCGCGAGGTCAAGGAGCAGGCCGTGGAACTGGCCAAGAAGCGCGAGTTCCTGGAGTTCCAGTGGAAGGAACTCGACGAGGCGCGCCTGCTGGCCGGCGAAGAGGATTCCCTCCAGGAGCGCCTGTCGCTTCTGGGACAGATGGGACAGATGGGCGAATGGATCGGGCAGGCCCAAGGCCTGGTGCACGACGACTCGTCCCTGCAGCGCGGCCTGTCGCAGCTCTCCAAGCTCGGACAGAAACTGTCCGCCACCGACCCCAGGCTCTCCCGCCTCTCCGACCTAATCGAGACGCTGCGCGCAAGCGTGATGGACATCGCCGGGCTGGTGGAGGACTACGAGGTGCCCGCCGAGGCCGACCCGGCCGAGATCGACCGCTGGAATGCCCGTCTTTCCCTGATCCAGAAGCTCAAGGGCCGCCACCACTGCGACTTCGCCGGGCTGCTTTCGGCCCGCGACGCCATGCGCAAGGACCTCGACCGCCTGGAGGACGGCGGCCTCTTCGTGGCCGAGCTGGAAGCCAAGGCCGCCCGGGAGCGCGAGGCCGCGACCCGGCTCGGACAGGAACTGTCAAGATCGCGCCGCCACTCCGCCGCCATGCTGGACCGCGAGGTCACCGTGCGCCTGCAGGCCCTGGGCATGCCCGGCGCCCAGTTCCGCACCCGCTTCGACGTGCTGCCGGAACCTGCCGCCCAGGGCCTGGAGAAGGCCGTCTTCGAACTGTGCCCCAATCCCGGCGAAGGCTTCCGGGAGCTGGCCGAGACCGCCTCGGGCGGCGAGGCCAGCCGCATCATGCTGGCCATCACCGGCGTCCTTTCGGCCGCCGACCCGGTTCCCCTGTCGGTCTTCGACGAGGTGGACACGGGCCTGGGAGGCGTCGTGGCCACCCGCGTGGCGCACGAGCTCGCGCTCCTGGCCAAGGGCCGCCAGGTGCTGGCCGTGACCCACCTGCCGCAGGTGGCCGCCTCGGCCCCGCACCAGATGGCCATCTCCAAGGAAACGACCGACGGCCGCACCCGCTCGCGCCTGCACCCGCTCACGGGTCGCGAGCGCGAGGACGAGATCTGCCGCATGCTGGGTGATCCCGGCAACGCCACCGTGCGGGCCCATGCCGCGAAACTGCTGGAACGCCCATGAGCAACCGCAAGCCGCGTTGGATCAAGTTCACCCTGATCGCACTTTGGAGCCTGTGGCTCCCGGTGCTGTGGCTGCTTCCCTCGCACGGCGACATCGAGGCCGCCAGCATGTTGGGCCTGATCTTTGCCGGCAACGCCCTGCTGGGCTGGATCGAACGCCACCACCGCCAGCCCCGCGACTTCTTCCACTGGGCCGCCTGGGCCAACCGCTCGTTGCTGCTGGCCACCCTGTGGCTCCTGGTGCAGCGGCTGTGGGTCGATTCCTGGGAACCGTTCCCGTGGATGCTCTTCGCGCTGGCGATGCTTGCCACCGGGCGCTACCTCATCGGCATCACCATCCTCTTCACCCGCGCCAAGGTGGGCATGCCCGCCCTGCGCCGCGACAACTGGCAGCTTTCGGCCCACGCCACCCTGTGCCTGACGGCGCTGTTGTGGATCCTGGAAGTCCACCCCTGGTCGCAGCTGATGGCCGGGGTCTCGATGTTCCTCACCCTGGCCGCCGGCATCACCTTCCTCTCCAGCCACTACCGCGAGCCGGGCAGCCGCAGCCGCATCACAGTGTCCACTCAGATCACGCTCACCCGCGTAGCGCTGGCCCCGGTCTTCATGGCCGTATTCTTCTACGACGGCGACAACAACCCCCTCAACAACAGCTCGCTCATGCTGGGCCTGGCCTTCCTGATGGCCATCACGGCGGCCTTCACCGACTGGCTCGACGGCTTCCTGGCCCGCCGCTGGGGCGAGGTCACCACGCTGGGCAAGTACCTCGACCCATTCAGCGACAAGATCGTGACCTTCACCATCTTCCTGTGCTTCCTGGCCTCCGGCTGGGCCTCGGTGGCCGCCGTGGCGCTGGTGCTGTACCGCGAGAGCGCCGTGGAGACCTTGCGCACGCTGTCGGCGGCCGACGGCCTGGTGCTGGCCGCCCGCCGCTCGGGCAAGTGGAAGACCGCCATCCAGCTGGGCGCCATCATCAACCTGCTGGGCTTTGCCTTCATCCAGGCGCTGCTGCGCGACGCAGGCATCCGCTGGGACGGACAGGACACCTTCTGGAACGTGCTGCCGCGCACCGAGATGTGGATCGTGGCCGCCGTCACGCTGGCCTCGGGCATCGACTACTTCAAGTCCAACTGGTCGCACCTGAACCGCTACATCTGAGCTTTTGACAATTTCTGTCGGGCGCCCCCGCGATGCGGGCCGGGCTGCCTGCCGGGCCAAGGTCCCGGCCCTCCCGGGCGGCATCCCTGGCGCACGGCTACCGTTGCAGCGTGGCCTGCCAGCGCGCCCAGGCCAAGTCCTCGGGAAGCGTGATCTTGCGCAGGTGGTCGCCGCCCTTGACCAGGGCCACGGCCTGCCCGCACGTTTCCAGGAGGCCAGCCTCGTCTGTGAGTCCCATCGTCTCGAGATCGGGGCGGGCGTAGCAGCCTTCCAGCGCCTCGCGCCGGAAGCCCTGCGGCGTCTGGGTCAACCACACGCGGCGGCGGTCCAGCGTCGTTTCCACCCGGTCCCCTGCGGACGTGGCCCACTTGATGGTGTCGGTGGCCGGCATGGCCAGGGTCATGGCCACTTCGGTCTCCAGCGCCGCGCAGCCGCGCTCGATGTCTTCGGGTCGCAGGAAGGGACGGGCCACGTCGTGCACCAGCACCAAGCGGCATGCCGCATCCAGCACCTGCACGCCGTTGCGCACCGACTGCCAGCGTTCCTGGCCGCCCAGCGCCGTGCGCAAGCGCCCGCTCTCCAGCGCCTGCAGCGCTGCGGGCGAAAGCATCGCACGCACGGCAGCCTCTTCGCCGGCTCCCACCACCAGCACGGCCTCCCGCACCCGGTCGTGGGCCAGGAAGGTCTCGAGGCTCCATAGGAAGATGGGGCGTCCGCCCACGTCCAGGAACTGCTTGGGGCGGTCGGCGCCCACGCGCGTCCCGATGCCCGCGCAGGGCAGCACCACGCCCACGTCCCGATGTCCGCTCATGCCTCCACCTTCACCAGCTCCCCGCCCCACACCGCCTGCGGCGGTCCGCCCGCTTCCGGCTCCACCAGCAGCGAGCCGTCGTCCTCGATGCCCAGCACCCGCACGCGCTCGATCGCGCTGCCGGTGGACAGTCCGAACACCCGTCCCGGCAGGTCGCTGAAGGAGCGGTAGGCCGGTGCGATGGCCGCGAAGCCCCCGGCCTCCAGCAGGGCATCCACCTCGCCCCACAGCGCCAGGAACCGCAGCAGCACCTCGCGTGCAATCAGGGGGTGTCCCGCTTCCTGCGACAAGCTCGTGGCCGGTTGACCCACGGCAGCCAGCACCTCGCGGGGCGTGTCCACGTTGATCCCGACCCCCACCGCGATGCCGGTGCCGTGCTTGCCGGCATAGCATTCCGCCAGGATCCCGGCGCACTTGCGCCCGGCGATCAGGAGGTCGTTGGGCCACTTGAGCCGCACCTGGGCGATGCCCAGCTCGCGGCACAGAAGCGCAAGCGCAAGGGCCGTCCCCTGCGAGAGGTTGGCCGCCCCGGCCGGGGTGCGGTTGTGCTCGATCCAGGTCGTGAGGTACAGCCCCCCGTTCGTAGGCGAACTCCAGCGCCGATCGAAGCGCCCGCGTCCCAGCGTCTGAGTGGTGGCCACCACCGTGGTGTTCCAGCCGGGGCTCGTCTCGCGCACCACGTCCATGGTGGAGTTCACCTCGTCGTAGTACCGGATGTCCCCGCCCCGGAAGCCGATGCCTTCCAGGATCTCCCGCGCTTCAGGCACCGGCAAGCGCCTCGCGCACGCGCTTGACCGTCTCGCGGGCCCGCGCCGAGGCAACCTTCACCACCGGATCGTCCTTGGCCACGGCATGCAGCTCGCGGTAGTCGTCGAAGATCTCAAGCCCCTTGATGTCGTCCTTCTCGCGGCTGCGCAGCACGCGTCCCGCCCACAGGCGTTCCAGCGCCGGCAGGCGCGACAAAAGCTTGGGATGCGGCTCGCCGGGAAACTCCTCGGCCAGGAACTGCCGGGCCCAGGTGTGCAGCGGATGGCTCGGCCCTTCCAGCAGCGCGCGCAGGGCCGCCGTCTGGAGGATCTCGCCGTAGCTGGTGATGGCAAGCTTGCGGTCGTTCTCCTTGAGCAGGCAGTGCCCGAGCAGCGGGATCTCGCGGCCGGTCCACAGCTCCAGACCTTGCACAGCCTGCAGCGCCCGACGCGCCTGCGCCACACTCGCCAGCACGTTTTCGTCCAGAAGCGCCTTGCGGCAGCGCTTGTCCTGGGTGCGGTCGCGGGCGTTCCACTTGGCCTCGGAACGCTCCAGCGCCCAGGCGTTGTGCGACCAGGCCCACCCCGGGATGCACGGATTGGGCGCTCCCGAGAAGGCGCCCGGCAGCAGGAGCGAGAAGGGCAGGCCAAAGCGCATCGGTGCGGTCACGGTGGAGGTCGCCAGCATGGTGTGGGGCGCCTGCGAGAAGTTGGCCGGATACTTGACCTGCGAGCAGAGCCCGAAGAACATGCCTTCCGGCACCAGCAGCTCCTGGTCGGCGCTCCGACCGGTGTGGTTGGATCCGATCGCCGCCCCGTGTCCCACGTTGCCGCGCCCTTCGGGCCACAGCGCCGCGATCAGCATCGCCTGGTGGTGGAACCCCACCAGCGGCCCCAGCAGGGAGTTCGACACCTCGCCCTCGCTGACCTCGCAGTTGGGACCCAGGACGGATTCCGTCACCTTGGCGTGCTTGGCCGCCCCCGCGTAGGGGCACAGGAGCGCCTTGCGCACCACGGCATGGGAACGCACCCAGCTGCCCGGGCAGAGGATCGCGTGCTCGACGATGGCGCCGTCGCGCACCATCACCGGCTCGTCCATGCTGGAAAGGACGCTGCAGTCCTTGACCAGCTGCGCCCCGTCGATGCGCGCGCACGCCCCGATCCAGGAGTTGCGCACCTGGACGGTGTTGTAGACCACCGCGCCCGACTCCACCACGCCCGTGGCGGCCAGCAGCTTCTCGCTGTGCAGGGACAATGCCTCCTGGTAAGCGGTGCGCTCGGAGGTCGCGGCAGGATGCATGGCAAGCCACGCGGCCAGCTCGTAGTCCATCTCGGGGAACAGCACGATCTCGCGCCCGCCCGTCTCCAGCCCCACCGACAATTTCTGTCCGGTGCCGTACATGCAGCGGCCCGAGGCCACCAGGGCGCCCACGCCCACCACGGCGGCGGCGTCGTGGATGACCTGGCGCGACATGAGCGTCACGTCGCGCACGCAGGCGTTGCCCACGGCACAGTCTTGAATCGTGGCCCGACGGATGCCGGTGGGCAGGCTCACCCGCCCCGGCAACAGGATGGTGCCGTGGAACTTGGCCAAGAACACGTCGCCCCGGAACTCGGTCTCCCGCACGGTGGCGGGGTCGAACCCCTCCTGCACCTGCACGCGTGCCCAGTCCTCAGCCGAGCAGCCCTGAAACTCGAGCATGCGGATCTCCGGCACCTCCAGGGTGCGGGTGCGGAATCCCAAGGGGTTTCCCCCGGCCCGGCACGCCGCGGACGTGACAAGCAACGGAGAGTTGCGGGTCAGGCGACGCAATGCCGCCGATGGAAGAAAAGGCGTTCCGCTCACGCCTTCAACATAGCTCCTGAACCACATCCGCGACGCCCGTTGTTGGGCGATCCGTCAGCTCAGCATCGCGCCGCGAACCGGTAACTGCGCACCTCGGCCGACGCGGGCGCCAACGCCTGGAAGTCCTCCCAAACGATGCGCTCCCCTGCCTGCCAATGGCGAAGCAATTCATCCGCAGTGTGCAGCGCGGTCTCATGGTTGGCATAATCCTGCTGGACCGTATTGCACGGGATGTTCACTAGGCTCGCGTGCCCCAGGCAAACGCCTCTGCGCCCGATGAAAAGTGGCAGGTAGGTCTGGAGTCCCATCTCTAGGGTGTTGGGCGAGGTGAACGGCAGGTGCGAAACCAGCAGGCGCATTTCGGCAAGCGCGAAGAACTTCCCATCCACCGACAGCGGAAAGGCCCAGTCCAGTCCCGGCTCCCCGTCCTGCCAACGCCACGAAAGCAAATCCTCCCTCACGGCCTCCAGTGCTGGCACCGCCTGGGGCCGCTGGGCAATAAAGCACCAGTCCAGCTCCGGACCGTGGGTGAGCGAGGCGATGCGGCGGTCGGGATCGGGCAGCAGCAGCTGCGACAGCCGGAATGGCCGCAGCACCACGGCGTCGTCTGTCAGGAAGAACAAATGGGTCTCCTGAGCTGCTGTCAAGATCGAAAGCAGGTCCGAGCGAAAATCCGCTTCCCGCACCCACTCCACTCGGCCTTGCCACAGCTGCTGCAGCTCGCGGTAGCTCTGCGCGTGGGCCGCATCGTTTGCCGTCCACAGGATCACCAAGCGCGCCGTTCCATCGGCCTGCGCAAACCAGCTTTGCAGCAAGGCGTGCAGCTGCAGGGCGCGGTCACGCGAAAAAAGCACCCCCACGACAGTGAAGGTGCTTGCGCCTTTGCAGGAGAAATCCCGACCGGACCATTCGGGGAGAGTGCTTTGCAGCGCCCGCCTCCAGGCACGAGCTTGGGGCCCCAGGAGTTCGCACCCCATGGAACCCAGCACCCGCCTTGCGAAGGTCGCCAGCCGGGCCTTGATCATGTCAAGGCTGCGGAAACGATCTCGCGGGCTTCGGACTGGATGGCTTTGAGGTGCTCCTGGCCCTTGAAAGATTCCGCGTAGATCTTGTACACGTCCTCGGTACCCGAGGGGCGTGCCGCAAACCAGCCGTTTGCCGTCACGACCTTGAGTCCGCCGATGGCGGCCCCGTTGCCGGGGGCGTTGGTGAGCTTGGCGGTGATGGACTCGCCCGCAAGCTCCGTGGCCTTCACTGCTTCCGGGGAAAGCTTGGAGAGCTTGGCCTTTTGCTCGCGATTGGCCGGAGCGTCCATGCGCTCGTAGACGGGCGATCCGAATTTTTCTTCCAGCGCCTTGTAGTGCAGGCCAGGATCCTTGCCGGTGACGGCGGTGATCTCGGCAGCCAGGAGGTTGAGGATGATGCCGTCCTTGTCGGTGGTCCAGACCGAACCGTCTTTGCGCAGGAAGGAAGCTCCGGCGCTTTCTTCGCCGCCGAACCCGAAGGAACCGTCCACCAGGCCGTCCACAAACCACTTGAAGCCCACCGGCACTTCGCAAAGCGTTCGCTTGAGGTCCTTGGCCACACGATCGATCATGCTCGAGGACACCAGGGTCTTGCCGATGGCGGCGTCGGGGCGCCAGCCCGGACGGGACGAGCCGAACAGGTACTGGATGCAGACGGCCAGGTAGTGGTTGGGGTTCATCAAGCCCACCGACGGGGTCACGATGCCGTGGCGGTCGGTGTCGGAGTCGTTGCCGAAGGCGATGTCGAATTTATCCTTGAGCGCGACCAGACTTGCCATGGCCCAGGGCGAGGAGCAGTCCATGCGGATCTTGCCGTCGCGGTCCACCGTCATGAAGCCGTAGGTCGGATCCACGACCGGGTTCACCACGTTGATGTCCAGCCCGTACTTGGCGGCGATCGGTTCCCAATACTTCACGGCGGCGCCGCCCATCGGATCCACGCCGATACGCAGGCCGCTAGCTTTGATGGCGTCGAGGTTGATGATCGAGCCGAGGTCGTTTACGTAGGAGTTCAGGAAGTCGAATTCCTTCACGCAGCCCGAGGCCTTGGCCTGGGAAAGCGCCACGCGCTTCACGTCCTTTAACCGATCGCGCAAGATCTCGTTGGCGCGGTCCTGGATCTTCTTGGTGACGTTGGTGTCTGCCGGACCGCCGTTGGTCGGGTTGTACTTGAAGCCGCCATCCTCGGGGGGATTGTGGCTGGGGGTGATCACGATGCCGTCCGAAAGGCCCGTGGTCTTGCCCTTGTTGAAGGTCAGGATGGCGTGCGAGACGGCCGGAGTGGGAGTGAAGCCGCCGCCAGTCTGGACAAGTGCGGTGATGCCGTGAGCCGCCAGCACCTCAAGAGCGCTGTCACGGGCGGGAACCGAGAGGGCATGGGTGTCAATGCCCACGAAGACCGGGCCGGTGATGCCCTCGGTCTTGCGGTATTCAGCCAAAGCCTGGGTCACGGCCAGAATGTGATTCTCGTTGAAGGCGGTCTTGAGCGAGGAGCCGCGATGGCCCGAGGTGCCGAAGGCCACCTGCTGCTCGGGCACGTTCACATCGGGCTTGCCGGTGTAGTAGGCCGTCACCAGCTCGGGCAGGTAGACGAGAATGTCGCGCGGTGCGGGCTTGCCGGCAAGGACATGGACGGACATGGAAGCTCCTCTGTGGTGGTGGTGTCGCGGCCAAAAATAACCGCATCGATCGCTCCACCAAAGGCACAGAAGCCAAAACCGCCTATTTGAGAATCAGTCGCGCTCCGTATCCCGTGAGGCCGTTCGAGACATCCGACTCGCGCGTATGGAAGAACAGCGAATGCGAATACAGACCGTCCGGAACACCGCGCAAGCGAAGACCCAGGGTCTTGTTCCCGGTCTTCATGGCCTTAAAGGCCGCACTGACATCTATGCGAAGTAGGGTAGACTTTGCCAAGCTGGGAATGGCCGTGGTGCGATTGTAGGCAACCTTCACCCGGACGGTGTCCTGTGCCACGAACGTCTGCCGCAGCGCTTGGCTGTTGGCCCAGCGCAGTCCGATGGCAAAGGATGGATTTTCCGACGAGGGATTGGCTTGGTAATTGGGGAAGTTCGCGAAGGCCGCAGCATAGCCATTCTGCTCTTTCTGATTGAACCAGTACCAGTTCCCCGTGCCCTCGCTCCAGCCGCTATCGATGACCCCCACATCCAGGAGCACGCTGGACAGCGTGTCCGTCCCCTTGAGCAATCCCATCCAAGCACCCACTTCCAATGTGGCGCGTGACACCGTCTTGTTGGCCAGCCGACTCCTGAGTTCACCGAAGTCGAACAGCGCCAAGGCCTCACCGTAGCACAAGCGAGCCGAAGGCGTATAGCCCAGGTTGTAGCCTTGCGGATCGATCGAGACATCATGGACCACAGCCAAGGTGTCGGTAGACAGGCTGGTACGCGAGGGCTGGGTCACGGTGACCGGAACCCGCGTGACCATGATCGCCTGGGCAACGGAATCGGTCACCTCTCTGAAATCGATGATGTACCGCACCGACCGATCGCGCGTCCAGATGCTGGCCTGCAGGGCCATGGGCTTGCCGACCACGAAGTTCTCAAGGTGCACGAAGGAGTCCTGATACACCTCCTTCAGGCACAGGTATTCGTCCTGGCGGGTCGAATCTTGGTAGACACCATGCACTTCGATGCTGTCGCACACAGCAAGGACCGAGTCGTTGAAGGTGCTCCCCAGAGCAAAGCGCACCCCATTAGCACCTGCATCCTCAGGACTCGCCACACGATTGCACGCATTGAAGGCAAGCAGCAAAGCGGTGGAGATGATCAGTGCGCGCAATGGATTCCTTTCCAAGTGGATGCTTCCAGCCTCAAATATACGACTTTCCCCTCCAAACAAGTCGTTTTGCATCGATTTAAGCGTCGGCCACCCCCATCTCCCGCAGCTTGCGCCACAGCGTGCTGCGCGAGATACCCAACCGCAGCGCCGCCTCAGATTGGTTGTTGTTCACGGCGGCCAGCACCCTAAGTATATGCCGTTGTTCGAGTTGCGAAAGTGTCAGGAGCGTGTCATCCTGTTGCACCTCGCGCGCCGGAGGCAAGGCCAGATATCCCGCATGGCCCGCCGCCGATAAGGCTTCAGGCAAGTCGGTCAGCCGGATCCGCTCACCGTCGCACATCACCACGGCGTGCTCAATGGCATTTTCCAGTTCCCGGATGTTGCCGGGCCAGGAATAACGGACCATGGCTTCCTCGGCTTCGGGTAGGAAGCCGGTGATCCGGCGATTGTGCGCCTGGTTCCATTTGTGTACGAAAAAGCGCACCAAATGCGGCATGGCCTCCGGGCGTTCGCGCAGCGAGGGCAGCTTGAGATGGAACACGTTGAGCCGGAAATACAGGTCTTCGCGGAAGCGTCCTTCGGCCACGGCCTTCTGGAGGTCCACGTTGGTGGCCGCCAGGATGCGCACGTCCACGATGCGCGACTCGGAATCGCCCACCCGACGCACTTCCCGGCTCTGCAGAAAGCGCAGGAGCTTCACCTGCGCCGCGGCAGGCAGCTCCCCCACCTCGTCCAGAAAGAGTGTGCCGCCCTCTGCCTCCTCCACCAGTCCCTTGCGATCGGCGGCAGCGCCCGTGTAGGCACCCTTGCGGGCACCAAAGAGCTCGGACTCCACCAGCGTCTCGGGAATGGCGCCACAATTGACCGCCACGAACGGTCCTTCGGCCCTGGGCGAGAAACGGTGGATCACGTTGGCCAAGAACTCCTTGCCACTGCCCGACTCCCCGGTGACCAGCACCGTGGAGGTGGTCGGGGCCACCTTCTTCACCAGCCGCAGGATCTTCTGCATGGCCGGGCCGTTGCCCAGCAGGTCTTCCAGCACGTGAGTTTCGAGCCCGCGGTGGGCCCGATTGGACAGAATTTGTCCGGACTGGCGCCGCGCCGCCTCCATCAGTTCGCGGGCCTGGACGGGCTTGTGCAGGTAGCGGTTGGCACCGCGTTCCACAGCCGCCCGCGCTTGTTCCAAGCTTTCCTTGTCGCACAGCACCACCAGCTCCATGCCGGGGAACTTCTGCCGCGCGTAGGTGACCAGGTCCAGCCCGTCCTGCCACAGGCTGCGAGCATCGAGGAAAGTCAGGTCGTAGCGGCGCAGGTCCAGCATGTGCGGGAAGCTGGCCGCATCGCTGGCCGTCGTCAGCTCGGAATCGGGCAGCGACCAGTCCTCCAGCACCGAAGTGCAGAAGTCCTTGTCGCCGTCCACCAAAAGTATCTGGAGCATCGCGGAACCTCCAGCGCCGTGGGTCAGGAGAAGAAGTCCTTCACCTTGTCAAAGATGGTCTTCTCACCGCCCGTGCCCTGCTCCAACGCCTGTAGCTCCTCGAGCAGCTCGCGATGGCGTCCGTCCAGCTTCTCGGGAACGCGGATGCTGGTGCGCACGTACAGATCGCCCTTGCCGCGCTGCTGCAGCACGGGCAACCCCTTGCCGCGCAGTACGAAAACCTTGCCGCTCTGGCTGCCGGCCGGGATCTTGAGATCCACCTCACCTTCCAGCGTGGGAATGCGCACCGACCCGCCCAGCACGGCCGTGGTGTAGGGCATGCGGATGTGGCAGTTGAGGTTGGCGCCCTCGCGCTTGAAGATGTCGTCCTCCTCTTCCGCGATGAGCACGATGAGGTCGCCGCCGGGGCCCTTGCGGGGACCCTTGTTCCCTTCGCCGCGCAATGTCAGGTAGTTGCCTTCGGCCACGCCGGCGGGAATCGTCACCGACAGGGTCGCTTCCTTGCGCTCCAGACCCGAACCTGTGCAGCTGGGGCAGGAAACATCGAAGGAGCTGCCGTTGCCGTGGCACTTGGGGCAGGTGACCACGTTGATCATCTGACCGAAGAGCGACTGCGCCACCTGGCGCACTTGGCCCTGGCCGCCGCATGTGGGGCAAGTCTTCTTGCCCTTGCCGCCCACGCCGTCACAGGCGTGGCAGTGGTCCATGCGCTTGACCTTGATCTTCTTGGTCACACCGTCGTTGATCTCGCGCAGCGACAGGCGCACTTTGATCTGCAGGTCCTCGCCCTTCTGCGGGCCGCCGCGCGAGCGACGGCCACCGCCGCCGAACATGCCGCCGAACAGGTCGTCGCCGAAGATGTCGCCAAAGCGCGAGAAGATGTCCTCATAGCCGCCCTGGAAACCGCCGCCGCCGCCCTGGCCGTTCTCGAAGGCCTGGTGACCGAAGCGGTCGTACTGGGCACGTTTGTCGCTGTCGCGCAGCACGTCGTAGGCCTCGGCGGCCTCCTTGAAGGCGTCCTCGGCCTTCTTGTCACCGGGGTTCTTGTCCGGATGGTACTTGATGGCCATCTTCTTGTAGGCAGCCTTGACCTGGTCCTCAGTGGCGTCCTTCGGAACCCCCAGCACCTCGTAGAAATCGCGCTTTGCCATCACTCCACCTCTTTGACAGAATCCGTCACATCAACTCATCGAACAAAGGGGTCGGGCATGCCCGACCCCTCCACCGGGCAAACGGTCGGAACCGCTTACTTCTTGTCCTTGCCTTCGTCCACGACCTCGTAGTCAGCCTCGACCGGGCCGTCCTTCTTGGCCTTGCCGTCGGCATCGCAGCCTTCGCCGCCGCAGTCGCCCTCGCCGCAACCGGCGCCAGCGCCGCCGGCCTGGGCCTCGTCCATGCTGGCTTTGTACAGGGCCTCGGTGGCCTTGTGCATGGCGGCTTCCATGGCTTCCAGGCCGGCCTTGACCTTGGCCAGATCCTCGTCCTTCTGAACCTTCTTCAGCTCTTCAAGCGCGGCTTCGATGTTGGCCTTCTCGTCGGCCACCTTGTCGCCGTTCTCCTTGAGGAACTTCTCGGTCTGCCAGACCATCTGCTCGGCCTGGTTGTAGGTCTCGACCTTCTCCTTCTCGAGCTTGTCCTTCTCGGCGTTGGCCTCGGCGTCCTTGACCATGCGTTCGATCTCTTCTTCCGAGATTCCGGTGCCTGCCGTGATCTGGATCTTGTTCTCCTTGTTGGTCGCCTTGTCCTTGGCGGTCACGTGGAGGATGCCGTTGGCGTCGATGTCGAAGGTCACCTCGATCTGGGGCACGCCGCGCGGGGCTGCGGGGATGTCGGAGAGGTCGAACTGGCCCAGCAGACGATTGTCCTTGGCCATCGGACGCTCGCCCTGGTGGACCTGGATGGTCACGGCGGGCTGGTTGTCGGCGGCGGTCGAGAAGACCTGGCTCTTGCGGGTGGGAATGGTGGTGTTGCGCTCGATGAGCTTGGTCATCACGCCACCCAGGGTCTCGATGCCCAGCGAGAGCGGGGTCACGTCCAGGAGGAGCACGTCCTTCACGGCGTCGTCGCCGGCAAGCACGGCGGCCTGCACGGCGGCGCCCACGGCCACCACCTCGTCGGGGTTCACGCCCTTGTGGGGCTCCTTGCCGAAGAAGTCCTTGACCTTGGCCTGCACGGCCGGGATGCGGGTGGAACCGCCCACCAGGATCACCTCGTCGATCTGGGAAGCCGAAAGTCCTGCGTCCTTGAGGGCCTGGCGGCAGGGCTCGATGGAGCGATCAACAAGCGACAACGAGAGCTCCTCGAACTTGGCGCGGGAGAGGGTCATCTCCAGGTGCTTGGGTCCGGTGGCGTCTGCCGTGATGAAGGGCAGGTTGATGGAGGCGCTGGTGGTGCCGGAGAGGTCGATCTTGGCCTTCTCGGAGGCTTCCTTGACGCGCTGGAGGGACATCTTGTCCTTGCGCAGGTCGATGCCGTTGGTCTTCTGGAAGTCGTCGGCGATCCAGTTGATGATGACCTGGTCGAAGTCGTCGCCGCCCAGGTGGGTGTCGCCGTTGGTGGACTTCACCTCGAAGACGCCGTCGCCGATCTCGAGGATCGAGATGTCGAAGGTGCCGCCGCCGAGATCGTACACGGCGATGGTTTCCTTCTTCTTCTGGTCGTTGAAGCCGTAGGCCAGGGCCGCAGCGGTGGGCTCGTTGACGATGCGCAGCACCTCGAGGCCCGCGATCTTGCCCGCATCCTTGGTGGCCTGGCGCTGGGCGTCGTTGAAGTAGGCGGGCACGGTGATCACGGCCTGGGTGACAGCCTCGCCCAGGTATGCCTCGGCGGTGGCCTTCATGGACTGAAGGATGTTAGCCGAGATCTCCTGCGGGGTGAAGGACTTGCCGTCGATCTCGACCTTCGCGAGGTCGGTCTCGCCGCCCACCACTTTGTAGGGCACGTAGGTCTCTTCGCGCTTGGCCTCGCCGCGACGACGGCCCATGAAGCGCTTGATGGAGGCGACGGTGCGGTCGGCGTTGGTGATGGCCTGACGCTTGGCGACCTGGCCGACGAGACGCTCGCCGTCCTTGCCGAAGCCCACGATGGAGGGGGTGGTGCGTCCGCCCTCGGGGTTGGCGATCACGGTGGGCTGTCCGCCTTCCATGACGGCGACGCAGCTGTTGGTGGTTCCCAGGTCGATTCCGATGATCTTGCCCATTGTCTTTTCCTTTGGATGGGGCAGCGTACTGCCCTTTGCGTTACGGAGACGCCCCGCCGGGGCGTCTTTACTGTGTGGTGATGAGGTCGTTGAGACGCCCCGATGGGGTGTCTCTGGAGTACGCTAGGCGGCCGGGCCGCTGGAGACGATGACCTGGGCGTGCCGCAGGATCTTCTCGCCCTTCTTCCAGCCGCGTGCGAAGGCCTGGATCACGAAGTCCTTCTCCACCGTCTCGTGCGGCATCTGGGTCAGGGCATCGTGCAGGTTCGGGTCAAAGGCCACGCCTTCGGAGGGGATCTCCTCGATGCCCGCGTCCGAGAGCACCTTGCGCAACTGGTCGCGAATGAGCTTCATGCCCTTGGCAAAGCCCGCCGGGTCGGCCGGGGTCCAGTCATCAGCCTCGGAACCGGTGAAGGCGCGCTCGAAGTTGTCCACGACCGGGAACAGCTCACCAAAAGCCTTGGCCTGGGCCAGGTCGGAGTATTCGATCTGCTCGCGGGCGGTGCGGCGACGGAAGTTGTCGAATTCGGCCACCAGGCGCATGGCCTTGTCCTTCTGGGCCTCGAGCTGCTCGGTCAAGGAGGCGACTTCAAGCTTGAGGGCATCCGTTTCAGAAAGCGGCGCAGCTTCTTCCTGGGTCTGGGCAGCTTCAGCGCCTTCGACCGGCACTTCCGGCTCGGCAGCAGGCTGGGTGTTCTCTTCGGATTCGCTCATTGTGGATGCTCCCTGGAAACAGCGTTTGCCCCGTACAAATACAAGAACGGTGCCAATCGCTCTCACCAGCCAAGAATAGGTGTTTCGGAATGAATCAATCATGCGTTTGTTTCAAAAGGAAACACTAGCCTCTGCACTTTGCAACAGCTTCACGGAATTGAAACACGAAGGCTGGGCGCCTGCCGCTACGCGGCACCGGGCTGCCTGCCAAGCCTCCTGCGTCAAACGGCTCCCTCCCGAGTCGGGAAAGCGGGGGGAGGGTCGGGTCGTCCGCAGGGGGTCTTGGGCCTATCGGCCGGCATCCCTGGCGCGTTCCCGCGCCGTTCCCGCTGCCGGGAGCTATCACTGGGTCCGTTCACGGCATCCGTCGGCGCCGCAGGTACTCGTCCTTCAGGAGCGCCGTCAGTTCGTCGGCCCGCTTGTACACGTCGGGATGCAGCGGATGCAGGAAGTCCCACACGGCCTTGAACAGGTTCGAGCACTTGTGGATGCTCTCGTGGATCAGGGTGTTGAACAGGTCCACGGCGACCGCGTCGGACAACACGCCCTCGTACTTGCGACTGAGCCGCAGCTTCCAGGGCAAGGTCCGCCCCACGATGTTGCTCTTGGCCTCCGGATCGTAGGGGATGTCCATCACGATCGAGGACAGGGAGACGGCAAGTTCCGGCACCTTCTCTGTGATGAGCTTCTCGGCCACGATCACATCCTGCCAGCTCATGTCAGCCCCTCCATTGCCCTCGCCGCAGCCATCAACCGCAACGCCATGGTCTCGATCCACCCCAGCGAAGGGGCGACTAGACCTGCACCAAGAGTTCCACCGCAATCAAAGGCTGTCAGCGATGTCCATGGTTCAAATCGATCCGGGTGCCGAACCGGTTGATCTGGATCGGGCCACGGTCTTGCGCGCGACGGCCGATGGGGTCGACCGTCCTGCCTTGCTTGGGATTGGATGGGTTGTCGATCCGGAAAGCGATGATGCTTGCCAATTCATTGGTCTTGAATGTTCCGGTTGCTTTGGCTTTTGCCACAAGACCCGAAGGGGCAGTTCCGTCGTATGCTTGTGCCCAGAAATAATACGTGGTGAGAGGCTTGAGTCCAGTGACAGTGGTTGACGCTCCGATCTTGGCGCCTCCGAAGAGCGTGAAACCAGACAATGCCGTGTGATTGGCAACATCGTAGTAGAAACGCCAAGTGCCGTTTCCTTGTGTGTGCGTGGCGGACACTGTGGCGGAAGTCGCTGCGGATGTTCCGCCCTTGAATGTGAAGCTGGCGGCCGAGATCGCGTCGATCGTTCCCGCATTGCCAATTTCTGCCATCCCGAGGATTCCGCAAACCGCCACGCCCAGGGTCGCCGCGAGTGTTGTTCTTCTTTTCATGGGATGCCTCTGTTTTGTGTGTGGGGATGATTCGCTTGGCTTGATCGCTTACAGGCGTTCCCCAGAGCGGAACGCGCTTCGATCCACACCCCTGTGAAGAGGCCACTCGACCTTACCTGATCGATTTTAGCATCCTGGCAACCCCGCAACAATGTCCTTCGCTACGCCCTGCGACGAGATCCTGACGCCATCGCGATCCTGCACGACGGCAACCCGATCGGCGACGCGAACCGCGCCCTACGCAAGACCTTCCGTTCCAGGCTCGAAGCCAAGCCGGTGACGGCCACGTTCGAACGCTTGAACGGGAAAACGAAACGACCGTTGGCCTATCTTGCTGGTGCGGCAAGCTGCCCAAAGAACTTTGGGCGCCTCCCCGCCTTGCGGGGAATGGGCTGGCCTGCCAAGCCTCCTCGCAAGCTGCGGGGTCTTGTCCCTCCGGGCGGCATCCCGGGCGCAACAAAGAACGTCCCCAGCGGCACAGCCCCGGAAGACGCACCCTACCGTCTGGTTCCGTTCACTTCAGATCGAAGTCCAAGACGGCAATGTCCTCGAAGCTGGCCCGCACCAAGGCGGCAGCGGCCTGATGCTCCGGGTGCGGATTGTACGCCGCCAGCGACTCGCGATCCACGAAATCCATGGTGAACCCGAAATCGTAGCCTTGGCGCCGCTCGGTGGCCGCGAAGTTCACGCCCCAGCAGAAATCGAGCAACCCGGGAATGCGCCCCATCAGCGCCGCCAGCGCCACACGGCTTGCTTCGATGGAGGCGGCAGTGGCTTCGGGCTTGGGCTTGAGCAGGAGAATGTGACGAACCATGCCTCCAAGATACCTCTCCGACCCACCGCGCGCCCGCCCGACGTCACAGACAAATTTCACCCCTTCCATTCTGGCCCGACCCAGACGTATATTCCCAGCTGCATGAATCGATCTTTTTGATTGATTGCCGGTTTGCACGCCTCCTGATGGCTGTGCACCGAATTTCCCTCCATACGAATACAGCAAGGAAGACTCATGAAGAAGTCCCTCCTGTCCGTGGCGCTTGTCGTCGCGGCCATTGCACCCACCCCTTCGCACGCGTTGTTCACCAACGGCGGCTTCGAAGACGGCAATATCGACGGCTGGAGCGTCCGCTGGGGCAAGACCCGCAGCGGCGGCGCCTACGGCAACTGGGCTTCCGAAGTGACCTGGCGGGGCCACATCGCCTGGGACGGCCTGACCGACGGCAACCCCAAGAGCCCATCCTATCCGCTCAAGGCGGCAGTCCTCGACACCACCGCCCAGCGCAATCCGTACCACCCCGCCTACGGCGACGTAGAGGCAGGCAAATACCAGCTCATCCTCAACTACGACCCCACCCATGCCGGATACAACGACACTTGGCTCCAAGGCGAGTACGACGTGACCGAGTTCCGTCAGAAGGGTCGCATCGAGATCTCCGACGTGAGCACCCTGAACGGCATCACCGGCTACCGCGTCTTCGCCTACTGGAAGACGCTGATGGAGGACCCCAGCGGCCATGCCGCCGCCGACCGTCCATCCTTCTTCGCCCAGCTTTCCGTCAAGAAGCCCGGCGAGACCTCCTGGTCGATCGTGCGCTCCGAATTCCACTCCGCCGACCAAGGCGCGGTGAACGGTTGGAGCAAGGTCGTCAAGACCCGCAGCGGCGAGCCCATCTACCGCAAGGACACCACCTACGTGGTGGACGTCGAAGTCAACGACTCGGTGCAGATCGACATCGCGGTGATCGATTGCGGCCTGAGTGGACACGGCGCCGTCTCGTTCCTGGACCAGGTGGGTTCCCAGCCCCCGACCCCGCCAGTGGACTCCTCGCACTTCATCGGTGACCCGTGCCTATTCGCCTCGAACAACCTCAGTGTCGGTGACCGTTCCAGCTTCCACGGCAACGTCGGAGCCGGTGGCCACATCTGGTTGGGCACCGACGTGATCCAGACCGGCCGCATCTACGGCGACAGCCTCCAGTTGGCCGACCGCGACAGCGTCGCGGGCGACATCTTCTACCGCTCCGCGCTCTCGCTTGGCAACCAGTTCACCCACGCCGGTACCGTGACCAAGGACTCGCTCCTGCAGTTCCCGGTCATCCCCGTGCGCGTGGTGGTTCCCGGCACCGAGTTCAAGGGCGTCTGGTGGGGCACCGACACCATCAAGCCCGGCAGCTACGGCACCTTGATGGCCACCGGCAACGTGGTCCTGACCGCAGGCACCTACCAGTTCCAGAGCATCGCCCTCTACAGCGGCGCCACGCTCACGCTGGACAACTCCGCCGGTCCGATCCTGATCCAGTCGCAGGGCGACATCACCCTGGACAACATCCAGGTCACCATGACCGACACCAAGTCCTCGCCCGACTTGCTCTCGCGTTCCATCGACTGGTACAGCAACGGCAACATCACCCTGTACGCCGGTGGCCAGCCCATCGTGGGCCGCTTCGAGGCTCCCAACGGCACCGCCACCATCGCCAACCGCCCCATCCAGGGCTACCTGCACGCCCGCGACGTGCTGATGTACGCCGACACGCGCCTGACCTGCACCGACTCGCAGTGATCCGCTCCTGACCGTTCCCCCGCTGCGGCAAGCGCAGCGGGGGTTCTTTTTCCCTGCGCATCGCAGGCTTCCGAAGCGATCTTTGATCCATGCGCCCGCACTCCCTCCCGCTCCTTTGCGCCCTTGCGCTCTGTTCCTGCGACCGCACCCCGGACGCCGCCTCCAATGCCGCGCCCACCGCAGCCTGCCGCGAAGCCGCTGCAGCGCTCCCTCACCAAGGAAGCATGGTGCAGATCCCGGCCGGATGCCGCGAGCAGCCCCTCTCCTTGCAGGGAACCGACACGATCGGATGCCTTGGTTCCTTCTGGATGGACACCACCGAAGTCACCATCCAGGGCCTGGAACTGTGGACCGGCAGCGCCCCCTCCTACGCCCATCAGGTCGGCGGCAGCGGAAGCACCGCCCCTTGCCCGCGCTGTCCCATCGAGAACCTCACCTGGTTCGAGGCCGTGCTGGCCGCCAATGCCCGGACCCAACTGGAGCTCTCGCCGCAGGACACCGTCTACACCTACACGGGCATCGTCTACGACTCCAATCCCGTCGCCTCGCGGCGGCGCCTCAAGCCCCGTCTGGTGGTGGACCTCGTCGGTCTGCGGGTCGACACCGCGAAGCTCGGATACCGCCTGCCCACCCGCCGCGAGTGGGTCTACGCCGCCCTGCAGTCCGGCCACTTCGGCACCTACTGGAACACCGTCCCCTGGGCCCTCCTTCCCAACGGCCAGGTGCAGGACATCGCTTGGGATCCCGATTGGAAGCTCTACGCCTGGTTCCGCGAGACCTCCGGCGGCACCACCCGCAAGGTCGCATCGCTCCTGCCCAATGACTGGTCCCTGTACGACCTGCTGGGCAACGTGCCCGAATGGCTTTCCCAAACCGACACCCTGGCCGTCAAGGACAGTCTCGGGCAGCCGCAGCGCATCCCGCTTTTTGCCGTGGCCGGAGGCTGGAGCGCAAGCGAGGACGGCACCAACAACCCCTTCGACATGAGCCAGATGCGCTCGGGCATGACCCGCATCTCCGAAAGCGGCCTGCGCTTGGTGCGCCGAGCCTCGGCCACTTCCGCCTCCATTCCTTCCCGTCCCTGTTCCCGTGGAGCCCTCCCATGAAACGTCTCCTTCCCGCTTTTGCCCTCCTGGGCACGGCCCTCCCGGCCCTTGCCAGCGACCTGACCTGGACGGTCCGCAATCCCCTGACCTCGCCGCGCGGCTACACCGAGGCAGTGTACGATGGCAGCCGCTTCCTGCTGCTGGGCAAAGGGGGAGCCATGGCTGCTTCGACGGACGGGACCGACTGGCTCTCGATCGAGTCCGGCACGACTCAGGACCTGCTGGCCGCAGCCTCCTCGGGCAAGCGCACCGTGCTGACGGGAAGCCGCGCCGCCTGGGTCTCGGACAACGCCGGTGGTTGGACATCGCTTCCGACCTGGGCTCCTCCGGCACGCACCGTCCTGTGGACCGGCAAGCGCTTCCTGGCCGGCGGCCTGGGCGACACCCTGCGCACCTCCGACGACGGCCTCACCTGGGGCACCGTGCGCACCGGCACCCTGGGGATGGTGGACTTCAACCGGCTGGCCTTGGTGCACGACAAGATCTTCGCCTGGAACGACGTCTCGGGCAGCCGCATCTTCGTCTCCGACGACGGCCTCACCTGGAGCGCAGCCAGCGTGGCAGGTCTTTCGCCCGTGACCGACATCGCTTGGCAGGACAGCACCTACCTGGCGCTGGGAACCGCCGACGGTCTGCGCGGCACCCTGCTCTCCTCGCCCGGCGGCAGCTCATGGATGCGCAGGCGCGACCGCGAGACCGGACTGATCCAGTCCATCAATGCCGCCACGCCTCCCGACACGCTGCGCCCCACCATGAAGCGGCTCTTCCCCACCGATTCGGGCACCCTGCTGTGGGTGGGCGACACCACCCTCTATCGCACCAAGGACGGCTTCCATTGGACCCTCTCGAAGGGACTCGCCCCCTTGAACGGCCCGACGGCACGGCTGGTGCGGGCCGGAGCCCTGCTGCTGGACCTGCGCGACGACGGCGTCATCCGCACTTCTCCCGACGGTTTGGCCTGGACGCTGCGCAGCCGATCGGCCACACGCCAGGCGCTTCGGACAGTTTCTGTCAATGGGCCGCTGCTGGTGGCCGCCGGCGACTCTGGAACGCTGCTCACCTCGCCCGACGGCAAGGATTGGACACCTCGCGCCCTGGGCACCACCCTGGCGCTGAACAAGGTGCTGTGGAACGGTCAAGGGTATCTCGCCGTCGGGGACTCCGGACTGGTCGCGACCTCCACGGACGGCATCGCCTGGAGCCTCGGAAAGTCCACGGGATCCAATGCGCTGCGCGATGTCGTCTGGACGGGGAAGTCCTACGTGGCGGTGGCCGCGAACGACCAGGTGCTCACCTCCCCCGACGCCAAGGACTGGAGCGGCAAGTCCCTGGGCCGCACCGACGCCCTGCGCAGCGTGGCCTGGTCGGGAAGCCTCCTGGCCGTGGCCGGGGACGGCGGCCTGGTGTTCACTTCAGGCGACGGCATCGCCTGGACCCAGCAGGATCTGACGTCCAGCGCCAACGTCCTTTCGCTGAGCTGGACCGGCAGGCATTTCCTGGCAGGACTCCCGGGCGCCCTGGCCACCTCCGCCGACGGCGCGGCCTGGAGCCTTCGCAGCGGACTGGTGCAGGACCTGCGCACAGCCTCGGTCGGCAACACGGCCTTCGCCTTCGCTCCCGACGGCAGCGTGAGGTCCTCGCAGGACGACAGCATCTGGACCCAGAGCAACGCGGCCGTCCAGACCTCCGCCCTGGCCTTGGCAGGAAACGACACGCTGCTGGTGCAAGTGGGAGCCGCAGGGGCCATCCTGACAACCCGCCAGTCCGGCAGCAGCACCTCCATCGCGACCCGAAGCGGAATCGCCAACCTCGACGAGATCGTGACGTCCTCCCATCGGCTAGTGATCCGGCTCGCCCAAGACAAATCGGTGCTGCTAGAGCTTGTCGCCCCGAACGGGCGGATCGTGGCGACCCTGGCCCAGGGCAGCCTGGGTGCGGGCATCCACACCTTCGAGCTGCCTGCCAGGAAGGGACTCCTGCTGGCGCGCCTGCGGACCAGTTCGGGCTCACGCACCGTCAAGGTTCCGATGCCGTGACTGCAGGAATGGGCCTTACCCCATTCCCGCATAGCTAACTTGCCTCCCGCATGATCAAGCGCGAACTGCTGGGAACCGCCGACATCCCCGGAAGCACGGCTCCGATGAGCCTCTACCGCCAAGGCGAGGAATTCTCCATCTGGGTGGGGGGTGACCCGCTCATGAGCTCGCGCCAACACGGCTCCGAAGAGGCCTTGGCCGAACTGGGCTGCCGGAAACTGGTGGGAAAGCCCGGCGGGCACGTCCTGGTCGGAGGCCTGGGGATGGGCTTCACGCTGGCGGCGGCCTTGCGCCAATGCGGACCCGAAGCGACGGTCCGCGTGGCGGAACTCGTCCCGGCCGTACACGCCTGGAACCGCGAACACCTGGGGGCACTGGCCGACCATCCGCTGGACGACCCGCGCACCGCAATCGAGATCGCCGACGTGGCCCAGGTGATGGCCGCGCATCCGGGCGGATTCGACAGCATCCTGCTGGACGTGGACAACGGCCCCAGCGCCATGACCCAGGACGGCAACAACAAGCTCTACCAACCGCAGGGACTGGATGCCATCCGCAAGGCCCTGCGCCCCGGTGGAATCGTGACCTTCTGGTCGGCCTACGCCGACCCCGCCTTCACCAAGCGCCTGGCGCGCGCCGGCTTTGCCGTGGAGGAGCACCAAGTGGGGGCACAGCACGGACGCGGCAGTCGGCACGTGATCTGGGTGGGAGAACGTCGCTGAAGCGACCGCGTCGGCTCTAGCGCGGAGTCGATCCGGCAGGGATCGGCCGTTCGTCCCATCCCTGCTGCAGCTTCCCCTTCACGAATTTCGGGGCGAACACGTAGTCCATGCCCGGCCGGACCTCCAGGATCGCATTGGCCGGCGTGAGCTTGCCATCGTACTCGAAAGTGAAGTGAACCCTGCGGCGTCCGGGCAGCACCTCGATGTTCCAGAAGCCCTCGTGCTGGAAGACCTGTCGCCCCGGATCGACCATCTGGCTGTCGACCGATTCGAACAGGACCTTGGCGGGTTTGCCCGCCACCAGGATCTCCCCTCCCGAGAGCCAGGCCACGGAAGCCGGACGGACCTCCTTGCCGTAGGCCTTGACATGGGTGCGGTGGTCGGAACACCCGACCAGCAGCAAGCACCCAAGCATCGCCCAAGCGCGGCCGCCCATCAGGAACTCATGCCAGCGGCTGGTACAGCTCGGTGCACCAGTCTTGCGGATCGGGATCGAATTCTGGATCGGAGGCGTAACATTCCCACAAGTCCGGTGCCGTGGCGTGGCCATTCCTGGCGATCCAGCCCCGGAAATCCTCCCAAGCGATGCCCAGACCTTCGTAACCGCCCCGATAGACGGTGCGAGCCACGGTGGCGGCTGGCAATCGCCCCGGATGGACGCGTCCGAGCTCTGGCACAACCTCGGCCACCGGCAAGCCCAGCTCGAAGTCGAAGACCTCCGGGTCCATGCGCAGATGGTGGGAGAACATCGGACCGGTCGGTTCGATGCGAAGGCCGAGCAAGGCCGCTTCCAGCTCCTCCATGGCCGCATCCATCACCGTGGCGATCTTCTCCCGAGCGACGGTGATGTGGATGACGGCGGCAGGTTGGGATCGGACCCTTAGGATCTGTGGCACATCGAGCATGGGGTCCATGGTACCACAATCGAAAGGACTTTGCCCATTCCCTTCGGCGCATTTTCTCCCCAATGGCCTCAGGCGTCGAAGGCCACAGCGCGGAACCAATCTGCCTGCGACCGCAGTTCCTCCAATTGTGTCGGAAACTGACAATTGGCATCCAGTTGCGTGACAGCGATCTCGAAATCGCAGTCGTCGAACGCAAAGCCGTTCTCGTTCAGACAGGAATACAGGGCCTCCTCGGAGTCGCAGGAGTACAAAACCTCGCGCAGACCGAGCCGTTGGATGGATTTCAGACAATCGATGGCACCTTGAACAGACATATCGCACCTCCTGATCCATCATTAGTCGCGAAGATCGTGCCATCAATGCGTTCCAGGTCACGCCGATCCGACCGGACCGGATGGCACGCCTCATGCTTTGACAATATCTGTCCGAACCACTTTGTTCCCCCGAAAGGAACCCCACCAGACCATGGAAGACATCGCCGCCCTCAAGGACCGCATCAAGAAGCTCGAGCGCAAGGTCGTGACCTTGAAGCTCAACCTCCACGACCTTTCGGAGGAGCTGCCCATCGGATGGCAGACCATCCCCGACGTCGCAGACCAGGCCTACCAAGCCTACTTGGAGCTGTCGGAGGCCAAGGCCGCCCTTCAGGCCATTCCCGGAAACTGACCCTCCTGGGTCGGGAGGCCCGGGAATCAATGTACCTTGCTCTGTCATGGCTCGGCCTCACAAGCTCGTCGCGGCACTGGCGACAGCACTCGTGCTTACGGGCGCCACCGTCGACGGATGGGTTTGGTGGCACGGCCAGTCGGCCATCCTGTCGGCTCCACGCGGAGAGGCCCCGGCGCTTCTGGTGGTTCCCGGCGCTTCGGTCTTTCGCAACGGCAACCTCTCGCCGGTGCTCAAGGAACGCCTCGACGCAGCACTCCTCGCTTCCCGCGCCTGGCCTCAAGCGCGCCTGCTCCTGTCGGGAACCTCCATCCCGCGCGGCTACGACGAGGTGCAGGCCATGCGGCACTACGCCATCGGACGCGGCTTCGACAGCACCCGCATCTACCTGGACCGCCACGGCGACAACAGCCTGCGCACGGTGGAACTGGTCGGCCGGATCCTGCAGCCGGGACAGCGCGCCGTACTGGTCTCGCAATCCTGGCACCTGCCCCGCTGTCTGTGGCTGGGCAGGCGCTACCGTCTCCAGGGCCTGGCCTGCGATCGCGAAGGCCTGTGGAAGAGCCTACCCTACCGCCTGCGGGAACACCTGGCCCGGCCCGAGAACTTCCTCCACGCCATCCTGCCCTAGCCGCCCACCGCCATCTTCGACACCAGGATCGAGGGCACGAAGCTTGACGACAGGCCCGGACGGTAGGTGTCGCCCAGCGCCTCGATGCGTTCCAGCAGCTCGAAGAAGTTCCCCGACACGGTGATGCGGTCCACCGGCTGGACCAGCGCCCCGTTCTCGTAGAGGAACCCTTGAACGCCGATCGAGATTTCCCCCGACACCGCGTTGCAGCCCGTGGCGCCTTCCAGCTTGACCACGTGCAGCAGCCGTTCGTGGCTGGCGCTCAGGGTCGCGAAGTCCTGATGCCCCTTGGGGACCAGGAGGTTCGAGAAGCCCGTCCCGACCTTGCCCGAGTAGCCCCGCTGGGCATCGCCCGTGGGAGCGCAACCGGCGCGGCGCGCCGACTCAAGGTTGTGCAGGAAACCCTGCAGCACGCCGTTCTCCACGATGGAGCGCGAGCACGTGGCCACGCCTTCGCCATCGAAGAAGCGACTGCCCGCCTGGCGCGGCAGGTGCGGCTGGGTGGAAAGCGTGAACCCCTCGGAGGCGATCTTCTGGCCTTCGCGTCCGGCCAGACGCGACTGTCCCTTCTGAACGTTCTCCCCCACGAAGATCCCCGAGAAGATGCCCAGGAGGCTTGCCGAGACGCGTTCATCGAAGAGCACCGCCATCTCGCAGGCGCCCACCGAGCGCGCCCCCAGAAGCGAAGTCGCCCGCACCACGGCCGTCCGGGCCATGGCCCCGGCACGGATGTCGGATGGATCCAGCGTGGCCAGCACGTCCACGCCCATCTTGGTGCTCTCGCCCGCCTTGGCCACCACGCCGATGCCCAGCGAGCAGCTGGCGTTGCGACGCGACAGCAGAAGCCCATTCGAGTTGGCCAGCATCAGGTAGCCGCTGGAGCGCCCCGCGCCCAGGTGCGGCACATTGAAGACCCGCTCGTCGCCGGCCTGCGCCGCCGCCTCGGCCTCGCGGCACCAGTCCACCATGGTGGGCACGTCCAGCCCGGCCACCAGCGGGCTCCAGGCCGAGATCTCCTCCTCGGGCAGGGCCCAGCCCTGCGGCAGGTCCAGAAGCAGCTCGTCGGTGAGTCCGGCCAGGTCCACGGCGTCGCGGGCGCAGCGCTCGATGGCGTCCCGCGTCAGGCGCTCGGTGAAGCTGTAGCCGGGCCGTCCGTCCACGAACACGCGCAAGCCCAGTCCCGCCGAGCGGCTGGTCTCGATGCTCTTGACCTTGGCCTCGAACACCTCCACCGAAAGCGAGTCGTCGTCGCCGTAGAGCGCATCGGCCTGGGTGGCCCCGAGCCCCTTGGCGAAGGACAGGATGTGTTCCAGGGCTTCCTGGGGCGCCAACGATTCCGACCTCACGAACGACCTCCCACCAGGATCTTGCTCACAAGCAGCGTGGGCTGTCCGACGCACACCGGCACCAGGCCCGACGAGGCGCCGCAGGTGCCTGCGGCCAACTGCAGGTCGCTGCCCACCATGGAGATATTGGGTAGCACCTCGTGGCCCCGCCCGATCAGGGTGGCCCCGCGCAGGGCCTCGGCGATCTTGCCGCCTCGGATGCGGTAGCCTTCCTCCACGGCGAAGTTGAACTCGCCGGTGGCCGGGTTCACCGAGCCGCCGCCCATGCGGGCCGCGTACAGCCCGTCCCCGGCTGCCGCCAGCATGTCGTCCAGCGACGACTGCCCAGCGGCGATGTAGGTGTTGCGCATGCGCGAAACCGGCGCGTACTTGTAGCTCTCGCGGCGGGCGCTTCCGGTGCGGGGCAGGCCGCATTCCTCGGCGCCCACGCGATCCGACAGGAATCCCTTCAGCACGCCGTCTTCGATCAGGACGGTCTTCTGGGTGGGCATGCCCTCGTCGTCGATCTCCAGTGAACCCCAGGAATTGGCGATGGTGCCGTCGTCCACGGCCGTGAGGCACGGGTGCGCCACCAACTCGCCGATGCGCCCGGCAAAGGGCGTGGCCTTGCGGCGCAGCGCCTCGGTCTCCAGCGGATGCCCGCAGGCCTCGTGGAAGATCACCCCGCCAAAGCCGTTGCCCATCACCACCGGCATCTCGCCGGCCTCCACGTAGCCCGCGTCCAGCATGCGCATGGCGCGCTCGGCCGCCGTGCGGGTATAGCTTTCCACGTCCAGGCTGTCGAAGAACTCGCAGCCCCGCCGCTCGCCCGGCGACTCGCTGCCGGTGTGCCGCTCGCCGGCCCGCTCCGCCACCACGGCCACCGAGAAGCGGCTCCAGGTGCGGTGGTCTTCCATGGCCAGGCCTTCGGAGTTGAAGAGCGCGATGCGGCTCTCGCGGTCCAGGGCGCTGGCCGTGACCTGGGCCACCTGGCTCGAAAGCCCGCGCGCCATCTCGTCGCTCTGGCGCAGGAGCGCGAGCTTGGCCGACTGGCCCCGCTGGGAAGGCTGCACCCGGACCGGGTGGATGCCCGCCGGGGCGATGCGCCGGAAGTCGGGAACGATCACGCCACCCGCTTTGGCGCTGGCGCCGGCCGCCGCCAGGCCCCGCACCAGCGCGGTGAGCGCGTCCCGGTCTTCCAGGCTGGTGTAGCCGTAGCGCACCTGGGTGCCGTACAGCAGGCGCACCCCCACCCCGAACTCGGTGCCGGCCGTGGCCGACTCGACCTTGCGGTCCCGCAGGGTCACGGAGCCAAAGCGCGTCTCCTCCACGAACAGTTCCACGAAGTCGGCGCCGCATCGCAGACCCTCGTCCAGGATCCCTCGGGCAAGGTCTTGGTCCATATCAGGCTGCGCAGGAGCCGCCGCAGCAGCTGCTGCCGGCACAAGCGTGACCACCGCCCGAGGCGTCGGAGGAGGCTCCGGCCTTGTAGGAGGCAGAGCGGTTGTCGGTGATGTAGAAGCCATCGCCCTTGAACAGGAACCCGGCCCCTCCGGAGATGACCCGTTCCATGCGGTTGCCGGTCTTCTCGTTGATGATTTCCGGCGTGGCGCTCATCGAGTGGAAGACTTCCTTCTCGTCGCCGGTGGCCGCATCGCGATAGACGTAGGTGGGCATGTGGATCTCCTTTCCTGGATTGGATTTCGGACCTGTGGTGAGAATCGGCAATATACCTCGCCTGCACCGCTCGCGACACGTCGGCAGCAAAAGCACGCAGCCGGGGCCCATTCCCGCCCTATGCCGCCCGTGCGGGCGGCACGCAGCCTCCTCGCGCCTCGCCCGGCGCTGCGGGGTCTGCGCCCTGCCGGGTCGCGGTCGGGGGCAAAGGAGCCCCCCCTAGATCCGGTCCAAAGGCGAGGTCGCCACAGCCGCCCCGGAGCGCACGTGCATGTAGATCATGGTCGTCTCCAGCCGGGCGTGTCCCATCAGTTCCTGAATGTTGCGCAGCTGGGTGCCGGCCTCCAGCAGGTGGGTGGCGTAGCAGTGGCGCAGCAGGTGCGGGTGCACCCGCCCCACGATCCCGGCCTCCCGCGCCGCCTCGTGCAGGGCGTCCCGCACCGTGTTCTCCAGCGGCCGGTAGCGCCGCAGCGAACCGTCCGAGGCGTGGCGCAGGGGCCGCGCGTTCCCGAAGACGTGCTGCCATTCCCAGCTGCGCTCGGCACCGGCCAGCTTCTTGGCCAGGGCGTGCGGCAGCTCCACCGCATCCAGGCCCTGCTCGTGGTCCTGGAGCCACAGCCGACGCCGCGCTTCCAGGTGCTCCCGCATCGCGGCGCGCAGCGACTTGGGCAGGGGCACCAGCCGGTCCTTGTCCCCCTTGCCGTGCCGCACCAGCACCACCTCGCGCTCCAGGTCGATCTCCTGCACGCGCAGGTCAAGGATCTCGGCCAGCCGCAGTCCGCAGCCGTACTGCAGCGAAAAGAACAGGTCCCACGGCGCCCGGCAGGCCTTGAGCAGAAGCCGCACCTGGTCGGGAGCGATCACCTTGGGCAGGCGCTTGCCCCGGTGGGCATCGCCCTTGGCCTCCAGCTCCAGCCCCAGGCCCAGCTCGCGCCGCACCAGCCAGGCTAGGGCATTGCGCGCCTGGGAAAGGCTGGCCTGCGACAGGTTCCGTCCGATGGCCATCTGCCGCAGGAACCGCTGCACCTGCTGCGAGGCGGTCGCGGTGTCCCGGGGCACCTCGGGGCTGGCCTGCGACAGCCGACGCCCCCAATCGAGGTAGGACTCGCGGGTGCGGGGGCTGTACCCCTGCGTGCGCATGCGCATCTCCATGTTTTCCAGTACCTGCGCCCAGTCCAAGGGCGGGATCTCCGGAGTGTCCAGCACCGGCTCGGGCGTCGGGACCATCGGCTCGGGCTCCTGCGGATCCTCCGGCGCCGGGGTCGGAGTCGGGACCTGGGCTTGGGGCTCCAACCCGATCCAGACCCGCACGGCCTGGTAGGCCTGGCGGCACTGCCAATCCGGCACCCCTTCCCGTGCCAGCTGCTGCGCGAACCCCCTGGCCGGATCCAGGCCCGGCACCGGGCGCAGCGGACTCCTCAGCCACTGCAGCAGACGCTTCTCGTAATAGATATGCAGGCGCTCGGCCACGCCGTCGCAGAACAACCGCCGCCGGAACAGCTCCAGGCGGACAGGGTCAGGATCTTGCGGTGTCGAGAGGTTGCGCTCCTCCAGCATTCCCAGATGATAGATCCTTGCGGCCTGCGGCGCAAGTCGCCCGAGCGGGGCGACCTCGGTCGGGCCGGTGGCTGAGGTGGGAGCGGCTGCGGAAACCCCGGTCGATCCCAGGCAGGGGTACCTCGGAGGTCCCCCCCTCCACCTCGGAGGCCCGACCTCGAAGCTCAAAGTGGCGGCGGCGGG
>Ga0302287_10000014_pt1 | contig 200563 bp, 166 predicted proteins | sample III_Fen_E2_4_FD_200452 | JGI IMG/M metagenome (GOLD analysis project Ga0302287, IMG submission 200452) | Peat permafrost microbial communities from Stordalen Mire near Abisko, Sweden - III_Fen_E2_4 | ecosystem: Environmental > Terrestrial > Soil > Wetlands > Permafrost | place: Sweden... | reverse complement strand
CATGGTGGGGACAGAACATCTATCCACATCACCAATGGCGCTCATGCTGCCACGAAACCTTGGCTCAAAAAATCGGAATTGCTAAGCAAATGACAACAGTGACACATACTTTTCAGCAGCCTGTTAGCCCCAAAAGCGGAGTTGGAGAGCGGCATCAAGCATCGGGGAACCCCGCCGCCAGAGAAAAGGAGAACTGTTGTAGGTAAAGTTACCCCCATTGCCCTAAACTGGCATCGCACAATCGGAGCTTTTAAGAACCCGCCGGCGGTTCAACTCCGCTCACCGACCGGCGATAAACCCACTTACCGCGCCGAAGATCGCAGATCCAATGACAGCGGCACAGCACGACAAAGCGGCACTCCATGTCTTACCTACCTGAGTCCCACAAGGCTGCTTGGCCATGTAAGCCTGTCGCGGAGCTACAGCCTAATCGGGGATCCTACGGGGTGGAACCCCTGGGAGCGGGTTCCAAGGGTGCGCTGTACCAGCTCCCCCTCGCCATTTATTGGAGAGGGGGCTTTGGGGGGTGAGGCCCCGCCCACATCCAACGTATGCACGGACGATTCACATCCGGATAAAAGAGGATGCGTGCCAAAACTGCTGAATTCCAATGCAGCACCGATACGAGGATCGGTGTGCCGACGGATGGCCCCCGCGATAACGTGAATTCATGTCGTCCTGAGGAGGACGGAATCGGGTCGGAGGGGATTCGTCGTCCTTCCGGCGATGCAGGAGCTTCCGTAGGCTGTGCGCACGCGCGCGATTCTGGATGCGTCCCGCTTCCCACAGCAAAGAGAGGGATGCAATGAGGAGATGGATCGTATTGGCAGGCTTCCTGCTGCCGGTGGCATCGACACAGGCCAGTATGGTTGTGATCAATGTGCTGGCGGATTCCGGGCGAATCCCGATCTCGCCGCTGATCTACGGGAAGAACGGATGCGGGGTGTCGGACGATCCGAACAATCCCTCGAAAGATTCGACGGGAACGACTCTGTTCCTCTCCCGCGAGGCAGGCCTTCGCATGGCGCGCGAGAACGCCGGGAACAATCTCACCAAGTACAACTGGCGCAAGAAGCTGAGCAGCCATCCCGATTGGTACAACAACGTCTATTCCCACGATTGGGACTTTTCAGCGAATGAATTGAAGACCAAACTTCCCGGCGTCATTCAGGGGATGTACGGCTTCCAGCTCTTGGGATGGGTCGCTTCCAACACGGACAATAATTTCGCCGATTGGAACTACGGGCTGACGCACCAGGCTGTGCCTGGACAGAATCTGGCCGGTGGTGGTACCCCCGATACCAATGGCGGGGGGACGGCTCTTGTGGCGGGCGATCCGAACAAATACCTCCAGCCTTGGCCCGCGGATTCCACAACGGCAATCCTGGGACACTGGTTCGGTCAAGGCGGCATTGGCCTTGATTCGACCAAGCTGCGCTACTGGAACATGGACAATGAAATCGAGATTTGGAACGGCACCCATGACGATGTCGATCCCGCTTTGACAGGACATCTGATCACGGCAGAGGAAGCGGTCCAGCGATGGGTCGCGGTGGCCAAGGCGGCCCGCAAGTATTTCCCGGGGATCAAGCTGGTGGGACCGGCATCCCCCAGCGAGTGGCAGTGGTACACCTGGCTGAGCAGCGTGGTCTCCTACAAGGGAGCAAGCTACTGCTGGCCGGAATACCTCATCAAGCGACTTTCCGAGGCCCAAGACTCCTCCGGGGTGCGAATGCTGGACGTGTACGATGTCCACCTCTATCTCTCTGGAAGCACCAAGGAGCAGGTGCAGAACCAGTATCGGCAGCTTTGGGACACAACCTACCTGGATCCCAATGCCAACGGGCTCCATTTCGCGACGGGCGGTTGGAACGGCAACGAACAGCATCAGATGTTCTTCCATCGCGTCGAAGGATGGCTGGACAAATACTTCGGCAAGGGACATGGCATCAAGGTCGGGGCGAGCGAATCGGGCCTTGCGGGAATCGTCAACCAGTACCCCTCCGAGACGGCGGTCTGGTATGCATCAATGTTGGGAACCTTCGCCGACCATGGCGGGGACTTCTTCACTCCATGGGAATGGGATGCGGGGATGTGGGAAGTCCTCAACCTGTTCAGCCACTATGCCCAGACCGATCGCGTGCTGTCCGTTTCCAGCTACGACACGTTGGTCTCAGCCTATTCCTCCATCTCCAAGCAGAGCGATTCGATGACCGTGATCCTGGTGAATAGAGGCCCTTCTGATCAGACGGCCAGCGTCACGCTTTCCGGCTTCGCGCCGACGAGCACCGGCACGAGCCTGCGTCTGGCAGGCCTCACCGGAGAGACCTTCGTCTCGCACACCCAGAACGCCTTGCAGAAGGGCACGGTTTCCGTCAATGCTGGAAGTTTTACCACGGACGTTCCGGCGTACTCCGTGACGGCCTACCTCCTTGCCAAGCCGTCGAGTTCCATCGGGATGACCCATGCCGACCGAGCCGCCAATGTCCGAATTGTCCGCACGGCCACCGGGATCGAACTGTCCGGCGGACCTGAGAACGGAGCGGTGGAGCTGTGCGATGCCACCGGGGCCGTGATCGCCAAGACGAACTGGAACGCTGCTGGGCACGCGCATTTCGAGTCCTCGAACATGTCTAAGGGGATCCACTTCGCGATTTGGGCGGGTGGGACAAGAATGCTGCCGTTGCGGTAAAGGCCCATCTTGTGCGCCTTAAAGTCTGTCCAGAAGAGACCGCCCAGCTTTCTGGCTTTGGGCTCTTTCTTCCAGCGCACACGCCACCGCACCGCAGAGCCGAGCATTGCTGAACGACAGGTATCGTCTTTGGGGCCACGCTTCACTACAGGGCGTGGCCTTTTTCGTTTCCCAGCCAAGAATGATGCCGAGTCAAAACGAAATGACGGAGAGACACAACCGAATGACCCCGAGTCAAAACGGAATGGCGGAGAGACGTAACCGAATGACCCCGAGTCAAACAGGAATGACGGAGAGACACAATGATGGGCTTTTCATGGGAGAGCCATGTTGCGGCCTTCGACAGGTTCAGGCACCGCACCAAAGGGGCTTAACCGGGAGAGACGCCCTTACCTGATGCGTTGTTTTGCCACTATCATGGCAACCAAAATCACAAACGAACCGGCAGCCGTTAGGAAATATGCCATCGCGGCTAGAAGCGAAAACACCACCGTTGCCGGCTTGGAATCCATCTTGCGAACCAATGCAATCGTCCGATTTTTTGTGATCTGACGCGCTTTGCTGGTATTTGGCGCAACCGATTCAAATTCTTTGACAACTGCTGCAATGGATTCATCGCTCATCGCATTTTCTTTCACGGACTGAGGCAATTTTCCTGCAACACCTTGAGCGACAATCATCTCCCTGATACTAATCAACACCAAGGCCGCAAGTACTCCCAAGACATACACTTTCAATTTCACAGCAATCAGCAGTATCACAGCCGCAGAAATCGCATTAAAAAGAATAGAAACCTTGGAGTTCCTACTGGTCAAAAGAGAATCCCAAAATCTACCTCCATCAAATGGAAGTACTGGGATCAAATTGAGAAAATTCACCACGAAGGAATAGTACGAAAACTCCCTCAGAGCCTTAGAATGTCCAAGGTGCTTGTTGACAATTATCGCAAGCACAGCCACAAAAACGCCAAACAATGGACCAGATAAGCTGACGATCGCCTCATTTCTCCGGTTCAGGCTTGACATCTTGCCTTTCGTGATTGCACCGAAGAATGGAATAAAGAATATTGCTACGTTTTCATATCCTAAGATCTTCATCGCAACATAGTGACCAATTTCGTGAATGAAAACCACCGGAATAATAAGCAGTGCATAGCGAAGTCCATATTGGTCCGAAGCTGCTGCACCAAAAAGCACAACACTCAGAACCGCCCACAAAACATAATTATGCTTTTTCGCATCTTCTCCAAAAATCGATTCTCGTATTTCTTGAGGGTGCAAAGAAAAAGTATTTCCCATGGCGTTTGCATGGGAAGCCCCACATTTTTGCTGCCCAACGTAATCTGCTGAACTTCTTGCTTTGATTTCTTTTGTCAGCGCTTCATAGTTATCAGGAAATCGCTCACGATCGATTCCATCCAGGCATTCCTTTAGCTCGGCATCCGTACATTTCGAGTAGTCAATCATGAGATTCCATTTGGCTAATACTTACGCTTGGCATGGCTGAGATTCCCCAATGGGCCACATGCACGGCACCGCGCCAAAGGGGACGGCTTGCCATTTAAGCCCTCTTGCGCAGGAAAGGTACCAGTGCAGGAGTGTTGAGCGGCATCAAGCATCGGGAAATTTCCTCACCCAGAGGTTGAAAGAATTGCTGGCGAAAAACTAACCCCTCCACCACTGCGCGCGGAACAAACACCTGCGCGCTTGCAATCAGAACCATTTTGGTTCTATTTTCTTGACGTGATTCGCCTAACACGACAAGCCGACTACGCCATCCTGCTCATGAGCCGCTTCGCGGCCCTGGCAGAAGCGACGCTCCTTTCCACTTCGGAACTGGCGCGCGACACCGGCGTATCGCCGCCGATGGTGAACAAGACGGCAAAGCTCCTGGCTCGCTCGGGGCTCCTAGTATCGCAGCGGGGCGTGCAGGGGGGCTATGCGCTCTCGAAGTCTTCGCGCACCATTACGCTTGCCGAGATCATCGCTGCCGTGGACGGCCCCATCGAGCTCACCGAATGCACCCAGGCCGGCGGCGTTTGCGAATTGGCCGGCCAGTGCCCCACCCGTCCCAATTGGAACCTAGTCTCGGAAGCCATCCGCCAGAGCCTAGAGAGCGTCACGCTCTTTGAGATGACCCACCCCCTCTTCCTCAAGGCACGGCCGCGGGAGAAAGGACCATCATGACAGAATCTGTCCCAAACGACGCGCTGCAGGACGCCGTGGAAGGCGCCTACAAGTGGGGATTCTCCACCACCATCGAGACGGAGATGGCGACCGTGGGCCTTTCCGAGGACACCGTGCGCTTCATCTCGGCCAAGAAGGAAGAGCCCGAGTGGATGCTCGACTGGCGCCTCAAGGCCTTCCGCAAGTGGAAGACCATGGAGGAACCGCACTGGGCCAAGGCCGATCTTCCCAAGATCGACTACCAGGGCCAGAGCTACTGGGCCGCCCCCAAGGAGAAGGAAGGCCCCAAGAGCCTCGACGACGTCGATCCGGAACTTTTGGAGACCTTCGAGAAGCTGGGCATTCCGCTCGACGAACGGGCGGCGCTGGCGGGCGTAGCGGTGGACGCGGTATTTGATTCGGTTTCTGTCAAAACCACCTTTCGAGAAGAGCTGGCCAAAGTAGGCATCATCTTCTGTCCCATCTCGGAGGCCATCAAGAACTATCCGAGCTTGGTGCGCAAGTACCTCGGATCAGTGGTGCCGCCGGGAGACAACTTCTTCGCAGCCCTCAACAGCGCAGTCTTTTCGGACGGCTCCTTCGTGTACATCCCCAAAGGGGTGCGCTGCCCGATGGAACTTTCCACCTACTTCCGCATCAACGCCCAGAAGAGCGGCCAGTTCGAGCGCACGCTCCTGATCGCCGACGAGGGCGCCTACGTGAGCTACCTGGAGGGCTGCACCGCCCCTCAGCGCGACGAGAACCAGCTGCACGCCGCGGTGGTGGAACTGGTGATCCTGAAGGACGCGAGCATCAAGTACAGCACCGTCCAGAACTGGTACCCCGGCGACAAGGACGGCAAGGGCGGCATCCTGAACTACGTGACCAAGCGCGCCCTGTGCGAGGGCGAAAATTCCAAGGTGAGCTGGACCCAAGTGGAGACGGGTTCGTCCATCACCTGGAAGTACCCCAGCTGCGTCCTGAAAGGGGACCGCTCGGTGGGCGAGTTCTACTCGGTGGCCGTGACCAACAACCGCCAGCAGGCCGACACCGGCACCAAGATGGTCCACATCGGCAAGGACACCAAGTCCACCATCGTCTCCAAGGGCATCTCGGCGGGGCGTTCCCAGAACACCTATCGGGGCCTAGTGAAGGTGAACCACGGCGCCGACGGGGCCCGCAACTACAGCCAGTGCGATAGCCTCCTGATGGGATCGACCTGCGGCGCCCACACCATCCCCTACATCGAGGTAGGCAACGACACCGCTTTGGTGGAGCACGAGGCATCCACAAGCCGCATCGGCGAAGACCAGATCTTCTTCCTGCAGAGCCGCGGCCTCTCGGCCGAGGACGCCGTCCATCTCATCGTGAACGGCTTCTGCAAGCAGGTCTTCAACGAGCTGCCCATGGAATTTGCCGTGGAAGCCCAGAAACTCCTCTCGGTGAGCCTGGAAGGATCGGTGGGCTGAAGGCACCCGCCCTCCTGCTTGCGGCCCTCGCCCTCTGCGGGTGCCGCGACGACAGGGAGCCCGCGCAGGCGAGCTTCTACTTCTGGCGCACCGTACTCTCCCTCGCACCCCGGGAACGCGCGGCGCTTTCCCGCCTGGGCGTGCGCCGCCTGCGCGTACGCCTCTTCGACATCGGGAGCGATTCCTCCGGAGCCCGTCCCGTAGCACGGCTGCGCGTTGCCGTTCCGCTCCCGCCTGGCATCGAAGTCCTGCCCGTGGTCTTCGCGCGCGAGCGGGCTTTTCGCGACGCCGGCGCGGCCGAGGTCCTTGCCCGACACATTCTGTCAGAGCGCGACGCGATCTGCCGCGAAGGGAACCTCCCCTGCCGCGGCCTGGAAATGGACTGCGACTGGACGGCCTCCTCCCGCGATGGCTACTTCCGCGCGCTGCGGACGCTTTCAGATTCCCTGCACCGGCGCGGCGAAAGCCTCCACGCCACGCTGCGGCTGCACCAGTACCGCTCCCCCCGCACGACAGGGATTCCGCCCACCGACCGCCTCACCCTGATGGCCTACAACATGGGTCCCGTCACCGCCGCGCCGGGACGCCTCTCGGTGCTCGACCTGCCCGAGCTGCGCCGCTGGCTCGCAGGCGCAGTCCCTTACCCGATCCCCCTGGATGTCGCGCTGCCGCTGTGGAGCTGGTGCCTGCAGGTGCGCGAAGGCCACCCGATCGACCTGCTTCAGGCGATCCCCGAGGAAGAGCTCGCAGAGATCCCACAGCTTTCTGCAAAAGGCCGAGGGCTCTTCCGCTGCCGCGAGGGATTCTTCCTGCAAGGGCGGTGGATCCGCGCCGGGGACGCGCTTAAGGCCGAGACCGTCGCACCCCGCGACCTCGAGGAGGCTGCGGAAATCTTGGCTCGTGCGCTCCCGCCCGACGGGAGGCGCGAAGTGGTCTACTTTGACCTGAGCGAAAGGAACCTGCAACGCCATGACGAGACGCAACTGGATCGCTGCCTGCGCCGCCTCGGCGGCGCTCCTCACAGCCGCGGGAATCGCCTGCGGCCCTGAGTTCTTCCCCGAGGACGCCTCCCTCTTCGATCCCGCGGCCGGCGTCCCGGCCCGCGCGAGCGACCTGCTCTACGACCCCACCAGCCAGTGGTTCGGCCACGTGGGAGACTGGGGCGACGCCTTTCGTGGACAGAATCTGTCTGAGTGGCGCGATTGGCTCAAGATCGATTCCTCCGGCGCCGCCGAATGGGATTCGGTGCTGAACTCCCCCTCGCGGGCGCGCCTGGACAGCGCGCTGCGCCACGCACTCGGAAAGGGACCGCTCCCCGAAGCCTGGAGCGCCTTCGCGCTCTTCAAGGAGGTTCCCGCGGCAAAGCTTGCCCCGGCGCTGCGCTACGCGGCCTTCGCAGCCGAGGTGGAACCCTTCTCGCGGCGCAGCGAGGAGGATTCCTGGGCCTCGTCCCGGAAGCTCCCCAAGCTCCGCAGTCCCGACACGTTGCGCGCCGAGGGCCTCGCCGCCGCCCGTGCCGCGACGGAGCCATTCCTGCGCCAGCGCTGGTTCTTCCAGGTCGCGAAGCTTTCCTTCTACACGCGGCCGGACACGGCGCTTGCGCTCCTGGACGGCTTGCGCGGAGAGCTTTCCGGTCCCAGCGCAAGCCTCTTCTGGCGCAGCCGCATGTACCGCGCCGGGCTTCTGGCCGATCCGGCTGCCCACAACCTCGAATGTGCGCGAGTCATCTGGGGATATCCCCTGCTCGCCCCCATGGCTGCCAAGGACTTCATTCTGCCGCAGAAGGACGGGGACTGGAAGCGCGCCCTGGCCCTCGCCCAAGGCCGGGACGACCGTCTTGCGCTCTGGTTCGCGATGGGGCTCCGCAGCGACGCCCTGGAAGCCCTGGGGCACATGCTCGCCGAGGATTCCGCGGCCCCCATGGCGGAGATTCTGGCCGCGCGCGCCGTGGCCCAGGCCGAATGGACGCACACCTCGTGTCGCCCCCTGGAGGAGCTGGCGCTGGGCCTTTGCAAATCGCAACGAACGGCTGCGCCGGCCTTCTGGAATCTCCTAGCTGGTCATCTGGCCGGTCTTTCCGGCAAACCCGGCGCCGAAGCCCTGCTGGAGACGGCGAGCCAGCTCGCCAAGGGCGACACGCTCATCCTGTGGCAAGTCCGCCGCAGCCGGGTGCTCGCCCGCCTATGCGCAAGCACGTCCCCCTCGCCCGCCCTGGAGGACTTCCTGCGCACAGAGCTCCCGGTGATCGATTCCCACGCTGGCACGCACTGGGCTGCTTTCGACGGCGCCGTGCGCGAGCGCCTGGGAAAAGTCTGGTCCGGCAAGGATCCGGCGCTGCGCGCCTGTCTGATCGGGCACATTCCCTCCGATCCCGACTCGCTTACCGCGCTCCACGCCTTCTGGACACGGCCGGGAACGTCCTTCGAAGAGTTCGCCAAGCGCCGCTCGGGCTTTTCCGACTCGGGGCTGCGACAGAACCTGGGCGCAGCGCTCCTCCTGCGCGACCGAATTCCCGAGGCCGTCCAGACACTTTCCGTCGGACCTTCGGAGCTCTTGGGAACCGATCCCTTCCAGGCCGAAATCCGCGACGACCACGATCGCGACCACGCCCGCTATGCCAAAGCTCCCTGGACGCGCGCCACCTTCGCCCGTGAGCTCCTGCGGCTCGACGCGCTGGCCGCCCAAAGCGGCACCGAAGGCGCCAAGGCGGCCCTGCGCGAAGGCATCGGCCTCTACAACCAGACCTATTTCGGAAACGCCCGCAGCGTCTACCTCGGCACCGTCCTCGAGATGCACGACGATCCCGCCCGCAGGAACGTCGCGCCGGCACGCAAGCGCTTCGAGCAAGCGGCTCGCGACCTTCCCACGACCGAAGGACGCGCTTGGGCCACCTGGCTTGTCGCGAAGTGCGAGCGCGACGTCCGCATCGCCCGTGGCGACAGCCTCAACGTGCCAGGCCAGAGCTACGCCAGGCTCCGCAGTCGGTATGCGAAGACCCCGTTCTGGAAACGTGCCCTCAAGGAATGCGGCTGGCTTTCAAGTTGGGCGCGCCGCTAGCCTGAAAACGGCCCACCTTACATTGAGCAATGACATAAGGCCGCGATTCCTAGTTTCGATTCTATGAATCGATACGAAGCTTTGACCACTTACCTGCGCGAAAGCGATGCCCTCCAGTCGGCCAGCCGGCTGCTTCAATGGGACCAGGAAGTCATGATGCCCCCGATGGGGGATGCCGCCCGTTCTGATGCCCAAGCCGCCTTGGCCAAGATCCACCACGAGCGCATCACCTCGCCGCAACTGGATGAGTTAGCAAGCGAATCGGCCGCAAATTCCCAGCCCGGAAGCATCGAGGCCCGCCAGGCCCAACTGGTGCTGCGCGACATCGACCGCAACCGCAGAGTCTCCGTCAGCCTCGTCGAGGAGCTGGCCAAGACCTGCGCCCGCAGCCAGGCCACCTGGCAGAAGGCTCGCGAGGCCCGCGATTTCAGCATGTTCCGCCCCCACCTGGAGGAGGTCGTCCGCCTCAAGCGCGCCGAAGGGGAATGCCTGCGCACTCAGGGGCAGAGCCCTTACGATGCGCTTCTGAACGACTACGAGTTCGGCATGGGCACCCGCGAGTGGGACGCCATTCTCGATGCCCTGGAGCCCCGCCTACAGGCGCTGCTTCCCAAGATCCTCGCGCATCAGGAGAAAGCCCACAAGCGGGTGGCCGCCTGCACCGCACTGCGCGGTCCCTTTGCCGCACAGGATCAGATGGAAGCCGGCAAATACTTGGCCACCGCCATCGGCTACGACTTCGCCCAAGGTCGGTTGGACCTTTCCGTCCACCCCTTCAGTGAGACCATGCACGCCGGCGATTCGCGCATCACCACGCGCCTCGATTCAGCCGACCTCACCTCGTCCTTCTTCTCGGTGCTGCACGAGACGGGCCACGCCCTCTACGAGCAGGGGCTGCCTCCGCAGTGGGCCGGAACGCCTTTGGGCATGGCGGTCTCCATGGCCGTCCACGAGAGCCAGTCGCGGCTGTGGGAGAACATCGTCGGACGCTCGCGCGCCTTCTGGACCCGCGAGAAGCCGGCCGTGGATGGTCTGATCCCGCAGTTCAAGGACATCCCCCTAGAGACCTTCCTGGAGGAAGCCAACCTGGTGCAGCCGAGCCTAGTGCGGACAGAATCTGACGAGGTGACCTACAACCTCCACATCCTGATCCGCTACCGCCTGGAAAAGCAGCTGATCGCCGGAGACTTGGCGGTGGCCGACCTCCCCGAGGCATGGAACCAGGCCTACCAGAAGATGCTGGGCATCGTTCCCGGAAACCTGGTGGAAGGCGTGCTGCAAGACGTGCATTGGGCCGCCGGCTCCTTCGGCTACTTTCCCACCTACACCTTGGGGAATCTGCTTTCGGCGCAATTCTACGCCGCCGCTGCCAAAGTGGTGGACGTGGACGATCCGGCTGCTCTGCGCAGTTGGCTGCGTCGCGAGATCCACTCCCGCGGCCACCTGCTCGACACCCAGGAGCTGGTGCGCACCGTCACCGGAAGCGAACTTTCGGCAGAACCCTTCGTGGCTTATCTGGAAGGCAAGTATTTGGCATGACCACGCCTCCCATTCCTCAGCCGCCCAAACCCGATCTGACCATCCAGGTCTTTTCGGTCTCGGCGGGCCTTTTGGGCGTGTGCATCACGGTGCTCGGCATCAGCCGCGCCCTGATCCGCCGCCCCATGCGCGAGATCAGCCGCGACCTCCTGGCGGTGGACGCGCTGCTCTTCCTGCTTTCCTGCTTCAACGCCTACCTGTCGCTGCGCACCGAAGGCCCCATCAAGCGTGCCGGCAGCTGGGCCGCCGACCTTTTCTTCCTGGCCGGCCTCCTGCTGATGACCGCCGTATGCGGCCTGATCGCCTACTCGACGGTGTGAGCCGCTGGATCGTGGACCGCAAAGCTCGTATCCTGATTGCAAAGGAGGTCCGCCATGCAAGTCGCCGTCCTGGGTGCAAGTCCAAAGCCTGAGCGCTACGCCAATCTCGCTCTTCATCGCCTCTCCGAGAAAGGGCACGAGCCCGTGGGAGTGAATCCCGCCCTCCCCGATCTGGGAGGCTTTGCCTGCGTGCGCGAAATCGGCGTTCTTCCCGCCGGGATCCACACGGCAAGCGTTTACCTCGGCGCGGCCCGTTCATCAGAGCTTGCCGATGAGATCCTCGGCTACAGCTTCCGTCGCGCCATCTTCAATCCTGGGGCAGAAAATCCAGAACTTGAAGAACGTCTGCGCGCGGCGGGAGTGGAAGTCGTAGAAGGCTGCACATTGGTGTTGCTCGCCGCAGGGACCTTTTAGAGTTCCATCTTCATGTCGTAATACGGGAACCTCGTAAGCCCAAGCTTTGTTGGACAGAATCTGCTGAAGCCTGGAACCACGCCTATGGAAAGGCGCTTAAAAGCCAGCTCCAAAACGACGTCGTAGGGCCAATTCGGATTGTGATGCAGATCACATGTTTCCCGCTTGCTTACAGTCTCTAGTGGTGTGAGCCTCTGGCTGGAATCCCTACCGTTGTGCCCTATAGCCCCTTGGAAAGAAGCATTTGAGTGTGCCCACGATCACCTACAGTGACTTGGCCCACTCTTGGGGAGGTTGATCTTGAGGCCAGGGAATAACTTGATTGAACGGCGGAAGCGGAAGCCCATACTTTCAGTCTAACATCTTTGGCAGTCATTCCCTAAGCTCCAAGCTGCTAGCCAAATTTCCTTATACGACCTATGATTGAAATCGGTTTGTTCGGTCCGAAAACATCCCCCAAGGATGCCCATGCATGAGCCCGCATCGCAACCGCCGTCATCATCCTCGCAGCCATCGCGAGAGTTGATGAGCCACTCAAGCTGCCTCGCACACACCCGCACAAACAGCAATTACTGGAATAGCGTAAGTCCTCGCATTTTCCCAACTTACGCTGGTGCAATTGAATTAAAAAGAGACGAAAAATACTCATGTTCACAATAATCTCGATATTATTCTCCTTAGCCTCAAAATATCCGTACACCATATTGAGCGTTTCTGATTCGACCATCAATGATTCAATAGGTTATTTCAGTATAGAATTTTACAATCCGTCCGAATCTAGTATACCGATGCTTTTCGGAAAGAAAGGGCACTGGTTGTATAAAATACATGCGCCCAATCATAGTGAAAAAATCAACGAAAAGGATATTGCAGTATATGGCCCACCGCTTGGAACAAACAGCTCTATTGATTCATCTTTCATTGAAACATTTAGACAAGCAGCCGACTCCATTGAAAGCATACTGATATCAGCCGATTGTTATGACGGTAGAGTTACAATAGAGCAAATATCCACAAACGACAAAACGGGCAAAGGAATTTCAATATCACATCCAGGATGGGCACTATACCCTCCCCCCGAATCTTCATGGTATAAAGTATATCAGAAAATATGCACTAAAAAGCATTCCTCGACCAAGACAATAAACAAAAAGAAACGCGCCAATCATTAACAATAATGCAAATCACAAAAGTTGGCTAGGGGTGAAAGCCCGTTTGGGTGGAGCATTCCGACTTATGGCTTTTCGCTTCGATGTATCCACTACTCAGCATAGGAGAGTTGTCTGAGCTATATTACGATTTAAAATTCATTGACCATCACCAGAAATCATGAACGAAGTTATAGCAAAAGTCTATAAAATGATCAGCGAATATCACAAAGAAGAAGAATCATGACAGTAATTAAGATTTGCTCTGATTGTCTGTTGAAGAACGTTTACTCACATCTAATCGATGACTTTGAGAACGATGCTGGAGAATGTGCTATATGCAGGGAAAGCGTAGAAAAACGGCTAACTATTGCGCCCAATACAAAACTGGGCAAATATATACATGCAGTTTCAGAATTCTATTACACGTTTTTGGATCACATCACGCAACAACCATCGACCCTAAGTGCAATTTCCTCTCAGATATTCAGCGTTTCAGTTGTAGGTAAACAAATCCCTAAGAAGATATATGATATCCTGCGTTCAAATATTGGCGGCACGTTATTCTCTGATTTTCAAAATGGTGCAAGTCCATATTCACACAGTCCGCCAACAGCCATGAGTAAAGTGTATTATGGGTTTCCGAGGTTGAGATCAGAAATTTTGGACGAGTATAAAAAAATATCAAAACACATTGAAGATTATCCTAATCCACAAGAAGTATTCAGGGCAAGAATTGGGGCATGCACAGACAGAAACAACCTTTATGACCCGCCCATCCCATTTGAAAAGGATGAAATTGGAGCTCCTCCAAGCGATCTATCAGCGAACGGGCGGCTAAATAGAAGTGGAGCTTCATGCCTATACTGCGCCAATGATATAGAAACTGCTATTCATGAAGTGAAGCCGGAAATTGGAGATTACGTTTCCATTGCAAAATTCAAGACAAAAGACAATATCAAAATTGCTAACTTCTTTAACGTAGGCTTGTGGAAATTCTATGACGAAGAATTTTACACTAAGACGATTAGGCTTTTTGCGGGACTCATGGCTATATTATCTTATCCTAAAGGCAGCAAAAATAACAGCGCATATGTAGCATCCCAATTGCTGGCTGAAAATGTAATGGATGATTACGATGGAATGTGCTACAAAAGCTTTTACACCGGCGGCATCAATTATGTATTTTTTGATCCAAAAGTCGCATCCTATATAGCTAATTCATCACGATGCCATATGATCTCAAGGATATTAATTGAGCATTCCAGTTTTGAACCTCTACAGTGAACCAGACGGCCCCGCCCCCACCGAAACCACCGCCGCCTAAACCGAGACCACACGATCCTGGCCACTCTCTGCCCAATGGAAAGTGGCCTTTTTGTTTCCATCCCACCCCTGCGCGAATATGTTCCCGAGACATTTCATTATGTCTCGAAGTTAATCGCGAGTGTCTTCGAGACACTCCATTATGCCTCCGAGTTAATCGCGAGTGTCTTCGAGACAGTCCGTTATGTCTCCGAGTTAATCGCGAGTGTCTTCGAGACAGTCCGTTATGTCTCCGAGTTAAAAGCGAGCGCCTCCGAGACACTCCGTTACGTCTCCGAGATAAAAGTGGCACTCAAGCACAACGGCACTTCACTTCCCCACTGGCGTGCATGGGGCCCCATATTGCGAGCCTGCTCGCGTGGGGCATGGCTGACGCCACTTCACCGCTAAGCATCAATCGGAGTGCCCGACAACGGCACCACGAGTCGCAATTGGGGGTTGCTGGGGTTTAATACCCCCGCGAGCGGGATTTCTAAGGGTGCGCGGCAGCACCCTTAGGCCGGGTGCAGGGCGGAGCGCCTGCAAATCCAGAACTCAACAAATACTGTCCAAGCCACGAAGCGGCACCAGACAAAAGACGGCACCCCACGCGCCAGGGATGCCGGCCGCGAGGCCCGGGACACCCGCCACCGGCGTAGGGGCGAGGCATGCCTCGCCCCAACAACGAACGGCGGGGGCCCGGCAGGCAGCCCGACCACCGGCCGCAAGGCCGGTGGGGGCGCACCCCCTCAAACCACAGCGAAGAAGACTTAGACGCCGAACTGCTTGAAGAAGTCGTTGCCCTTGTCGTCCACCAAGATGAAGGCCGGGAAGTCTTCTACCTCGATCTCCCAGACGGCTTCCATGCCGAGTTCCGGGAAGTCGATGCACTGGACCTTCTTGATGTTCTGATCGGCCAGAAGCGCCGCCGGACCACCGATCGAGCCGAGGTAGAAGCCGCCATTGGCCTTGCAGGCATCGGTCACCTGCTGGGTGCGGTTGCCCTTGGCGATCATGATCATGCTGCCGCCGTTCTTCTGCAGGAGATCCACGTAGGGGTCCATGCGGTTGGCGGTGGTCGGGCCAAATGAGCCGGAGGGCTTGCCTTCCGGGGTCTTGGCCGGACCGGCGTAGTAGACCGGATGCTTCTTCAGGTACTCGGGCAGGGGCTTGCCGGCGTCCAAGATCTCCTTGAACTTGGAGTGGGCGATGTCGCGGGCCACCACGATGGTGCCCTTCAGAAGCAGCGGCGTGCTCACCGGATGCTTGGTCAGTTCGGCCAGCACTTCGGGCATGGGGCGGTTGAGATCGATCTCGACGCCGTGCTTGTGCTTGGCGCCGCCCATGTCGGGAAGCAGACGACCGGGGTTGTGGTCGAGCTCCTCAATAAAGATACCGTCCTTGGTGATCTTGCCCTTGGCGTTGCGGTCGGCCGAGCAGGAGACGCCCATGCCCACCGGGCAGGAAGCGCCGTGGCGCGGCAGGCGGACGACGCGGATGTCGTGCGCGAAATATTTGCCGCCGAACTGGGCGCCGATGCCAAGCTTGTAGGCCTCTTCCAGAAGCTCCTCCTCAAGCTCAATGTCGCGGAAGGCGCGTCCGTGCTCGTTGCCGGTGGTGGGCAGCGCGTCGTAGTACTTGGCGCTGGCAAGCTTCACGGTCTTGAGGCAAACCTCGGCCGAAGTGCCGCCGATCACGAAGGCGATGTGGTACGGGGGGCAAGCCGCCGTGCCTAGGGTCTTCATCTTGGCCACCAGGAACTTCTTGAGGCTCGCCGGATTGAGCAGCGCCTTGGTCTCCTGGAACAGGTAGGTCTTGTTGGCCGAACCGCCGCCCTTGGCGATGAAGAGGAACTTGTAGGCAGCCCCTTCAATGGCGTAGAGGTCGATCTGCGCCGGGAGGTTGGTGCCGGTGTTCTTCTCCTTGTACATGTCCAGGGCCACCGTCTGCGAGTAGCGCAGGTTCTCGCCGGTGTAGGTGTGGTAGATGCCCTTGGAGATCCACTCCTCGTCCTTGACGCCGGTCCAGACCTGCTGGCCTTTCTTGGCCACCACGATGGCCGTTCCCGTGTCCTGGCAAATCGGCAGCTTGCCTTCGGCGGCTACCTTGGCGTTCTGGAGCATGGCCATGGCCACGCCCTTGTCGTTGGGCGAGGCCTCGGGATCGCACAGGATCTTGGCCACCATGTCGTTGTGCTCGGCGCGCAGGAAGAAGCTCACCTCGCGAGAACCGGCGTGGGCGATCGTCTCCAAAGCTTCCGGCGAGACCTTGAGGATCTCCTTGCCTTCGAACTCGGTGACCGAGATGCCTTCCTTGGAGATCAAGCGGTACTTGGTGGTGTCCTCGCCGACGGGGAACGGATCCTGATAGACGAATTCTGGCGTAGCCATTTCTTCTTCTCCGCGAATGAGTGATAGGTACGAAAGTCGCCCAAAAATAGAACCATGACTCCGATTTTGCGCCAAAGCCTCTGACGCACTTTGCCGGCGTTGTTCCCGCGAGGAATATCGTACCTTTCCCGCCCTACCATCCGAGGTCGGGTCGCCGCGACCCTCCTCGCCTTTGAAGGAGTGACCCTATGCGATTCGACCCGAACAAGCTGCGACTCTGGCTTCCCGTCCTGACGGGCACCTTCGCTGCCGTGTTTCTGGTCTGCTGCGACCAATTAAGCGGCAAGATCCATCCGGCGGCCACAGCAAACACGGTCGTCCAAGCGCCGGCTCCAGCCCCAGCGGCCCCCGCAAAGACTCCCGCAGCGGCTCCAAAGGCTGTCTCCGAATCCCCCTCAGCTCCCGTGGCAGAGCTGCGCACCGCCGAAGCTCCCGCTCCGGTGCGTCACGCCAACATCCGCAAAACGCACCGCGCTCGGCTCGTTCCGGCCGTGACAGAACCGGCGTCCTCTGAAACTCCCAAGGACTCGGCCCTTCCGATGGTTGCCGCAGCCACTCCCCTGCCGGCCTCCACCCAAGCGCTCCTTGCCGCTTCCGACTCCCTCGCCGCCACCTCGGCAGCGGTGGCGGATGCCAAAGCAGATGTTGATTCCGCCGCCATCCCAACGGCGGCGACCGAAGCCAAGGACAGCACCTTTGCCGTCCCAGCTCAGGCTCCCGCTTCGGAAAAGCCGGCCTCGCCTACCGCTCAGGAAACGCCGTCGCAGCCGACCGATCCGGGCCGCACCTCGATGCTCCTGCCCGAAGAGATCCGGCCGCAGTAGCCTTCAGAAGTCCGCGCCCAGGCTCCAGTACTGGGTCGGGCTGGAAAGATGGGTGGGTTGGACATTTTCTGGCGCTCCGCCGGGAACCCACATGGGCCAAGCCTCGCTCCAGCGCAGGATGAAGGCACCCAGGTTCATGCGCAGCCCCCAACCGAGGCCGAGCCCCATCTGGTCGCGCCAATCTCCACCGGTCCAAGCGCCGCCGGCATCGGCAAAGAGAACGCCCATGATGTAGTGGAACTCGGGGAAGGGAAAGCCGAACTTGAGGCTCTCGATGAAGGGGTAGCGCAATTCCAGGCTTCCCATCATGTCCTTCTTGCCCTTGAACTGCAGGTAGCCGTAGCCGCGCAGGGGAATGTCCCATTCGGCGAAGTAGAGGCTCGGGATGTCCATCCCCACGTTGTTGGCGTTGTAGTGGTAGTTGAGGGTGAAGTCCTCGCCGCCGGCATAGAAGACGTAAGGATTCTCGGCTCCCGGCCAATCAAGGCTGAGCCCTCCCGAGGCCCGCATGGCCAGCGCAAAGAGTCCGGAAAAGCGCCAGTAGTAGCGCAAGTCCCCGCGCAGGCGGGTGTAGCCGTAGTTGTTCCACCACGGCGGCATGGCCTGGGCAGAAAAGCGCATCCGCGCCCCGTCTAGCGGACCTGTCGGCCCCCACAAGGCGTTGTCGAAGGTCCAGGCGAGCTCTTCCTGCACGTAGCGGAAGGTCTGATTCATATAAGCCCGCGTCGGGTCGTCGGAATAGTTGCCGTCGTCGTCCTCCACCTTGGCGACGCGGTCGATGGTCCCGAAGTGCGAGTTCAGCTCCAGACGGTGGAAGATGCTGAAGGGCCAGATGGCCGACAGTTCTATGCCGTAGCGGCGGTCGGCGAAGTAGTCGCTGGAATCCGAGGTGTAGACCATGGTGCTGGTGTACTGCATCTGATGGTAAAGGGTCAGGTAAAAGTCCACCTGATAGGGCAGATATCCGTAGCGCACCAGGGCGTTGGTGTTTTCAATATCGCCGTCCATGGAAAGCCCCACCTGCAGGCTCTGATCTCCGGAGAGGTCGGAAAAGCCGAGGTAGGCCATGCCAGCGGCTCCCGAGAGGTTGTTGTATCCCACGGCCGCGGCCGCGTTGTCGAGGCTCCACTGCGAACGGTAGGGTTCCGGAATCGGACGTCCCAGGGAATCGCGCCGCGGCAGGTTGCGCGGGAAGCGCGCCAAGGTGTCGTCATCCGGTTTCAGGCGGGCGGTGTCGCGCGGCGGCTCCTGGGCACGCGGATAGGATCCGAAGAGGTCGTCCCCGCGCCAGGTGGGCGGCGGACGGTGCGCGACGGCCCGAGCGCTGTCGCCGCGGGCCCGCAGGGCGCTGTCCTTGGCGATCAGGGAGTCGGCCTTCACGGTGGTGTCGTCCTTCCAGCTCGACAGATTCCGTCGCACCACGGGGCGATAGAGGTGGAAGGCCGTGTCCTGGAGCGCGCGCATGAAGCGGGTCTTGGGAAGCGGCACGGTATCGCCCTTGGGGTCGCTCTGGAGGTACAGATCCCAGCCGCCGCCCTCGAAGAGGGAGAATCCGAGCGTTCTTCCGTCGGCGGTCAGCGTAGGACTGAAGCAGCCAGCAAGGAGGTTGGTGACCGGACCTTCGTCGCCGAGCTTTCCAGAAAGCCGCGTGAGGTAGACTTGGGGAAGCCCGGAGCGGTCCGAGAGGAAGGCCACGGTGGCAGCGGAATCGCTCTCGCCCCCGACCACCGGGCGCGTCTGGCTGGAGAGGGAATCACGCACCAGAAGCCGCACCGAACCGGAGTCGAGATCCAGCACGAAGAGGCTCTTCTCCTTCTGGGGATGGTCGGGCTCCCCCGCCTCGCGCCGCTCCGAAGAAAAGACGAGGTAGCGCCCCGAGGGCGAGAAAGATGGCTCGTCGTCCATGGAGAGTCCATCGGTCAGGCGACGGAAACTGTCCGTGGCAAGCTCGCAAAGCCAGAGTCCCGAGCGTCCGTCCTTGAGCCCGTAGAAGGCGATCCGCTTGCCGTCGCGGCTCCAGGCGGGATTGGCCACGGCGTCGAGCCCCGGATCGAGGCTGCGCAGGACATGACCGCTCTTGGAGTCGAGGATGTCGATGGCGTTGTGGCCGGCGCGTTGGGCGGCGATCGCCAAACGCAGTCCATCAGGAGACCAGGCAATCCCCGAGCGAAACGGAGAGAGCGACTCGTGGCTGGGCGTGCCGCCGCCTTCCGAGATCTGTCGCGGTGCCTCCCCCTTCTCCTTGGCGAGCTTGTCCACCTCGGCCACGTAGAGCCCCTGGCGGGAGCCGCGGTCGCTGAACCAGGCGATGCGCTTGCCGTCGGGCGAGAGGGCCGGCTGGGTGTTCCAGTAGCTGCCGTCCTCGCCGTGCGAGGTGAGGCGGCGCGCCACTTCCTGTCCGTGGTTGCGGATGCCGAGCTCGGGCCAGTAGGCGGCCCGCAAGTCGCGGATCCAGATCTCTCCCACATCCTTCAAGGAGGCATGCACGGTCCGCTCGAAGGCCTTCTCGATCTCGTGGCTGGCCAAAGCCTCCGCGACGAACTTCTTCACCGTCCCCTTGCCGAAGCTCTGCTCCAGGAAGAAGAGGAAGTTCTGGCCCATGCGGTAGGCCATGAAGCCGTCGATGTCCACCGTGGGCGGCGGCAGATACCCGAAGGTGACGCCGTCAATCAGGTAAAATTCGCTCTCGCGGTCCCAGCCGTGCAGGGAAGCGTACTCCGCCAAGCCCTCGTTGAACCAAAGCGGCCAGCGCGACTGCATGGCCCCGGCGATGGCCGAGCCGCTTCGCTGCTGGAAATTGTCAAACACCACGGCGTGGGTCATCTCGTGGGCCAGCACGTGATCAAACTGCGGATAGCTTCCTTCAAAAGGCAGCACAATGCGGTTCTTGAACACCTCAGTAAAACCGCCGATGCCTTCGGTCAGAGCTTCCTGCGTGATGTTTGTCTGCTGGAACTTCGGATGGGAATTGTACAGGAAGAAGGGCACCCGCTCGCGCAGCGAAAGCCCGGTGGCCTCCTGGACCTGCTGGTACAGTCCCTCCAGGGTATCTACGGCATGGCGTGCGACGGCGTCCCCACCCTGAGCGTAGTAGACGTCAAAATGCGCCGTGCGCAACAGTTGCCAGTGGAAGCGCCCGTACTGCACCTTGTTCTGGCCGAACTGGGCGAGGGCAGAAAGCGCCACGAGAAGGACCGCGCCGAGCACGCGCCGAAGACGGAGACCTGGGAGGATCTTGGGCATAGGGGCAAAAGTTAGCCCGTGTCTGGAATGTGCCGGGAGAATCCCTTCAGGGGCCCGGCGCGTCGATGCGCAGTGAGCTGGGAAGATCACCGGGAGGCGGATCCAGAAAGGCAAGGGCGCAGGAATGCAGCCACAGCCGCTCGGCCCCGCAGACGCGAGCAATCTCCAGAGTCGTGGCATCCGCAAGCCGCGCCAGGTAACCGAGTCCACCGCGCCCGTCGTAGAGCGGATCCCCTACGATTGGGTGCCCAATGTGCTCGGCATGGACCCGAATCTGGTGCCGCCGCCCTTGGTGGGGCCGCACCCGGCACCAGGTGCCGGCAAGCTCCGCGTCGTATGCAAGCGGCTCGAAGGAGGTGCGCGCTTCCTTGCCACTTTCCCGCACCGCCAGGCGCGAGCGGATTTTCTCGTCTTCGGCCGGCCCGATGGGGGCGTCCACTTCCACAGACTCCTCCAGGCGTCCCGAGAGCAGGGCGCGGTATTCTTTCTCCACCCGCCGCCGCTCGAAGGCCGTCTGCACCCATGACAAGATCTGTCGCGACCTTCCGAAGAGCACCAGCCCCGAGGTGTCGCGATCCAGGCGATGGCAGGGAGACCACTCGGGGCCATGCAGGCGGCGCACCTGCCAGACCAAGGTCTGCCGGAAAATGCGCGAGGTGGAATGGATGGGCTGCCCCGAGGGTTTGACCACCGCCATCCAATTCTCCCCGCGGGAGTCCACCCGCCAGTCGGTGGGGACATCCGGCTCGCGGTATTCGCCGTGGCAATAGGACAATTCCTGATCTAAAGACAGAATTTGTCCAGGGGCGAGGACCGGCGCACCGTCCAATCCCACGGCGCCCGAACGCACCAGAGTCTCCCAGGTTTCCGGAGCATGGTAGGCAAAGACCTTGGAGAGATGCTCGAGAAGCGTCTTTCCCACCGAGGAGGCGGGAATGCGGGACGTGAAGACGTAGGGGCCGTCGTCGCCAGGAAGCAGCGCCACGTCCGGACGGGCTATTCCGCGCCGGGGCGCATCAGCGGGAAGTCCAGGACCACGGTGGTCCCCTCCCCCATGTGACTCTTGAGCGCGATCGTGGCGCCGCACTGCTCCAGAAGCGAGCGGACCACGGGAAGCCCCATGCCCACATCGGATGGATGGTCGGCGGCCGAATAGAAGGGATCGAAGGCGCGCTGCAACTGCTCGTCGTCCATGCCGACGCCTTCGTCGCGCAACGAGACGACCAGGCGCTCCTCGGAAGGCTCCATGAGAAGCTCCATGCGCCCGCCTGCCGGCATGGCGCGCATGGCATTGCTCAGGAGCTGGTAGAGGATGGCCTGGAGGTCGGTCGGAGAGGTCGGAATGAGCTTTCCTTGCGGGGGATTTCCCTTCACCACCAACTGATGGCTGAGCTGAGAGCCGGCCCGCAGAGCATCCCAAGCCAATGTGAGGCACTCCGAGAAGCGCGCCAAGGGCGAACTGTTGTCGCGGCGGGCGCCCGAGAAGGTGACCAGCTGCTGCGAGATGGTGGCGGCCCGCTGGGAGCCTTCAAGGATGGTAGAGACATACTTGCGCAGCGGATTGTCGGCCTCCATGCGCATGTCCAAAAGCTGCGCCGCACCGGAAAGGCCGCACAAGATGTTGTTGAACTGATGGGAAAGCCCGCGCACCAGCGTAATGGTGGCTCGGCGCTTCTCCTCGTCCATGATGCGCCGCTGCAAGATGGAAAGCTCTAGATAGGTGCGCACCTTGGCCAAGAGCTCAGCGGCATTGCAGGGCTTGGTTACGAAGTCGTTGGCGCCGGCCTCTAGGCCGCGCAGGCGCTCGTCTTCCTTGTCGCCCAGAGCCGAAAGGATGATGACGGGAACGGCGTTCTTCTCGCCGCGCAACCGCTGGACGATCTGAATGCCGTCCATGCCGGGCATGATCACATCCAGGAGGACAAGATCGGGAGCATCCTTTTCGATGCGTTCGAGAGCCTGCAGCCCGTCTTTCGCCTCCAGCAAGGTTACACCGAGATTGCTCAGCAATTGCCGGAAGAAATGCAGCATCCATTCATCGTCGTCTGCGATCAGGATCTTTAGCGAGGGGTCCATGATGGGCGATTAAGGTAGCAAAGATTCCCGCATCATCGGATCACCACAAACGTCGCCTTCTCATCCTGGTAACTTACCCCTGTTTCCACACAAGGAGGAAAACATGAAGACCGTCGCTGAAGTGATCGTAGAATCCCTGGCCGCCGCCGGGGTAAAGCGCATCTACGGCGTAGCCGGCGATTCCCTAAACGGAGTCACCGACAACATCCGCACGCGCAAGAACATGGATTGGATCTCCGTCCGCCATGAGGAGACCGCCGCCTTTGCCGCCGGCGCCGAGGCCCATCTGACTGGAAAGCTCGCCGTGTGCGCTGGCAGTTGCGGGCCGGGCAACCTGCACCTGATCAACGGACTCTACGACTGCCAGAGGAACCGCGTGCCGGTGCTGGCCATCGCCGCCCACATTCCTTCACAAGAGATCGGCAGCGGCTACTTCCAGGAGACCCACCCCGAGCTTCTCTTCAAGGAATGCAGCCACTACTGCGAACTGATCTCCCAGCCATCGCAGGTGCCTCGCGTGGTGGAGATTGCCATCCAGACCGCCTTGGCCCGCAGCGGCGTGGCCGTGATCGTACTGCCCGGTGATGTCGCCTTGCGCGAGGCCGTGAACCAGGAACTCCGCATCCGTTCCTACGGGCACACCCACACCTCCATCCGTCCCGACGACGCCACCCTGGACGAGATGGCAGACCTTCTGAATAGCGCCAAGTCCGTGACCCTGCTTGCTGGATCGGGTTGCCAAGGCGCCCACGATGAGCTGGTCAAGACCGCCGAACGCCTGAAAGCCCCGGTGGTCCATGCCCTGCGCGGCAAGGAGTTCGTGGAGTACGACAACCCCTACGACATCGGCATGACGGGGCTCTTGGGCTTTTCCAGCGGCTACCACGCCATGATGGATTGCGACGTCCTGCTTATGCTAGGCACCGACTTTCCCTACCAGCAGTTCTACCCCAAGAAGGCCAAGATCATCCAGCTCGACAACCGCCCCGAGCAGCTGGGACGCCGCACCCGCATCGACCTCGGCGCCACCGGCGATGTTCACGAGACGCTGCGCGCGCTGCTGCCGCGCCTCACGCCCAAAAATGATGCCTCGCACCATCTACTGCACTCGCTGGAGCATTACAAAAAGGCGCGCAAAGGACTCGACGAACTCGCCGTCCCCACGCCCGGGCAAGCCATCCACCCGCAGTACCTGGCACGCGTGCTCGACGAAGTGGCAGCCGAGGACGCCATCTTCACCGTGGACGTGGGAACTCCGGTAATCTGGGCGGCACGCTATCTCACCATGAACGGCAAGCGCCGCTTGCTTGGCTCCTTCAACCACGGCTCCATGGCCAATGCTTTGCCACAAGCCATCGGTGTGCAGGCCTCCCACCCCAAGCGGCAGGTGATCACGCTCTCGGGCGATGGCGGCCTCTCGATGCTGATGGGAGACCTCCTGACGCTGCGCCAAGATGGCCTTCCAGTGAAGCTTGTGGTCTTCAACAACAGTTCGCTCGGCTTTGTCGAGATGGAGATGAAGGCCACCGGTTTTCTGGACCATGGCACCGAACTCAAGAACCCCGACTTCGCCAAGGTCGCCGAAGGGATCGGCATCCTCGGCATTCGGGTGGAAAAGCCCGAGGACGTCCGCCCCGCCCTAGAAAAGGCCTTGGCCTACGACGGACCGGCGCTGGTGGACGTCGTGGTGGCCCGCCAGGAGCTGGCCATGCCGCCCTCGCTCAAGCTCGACCAGATCGTCGACTTCAACCTCTACCTGATGAAGGCCATCCTGGACGGCCGGGGTGACCGCATCTTAGATCTAGCCCGCACCAACCTGTTCCACTAGCCGTTCGCCATGTCTCGGATCGGGCGCTCCGCACTAGCGTGAGCGCCCTTTTTTCCGGAACTTAAGGCCGTCAGATTCCGTCCAATGCAGCGATCACCTCGTCCACATGCCCTTTCACCGAAACCGGGCTCCAGACGCGCACGATCGTTCCCTTGGCATCCACCAAAAACGTGCTGCGCACGATGCCCATGCTCTCGCGGCCCATGAATTTCTTCAGTTGCCACACCCCCCAGGCCTGGCAAGCCGCGCCGTCGACATCGCTCAGGAGATCGAAGGGCAGGGACTGCTTCTCGCGGAACTTCCGGTGGCTTGCCGCCGAATCCTTGGAAACCCCTAAGACCACAAGACGACTGGTAAGGCGCGCAAAGTTGTCGCGGAAGTCGCAAGCCTCGGTGGTGCAGCCAGGAGTGCTGTCCTTTGGGTAGAAGTACACGATGGCCGGTTTCCCAAGCTTAGAAAGATCGACCAGTACCTCGTCTTGATTGGGAAGCAGGAGTTTTGGAGCCGAACTGGAAATCGCAGGCAATGACATATATGTCCTTTCGTGGTTTCCTCCAATCTACCCGGTTCACCCACCGACAAACCACCGGCATATTTGTTGTATCTTGAGGCCTAATGGAGCGGTCCATTCCAGGCCCGCACCCCACACCCACAAAAGGAGTGGCCGCAGATGAATGGAATGTTCACCGACCGGGTCAAGAAAGTCATGCAGTTGGCGCGCGAGGAATCGGTCCGCCTGGGCAACGACTACGTGGGCACGGAACATCTTTTGCTTGGACTGATTCGCGAGGGTGACGGCGTCGCCATCGCCGTCCTGCGCAACCTACATGTGGATCTGGACGAACTGGCACGCTCCATCGAGAAGAGCATCACCTCTTCGGGCGGCATGATGACCATCGGGCAGATGATTCCTTTCACGCCACGCGCCAAGAAGGTCCTGGAGATCGCCGCCCAGGAAGCCCGCGCCATGTCGCACAAGTACATCGGCACCGAGCACATCCTGCTTGCGCTGATGAAGGACAACGAGTCCGCCGCCGCCACCGCCCTGGCCGCCGTGGGCGTGGACTACGAGTCCAGCCGCGAAGAAATCGAGCGCGTGCTGCACGGTGCCGAGTCCGGCGCTCCTCAGGCCGGCGCCGAAGCCTCCCAAGACCCTGGAGCCTCTGACCCAGCGCTTTCCAAGAAGAAGAGCAAGACGCCCTTTCTGGATCACTTCGGCCGCGATCTCACCGAGCTTGCCAAGAGCGGAAAGCTCGACCCCATCATCGGTCGCGACCAGGAAATCGAGCGCGTCATTCAGATTCTGTCGCGCCGCAAGAAGAACAACCCGCTCTTGATCGGCGAACCGGGCGTGGGCAAGACCGCCGTGGTAGAGGGCCTCGCCCTCAAGATCATTGAGCGCAAGATCCCGGAGCTTCTGGAAAACAAGCGCGTGGTCACGCTGGACATGGCGGCCCTGGTGGCCGGCACCAAGTACCGCGGTCAGTTCGAGGAACGCCTCAAGGCGCTGATGACCGAGCTCCAGAAGAACGACAACGTCATCACCTTCATCGACGAGATCCACACCATCGTCGGTGCCGGCGGATCCGAAGGCAGCTTGGACGCCTCCAACATCTTCAAGCCGGCCCTAGCCCGTGGCGAACTGCAGTGCATCGGCGCCACCACGTTTGACGAATACCGCAAGCACATCGAGAAGGACGGCGCCCTGGAACGCCGTTTCCAGACCATCACGATTGATCCTCCCAGCGCCGAGGAATCGGTAGCCATCCTCAAGGGCCTGCGCGAGCGCTACGAGAAGCATCACAAGGTGATCTACACCGACGAGGCCATCGAAGCCGCCGTGAAGCTTTCGGAACGCTACATGAGCAACCGGCATCTGCCGGACAAGGCGATCGACATCATCGACGAGGCGGGAGCTCGCGTGCGCATCTCGTCCATGACGGTGCCCACAGAGATTCGCGACCTGGAGGCCAAGCTCGCCGAGATGGTGGAGAAGAAGGAGCAGGCCGTCACCGATCAGGACTACGAGGCCGCCGCCCGTCTGCGCGACGAGCAGGACCAGATCGCCAAGGCCCTGAACGACGCCCGCGACGCCTGGAAGGAAGCGCGTGTCTCCGACCGCCTCAAGGTGGACGAGGATGTCATCACCGAGGTCGTCTCCAAGATGACCGGCATCCCCCTCTCCAAGGCCGAAGGCAAGGAGTCGATCAACCTCCTCAACTTGGAAGACGAACTGCGCAAGCGCGTGGTCGGCCAGGAACACGCCCTGGAGGTGGTCTCCAAGGCCATCCGCCGCTCGCGGGCAGGTCTCCATTCCAACAAGCGCCCCATGGGCACCTTCATGTTCCTCGGCCCCACTGGCGTGGGCAAGACGGAACTCGCCAAAGCGCTTGCGGAACTAGTGTTCAAGAGCTCCGATTCGCTCATCCGCATCGACATGAGCGAGTACATGGAGAAGTTCGCTGTGAGCCGCCTGGTCGGCGCTCCTCCAGGATACGTCGGCTACGAGGAAGGCGGACAGCTCACCGAGCGCATCCGCAAGAAGCCCTACGCCGTAGTGCTCTTGGACGAGATCGAAAAGGCCCACCCCGACGTCTTCAATCTGCTCCTGCAGATCCTGGATGAAGGTCACCTCACCGACTCCTTCGGACGCCGGGTGAACTTCCGCAATACCATCATCATCATGACCTCCAACCTCGGCGCCCGCGACATCAAGCGCGGCGGCCTGGGCTTTGCCGCCGGCGGCGAGGACCAGACCTACGAGCGCATGGAGCGCATGGTGCAGGACGAGCTGAAGCGCACCTTCAATCCCGAGTTCGTTAACCGCCTAGATGAAGCGGTGGTCTTCCATCCGCTCACCCACGAGAATCTCACCCAGATCGTCGAGATCCAGATCGCCGACGTGGCGGCCCGCCTGCACGAAAAGCTGGTCACCATCGACACCACTCCGGAGGCCAAGGTGCTCCTGGTGGAGAAGAGCTACGACCCCTCCTTGGGTGCCCGTCCGCTGCGCCGGACCATCCAGCGCATGGTGGAAGACGAGATGGCCGAGGAATTCCTGCGCGGCACCTTCACCGAAGGCGACACCATTCGCATCGAGCGCAATGGGGACAAGCTCGCCTTCATCAAGGTCGAGCCACCCGCCGACTCCTAAAGTAAAGACGCCTTCCGGCTCAGAGCCATTCTAGCCGGAAGGCACCTTCAAAGGTGATCTCCAGACCGCCCGCTTGCCAAGTTGGACGTCCCGGTGAGGTTGCCCCCGGTTCCAGCAGATCGTTCCAGGTGCCATTGCCGCGGACGCTTTCCTGGTGCCAACGAACGCGTCCGCCCCACTGCAGGAAGCGGCTTGAGACAACATTCGAGGAGATTCCGGCCGACCAGCCGTATCCCCAGCCATGCGAAGTCGTGCGGCCTTCCAAGCTGGACACCAGCAGCCAGCCGCGCACCTCCAAGGCGAGCGGTCCCATGCCTTGGATGGAGAGGATTTGGCGAGGAATCAGGAAATCTGGACCAATGCCTAGCCTCCAAACTTGCACCGCAAAGCTCCAATCGCAGGCCGTGTCCTTGGTGACGACAGAATCGACGCGCTGAGCGCTGGCTTGGTTCCACCACACGAGCCACTGCCCCTCCACCGCCAGGCGCAGCGCCTGCTTCCACTGGAGCGCAGCCCCAATGCTCACCACCGGCGCGATCTCGCTGGACTGATACTCCTGCAGGCTCGTCAGAGTATCGCGCGCAATGATGCGCGCGGCATCCTCGCGAAAACGCGAGCGTTGCGAAAAATTGGGGAATTGCGCCCCCAGCCCCCCCTTGAACAGCAGCGTCCAGCGCGGATCGGGACGATGATGCAAAGTGTCCAGACCTCGCTTCGTGGTGTCCCGCACCGAAGGTAGCGAGTCCTTCGGCACCGAAGCGACAGCACTTCGCAAAGAATCGGAAGGCACCACCGCCACCGGAACAGAATCCGCCGGCGAAGAAGAAAACAAAAGGCCCAGCATCAACCAAACATGCATGCCGCAAGTTTAGCTTCCGCCAAGGCCTCTTCCTTGAGCCTATTGCCGAAAACGAAGCGCGATGTCGCGCAAATCAGAGGCCATCTTCGCCAAGTCTCCGGAGGCCACCCCCACTTGGTCAGAGCCGCTAGAGACCTCACGGGCACCACTTGCCAATAGGCCCACGCCCTCCGAGAGCGTTGCCAGTTCCTGAGAGCCCTCGTTCACGCTTCGCACGATTTCCCCGGTGGCCGCCGACTGTTCCTCGATGGCACTGGCAATGCTGTGAGAAAGCCCGGCAATCTCGTCGATCACGGAGCCGATGCCGGAAATGGCCGAGACCGCCTGATCGATCCCAGAACGGATGGAAGAAATCTGTCCGGAGATCTCGCCCGTCGCCTCAGCGGTCTTCTGAGCCAGATCCTTCACTTCGCCGGCCACCACGGCAAATCCGCGCCCGGCTTCGCCTGCCCGTGCCGCCTCGATGGTCGCATTCAACGCCAGGAGCTTGGTCTGTTCGGCAATGGATTGGATCACTTCCACAACCTTCCCGACTTGAGCACTCGCCTCTTCCAGGCGCGTCACGGAACGATCCGCTTCTTTTACAGACGCCACGGCACTGGCCGCATGAGCTGCCGTGGTCTCGGCGCTGCGCGCCACCTCCTTGATGCCAGCCGACATCTCTTCGGCACCCGCCGCCACTTGGCGGAAGCTGCCATCCATCCTCTGGGTGGCATCGGCAATGCTTTGGGCCTGCGAAGCGCTGGAACGGGTGTTACCGGCCAACTGCATGCTTACGCTAGAAAGTTCTTCAGTGGCCCCGGCAAGAGTGTGGGCACTGCTCTGAATACCGGAAATGTCCCGACGCCAGTTACCGAGCATCTTGCCGAAGTTCACGTTCAGGGCATCTTCCGACGATCGTGGATGAACCGACACGGTGAGATCACCATCGGCCAGACACGCAGCCGTATGCGCCGTCTCACCCAGATAACCAATCATATTGGAAAAAGAGGTCTGGAGCTGATCGAACTCATCGCCTCCATCGACTGCATCTAGGTGTTGATCGACCTTGCCCTGAGAAACCATCTCCGCCACCTCGGCCATGCGCTTGAGCCGATGGACAATGTACTGCGTCACCCAAACCGAAGCGCCAATGCCCACCAAGAGTGCCATGCCGGCCATAAAAAACATCCAGCGCACCATGGAAGCGGCTTCGGCCTGAAAATCCGCCTCAGCACTAATCATCTCCTTGCTCATGGAAGTGCGAATGCTGCGAACCGGATCCTTCAAGGCCTTGAGGCGCCCATCCATGCCCTTCTTGATCTGAACCACCTGCTCGTGGGAAAGCGATCCGGCTTCCAGCCCCGGCAAAAGGGTATCATCGAAGGTTTTGACAAAGGCAGCAAAGGACTCGCGGACTTTGGCAGCATCGGCGCGTTCCGTGTCCGTATCAACCAGACTATCCAAAGTGTCGACGCGTCCTTGGCAGAGCGCCTTAACCCCCGGCCACTCCTGCTTTGCCTTGGCCGGATCCACCAGAATGGCTTTGGCGACCACCTGGTCGGCGCGTTCGCCAATGAATGAAATGCGCGCCACCAGTTCAACGTCGCTGGCTCGACGGGCCTCAGCCAAGTTGGCAGCAATCAAGGAACGGGTGCGAACATGGACAAACAACGTCGTCAAGACGACGAGCGCGAGCACCAAGGCAAATCCGCCACCAAGCTTGGCGGCCACGCTTTGCTTAAAGAATCCCATTGTTGCACCTTTCTGCGAGTGGATGGCCCCATTGTGCCATGCCATCCCCCAAAGCGCAAGATCGATTGCATCTTAGGAACGCGGCGGCGGATCGCAGGGGCGGCGCAGCGGGCAGCTTCCGCAACCTTCCAGAAAGGCCTGTTCGCAGGCCCAGACGCGACCGCGCGGACGGCGCAGCAGCATGAACGGAACCCAAGTCGCCGCCGGGTCGCCAGGCGACAGTTCGTGACAAATTCTATCAGACCATTCCTGCTGACGGGCGGGGACGGACTCCTCGGCAACCGAATGATCCAGGTAACGCCAAGCCCGCGCCACCACCGAAGGAGGAACGTGCAGCTCTCCCCGAAGCGCCGGAAGCGGCGCAAAGCCGCCCTCCCCGCGCACGATCCAGCGGGCCAGCCGCCAAGGGCGCAACCGCCAGGGGGAGCTGCGCCCGGCAAAGGGGATATCGCCAGCCATGTCGCGCACGAAGCCGTGCGGCCCCGATCGCTCCATTCGCTCGCGAAGTCCCATGCCGCGCACAAAGTCGGAGCAGGCCATGAGGATGCCCGGAAGCTGTCCCACATGCGGCCAATGGACACTCTCCGACACCGCGGCACCGGCGGCTTGCAGCCGCGCAAACGGAATCCGGCCAGCCTCAGAAAACGCCTCCCCCAGCGCCTCCTCGAGAAGAGCCAGGACCCGCCCTGCCGAGCGCGGTGACAATTCCTGTCCAATCACCGCGAGCACCGCCATGCGCATGTCGAGGTGCCGGCCATCTCGGGGTGCCAACCCCTCCAAGGCCAGGAACCAAGGGTCCGGGGCATCTGAAAGTCGCTCCAGATAGGCCAGGAGCGCTTGCCGCTCCTCGTTCCTCACGGGTGAAAGAGCGCTTCGCCAAGCCGGGCTGGCGTGCCCGGCGCGGGAGGTGCACCGGAGACTTTCGCCCGAGCTCCGGCATCCAAGAGCAGCACCACCGTGGACCCCATCTCGAAGATGCCGACTTCCTGCCCCTTGGAAAGCTGCTGTCCCTTCTCGGGACGCACCTGTACGCCTGCCTCGCGTCCAAAGGAGCGGTCGTGCGAAAGCGTGATGCGCCCCACGTTCATGGCTCCCACCAGGCAGGTGAGGACTTTGCCGGAGCTCATTTCCTCTTCCACCCAGGAGCGCTCGTTGAGACAGAAGAGCTTCGGAATCTTGGCCACTGCCTTCTGATGCACCGGCCACAGATCTCCCGCCACGTGCCCGGAACTCACCAGCTTCCCCGCCACCGGCGCATGAACGCGATGGTAGTTGTACGGGGCTAGGTAGATGGTCACGAAATAGCCGCCCTCATAGGCTTTTCCACGAGCTTCGTCGGCCAGGAAATCAGCAACGGGATAGCTGATCCCTTTGGCCTGGAGCGCCATGCCCGCCTCGATCGGTCCGCTCTGCCCGTAGGTCCCGTCGCAAGGAGCCACCAAAGTTTCTGAGGAAACGGCACGCGCCTCGGGACGAATGGTCCGGGTAAAGAAAGCGTTGAGCGTCGGATAGGCCTCGGGGGGCTTCACCATCTCGGTCCGGTCAATCTGGGGATACAGCCAGAGGAATACGCGGATCGAAAGCTTCGCGAACCAGCGAGGATGCTCCAAGCGGGAAAGGAATCCGAAGAGGTGGGAAAGAAGAACCCTAGGCAGAAATGAGAGGAGTGTCAGCACGATGGAGGGCAAACGTAGCATCTCGGCACTGGCCGCACCTTTGCCAAAGCAGTATGTTGTTGGGAAAGGTTCTCAAAGTCCACATCAACCAAAGGAAACACAAATGGCTCATCAACTTCCCCCTCTCCCCTATGCCGCCGGTGCCTTGGCTCCGGTGATCTCCGAAGAGACCATCTCCTTCCATTACGGCAAGCACCACCAGTCCTACGTGACCAATCTCAACGCTCTGCTGGAGGGCACCGGTCTCGAATCCCTCTCCTTGGACGAGCTGCTGGCAAGCCAGGCCAAGTGGCCGGCAGAGAAGAAGGCCGGCATCTACAACAACGCCGCCCAGATCTGGAACCACACCTTCTACTGGAACAGCCTGACCCCAGGTGGCAGCAAACCCTCAAGCGCACTTTCCGCCGCCATCGACAAGAGCTTTGGCTCTTTCGACGAGTTCAAGAAGAAGTTCCTCGCCGACAGCGCCTCGAATTTCGGCTCCGGCTGGACATGGCTCGTCAAGAAGTCTGACGGCAGCCTGGCCATCGAGAAAACCTCCAACGCCGCCATCGCCGCAACGGGCACGCCGCTTCTGGTGATCGACGTATGGGAACATGCCTATTACATCGACTACCGCAACCTGCGTCCCAAGTACGCCGAGGCCCTCTTCGGGATCTTCGACTTTGCCAAGGCAAGCGAGCGCTTCGCAGCGTAAGCTTCCCCGCAAGCCGCTTAGGAAGCCTCGTCCCTAACTCGGGCGGGGCTTTTTTCATCCCACCACTGGGACACCTCTCCGGTAGGCAAGCGATGAAAGCTTGGCACCCCTTCCAGGCGACGGCGCGACCAAGCAAGCACAGGCACACCAAGAGCCGACAGCGCACCGGCCGCCGGGTTCCAAGGGCCGATCCACCCACCCAGCCGTGGAGCCATCTCCAGCAGTTGCTTGACAGCCGGCAATGCAGGTACAGATGCCGCCACCATATCGGGAGTCCCAGCGTAGACCTTGGTGGCCTGCAGACGTCCTAATGCCTGGGTGAATTCCATCCACGCAGGCAAAGCCTTCGGAGCCAGGACCGGCATCTCTATTCCCAAAGTCCCACCTCGCGACAGGACTTCCGGACGTTTCGCTTCCCAACCGAAGGTCTGAAACAATGCCGCCATCTCTTCGGACTTGGAGCTCCGAGGATTGCCAACTTGTACCGCAAGATTGACCCATCCCTTAGAGCCCTTGCCAATGCGCCACGAGCGCCCCAGCACCCGCAAAAACGCCAACGCCAGCGGATCATCGCCATCGCCCAAATTCCAGCACCAATCAGAGCAGGAAGTATCCAGCCCCTCAGAAGCCCACTGCAGGAAATTCTCATCCCACAGATCTGGCTTTGGCATCGCCAAAACGCTCAGCGTTGGCACCAGCGCCTGCCAATATGGCACCATCGAGTCAAGCGTGAGCATCCTAAGGCCAGGAAAGCGCTCGGCCAAAGTGCGGACCCAAGGCAGCAACTGAAAGCAATGAGGATCATCGCTTGCCAAGAGCAGCAGGCCCGTGCCTTCCCACAGATTGGCGTCCCTAGAAGTTGACACGGAAGCCGGCGCCAAACGACTCAAACGACGACGCAAGAGTTCAGCTAGTGCAGGTCGGGGCAAGAGTCGCAAGGGATTCAGCCACCAATGCCTTGGTTGCAAGAATAAGGGTGGCAGGTTCGGCATTCTCATCGTAGTATGAGGAAGATAAGTTTGTCTTGGCAATACGAATGAAAAACACTCGATCACTTCTTGCATGTGTTCTGGTCGGCTTTTTGGGACTGGGCGCGGGTTTCGCCAGCTCTTCCCATGTCTATTGGCTTGCTGGAGCAGTTTTGGCAATCCTTGCCATAAGTTTGCTCCTGCGACCATGGATGTCAAAAACGCCGCCAATCGCGAGTGATGCGTCAAAAGCCAAAACCGCGCAAGCTTTGATACCTCCGCACACAACTCCCCTTCAGCCCCCCAACGTCCATCCGCAAGAAGAGCTTCCAGCACTTTCCGAAACCCAGATGTTGAAAGTCGCTTCGGCGACCAATGCCGTGGCGCGCTCCCTCCTGCAAAAGCAGGACGAAGAAGACAAGAAGCAGCTGGAAGCCTTGCTGGGACCTGTGGTGGAGTTCATGCAAGCCATCGCCAAGCCCTATTCAGCCTTGGCCTTCCTGCGCGACGAATCGGGCACGCTCCGACTCAATGCCCACGTTTCGCGTTCCCAACATTTGCGTCCCGACGCCGTCATCCGCGAGGGCGAAGGACTTCTAGGGGGATTGCTCTACCGGACATCCCCGTTCATCACCGGCGACGTGACGGCCTTCAGGCGCCAGCCGGAATACTACGACGAAGGCGAGCATATCCTCGCCATGATCGCCCTCCCAGTGTTCCTGGGCGATTCCCACAAGGATGGCGACCTTCCCGAAGCCATGCTGGTCATGGACAGCATGCAGCGCTTTCGCGACGATGTCGCTTCGGCCATGCGCAGCTTTGCTCAAGTCTCTTCGGCTCTGATCACGGCCGAGCGCTCACGCGCCCTGCTTTCTCGTCAGCAGATCGTCCGACAAGTCCTCTACAATGTGCAGGAGCGTCTCGCCAAGCACTTGAAAAGTGATCAGATTCTGCCAATCCTGGTCGAAGAACTCAGCAACATCTTCGAATATCGCCGCTTGGTCTTCTGCACTTGGAATCCGACCCTCAAACGCGGCAGCATTGCCCATGTCGCCGGCGAACACAATGGCATGGAACCCGGAACGACCTTTGATTTCTCCCAGGGAGGCGCTTATGGGCGCATCTTCCGACAGCAGAAGCCCGAATTGGTCCCGGCTGTACGCGATCATGGCAGCATCCTCTACGACAAAGAGACCGATGCCAAGCAATCCTGGTTGCCTTTGGACGTGCTTGCCGTCCCGCTGGTCAACGACGAGCACCGCACCGTAGCCGTCTTGGGAATCGAGACCGATCAAAGCGGCAGCTATCAGAGCGACGATCTCCAATTGCTTTCCGCCATTGCCGGCATCACCTCGATCGCCCTTCAGAAGGCCAGGATGTATGCCGAGATGGAAAAGCTCGCCACCATGGACGGCCTGACGGGGATTCCCAACCATCGCCATTTCCAAGGCCTATTGTCCCAGCAGATCGAAATGGTCAACCGCTACGGTGGAACACTGGGATTTCTGCTGTTTGACATCGACCACTTCAAGGATTTCAACGACACCTACGGCCATGCCATTGGCGACCTAGTGTTGCGCGAAGTGGCCCGCTGCGTCTCGCGTTCCAGCCGGACGACGGACATCGTGGCCCGCTACGGCGGCGAAGAATTCGTCGTGGTCTTGCCGAAATCCGACCTGGAGACTTCGATGCAAAGCGCCGAGCGCGTCCGGGCTGCGATAGAGGCCATGGCGATCCCCCACGAAGGCCAGGAGCAACCCCTCAAGGTGACCGTCTCCATCGGGGTTAGCACCTACCCAGAGCAGGCATCCACCAAGCAGCAGCTCATCGACAACTCCGACAAGGCGATGTATCTGAGCAAGCGCACGGGCCGCAATCGCGTCAGCGTCTACGGCCCCGAAGCCGAAGCCCTGGCTGTCGAGAAGGAAAAGTAGGGCAACAAAAAAGGCCTCCCCGAAAAGGGAGGCCTTAAAGTGTTCGAAATCTTCTTTTAGATGATACGGGCCATGACATCACCCGACTGCACAGGCTTGCCCTGAGCAACCGAGATGGATCCCACCTTGCCGGCCTTAGGGGCCGTCACGTAGGTGTTCATCTTCATGGCTTCGACCGTGAAGAGCTGCTGATCGGCAGCTACCGTATCGCCCACCTTGACATCGACAGAAACCACCACGCCGGAAACCTGGCTTTCCACAGCCACGCCTTCGCCAGAATCGGCGGCAGCAGCAGCGGGAGCCGCAGCGGCAGCGACCGGAGCAGGAGCGGCAGCCGGAGCACTGGCAGAGCCCAACTTGGGAAGCGACGGAACCGCAGCGGCGGCAGGAGCCGCAGGTGCGTCCAGCGTCTCCACAAGCACATCATAGGCCTTGCCGTCGACGGTGATACGAAGCTTCTTGGTCATTGGTTTCCTCTTGTATTGATTCGGTGGGACAGGTAGATCTCGCGGCGTCCCTCCCGGGACCAGATCATCAGCGTCTTGTAGTCGTACTTGGGCGACAAAACTCCGACGATGCGGGCATTGGGACCGCAAACGGTCGCCACAGCCGCAGAAAGAACGGCCATCAACGCGTCGTCAGCGGCCACGGGAGCAGAAGCTGGAGCCGCTGCAACAACCGGGGTTGCTGCTACCGGAGCGGCAGCTGGAGCCGCGACCGGTGCCACGACAGGAGCCGGAGCCGCCACCGGAGCGAGTGCCGGAGCCGCCTCGTCATGGGCACAATCGCATTCGCAGCTACGGCCGGCACCCATGGTGCGCAGCTTGGCAAAGGCGATGACCCCCAAGAACACCGCGATGGCGGTCTCGGGATTGAACCCGAAGGGCGTACTCATAGCGGAATGTTCCCGTGCTTCTTGGCCGGACGCGGATCACGCTTGCCCAGATAGTTACGCAGCGCCAGCGAGATGGTGGCACGCGTCTTGGCCGGGTCGATCACGTCGGCGATCATGGACTGGGCGGCTGCCTGGTACGGAGAAGCAAATTTCTCCTTGTACTCGGCAACCAGCTTTTCGGCCAGCTCCTTGGGATTCTCGGCGGCGGCCAGCTCCTTCTTGTAAAGGACGCGCACGGCACCTTCGGCACCCATCACGGCGATCTCGGCGGTAGGCCAAGCCCACACGATGTCGGCACCCATATCCTTGGAGCACATGGCGAGGTAGGATCCGCCGTAGGCCTTGCGCATGATCAGCGTCAGCTTGGGCACCGTGGCCGAAGCGTAGGCGAAGAGCATCTTGGCGCCGTGGCGGATGATGCCGCCGCGTTCCTGCTGCACACCAGGCATGAAGCCCGGAACGTCCACTAGGTTGACCAACGGAATGTTGAAGCAGTTGCAGAAGCGGATGAAACGGGCACCCTTGTCAGATGCGTCGATATCCAGAGCGCCGGCCAAGTGGTTGGGCTGGTTGGCGATGATACCCACCACCACACCATCGATACGGGCAAAAGCCGTCACGATGTTCTTGGCGAATTCCTGCTGGGACTCGAGGAACTCACCACCATCGACCAGGCGACGGATGACGTCCTTGACGTCAAAGGCTTCCTTGACGGAAGGCGGCAGGAGCTCACTGATGGAAGGATCTTCCGAAAGCGAGATGGGCTTGGAAAGATCGTGCGGCGGGTCCATCATGTTGTTGGACGGCAGGTAGGAAAGGAGCCTCTTGGTGATGGCAAGAGCATCCGCATCGTCTTCAGCAACGAAATGGATGTTGCCCGAGACCGAAGCATGCACATTGGCCGAGCCGATATCGTCCACTGTCACTTCTTGGCCAGTTACAGCCTTGAGGACTGCGGGGCCACAGATGAACATGCTCGCGTTCTTGCGAGTCATGATCAAGAAATCGGTAAGTGCCGGACTATAAGCCGCACCACCGCCACAAGGCCCAAGAATCAGGGCGATCTGCGGCACCACGCCAGAAAGCTGGACATTGCGGAAGAAGACCTGACCGTAGCCGGAAAGCGACTCGACGCCTTCCTGGATACGCGCGCCACCCGAGTCGTTCATGGAAACGACGGGGACGCCGTTCTTGAGAGCAAGCTCAAGGACGTCGCAGATCTTCTGAGCGTGGACGCTACCGAGCGTGCCACCGGACTGCAGGAAGTCCTGGCTGAAGATGGCCACTGGACGGCTATCGACCGAACCGAGTCCAGTGATCACGCCGTCGGAGGCGATCTCTTTCTTTTCCATGCCAAAGTTGTGGCAGTGATGCTTGACGTGAGCGCCCATTTCCATGAAGGAATTGGGCTCGGTCAGGGCCGCAACGCGCTCGCGAGCGGTGTACATGCCCTTGGCGTGGCGCTTTTCAATCTTTTCCGGCGCACCGCTATTGAGAGCCTTCTCGCGACGTTCTTTGAGTTCCGCGAGGAGCTTTGGGTCAATTGCCATTTAGAATCTTCCTCCGAAAATTAGTGATTGCCGCCCGAGCAGAATTCGGTCAAGACGCCACGCGTCGACTTGGGATGCAAGAAACCGATGTCCTTGCCACCCGCGCCCTTGCGGGGCTTTTCGTCGATCAGACGGAAACCGTCTTCCTTGACCTTGGTCAGCGCCGCGCCCGAATCGGGAACAGCCAAAGCGACGTGCTGGATGCCTTCGCCGTTCTTCTCGATGAACTTGGCGATGGCGCTCTCGGGGCTGGTCGGCTCCAGGAGCTCGAAGTGAGACTCGCCCACCTTGAAAAAGGCCGTACGAACCTTCTGGTCGGCGACTTCTTCGATGCCCTCGACCTTGGTTCCTAGGATCTTTTCCCAGACCGGAATGGCTTCCTCCAGGGACTTAACGGCAATTCCCAGGTGATCAATCTTGGTAACCATGTTGCTCACTCCTTTCAGTGACATTGGAAAAAATAGTCAAAGGATATTTCTGTCCGGAATAAAACCGCTCAGAGTCCGAGCCCCGCGCGGATATCAGCTTGCACCGCATCGATGTCCTTGGTGCCATCGACCTTGAGAAGCAAGCCCTTCTTCTCATAGTAGGCAATGAGAGGCTCCGTCTTGGAGTAATACTCGTCCAGACGGACGCGCAAGGCTTCTTCGTTGTCGTCGTCGCGCTTGTTGCCAGCGGCAGCCATCTCGGCAGCGCGCTTCTTGACGCGATCATACACCACTTCGCGGGGAATGTCGAGATAGACCACCCGATCCAAGTTCCAGTTTTCCGCCAGGAATTCTCCCTGAGAAATGGTCCTAGGGAAGCCGTCCAAAATCAGTCCGTAATTCCAATCGTGTTCGTTCAGGCGAGCCGTAAGCAGCCCAAAGACGATCTCGTCGGGAACCAAAAGTCCCTCGGCCATGATGCGACCGACCTTGGCACCGAGCTTGGTGTGGTGTTGGCGATTCCAGCGCAGCAAGTCACCGGTGGAGATGTGCTCCAGGTCAAAGGCCTTGCACAAAAGCGCAGCTTGGGTTCCCTTGCCGGAGCCCTGGGCCCCCAACAGGATCAGCTTGGGATTCTTGCGACTCATCGATTCCTCCACCTCGGCACGGCCTCGGGCAACGTGTCCGACGGCATGGCCGCTTTCAGGAAGCCGTTAAAAGTAGGAAAGATCCCAGGGATCCTAAAGCCACATCCACCTCTTCTCGCTGCCCATTTTTTTTACGGTGGTGTCAAATTTTCTCTTCAGTCACTTCATTTTCGCACCGATATCCTGATTAGGGCCACCTAGGCACTAACGCCGCGGCTGGTCGGAAAGGAGGGCAAAGCATGGACGTAAGCAATAACGTACCGGCTGCAACAAACGCAGCGACTACGGCTACGACAAACGCTGTGCAAGCCCGAAAAGCGCCCATCACGGCGCAAGACGACAGAAAATCGCAATCAGAGCCACTGAAGGATGGCGACCAATTCGAGCTCTCGGCTCAAGGTCGACAGATGTCCTCTTTGTATGCCAACAAACGCATCCAGGAAAATCCGTCCACCGGTGATAACGGCTCGAATAGCAATGCCACGGCCAGCCAAGACGCTAAGGCCTCATCGGAATTGGAGCAAATCCGCCAGAAGCTGCTTGCAGAAATGCAAAAAGATGAAGACGACAAGGAGGTCCGCCCTGCAGAATCGGAATACGAAAAGGCGCGGATGGCGAAATTGGACCATATCAAGCTGCTCATCGACGAAGGGAAACTTCATGTCGACAACTTCATGGTCGACCGCATCGCTGTGGAATTAGCTAGATACATGCAGTGAATTGGCTCGAAGGCATGTCCGAACCGGTTGCCGGCGTGGATGAAGCCGGCCGAGGCCCCCTTGCAGGACCAGTTACGGCAGCCGCCGTCGTTCTTGACCCAAATTTCCACATTGATGGCATTGGCGACTCCAAAGCGCTTTCCGAAAAACGACGGGAAGCGCTTTTCGCTCCAATACAGGAGCATGCTCTGGCGTGGGCCATCGGATGGGCCAGTGCTGAGGAAATTGACCAGATCAACATCCTCCAAGCGTCCCTCCTGGCCATGCGCCGCGCCTTGGAACAAATTCCAGGGACGTTTCAGTCGGTCGCCGTCGATGGCAACCGACTGATCCCCAAACTGACAACTCCGCAGCGCACTATTGTCAAAGGGGACGCCAAGGTGAAGGCGATCGGCGCAGCGTCCATCTTAGCCAAGGTGGCCCGTGACCGCTACATGCTGGAACTGCACCAAAAGTTCCCGCAGTACAACTTCGCCAAGCACAAGGGATACCCGACGGCCGAGCACATGATCGCGCTTCGCAAGTTTGGCCCCTGCCCCGAGCACCGGCGGAGCTTTGGCCCCGTAGCTCAGCTGCTTTTACTTTAGCGCCCGCACCACCGCAGCCGCCAACAGTCCCCGCTCGACCATACCGTCAAACTCCTCGCGCACGATGCCTTTGCGATCGACGACATAGGAACGCGGAATGCCGTCGAAATGCAGCGAGTCAAAAAGCGGCAACGCCCCGCCAACAATGGGATAGGTAATCCCCCAAGAGCGGATGGTCTGCGGCAAGATGGCCGCATCCTCATCTACCGAAAGGCCGATGATCTCGAAAGAATCCTTGGCGAACTGCTGACGAAGGGCAACCAGTTCGGCCGCCTCCATGTGACAAGGCCCGCACCAGGACGCCCAGAAGACCACCATGTGCGGACGCCCAGCGAAGTCTTGGCTGCGCACCGTCTTTCCCTGGACGTTGTTCAAGGCCCATACCGGTTCCGGCTTTCCCGAAAGCCCAGGTCCCGATGCCGGTGCCTCACGCCGGCACCCTCCGAGGGCCGCCAGCACGAGGATCGAAAATGCGATCAGGAAGCGAGAGTGCCGCGCGTGACGCCCAGTTGGGAAACGAGCTTCAATTCCTTCCACAGTTCCACTCCTTCCACGCGTCCTTCCAAGAGGTCGCGATAGCGATGTACTAGCATACCAAGATGTCGAGGCGGCTCGTCCAAGAGATCGATGCGGAAGTTCCGGAATCCGGCCGCCAGCATCTGCTTGGAGAACTCGGCCCCCGTCTGGGCTCGCGCATTGAATACGGTGTTGCGGCAACCGGCATCGGCCTTGACCAGATGCGAGGCTCCGGAATGGTCCCGCAAGTAGACCTGATGATGCTCACAGGGGCGCCCGCAGTCTCGGAAATCCTTGCCCTTGGACAAAAAGGCGCAAAAGACGCAATGCTCCATGTGGAACATGGGGATGTGCTGATGCAGCGCCACTTCAAACCAATGAGCCGGCGCCTGCTTGCCGAGCGCAAGGAGCTGCCCGATGTTGAGATCGGTGGAGGCGGTTACCGTCTCCAGCTTACAACGATCAAGAATCCAGGCGGCCGAGAGGCTGTTGGCGATGTTGAAGCTGAAGTCGCCCGCCAAGCGATGGCCTTGGAAGAAGCGCGCCTGGTCGTGATTGCGCACCAACCAGCCGTCCGGCGTTGCCGCGGCACAGAGCTTCAGGATCCAGTCCTCGCCTTCCTTGTGGATGCGCGGAGGCACCAGGAAAAGTTCTTTGTCGGAAGCGCCAGCAAAGTGCTGCACCGCCTCCGGGAAGCGCTTGGGATCTTCCAGTTCGCAGTAGATGCGGTCCACCGGGAGCTTCGCGGCCTCATCGAGCTGCGCCAGATTGCGCACCAGGAGCGACAACCGAGGCGTCAGCGGAACCGGCCGTTCGGGAAGGGCCGGCAGAGGCTGCGATACGTCGCGAACGGTCCACACACGAGGCACACTACGAGCGATGCTCAAGGCCTCGGCAGCCTCGCGACGCACCCGGTTCAGTTCTCCCAGTGGCAGATAGAGGCCGTCGGGAAGATGGCATTCTAAACGGGCAAGTGAAAGGTGGGTATCGCCCAGGCGCGAAAGCTGCTCAAAGAGGAAATCCTGGGTAAAGGCGCGCTTTTGTGCCTTTTCTAGGAGCAAGGTGGACGAAGCCTCGCCGCGCAGCCCGCGGGCATCTTCCAGCACCAGCTTGAGCGGCGCCCCTTCGCGACCGTTGACAAATCCTGTCACAGCCTCGCGACGGCAAGGGTCGTTCTCCCAGGACTGGCGCAGGCGCTTTTCCAGGGCCGGATCCGAGGTCTTCCAGACGCGCTGGCCCGGTTTCAGGGCATCAAAGCGAATCTTGCCGCGCTCAAAGGAAAGCCACGTCTCGCGGCCGCGATGGTCTACTTCCCAGACGCGCCCGCCTTCTTCGCGGGCCTCTGGATCGCCAGCGTCAAAGACCACGCCGTCGCCCGGCCGGACGGGATGTTCGAGCCGGCAGAGGACACCCCCTTGGACAATCGAGGCCACGGTTCCCAAAAGCTGTCCGCGCTTCTTGGGATGGGCCGCCAGCACCAGCTTGCGGTTGTCGATGCCTTCAAGCCATCCGGTGTGGAAGCCGCGCGAGAAGGCCATGTCCATCTGGTAGCGGTCGTCCGTAGCCACCTCGCGAGAGCCATGGCCTTCGGCGATGCGATCTAGACTGCGACGGTAAACGTCGGTAATGGCCGCCACGTACTCCGGGGTCTTGAGGCGCCCTTCGATCTTGAGCGAGGAAACACCAAGCTCCACCAAGGCCGGAAGCAACGGGAGGCCCATCAAATCCTGCGGAGAAAGCAGGTAATAGCGGCCATCCAGGTCCACGTCGACATCGTCGCAAAGGAGCGCATAGGGCATACGGCAAGCCTGAGCGCAAACGCCGCGATTGGCCGAACGTCCACCCAAGGCTTCACTCGTGAGGCACTGCCCCGAGTAGGCCACGCACAGGGCGCCGTGCACGAAGACTTCGAGCGGCACCGCCGTGGCCTTGCGAATTTTGCCAATTTCTGTCAGAGAGCACTCGCGCGAGAGCACCGCGAGCGAGCAGCCGAGATCTTTGGCGGCCTCCACACCGGCGGCGCTAGTGAGGGTCATCTGGGTGCTGCCGTGGATGGGGAGATCTGGCGAGATGGAGCGGATCAGGCGGCAGAGGCCGACGTCCTGGACGATCACGGCGTCGACGCCAGCGCGAGCGGCCATGGTGACCCACTCCCCCGCCTCGGCAAGCTCCGGCTCGAAGACCAGCGTATTCATGGCGAGATAGCCGCGGACGCCCCGCTCGTGGAGCCAAGCCATGAGCTTGGGAAGATCCTCCGAGGAGAAGTTGTCAGCGCGAATGCGGGCGTTGTGCCGCTCCAGGCCGAAGTAGATGGCATCGGCCCCGTTGGCCACAGCCGCGCGCGCGCAGTCCCAGCTTCCCGCCGGGGCCAGTAATTCCGGCAGGTTTCTCGTCCGTTTGTCGTTCACCGGGCCAAAGATACCAGCTTGGTCTCCGAAATCCCTCTATTCCTTCGTTTCAGCGCCGTTGATTGTCGGCCCAGAAGCCAAAGCCGAAAAACGCCACGGCGATCAGGAAGAGCAGGATGAGCGGTTTCTGGTCCTGCAGCACGTAGGTCGAAAAACGCTGCGCCACGAAGGTGAGAGTCGGATACCCCACAGTGAAGAGCAGCACGAAGACCAGCGTGCGCAACAGGAAGTTCCAACGGTGCAGGACCTTGCGCAGAGCGACGTTCACGGGATCGGAGACGACCACCGCGAAAGCCGTAGCCATGGCAAAGGAGATTTCCCGCACATGCCCTTGCGCCAGTCGCCCTGCCACATCGATTCCCAGCACACTCGTCCAGTCCATGAACGGAATCAGTAGAAAAATCAGCACTTCTCAAGCGAGACAAGTGCATCAAAGTACAATATATGTATTTTATATATACCGAAAGGGGTACCAATGATAGACCTTACTCAAGACATTTGCCCAATCTCAGATTTCCGCGCCAACGCCATGTCCATGATATCCAGAGCTCGTGAGAGTCGACATCCCATTGTCCTCACACAACACGGAAAGTCGGCAGCCGTGGTGCTGGGTGTAGAAGACTATCAGGAAATGTTGGAGACCATCGAATACCTGAAAGCTAACGACGAGGCAGAGCAGAGCATCAATTCTGGCAAAGGCCTGAGTCACTCCGAAGCCAAGAAAGCCATCCTGGCTCGGATCGCATGAAAGTCGTATGGTCCCCGGAATGCGTGCGAGCCATTGGCGACCATGTCGCATTCATCTCCAAAGACAGCTCTAAAAACGCAACGAAATGGGCCAATGACCTATTTGTGCGCGTCGAGGGAATATTGGAATTTCCGCTACTGGGACGCATTAGCAAACATCAAGGAGCTCGTGACATCCGGGAAATCGTGATCGACTCCCACTTTATTTTGACATATCGTATCAAAAAGACAGAGATCCGCATCCTCGCTTTTTTCCACACAGCGCAAGACCGTTAGCCCTCTCCTAAGTCCTTGCCAGAGGAGAGGGCTCCGTGATCAGGCGACGAGCTTGGCCGCATCTCCCTCGAGGACCTTCCAGGGAAGGCCCCACGTACCGATCTCGTCCATGAAGGGATCCGGATTCATCTCTTCCATGTTGACGACGCCCGCCTGCTTCCAGGTGCCGCGCAGCATCATGGCGCCGCCCAGCATGGCAGGAACGCCCGTCGTATAAGCGATGGCCTGGCCACCGACTTCCTGGTAGCACTTGGCGTGGTCGCAGACGTTGTACACGAAGGCCGTCTTGGGCTTTCCGTCCTTGGTGCCCGTCACTTGGCAACCAATGCAGGTGTAGCCGGAATAGTTCTCGCCGAGGCTGTCAGGCGGCGGCAACAGCGCCTTGAGGAATTCCAGGGGGATGACATCCATGCCCTGAAACTTCACCGGATCGATGCGGGTCATGCCCACGTTCTTGAGCACGGTGAGGTGCTTGATATACTCGTCGCCAAAGGTCATCCAGAAGCGGGCCCGGCGGATCTCGGGGAAGTGCTTCACGAGCGACTCGAGCTCTTCGTGAAAGAGCACATAGGAGCCGCGCACGGCCACCTCGGGGTAGGCGATGTCGGCCTTGAGCGAGAGCGGGGCGATTTCCTTCCACTCCCCCTTCTCGTAGTAGCGACCGTTCTGGGTGATCTCCCGGATGTTGATCTCGGGATTGAAGTTGGTCGCGAAGGCCTTGCCGTGGTCGCCGTTGTTGCAGTCGACGATGTCCAGCGTGTCCATGGTGTCGAAGTGGTGCTTCTTGAGCCAGGCGGTGTAGACGTTGGTCTGCCCCGGATCGAAGCCCGAGCCCAGAAGCGCCATGATGCCGGCCTTCTGGAAGCGCTCCTGGTAGGCCCACTGCCAGGAATACTCGAAGTGCGCCACGTCCTTGGGCTCGTAGTTGGCGGTATCCAGGTAGTCGACGCCGGTCTCCAGACAGGCATCCATGATAGAGAGATCCTGATAGGGAAGCGCGATGTTCATCACCAGCTTCGGCTTGAAGTCGCGAATGAGAGCCGCGACCTCAGATGCCTCATCGGCATCCACCTTAGCCGTGTGGACCGGGATGTTGGAGATCTCCGAGGCGATCTTGTCGGCCTTGGACTTGGTGCGGGTGGCGATCAGGAGCTCGGAATAGTCGGCCGAGTTCTGGGCGCACTTCTTAGCGACAACGTTGGCGACGCCACCGGCGCCGATGATGAGGACCTTGGACATGAAAACCTCCGTTTTGCTTGGGAGGGTGGTTTGGCTCTCCCTCATAGACCCCAGCAGGAGCCACAGTGGAATGACCGGTTGGACGGCGCCGAGGCTGTTTCCAGCCATGCCGTCCATCAAAGGCGGCAAAAAGATGCATTCACGGCGTTGCATCGGCATTGCACGCGGCAATTTCTTGCGCCCCGCACCTGGGAAGCATCGGAAAGGGTACCTTTGGATCATGTCCGGGATTCCTTCCATCGCCGTTCTCTGCTCGGGAAACGGCAGCAATCTTCAAATCCTGCTCGACCGCGCCGCAAGCGGAGACCTCGGCGCCCACATCGCTTGGGTAGCCGGCAACAACAGTCGCGCCTATGCCCTAGAGCGCGCTCGCCATGCCGGAATACCGGCCTTTCACGTGAGCACCAAGACCGAAGGCTCCGAGGCGGGCGTGGCGAAACGTCTGACAGAACTTGTCAAGGAGCACCAGGTGGAGACCTTGGTGTTGGCCGGCTACATGCGCACCTTGCCGCGCGAACTGCTTTCGCTACTCCCAAACCGAGTGGTCAACATCCACCCCTCGCTCCTGCCGGCCTTCGGCGGCCAAGGCATGTACGGCCACCACGTACATGAGACCGTGATCGCCCGCGGAGTCCAGTGGAGCGGCGTCACGGTGCATCTGGTGTCGGAAGCCTACGACGAGGGGCCCATCCTCTGGCAGCGCCCCGTGGCGGTACTCTCTGGCGACACGGCAGAAACGCTGGCAGCACGGGTCTTGAAAGTGGAGCACGACACGCTGTGGCGCGTAATCTGCGCCCTTTCAGAAGGCCGCTTACACCTTGAAACGGGCAAAGTCCGCATCGAAGGAGGCTGGCAATGACCCCGATATCGTTCCAATGTCTGCCCATAGAGCACGCTGGAGAGCCCGGCCTTAGGTTGCTCGGTTCGGCGCGCAGCACCGATGCCGATGCCCTAAGCGAACGCCTGGAAGCCGCCTCCAAGGATGCCAAGGCGATCTTCTACCTGGACCTTTCCCAGACCCGCCTGCTTGATTCAGCGGCCCTGGGGGCAATCGTCTACCTGCACAACCGGCTGCGGGCGGGAAAGCGCAAGCTGGTGGTCCTGGATCCTTCGCCCACCTGCCTGCACATTTTACAGATCACCGCGCTCAATCGGGTGCTGGAAATCTCAAGTCCCGCGCAGGCCTGAAAAAAGCCACCATCCAAAATGGATGATGGCTGTGATTCAGAGGGATTGATTTAGGAAGGTTAGCGGAATTCTCCCTTACGCACGAATTGGATCCAGTTGTCCGAAGCGGTTACGGTGGGCGTTGACGTGAGAGGCGTCGAGGTGTTCGCATCCCCGTTGAACTTGATGACCGATGCTGAATTCACGGCGGAGTTGTTGAAGGTGTTGGCAATGTCCTGGAAGACGTTCTTGGCCGCCTGGCTCTGGTTTGAGATGCTCCAGCCGGAATTTTGTACGGTCACCTTTCCGGTGCCATCCACTTCCAGTGAACCGATGAAGCTAGGAACGGCACTTCCGACGGTCGTCGGGGAAAACTGGATGTCAGCGGTGGTGTGAAGTTGCACGAAGCCGTAGAACGAGCCGCTAAACGTGACACGCCCTCCGACTTGATGCGCATCCACGATTTGCATACTGCCGCTGCTGCCCGAGTAGAGGGTCAACCCCGACGATCCCACATTGTCGAACTCGAAGAACACCTTTACTCCAGAGGGGATGGTTATGTCTGTGGGCACATTTCCCATGGTTCCACTTGTGACATGGATGATCATGTAGCTGCCGCCGTAGAGCTTTCCTTGGCTCTTCACGAAGTTGTAGAGATTTGCAAGCTGAGTGCCCGTAGGAGCGTATCCGCCAAGATCGGGAAATATTGTCGGCGAAGAGGTATGCGCCAGCGCCCACAGTGTCGTCCAATTCGCGTACGTCTGGACATCGAGAGGAAGACTGCTCCAACTGATCGTGGAAACCGCATTCGAAGCTGCTGTCGGATCAAGGTTCTGCTGGTTCGCGGTGAAACCAAGGCTCGTCTCGGTCATCGTCGGTGTCGGCGTCGAGAGCCAGCTCCAAGTGGGCGCGGGAAAGCTCGCGAAAGGCTTGTAGATGGGGTTGGCATACATGGAGGAGAAACATGCACCCGGAGTCTGTACGGAAACCCATGTCCAACCATTCCATTTGTAAGAAGTAGTGCCACATACAGAACTTGAACTCACATAGGGATTTGTGCCACTTGGATACGTATACGTGATAGTGGGGGTGGCATATGCATAAGCACAAGACGTATAGGGATAGGCGCACCCGTTGAGGTTCCATTTGTAGGACTGCCCAAAGTCGCTCTTGATCATCCCGCTCAGGTAGAGGTTTCCCCCGCCCGTGAAGGTGATCTGCGCCGACCCATAGCTCTCGATGGGATTCACGCTCCCGCTCAGATAGCTGTCCCCGTTCAACGAGATCGTCTTGGTCCTGGAGTTGTCCCCGACAATCCCGCGTCCGAAGGAGCTCTGCCCATTGACGTTCATGGTGGCGCCGTTTCCCTGGTCAGTCCGCAACACCGCGTTGCGAAACGCCACGTTTTTGAGGTTCAGGGTTCCTCCCGCAAGCGTGAAGTCGGCGTCGAAGAACGTACTGCCGGTCACGGTCAAATTTCCGGCATCAATTCTGTTCGTGTTTGAGGCCGCGGCAGTTTTCACGAAGAGGTTTCCGTTGATCTGACTTATGGGAGAAGTCACCCCATTAAAACGGAAACCCGCATTGAATACCGCCCAACTGCTTCCCCCGGACCCGATGTTCAAGGTATAGGCATTGCCATTGACGGAACTTCCGGCGTAGCTGAAGAAAGCGTCGTTCACGAGGAGACTGTCCCGGACGGTGAGCCCTCCAGAAAAGCCGTTCGTGGGAAACGCCGCCCCCTGCAGGAGCATCGCGCCGTTGACCGTGAGTTGCCCCCCGAAGCTGGTGATTCCACCACGCACCGAGAGATTCCCGTTCATGGTGAGGTTGCTGCTGTTGCTTCCAAGCGTCCCATTGATGATGGCCCCACTTGGAAGCGTAACATTCGCATTCAACTGCAGGCTGCCGTTGGTGCGCAGGATCTGCCAGGAACCGGGAGTCGTGGTTGGCGTCTGAATCGTTGTGGTACCCGTGCCACCCGAATAGAGGCCGCCGTCGACGTTGGTGGACGTGTTGATGTCGTTGAGGCCCGCCTGCGCCTGCAGGGCGTTGTTCGTCCCGGCCGTCGGGACGTTGTTGGAAAGGCCGACGCCGTGGATGCAGTAGGTCGCCTGAACCTTGAACTCATCGCCCCCACGCCCCTTGCCGTGACCCTCGAGGAGGATGTCGACGCTATCCGCACCCGGGACGCCGACACCCAAGATCTTCACCGCCGCGGAGGACTGGTCATTTCCCGTACCCAAAAGAGTCCACGTCTTATCCCCCAGCCCGATAGTCCCTGAGGGGGAAGAAGGTAATTGCAACCAGCTCTTGCTCGGATCTTGCCGAAATGCATTCAGAAGCGCAATAGTTGCATTCGGGTTCGCCTGCATGGCGGCCACCGAGAAGTTCAGGGCGCCCACGGCGGTCATGCGCTCCGAGCGCATGTCCACGAGACTCCCGGAGTTCCTGGCAAAACGGTCCGCGAGCGTGATCCCCACCACCCCAAGCAGGGTGAAGAGCACGATGGCGCCCAGCACCACGAAGAGCGCCACGCCGCGTTCGCGGCCGCGCGCAGAAAAGTCAGTCGTTGCCATTGTTCACCACCTGGACGAAGCGGTCGAAACTCGCCGGGAGCTTGTGCGTGTCGAGCGCGTGCAGGCGCAGCTCCAAGGCGTTGACGGTTCCCATGCGGGCGGGCGTGGCGGCCATGTCGGCCGAGTGCAGCCACTGCTGGACGTGCCCCTTGTCCAGCCGCGTAACGGAAAGATTGGTGAGCGTGAACGAACGGCTAGTCCCACCGCCAAGCATCGTGGCCTGCACACCGAGATAAAAGGACTGATTCCTCTGCGCAGAGGTAAGCACCGGAGAAAGATCAAAGCTCACGTTCCGGGAGTTGCTCGCGGAAGGGCGGAAGGTGAAGATGGCCGGCTGGCTGACAGATCCCATAGGGACGCCCACGGCGGAATAGAAGCCGCACTTGATCAGGGCCACCGGATCCAGGCCCGTCGTGGGATCCAGGAACGAGGGAGCAACGATCTCGGCGCGGAACCCGATCCTGTAGGTCGCCGTGTCGCTCAAGTGGTCCTCGCCGCTTGCGGCGACAAAGGGAAGGGCGTTGTTCAAGAGGAAGCTGTACGTCCCCACCCCGGCGTCCGGAAGTTTGAACGTAACCATCCGGTCCGTTCCCACGTCGACGATGTTCCCCCAGTCTCCCCCGGCTGTCGGGCAGGTCCACGAGCCGGTGAGGAGCACGGAAGGCATGAGGCTTCCCAGCGCCACCTGCGGCGGGCCGCCGAGGTTCACGGGACTGAGCAGGGGGACCTTGTCCCGGAACATGCCAAAGCCCAAACTAAAGCTGTCGACGTTCGCGAGGAAGAGCGTGTAACCCGTCGCATCCGCCGCGCTGACCGTTCCGGCGGCGGCTGGATTCGTAAGCAAGCGGCGCGAAAGTGTCTGGAGCGCGGCGTCCCAGCGGTAGTCGACCTCGTAGAGGGGAAGCGTCGCACAGGTCCCGGCACCGCCCATCGGATTGTAGAAGCGCACCCCGAGCACCGTGGCCGCAGCTTGACTGTCGACCGCGATGTAGGCACCATTCGCGAAGCCCTTGTTGACGCACGGGGTCGCCGTGAAGCTTCCCGAGGAGATGGTTCCCAAGGCCCGGAAACCGGCGTTCTTGACCTCCTCCTCCATGATCCGCAGGGCCTCCCGAGAATCCGACTGCAACCGGATCCGATCCCGTGTCCCGGTGTAGTTGGACCGCTCCCCGACGATCATTTCCAGGGCGATGACGGCCACGATGCCAGTGATGACCATGGCGACCAGGAGCTCGACGAGCGTCATGCCGCGCCGCCTCATTTGAGGACCCCTTTGAGGACGGATTGCCGCACCTGATTACCAACAGTCCATTGTGCAGTCAGTGTAATAAGACTTCCCGCAGTATTTCCTGAAACAGTCATCGGCGAAGTACTCCATAACACTGTATAGTTCGTTCCTTCAAGAGTTCGTGTGGTATTTCCTGTAGTTCCCACAACTCCATGAGGCAGGAATGCAAGACTGTCAAGCACCGTCTGAGCAACGGCAGTCCCCTGCTCAAGGCGGGAACTTGTCGTCAAAGCCTTGCGGGATCCTACTACGAAAGCGGTGAGTCCCGGCAACACGATCGCCAAGATGATCACCGCGATCAGAACTTCGATGATGGTATAGCCAGAACGTCGTCTCACAGTGCCTCCCAAGTCCCGCCCATGTAGCGGTAGCGCTTCAGGGCGAGGTTATTGGAACGATTGTACACGATCGCGTAGGCGCGCGCATCGGAGCGCTCGCTGTAGAAGAAAACGGCTCCCGTCTCCATGTTCCCGATCGCCCCCCCACAGGCCTTGACGCCATCGGACCACGTCTCCTTGGTCCCAGCAGCCCCGTTGAGACACGCCTCGGAGGATCCCGCAAGCCCGTCCGCAAAGCCGTCGACAACGGACGTTCCCAGGCCCGAGAAGTCCGGAAACTGCACCGGATTGGGAGGCAGGACGCCCACAGGAAGCCCCTTGCGCACCGAGACTCCGCTCTGACCGGAACGACGAACCGTAGCAGTCGCAGAATCTGAAACACTCCAAGCAAGGCGCGTGCGCCCATCCACAGACACATCTTGAAAACTAACGAGATAGGGAGAACTCGTGCGAATAGCAGCAAGTTTTGCCCATTGGAGGTCTTGGAAAAGCGTCTGAGCATCGCCGTCCAACTGGCTCTCGCCGGTGGTGCGCAGGAAGCTTGGCACGGCGAGCGCCGACAGGATCCCTATGATGACCACCACCACCATGAGCTCCAGGAGCGTGAAGCCCCGCCGCAAACGCCGCAAACAACGTCTTTTCGCTGGGATAGCCATTCTTGGAATCTACTTCCAAACCCACTGCCCGGTATCCGGAATCGCCGCACATTCCATACATCTCTTGCCAATGTGGAAGACGCCGCGCACACGAGGGTACCTTTGCACCATGGATCGAATTTCTGTGGTGGGAGGAGGGCTTGCTGGCACATCCGCAGCCCTGACGCTGGCAAAGTTTGGGCATGAGGTGGAGCTCCGAGAGATGCGCCCGGAAAAGACCACTCCGGCCCATACCGGAGGAAGGCTTGCCCAACTGGTCTGTTCCAACAGCTTCAAGGGCCTCTCCGTCACCGGAGCCCACGGGCTTCTCAAGGAGGAGCTGCGCCTCTGGGGATGCGATTTGATCGAAGCGGCCTTTGAAGCGCGCGTACCGGCCGGAGAATCGCTGGCTATCGATCGGGAGCGCTTCTCACAAGCCGTAGAGGAACGCATCGAAGCGAGTCCCCTGATCCATCTCGTGCGCGAAGAAGTGACGGAGATTGATCCGGAGCAATGGACCCTAGTGGCCGCCGGACCGCTCGCGTCTCCAGCCTTGGTGGAGCAACTGCTGACCCTGGTCGGTGGAACGCGCCTCTCCTTCTTCGACGCCATCGCACCAGTCGTGAATGTGGAGAGTTTGGATGAGGAACACTGCTGGAGAGCCAATCGCTGGGACAAGGGCGACACGACGGATTTCATCAACTGCCCATTGGACAAGCCCACCTACGATGCTTTCGTGGCGGGACTCGTCAAAGCCGACGCCGTAGACCCGAGACCTTTCGAGAACCAGGAGCTCTTCGAAGGATGCCTGCCTATTGAAGAAATGGCCCGGCGCGGCCCCGAGACGCTGCGCCATGGACCGCTGCGCCCAGTAGGCCTCGACGACCCGCGCACCGGACGCTGGCCGCATGCCGTCCTGCAACTGCGCGCCGAGAACCGCGAGGGAACGCTCTTCAACCTGGTGGGCTGCCAGACGCGCCTGAAATGGGGCGAACAGAAGCGGCTCTTTTCCCTGATCCCAGCCCTGGCGCATGCTGAATTCGCTCGGCTCGGCGCCATGCACCGCAACACCTTCTTGGACTCCCCCGCCGTCCTTGCCGAAGATTTTTCCCTCCGCTGCGCCCCCAAGGTCTTCCTGGCCGGGCAGATCACCGGCGCCGAAGGCTACACGGAAGCCGTAGCTACGGGCTTCTACGCCGCCGTCGGACTTCACCAGAAATTGTCGGGAGAGAGCCTCCCGATGCCGGAATCCTGCATGCTGGCAAGCTTGGTGCGGCACCTGACAACGCCACGACCACCGGATGCGCCGCTGTTCCAGCCCATGAACGCAAACTTTGGACTGCTCCCCAAACCCTCCGAAACCACGGGCCGCAAGCCGGACAAGACGCGCAAGAAGGAACTGCAAGCTCAAGCGGCCCTGGACTCGGCCCAGGCCTGGGGGCGCAAAGTCCTTCCCTGGGGAATCCCATTGGAAGAAAAAGACGCTCGAATCTGCTAGATTCGGTAGTTTTACAAAGTGGTCCTCGCTTTCGTCCTAGCCCTGCTGGCAGCTCCCGCTCCCGACAGCCTACCCCCGACCTGGGACGGAAAAGGAGTTTTCCCATTGCACTCGTCCGTGCGACAGGACGATTCGGCATCCGCGACGGCAGTCGTCAAGGATTCGTCCCGGCATCAAGTTCCTCCTATCCGGGAAAGTTATCCCCACCGCATCCTCTCCTTGGCATTCAAGCCTTTTGATTGGGTGGTTCACCCCTTGTTCCAAGCCGTGGCACGGCCTTTGAAGCCCGTGATCCTCTATGCCGATTCCTGCGAAGTGATCGAGCGGACCAACACCCTGATCCACGCAGGAGATCGGAAGGGAGAGCGGATGATCTACCCGGTGGCCACCATCACCGGCAAAAGCGACTCGCGCACGGGAATTCGCTATCGCGACACGTGGCAAGAACGAATCAACACGGATGCAGCCATCCGTTGGGCTCCTGACCAGGAATGGGGCTTATGGCTCTCTTCGCAGATCATGGACCTTCCCTTTGAGGGAACCAGCATGTCCTTCAAATACAACATTTTCCATACCCCCAGCGTCAGCGTATGGATTCCTGGGCAAGCCTCGCTGCAAAATTCTAACGCGCTCCCGACCGGAATGGTTTCCGAAACCCGCAAGACCATTGAAGTGTCGATGGGAACCCAGGCGGGCCACTGGAGCCACAGCATCTCCCTGGAAGGCTCCCTCCATGCAGACACTCTCCCGGACAGGATATCCGACAGCGTCAACACCAATGCCTCCTGGTTCAATCGGGGCGACCGGGGAACCGCAAGCAAAACCACGGCCATAACCATCGGCACCAGCACTGGGTACAGCAGCGTCGATCACAGCGGAGTCCCGACCAAGGGATTGCGGTTCAATCTGAGCCTAAGCCAGGCGCTCACCAGCAGCGGCGCCGACATGGCGACCGTCTCGGCCGGAGGAGTCCACTATCTGCTGCTGGGCCGCGAGCGCTATGTCTATCGACGCAGCGACCTCGACCCTTACCTCAATCTGAATCCCAAGTTCATCGTGGACGCCATCGACCCCACGACCATGTGGCAACGCCTGACGGAACGTCGCATCCTGGCCGTCTACTGGAAGGCCACCCAAGCCTGGGAAAACGGCGCCGGCCAAGCTCCCTGGTTCTTCTTTCCGACCATGGGAGGAGACGCCCCAGCCCGCGCTTACGATACCCGCATCAACGGGAAGAGCACCTGGGGAGGAGGCATCGAATATCGATGGCCCATCTGGAAATACGTCGACGGCTCCTTATTCGCGGAACTTGCCCACAGCGGCGATGTCCCCTGGCAATTTTCACAAAGCCACCTAGCTCCCGGATGGGGCCTCGGCATCCGCGTGAGGAACCAGGACAATTTCTTCTTTCGACTACAGCTTGCCGTGGGAAACCTAGGACCCAAGTACATCATCACCACCGAACCGGAGTTCTAATGCGACTGAGATCCCTCATCCTGCTCATGACAATTTCTGCCGCCCTCGCATTTTCCAAGGACGGAACGTCCTGGAACGGGAACATCAGCAAGGAATCCAGCCTCGGCCTGGTGCTGGACGTGGCAGAATACGACCAAGCTGGCTTTGCCCTGATGGAGCAAGGCGGAGAGGCCCTCGAACAGCTGTTCCCGGAAGTCCCTTGGGAAGTGCTCGACAGCTCCATGCCGAACCTGAGCGCTCCCGGACGGCTAGACTCCCTGACCTCCCTGGCCGATACGGCAACCGATGCCGCACTGAAAGCCAAGACACTCGGTGGCGAACTGGGAAAGACCCATGTCCTGGTGGTGCGCCGAGGCGGCAAAAAGGCTCAACGCGACTCGGCAGCACAGTTCGACGACAGCATTGGGTTCACCCTGTGGGACGCCTCCAATGGCCAACTTCTCCTGAAGCAGGAGTTTCACACCAAGGGCAACAAGGGAGAGCTCTCGGCCGAAAGCCAGTGGGCCAAGGACGCCTGGAAGCGCTTCGGGGACGCCGTCAAGGCGCGACGCTAGCGCCGTCTCCAAGGGCCGCGCCACCAGCGCGGCTCGGCGGCGGCAATCTGCATACCGTTGCGCAAAACCCGCACGCATAGCCCTCCTTGACGCGAGGTGATCCAGGGAGCACTCCCGATGCCGCGCAAGCGCTCCAGGAACTCAGGAGACGGATGGCCGTAGCGGTTGAAGGCGCCCACCGAAAGAAGCGCTAACCCCGGTCGCACCGCACCCAGCCACTCTGGGGCGCTCGAGGTACGACTGCCGTGGTGCCCAACCTTGAGCAGGTCCGCCGACAGATGAGTCCCGTCCTGCAATTGATGCTTCTCGCTCCAGAACTCAGCATCCCCGGCCAGGAGCATGGACGAACGTCCGTACTCGGTGCGCAGCACCACGCTTGCGCCGTTGGTGGAGGGCGCCTCGGCGCGTCCGGGGGCCAGCACCACAGTGCGAGCCCCGTCGCCATAAGACAATTTCTGGCCAGCACCCAGCTCGCGCACCGGGATTCCTTTTGCCGCGAGGCGAGAAAGCGTCTTGGTCCAGTGCGCCGGGGTGTCGGGATAGCGCGCCACCGAAACGAAGATCCTCCCGATCGGAAGCGCCCCGATCAGGGTGTCGAGGCCACCGGCATGATCCATGTCGGGATGCGTCACCACCACAGCGTCGAGGGCGCGGATGCCGAGAGTCCTGAGCGCCGGCAACACCACGCGCGCACCGGCATCGCTCATCTCACTGCGCGGGCCGCAGTCGACAAGCCACGCCCTTCCCGAAGGAAATCGCAGGACCGCCGCATCCCCCTGCCCCACGTCGAGGAACCACGCCTCCAGTGCGGGTTGATGCGGCCAAAACCAGAAAGTTCCTGCCGCTGCGATCCAGAGGATGCCGCTCCAAAGCGCCAAGCGCCGCCACGGCGTTCCCCACAGCGCCAAGGCAAAGGGAAGCGCAAGCCCCAACGCCAGCGCCCCCGGAGACGGCCGCGCCAGATCCAGCGTCCCGTGGAAGCGCTCGGCGCTCCAGAGAACGGTCTTGAGGCAAACCCACGCGAGGCCGTCGGCGGCCTTGGCAAAGCCCCAGAAAAAAGGCAGCGGAAGACCGACTCCTGAAAGCAGCAGCGTGAGAAGCGAAGCCAGGAATCCGGCCTCGAAGAAGAGCGCCGTAGCCAGTCCGACAGGGATGCCAATCCAAGGGACAGCCTGAAAATGCCAGGCAAGCAAGGGGGCCGTGGTGAGGGATGCCCCGAGCGAAGCAAGCAGAGGTCGTGCGAACCAAGCGGCAAGCCGCCCTTCGCGCAGGCGATGCGGCAGCATCCACTCAAGATGAGGAGCAACCCAGAGGAGCCCCGCCACCGCCGCGAAGGAAAGCTGCACGCCGGGATGAAAAGGACTGTTCGGGTCCAGACACAAGAGACACGCCCCCGAGAGGAACCAGGCATTGGAGGAGTGCGGGCGCCGACCGGCAGCCATGGCCGCGGCCAGGACCGAATAGGCGATGGAAGCGCGCAACACCGGTGCTGGCCACTCCAAGAGCCATGTGTAAAGCCAAACGGCAAGGCAGGAGAGGATCCAGGCAAGCGAACTCGGCGTACGCAGAAGCCGCAGCGCCGCGAATACAGCGCCGCCCAGGAGCAGCATGTGCGACCCTGAGACGGCAAGCAGGTGAAAGAGCCCGGTGGCCCGGAAGGCATCGGAAACCTCGGGAGGCAGGAAGGAGGTCTCTCCCAGGGCCGTGGAGCTCCAGAGCGCCGCCGCCGGAGGGGAGAGACGGCGCGCCAGCGTCCTGTGGACAAAATCTGTCATCAAGCGACGGCGCGAGGGTCGCACCGCGGCGCGATGGACCACCATCGGCTCCCCCCCGGCGGCGCGCAGCATGCCGCCGAGATTCGCCTCGGCCATCCAACGGCCAGCATCGAAGCCGCCGGGATTGGAGGCCGGCGCCGGAGGCCGATACGTCCCGCGCAGCCACAGCGTATCGCCCGGCCGCGCGTCGAGATCGGAAGGCGAAAGCCGCAAGCGCTCGCCGCGCAGGGCGGCCGGACCGGCCAACACCGTGCCCTCCAGATGGCGACCGCTTTCTTCCACCCGCACGGCCCAACGACAGGTTACAGGAGCTCGCTCCGGTGTCGCGCACCAGAGAATCTGGAAGCTTGCGACCTGCAGCGCAAGCCCCACCAGGATCGCCAGACGAGAACCGATGCCGCGAGCCGCCCCCAGGGCTGCCACCAACAAGGCCACGGCCCCCCAGTGCCAGCGTCCCGGCAAAGCCAGCCACGACCATCCGGCAAGCACGCCGGCAAACAGCCACAACCCTCGCAAGGGGGCGCACAGCTCGCGCAAGGATGGCCGGCAGGGTAAAGCCATGCGCGCAACGTAGCAAGGAAATTTACGGCGTCAATCTGCCCTGATGTAAAAGCGGCAAACCGATCAGGAAGGTGGAGCCACGATTGCGGCGTCCGTCGATCAGGATGCGCCCGCCGTGCAGGTCCAGGAAGTAGCGCGCAATGGTAAGTCCCAGGCCGTGGCCCTTCTCACCGCCGTGCTCGCCGCGTTGGAACTTCGCAAAAACGAGGTCGCGCTTTTCCGGGGAGATTCCCGGTCCGTCGTCGGTGATGGCGATAGTGACTGCGTCAGAGCCAAGCTCAAACTCGACGCTGATGGTGCCGCCAGCAGGGCTGAACTTGATGGCGTTCCCGAGGATATTGCAGAAGGCACGCGAGATCTTGTCGAGATCCGCCGGGACACGGGGAAGGGCGCTCTCCACAATCTCGATTGCGACATTTTTTGCCTGTGCCAGCCCCAGGAGCGCCGAGACGGCATCGCGCGCCATGGCCACTAGGTCCACCGGCTGCAGGTCCAGATCTAGCTTGCCAGCTCGCACCTGGGCGCTGGCGAGCACATCTTCAGCCATGCGGATGAGCTGGACGCAGTTGCGATGAATGGTGCCAATCTGCTCGACCTGGCGGTCTTCCAAATCTCCCAGGACGCGGTTCATCAAAAGCTCTGAGTAGACCACGATAGCAGAAAGCGGCGCGCGCAGGTCGTGGACCGCCATCTGAAAGAACTCTTCCTGCCGCTCCATGCGCGCCTCGGCCTCCCGCAGGGCAGCCTCCAGGCGCGCGATCTTTTCCTCGGGATCTTCCTCAGTCATCCTCGTCCCCCTCGGAAGTCCCCTCGCCGCGGTATTCCCGCAGTTTGTTGCGCAGCGTGCGGATGGAGATTCCCAGCCGTTCGGCAGCGCGAGTGCGATTGCCGGCGCACTCAGAAAGTGTCGCCTCAATGGCCAAGCGCTCGATCTGATCGAGAGTCTGTCCAACGTAGGGAGACGAACCGCCGGCGACAGCAGGCGGCAAGGACGGGCGCAGCACGGGATGCTCCGCCTCTTTGACAGGAACGACGAACGAAGCAGCAGTGGCATCCGCAGAGTGGATGCGCCGCGAAAGCGCCGGCGTCTCCACGGGGCCGAGATTTTCCGGCGGCACCAAACCGCGCTTGGTGAGCACCACGGCGCGCTGGACGGTGTTTTCCAATTCGCGAATGTTACCTGGCCAGTCATGAGCCAGCAGGCGATCCATGGCAGCCTGAGAAAGGCTGTCTACGGCGAAGCCGTTCTCACGATTGTAGCGATCAATAAAATGCCCGACCAGTCCGGGGATATCGTCGCGCCGATCGCGCAGCGGCGGGACGTGGAAGGGAATGACGTTGAGGCGGTAGAAGAGATCTTCGCGGAAGTTCCCGGCCGCCACATCTTCATGCAGATCGCGGTTGGTGGTGCAGATCAGCCGCACGTCCACCGGGATCTCCTCCTCGGAGCCGATCTTCTGGATCTCCCGCTCCTGCAGCACCCGCAAAAGCTTAGCCTGGAGGGAAAGCGGCATCTCAGTGATCTCGTCGAGCAGCAGGGTGCCGCCGTCGGCCAGCTCGAACTTGCCGCGCTGGCTGCGAATGGCCCCGGTGAAAGCGCCCTTCTCGTGGCCGAAGAGTTCGCTTTCGAAGAGCGCTTCGGGAAGCGCCGCGCAGTTGACCTTCACGAAGGGCTTGTCGCGTCGATTGCTCTGGTCGTGGATGGCGCGCGCCACCAGCTCCTTGCCGGTGCCCGACTCGCCCTGGACAAGAACTGTCGTGCGGGTGGGAGCCACCTCCTCGATCAAGCGTTGGACGTTCTTCAGGATCTCCGAGCCACCGACGATGCGGTAGCGCTCTCCCAGCTCGCTGCGCAGCCGGTGGTTCTCCTTGCGCAGTCCGGCGGCCTCCAGAGCCCTAGCCACGGTGATTTCCAGGACATCCACCTCAAAGGGCTTTTCCAGAAAATCCCAGGCCCCCAGGCGCATGGCGTCGACGGCAACAGAAACTGTCCCGTGGGCGGTCATGATGACGAAGGGCACCTCGGCATTGATCTCGCGGACCTTGCGCAGGAACTCCACGCCGGTCATCTGCGGCATCTTGAAGTCCGACAGAATGAGGTCCGGGTCGTGCTTCTGGAGCAGGTCCAGGCCTTCCTGTCCGTTGCGTCCCAACACGACATCGTGCCCCTGGCGCCGCAGGCTCTCGCCGGCCATTTCGCGCATCAGGAGTTCATCGTCGACAATCAGGATTCTTGCCATGGGTCCATCTGAGGGATGCGGATCTCGAAACGGGTGCCTTCGCTTGGCCGGCTGGATGCCGTGATGGCTCCGCCGTGGAACTCGACGATCTTGCGGACGATCGCGAGTCCCAGCCCCGTCCCGTTTTCCTTGGTGGTGAAGAAAGGATCAAAGATACGCGCTAAATTCTCGTCCGAGATGCCACCGCCGCTGTCGGCGACCGAAAGAAACAGCTCCCGCGCCTCCCGACGAGAGGCCACTTCAAGGCGTCCTCCTGCGGGCATGGCCTGCAGCGCATTGCGGCAGAGGTTCACGACCACCTGGCGAATCTTCTCGGAGTCAAAGCGCACCTTGGGATCACCTTCGTGGCGGCAGGAAATTTCCACAGCTCCGCCGCAGAGCTCCGGCGCCTCCATGCGCAGCCATTCGTCCAGCTCCGAAAGCCAGCCGGGAAGGTCGATTTCGCGCGGCGACAGATCCAGTCGCTTGGTGTAGGCAAGCAGATTGGTGACGGTGCGATTGAGCGAGGAGACGCCCTGCCGGATAAGCTCCACCAAGTGATGCTTGGGATCGTCCTCGGGAATGTCGCGCGCCAAAAGCCCTGCAAAGCCGCCGATCCCGCCGAGGGGATTGCGGATCTCGTGGGCCACCGTGGCCGCCATCTCGCCCAGAGCCGCCAAGGTCCGGCTCTGCACCAGTTCGCGCTCCATCGACTTCATGGCCGTGAGGTCCGAAAAAGTGGCCACGGCACCGAGCTTGGCTCCCGAGACGTCGCACACCTGGGCCGTAGAGACGCCCAGCGGAACATCTTCGGCACCATCGCGCTTCCAGCGCAACTCCAAATGCCCCGGGTTCTCGCCGTCTTCCAGGCAATGCCGCAAAGGCAGAAGAAGCGCAGAATCAGCGAAGGCCTCCCCCAACTGCCGCATGATCATGCGACGCGGGTCGAGCCCCAGAATGGCCCCAGCACGGGCATTGAACATCACCACCCGCTCGTTCACATCCACCATCACCACGCCGTCGTGGAGACTTTCCAAGAGGCAGGCAAGGCGGTTGCGCATCAGGCTCTGTTCGGCCAAGGCCACCGAAAGCTCAGCATTGCGCTGATCGAGCTCGCGGTTGATGCGCTCCACTTGGCGGCCCATGTCGGCGTAGGCCTTTTCCAGACGCTCCACGTTGTCCTGGAACCACGAGAGAAGTCCTGCCACCTGCGGAGGCACGTCCTTGGGAATCGCCTCCATCTCAGCTTCCCCAGGACCGGTAGAGCGCAATGCGGTCCTGCACGTTTTCGCCACCCTGGGTCAGGCTCCGCAGATATTGAGTGGCCAAGTTCTCAAGTTCCAGCTCAACCGGGCGCAGGCGCTCGAAGGCCGCACGGATGCGCTCCAGTTCCTGCTCAACGCCAACATCGCCCTGATTTTCCTCGCGCTTGCGCACCATCCAAAGTTCGCACAAGGGGCGCATCGCCTCGCGCAGGCTCGAAAGATTCTCCATGCGCGTCTTCTTGGTTTCCAACAGGCGCAAGAATTCCGCATGCACGAAATTGACATGCAGACGCGCCAGAAAATCGGCTTCGTCGCGAGCCATGGACTCGACGACATCGGCTTCCTGCCGCAGTTGCGAACGCAATGAATCCAGTTCATCCCGGGTCACAATTTCATAGTACCACAACAAACCACCCGAACAGACAAATTTCCGGAAATTCGCACCGATTTAGCGGCAGCGATAGCGGCGCGCGGCCCCCGGCAAACTGGCAACCAAGGCCAGCGGCAGCGCCATGGCAAGCCCCACGACCAAGAGCATTCCGGTCCCGGGAACGAATCGGGGGGTTAGCGGCAGCAGCGCAAAGAAGAGCGAGAAGCCAAGAGCGGAGAGCACCGCCACCTGCGCCGCCGCCCGCACCGTCTGGGCTCCGGCAGACAAGCGCACCGAAAGCAGCGTCGCGCAGAGGGTTCCGCTAACGAGCAGGCCGAGGCTTCCCAGGAGCGGATCAGCCGAAAGCGCCGAAGAGATGGCAAGCAAAGTCATGCCGGGAAGCAGCCCGCAAAGCCATACGGCAAGGGCCTTGCCGATGAGGAGGACGGTCGCCGGGGTGGCCGTGGCCAGCAGCGTGTCGAGTCCCGAACGTTCCCGTTCACCCGCCACGAGGTCGGCGGCCAGAGAGGCGCAGATGCTGGTGGGAAGCAGGAAGAAAGCCGGAGCTAGGCTCGCGTGCGTGGCCACCTGAAGAGCCAGAAAAAGCGCCGAGAGCAGCAGGAAGGGCGCGAAGAGGCGCGGCTCGCGGAGGATCTGGCGAAGCTCCCAGCGCAGGATGGCCGCAAGCGAACCCCACGCCGAGGACGGCAACTCGCCAGGCTGCGGCAAGACCTCCGGCATCGCCACGGCATCGAATTGCAGGGGCGGACGCGCCAAGGCCTCGCGGTAGCTCTCGAAGAGGCTCCGGCCGTCGGGACCGAAGGCGGATACCGGAAGCCCCGCCTCCACCAGACGGCGCAGCAGCTGCGCGGGCGGAAGCGGTGAAGCAAAGCGCAAGGCTCCCCCGCCCTCGTCGGTCACGACGGTTTCTGTCCCGGCAAGGGCGCGCAGGCATGCCTCATGGGCCTCGGAAAATTCCTCGCAACGGCAAGCAAGGCTTGCCGGAAAATCCCGCGCAAGCGTTTCCGCACCGCCCATCCAGCGCAAGCGTCCTTCAGAAAGGACCCCGATGCGGTCGGCCCGCTCCATGGCTTCTGACAAATCGTGACTGGTCCAGAGCAGGGAGTTTCCCTCGCGCCGCCAGGCTTCCAGGCGTTCCCACAAGTCGCTGCGGGAAGCGGGATCCAGATTGGCGCTAGGCTCGTCCAGGAGCAGCAGGTGCGGAAAGTGGACCAGGCTGCGGGCGATCTGGAGGCGCTGCCGCTGCCCGAGGCTCAAGGTCTTCCACTGGACATCGGGAACGTCCCAGGCCATCAAGAGCTCGCGAGCACGGAGACGCGCCTCGCGTCCTCCTTGCAAACGCGCGTGGAATTCCAGGTAGTCCAAGGATCCGGCTTGGCGCGGCACTCCCGGATGCTCCAGCACCGCCCCGACCGGCAAGGCATCCACACGTACCGCCCCCTTATGCGGGACCAGCCCTAGGATAGCCCGCAGCAGCGTCGTCTTGCCGGCAGCATTGGGGCCCAGCAAGCAGAGGCGCTCGCCCTGGGCCAGCTCCAGCGATACATCCGAAAGGACGACATGCTCCCCGTAAGCGACCTCCAGACAGCTCACCGCTAGCGCCATGCTCACTTCCGGGAAGGGGCAGGAGGCGGGAGCGCCTTGCCCAACTGGGTCGTGTCCTTGGCCGCGCCCGGCTTCGGTTCGCCGTAGTAGACCCCACGCGAGGCGCCATCGACGCGCACCCGACGGATCTTGCCGTCCTTGAAAGCCATACGAATGAGCTCACCGCGTGCCTCGTTGCGCCCTTTGAGACGCCCGTTTTCCACATGGTGGTAGATGCTCTTGGCCGCCTCCTTGGTCGTGCCGCGTGCCCGCGCCGAGGCGATCTTGCGGCCATCGAAGGTGAAGGCCACGGAATCGCCCTCCAGCTCGTCGCGCCGCGCCGTATCGCTCGTCTTCCAGGAGGAGCCCTTGGCCTTGGGCCAGACAGATATTGTCTTCATGGCGCCGTTTTCCAACTCGGCTACCAAAGTGTCTCCGGAAAGCGTCCCGCACTGGAAGACTCCTGCTGAGTCGGACTCGCCCCGGAAGCGCCCGGTGGTGTGGTGATAAGCTCGCACCTGGCGCAGTCCCTTGCCTTTGCCGGCCTCGAAGGCAAAGTGCAGCGAGTCGCCTTCCAGCTCGTTGCGCCGCCCCGTGTCGGCACCGTTCCAGGAAAGGCTACGAGCCCCCTTCCAGACCAGCACGTCTTCCAGCGCATCGTCCTTCACCAAGGCGTGCAGGGTGTCGCCATAGAGCCGTCCGTTCTGGACCTGCCCCTTGGCGTCGGGGTCTCCCTGGAACTCGCCCTCGGCCTTTCGGTACACCGAGATCTCGCGAATCTTCCGAGTCTTGAGATCCACCAAGAGAAGCATCTCCCCGCCGCGCAGTCGGCGCTCTCCCATGAGGGCCGTAGGGGATCCCGACAGAAACAGTCGCCGCGATTGTTCTTCCAGACGCGCCTTGGAAGCCGTAGCGGTCATCCCCCCTTTGCGCAGGCGCACGTTGTCGAAGGCCTGCGCCACCCGTTCGCGCTCCTGCCAAAGCAGCCGCAGGGCGCGCACCTCCAAGGTGTCCTTGGCGTCTTGCTGGCGGAAGACGGGATCGCCGACAGCCTCGACCAGACGCTCGGGACGACTGTACCGCACCTGCGCCGCCGTCAGCGTGACCTTGCCCGAGGAGTCCACCAGCCGCGCCGCGCCCATGGCCCAGGCCGATCCGGTGGTGCGCTCATAGCGCCCCATGTCAGAATGGATGGTCCCGGAAGGGCTCTCCACCTTGAAATTGCCAGAAAATGTCACGACGTCCTGGGCCCGATCCCACAGCGCGCGGTCGGCTCGCAGCCGCACGTCGCCGCGATGGAAGCGCACGTTGCCGACAAGATCCACCGTGGCTCCACGCCCCGTCACGGTGAAGTGGTCGGCCCCTTCCAGAATGAGCGGCTCGCCGCGGTCTGCCGAAGGGTGGGCCAGGAAGAGCATCGCCAAGAGGGCGAGGATCATTGCATCAACCCTTGGAGCGGGGAAAGGCTCCGGAAGCTGCCGGTGATGCCCGAAAGGATCTCCCAGCGGTTGAGGTACGAATCGGAGCGGAAGCCGGTGCCGTGGAGGACGTCGCCCATCTCGGTACGCACCGTCACGCGCGAAGCGGTGGTGATGCGGTCAGCATCCTTATCAAAAAGAAGACTGTCGGCCTGCAGCCGCATGCCGCCTTGGTTGGTCCCCACCACATGCCCCCGAGCCCGGAAGTAGCGCAGGTTGCGGTCCATGTTGCCCGAGTCAGCAAGAATGCGCGCGGCCACCTTGCCCGTCTTGTCGTAGGCCACCAGTTCCACCGGCCGCGCCGCCACCCTCTGGCTGTGCACTTCCTGCACCAGGCTCCGGGTGTGCAGGCGCCAGGTGAGCTTGTCGCCGGTCCAGAAATCCACCACCGTGGCCTCGCGGAATTCCGCCTGGGCACGACGTTCCTTAGAAGCGGTCTGGACGCGGCGGGCGCGTATAGCTTGGGGGGCCGGATCGGAACATCCGGAAAGGACAGCCAAGCAGGCGACCATCGCGAAACGGGCAATCTGAGAAACGGACATGGGCACGAAGGCAAAGGTAGAACCCGTGAATGCCACCGACGCGATCCTAGAGGCGGATCGAAATCTCCGGCGTTCGCGGCCAGGGGACTTATTTTTTTGACTTCGCTGTACCACTCATTCGTTGCAAAGGGATTTTCGATGGCCAAGTCCACAACCAAGAAGACGCCCGCCAAGGCCGCGGCCAAGAAGGCCTCCGCCCCCAAGGGCGAGAGGGTCGATCTTTACGTCAACGGCGTGAAGGCTCCCAAGAAGGTCTGCCTCGCCTATTCGGGCGGTCTTGATACGTCCATCATGATCACCTGGCTCAAGGAGACCTACGGCTGCGAGGTCGTGGCCTTCGCCGCCGACATCGGCCAGGGCGCCGTCGAGACCGAGCCGCTCATCAAGAAGGCCAAGGCCACCGGCGCGGTGAAGTGCATCGTCAAGGACCTGCGCAAGGAGTTCATCGAAGAGTATGTGTGGCCCACCCTGAAGGCCGGCGCCCGCTACGAGGGCTGCTACCTCCTGGGCACTTCCTTCGCCCGCCCGCTCATCGCCAAGCACCAGGTGCTGGTCTCGCACGCCGAGGGCTGCGACGCCGTGGCCCACGGCGCCACCGGCAAGGGCAACGACCAGGTCCGCTTCGAGCTGGCCTACACCGCCATGGACCCGAAGCTCCAGATCGTGGCGCCCTGGAAGGACCCCAACTGGAACATCACCTCCCGCGAGGAGGCCATCGACTACGCCGAGAGCCACAAGATCCCCGTCGTGGCCACCAAGAAGAAGATCTACTCCGAGGACGCCAATCTCTGGCATCTCTCCCACGAGGGCGGCAAGCTCGAGTTCCCCGAGGTGGAGCACGGTTACGAGATGCTGCGCTGGACCAACACTCCCGAGAAGGCCCCTTCCAAGGCCGAGTACGTGACCATCGGCTTCGAGAAGGGCATCCCCGTCTCGCTCGACGGCAAGAAGTTCGGCGCGGTGGAGCTTCTCTCGGCCCTGAACGAGATCGGCGCCAAGCACGGCGTGGGCCTTCTGGACATGGTGGAAGACCGCCTCGTCGGTCTCAAGAGCCGCGGCGTCTACGAGACTCCGGGCGGCACCCTGCTCTACACCGCCCACGGCTACCTCGAGCAGCTGGTGCTCGACCGCGACACCCAGCGCGAGAAGCGCCAGGTGGCCGACGTCTACGCTGACTTGGTCTACGACGGTCGCTGGTTCACTCCGCTGCGCCAGGCCCTGGACGCCTTCGTGGACGAGACCCAGAAGGTCGTGACAGGATCTGTCAAACTGAAGCTCTACAAGGGAAACTCCACGCTAGCTGGCATGGAGAGCCCCTTCAGCATCTACGACGCGGACCTCGGCGGCTTCACCGACGTCGACTTCTACGACCAGAAGGACGCCACCGGCTTCATCAAGTGCTTCGGCCTGCCCCTCAAGGTGCGCAACCTGAAGCTCGGGAAGAAGTCCCCCGTCAAGTTCTGACATTTTCTGTAAATTCTGATTCTGGCCTCCCGCAGCGCGCGGGGGGCTTTTTTATTGCCGCCCGCGGTCCCGAATAGCAACAGCAAAGGTTGGCCCTCATCCCGCCCTATCGCCCCCTTTGCCAAATTTTGTCACCGGGGCGACCAAGCCTCCTCGCCGCCATCGCATCCTTTTGCCGGGACGCAGAATTTTGCGTCCCTACGAAATGGCGGCTGCGGGGTCTTGGCCCTCTCGGGTCACGGTCGGGGGGGTACCAAAACGAAAGCGCCCCGATCTCGCTTGGAGACCAGGGCGCTTGACGACTTGCGGGAATGGCCCAAGGCTCAGGGGAGCACGACGGGAACGGCTAGCCCATTCTTGGCCCGTGCGAAATAGAGGCCGGATCTGCTGGAAAGCTTCGCGACCTGAGCATCCAGCCGCTCGCCTTCGGCGAGCGTCACATGACCGATGTGAGCACCCGACGCGCTGTAGATCTCGTAGGCACCCGCGACAGCGGCGCCTGTCTTCATGGCTTCCACGGAGGTCGACGGCGTCGAATTCCCGGTGAACACGATGGTCGAGATGCTCTGCGCATCGAGGGTGGTGGAGAAGCTGCCGTTGCTCACGCTCACCGTGCCATCATCCGTCAGGCTTTTCGTGCCCGAAGTGGTGATCTTATTTCCCGAGGTGGATTTCAGCCCGGAAATCGCGTAGCTCACGGTCTTGGCGGACGAGCCCCTGTTCACAGACACCACCACCACGCTGTCGTTCTTCTTGAAGGCCGCAGTGTAGACGTCGGTCTGCACGTTGCGGGTCGCACCCACGCGGACGGCTCCGGGCCGTACATACTTGGAATACTGTCCCATGATGTACCCCACCTTGCTGACCGTGCCGGTGAGGGATCCACCCTGACTGTTGGTGGTGATATACAGGGGGCCGTAGCTGCGCTTGAGGTACCACCAGTTGTAAGCGCTCATGTTGGACAAAGCCAGGGCGCGGTGGATCTCGTAGGCAACATCCAAGCAAAGCGGCCAGGTGTTGGAGGTCGCATCGTTGACCCCGGCGGTGTAGACCTCCGTCATCCAGAAATGATGGCCGTTTCCTTTTTGCTTGAAGAGGGTGTAGTCGAAGGTGGCATCAGACGAAGTCTTACTGGTGCCGTAGAAATGGGTGCCCAGAATGTCGAGGCTCGCCAGTGCCGCAGAGTCGTTCAGGATGGGATCGTAGTAGTTCTTGTTGAAGCTAAACGATTCCGCCGAGATCACCTTGTTGCCGTTCGTACGCAGCTTGGCGCCCCAATTTTTGGCGAAGTTGTACATCTCGGTCGGCGTCCCGCATCCCCAATCGCTACACCAATCCGGTTCATTCTGGAACCCCAACGCGTACAATGGAGCGTTATTGTCCTTCATGTATTTGGCGAAAGCGTTCAGGTGGTCAACGTACCCTTGATACTTCGAGGGATCGATCTTGTAGGACGAGCCAGAAGCGACGCGCAGGTTCGTGGGAGGGGTCCAAGCCGTCGCGAATACCTTGTGGCCGCGGGAAACCACATCCTTGGCGTCGACCAGGTCGTTGGACCAGGCGCTTTGGTTCTCGTTGATCCGGATTCGCATGATCGTCAGGCCGATTTGGCCGGAACCGTTCCCGTAGAGGAGGTTCCGCTCGGCCGTGGTCAGGTTGTAACCGGTCCACCCCTTGTCCTGCATGCCTCCAAAACCATCGATGGTCTGGTAGGTGGTATTCAGGTCGACAGTGACATCAGCCGACATCGCTTGGCCAGCGGTGACCAGAAGGCCGAGAAATGCAAAGCGGAGATTGGTTTGCAAGACATTCCGAACGGTTTTCATCTTGGCAAGCATGGTATATGGCCTTTCCGCAAAATTGCAGCTCTCATTGAACTTATGCACCACCATGCCAGCTTCCTGCACGTTGAGGCTGCCATGCATTGGCAAAACGACAAAACAAAGAGCTTCGCTTTCATTGACTACTTGTTGAATTAGCCACAATAACCTGCTCGAAGCGGTTCAGCCAGGGGCATCGCAGCACCGAATTGCACCCGGATCGCATCATCACATCAAGATTCGTTGATATATTGTCTTCATGTCTCGAATCGCCCAACTCAAGGAACTCCTGGCCACCCGCATCGCCGTCCTCGACGGCGGCATGGGCACCATGCTGCAACGACAGAATCTGACAGCAGCTGACTTCGGCGGCGAGGCCTACGAGGGATGCAATGAGCATCTGCTGCTGAGCCGCCCCGAGGCGGTGGCAAGCGTCCACCGCGCCTACTACGAGGCCGGCGCCGACATCGTGGAAACCTGCACCTTCGGCTCCACTCCGCTGGTGCTCGACGAGTATGGGCTCGGAAGCAAGGCCTACGAGATCAGCAAGCTCGGCGCCGAGACCGCCCGTCGCGAGGCCGAGGCCGCCGCCGACAAGGACGGTCGGACAAGATTTGTCGCCGGCTCCATGGGGCCGACCACCAAGTCGCTTTCGCTCACCGGCGGGGCCACCTTCCGGGAACTTGCCGAGTCGTTCCGGGTGCAGGCCGCGGGCCTCTGGGACGGCGGTGCCGATTACCTGCTGTTAGAAACCCAGATCGACACCCTCAACACCAAGGCGGGCCTCGTCGGCATCGAACTGGCCGCCCGCGAACGCGGCATCACGATTCCCATCGCCCTCTCGGGCACCATCGAGATGCAGGGAGTGATGCTTGCCGGCCAGGCTGCCGAGACCTTCTACGCCTCGCTGGAGCACGTCTCGCCGCTTTACGTGGGACTCAACTGCGCCACCGGCCCCGAGTTCATGACCGATCACATCCGAACGCTTGCGGCGGCGGCCCGCAGCGCGGTGGCTTGCGTTCCCAACGCCGGCCTTCCCAACGAGCGCGGCGGCTACGACGAGACGCCACAGTCGCTAGCGGCAGCCTTGGAGCGGTTCGCTGAGGCCGGTTGGCTCAACGTGGTGGGCGGCTGCTGCGGCACCACGCCCGACCACATCAAGAGCATCGCCCAAGCGGTGACCGGGAAGAAACCGCGCACCATCGCCTCCACCCAGCGCCGCTGGGTGAGCGGCATCGACCTTCTGGAGATGGAAGAGGATGGCCGCCCTTACATCGTCGGGGAGCGCACCAACTCGATCGGTTCGCGCGCCTTCAAGAATTTGATCAACGACGGCAAGTTCGAGGAGGCTGCCGAGATCGCTCGCCGCCAGGCCCGTGCTGGCGCCCACATCATCGACGTGTGCCTGGCCAATCCCGATCGCGACGAGAAGACCGACATGGTCGAGTTTCTCACTCGCGCCGCCAAAGGAGTCAAAGCACCCTTCATGATCGATAGCCAAGACCCTGCGGTGGTCGAGGCTGCCTTCCAACTGGTGCAGGGGAAGTGCGTGCTCAACTCGGTGAACCTGGAAGAAGGCCCCGAGTCCGAACGCTTCCGAGGCCTTCTGACGCTAGCGCGCCGCTACGGCGCCATGGTGGTGGCCGGCTGCATTGATGAGCAGGGCATGGCCGTGGAACCCGAGCGCAAGCTCGAGGTTGCCCGCCGCCTGCACTCCATCCTTACCAAAGAATGGGGCTTCCCCGAAGAAGACATCATGTTCGATTGCTTGGTGTTCCCCTGCGGCACCGGGGACGCGAGCTACAAGGGGTCGGCCGCCAAGACCATTGAGGGGGTGCGCCTCATCTCCCAGGCCTTCCCGCGCAGTCAGAGCACCCTGGGCGTCTCTAACGTCTCCTTTGGTCTGCCGCCGGTTGGTCGCGAGGTGCTCAACTCCGTCTTCCTCTACCACTGCACCAAGGCCGGACTCACTAGCGCCATCGTCAACGCCGAGAAGCTCGTCCGCTACGCCCAGATCCCAGAAGAAGAAAAGGCGCTTTGCGACGATTTGCTGTGGAATCGCAACGATGATCCGGTGACGCCCTTTGCTGCCCACTTCCGCGGCAAGAAGGCCGAGGTCAAGGCCGAGGCCAAAGTGCTGCCGCCGCCCGAGCACATCGCCGCCTGTATTCTGGGGGGGACCAAGGAAGGTCTCAACGAGGCCCTGGAAACGCTGCTTCAAGAAGGGCGCGCGCCGCTAGAGATCATCAACGGCCCGCTAATGGACGGCATGTCTGAAGTCGGGCGACTCTTCAACAAGAACGAGCTCATTGTGGCCGAGGTGCTGCAGTCGGCCGAGGCCATGAAGTCCGCCGTGGCTTATTTGGAGCCGCACATGGAGAAGGGCGACTCCTCCACTCGCGGCACCCTGCTCCTGGCCACCGTGAAGGGGGACGTCCACGACATCGGCAAGAACCTGGTGGAGATCATCCTCGGGAACAACGGCTACAAGGTGGTGAACCTCGGCATTAAGGTGCCGCCCGATCAACTGGTGGCCGCCGCTCGTGAGCACAAGCCCGATCTTATCGGCCTTTCGGGGCTGCTCGTGAAGAGCGCCCACGAGATGGTCACCGCCGCCCGCGACCTCGCCGCCGCCGGCGTCACGGCTCCCATCCTGGTCGGAGGCGCGGCACTTTCCAATGCCTTCACGGTGAAGAACATCGCCGCCCAGTACTCAGGTCCGGTGGTCTACTGCAAGGACGCCATGAGTGGTCTGGACGCCGCCAACCAGCTCACCGACGACAAGACCTGTCCCACCTTCCTGGAGCTCCACCGCGCCATGGAGAAGACGGTACGCAGCGGCGCCGAAACAAAATCTGTCACAGAGGCTCCGTCCGAGCCGCGCGAGAAGCTCGTCCTTGATCGCACCAACGTCCTCTACCCCGCCCCGACGCTAGAGCGGACCGAATGGCCGCGGCAGCTCCCCGAGATCTGGAAGTACCTCAATCCCCTGATGCTCTACGGACGCCACCTGGGCCTCAAGGGATCTCCCGAGAAGCTCTTCGAGGAGAAGGATCCGAAGGCCCTGGAGCTGCGCGACTTCGTGGAATCGCTCAAGACCGAGGTGCTCGCGAAAGGATGGCTCTCACCAAGCGCCGTTTTCCAGTACTTCCCGGCGCGCGCCGATGGCGACACTTTGCGCCTCTTTTCCCCGGACCGCTCCCGCGAGGTCGGGAATTTCTGCTTCCCGCGCCAGTCTGATGGCTGGGGGCTGTGCTTGACAGATTTTGTCCACCCCACAGAATGGGATACCGTGGCGATGTTCTGTGCCACTTCGGGCCGGGCTGCGCGCCCCGTGATCGAGGAGCTCAAGACCAAGGGGGATTTTCTCAAGGCCCATGCTCTAGCGGCACTTGCCCTGGAGACCGCGGAGGCCTACGCCGAACTGACTCACCGCCATCTGCGCCTTTTGTGGGGATTTCCCGACCGCGCCGACCTTTCCCTTCTAGATATCTTCAAAGCCAAGTACCAAGGAATCCGCGTCTCTTTCGGATATCCTGCCTGTCCGCGCCTGGAAGATCAAGAGACGCTCTTCCGTCTGCTGGCACCCGGAAGCATCGGCGTCAAGCTCACCGAAGGCTTCATGATGGAACCCGAAGGTTCGGTCTCAGCTCTGGTGTTCCACCACCCCCAGGGACGCTACTTCAGCATCTCCTCCAAGGATTTTGAGACCTTTGAAGCCAACCTGATGACGGTCGCATAGCTTGCTGGGAGATTTGTGATCTTGCGCATGCCAGAAGGCCGTGGTAAGATCGCTCCATGAAACTCGCACGTCTTGCCGCCGTGGCTCTCGGGTTGGGACTCGTCCTTGCTTCTTGCAACGTCTTCAATCCTTCGGGAGACGGAGAAATTCCGACCGGAGATGCTGACGGCTTCATTCTGCAAGGACAGGAAGATCTGCGCAACCGCAACTTTCCCAACGCCGAATCGAACTTCAAGAAGGCGCTCGCTCTTGACTCGACAAAATCCCTGGCCTGGCATGGCCTGGGCAAGAGCTACGTCGGCACTCTCCCCATGGATTCCATTCTTTCGTCCTTTGAAAAGCTCACGAAGAACAAGGACTCCTTGCAGAACCCCTTCACGTCAGCCTCCTGGAGCCTGATTCGCGAGATCTTCCGTCCCATGGGGCGGATGACGGGCACCTATGCGGAGTTCATTCGCCGCGATTCGTTGCACCTCACCGACGGCACCCTCTCCTCCGACGGCGACCTCATCAACTACACGGTTGGCAAGACGCTTCTCTTGGCGCTATCGACCAGGGTCCTGTTGCCTGCCAATGCGGATTCCACCGACAGTCTGCTGATGGACACAAGCAGCACCCTTTCCAAGCTGGCAAGCCAGCTCAGCGCCGCCCTGAATGTGGACTCGCTTTCCAAGGGAAACGCATCTTCGATTGCCACCTCCATCGCAAGCCTCGCAATGGATTGCGACACGGCCAAGGACAGCGCTCATACAGTCACTTGCAAGACGAACGACACGGTCGTAGCAGCGCTCAACGCTAAGCTTGTCGCCATGTCAAGCGATCTTTCGTCCCTGCAATCGGCAGCAACCTCCATGGGCGTAAATGTGGACAGCTCTGACACCAACTCCTCCAGCGGCAAACTGAAGTCCCAAGCCCAAAGCTTCGTTACAAGCAATCCCGATGCGGTAAAACTGGTACAATTTGCCGACCGACTCGACAACGACGGCAACGGTTGCGTGGACGAGAAGATATCGGATGGCAGAGACGGGGTCGGCGACGGTGTGCCGGGAGACTATCGACTGGGATCGCGCGACTCTTCTATGACGCCCCATGATGGCTTACAGGCCATCTCCTTCACGGATGACAGTCTCGACGATTCGCGCCTAGTCGACTTCAGTCGCGGCGATACGCTTGTCAACGGGCAGTACCTGAACAAAGGCATCAAGGGAATCGGAACCACCTCACCACTGATCTACGCCGACACCAAAGGCCACTTGAAGGCTTTCCGCAAGTACTGGGATTCGACCCAAAGCGACTATGCCGAAAAGCACTGGAAGCGCAATCTCGAATGGGGAGCCGATTCGGCAGTATCCAACCTCATACCGGTCTATCCGGCCGACACCTCCTCCAGCAGCTTGACCAAGGGAAGCCCAGCCACGGCATCTATCTTAGCTTCCAACAGTTCAGCCAAGAGCGACTTGGGACGCATTCTCACCACCGAAGAGCTCATCAAGATCCGCTTGCGGATTCTTTCCGTCACAGACAAGTGCCAACGCTGGCAATTGGGACGCAAGTACGTAGGCGGATGCTGGAAGGACGTGACACCACCCAGCTCCAGCTGCAAGGAGCTCTAAGATGCTTGCACGCTCAATTCTCATCCTGCTGATTGCCGGATTCTTCTTTTCTGCCTCAGCCACCGAAGCTCCTTCCTTCCGCTCCTATCGCGGCTTAGGCATGGGCGGTGCCTACGTTGCTGTGGTGGATGACCGCGAAGCGATCCACATCAACCCGGCAGGCCTCGCCCTTATCTCCTACAAGGGCGACCACCCGATGCTTGATTCCGACCGCTACTGGCGCGAACCGTGGGAAGTGCGCTGGAACTTCTCCGGATTGGATCTCCCGTGGGCCACGGCACCCGAGCTTTACCGATTTCAGAACAAGTATCGCGACATGCTCACCAAGGCCAACATTGACACTTTAGCCAACCACCAAGACTTCTTTGACGACCTGTGGAAGCTTGACCGCAAACAGCTTCCCATCAATTGGCACGGCGAAGGGGAATTTGCCGTTCAGAACTTCGGCTTTGGTGGCTGGGGAGAAGTCAAGCCCGAGGTCCACATCGATCACGGGGCCGTGGTTCCGCAGGTCGGCATCAGCCTCTACAGCGTCCAGACCATCGATGTCGCCGTGGCGCAGAGCTTTGGCGATCAAAAGGCTCTGAATCTCGGCATTGGTTATCGTTTAATGGCGCTTTCGCATCGTTCTAGGGAAATCGATGTGCTCAAGATGGAACACATCCAAGACACGGCCGAATCGATGGCGCGCGGCGTCCTATCAGACATTCTCAATCCTGGCGAGTGGGGCCACGCCGTCAACTTGGGAGCCATCTGGTTCCAAAACCCCGAAGTGCGCTGGGGCTTTGCAGCACAGAACCTCGGGATGAAGCTCGACAGTGGCTGGGTCACGCCGGATCTCGCCTTGGGCGCCGATTGGTCCCCCTGGATCGTCCAGAAGAACGATCGCTGGGCCCGTAAGATCAACATCTCACTGCAATGGTCCGACATGGTAGGTGCCCACTACGGACGAGAATACATGCCGCTGTCCCATATCGACATGGGCGTGGAATGGTGCCAAACGATCTTCCCGCACCTTCTTAAGGGCCGCATCTCTTCAGGGCTGCACCAAGGCTACCCCACCTTTGGATTCGGCGGGGACCTCTTCACGGTCCTGCACATGGACGCTCTGACCTATGCCGAAGAACAAGGCGTATACCTAGGCCAGTTGCCCCAGCGCTACTACACGATCAAGTTCGGCATGGGCCTGTAAGTAAGGCCTTCCCCCTAAATAAGGGAAGGCCGCACGGCTTTAGCGGAAGTTCTCGATCTTGTCGATGAGCCCGTATTCGAGCGCTTCGTCGGAGCTTAGGAAATGGTCGCGGTCGGTGTCGATCTCGATCTGTTCCAAGGTCTTCCCAGAGGCATCGGCCAGCAGCTCGTTCATCTCGCGACGAATGCGCAGCATTTCCTCGGCCTGGATCTGGATGTCGCTGGCCGGCCCGTACATGGTTCCGGAGATGAGCGGCTGGTGGATCATGATGCGAGCACGCTTCCAGGCGTAGCGCTTGCCCTTGGCGCCGTAGGCCTGGATCACCGCTGCCATCGAGGCCGCTTGGCCCATCACCACCGTGACCACGTCGCTTTCCACGGCGTCCATGGCGTCCAGGATGGCCGTGCCCGAAGTGATGACTCCGCCCGGGCTGTTGATCAGAAGTACGATGTCGTCGTGGGACTGGCTGTCCAGAAACAGAAGACGCGCCACGACTTCCTTGGCCGACTTGTCGTCCACGCCGCCCCACATGAAGACCCGCCGATTCTTGAGGAAGCTCTCGGCGAGCTGCTTTTCGAGCCCGCTCTTCTCTTCCTTCTCCTTGTCGTCACAGTTGGGGCAGGATGTGTCGGGTTCATCCTCGTCGTCGTCGTCCATCTTCCAAGGAAATTTGTTCATGAGCCGTCCTCTGGGTTGGTTGGTTCTGAAAGGTACACGCTACAAATCCTTTTGCAGGCGTCGCAATTTGGCGAGGTTCTCGGGATCGTCGTCGGTGCGAGCCTTCAAGGAAAGCGCCTTTACACACTCTTCGCGAGCCTCCCGGTCGCGCTTCATGGCATGAAGGGTCCGCACCAAGTCCAGGCGGAAGAGGATCTCTTCCGGGCGGTGACGTATGGCGCTGGACAGATCCGCCAACGCAGCTTCGTTGGAGGCTCCCTTAGGGACGCCACCCAGAAGCAGGTTCACGAAGGAGCGTTCCATGGTCGAAAGGTTGGCAAGTGAGTAGTTCCATCTCCCCGACAGGTAGCGCAAGCCAGGGTGGGCCGAGTCGATGGCCAAGCCGCGATCAAGATGGATGCGGATGCGCCGAGACAACTCCACTCGATGCCGTGCCCCGCAATGCTGCGTCTCGATGCCTTCGCAAAGCGCCAACACAAACCAGCTGTCCGCCTTCTCAGGGTGATGTGCGATCGCCCATTCGGCATCGCTCCGGGCCTCTTCGAGCAATGGGGTGCGGGTAGATTCCTTTTTCTCGCGATTGGCCAGGGAAGCCGCGAAGTAGGCCGTCCTCCAGCGGATCGCGTAGTTCTCACTTTCAGATTCCAGGGCCTTGCGGCATTTCTTTAGGGCAAGGCTGTCATGCAGACCGCAGCGCTCCGGGGAAACGGTGAAGAGAGAATCCCTGGAAGCATCGGAAGCCGTCCCGACAAACTGCAGCACCATGGAAAGGGCGAAGACAGAAATCATGACGGCAAAAGATCATCTTTTTCGACGCCTCCGAACAGTTCCGAACGCAGACTCGCCGCCGAAGGAACGTTTGCCTCCGCTAGCGCCCAAGGATCTCCTTGCAGGAGAGTCCTTCCGCCATCGGCTCCGGCTCCCAGCCCCAGCTCGCAAAGCCAATCGCAGCGCGAGAGCAGCACCGGATCGTGACTGATGGCAAGCACCGTGTGCCCACGAGCGCAGAGCGCCGAAAAGAGCGCCACAAGCCTCAGCGTGTCCTGAGGATGAAGCCCACATGTCGGCTCATCCAGAACCACCAGATGCGGCTTGGAAGCCCCCGATAGACGGGCACACAGGCGCAGCCGGGCAAGTTCCCCACCCGACAAATCCTGGCTCGGGAATCCCAGCGGCAGGTAACCAAGACCGGCATCCACCAGTGGCGAAAGGATGCGTGCAATCTTTGGATGCAGGGAAAACTCTTGCAGCGCCTGCTCGCAGCTCATAGACAAAATTTGCCCAAGATCACGCCCGCGCAAGCGCACCTCCAGAACTTCCCTGGAAAAACGCGCCCCCGCGCAGATCGGGCACGGGGTCCAGGAGACGGGAAGGTACGGGAGATCTACCCGGACGCGCCCCAGCCCTTGGCAGCGCTCGCAGCGCCCGCCCTTGAGGTTTGGCGAGAAGCGCTCTGGCCCGAGGCCGCGCATCTTGGCCTCCGGAAGCGCGGCAAAGAGAGACCGCAGCGGATCCAGGAGCCCGGCTAGCGAGGCGACCATGGAGCGCGGATTGGCGACCGCCTCGTCGCCGGGATCGATCCTTTCCACGGCTGCCAGCGTCTCCCAGCCAGAAAGGCTGCCAAACGGCAGTCCCTCGGCCCGGGAGCGCCAATCCAGAAGGCGAGAAAGAGCCGGAACCAGGGTATCGAGGACCAGGGTGGACTTCCCGGCCCCGGAAGGCCCACAGACACCACAGAGCCTTCCCATGGGGACGTCGATGGCCGCGTCGGACAGATTTCGTCCGTGAGCACCCGAGAGCCGAAGCCAGTCGCCTTGGTGCACCGCAGGGCGCTTGGGAGGCGCGGAGCGAAGAAACGTCCCTGAAGCTCCGGAGGTCTCGGAGAGGCGGGCAGGAACCACGTCTGCGACCAGATTCCCGCCCAAGGCACCGGCACCCGGCCCGATCTCCAGAACGCGATCGCTGTGCAATTCGCGCAGGCGATGCTCCACCACCACCAAGGTGTTGCCGGCCTCGGCCAGGGCGCGCAGATGGGCATCCAGACGTTTCGCATCGCGATGGTGCAGCCCAGTGGAGGGCTCGTCCAGCACATAGCAGACGCCCGACAGCGGAAAGCCGGTGATGTGGGCAAGCCTCAGGCGGTGGAATTCGCCCAAGGAGACCTGGCTTCCGGGGCGTCCTCCCTCAAGGTATCCAAGCCCCAGGGATTCTAGGCAGAAAAGCCGTTCCGAAAGTTCGCGTTCCATCTCGATGACCGCCGGATCATGGTCTTCCGCAAGCCCAGTCGTTAAAAGCCAAGACAGCCAATCCTGAAACGGTGCCGCTAGTAACTCGGCGACAGTACGACCGCCCAAGCGATACCAGAGCGCATCGGGATTCAATGCGGATTCCCCGTTTTGGGACGGTACCGGCAGGAAAAGGCCAAGCGACGGATTGGGAGCCTCGCGCCCGGTATCGGGACAGACCGGGTGATCATGAAACGCCTCGAGCCGCGACGAGCCGTCTGGAAGCTGGAGTTCGATTCGGCAATGCCCTTGGGAGATGCGGAAGCAAAGTCCCACCGCTTCGTTCAGGCGCTCGCGGAACTTCTCCTGGGCCACCAGCCTGTCCACCACGACCTCGAAGTCCTGGTCGTCCGCGAGTTCAGAAAGCTCCGTCGCCCCTGTGGCCGAACGGGCACGCACGAAACCCCGGCGCATCCACTCCTGGGCCGGGATCGTCCCGCCAGGCACCAGGATCTGCAGACGCGCCCCTTCGCAGGTAGTCAAGAGATGACCGGAGACCTCGTCGGGCAACCAAGCCCTCAGCGCCTTGCCGCTGGAGGGCGATACCGCATGGGCTCGCGCCACAAACAAGCTGCGCAACACGAGATCAAGCCCCGCCAGATCAACCGCACGGCCAAAGCGTCCGGAGGGCTCGGCACCTTGCTCTAAAGCGAGAGTGGGCAACAGTCCCGAGACGGAATCCACCTCTGCACGCGGGATATTTTCCAGCAGCACGCGGGCCGCCGGAGCCATGGCCGAAAGGAAGCGCCGCTGCGACTCGGCGTGCAGGGTATGGAAGCAAAGGGACGACTTGCCAGAGCCCGAAACGCCCACCACGGAGGTCCAGGTGCCGGGCTCAAATGCAATGTCAAAGCCCTTCAGATTGCGGGTTCTGACGCCTCGAAGAACCAGCGGAGGCATTTATCCCGCTTGGGAAAGCAGGCGCCGCACGCGCGCCAAAAGATCCTGCCGATCAAAGGGTTTGGTGATGTATTCGCTGGCATGCAGCACATGCAGGCCGACCATCAAGTCGATCTGCTTGTTGCGGCTGGTTAGGAACGCCACGGGAACCTTGGCCATCTCGGGCAGCTCCGAGAGGGCGCGATACACCTCGTAGCCATCCATCACCGGCATGACAAGATCCAGCAAGACGAGATGCGGGGCGAAGTTCTTCACCGCCTGAACCGCCCGCGTAGGGTCGAGTTCCACCTTGACCTCGTGGTTGTCCAGCTCCAGCACCAACTGGACGACTTCGGCCATGTCCTGTTCGTCATCGATCACCAGGATACGCGACATTCTTACCCCTCCCGAGTCTTGCGAATCTCGCCCGGCAGCCAGCTCCAATAGGACCAAGCCGCCACCACCGAACATCCACCGCCAACGAGATCCAGTACCGGAGCCCATAGACCAATTCCGGCAAAGTTCCCTTGGAACGTCCACAGGATGCCTCCGCCCATCAGAAGCACAGCTCCGATCAGGTAAAGCGGAAGATAGCGGTCGTTGTCGGCAAGCGCACGCCCCAGTCGCACCGAAAGCTGGTGCAGCACCACGGACAAGGCGGCAAAAGCCAGATGCCACAGCAGCATGGAAACGGCAATCATTTCCTGGCTCCCATCAGCAGATACCACAGGCGGAAGCTGCCCAAGCCGACCGAAAGGGCCCCCAACAAGAGGAGCACGGCACCCCAAGGCTGCAATACATCTAGACGCTGCAGCAGGGTGCCGACAAAGCCCAAGGCACCGCCGACCAAGAAGAGCCAACTTTGGGGATTGTCCCCGAACTTGAGCTGATAGAAATGGCCTATCCACCACCCAATAAGGCAAAGAGCCAAAAGCGGTAGAGTGGCTCCAATCGCCAGGGTCACGTGCGATGTCTCCCAAAGGCTTCGACGAAGGCCTCCGACTTGGACTTGCGCGGAGCCCCGCCCAAGATCCCCTCGCGTCCGTCGAACTTGTCCTCCACGAAGAGGCCCCCCTGGCGGATGCTGTAACGGCGGATGTCGGTCGCGTGGGCACTGCCGCGCATCTTGAGCACGAGAAGCGCCTTGGCGACGGCGCTGTCGATCTCCACGTAGCGCAGGATCAAGAAGGAGTCCACCACGAAAGGCGACCGCGAGGAGGAATTGGTGTCGCCCAGGAGATTGGCGTTCTCGCGCAGCAGCACGGAAGTCACGCCTTCGCGCTTGAAGGCCGAGACGAGCCGGAACTCGAGATCGCGCAGCTCAAAACTGGAAGCCGCCAACGGCTCGAAGTGGGAAAGCGAATCGACCACCACGCGTTGCACGCTCAGTTCGGAGAGCAGCGTGGAGAGCGGCGAACCGACCGTCTCCAGACCGTCGAGCAGATCCTCGGGAGTGGTGAACATCACCTTGAGGATTCCCTCGGCCTCCAGGACTTTGAGATCCCAGCCAAGACGCGCGGCATCAGCGTAGAGCTGGGCCGGGAATTCCTCGAAGCTGATATAAAGTCCAGGTTGAGACAGCTTGGATGCACCGTGAACCAGGAATTGCAAGCCAAGCGTGGTCTTGCCAGTGCCCGGCGCCCCTTCGACCATGTTGGCGCTCTTCTCGACGAAGCCGCCGCCGAGCATGCGATCCAAGCCTTCGATACCGGTGGGAACGCGGGGCAGCGCCATCAGATTCTCCCTGCCGCCTTGAGAACGCGGCGCAGCACAGCCTTTTGGGCATGCAGACGGTTTTCGGCTTCATCGAAGCAGATGGAACGTGGACCGTCCATCACTTCGTCGGTGATCTCTTCGCCGCGATGAGCGGGAAGGCAATGCGTGACCAGCGCCTGGGAGCCGGCGGCATCCAGCAGCGCCTGGTTCACCTGAAACGGCAGGAAATGCGCTGTCTTGGAATCCTTCTGGCCCTCCTGCCCCATGCTCACCCATACGTCGGCATAGAGGAAGTCGGCACCCTTCACGGCAGCCAAAGGATCGTTACCCATGGCAAAGCGCCGACCGCGCCGGACAAATTCTGTCTGTACAGACTCGACGAAGGCCGCCGAAAGCTCGAAGCCAGCAGGGCAGGCCAGCGTGAAGTTCATGCCGGAAAAGGCCGCCAGCTCGCAGAGGGAGCGCGCCACGTTGTTGCCGTCGCCCACGAAGACCAGCGTAAGCCCGGAGAGGCTGCCGCGATGCTCAATGGCGGTCTGCCCAAAGGCCAGCGCTTGGCAGGGATGAGAGACGTCCGTCAGGGCGTTTACGACAGGAATGTGCGCCAGGCGCGCGAGTTCCTGCACCAGTTCGTGCGAGAAGGTGCGACAGACCAGCACGTCGAGCCAGCGCTCCAGATTGCGCGCCACGTCGGCGAGGCTCTCGCGCTTTCCGATGCCGATCGAGCCAGCATCCAGTTGCAGCGCGTAGCCACCCTTCTGATTCATGGCGACTTCAAAGGTCGTGCGTGTGCGCAGCGAGGGCTTCTCGAAATAAAGAGCCGCCGTGCGACCGGCAAACTCGCGATCGGGACCTTCGGCGCGAAGGCGATCCTTTTGGAGGCGTGCATCCTCCAGCAGCTCGAGAACCGCAGCTTCCCCCAACGGAAGCAGATCGATGAGGTCTTTGGACATTCGGATTTCACTCGGACGGAAGAAGACTGATGAAAAGGAGAAGTCTAGCAAATCGTCGCCCGCCAAGCGGCACGCACATTCATTTCGTGGCCTTTGGGAGGATTGAAAAAATGACTGGTCGTGTTATATTTCTCCCTTCGTTGGAGAGATGACCGAGCGGTCGAAGGTGCACGTCTGGAAAGCGTGTGTGGGGCAACCCACCGAGGGTTCGAATCCCTCTCTCTCCGTTTCGTTCAGCATTTATCGCGGTTCAGGGTAGAGGTAGCAGTCTCCCCACAAATTGTCCCACGAGAGAATTGCTGACAGAGGATGTTCGAAATCAACCTCGAAGCACGAAATGGCCAGATCCTTGATCTGGCCATTTCTGTTTTATCTGCGCCAGGGATGCCGGCCGCGAGGCCCGGGACCCCCGCCCATACACCGCCGTAGGGATCGGGCATGCCCGATCCCTAACATCGGCGGGCGGAGGCCCGGCAGGCAGCCCGACCGCCGCCCCCCAAAAAGCGTAAAGACGCCCCGGCGGGGCGTCTCCACGACAAAAGCGGCGGCGGCGGGGGCGCCCGTCAGTTGTGATTCAGGATCATCTTCTCGAAGGTACCGCGATCGGTGCGGATGCGGGCCAGATAGACGCCAGGCTTCAAGCCCGAGAGGGAAATCTCGGAACCGCCGTCCGCCTGCAGCACCCGGGCGCCGCTGACCGAATAGAGCTCGGCCGAGCGCATCGCAAAGCCCTGGGCCACCGTGATGCGACGGGACCGGAAGTTGACGCGGATGGGATCGGCAACCATGCCGGTCTGCGTCTGAATCCCCACCGTGGGACTGCCGCCTTCGCCCTGGATGGATACGAGCGAGGTGGCGTAGTTGGTGATCGCGGCCTTGAGCGGAGCGTTGACGAGATGGGAGGTGTCATCTACCGAATCCACGAAGGTCCATTGGAAATCGCCTCCCTGTATGCGACCGGCCGTAGCCTTGACCTTGGCCACCAGCACCGAAGGGCTGTCGGCCACGTAGCTGTACATGGTGCTCCGCACGTCGAAGTTGTTGTAGATGTGCGCGCCCGAGTGGGACTTGACGGTAGCGGGAACAATGTCGGTCCGCTTGGCGACCACATAAGCGTCAAATTCCGTCGTGGGATTGGGATAGATGGTGTTGCCGTAAGCCGCAAAGCGATACGTCCCGACCATGTTGTTGTTGTAGGCCTTGATCATGCCGCCCACTTCGTTCGAGAAGGTGCCCAGATCCAGGTCGCGCGCCTTGGCCGAGTCGTCCCACACGTCCGAGCCCTGCAGCGAAATCATCATGGGGTGCTTGCAGTTGCGGAAGTAGTTGGCTTCTAGGAAGAGCGAGGAGCTGTCGGTGGAGCCGGCGCCGTACTTGGCGTTGCCGTCGTAGTAGTTGTTGTAAATGTGGGCCGAGTAGAAGCGCACGCGAGGGTGACGCGAGTCGGAGTGGTCGAACCAGTTGTGGTGGTAGGTGATGAAAAGTCCGGTGTCGGTGTTTTCCGAAAGCCCCAGAAGACTCGACTTGCCGTTGTCCCAGAAGTGGTCGTGGTCGATGGTCACGTAGGAGGACTTCTTGACGTCCATGGCGCCATCGCCCTTGATCTGGTCGGCATCGGAACCGGCGTCACCGTAGAAGTGGTCGTTGTTGTGGATCCAGACGTAGTAGTTGCTTTGCTGCAGGCCGATGTCGTCACCGGCGGTGCTGTTGACGTTCATCACGCCAATGTTGCGCACCTCGACGTTGGTGGCACTGATGAGACGCACGCCCCAACCGTTGGCGGTGGCGTCGTTACCCACGCCTTCGAGGGTGATGTGACTGGTCGCGAGATTGCTGTTCTCAATAACGAGATCGCCCCCCTCCATGGTGTCGGCATCGGTCACGTTACCGACCATGCGGATGATGAAGGGACGGCTATCGTAGCCCTTCTTGACGCCGTAGAGGATGTTCTGGATGCCAGTATAAGTGGTCTTGGTGCCCTTGCTGCTCGTGACCACGGCAGCAGAAACGGTGTTCTTGGTCTTTTGGGTGAGATAGATAATCACGGCGTCGTCCATGGGGATGCCGTCCGCCTTATAGGCACTGGGATTGTGGCCGTTTGCGAAGGCAAAACCGGTGCGATCGAAGGCGGAGACGCTGAGGGCGCTAGTCGTGGCTGCGGTCTTTTCTACGCCCGCGACCACGGGGACCACCTTGAGGGTGTAGCTGCCAGCGGCAAGTCCAATGGCATCGGCCCGCCAATAGGAGCCGTAGCTGCGGATCAGGGGATTGTCGAGCTTCTGATTCGTCGCGCTCCCGCCGGTGACGTAGACATGGAAACTGTCGATGGTGCCGGAAGAGGTCCACTCCACGTGGGCAGCCTCAAACCAGCCACCGGCACTCTTGATGGTCACGGTCTGCGCCTGGAGGGCGATGGCACCGCCCAGGATTCCGATGAGTAAAGATCGAACCTTCATGACTCCCCTCCCCTATAACTTCATGGACACCGCACAGGCGGCTGAAGAGAAGCTAGAGAGAGGAATCAGTCATGGCCGGACATCCGGGATAGCAAGTGTTGAAGGCGAGTCAACCTCTTTAGGGAAGCACGAAAGGGGCGCGCACCCTTGGGAGCCGACAACCAGGTAAACTCGCCCTTTGTGGAAGGCTCCGTTTCCGGCATCGAAACTCGCCGCCCCCTGAACAGGAGTCGCCTTGGCAACGAGCGTCCCCTTCAGATCGTAGACCGCCACATCACGGCTGGAGTTCACGGAGAGGATCGTCCCGTTCCAGCGGATCCCTGTCCCGGATTTGCGAACCGCCGACTCGACTCCAGAGGTTCGAGCTCCGATCACGAACGAGTCAACCGGGCTCGTATCCTTTCCTGCCAGAACCCTCCAGTAATAGGTGCCGTTCGTCAGCGGAAGGGATAGGGCAAAAAAGGTGTCCTTAGTGGCAAAGGAAGCGACAGTCGAAAGCTCACCTTATGATTCAAGAATTACTGATTCTTGAATCCTTGCCATCCAGAAACTAATGTTCTCTCATCGGGATCCCTCCCTATCCCCCGATAACACAACAAACTCGGAGACATCTCATGAGAAAATTCCTTGCAGTGGCCATTTTGGCCGGTTCAACTTTGGCAATGGCTGGAAAATATGGCTCCGCGGGTTGCGGAATCGGCGCCCTGGCCTTCGGTGACCAGAAGGGTCCGATCCAAATCGTGGCCGCCACCGTGAACAACATCCTGATCCCCCAGACCTCCGCCATCACCTCGGGCACGTCCAACTGCACCGAAGACGGAGTCACCATGGTCAATCGCGAGCGCGAGATCTTCGCCGAGGCCAACTTCAACAGCCTGAAGGAAGAAATGTCCCAGGGCGCTGGCGAGAACGTCGCAGTGCTGGCCAGTCTTTACGGCTGCCAGGGATCATCGGTCAACACCTTCTCCTCGGCCATCCAGAGCCACTATACGGACGTCGGGCACACGGCCACCTCCGCGCAGATGCTCGAAGCCATCGACGGCGTCGTCCGCTCCGACGCCTCCCTCACCACCACCTGCTCGGCGGAATAAGGAGAACTCCATGAAAAAGCTACTGATCCTGGCCCTCGCGGTCCTCGTCTCCTCCTCCTTCGCCGCCAAGAAGTACGGCATGGCCGGCTGCGGCCTGGGTTCCATCGTGATCGGTGCCAACGGCGGCCAAATCTCGGCAGCCACCACCAACGGCTCCTCGGCCAGCCAACTCTTCGGCATCACCTCCGGCACCTCCAACTGCGCCGAGGACGGCGTGGCCATGAACGAAGGCGAGACCAACTCCTTTGCAGAAGCCAACTTCGAGTCGCTTAAGCAGGAGATGGCCCAAGGGCAAGGAGATAATCTCCAGGTGCTCGCCTCGCTGATGGGATGCGACGCCCACGCGTTGGGAAGCGCCGCCCGTTCCAACTACGGCTCGATCTTCGATCGTTCCGACGTGACCGCTCCGGTCATGCTCGAGCGCGTCGAAGCCACCGGCGCGTGCAGCCAGCGCTGATCCGACAGCGACAGAAACCTACCGGAGGCTGGAGGCGACTCCTCCTCCGGTTTTTTGTTTGCCTGGCCCTTCCGGCATCGGCCTTCGCGGCCGACAGCTTGCGCGTCGCTGCGCTCCGAGATGCAGCCCAGACCCAACGATTGGACACGCTCCAGGATTGGATCGCCCTCGGGCGCTGGCATGGCCGCCCCGGTCATTGGAAAAGCGGTGTCGACGGCGGCTACTTCTACCTGGATCCGCATGGGCGCACCGACCCGCGCCGAGAACTGGACGCCACGCTGCGCGCACTCCTGACGCAGGAGGACATTTCTCCCTTCGCGCACGACACCACGGCAGTGCATATGCATCCGCTAGTCAAGTACCGTGCCCGCCTGCGCTTTCTCAAGGCGCACCTGCCGCTGGGCGATTCGGACCTACCTCAAGTCGACATATCGCGCTGGAACCGCTGGCACGATGGCGTCCGCCCCAGCCGTGCCACGCTCGTCTACGCCTCCAGCTACCTCGGCAACCCGGCGTCGATGTTCGGACACGTCCTCATCCGCCTGGACGCGGGTGATCGCGAAGGCCTGCGCGATCGACTGAACTACGGCGTGACCTACGGAGCCGCCATGCCCCCCGGAGATCCCCTCTACATGATCAAGGGCCTGGCGGGACTCTATCCGGGATTTTACACATTACTGCCCTACTACGTCTCGCTCCAGAAATACAAGTACCTGGAAAGCCGCGACCTGTGGGAATACCCGCTGCGCTTGGACAGCATCCAGACCGAGCGCCTGCTGGAGAACATCTGGGAAGAGGGCGCCGCCTGGAACCGCTACTACTTCTTCACCATGAACTGCGCCACCGGCGTGACCCACCAGCTCGACGCCCTGCTTCCCAACCATCGCTACCTGGAACGGACGACGATTCCCTCCATGCCTCCCGAAGTAGTCCGCCAACTGCGCGAAGACGGCCTAGCCGGTCCTCCCCGGCGGCGGCCCAGCCAACTCGCGACCTTCCTGGCGCGTCGCGACGCCATGGACGTGAGTGATCGCGCTGAGCTACGCCGATTGATCGACAACGGCGAGTTTCCCCGCGACACGAGCGATGCCGTGCGGACGGCTCGAATCCTCGACGCCGGCATCGACCTGATCGGTTGGAAACACCGCAAATCTCCCAAGGACACGCTGCTGCAGCGCCGACTGGCGAGCCTGCTGGAGCGCCGCGCACACCTGGGACCCATGGCGAAGGAGATCGCCGTGGAAGACTCCTCCGTGCAACCTCCCGAAGCTGGACACAAGCCGCGGATCCTGGCGGCCTGGGCCGGACGCGGTCCCGATGGCGCCCCCGAGATTGGCCTGCAAGCGCGTCTGGCCTACCATTCCCTGGAGGAGCGTCCCGATGGTTTCCTGGACGGCTCGCACGTCGAGGCGGGCCTGATCGAACTCGGCATTTCTCGGAACGAAGTATTTCTGAACCGCGCTGAGGTATTCAACCTGCGTTCACTGGGACTCTGGGATTCCTGGCTCCGCCGGCCGGCCTGGAGTTTGCGCAACTCCGTCCGCCCCCTAGAAAACGGGAGCCGCCTGCCCTGGTGGGGACAGGAAGGAGGCATTGGCCTCTGCGGAGGGCTTCCCTGGCTGCGCATCTGGGCCATGGCCGAGGCTCGCGCCATCTGGGCTCCCTGGCATGATGCAAGTAGCGCCGCTTTCGGACCGCAGGCGCGCGCGGGAGTGCTGCTGCAAGGCAGGCGCGCCTCACTGCGTGAGGAATTGGTCGCCTTCCGCGGCTTCCCCGACCGGAAGGCCAAGGAAGAGGCGCTGGAAACCGACCTGCGCGTAAGCCTCTCCAGCCAATGGGACTGGCAACTGGGCGGCTGGGTCGACAGTCGACAGCAATGGGAGGCGCACAGTGGCGCTGCGATCCACTTCTAGTCTTTCAAGACATTTTTTGTCCATAACGGCCGTGCTGCTTGCAACGGCACTTTCCAGCTGCACGGGCTTCTTCTACTACCCCAGCGACGCATTCTACGTCCCGGCCGAGCGGCTGGGAATGCGGTGGCGTCCCTATACTCTGCCCCGCCCTGGCGGCGGCGAACTGACTGCCGCCATCGTCCCCGGGCAGGGTCCCGACAGCGGCAAGGGACTGGTCGTACTCTTCCACGGCAACGCCCAGAACATGACAGCCCACTGGACCAATCTTGCATGGATGGTGCGCCGCGGCTGGGATATCCTGGCATGGGACTATTCCGGCTACGGCGCCTCCGACGGCAAGGCCAGCCAAAAGCAGATAACCCTGGACACCCGCGCCTTTCTAGACTGGACAGCCGACTCGATTCTTCCTCGCTATCACGGTCGCGTAGTGCTGGTCGGCCAATCCCTGGGCGGCACCATCCTGCTGCGCGGCTTTCCCGAATGGAAGGCACGTTCCCGCGTCGACCTGGTGCTGATTGAAGGCTCCTTCGATAGCTACCGAGCCATGGCCCGCGACGTAGTTTCCCGCAACTGGTTTACCTGGCCCCTGGTCCCCTTCGCCACGTTGCTGGTCTCTGACGCAGAGAGCCCCGCACCGTGGATCGCCAAGGTCTCTCCGACACCTCTCCTGGTCGTCTCCTGCGGCGAGGACAAATCGGTCCCCTCTCGCTTCCAGCGGCGCATAGACGCCTTAGCACACGATCCGCACTGGCTCTGGGACATTCAGGGATGCCGACACATTTCTGCCTTTCGACAGGATTCGGTGCGCTCGCGGCTTTTCTCACTGCTGGATTCTTTACCTTTAGCTCGTCCATGAAGCTTCTTCACCTCCTTCCAGCGACGCCACTTTTCTTCCTGTGCGGATGTTTCGGAGCCATCCCTCCAGAGCCGCCCTGCTTCGACACCGTCGCACCCGACGGCAAGTCCGTGGAAACGCGGCTGCGACGGAACTTGAGCCGCCGCCCCGTGGAAGTGTGGCATGTATACCGCGACTCGTCCGGCAACTGGATTCGCCACGGACGAGCCGTGCGCTACTTCCTGAACGGGCAGACAAAATCCGTCGAATGGTGGCGTGACGGCCGACTCGAAGGCCCGGCCTCTTACTGGTTCGAAAACGGCGAGAAGCAGGGGGAGCTCACTTATGCCGCCGGCCTTGCCGACGGAATTGCTCGTTCCTGGCACGACAACGGAATGAAGGAATGTGAGAAGACCTGGTCCCAGGGAAAATTGGATGGCACAGAGCGTCACTGGGACCGTCGCGGACACCTAGTCCTGGAGCTTAACTGGAAAGCCAACCGGCTGGTCGAACGGAAAGAATTCCAGCCATGATCCTTACTTTCATCCTTTCGCTCCTTCTGGCAGCTTTGCCAGCGGCAGCTCAGCCTAAGAGGCCTTCCTGCGCGGTCGGCCAGCTCCAAGCGCTGCGGGTGGATTCCATGGACGTGTCCATCCTCACTGAGGCGCTGACCAGCTCGCTTCTATCCACCGGCAAGCTGCGCATGCTGGAGCGCTCACAGATGGAAAATATCCTCAAAGAGCAGGGATTCCAGCAGAGCGGAGCTTGCGACGCCTCTGAATGCGCAGTGGAAATCGGAAAGCTCCTTTCTGTGGACCACATTGTAGTGGGAAGCATCGGCCACATCGGCTCGAGCTTCGTGATCAGCATGCGCATGGTGGACGTGGGTACCGGAGAGATTCGGACCTCCACTAGCCGTTCTGTCCAAGGCAGCATCGACCAGGTGCTGCTGCAGGCCATTCCCGACATCGCCCGCGAGCTCGTAGGTCTGCCGACAGACGCTCCGGTAGCCACCGTGCGCAGAACTCCATCAGCATCGACACAACCATCCTCCCGCGGCTTCAAAGGATGGATGGGCTTTGCCTTCACACGTCCCGGCAGCTTCCTGGAACAGACGAGCCGCACACTAAACGGCATCCAGGACACCGGCGTGGCCGTCCTGCGTGTGGGCGAAGGAAGTCCCGCGGAACGTGCCGGCATCCAACCGGGAGACATCATCCTGAGCTACAACGGCTATACCGTGTTGGGCGTGTCGGAATTCGAGAAGGCAGTGGCCCAGCTCGTGCCCGGGGAGACCGTCGAATTTGTGATCCTGCGCGAGGGCAAAAGGCTGGTAGTCCCGGCTGTTATCGGCGCCAAGGCCTACTAAGGAGCCTTTTCCTCCATCCCCATCTCGCGGAGCTTCCGCCACAGCGTACTGCGCGAGATTCCCAGTCGATGAGCCGCCTCCGACTGGTTGTCATGAACGGCAGAGAGCACCCGCAGGATGTGGCGCCGCTCCAGTTCCGAGAGGGTGAGAAGCGTCTCGTCCTCGGCCACCTCGCGCGAAGGGGGCAGCGCTAGGAATGTGGCGCCCGTCGGGGACTGCAGCGTCTCGGGAAGGTCGGCAAGACGGATTTTGTCACCTTCGCAGAGCACCACAGCATGCTCGATGGCGTTTTCCAGTTCGCGGACGTTGCCCGGCCAAGGATAGTGCATGATCGCCTCCTCAGCATCAGGAGCAAAACCCAGCACCTGGCGGCCATGCACCTGGTTCCACTTGCGCACGAAGAAGCGCACCAGGTGCGGCATGGCCTCCGGACGCTCGCGCAGCGGCGGCAGTTGCAGATGAAAGACGTTTAGCCGGAAAAAGAGATCCTCGCGGAAGCGTCCCTCTACCACGGCCTTCTGCAGGTCCATGTTGGTGGCGGCCAGCACTCGGGCGTCGATGGTGCGGGTCTCAGAATCGCCCACGCGGCGCACCTCGCGGTTCTGCAGGAAACGCAGCAGCTTCACCTGCGCCGGAGGCGGCAGCTCTCCCACCTCGTCCAGGAAAAGCGTCCCGCCGTCGGCCTCCTCAAAAAGCCCCTTGCGGTCAGCCGCGGCTCCGGTGTAAGCCCCCTTGCGGGCGCCGAAGAGCTCCGATTCCACTAGCGTCTCGGGGATGGCTCCGCAGTTCACCGCCACGAAAGGGGCATCGCAGCGCGGCGAGAGGCGGTGCACCACGTTGGCCAAGAACTCCTTGCCGGTGCCCGACTCGCCGGTGATCAGCACCGTGGATGTCGTCGGGGCGATCTTGCGCACCATGCGCAGGATCTTCTGCATGGCCGGGCCGTTTCCCAGCAGATCCTCTAGGACATGGGTCTCGAGCCCGCGATGGGCCCGTGTAGACAGAATCTGTCCGGTGCGGCGACGCGCCGCGTCCATCAGTTCGCGGGCCGTGAGAGGCTTTACCAAGTATTGACAGGCCCCGCGCTCCAGGGCTGCTCGCGCCTCGGGAAGGCTTTCGGAATCGGCTAGCGCCACGATCTCCAGTTCGGGGCGGCGGCGCCGCGCGAAGGAGATGAGGTCCATGCCGTCCCGCCACAGACAGGAAACGTCCACGAAGGCCAGGTCGAAGGCGCGGGCCTCCAGCATCTCGGCGAACTGGTCGGGACCGCCCGCCTCCGAGAGCTCGGAATCGGGCAGCGTCCAGTTTTCCAGCACGCCCCGGCGGAAGTCCTGGTCGCGATCGGTCAGGAGGATCTGCAGCATCAGGCACCTCCTTTAGTGAACATCAGGAGAAGATGTCCTTCACCTTGTCAAAAAACGTCTTCTCGGAACCAGTGCCCTCTTCGCAAGTGCGCAGCTCCTCCAGGAGCTCCTTTTGCTTGGGCGAGAGCTTCTCGGGCACGCGCACGGCGGACCGCACGAAGAGGTCTCCCTTGCCACGGGACTGGAGCTCGGGGAGCCCCTTGCCGCGCAGCACGAAGACCTTGCCGCCTTGGGTCCCGGCCGGGATCTTGAGATCCACCTCGGCCTCGATGGTGGGGATGCGCACCGATCCACCCAGGGCGGCGGTGGTGAAGGGCATGCGCACCTCGCAGTAGAGGTTCGCCCCTTCGCGGCGGAAGATGGGGTCGTCCTCCTCGGAGATGACCACGAGCAGGTCCCCGGCCGGCCCCTTGCGGGGTCCCTTGTTTCCCTCGCCGCGCAGCGTGAGGTAGTTGCCCTCGGCCACGCCGGCCGGAATATTGACAGAAAGTGTCACTTCCTTGCGCTCGAGGCCGGTGCCGTCGCAGGTGGGGCAGGCGGTCTCGAAGGTGGATCCCATGCCGCCGCACTTGGGGCAGGTGACGACGTTTATCATCTGCCCGAAGAGCGACTGGGAGATCTGGCGCACCTGGCCCTGGCCGCCGCAGGTGGGGCAGGTCTTCTTGCCCTTGCCGCCGACGCCGTCGCAGGCGTGGCAGTGGTCCATGCGCCGCACCTTGATCTTCTTGGTGGTGCCCTCGTAGATCTCCTTGAGCGAGAGCCGCACCTTGATCTGCAAATCTTGGCCGCGCTGGGCTCCGCTGCCGCCGCGCGAGCGACGTCCGCCGCCGCCGAACATGCCGCCAAAGGCATCGTCGCCAAAGATGTCGCCAAAGCGCGAGAAGATATCCTCGAAGTTCGAGAAGCCACCGCCCTGATAGCCACCACCGCCGCCCTGCGCACCTTCAAAGGCTTGGTGCCCGAAGCGGTCGTACTGGGCGCGTTTTTGAGAGTCGCGCAGCACGTCGTAGGCCTCTGCGGCCTCCTTGAAGAGCTCCTCGGCTTTCTTGTCTCCGGGATTCTTGTCGGGATGGTACTTGATGGCCATCTTCTTGTAGGCGCCCTTGATCTGGTCCTCGGAAGCGTCCTTGGAAACTCCCAACACCTCGTAGTAGTCGCGCTTTGCCATCATCCCGCCTTTTTCTCAGATTCCGTCTTATGACTCTTGATACGAAACGCCCGGAACGTCAATTGACCTGCAGCCACTTCGTCTCTAGGCGCATTCTTCATACCTGACCGTTGGTTGGGGCGAGGCATGCCTCGCCCTTACATGGTCAGTCCCACCCCTGTCGGGGTGAGTCTTACTTCTTGTCGTCCTTCTTGTCGTCGTCCACGACCTCGTAGTCGGCCTCGACAGCGCCGTCCTTCTTGCCTTCGGCCTTAGGGGCTTCGCCCTCGGGGGCAGCTCCAGCGGCACCGGCAGCGGCCTGGGCCTCTTCCATGCTCGCCTTGTAGAGCGCCTCGGTAGCCTTGTGAATGGCTTTTTCCACCTCTTCGGTGGCGGCCTTCACCTTGGCGAGGTCCTCGTCCTTCTGGACCTTCTTGAGTTCCTCAACGGCCTTCTCGATCTCGTCCTTGGATTCGCCGATCTTGTCGCCCGATTCCTTGATAAACTTCTCGCTCTGCCAGACCATCTGCTCGGCCTGGTTGTAGACCTCGACCTTTTCCTTCTCGGCCTTGTCATTCTCGGCGTTGGCCTCGGCGTCCTTGACCATGCGCTCGATATCGGCCTCGGAAAGGCCCGAACCGGCGGTGATCTGGATCTTGTTTTCCTTGCCGGTGGCCTTGTCCTTGGCGGTCACGTGCAGGATGCCGTTGGCGTCGATGTCGAAGGTGACTTCAATCTGAGGAACGCCGCGCGGCGCTGGGGGGATGTCCGAGAGGTCGAACTGGCCCAGCATACGGTTGTCCTTGGCCATCGGACGCTCGCCCTGATGAACCTGGATGGTCACGGCCGGCTGGTTGTCGGCGGCGGTGCTGAACACCTGGCTCTTGCGGGTCGGGATGGTGGTGTTGCGCTCGATGAGCTTCGTCATCACGCCGCCCAAGGTCTCAATGCCGAGCGAAAGCGGCGTCACGTCCAAGAGCAGCACGTCCTTGACGGCCTCGTCGCCGGCCAGCACAGCGGCCTGCACAGCGGCGCCCACGGCCACCACTTCGTCGGGGTTCACGCCCTTATGGGGTTCCTTGTTGAAGAACTCCTTCACCTTGGCCTGCACGGCCGGGATACGGGTGGAACCGCCCACCAGCACCACTTCGTCGATCTGGGAAGCCGAAAGTCCGGCGTCCTTCAGGGCCAAGCGGCAAGGTTCGATGGAACGCGCCACCAGTTCGGCAGTCAAAGCCTCGAACTTGGCGCGCGAAAGCGTCATCTCGAGGTGCTTGGGGCCGGTGGCGTCAGCGGTGATGAAGGGCAGGTTGATGCTCGCGCTAGTGGTGCCAGAGAGGTCGATCTTGGCCTTCTCGGCGGCTTCTTTGATGCGCTGCAGCGACATCTTGTCCTTGCGCAGATCAATGCCGTTTTCCTTCTGGAAATCGTCGGCAATCCAGTTGATGACGGCTTGGTCAAAGTCGTCGCCACCCAGGTGGGTGTCGCCGTTGGTGGACTTCACCTCGAAAACGCCGTCGCCGATCTCCAGGATCGAGATGTCGAAGGTACCGCCACCCAGATCGTAGACGGCGATGGTCTCTTTCTTCTTGGCGTCGTTGAAGCCGTAAGCAAGCGCTGCGGCCGTCGGTTCGTTGACGATGCGCAGCACTTCGAGGCCGGCGATCTTGCCGGCATCCTTGGTGGCCTGGCGCTGGGCGTCATTGAAGTAGGCAGGCACGGTGATGACGGCCTGGGTGACGGTCTCGCCCAAGTAGGCCTCGGCAGCCGATTTCATGGCCTGCAGCACGTTGGCAGAAATCTCCTGCGGAGTGTACTGCTTGCCGTCGATCTCGACCTTGACCAGATCGTTGTCGGCGCCCACCACCTTGTAGGGGACGTAGGTTTCTTCGCGCTTTGCTTCGCTGCGGCGACGGCCCATGAAGCGCTTGATGGAATAGACGGTGCGCTCGGCATTGGTGATGGCCTGACGCTTGGCCACCTGGCCCACCAGACGATTGCCGTCCTTGGCAAAGCCCACGATGGAGGGAGTGGTGCGTCCGCCCTCGGGGTTGGCGATTACTGTGGGCTGTCCGCCTTCCATGACGGCGACGCAGCTATTGGTGGTTCCCAGGTCGATTCCGATGATCTTTCCCATTTGTCTCTTCCTTGTGGTTGGGGCGCGGCATGCCTCGCCCGTACGTTGCTGTGAATTATGAATTGGGGTTTGGGCAAAGGTGAATTTGCCCGAAGCTTTAGGCGGCGGGGCCGCTCGAGACGATCACCTGTGCGTGGCGCAGGATCTTGTCGCCCTTCTTCCAACCGCTCGCGAAGGCCTGAATCACTTGGTCCTTGGGAGTGGTGGGATGGGGCATCTGCGTGAGGGCATCATGCACGTTGGGATCAAAGGGCACCCCCACAGCGGGGATCTCCTCCACTCCGGCGTCAGAAAGCACCTTGCGCAACTGCTCGCGGATCAGCCGTACGCCCTTGGCAAAAGCCGTCGGATCCGAGGGGGTCCAGTCGCCTTCCGCTGGCGCCTCGGCAAAGGCGCGCTCGAAATTGTCGACCACCGGGAAGAGCGCCGAAAGCGCCTTGGCCTCGGCCAAATCGATGGTCTCCAACTGCTCGCGAGCGGTGCGACGACGGAAATTGTCAAATTCCGCCACCAGTCGGACGTATTTGTCCTTCTGCGACTCCAGCTCCTCGGAAAGCGAGGCGATCTTCTGGACCGCCTCAACTGGAAACGGCTCAGCAGCCGGTTCGGCCTCAGAGGACTCGGGTTGGGAAGCGACGTCTTCCGTCACCTTGGCAGCACGCTCGGCGGCCAGTTCTGCGGCTGACTTTATGGAGTCTTCGGACTCGGATTCACTCATCGTCTGGTTTCTCCTGGTTGAACAGCTCTTGATAAGATCAAGAACAGTGCCAAGCCTTTGGGAGCACCAAACTAGACTGTTTCGGAATAGAACACCAAGCCATGTGTTGCAAAAAGAAACAGGAGTCCGTTTCATGATGGAACTCCGTTCCAAGAAGGATCAGCGCAATTCGATAGTATTGAAATCGATATCGATACGACGGAACGCCGACATGCGATCAAAGAGCAAATTCGCCTTGAGAGTGGAATCGGCGATCAAGTGGTAATAGTGACCGCGTCCCATGGAGCCCTTGAGGGTGTGCAGCACGTGCATCTGAGCCCGCAAAGCCATGTCCAGAGTGAGAGGACACTTCTTGAAGTCCTCGGGAAGGGAATCGCTCTTGATGGTGTCGATGAGCTTTCCAAATTGCCCAACCCGGGTGTAGCGGGTGTGCGGGAGAAGCGTGTCCGTGCAATAGGCCTTGCGCAGCGGCACCAGACAACGACCATCTTCATCGATCCAGGCTTCGGCCACTGGCGGCTTGCGCGCCGGGTCCCACACATATTCTTTGCCAGCAGGCGTGTGAACCACGCGAATGGGGTCCAGCATCCCCGACATCAGGGTAAGACCGATGCCAAATTCGTGGGCATAGACGGTCATGGAGAGGATGGGCTTGGTGGTGTCCATCTCGTCCAGCGAGTAGTAATTGCGGCTGATGGGGATGAGCGGCATCACCCAGGTTTCAGAAAAAGGTGTGTGGAAGTGGTAGAGCCCCTTGCAGGGCTGGCGAACCAAGGCCGCCCGAAAAAGCACCAAAGCGTCTTGAGCACGGGCGTCGGAATCAGCTTCCACCAGCCAACGTTTGCGCTCGGTGCAGAAGGGAATCAGCGAATCGGAAAGTTCCTTTTCAGATAAGGGATGCTGAATCCCTTTCATAAAGATCCCTGCGCGGGTGACGCGCAGCGACTTGTCGTCGGGTTTCCCCTTCGAACAGGCGCTCAGGAACAAGGAGGAAAGCACGAGAAGCAGAAAAGTTGCTGTGGACTTAGTCACGAGCTTCAAAGTAGATTAACGGGCTATGAATCTCCACCGCCTACCGATCGGCGACGAAGCACCCCAGGTCGTCCGCTGCATCATTGAAATCGCCAAAGACACCAACACCAAATTCGAGTTCGACGAAGAACACAACGTCTTCATGCTTGATCGGGTGTTGCTGTCCAGCATGCTCTACCCCGCTAACTACGGCTTTCTTCCCTCCACCCACGCTGAGGACGGCGACCCACTGGACGTGCTGGTGCTCATGAACAACTCCATGCCTCCCGGCACCGTGGTGATGGCAAAGCCCGTCGGAGTACTCGACATGACCGACGGCGGCAAGAAGGATTACAAGGTCCTGGCCGTCCCGGTCTTCCAGCGCAATCCCGCCAAGGAGATCGAGGACGTGGATCCGGTGTTCCTTATGATCGCCCGCAACTTCTTCAAGGGCTACAAGGAACTCGAAGGCAAGGCGGTGGAAATCGGCGAGTGGATGAACCGCCAAGAGGCCTACCGCATCATCGACGAAGCCCGCCAGAGCTACAACCGTTTCAACGAACTGGAATACTGACCAGCACGCTGCAACAAAAGCCCTTGCGAAAATCCTTGCGCTGGACGGCTTTACCAGCTAATTATTTGCATACCAGTGCAATGGATCTTGGCAAACCTCGCCATCGCAGTCACTTATTCCCTTCTGGGGATGGTCGGGCTGTGGATCGGTCAACCTCAGACCCACGTGTCTTTGCTGTGGCCTGCCGCCGGATTTGCGGTCGGGAGCCTTTTGCTCCGAGGCCTCAAAGGCAGTGGCGCAGGGATATTCATAGGCATTTTTTTCGTTGTAGCCATCCTGTGGGGACACTCCCTGAAGATGGCGACGGCCGCGGCCATCGGAGCGACCTTCCAGTGGTATCTGGTGGCAAGGATGATCCATCGGTTCGATCCCGAGCTCGAGTTCAGCCACCCCGCTATCCTGTTCAAGAGCTTCCTGTGCTTAGTTGCCATCACCCTGATCGCACCGCTCACGCTCACGGGCAATGCGATGATTCTCCTGGAATTACAGCCAACATCCATCCAAATTCTGCGGGACATCGTCCTGTGGTGGCTAGGTGACATCTTCGGGGTCCTTATCGTTCTCCCTCTGGTGCTTGCGCTACTTCACCCCCATCCCCTGTGGAAACGCCGCCGCACGCAGGTGGGTTTGCCCGTAATCGCCCTTCTTGCCATGTCCAGCCTGGTCTTCGCCTATGCGCAGACCAACGACCATTCGCATCTCCGCAATCATGGCATCGAGAGGATCGAAGCACCAAGCGCCCTCAGGCCCCCTTCCGGAAGAGATGCCTGGATACGCGAAAACCAATCGTCCCCCACACTTGACGCACTGCTACCGCCCTCGCAGTTGCTCCTGCTCCTGTTCCTGAGCGGATGCGTCGGCGTCGCGTTCACTTCCCTGCTCTTCTCGGGGGATGCCCACCGCATCTCCCGGGAGGTGGGCGCCAAAACCGCCGCCCTGGAAGAAGAGGCACTGCAGCGACAGAAATTGGCCGAGGACCTGCAAGCCAGCATGGACAAGTTCCGCTTCCTGGCCAGCCGCATCCCTGTCGGGATCTACACCCTGAGGAAAGCCCCCGACGGCGCCATGACCTTTGAGTACGTGAGTGAGCGTTTCTGCCAGATCATGGACCTGGAGCGCACAACCATCCTCGCCGACGCGAAACTCATCTTTGAAAAGTCTCATCCCGACGAACGAGAAGCCATGCGGCAGGCCTCAATCGCCAACACCCGAAGCCGCACCCCTTTCCTGTGGGACGGGCGCTTCGAGGTGCGTGGCAAGTACCGCTGGCTGCGCTTCGACTCGCTGATCACCCCCCTAACCGACGGGCAGATCCTCTCCACCGGCGTGATTTCCGACGTCACCGAGGAAATCGAATCGACCCGGACGCTCTCGGAAAGCCGACGGGAACTGCAAGCCGCCAAGGAGGCTGCCGAGGCCGCCAACCACTCCAAGTCGGAGTTCCTGGCCAACATGAGCCACGAGATTCGCACTCCCATGAACGCCATCCTAGGCATGATTCACCTGGCGCTCTCGGAAGAGCTTCCCCTCTCGGTGCGGGATCGCCTAGTCAAGACCCATTCCGCCGCCAAGACGCTGCTCTCCATCCTCAACGACATTCTGGACTTCTCCAAGATCGAAGCCGGGCGCATGGATCTCGAAGAGATCCCCTTCGACCTCGACGAATGCCTCCAGACCATCCACGACCTCTTCCTGTTGGAAGTCCAAACCAAGGGCCTGAGTTTCGCCACGGAGGTCTCCGCAGATGTGCCGCGCAGCCTCTGCGGGGATCCTTTCCGACTCAGACAAGTCTTGTCAAATCTGATCGGCAACGCCATCAAGTTCACCTCCCATGGCGGCATCAATCTGGCGGTGGCCGTGGACGACCAGACGTCCGACGGCCTCCGCCTGCGCTTCTCTGTGCGTGACACCGGCATCGGCATCGATCCAGCCAAGGCCACCCACCTCTTCCGTCCCTTCTCGCAGGCCGACACCTCCACCACGCGGCTCTTCGGCGGCAGCGGCTTAGGCCTTGCCATCAGCCGCTCGCTGGTGCAGATGCTGGGCGGTGAGATCACTCTCTCGAGCCAGCCTGGGGAAGGCAGCGATTTCTCGTTCACGGCTTGCTTCCGGGAAGCGTCCCAGTTCGCCTCCGCCTCCGCCACAGACGACTACGACTCGTTCCAACTCCGAAGCTGTGCCGACATCCTCCTGGTGGAAGACAATCTCTTCAACCAAGAGGTCGCCAAGGGGATTCTGGAACTGGAAGGGCACCACGTGAACCTGGCAGAAAACGGCCTCCAAGCGGTGGAACTTTTCACACGCCAGCACTTCGACATCGTGCTCATGGACCTTCACATGCCGACCATGGGCGGCATGGAGGCCACTCGCAAGATTCGCGACTTGCCCGGAGGCGATATCGTTCCGGTCATTGCCCTCACGGCCGCCGCCACCTCCGAAGACATCTCTCTTTCCCGAGATTCCGGCATGGACGCCCATGTCTCCAAGCCCTTTGACCCGGCCGAACTCAACCAGACCATTCAATACTTCCTGCGCGAAGGGCGTGCTGCTTTGCGCGACAACGCGGCGTAAATATTTGTACCCTAGCAGCATGGACCACCGCATTCTTCTCTGGGGCGCCTTCTTCATCGCCATTCTCTTCATGCTGGCCCTCGACCTCGGGCTCTTCCGCAAGCATCAGGATCACGTCGTCTCCACCCGCGAGGCGCTGACTTGGACCGGCATCTGGGCCGCTCTGGCCCTCCTCTTCGCCGGGGTCCTCTGGTTCTTTTGGGACTGGGTCGCTCCAGGCAGCCCCATCCACCATGCCGACGCCACGGTGCTCTATCTCACTGGCTGGCTGGTGGAGTACAGCCTCTCCATGGACAACATTTTCGTGATGGTCATGCTCTTCAAGAGCTTTGCCATCCCCCCCATCTACCAGAGGAACGTCCTTCTGTGGGGCATCCTCGGAGCCTTGTTCCTGCGCGGCCTCTTGATCGGACTTGGCGCGGCCCTGGTGTCCAACTTCCACTGGGTGCTCTACCTGTTCGGGGCCTTTCTCCTCTTCACCGGCCTCAAGATGCTTCTCTCCAAGGAAGAGGCAGAGGAGGACGTGAGCGAAAACAGCATCGTCCGCCTGGCCCGGCGCTTCCTGCCGCTTTCCCAGGAACTCCACGGCCACAGCTTCTTCGTGCGGCAGCAGGGAAAGCTGTTGGCGACCCCCCTCTTTCTGGCACTGGTGGTGATCGAGGCCACCGACGTGGTCTTCGCCTTCGACTCCATCCCCGCCATCTTCTCCATCACCACCGAACCGGTGCTGGTGTTCACCTCAAACATCTTCGCCATCTTGGGGCTGCGCTCGCTCTACTTCCTGCTTTCCGGCATGGTGGACACTTTCCGCTTTCTGAAAGCGGGCATCTCCACGCTGCTGCTCTTCATTGCCGCCAAGATGCTGCTCTCGCACTGGCTCCATCTGAGCCCGCTTTGGTCGCTCAGCGTGATCGTGCTGGTGCTGGGGATCGCCATCGGCGCCAGCCTCTTGTTCCCCAAGAAGGACTAGAACTCGACCAGGAGCCCGGCGCGGATGTAGTAGCGGTGATGATTCTGGAAGCCGCTGCCCAGGAGGATGCTGGAACGGTCGCCCAATTTTTGGTCCACGCCGGCCCCGCATTTCCAAGCCAGGAAGCTCTCGGAAAGCACGTCGCGCACTCCGGCACCCAGTTCGCCATCCAAATACGGAAGCGCCTGGCGCCCAATGGGCAGGCGCACCATCAGCTTGCCGGTGACCGGCATGTAGGAGTGCGACTCGCCTTCATAGCCGACGCCCGGCCCCAGCATCACCATCTGATCGATGTTCCAGAGCAGGTGGACATTCCAGGCCACCGAAGGATCCCAATTGCCGATCTTGGAAGTGGGTCCAACCATGCCGACCAGGCTGTAGGTACGAGCCACCGCAAGGCTTGCAAACACGAGACAGACCAGCAGCAGGCGCTTCATGCTTGAATACGAGGTGGATGGTTTTGGGCCCATTCGGCGAAATCGTCCACGGTCTTGGGGAGATGATCGGGCGCAAGACGGATGGTCTCCAGGATGTCGGCTTCGAAGACTTCCCAGGCGCCCAGCTCAATCTCGTTGCGCAACTGCTCTTCTCCCCAGCCCGAATAGCCGATGAAGATGCGGTAAAGGTCAGGATCGGCCTGCACGAAGGGCTTTCCGGCCGGATCGGTGCCCGGCTCGGGAGACGCCGAAAAATCCCAGTGTCCGCCCATGGAAAGGCCCGGAACGACTTCCTGAGCATTGGGAGCCGCGTCCCCGCTCCAGTCGAGGATCTGCACTTTCTCCTGCTCCACTGGCCCCCCGACGCCAATGCGGCGCAGTCCGCGCAGTGGACTCGGCAACTGCTCGAAGACCTCCTCCAAAGGCATGGTCGCACCCCGGTTGAGGATCAGGCCGTAATCACCGTCCGCCTCATGGGCGCACAGGAAAAGTACGGTTCCTTCAAAATTCGGATCCCGCAGCAGAGGTCGTGCCACCAGGAAGACTCCTGTGGCCAGCCTCGAAAGGGCATCTTCCGCCGAGAAGCTGAGCATTAGTGAAATTTACACTCTGCAGCCCTTTGGTCGAGTGCGTTTCCTTGTTGGATGATTTGAGACTTTGTATCATACCAGCATGAGCTCCTGCTGCCCTCCTGATCCCAAACATCCCTCGTCATGGCAAGGGCGCTACCTGCGAAAACTGCTGGTTCCGCTTTGCCTACTGCTGGCTCTAGCCCTGATCGGGCTTTTGTCGCGCGGCTAAGCACTCCCCCCGAAAGGCCTTGGAATTGCTACCTTTGCCGCCATGTCAGAGACCCCATTGAACGAATCCGAAGTGCCTGAATCCTCGCTGCCCGAGCCCGAAGGCGAAGTCGACATGTCCTTCGTCAACGAGGCCTACGAAGTCCACGAGGCCGCCGAAGACTACAGCGCCGGCTCGATCAAGATCCTCGAGGGCCTGGAAGCCGTGCGCAAGCGCCCGGCCATGTACATCGGGTCGACCGACATCCGCGGCCTGCACCACTTGGTGTGGGAAGTCATCGACAACTCCATCGACGAGTCGCTGGCCGGCTTCTGCGACCGCATTGAGATCGCCATCACCACCGATGGCCGCCTGCGCGTGAAGGACAACGGCCGCGGCATCCCCACCGACATGCACGAATCGGGCGTGTCGGGCGTGGAAGTGGTGATGACCAAGCTCCATGCCGGCGGCAAGTTCGACAACAACTCCTACAAGGTCTCGGCGGGCCTGCACGGCGTGGGCGTTTCCTGCGTAAACGCCTTGGCAAGCGAAATGACCGTGACCGTGGCCCGCGAGGGCAAGATCCACCGCCAGCGCTTCCAGCGCGGCGAGCCGGTCACCCGCCTGGAGGTCCTGGAAGACACCGAGGAGCGCGGCACCACCATCGAGTTTCTGCCCGATCCCGAGATCTTCGAGACGGTGATCTTTGAGCGACAGATTCTGGCATCGCGCGTGCGCGACCTGGCCTTCCTCAACCCGAGCCTGCGAATCGTACTGGAAGACGAGCGGTTGCCGCTGGAGAGCTCCGAACGCCGCGAGGAGTTCCACTTCCCGGGTGGTCTAGTCAGCTACGTCGAGTACATCGACAAGAACCGCACCGGCATCCACCCCAAACCGATCTACTTCAGAGCCGACGGGGAACCGCTTCCCATGGAAGTGGCGCTGCAGTACAACACCTCCTACACCGAGGTGCTGCAGAGCTTCGTCAACAACGTCAACACTGTTGACGGCGGCACCCACGTCACCGGCTTCAAGGCCGCCCTGACTCGCGTGGTGAACAACTACGCCCAGGCCAAGTTCCCGCAAAAGATCAAAGGCGGGCTGGCGCTGGAAGGCGACGACTGCCGCGAAGGTCTCACCGCCATCATCAGCATCAAGCTGCGCGAGCCCCAGTTCGAGGGGCAGACCAAGCACAAGCTGGGCAACTCCGAGGTCAAGAGCCAGGTCGAGGCGGTGGCCTACGAGTTCCTGACGCGCTACTTCGAAGAGAACCCCGCGATCGCCAAGATCGTGGTGGAAAAGATCATCGACGCCGCCTATGCCCGCGAAGCCGCCCGCAAGGCCAAGCAGCTGGCCCGTCGCAAAAACGTCTTGGAAGGCGCAGGACTCCCCGGCAAGCTTGCCGACTGCTCCAGCCGCATTCCGGCCGAGTGCGAGCTCTACATCGTCGAGGGTGATTCCGCCGGTGGCTCGGCCAAGCAGGGCCGCGACCGCACCTTCCAGGCCATCCTGCCGCTGCGCGGCAAGATCCTCAATGTGCAGCGCACCCGCATCGACAAGGCGCTTGCCAGCGAGACCATCCAGAACCTGGTGACGGCCATCGGCTGCGGCGTGGGCGAAGGCAACTTCAACCTCGAGAAGGCGCGCTACCACAAGATCATCATGATGACCGATGCCGATGTCGACGGCTCGCACATCCAGACGCTGCTCCTTACCTTCTTCTACCGCTTCATGCCGGAGCTGATCCAGGCGGGATACCTCTTCATCGCCCAGCCTCCCCTCTACCGCGTGAAGTCCGGAAACGAAGAGCGCTACATCTTCGACGAGCGCGACCTCGAGAAGACCATGGCCGAGATGGGCGATCGCAAGAAGACCTACCTGCAGCGCTACAAGGGCTTGGGTGAGATGAACCCCGAGCAACTTTCAAACACCACCATGAATCCCAAGTTCCGCACCATGCGGCTGGTCAACATGGACGATGCTGTGACGGCCGACGAATCCTTCGAGATGCTGATGGGCGAGGAAGTCGAACCGCGCCGCAAGTTCATCGAAGAGAATGCCCACCTCGTAGGCGATCTGGACGTGTGAGCGAGAGCACGGACATTATCTGTCCGTGCCTTTCGGGGCGCATGTTCGAAGAGTGCTGCGGCCCCTTCGAGAAGGCCCCGGCCATTTCTGGAAGCGTCCCGTTGCGGCAAGCACACGCTTCGCTGCGTCGGAATCTGCTTGCCCTGGTCCGCCAGGTCCGAAGCTATGTAGAGGTGTGGTTCGCCTTCGCAGAAAGCATCCCGGCAGAGTTTCACACCCTTCTGCCCGACCGCCCTGCCTGGGAGCTTGAGCAGGCCCGCATGGAGCTCTACTTCTGGGACTACTTCCAGCAGGTGTCACAGGCGCGCCCCATCCTGCGCATCGCCCGCGACGTCGAGCCCAAGGACCTACGCTTCGCCAACCGCCTAGACGAGTGGTCGCTGCGCCCCTGGGAGCCCTTCGAGGCGCTGCGTCGGCACCCCGAAAATGATTCCTGGGACCTGCGCAACCTCGCCACCGGAAAGCCCGTCCACGCCCACCTCGCCTACGCCCATCACACGCTAGCCGAGGGCGATGTCTTCGCGGCCCGCATCCTCACGCATGGGGGGCATTCCTTCACCGGGCTATCGCTGCTTCACTTCCCACGCAAGGACGGCCCTACCGGACTCGTCGAACTGTGGAAGAAAATTTGTGCCCGTCACGGCATCACACCGCATACCCAGCTGCGCCCTGATGTCCACAATGAGATCTGGTTTTCCTTTCACCTGACCGTGATGGAATATTGGGCAGCGCTTCCCGAAGGCACCCGCGTCGTCGCCGATCTCCCCTCCATTGCCGAGCTTGAGGAGCCGCTCCAGCGCCCACTCCAGCCGACTCCCGACCTCGACGCCGTCTATTCCGAGCTGGGCCACCAATCCCCCCGCCAAGCCTCCACTCACGCCCTGGGGCGCCATCGCCTCAAGCTGTGGCTAGAGAACTTGGAGGCACGAGGCCTCGACACCAAGGCGCTGCGCAAGCAACTGAAGCTGTAGCGGAAAGCGCTTTTCTTGGTAGGAGCAAGCATGCCTCTCCTACAGCAAAAGGAAAAACGAAAAAGCCGCAGCGTGTGCTACGGCTTTTCGGAAGTGGACAATGTAGGGTTTGAACCTACGACCCGCTGATTAAGAGTCAGCTGCTCTACCAACTGAGCTAATTGTCCGTCGAGGTTTCAAAACATAGGCGAAACACTCGGCGCTGTCAAGGGGTTCCCCCTGAGTTCCTGGCTTTTTTCTACCCGCACCTTTGCCGGCTCCATGAGAACGTCGCATTTGACGAACCGGGTGTCGCACTCTGAAACAGTTCAGAGACGGCATATCCTCTTCTCAGGGCTCACCTGAACTTGGCACGGGAATTGACCCTTACAAACGCCGAAAGACCTATAACGAAGGAGACGTGATGCTATCCAATCCGGAAGCCCAGACACCGCAGAAGCCCTTGGAACTCTACGGACGCGACCTCACCGAGGCAGCCCGTGCCGGCAAGCTCGATCCGGTCATCGGACGCGACGAGGAGATCCGCCGCACCGTGCAGATCCTCTCGCGCCGCACCAAGAACAACCCGGTATTAATCGGCGAACCGGGCGTGGGCAAGACCGCCATCGCCGAAGGGCTCGCCCGACGCATTGTGGCCGGCGACGTGCCAGATTCTCTGAAGGACCGCCGCCTGGTGACCCTGGACATGGGCTCGCTGATCGCCGGCGCCAAGTACCGCGGCGAGTTCGAGGAGCGCCTGAAGGCGGTACTCAAGGAAGTGACAGATTCCGACGGCGGCATCGTGCTCTTCATCGACGAGATCCACACCGTGGTCGGGGCCGGAGCCATGGAAGGCGCCATGGACGCGGGCAACCTCCTCAAACCCATGCTGGCGCGCGGCGAACTGCGCTGCATTGGGGCCACCACCCTGGACGAGTACCGCAAGTACATGGAGAAGGACGCCGCCCTGGAGCGGCGCTTCCAGCAGGTCTACGTCGGGGAGCCCACGGTAGAAGACACCGTCTCGATCCTGCGCGGCCTGCGCGAGCGCTACGAGGTGCATCATGGGGTGCGCATCTCGGACGCCGCCTTGGTGAGCGCCGCCCAGCTTTCCAACCGCTACATCTCCGAGCGCTTCCTTCCTGACAAGGCCATCGACCTGGTGGACGAGGCCGCAGCCCGGCTCAAGATGCAGATCACCTCCAAGCCCGAGGCGCTGGACGAGCTCAACCGACGCATCCTGCAACTGGAGATGGAACGCCTCTCGCTCAAGAAGGAGAAGGACGCCGCCTCCAAGGAACGGCTGGGGAAGCTCGAAGCCGAGCTCGCCGCCGCCAAGCGGGAATCGCAAGGCCTGGAGGAACGCTGGAGCCGCGAAAAGGCCGGCATCGGGAAGATCCAGGAACTGCGCAGCCGCATCGAGGAGACGGGGCGCGAAGCCGAGGCTGCCGAGCGCGCCTACGACCTGGCCCGCGCCTCGGAGCTGCGCTACGGAAAGCTCTCGCAACTGCAGAAGGACCTCGCCGCCGCCCAAGAGGCCTTTGCCGCCTCGCAGCGGGAAGGTACGCTCCTGCGCGAGGAGGTGACCGAGGACGACATCGCCGGCATCGTGGCCAAGTGGACGGGCATTCCCGTGGCGCGCCTGATGGCCGGCGAGAAAGAAAAGCTGCTGCACCTTCCCGAAGAACTCCACCGCCGCGTGGTGGGCCAGGACCAGGCCGTAGAAGCGGTGGCCGAGGCGGTGCAGCGCTCGCGGGCGGGGCTTTCCGACCCACGCCGCCCGGTGGCTTCGTTCCTGTTCCTGGGCCCCACCGGCGTGGGCAAGACAGAACTTGGCAAAGCCTTGGCCCAGGCGCTCTTCGACAGCGAAGACTCCCTGGTGCGCATCGACATGAGCGAGTACATGGAGAAGCACTCGGTGAGCCGCCTCCTGGGCGCGCCTCCGGGATACGTGGGCTTCGAGGACGGCGGACAATTGACGGAATCTGTCCGGCGCCGCCCGTACTCGGTGCTGCTCTTCGACGAAGTGGAGAAGGCCCACCCCGACGTCTTCCACGTGCTCCTGCAGCTCCTGGACGACGGTCGCCTCACCGACGGACAGGGCCGCACGGTGGACTTCCGCAACACCCTGGTGCTGCTCACCTCGAACCTCCCCAAGGAAGAGCTCCACGACTTCTTCCGGCCCGAGTTCCTGAACCGCCTGGACGAGACGGTGATCTTCGAGTCGCTGGGGAAGGAAGAGCTGCGCCACATCGCGTCCCTGCAAGTGGAACGGCTGCGCGCGCGTCTGGAAGAACAGAAATTGTCTTTAAATCTCACGGACGCGGCCCTGGATCGCCTAGCCGAAGTGGGTTGGGATCCGGCCTACGGAGCACGCCCCCTGAAGCGCGCCGTGGCTAGGGAACTGGAAACCCCCATCGCGCGCCTCTTGCTCTCTGGAAACGCCAAACCCGGACAGGTGATTCAGGTGGATGTGCGAGAAGGACTCTTCGTCTTCAAGGCCGTGTAAAGGATCGGGGCGGCAGTGATGCCGCCCCGCAACGCCGGATCGCATTGATGTTGCGGGAAGAAACCCCCAAGCAAAGCGACTGAAACAGCCGCGTCCCAAGTTTGCGACTCCACCAAAGGAGTCCTTCATGCGTCCTGTCCAATTGACATCCCTAGCCATCTTCGGAGCGGCCTGCTTGGTCCTTTCCGCCTGCGACAACTCGTCGAATTCTGCGGCCAGCACCCCGATTTCCTCATCGGGAAACTCCGATTCGGCCTCCATCATGGTGGCCTCGGATCTCCATTACTTCAGCCCGAGCCTGATGACCGACACCGGCTCAGCCGCCCTCAAGGCCTATTTGCAAGAAGACCGCAAGATGCTGCTGCAGAGCCCGCAACTGCTGCACGCCTTCCTCGACAGCGTGCGCGCCCGCCGCCCCGGCATCCTGCTTTTGACCGGCGACCTCACCAAGGACGGCGAGGCACAGAGCCACCAGGACATGGCCGACTCGCTGGCCAAGCTGCGCGGCATGGGCATCAAGGTCTACGTGATTCCCGGCAACCACGACGTGATGAATCCAGAAAGCCAGCAGTACGCAAGCGATGCGGCCACCGCTGCGGACAACGTGAGTTCCACCACATTTGCCAAGATCTATGCCGATTGCGGCTTCAACCAAGCCATCGCCCGCGACACGGCATCGCTTTCCTACGTGGTCGAGCCAGTATCGGGCGTGTGGATTCTGGCCCTGGATGCCTGCCGTTGGAAAGACAACGTGCCCGGCGGCACCGAAACGGTGGGCGGACGCTACCTGCCTCAGACGGTGACCTGGATCAAAGCCCAGCTCGATTCAGCCAAGGCCAAGGGAAAGACCGTGGTGGGCATGATGCACCACGGCATTCTCGAGCACTTCACTGGTGAAGCCACGAACACCCTCTCGAAAGACTACGTGGTGGCGGGGCACGACAGCCTCGCGCAGATGTTCGCCCAGAAGGGCCTGCACGTCATGTTCACCGGCCACTTCCACGCCAACGACATCGCCCAGAAGGTCTTTGGCACCGACACCCTGACCGACATCGAGACAGGCTCGCTGGTCACCGCTCCTTCGCCCTTCCGCTACGGCACCTTGGGCTACAACACCCTTTCGGTCAACACCAGCCTCATCCGCAGCGTTCCGGCCGGCACTCCCGGCGTCACCGGCGACTTCCAGACCTGGTCCCACAATTTCCTGATCTCCGGCATGAGCGCCATGGCGACCTACCAGTTCATCAACACCTACAAGCTCGATACGGCCAACGCCACCACGCTTGGCGTCGTCGTGGCCAACGCCTACGCCGCCCACTACGCCGGAAACGAATCGGGCGTGCCTTCGACCGTCGCTCCCGTAATCACCAAACTGAACGCCATGGGAGACATCGGCGTCTACTTCGCCAGCACCATCACGGCACTCTTCACAGACCTTGCCCCGGCCGACGACAAGGGCATCTTCGGGCTGCGCTAAAGCCGCACAGGTACGCAGCAATAAAGGGCGGCTCTCCCGGCTCCGCCGGGAGCCGGGCCACCTGCCAAGCCGCGGCCGACACCTAAAGCCGCGCCGTGTCTTGGCCCTATCGGGCGGTGTCCCTGCCGCAACAAAGAGCAAGATCGTCCAAGACTTTCCTCCCTCTCAGAGGCGAGATTCAAAGGGCACTAAGGAGGTGCCCAATGACAGAAATCGGAAACGAACGCATCCTCGCAAACGGCAAGGACCAACGCGGCGAAGATCTCCCCTGGAATGACCACCCGAAATTTCCCGGGGTACACATGAAGACGCTGGTGCCCGGATGCGACACCCAGGGGCGCTTTAGCTGCCACCTGATCCGGATCGACCCGGGCATGGCCATCGGGCGGCATATTCACGAGGGATCGTGGGAGCTCCACGAGGTGCTGGAAGGCGCGGGAACAGGGACGCTGCTCGAAGCGCGCCGCGGCTACGCTCCCGGAACGGTGGCGGTGCTGCCGCAGGGAGAGCTCCATTCGGTGGAGGCCGGCCCCGAGGGGCTGGTGCTCCTGGCCAAGTTCGTGCCCGCCGCCGGCTAGGCTTCGAGGCGCCCCGGAGAGACGCCCATGGCGCGCCGGAAAACCCGGTTGAAGTGGCTCTGGTCCGAAAAGCCAAGGTCCAGGGCCACTTGCTGGATGGGAATCTCCGAAAGCAGGCGATCGAGCGAGGCGCGCACGCGCGCTTGCAGTTGCCAAGCGTGCGGCGGCATACCGGTGCCGGCCCGGAAGAGGCGGTGGAAATAATAGGGACTCACTCCGGCATGGCCGGCGAGTTCCTCCAGCGAGACGTTCTCGTCCAGAAGTGCAAGCAGGTAACGGCAGGCGTCCTCGCACAGCGGCGGAAGTCCGGCATTGCCGACGGCGCTGCCATCGACGCGGCAGTTTTCCAAAAATTGTCCCAGCTCCCGGCGAAACGCCCCATCATCCCGCTTCTCAGCGCTCTCGAAGAGGCGCTGCAACTGCGGCATGGCCTCCAGCGGCCCAGAGCGCGGGCAGACGAAGGTTCCATCCTCCCCAGATATCTCCCCCAAAAGCTGCGGCGAAACCGAGACCACCAGGTAGTCGTGCCCCTCCGGATCATCACAAAAGCAGGCGTGGGGCTTCCAGGGCGCGATGGCGAAGGCGTCATCCGGTCCCAGGTCCCAGGCCTCGCCGTCGCACTCGATGCGGCGGCGTCCCGACAGAATCCGTCCCAGCGTCAACGAGGCGTGGGCGTGCAGACCAAAGTCGTGGCGAATGCCGTGCCCGCGCACGAAGCCCCAGCCGCCGTTTCTCTCCGGGAGCACCACTTTGAATTTCGTGCCAGCCATTTCCCGAAGCTAGGAATCATCCTTTCAGCAATTCTAAAGGCTTCTCTTTTCAAGAAATCCGAAAGTCTGAACAAACTTTCGCAAAAGCCAACTAGCTTCATCAAGATCGCTTAGTCGGTATGAGGCCAATTTCCCTATCCAATCAAGGACACGCAATGCTTCGCAGCAAACTCATTTCCGTGCTGGCTTTTGCCTGCATGGCTTCCAGTATCCATGCAGGAGGTTTCGGCGATCTTCTGAAGAACGTCAATAAGACAGATACCAAGGCATCCAAGGCCACCGCGCCCGACAAGCCGAAGGCTCCTGGCAACATTTTGTCCTTCAAGGTCGAATCGACCCGCATCATCGGCGACAAGCTCCTGATCTCCGGAAAAGCGAGCGTCACAAAGAAAACAACCGCCCGCATCACCTTTTATCCCAAGGGGATCACCTCGGGCGGCACTCTCGAAGCCGGCCGCTTGGACTGGGCAGGCGAGATAAAATCATTGGCATCCGGTCCGTCGTTTGATCTCGAAGAAGGCATTCCCGTTGCCTGGCACATTTACCTCGAGACCAATGGGCAGAAGGTCACCGAAATCAATCAGCTAAAGATTTTTTGGAAAGAAGACCGACAGGGCACCACAGTCCCAACCGACACCACCATTGAAAGCCTCAAGATCCCCTCGGCGCCCGACACCAACCTGACTCCAGGGTCCGAGGAAATCGATCGCGGAGTGTACCTGCGCCTCACGAAAGCGCAATCGGCCAAGGGCATCCTCAAGATCGGATTCGTCTTGGATAACCGCTCTGGCAAAGCGTACAAGCTGGACATGCATAGCATCGGCATCGTAGACGACCAGGGCAACGAAGTCGCCGACCCAGCATTCTTCGCCGGGAACAAGAACATGGCCTACGAAAGCCCAGAACTTGCCCCCGACGTCCCCCTCGCCGGACGTTTCGAGTTCAAGACGAATGCCAAACCCGCGGCTGTGAAGCTACTGCGCTTCGCCGTCAAGGATTTCCGCGGAGGAGTCATCTCCCATGCGATCCGCGATCCGCAATTCCAGAAATAATCCATTCCCCCAACACGGACAGGACATGACCATGAAGAACCTCTGCTGTTGGCGTCCTCCCTTCAATGCCGCCGATCGAAGGATTTTGAGCTAGCCGCCGCCGAAGAGTCCGCGGGAGCGGATGAGCTCCGCCACCGCCGGCGGCACGTCGACCTGCCACGAAGGATCCCCTTTGCGGATGCGCGCGAGCACTTCGCGCGAGCGAATGCCAGGACAAGAACTGTCAAATGGCTCCACGGCCACGATCAGGCCGCGCTCAAGCAGGTATCCGTAGAGCTTCGAGAGCTCGGGGCGCAGCGGGAGGTTTTCCAGCGAAAAGGTCTGCTCCGCTTGCTGCCACGGGTAGACGTAGAGATGCAGGTCGTTCTTGTAGAGCCGCCCGAAGGCCTCCAGGATGCCGCCGGGGAGATCCGCGTAGTACTTCTCGTCGAAGAGTTCCAAGAGGCTCCGGGCTCCCAGCACCACGGCAAGCTTCTTCTTGGTGTAGCGGGCGAGGTAGGCGGCCAGCCGGAAGTACAGGGCGAAGTTCGAGACCAGGACCGTCTTGCCGCAGGCTCCCAGCATGTCGGCGCGGGCCAGGAAATCGCGACCGTCGATGCAGCCCTCCTCCAGGAGATTGTTCATGGTCATCTCGACGATCTCGAGGGTCTCCTCCACCTCCACCTCAGGGTTTGAGAGGAAAGCTGCGCGGGCCGAGTCGAGCATGTCGAGATGCACGCGGCACACCGGGCGGAAACTCCCCCGCTCCACCAGCACGTTCTTCTTGTAGAAAACCTCGGAAGGCTGCAGCACCGCCCCGTCGGGCCCGAACATGGCGGCGTCGGTGAGACCGAGCGAGACGAGCTTCAGGCTCATCAGGCGGTTGTCTACATGGCGAAACTCGATCCCCGAGAACTCGATCATGTCCACCTCGATCCGGCGGATGGAAAGCCCATCCAGGAGCGATTCGATGAGGACCTCCGGCTCGTGGTGATGGAAGCAGGCGCCGAAGAGCAGATTGACGCCCACGATGCCCAACGCCTCGGACTGGGCTGAGGCATCCTTGTCCCACATGCGCACGTGGATCAGGATCTGCGACACCTCGTCGCGCGGATGGGCCTGGAAGCGCACGCCCATCCAGCCGTGGCACTCGCTGGTGCCCTTGAAGCTCTGAGCCGCCACCGTGTCGGCAAAGGCGAAGAAGGCGGTGGAGTCTCCCCGCGTCTCGCGCAGCCGCTCGAGGTTGAGGTCATATTCGTGGGTCAGCATCTGCTCCAGGCGCTGGCGGGTCACGTAGCGGTCGGCGCGTCCGTAGATGGCGTCCGAGACCTTCATGTCGTAGGCCGAGATGCTCTTGGCGATGGTGCCGGCGGCGGCACCGGCGCGAAAGAACCAGCGAACCACCTCCTGCCCCGCCCCGATCTCGGCAAAAGTGCCGTAGCGACGCGGGTCGAGGTTCACCTTCAGGGCCTTGCGCTGCGGATCGAGAATTTCGCGGTCGTCCATGCCTTCAATGTATACCTCCGGCAGCACTTCGCAAAATCACTGCCCAGGCAGATTCGAAGGTCTATCTTTTCGCCATGCTTTCCAAGCTTCTTGCTCTGTGGCGCGCTTTGAGCATCCTGTTCCTGATTCTCTCCGGCTGGATCGTTTGGCAAGGTGTCAAGATCCTGAAGGACGCCAACGCCGCCGCAAAACCGATGGCCGCCACGGCGGCCCTATCTAGCCAAGGTGAGCCGGTCTGCCTGCGCGATTCGCTGGTCTTTGACCTGCGACAAGCGGGGCTCGGCCAGAAGAACGTGATGGGCTGGAAGGGCAAGGAATACGCGGTGATCCCGGCTCATACGCCCGAGGACACGACTCACACCATCTTGGTGATCTCTTCTGATCCAAGCTGGATGGGGCCGGTCGTGAACGAGTACCTGAGCCACATGGCTTCGTCGCTGGATGCCTCCAACTACAACGTCAAGAGCACCAACGGAAATGATAAGGGTGTCCAGGATCCGCAACTGCGCGCGCTCCTCCAAATGTTGGGCCTAAAGCTCAAGGACCACCTCAAGGACTCGATTCAGCACCGCGAACTGGTCACCGGCGTCGGTGCCCTCCGAACGGCGGCGGAATATCCGCAGATCGACCTGCAGGGAAACGTGCTGGCGATTCGCTCGGGCTACTTGCCAACGGCAGGCGACGCATCCGGTCTCATTGCCGGCGGAGTGCTCCTCTTCGTCCTGAATATCCTCCTGTGGTTCTACGACAAGAAGCGCAAGGCACAGCAGGAGGAAGCCGAAGAAGAGCAGGAACCGCCTCCTTCGCTGGTCTGACATGCGCTTTCTGGTCCTAGGCTCGGCTTCGCTCCTTGGAGCCGGGCTGTGCGAAGAGCTCGCCGCCCGCGGGCATGCCATCACCATCCTCACCGCCGACCCGCGTCGCGTGCCGGAAAGCTGGAAGCTGCGCTTTCGCTGCTACTACGGCCAGATCAGCAATGCCCATATTCTGCATGCCGCCTTGGAGGATGCCGACCGCATCCTGTTCGCGCCCTCTCATCCGCGCCACATCTCGCTCTCTCAGACGGAGCCGACCCACACTCAGATGATCCTGGAGGCCAACAGCCGCTCAGGAGGATGCCCCGTCCTGAAGCTCACCAGCTGGGGAGCCGTGTACGAGTCGCAATGGTGGGCCATGGCCGCACGCCGCGAGGCCGACCAACTGGCTCGGCTAGATCCACATGGCCATCTTTTTGCCGTGGGGTGGCTGGGCGAGGCGCTGCTGGAATTCCTGCACAAGGGCATCTTCTGGATTCCTGGCGGCTTCGAGGGCAAGGTGCTGTGGATCTCGCGCTCCCAGGCCATCCGCCGGCTGTGCGACCTCTTCCTGCTGCCAGTCCCACCGCGTCTACAAGAAGTGGTGGGAAATACCCGCATGACGCTCCCGCAGGCCGTATCGCATGTGGTGGCGCGTTCTGTCTCGGGAGCCACCGGAACGATACGTTTCCCCGGTGCCCGCAAGCTAGTGCGCTTCTCGCGCTGGCTCCCGGAATCTTTCCAGAGCCTAGAGCGCGTGGCCTGGGGATGCGCCATGGACGACCCCGATCCGGGAGAGCTCCCGTGGATCGGCGACGAAGATCCCTTCGCACAAGTGCTGAACAAGCTCGAAGACGAAGCTTAAAGGCCTGCCAGGCTGAATCTTTTGAACATCTGCGCCGCGACATCGAAATCGGCGCCCTGAAAAGGCAATGCGCACGTAACGTCTCCTCATGAGACGTCTGCCCTGCTGTCTTCTCGCGCTCATTAGCGTCGCCTCCTCAACCCTGGCTGCAACCCCGCCCTTTGCCTATGGCGCCGACATCAGCTGGCTTTCCGAGATGGAGGACCGCGGCGTCACCTTCAAGGACACCACCGGCAAGGTCGACAGTCTGTTTAGCATCCTCAAGCAGCAAGGGGTGAACGCCATTCGCCTGCGCGTATGGGTCAATCCTCCGGCGGGCTATTGCAACAAGCAGGACGTGGCCGCCATGGCCAAGCGAGTGGCTGCCAATGGCATGCGCCTGATGGTAGATTTCCACTACTCCGACGGCTGGGCCGACCCCAGCCAGCAGAACAAGCCTGCGGCCTGGTCCACCTACACCCAGCCCCAACTCGGGTCGGCGGTTTACAACCATACCTATGCCGTACTCGACACCCTAAAGTCACTTGGAATCACTCCCAATTGGGTACAAGTAGGCAACGAAACCTCCGGCGGCATGCTGTGGCCCACGGCAACCAACCACGCCGGCGGACTTCTGTATGACCGGACAACAGGTGGCGGCATGCTCAAGGCCAACGGTGCCGAAGCCTTTGCCAAGCTGATCGACAGCGGCTACAAAGCCGTGAAGAAGATCGACACGTCCATCAAGGTGATTGTCCATATCAATGCCGGCTGGAACAACGCGCTGTACAAGTGGGTCTTCGACAGCCTCCAGACCTACCACGCCCATTATGACATGATCGGGATGTCCTTCTATCCCAATGTCAAAAAATGGCGCGACACCACCGCTCTCTGCCTTGCGAACATGCAGAGCGTGGTTTCTCGCTACGCCAAGCCGGTCGTGATTTCCGAAATCGGCATGCCCTACGACCAGCCCGATTCTGCTTATGCCATGCTCAAGCAGATGCTCACCAACGTCCATTCGCTGGCCACTGGTTATGGCATCGGGATCTTTTACTGGGAACCGGAAGCCCACGGCGGCTGGAACGGCTATTCGCTCGGCGCCTTCGACCCCAGCGGAAAGCCCACCAAGGCACTGCACGCCTTTGCTGAAAACCACAGCACCGGCACGGCCCCCCGCACCGAACAAACCGAAAGCAGCATCAGCTTACGCTCCCAGAACGGCGCCTTGCGCCTACCCGACGGTGCCGGCACGCAGCGCTACGTTCTTTCCACAGTTTCGGGAAAGATCATGGAACATGGCCAAGTGCCGTCCGGAAGCCTGGTCGGAAGCCAGCTCCCGGCCGGGCTCTACCTAGTCGGGATCACAGGCGCAGCCAAGTCCTTCAGCGGACGCTGGCTCAAGCCTTAGGCTTCACCACCAGGTTGACGATCTTGCCGGGAACGGCGATCTCCTTGACGATCGTCTGCCCTTCCAGGAACTTGGCCACCTTGGGCGAGGCCTTGGCCAGCGCCAAAAGCTCCTCCTTGGTGGCGCCCTTGGGCACGCGCGCCGAATCGCGCAGCTTCCCGTTCACCTGAAACGCCACCTCCACCGAGTCTTCGGCGGCCTTGGCAGGATCGCCCACCGGCCAAGCGGCCCAGCCGAGCTCCTCGGAATGCCCCAGAAGCCCCCACAGCTCGGCGCTGACATGGGGCGCAAAGGGCGAGAGCAGCTTCACCAGCGTCTCCACGCCTTCGCGCGGGGGTACCTTCTCCTCGGTGAGGCGGTTGACGTAGACCATCAGAGCCGAGATGGCGGTGTTGAAGCGCAAGGCCTCGACATCCTCCCCCACCTTGAGAATGGTCTGGTGACGCAGCCGTTCCAGATCCTGGCTTTCGGTGCCGGCCAGCTCGCGCACGGCATCGTTCTCGGCGGGTTCGTCCACCACCAGGCGCCAGACGCGCTGCACGAAGCGCACCAGGCCTTCGAGGCCGGCGGTCTGCCAGGGCTTGGCGCGGTCGAGCGGCCCCATGAACATGAGGTAGAGCCGCATGGCGTCGGCGCCGTACTTTTCGCAAATCTCGTCGGGGGTGACCACGTTGCCCAGCGACTTGGACATCTTGGCCACGATCTGGGTCAGCTCCTCGCCGGTGTCCACGTGCCAATATTTGCCGTCCCGCTCCACCATCTTGGCGGTGGGCACGGTGGTTCCGCGGAGATCCTGATAGGCGTAGGCCAGGATCATGCCCTGGTTGAAGAGGCGCTGGAAGGGCTCCGGAGTCGGCACCACGCCGAGGTCGAAGAGCACCTTGTGCCAGAAGCGGCTGTAGAGCAGATGGAGCACCGCATGCTCGGCGCCGCCGATGTAGAGATCCACCGGCAGCCAATAGCGGGCGGCCTCCGGGTCGAGCGGCTTCTCGGAGTTGCGGGGGTCGATGTAGCGCAGGTAGTACCAGCAGCTGCCTGCCCACTGCGGCATGGTGTTGGTCTCGCGGCGCCCCTTCTTGCCCGTGACAGGATCTGTCACCTCGAGCCATTCCTTGGCGTTGGCAAGCGGCGATTCGCCGGTTCCCGAGGGCTCGAAGCGCTCCATCTCGGGAAGCTTGAGAGGGAGTTCAGAGTCGGGCACCAGGGAGATGGAGCCGTCGTCCCAGTGGATGATGGGGAACGGCTCGCCCCAGTAGCGCTGGCGCGAGAAGAGCCAGTCGCGCAGGCGGTAGTTGACCTTGCGGGTCCCGAGTCCCTTGCTTTCAAGCCAGGCCACGACGCGATCGAAGGCCTCTTCCAGACCCAGGCCGTCCAGGGACACCTCGGCGTTGCTCGAGTTGATGTGGAGCCCGTCCTCGTGCCAGCATTCGTCGGGCTTGCCGCCTTCCAGCACGCGAATGATGGGGAGATCGAAGGCCTTGGCAAAGTCCCAGTCGCGGGTATCGTGGGCGGGGACGGCCATGATGGCGCCGGTGCCGTAGGTGGAAAGCACGTAGTCCGAGATCCACACCGGGATGGGCTTGCCGTTGACAGGATTTGTCGCAAAGGCGCCGGTCCAGACGCCGGTCTTCTCCTTGGCGAGGTCGGTGCGCTCCAGGTCGGACTTGCGGGCGGCCTTCTCGCGGTAGGCGGCCACGGCTTCGGCCTGCTCGGGAGTGACGATCTCGGCGACCAGCCGGTGCTCGGGGGCGAGCACCATGTAGGTGGCCCCGAAGAGGGTGTCGGGACGGGTGGTGTAGACGCGGATGGCCTCGTCCTTTCCCACCACCTTGAAGTCCACCTCGGCGCCATGGGACTTGCCGATCCAGTTCCGCTGCATCTCCTTGATGGCATCGGGCCAATCGACAAGCGCGAGGTCCTCGATCAGGCGTTCGGCGTAGAGCGGGATGCGCAACATCCACTGCTTCATGGGACGCTTCACCACCGGGTGGTTGCCCTCGACGGAACGGCCTTCGGACGTCACCTCTTCGTTGGCGAGCACGGCCTTGAGGCCCTCGCACCAGTTGACGCTCACCTGGGCCATGTAGGCCAGGCGCTTGCCCGCGACAAAATCCGTCACGGCCTTGTCGCCGCCGGCCTTCACCTCGGAAGGGATGGGAAGCTCGGCGATGGGGCGCCCCTTGCGCATCTCGGGGTCGTACCAGGTCTCGTAGAGGCGGGAGAAGATCCACTGGGTCCAGCGGAAGTAGGACGGGTCGGTGGTGTCCACCTCGCGGTCCCAGTCGTAGGAGAGGCCCAGGCCCTGGATCTGATGACGGAAGTTGTCAATATTGCGGCGGGTGGTGACCGAGGGATGCGTGCCGGTGCGCAAGGCGTACTGCTCGGCAGGCAGGCCGAAGGCGTCCCATCCCATGGGGTGGAGTACGTTGTAGCCGCGCATGCGCTTGAAGCGGGCCACAATATCCGTGGCGGTGTAGCCCTCGGGGTGGCCCACGTGGAGGCCGGCTCCGGAAGGATAGGGGAACATATCCAGGACGTAGGCCTTGGGCTTGGAACGGTCCAGCTTCGAGAACTCGGGAGTGCGGAAGACCTTGTCTTCCACCCAGTGGCGCTGCCACTTGGGCTCGATTTTGCGATGGTCGTAACGCGACAAGAAAACGTCTCCTTTGCAGATGCGAAGGAGCAAATCTAAGTGCCATTGCCAACCGGCAGCGCGCCTTTCCCTTTCGTGGTGCGGCGTCCGTCTCCCTGGCTAGTCTTCGGAAGCGATCAGAGCAAGCAGAAGGAGGCCCGCCCGGAGACGTTCCACTCGACATGGTCGAGGTAGCCGCGAATCAGGGAGGTCACTTCATCGCAGCCTTGAGCATACTGGAAGGAGGCGATGTAATCCTCCGAGAGGGAGGGAGGGACATCGCTCTTGGCCTCCTGGATCTTCGCCAGCATGCGGTAGGGATTGTCTCCCTCGTTCAGCACCGAGACAAGGCGCGCAAAGGCATGCTGTTCCCCAACCGCCTCGCTGCGACGCACCAGCGACTGGTCGTCGCTCTGGGAACCCAGCGAACGCCGGTCGTACTCGGCGGTTTGCTTGCGGGAATTCACGAACATAAGGATGGTTTCAGGTTTCCACATATCGCATCTCTCTTTCTTGAGATCCAGAAAATGCCCGTCAGGGCTCCCGAGCCAGCCCACCATTGGGCGGAGGGCGGATTTTTTCACGAATCCGTCGGCATCGGCACAGCGCGCATCCCGGAAGTTCCGGATCAGGTCCTAAGGGAAAGTCCGGCCGCGGAGACCGGAAAGCGCTGACAGAGTTTCGCATATCCTGACGCATCCTGCCACAATACCATGCACATGTTGCGAAAGGGTTTCGCAGGCATCCCAGACAAATCACGCCAACCCTAGGCAAGGCGACATCGGCAATGATAAACTCATCTCAAAGAGCTCTAGACCCGACTCCAGGAGAATTGCCATTGCCTCGATCCATGATTCGATTCCTGTTCCAGGAAAAGATCCTGGTCATCCTGATTACCGTTTCTGTGCTTTTGATCGCCTGGCAACGCTGGGGGATGAATTCAACGTTGGTGCTAAACGCATCACATCCCTGGGTTCGCGCCTCGGCGATTGACGACCACATCGATGGTGGCAATTCGGTATGTTCCACAACTATTTCCAGCGATCGCTGGCGCCTAAACTACGACGTGCGCCCAGGCGTCAGTTGGGCCTTCTGCGGCATCAACTTTAAGCTCGCACCCGTGGCAGCACACCGAGGTATCGACCTTTCCAGATACGATACGATGGAGGTGTTCCTTTCGCGAATGCAAGGCGTTAGTCCCTCCCTGCAAATTCAGGTGAAGACGATGGATTCGAGCATTTATAAACCCAGCGACGGAACGTCCCTGAAATACATGGCCGCGACCCTTTTTCCATCGTCTTCGATGGATTCGAAATCCATCATACCGATGGGTCTATTCTCCGTTCCCACCTGGTGGATCTCTCGTTACCGTCTGCCCATCGATCATCAATCCCCCAACTGGAGCGATGTGCGGGAGGTCGAATTTCTGACCACCAACGGCAAGGTCGTTTTCGGCACCGGAACGGTCGAAATCCGCCGCATCGAGTTCCGCGGCAAGTGGATCCGCCAAGACCGGTTGCTGTACGCCATCCTAGCCGTCTGGTTCCTGTGCGCTCTGGGCGCCCTGACATGGCGCCTATTTTGTTCGATCGGGAACGAGCACGAACTTCAGAACCTGGCAGCTCGGGACCCCTTGACGGGACTTCGCAACCGCCGAGGCTTCGATGATGCCCTGTCCGCACTCGCCGGCCGCCAAAAGGACCCGCAGGACGTGAAGATCGGCGTTTTGATGCTGGATCTGGACAACTTCAAGAAGATCAACGACACCCTCGGCCACAACGCCGGCGATGAAGTGCTCCGCCAAGTCGCCGGCATCCTGGAAAACCACATGCGCTGTGGCAACTTGTGCGCGCGTTGGGGCGGCGAGGAGTTCCTGGCCTGTTTCCTGCACATTCCTCACGATGGCCTATACCGACTGGCCGAGCGAATCCGGCTCGACATCGAAAGTTCCGTTGAATGGAAGGGCTTTCGCATCACTGGAAGCATTGGAATCACGCACGGTCTCCTGTCAGATTTTGACACCCTCGTCAAGCAAAGCGACAAGGCCCTGTATTGCGCCAAGGCCGAAGGCCGCAATCGCGTGAAAGAATTCAGGTAGACCATGGACGTGACCTGCCCACCCACCTCCCCGCCTCAACGAGCCATCAAATGAAAGACTCCCAGAACAGCCCGAACGACACGAAGGACGCAAAGCCTTCCAGCATCTTCTCGGAAGGCGACTGGGAACTCTCAGAAGCCTTTGGAAGCCGCCGCCACAACTTCGTGAAGATCGCCATCTATCTGGCGCTGTTCGCCGCATCCTTCCTATTACAAGGACGCCTTTCCCACACGAGCAACCTCACCGGCGTGGTGGCGCAACTGCAGGTGATGGTTTCGGTATTCCTGGTGGTGAGCATCCCCAAGATCGGCTACTTCGTGGCGTTGGGCTGCAACGGCATCGAACTGCTGCTGCTGGCCGTCCACCTCCTTCTCACGCACAACACGCGAGTGGTGCCGGGGTTCTTCGTGTGCCTATGCACCATGCTCACGGTCAGCATCATCTCGGTGTTCGGACGCCGCCTGAACCGCAAGCACTGGGAACTGAACCGCAACAAAGAAAAGCTCTCTCGCCTGTACCAGGAGGTGACCGAAGCCGGACAGCGCTCGGCCTACCTGGCCAACCACGACGAGCTCACGGGCCTGGCCAATGCGCGCAACCTGCGCATCCGGCTGGCGACGCACTACGGCAGCGCCTTCCCGATCCTGCCCAAGGGAGCCCTGGCCGTAATCAAGCTGCAGAACTTCAAGGTGATCAACTCCATCTTCGGCCCCAAGCTTGGCGACGCCGTGCTTCAGGCGGTGGCCCGGCGGCTGCAGGAATTGGCCGACCAGAACGAGCTGCACGCGGCCCGCCTGGAAAGCAGCACCTTCGCGCTGTTCTCCCCCAAGCCTGCCATCATGGAGGGACTTCTCGGGGAGGCGATGACGCGACTGCACGAGCCGCTGCGCATCGACGGGGAAAACCTGGAAGTACGCGCCTGCGCGGGCTTTGCCGAGTGCTGCGAAGATGCCGACGACGCCGAAGCCCTACACCAGTGCGCAGAGCTTGCCCTCACCGCGGCCCAGGAGGCGGGGGGACATACCGTCGGAGTCTACGACAGCCACATGGCCAAGCAGGCTCGCCGGCGGCTTGCCATCATCAACGAACTGGAGATGGCCCTGGAGCGCGACGAGTTCGTGCTGTTCTACCAGCCGCAGATCGACGTGGTCACCGGGCGGGTGACGGGCGCCGAGGCGCTGATCCGCTGGGAGAGCACCCACCTGGGCAAGGTAATGCCGACCGAATTCATCCCGCTTGCCGAGCAGAACGGACAGATTTTGGCCATTGGCAACTGGATCCTGGAGAAGGCCTGCCAGGACGCCAGCCGCTGGCCCGAGACTTGGAAGGTTTCTGTCAACGTCTCGACAGGACAGTTCTTTGACCGCAACTTCGAGCCGCAGATCAGCCGCTCCCTAGCGGCTTCGGGCCTTTCCCCCACTCGCCTGAAGCTCGAGATCACCGAGTCGGTCCTGATCGGCGACGAGAGCAACGTGGTGGAGATCTTGAAGCGCATCCGCGCCCAGCAGGTGGCCATCTCGCTAGACGACTTCGGAACCGGCTACTCCTCGCTTTCTTACCTGAAGAACATCCCCCTGGACGAGCTCAAGATCGACCGCTCCTTCGTCATCGCCATGGAAGCCGACCGCGAATCCAAGGCCATCGTCGAGACCATCATCCACCTAGCCGGACTGCTGCACCTCAGCACCACCGCCGAAGGGGTCGAGACCGAGTCCCAAGCCCAGATCCTCAAATCCCTAGGCTGCGACCGCTTCCAAGGCTACCTCTACGGAAAGCCCATGCCGGTCCAGGAATTCCTCGCCATGAAGGATTTCTGCGCCTTTTCAAGCCCCTGACGCGCCGGCGACAAATCACCTTTGACAGACCTTTCATTGGACTTTTGAGTCCATTTTAGATAGCTTGTCCCTATGGCGGCGCATTCCGCGCAGCAGGAAAGGATAACGACCATGGGGACGCAATTTTTCGAAGGGCTGCTGACCGAAGCGCGCGATTCCTCGACCTTGAGCAGCCGCCAGAAGCATGACCTGCTCGCTCTTTTGGAAGCCATCGGCGAGAGCCTGGAAAAGCTTGCCGCAGAAAACGCCGAGGCAGCCCAGAGCATCCGCAACTTTCTGGCCTGCGCCGTCTTCGAGTCGACGCGACGCGAGCGCACAAGCGTCCTAGCGGCCACCGCGCGCAAGGGCATGCTGCTTGCTTTCCGCCCCTATGAAGACAGCCACGCTCACCTCGTCTCGATGGCCTACACACTGGGCGATGTGCTTTCGGCACTGGGCGTCTAGGCGGCTGTCACATCAGGCCTTGGGAGCAAGTACGTGGCGCAGCACGAAGGGATCGTTCACTGCCGCCTCTGTGCTGCTCCACGCCCCACCCTAACAGACCAGTCAGACTTATCATATAGCCCCAAAATGGACACAAGCAAATAACCACAAATATTCAGTCACCTAAATCTCAGCTTAGAAGCAAACAAATAGCAGAAGCCGCAGAATTCAGAAAAACAAGCGAATTCCGAAAACGAAGTAGTCAGACAGAAGAGGTCACAAGCAGCCCGTGACCACAACTGTATGACGCTTTGCGAGACATTGCAAGGCGAGATTCCCCAAAGCGAATCCCCCCTTCAAGGCTTCTTTCCGAGCAGGAAATAGTGCCACGAATGGTGAAATTCCCGCCCGAAGATGGCCAGATCCTGGCTGTGGCGGAGGTTAATCACTTGGTCTTTGGCAAAGAGCGTCTTGAGCAGAGGCTCATCGCAGCAGAAGTGGGGAACGCCGAATTCCGGGCCTTCTTCCTGGGAAACGACGGTGTTTTCGTCAAGCTTTGGGTATCCCGAGTCGCGGTAGATCCAGGCGGTCTTGGAACACAGGGTGAGGAAGAATTCGCCGCCAGGCTTTAGCACGCGGCGGATCTCCCTGAGGATTGCCTCGAGGCCCGCGGTATCGGAGTGCGAGATGACGTGGTAGGCCAGCAGGCAATCGAAGTGGGCCTCTGGGTAGGGCAGTTTCATCATGTCACCAAACGAGGTGATGATGTCCAGATGCCGGTGCGCCGCCCCTTCGCGAACCTCCTGCACGGCCTCTTCGGAAAGGTCGAAGGCTTGTACCGAGAAGCCGTGTTCGGCAAACAGATAGGCATGGCGCCCCAGTCCGCAGCCAAGATCCAGGAAGGTGTGGAAGTTCGCCTTCTGCCAGCGCGCCATCAGGTAGTACGCCTCTTCGGCCGGCTCGCGCCAGAGCTCCAAGGTGTTCTGGTTCCAGTCCCAGGGCTTACTTACGGTGTCCATATCAGCGGCTCCTTTAGGCGACTTCAGCGGAGTTCATCCGCACCCCCCAAAGGCTTGCGGAGGCAAGGATCAAGTTAGTCCGAATCGGAGTTTGTTTCAGAGCTTGGCGTCTCCAAGGGGGCGAGATTTGTGCCGTCATTTTCTGTGAATTGGATGATGACGGTGTCTTTCATTAGCAGGATGATGGTGATCACGCCCAAAACGGTGCCGAAGGGGAGATTCAGGCAATTGAGGATGGCGGCCACAAAGATGAAAGAGCGGTGTTTTCGCCGCGAAAGGCTGCGGGCGGTGAAGAAGTTCATCGCTCCGGCCAAAAGGCCAAGGGCCCCTAAGACGAGGTAGAACCAGATGAAGACGCGAAAGGGATTGGCGAGCCCCCCGGGAGCGTTGCTTGGAAAATTGGTGCTGGTAAAGATCATGCTCATGAACTTGTAGTGCAAGAAGAGCAGCAGCAGCCCAGCCAGCGACAGCCCCGAGGTGATGTAGTAGAAGACTTCCAAGACCTTGAGATGTCCCGAATCGATTTGTCGCTGGTCTCGCAGGATTGGATCAGTGTTTGCCATGAGGGAGCTCCTTGGATGATTTTGTGTAGCAACAGTCCAGAGCCGGGGAGGCTCACAAGTCTTGACCCTCTACGTCAACGACTTCTCAGAATTGTCTACGCGCTGGTGGAAGATAACCGTCTTTTCCTTCAGGGAGATCTTCCCCACTTCATATCCATAGGCGAGCAGTTCCTTCTTGAAGGTCAAGAAGGCATGGTCGATCGGGATGCCCGCCGCCGCCTGGACCTGATCAAAGCTCAGCTTGAGCATCGGGGCACCGCTTGCTTGAACGAATTTCCAAAGCTGGTCGTACTTACTCATGAATAGATCGCTCCCTGGTTGCAGAGTGGAGGGGCATCAGTGATCAAAGAGCATACCCCAGTTCGATTCCAAATTTTCCCTTTCCAAAACCTTCATCCGTATCCAAAGGATAGCTCTTCCCGGTGGTCTGGTTATATACCCGAGAATCATCCGTCACGACGGGAGATTTTCCGATACCCACCCAAGGGTAGATTTCCAAGTGATCAAAGAACCTGAAATCTGGCCCAATTTTCAAGAAGTACTTCATGGGGAAGAAGATTTGGGACTCTCCAGCATCGCCGACATCTCCTTTGCCCAAAAGCGTACCATCGAGGTTCTTCCAGGTGTACGAGCCAGTGATCCCGCGTTCAAGGCTCATTTCCCCTTGGAAACCGACATGCTCCCAACGCCAATAGCGCACTCCCAATTGAACATCTCCGCGCCAATAATCGATCAAGACTTTTTGTCCCTGCACCATATCGCCATTATCATTTTCCAGCCCGCCTTCGATATCAGCTTTGGCATACCCCAAATGCATCCCGACCTTACATTCCCATTTCTCATTTAGTTTCTGAACCAAAGAGCCTCCAGCCGTCATCTCCCATTCGAAGCCACCGTTAGCAGAGGTATGATTGAAATAGAATGTTTTGGCATCTTCTTCGTACATGAAGGCGTCTCCCCCTTCGGAAGCGCTCCCATAAAGCTGCACCTCAGGAACCAAGTAGTATGTTGGGCTGTGAAATAAGAGTCCGAACATGGAAAGTAATGCAAACATTCATTATCCTTTGGAAATTAGAGCGATTCTTGGGATTTGAGCAACGCCTCACCCCCAGACCGCCGATGGCGGTCTCTCCCCTCTCCAACAAGTGGAGAGGGGCGTGTAGATGGGTAGGACGGACTCGAAGTGCTTAATATCTGATAACCTCATCATTTGTCGGTATGGAATTGATAGCTTTAGTCCAAGATCCATTTTTCATCACTTCATACTTCATTATTCTGAAGGGAAGGCCTTTAGCGATATTAAAATTTCTGCTATTCATGAACTGCATATGAAGATGAGGCATGGTGGAATTTCCCGAATGGCCGAGTTTCCCAATTGCTTGTCCAACGACGACAGACTCTCCGCATTTCACGGCGACAGAGCCTTTGGCCAAATGTGCCAGCAAGGCATACTTATCTTGGCTCATCTCTATAAGCACATAATTTCCTGCGATGGTTTCAGGATGTTGCCGAGAAGAAATGAATTTCTTTGTGGCATTTCTTACATACCAGAAGTCAGAGAATGGGTTCACGATTGGGCGTTCTGCGACATCATTTTCTATGGCAATCACTTTTCCATTGATTGGCGAATGAACTGATTGCCCCCATCCATAGAAATCACTCAGCAGAATTCCGCGTAGGATGTACTTAAGAACACTACTTTTATACGGCTTCTTCAATCCTTTGGCGTCATTCAGCATAACAAAGTCTATTGCATAAGATTCGCCGAAGTCAGAGGTGCCATGACTTGGCACCTTGGACCCTGGCGTATTTGGAGTGATCCAAAGCCCATGGACAGGCATGGCGATCGTCAAAGTATTACTATTTAACTCTGCGGCCATGACTTTGCTTCTTTCAGTATTATTTAGCAGAATAACGAATAAGCATGTATACAAATGAACGATGTCGCGTTAGGACGCATAGATCAAATTCGAAGTGTGGAGTCTTGGCTGCTGCCACTAAGGCTTTCAGAATTTTTGAACCGAACAAATTTACATTTCCCGATTACAGATATGTTAGCGACATATTTGAACTTCGCAGTCCAATCAACGCATTCTTTTCCTGAATCAGTTTTTGCCGCAACAATCAACGTGTCATAATCAGAATGGATCAAGAATTTCGGATAACCACAACGGACTTGTACGACATCTTCAATTTTAACCATCGAATAGCTCGTATCAATTTTTGGGTAGGAAGAAATGCTATCAGGAACATCAACATAAACAGAGTCTTTGATTACTGAAAACGCCATTATCGAGTCGACGTTGCTTGCATCATAACAATTACATGTTACCTGCTCGCTACTGCACGCAAAAAGCATCAATGCAAGCAAACAGAATATCGTGATGTTTTTCATTTTGTCTTTTTTGATTTAGCGACCTATGTCCGCTGGGCGTTCTGTTGCTGAGTCGCCAGAGGAATGGAGAACTGTTGCGTCAAAGCTAACCCCTCCGCCGCAGAACTGGCATCTCACAATCGAAGCATTCCCGTGTGAAACCGGGATGGCACTCCTTCTTGCTGCGCCGATCACTCCTCATTGACATCATAAGAAATGCCCAAGGCGGCACATAGGCGCTTGCGCGTATTCTTGGTCAGGCGGGAAATACCCAAGGCGCGAGCCACTTCGACCGGATCGTCCCCAAGGCCCGTGGCCTCCTTGATCGCCAGGAGCTCTTCGCGGCAGATGTACTCGACATTGCGCATCTCTTCGTCGCGCCCCTGGCTGCGGGCCGGAACCGGCAACATTGTTGCACCGCTTGATGCCCAGTAGAACACCCCTACGTCCTCTTCGGTTGCGCATTGCCGATTCTTCGCGATTCCGGTGACGAGGTTGCGGATCTGGGTGCCCGCCCGCAAGAAGCCGTGATGCCGAGCGATGCGGCGCACAAGGACATCCTCGTGGACAGGGCCCTCCACCTCTATGACATGATCGATCATGGCCGAAAGGCGCGAGGTGTACGCCTCCGAGTAGAAGAGGTCCGGATCCGAGGGGAAACCGTCCGCCTCGAGATGAGCGCTCCGATAGGCGACCATCGGCATCTGGGAAGCCGACACATCGGAGGGCGAATCCAAGACCACCTGCGCCGCCGCCAAGGCATAGGCCACCGGCTCTTCAATAATCTCGGTCACCTTGACCGCAAGTTCTGCGACCTTCGCGACACGGCGCTCCTCTTCCTCAAGCGCCTTAGCAGCACGGTTCTTCCGATCCGACTCCAAGCGAGTTTCCAGCTCCCGATGGAGGGCGTCCAGAGATTTGCCCGGGTTGTTCCACCAGTCCGTGGACCAGACGCGCAACAGAGTCCAGCCGAGCCCTTCCAGGACCTTTTGACGGATCTTGTCGCGTTCCCGGGCGTAGGCGGAGCTGTGGTACATGGCGCCATCGCACTCCACCCCAACGAGATAGCTGCCAGGAAGATCGGGATTCACGACGCCTAGGTCTACCCGGTAGGCGGAGACGCCGACCTGCGCATGCAGGATCCATCCCTTGCGCGCAAGCCCTACGGCGACCGCTTCTTCAAAGGGAGACTCGTAATCGCCCTGCGAACCGTGTGTCGCGGCCGCAAGCGCGGAAGAGCCGCGCTCGGCGTATTCCAGGAAGTGTTTCAGGTCCGCCACGCCACGCGCTTGGGTGCGCGACAGTTCGATGCGTTCCGGAGGCAATGTGGAGAAGACCACCATCTCGGAGCGGGCCCGCGTGAGCGCCACGTTCAGGCGCCGTTCGCCGCCGTTTCGGTTGAGCGGCCCGAAGTTCATGGTCATCAGGTTTCCCTGATCGGGGCCGTAGGTGACGCTGAAGAGAATCGTGTCGCGCTCGTCCCCCTGCACCGTCTCCAGGTTCTTGACAAAAACCGGCTCGGTCTGCGACTCGTTCGAAAAGGCCCATTCGATCTCGGGATCATCGGACCGGGCGGAGTCGAGGAGATCTTCAATGAGCTTCTGCTGCTGCGCATTGAAGGTCACCACGCCGATGGAAGACGAACGGCGCGAGAGATCGGGATCCTTGAGCCGGCGCAGGATCTCGGCCACGATGGCCTTGGCCTCGCCTTCATTGTGACGCGCCTCGCCGCGAGCATAGAAGCCCTCGGGACGAACCAGGCGAATGCCGCGATCTGGGTTCACCGGAGCCGGAAAAGTGATCAGCGAGTTCTCGTAATAGCGGCTGTTCGAGAAGGCGATCAGGCTTTCGCGACGCGAGCGGTAGTGGAGGTTCAGAGTCCGCTTGGGAATGCTGGCGCCTTCCATCTCGTCCAGGATGCTTTCCAGATCGCCTTCCGTGTCGATTTCACCGTCCGGATCCTCTCCATTGCCGCGCGCAAAGAAGTTCGTGGGCGGCATCTGCTTCGGATCCCCCGCGATCACGACCTGGCGTCCTCGCGCCAGCGCTCCGATGGCGTCCCACACCGTGATCTGGGAGGCCTCGTCGAAGATCACCAGATCAAAGAGCGCCTGATCGGGCGGCAGGTACTGCGCCACCGAGAGCGGCGACATCATCAGGCACGGCGACAGCGTCGTCAGCACGTCGGGGATCTCCTGCAAAAGCTGCCGCACCGGCTTGTGCTTCGACTTCTTCTGGATCTCATGCCGCAAGGTTCCCCAGCCGGATTTCTTCGCATGGTCCGCAGGGTCGGGAATGCCGCCGCACAGCTTGGCGGCGATGTAGGCTGCGGTCAGTTCCTGGAACCGGCCGTCGAGCGCCTGGAATCTCCGGATCGTCTCGTCGTGTTCCAGGGCCGAGAAGTTGCGCAAGGTCTCATCCTCGGTGATCACGACGCCGGACCACCAGGTGCAATAGGCCGCCTCGAAGGTCCGGAGCAGCTCGGGAGCGGGAATCTTGCCCTGCTCGGCTGCGACGACCAGCGGCTCGAGATCGAGATCCACCGCCTCGGCACGGGCCTTGCGCCAACTGCACCAGTTGCGCAGCTCCGAGCGGTGCGCGACCAAGCGCTCGCAGCGACGTCGGATCAGGGCCAACGGATCTGCTTCCGGCGCAAGCGTTTCGCGAAGCTGCTGGCCGCAAAGAACCCCGCAAGCATCTGCGGCGACTAGGAATGCGGCCCACGCATCCAGGAACGCCTGGGCCGCGCGACCGACCGCGGCATCGGGCGCCAGGAGATCGTTGCCTTCTTCCAGCAGCGTTCCCAATTGCCTTTGCAATTCAACGAGAGCACCGCTTTCATCGGAAAGATGCCGGACAACGTTTCGGATCCTGAGTCCGTGTTCTTTCAAGGCAACGACGACTTCGGGAGCCGTCGCATGGCCATTCCAAGTCCTCAGACCGGAAAGACGACGATCGATCCTGTCGATGGCTTCCCCCTCAAGGCGCAGCTCTTTTAGAATCGGTGCATCATGCGTCGGATCCGGGATCCCTTTGGCGCCGCTTGCCATCATCTCCTTCACGATGGCCTTCTTGGCGAAGACACGCTTAGGCCACCAGTCCACCTGTGCCGCCTGCCAACGACGAGCGATGTCGTCCCCGTCGATCGTCCTCCAGGCAAAGGGATCGTAAGCGCAACTGAGGCCCGCCTGAAGGCCCGCGTAGAGCTTGAGTCTCCCCACGGCTTCTTCCAAGGCATCGATCCGTTCACTTCCCTCCGCCCCTAAAGCGAAGGCTCCCGGCTTTTTCCAGGAATCAAGCAACAGACCGGCCAGACCAGCGACAGCTTCAAGCCGCCCCAGAGTGCGGCCTTCGATGCGCAGGTTTGCCGTACTCAGCAACGCCTCCAGGGCCGTCATCACCCCTTTGGCAGACATCGAGAGTTTTTCAGAAGCCTCCACGATTTGATTTTCCCAGACAGGCGACCATTCCCCGCCTTCCACGAGATCGAGAGACTCGGGGGAAACATCGCCCAGCGCGGTCCATTGGATGCTCAGCTTCCGCACCGCTTCGCGCATGGCTTCGAGGCGTTTTTCGTCCTGCGTTTCGGAGGCGGGCCAGTTGAAGGCGACGCGAGACGCCAGCGCCTCGTCCCGGATCTTGACGCCGATAGCGGCGTAGGCGGTCAGACCATTTTTCCGCGGCAGATGCAGACGGGCAACGACTTGATTGAGCCGGTCGCGCAATTCCTTGAGGCGCTCCGATTCCTTGGTCCAATTGACCAGCGGCGCGGCCGTGGCCAGATCCCAGGTCTTGCGCAACTGATCCAGGACATCGGCCTTGTTTGCCTTGTTCGAGTGCAGTTGGAGGCAGAAGCGCCCCAAGCCGATTTCCTGCAAGCGCCGGTGGACCACCTCCAGCGCGGCGGTCTTCTCGGAGACGAAGAGGACGGTCTTGCCTTTGCCGATCATGTGAGCGATGAGATTGCTGATGGTCTGGCTCTTGCCGGTACCGGGAGGGCCGATGATGATGAAGTCCTTGCCCTTGTCGGCGGTGGCGATGGCCGACATCTGCGAGGCATCGGCTTGCAGAGGGGTCAAGAGATCTGCGGGAGCATAGCTCCGGTCGATCTCGTCGGCCTCCACGAAAGGGATATCGGAGCGATAGGCCTCCCTCGGAGTGTCAATGAGATGCTTCACGACCGGGCTTTTCCTCAGATCGTCGGCCCGATCCACCAAGTCTTTCCACATCAGATACTTGGCGAAGGAGAAGTTCCCTAGGACAACGTCTTCGACGACCTCGAAGCCGGCAGCCTCTTTCACGGCAAGGCGGACGGTGTTCCAGACCAAGGCCACGTCGATGCCGCTCTGGTCCGTGGGCAAGGCTCCGTCGAGTCCTTGGATGTCGATGGAGAAGTCCTTGCGCAGCATCTCTAGCAAGGTGGTGTTGAAGCGGGGCTCGTCGTCGTGCGAGAGCAGCGAGAGGCCGCTTCTGGCGGACTTGCGTTCCAGCATGATAGGAAGCAGGATCAGCGGAGCGCGGAAACGGCGAGTGTCGGTTTCCTTCTGCTTCCACAGGAGAAAGCCGATGGCGAGATAGAGGGTATTGGCACCGCCCTCCTGGAGTGCGGTCTGGGTCTTGCGATAGATCTCCACGGCGCGTCCGGCAAGTTCCTCTGGAGGCAGATCTACCAGCACTTGGTTCTTTTCCAGGGCATCCTTGGCGAATTCCTTGGAGATGCGTTCGCCGGTGCGCTGCTTGTGCAGCTCCTCGTCCTGCGTGGTGGCGACGGCATTCGGCAGCGCCTGGATGGCGATGCGGGCTCCCGCCGCCAGCTTGTCTTCCAGAAGTCCCGGATCGGGGCAGATCAGCCCCAAGCTGGACTTCAACACGCGGTGATTGAGCAACGGGTTCAGAGCAGAAAGATCCAGCAGCTTGCGTTGCCAGCGTTCCAATCGTCCCGCCGGAGTCTCGGGGCGGCTCTGGTCTGCAACCTCCAGTCCGGCATCGAAGTCGGGCAGTTGCGGGGCTTCTTCAAAGACCTGAGCCGGCGCGGCATCGCTCTCCTCGTCTTCGGCAGGGGCAGGAGTTTCCACCGCGTGCCCTAGCGGGCGGATGCGGTGCGCCCTGGCGCGTCGGATATCGACGGCCGCCAGGAAGGTCTCGTCCTTTTCTGGTGGGATGGATTCCAGTCCCGCCTCGATGGCCTTGGAGAAAGGCGGCACGGAGCCGGAAGTCGCGAGGGTGGTCTCGATCAGGACGAGTTCATTCAGCTGGATGCGCTTTCTCAGGATCTCGGCCTCCTCGACGACGATCGTCGAGAGCTCCTCGGGCTGCAGCCAGACGCCGACCAAAGCGTGTCCGTGCGGCAGGACGACGACGGGATTGAGTCCGGCCTGTTCCAGGACGGCAGCAAAGAGCATGGTCGTATCCAGGCACGTCGCGACGCGCCCGGACAGAATCTGGCTAGGCAGCCGGATCTTCTGCCCGTCGCGCTCGAAGCTTGCGGGAGGCAGGGCGTAGCTGATCCCAAGCTTTCCGATGGCCGCGTAGATGGCCGAACTGATCTCCCAGACGCGCTGCCGGCTCTTGGAACGGTAGCCGTCGATGCCATCGGGCTTTCCTGCCTTGCGGAGAATCAGACTGGCGTCGTGAAGCAGCCGATCCACAGCCGGATCATTGGGAAGGGAAAAGGCCGCCAGCAGTTCGGGCATGTAACCGGCACCGCCCCACTCGTTTTTGGCCAGGAGTTCGACCTCCTTGACCTCCTCGGCCAAGACCTGCTCTTCCCGACGGACGGTGAGATTCACGGTTCCGGAGAGCGAATCCGTCAGGCCGAAGAGGAAATCGCCATTGAGTTCGACATCGCGATCTTTGACCGAAACGACTTCGCCCGGCTTGAGGCGATCCAGACGCCATAGTTTTGGCTTCAAGAAAGGCGGATTGGCGGCGAGTTCTACAACCAGTCCGTTCAAGCTCTCGGTGCCGGAATTTTCGATCTGAAGCGATCGGAGAAAGGCAAAGGCGCTCTGGTGCGCGGCGAAATTCAGCTTGGGAGCGATTTCGCTAAGAATATGCACGGGCTCGATTGGAGATGTCGCGGGTTCCATGGAGGCCTCTTTGAGAGCGGAGGAGAGCGATAATTTTCAAATATGCTTTTATTTGCCGGTGAGTTTTCAATAGATAAGGAACAAGGGAATATTAATTGATATGGGGAATGGTTGGATTGGAGGGAGGGATTACGGACATGATCACCTAGTCGCGCACATCGGCAAAACAATGTAGTGCGATCCAGGCGGAACCAGATCGCTTGATTATCACGATTAACGGAATCAAATCATTAAGAAAAATTATTATATGGGTTCAATTAGAGAACTCCTTTTGAGCTATCTGTCTTGTAAACCTTGCCCCTAGGAGAAATGATTGCTGGGTTCTTAAAGTCAGAAATTAATGCTTCATCATTAGAGCAAAGGATGTTTACTGATTCAACTCTCGCAAGCGCCAATACATGAGGGTCATCAGAGTTGATATTTAGATTGGCACTAACACGTATCTCCTCAGAATTTATATCTAAGCAATTTCCAGACCTTAACCTTCCCGCTTGTTCCCAAATTGCATAAATCTTTAGTTTTGATGTTTGCTTGAAAAGCTCTTCTTTTAATTTCCCCCCGATAACCATTCGTAATTTCTTGTTTGTAATCCCGAACATAGCTTTCCAAAGTTCAGAGCAGTCAGGGTGCCGGTCAATCACTTTGTGAATATAATTATTATCAATTATTATATCCTTCAATTATCAACTCCCAATAATACCATTTGCTCTCGAAGGAAAAAGTCCCTGTAGCCATCTGGAACGTCAATGTACTGACCGTTTTCGTTAACATGAATCGCACTAACGTTTGTAGATCCACGTTTTTTTGTAAAATGTAAAATCTGAAAATCAGAGTGAAGCAATTTGCCTTCTCTAATTGCTACGCGAATTCGATCGATTAGATAATCACTGTGCGTTTCGATTATAAATGACGCGTTAATGTCGTTTCTAATTTTGACAAATAATGAACCCAATTCAGCTTGAGCTCGGGGATGAAGATGAACCTCTGGCTGTTGTATGACTATCTTCTCATTAGATTGGGCACTGAAAAATAGATGAGCAACAATTGGCAACGCTTGATTTACACCATATCCAACATCAGGCATATTTGATTGCGGACCAGATTGCGAAACCAATATTTGGAATGGGTCCGTTGATGATTTCCCTAATTTTCTTGTGCCGATCCATTCAAATAAGCCGGATTTTATTCCAAATTCTTTTAGTTGATGGAACTTTTTTTTCAGATCATCATCGCGCAATGATTCGTTGTAAAAGCGCTTTAATAGGTATGGAGTTTGACTGCCAGTTGAGTCTTCGTCAACAGGAAGTCCATCATAATATTTTTGCGGCTTTGCACGGATTGGAGCGAATTCTGTGATTTGATTTTTTGCTAGACGGAATCTTTGCATCCGAATGATTGTTTCTGCCCTTCTTACGTCAATGCTTTCGGATTTGTAGTTGATGTTGTATAGTATTCGAAGTGGATCCATTTTAATGGTATTCTTGGATGGTGATTGCGAAAGAATCTTCTTAATATCGAATTCATTGTCGCCCCCATCGATTCTTAGAATGAATTTTCCTGCTTCCGCATTGATCTCAATAGAGTCAGCACCTAGGGATGCTTGAAATGTTTTAATGGAAGATGCGCCGGCTTCATTTTTGCACTCTATGTATGTGCATAATCTTTTCGCACCTTTACCTTGTTCAAGGCCGAATCCGAAAATAGCATCTCGGCCGTATCTTCCACCTTTATATGTTGCAATATCCTCGTAGCTCGAAAAATATGGATCAAATCCTCCGTACTTGCGCTTACTGATTGTTCTGTATGCTGCAGAAAATAGCTGAATAAATGCAGTCTTTCCTGAAGAATTTTCTCCTGTCACAATTGTGATAGGTCGAATTTCAAAATCACGATCTCCATCGAATGACTTGAGATTTTTTGACTTAAATATCATGATTTCCTGCATTTGTTCGTTATCTTTGTGTCGACATGGGTGGATACAATTTGGTATTCATTATCAATCAGTTGAGAGTTATTTGAATCATCGCCAACTAGCCTCTTCACTGTGCCGAGCGCATTGGCACAACAACGAGGTGCAATCAACATGAAATTGACATTAAGCACAATTACACTTTTTATGTCTCACATTAAATTCTTCATTACGTCGTCATTAATTGTGTATAGCGTGAAAGTATTGGATCAGCACAAAAACAAATAGCTTTGAATCATATCGAGTGGAAAATTATACATTTGAAGTTTGTATCAATTTGATTTTGCACCTCAATTTCCGGAAGCCTCCATATTTTGGACAGGATTGTAATGATATTTATCACATCCCACGGGTAAAGAGGTGTTCCATTTCGCGAGGCAAAGGGGCCATCCGTTTCAGTTAGAATTTTTTCTTTTGGCATTCGCGATACGAGATCAATTCCTCGCTTGGTTTTGAGCATTGATGGACCGACGGAAAACCAGCACCCAATACTTATTGCACGTTTAAGTTCTTCATAATTCCCCGTAAACCAGTGCATGATTGGAATTCCGCTATCCCTTGTCTGTAGTTCATTGAGGACATTGTCAGCGCTCAGGCGACTGTGAATTGACATAATGCGACCGCCATTCTTGCAGACACTACTCAATATATGCCTGAAGACTTCTAGCTGAATGCTACTGTATTTCTTTAGCTCCGCGCTACCATCTAAGCCTATCTCGCCAATGTATTTTGAATGAGGTATAATTGAATCAAATAGCTCAAGTTCATGAGATCTTTCATGCGCAATTTGAGGATGAAGCCCTAATGATATTCGAATTCGATTTGAATCCTTGACAATTCTGTGATTTCCATCCCAAGCTTTGGGTGTAGTTGTCACAGCTAACACATAGATGCCGCGATTATTGCACTCTGAAATAACAAATTGAGGATCTTGATACAGGTCAAGATGACAATGCATATCAACTATCATAGTATCCTTTGGCTTTTCAAGTAATCCTCAACCTCATCAAGTCCTCGGGAAAAGAGGCCTAAAAAATTGCCTAACTCAGAATTCTGTAGTGGTCCACTTTCAGAAATCCAGCGTGTGAGATCTCGACTATTTTTTTGTGCTATAGCTATTGAAAGTGCTTGAATATCATCTCGCAAATCATCCCCCAAAGGGATTTCAGAGATTACGTTTGTAGTGTAGTCGACCGTTTCAAGAATTCCCCCTCTTTTTAAGGAAGCTTTCCGGATTATGCAAGGAACGCAAACGCCGCACTGCATTCTCTTTCGTTTCCAGTGACTGCAAGAAACTGTATTATTGACAACTTTTTTGAGTATCTCGCGTCCTCTGCACTGAGCTACCATTTCACCCTTTGTAACGAATTGATAGGGGTTAAGTATCTTGCAGGGGATGCTAGCCTTGTCAAATATTGTCTGAATTGCAGCAATAAAATGCGGGTGTGTTGTTCGAGTACTTAGTGACCCAATTCGACGATTTGTGAGTGGTGCATTTAATGAAATGAAACCGTTTTCAGGAACATATAATGCTGTTGTATTGCTCTTATTTTTTATATTTAAGGCACACGCAGCAATAGCCCCAGCAGCAAGAAAATTTAAACTACGTGTCCGCATAGTAATATCGGACCCATTGCCGACATTTCTAGGGCTCGCATTTATGGAAAAGCGAGAAAATTTCCCATCTAGGCTATTCGCAACAAGATCCTGACGCGATTTATCTCCTTTGTAGGCATGACTTACAAAAAGTGGAGAGCACCCATTCGCAAGTAGATCAATTGCTCCAATTGCCGAATCTAATCCACCCGAGAATAAGGAAACACAATCAAGACCATCTAGATTTATGCAATTGGCCCTACTTTCTTCAGGGTAGGGATTCGGAGGCGGGAAACCGTTATCCGTAAAGGTAAAATCCCAAATGTCACCGCTAAGAAAGTGGAGCGCAGCTTCAAGCTCTAGCTTCAATGCTCTCCATACGGGAGGAGAATAAAGGGGAAGTTGTATTTTGAAGTTGCGCGTCCATCCATCGGGTGTGTTACTTCGAAGCACAAAGGTATCCGCCGCCGTAACGGCAAGAGCAATACTTAAAAAATCAATTACTTGAGGATAGATGGATACGCGTAATCTTCGAATTTTATCGACAATTGGATTTCCAATTGAAAAAACGTCATTGCGTCCATCTGCTTTGAGTCCGTACAATCGAACAGGTAATACGTCTTTTGATGCATTTGGCAAATGGGCTATATCATGATGAAATACTAAGGCAGTCATTGGAAGCTCTCCCATTCGGTCCAAACATTTACGATGGCATTCTTTTCGATTTCTATCACTTGCGTTTGAGATAAATGCCCAATGCCGTTGGAAAATACTAGCTCGAGTTGCTTGTCGACAATCACTTTTACCAATTCCCGAAGTTGTTTTTCCGCACGCAAGGCATCCGTTGTAGTTTCCGCCTTATTCCATGAGCGCCCACCATCCATAACTATCTGAAGGAAGATGCTCTCTGCGAGATAATTTATCATAATGCTGATTAGGATATCGTCAGTAATGTTATTGGCATCAAAGACTTCGACCCCATCCAATGCTTCAATTAGCGCGTTGCTTAAAGCTGCTCGTATTTTTTCTGAATCTCCATCCTCTGGGGTTAATGCTTCTAGAAGCTGTTGCATTACGGATTCACATGGCAGCCCTGATAATTTTGTAATATCAAATATTTTTCCATTGTCAAGCTTAACTGTATTCCCCGTCAATGCACCGAATAGTGCTCCACCAGTTTTTGTTATGCTACCGAGCCTACGGGCAGCAATTGTGCCCCCCCCGCTTGCTGTTCGAGCATAATGACCTATTGCACTCTTTAAATATTTATCACTGCCTGAGCTAACGAATTTTCCAAGAGAAGCCCGGAAGGCACGGAACCTATTCTCATCGGGTGGTGGTAGTGGTTGCCCTGGCTGATCATCTGCCCAAGAGGGAACTAGCGCTGATCGTCTATTTGGACCTGTACTTGATTGTGATGTTCCCATCATTCCCTCCCATTCCATGTTTCAGTTTTGAGAAGTACACTCATCCATGCAGGCCGCGTGCTATGACTTGTCAATTCAATGATATATCGCGATAATACTTTTGCAGCAGAAGAAGAGTGCCGAGCAAGCAAGCAGGCGCCAGCGAATCCTGATGGCTGTTTACTCCAATCTGAAACTTGTCGTAATTGCGTTATTACACCTTCCATCACCAAGACTTCTTCTTCTGGGGCAAGTGAACTAAGAAGTTTTACTGCCGTTGGTGAGCTCATATTCTTCGTACCAACAAGAACTGTCAGAACATCTTGCCCTGATTGAGTTAAGCCAATTGCATAAGCACCGATTGGCATCGTTTCTCGAGACAAATAAAGGGCAGGCCTGAGGTCAATATCTCCCAACTTTGGATCTAATTGCGCCCACTCCTGCACAAAAGATTTGATAGTGGGATTCGCGAGCCATGATTTGGGGGCATCTTCGAAAACCGCTTCATCTGATTTGGTTGATTCTATTCGTTTTAGAAAAGCTGGCTTACCTGCCCCTGCATCAATCATCCGATATAATTCAGCTGTAGCATCAGCGCCAGCGCATCGCTCAAAAATGACAAGCTTCGTAATGATTGCCTCGTCAAGTGGCATTGATCTTCGCTGTGCAACCTTTGATCTCATTTTAACAACATTCAATAATCGCTTTACAATGCGAGGATTTCCCTGAATTATTGGAGAATTTGCAAGTAACGGCGCAATTCTATCTGCACGTTCAAATGCTTGGTCTAATATGCTTCCTATCGATTCTCCACTGAGGTGAATTGCTTCTTGCCGAGTAATTGGAGATGTTTTCCACGATTCTTGTAGCGACTTTTCAAGTCCAGCTCTTAATCTTGAAAGATTTTCGTCATTTACGGATGTTTCTACTGCAAATAGCATATATAAATATGATCGAATTTCTCTTACACCTGCCTTTGGGACACGTATTGGGATTTGTATTAGTTTGTCTAGGTAATCGATTCGATGGCGATCTGATGCGCCTTTGAAAAAGTCGGAAACAGATGTTCGAATCATCTCTTCGTCTGCAGCTATAATGAATGCAGTATTTTTTAAGAACAAAAATTGCCGGATAGCTTCGAGTGTATGAATAGCATTTTGGGGGAGGCAGCGATCCAAATTATCAATTATAACAACCAATGGCTTTTTTATTTGAATTAAAATCTCCTCATACTCCTTTCTGAAGGCATCAATTTGGTGTGCTGGACTCTTTTTTTTCTCTGGTTTTATTAAGCCACCAGCTGTCTTTTTAAGTTCTTTAGCTTTATCCACTGCTTCACTGTATTCCTCTTCATCGTCTACGCCGTCCCGTAAATCAGAAAACGTTGCAAATGCCTTTGAAAGTAATCCGCCCGTAGGAATGCCGGCTACCAGTGCCCCGGCTTCAGCAATGACTCCTAATGTTCGAATTGCATCAACACGAATTAGCAGTTTTTTTGTTTTTACAATTAATCCTGCATCATCTTTCGCAGCCGCATCTAATATCTTTGCGATTTTCTCCAATAAAGATATGCGAACATCGTCGTAACTTTGATACAACCATGCATCAAAATTAACGACCAACCATTTCTGCTCATCCTTGTCTATTTCGGCTTCAATCAACTTCAATAGCGACGATTTCCCTGCCCCCCAATTCCCAAATATGCCGATTGAAACGGGAAGCATTTCATTTGACTTTAGGACATCAATTGCAAGCTGAGACACTTCGCCAAAATTCAAATAATCTTTGCTTGATTCTGTATCAGACCACATTTATGTTCTTTCGGATTATGCGTTGGAGAAGGCTTGAAATTGTTGGTCGGTTTATTCTATAACGGCCCAGCTGGCCGCAGACCGGGTGGGCCGTTATTTTGTTACTCAGTTGCTTTGCAGAGGATTTGCATGAGTGAATTTTGTCGTTTTTGTTGAGAATTCCATACGAGGTATTTGTAGCTATATATCTGTTGCTAATTGCAGTTATCTCCCGCCCGGAGGGTCTGCCTGACCACTTATTAGAAGTCTGCAGAATATGCGCTATTGGCATTTAGGCCTTCTCCCAAGCTTCCAACGCATCACGCTTTGACGCACGAGTCCGCTGCGTCTGTCGTCCTTGCGCTTCCCCACCCACCCCGCACACCAAGTCATCTCTCCTCGCAGGAGAGGCACAAGATCGGAGTTGGAGAGCGGCATCAAGCATCGGGCATTCCCGTCGCCAGAGGAAAGGAGAACTGTTGTAGATAAAGCTACCCCCCCGTCGCAAAACTGGCATCGCACAATCGGAGCTTTTCTGTATGTACCGGGATGACGATTTTTCTCTTGCTTGGGACTCTCACGGTTCGGCAGGCTCACCGCGAACGGGTTAATTCAAGCCTGAACGGACTGGTTCACCACGAACGGCGGGTTAATTCAAGCCCGAACGGACTAGCTGGCATCTCAAAGCAACGGCAATTCACTTCTCCACAGCAGTGCATGGGGCCCCATATTGCGAGCTTGCTCGCGTGGGGCACGGCTCCCGCCACTTCACCGCTAAGCATCAATCGGAGTGCCCAACAACGGCACCACGAGTCGCAATTGGGGATCCAAGGGGTGGAACCCCTGGGAGCGGGTTCCAAGGGTGCGCGGCAGCACCCTTGGCCGGGTGCAGGGCGGAGCGCCTGCAAATACCGCCAACAAGGCAGCGCATCACAAAGCGTAGCCGTTACGTAAAAATTATCTTGAAGGCGACAGAAAGTGTCCATACATTGGCAAGCATCCCATTAGGGTTGTGCATCCCGCGCATCACGATATGGGCTCAACCACGCCAACAGGCGACATCCGTTAACCCCAGAAACATCGAGGTTACTCATGCCGAAACAAAACATGGTCTCTGGCACTCTTTTGTCCAGCGACCGCGACGACATCCTCCACAAGGTGAGCGAGATCCGATCCCGACTCGGATTCTTGGTCCACCTCACCCCTGAGGAGGTCAAAAGTCTCTTCAAGGCTGCCAACGGCTACCAACCACTTTTGGAGAAAGCTTACAGCGTGGTCGAAAACCACAGTGAGATCTTGCCGGGCACCTTCGACAAGGAGGAGTTCCGCCGCGACGTGGAGCTATTGCACGCCTTGAAGCCCGTCCAGGAGCAGGTGGCCCAGCTTTCCGACGCCTTGAACGACACCATGGTGGCGCTCTCCAGCGACGTCATGACGGCTTCGCTGGAAATCTACAGCTCCATGAAGCTTGCGCGCGGCAGCGTGCCTGGAATGGACGTGTTGCTTTCCGACATGGGCTCCTTCTTCAAGCGTCCGCGTCGCCGCACCGCTGAAGCCACCGCCGCCTGACCCGAAACCACACGTTCTTGGCCACTCTCTATTGCATGGGGAGTGGCCTTTTTGTTTCCGTCCCTACCCTGCGCGAATATGTCTCCGAGACACTCCATTATGTCTCCAACACCGAAGCGTGAGTCTTGGAGACAACCCATTATGTCTCCGACACCGAAGCGTGACTCTTGGAGACACTCCATTATGTCTCCAGCACTGAAGCATGAGTCTTCGAGACACTCCATTATGTCTCCGACACTGAAGCATGAGTCTTGGAGATACTCCATTATGTCTCCGACACCGAAGCATGAGTCTTCGAGACACTCCATTATGTCTCCGACACCGAAGCGTGACTCTTTGAGACACTCCATTATGTCCCCGACACTGAAGCATGAGTCTTGGAGACACTCCATTATGTCTCCAAGACCGAAGCGAGGCTCGCAGAAACATCCAGCTTGAGCTCACCTCACCCCGACCGCTGACGCGGCCACCCCTCTCCAACAAGTGGAGAGGGGACAGCACCAAGCGTGGTACCGCAAGCAATCGCAAAAGCAAAGCAACGGCGCGGCACGTCAAAGCGGCACTCCAGAAGAACGGCACCGCACTTCTCCACCGCCCTGCATGGGGCCCCATGTTGCGGCCTTCGACGCCGCTCAGGCACCGCAAATGGGGGCATGGCTGACGCCACTTCACCGCTAAGCATCAATCGGAGTGCCCGACAACGGCACCACGAGTCGCAATTGGGGGCGCAGGGGGTGAATACCCCCGCGAGCGGGTTCCAAGGGTGCGCAAGGGCGGAGCGCCTGCAAAACCCGCCAGGAAAACAAAGCCTGCGGAGGGGGGTGACTTTTCAACGCCCCACAGATCGGCAGCGAGTAAATTCCCAAGGAATACCATGAGGAGGGGGATATGAGGATTCGTCTTTTGCCAAAGCTGCTGATCGCTGGGCTGCTTCTTTCTAGAGCCGCTCTAGCGGATGCGACTCTATATGAAGCAGAAAGTCAAACCCTAAGCTCCGGTGCCGTCGTCAATGACAGCATAGGCGTTTCGGGAAACAAGTATGTCAATTCCGAAGGAATGACATTCAATGTCAAGGTCGATAGCACGGGGATATACGACCTTGTCATAAAAATGTGGGTAAAACAATACGCTTGGTTCAATAGTTCCATTTATATTAATAATGGAACAAATGCCATCGCTAAAGTCCTGACGAACTCCCCCAACACGGCATTTACCACCTACACGCTTACGGCAAATTGCAAATTAAATGCTGGCGCAAACACGATAACTGTCAGCGGTGGTACTGCCAATTTTGATTATCTGACTCTTGAACGGCATCCTGCGGTCGCCTTTAACATCAATGCGGCACCAGTCGCTCCCAATGCCACCGAGGCAGCGTACAAAGTCAAAAGTTTCCTGACCAAAAATTTTGGAAGCAAGACGATTGCAGGCATGATGATTGGAGACAACGCGTTCAATTACGGCAAGATGCATCTCATTGAAACCTGTGTCCCTACAGATTCTTGCCACTTTGCAGACTCTCTTACCACGTTCTTGGGACAAGAAGATATTCGTCTCTTTAAGCAGAAATCTGGAGAATACCCAGCTCTTGGCGGGTTTGACATGCTGTTTGCTGCGGGTGGACATTCTGATGAAGGCTGGTTTCTAGGCTACACCGAGAATAACATCCGAATGGCCAAACAACTTTGGAACTTAGGTGGCATTCCCGCCTTTACCTGGCACTGGAAGGTGGGGAAGGATACCGTATTTTACGCAAAGTCCTCCGGATTCAAAAATGCCGGTTGCACGGATGGCGTAGCCGGGACTTCGACCGACAATACCTGCTTTAATTACACCAAAGCCTTCACCGACAGCACCTGCTCTGAAGTCAACACGACATCTACGGAATACAAGTCGATGATGGCGGACATCGATAAAATTTCCAAACTGTTCCTGCAATTGCAGGATTCAGGAGTCGCCGCCGTCTGGCGCCCACTTCACGAAGCTGCGGGCGGCTGGTTCTGGTGGGGCGTCGGCGGAAGCACATGCTACAAGGCACTTTACCGACAGCTCTTTGATCGCATGGTAAATGTGAATGGTGTCAAGAACCTGATTTGGGTATGGAACCTTGAACGTGATCCGACCATTGGGTATGACTATTCCGCATTAAATCCGGCTTGGTACCCTGGCGATGACTATGTAGACGTCATTGGTGTTGACATTTACAACAATGCGAACGACCATGAATCGAACATCAACTCTTTCAGCAAAATCATCCAAGAACTGGGTACCAAGAAGCTGTTGGCTCTGACAGAAAACGGGCCAATTCCCGATGTAGATAGCATGGCGACCGATGCCGCGGTGTGGTCCTGGTGGATGCCATGGTACAACACCTGGAGCAGCGGCTTTTTAAATCAAACCGCAGACAATGTTTTGGCAAAGAACCTAAGCGATTCAAGGGTCATCGGCCTAAGCAAAATGCCGGGTTGGGCAAAATACACGACCAGCATTTCATCCAACAATGGACAACTGAGTTCATCGCTAAAGATGACCATGCATGGCCGAGTACTTTACGTAAACACCCCCAATAGCGCGGCGACCGTGAGCTTTTACGACAATCTCGGTCACCGAATTGCGGACAACAAGCAAAGCCCGGGCATAAAAGCCTATAACTTGCAGAACATGGCCAAAGGGCTGTACATCGTGCAAGTGAAGGGCAATCAGGAAAGCGCAACGCGGCAGATTGTGGTTTATTGAGCCCGTATCACCCCGCCCACAGAATGGGGCGGGGAACACCAGCGTAGTGCCAAGTCGCGCCAGGGATGCCGGCCGAAAGGCCCGGGACACCCGCCCACGGCGTAGGGATCGGGCACGCCCGATCCCATAACGATAGGCGGGGGCCCGGCAGGCAGCCCGACCGCCGGCCGCACGGCCGGTGGGGGCGCCCACCTCAAGCCATCGTGATTAAGACGGAAGGATCGACGTCGGCGTCGAGCTGCTCATCTCCACCTCGTCCAGATAGTTGCGGACAAGCCCCGAAGCCTCCAGGCAGGCCTGCTCGTACTGGAAGTTCGCGATGTCGTCCCCGCTGATCTCCTGCGGCGCGGAAGTGCGCACATCGCGGATCTTGGCGAGCATCTGGTAGGGATTGTCGCTGGATTCAAGCCGGAACGCAAGAGTCGAGAAGGCGATGATCTCGCCGGTCCGGGCGCTCCGCAGCATGCGCATATCCTGTTCGCTCCAGACCTGTCCACTTGGCTCGCCCGCCTCCAGACGCTTGCGAACAAACGACAGGATGAATTCAGAATTCCACATGACTTCCCTCCCTTAGCGCGGCGATTACGGCACATCAGCTTCAGTACGTCCTGATTGGCCTTCACTTGTGAGTCTCCCATTTTCACAAGCAGAACGCCAACGGGCGCCCTTCCGACATCCGCAGGCAATGTCTCCGCAACCTCAGCGACACGAGCGAAGGCGAAATTGCATTGATGCCGCATTCTCCGGGCGTTCCCGAACCGGTCGCACCTCCGGCGGAAAAGGGCCTCAATCTCGGCCAGGTGCGCATGTTCTGCCGGGCCGTGGCCCTGGGGTCGCTCGGTGAGGCCGCGCGAGAGATGGGCGTCACCCAGTCGGCCATCAGCAAGGGACTCGTCCGTTTCCAAGAGGACGAAGGCGTCCGGCTGCTGGAAAATCGCCACGGTCGCATGATCCTGACCGCCGTGGGAGAAACCTTCCTGCCCATCGCCCGCCGCCTGCTCGAGCAGGAGAGGCTCGCCAGCGAATGCCTGCGCGGCTTTCGCCAAGGGGACACCATAGCCATCCTCACCAGCGAGAGCTTCGGCATCTACTACCTGCCGCCCGTGATCCGGCGGCTGCGCGAGCGCTGGCCGCACACGCGAGTGCGAGTCGACCTCGCCCACAATGCAAGCATCGAGGCGCGCATCGCCCACGGCAGCCACGACGTGGGCATCGTCTCGCGCCCGGGGCAGGACCCCGACCTCGCCTACTTCCACCTCTTCGACGAAGAGCTGGCCCTGGTGTGCCCGCCCGGACACGAACTGTCCGGATGCTCGGCGGAGCCGCAGCAGCTCTCGGGGGAAGCCTTCGTGCTGCACGAGGCGGGATCGGTTCCGCGCCTCCTGGCCGAGGAGTTCTTCGCCCGCCACGCCCTGGAGACGGAGATTCCCCTGGAAGTCTCCAACGTCGAGACCATGAAGGCCATGGTGCGCGAAGGCGCCGGACTTGCCTTCCTGTCGCGCCAGTCGGCGCTCTCCGAACTGGCAAGCGGCAAGCTCGGCGAGATCAAGCTCCGCGGCGATCACCTGCGCCGCGGCTTCTACTTCGTCCACCGCCGCGACCGCGAGGCGGCCGTCCCGATGCGGCGTCTCTACCACGCCCTGCACGAGCGCGACAATCCTGTCCCCGATCCATGAACGCGCATCATGGATCTCGGCGAAGTGCGGTTCAGGGAAGGCAAAAAGCAACAAACGAGGCACCGCTGAAACCGGTTCAAAACATCTCCCCGGTAAGTTTGCCTCGTCAACCAAAGCCAAGGAGACAGAAATTGAACAATACAGCATCCGCCATTGCCCTCGCCCTGCTGGCCGCCGTCGCGGCCCGGGCCGAGAACTCCATCTCCGTCACCGACCGCACCGACCTGCGCTCCCAGATCTTCGACGACTCGTCGGGACGCCAGTCCAACAACCAGTTCGACATCCAGTACCTGCGGGTGGACTTCAAGGGAAACGTCACCGACGACATGAAGTACCGCCTGCGGGTGCGCCTGGACAAGACCACCGTCAAAGATGGCCTCAAAGGGGTGAGTGACTTCGTGAGCTACGCCTACGTGGAACCGAAGTTCAGCGACGTGCTCTCGGTGCGGGTGGGCAAGGTGTGGACCTACCAGGCCGGCTGGGAAGAAGACAACTCCAGCGCCGACGTCTACCTCTTCTCGGGAATCGACGACGTGGCCGAAGAATACGCCTTGGGCGTCAACCCGACCCTCACCTTCGGGAAGCAGAAGATCCAGCTCGTGGTGACAAATTCCGACGTCGCCTACGCTTCGGACCCCAAATCGAGCCGCTTCTTTCGCTACGGCGCCGCCTACCAGGGTGACATCTCCGGCTTCCAGCCCATGCTGTCGCTTGCCATGATGCCCGAGACCGGATGGTCCAAGGGAACCCTGATCGCCGCCGCCGGTCTCAAGGTCGACCCGGCCCCACTGGGAGGGGAACTGGACGTGGAGTACGCCAAGGACAACACCGGAAGCGACGACGAGGACCTGCTCACCTTCGCCGGCACGGTCCGCTACCGCAGCGGCGCCTTCGGGCCCCAGCTGAAGCTCTTCTACGACACCTACACATCAGGCAGCGAGACGACAAAAAACGTCTTCGGCATCGCCCCGGCCATCGAGTACTTCCCGTGGACTGACCACGATTTCCGCATCCACCTCGCCTACACCGGAAAGAACACCTCGCCCAAGCACGGCTCCTCCACCTACGACCAGCAGGTCTTCCTGGGGGTCAAGGGCTCCTGGAGCATGAAGTGAGCCTCCGCGAAACCCCACAGCAAAGGAAAATGAACATGACCAAACTTTCTTGGCATCACATTCCATGCGTCCTGCTGGCCCTGGCGGGACTCGCCTCGGCAGGCGAACTGACCGTCTACACGGCCCTGGAGGACGACCAGATCAAGCCCTACATCGCCTCCTTCCAGAAGGAGCACCCCGACATCAAGCTCGAGATCGTGAGGAACTCCACCGGCATCGTGGCTGCGCGGCTCCTGGCCGAGAAAGCCGATCCCAAGGCCGACGTGATCTGGGGACTGGCCGCTACCGCCTTGATGCGCGCCGACCGCGCCGGGATGCTGCTGCCCTACGCCCCCAAGGGGGTGGAGCGGATCGAGCCCCGCTTCAAGGACTCCCGCAAGGTGCCGCACTGGGTGGGCATCGACGCCTGGGAAACGGGCATCGTCTGCAACACCATCGAGCTCAAGAAGCGCGGCCTGCCCGCTCCCGCCTCCTACCACGCCCTGGCCGAACCGCGCTACAAGGGGCTCATCACCATGCCAAATCCCGGATCCTCGGGTACCGGCTTTTTAACGGTTTCTGGCATTTTGCAATCGATGGGCGAGAAAAAAGGATGGGAATACCTAGACCGCCTGCACCAGAACATCGCCCGCTACCTGCACTCGGGATCGAAGCCCGCCAAGCTCGCCGGTTCCGGCGAGTTCCCCATCGGCATCTCCTTCATGTACCGGGGCCTGGTGCAGAAGAAGAAGGGCGAGCCGGTCGAGACCTACTTGCCCAAGGAAGGCGCCGGCTGGGACATGGAGGCCAACGCCCTGGTCCGCAAGCAAAGCGTCAAACCCGAGGCCAGGGTATTTCTCGACTGGGCCATCGGCCGCGAGGCCATGACCGAGTACCAGAAGAACTACCCCCTCATCGCCAACGGGGCCCTGCGCCGCGAACTGCCATCTCCGGAAGGCTACCCCAAGGACCCGGTGAAGGGACTGCTAAAGAACAACTTCGACTGGGCCGCCGCCAACTACGACCGCATCGTGGCCGAGTGGACGCGCCGCTACGACTCGAAGAGCGAGCCCAAGCAGTGATCGCAAGCCTCCCGGCCGTCGCGACGGCCGCTCCCCCGGAGACAACTCTTCCCGACCGGGAAGGGCTCTCCGTGAAGGGGCTTTGCCACAGCTACGGCAAGGTCCCGGTGCTCGAAGCCATCTCCCTGCGCCTGGCGGCGGGGGAATTCCTCTCGCTCCTGGGACCCTCGGGCTGCGGCAAGACCACGCTTTTGCGCCTGATTGCGGGCCTGGAGCCGCTCACTACAGGATCTGTCCGCATCGACGGACAGGAAGTGTCGCAGTTGCCTGCCGAGCGGCGCGGGGTCGGCATGGTCTTCCAGTCCTACGCCCTCTTCCCAAACCTCGACGTGCGCGGCAATGTCGGCTACGGACTGCGCCGTCGCAGAATCCCGCGCGCTCAGGCAGCGCGCGAGACCGAGGCCCTGCTAGAACGGGTCGGGCTCTCCGACTTTGGCGGGCGCTTCCCCTCGGAGCTTTCTGGAGGCCAGCAGCAGCGGGTGGCATTGGCACGCGCCCTGGCCATCGCACCGCGGCTCCTGCTCTTGGACGAGCCATTCTCGGCGCTGGACGCCAAGGTGCGCGAGGAGACGCGCTTGTGGGTGCGCTCGCTGCAGCGCGAGACCGGCGTGACGACAGTTCTTGTCACCCACGATCAGGAGGAGGCCATGGCAGTCTCCGACCGCATCGCCCTTTTGGAAGGGGGACGGCTGGTGCAGACGGGAACTCCCGACGAACTTTACCGGCATCCAGCCACCCTCTTCGTGGCCGGGTTCCTAGGCACCGCCAATCGCTTTCCCGGAATTTTCCTACCTCGGCTGGATGCGGCCCTGGAGGCCAACAAGGACCTGGAGGCGGTGGTGCGCCCCGAGGACCTGCAGTTGATGTCCCCCGAAAGTGACGGCATCCCGGTGCGGCTCTGCGACGAAAGTTTCCTCGGTCCCTTCCGACGCCTGGTGGTGCGCGATACCCAAGAACGGATGTACCTCTGCCTGCAAGCCTCGGGGAAGCCGCTGCCCGTTCGGCTCGGTGCCTTCGCAAGCCTTACGGCACGTCCTGGCTCGGTGCTGCGCTTTCGCGATACCCATCTGGTGACGGCATGAGCGCTCTAGCGCCACGCCGCTGGATTCTTCACCTGCCGGCCCTGGGACTCTTCCTCCTCTTCTGCGTCGGCACCTTGCTTCCACTGTGGATGTTGGCCGGGCGCGCCCTGGCCGACGGCGACGGCGTCTTCGTGGGCCTTGCCAACTTCGCTCGTTACTTTCGCGACCCCGGACTTTTCCAGAGCCTCTGGAACACCGTGATGGTCTCAGGCGCCACCGCCATCTTGGCCACCATGTCGGGATTTGTCTACGCCTGGGGCATCACTCGCACCGCCGTTCCCGGTCGCAGCGCACTGCGCCTCTTGGCCATGACGCCGCTCTTTGCCCCCACCCTGCTCTACGGCATCGCCCTCATCTACCTCTTCGGAAACCAGGGCCTGGTCACCACCGGCGGCTTCGGCCACCTGCCCTCCTTCTCGCTTCCCGTCTACGGGCCGGCGGGCATCGTGCTCTCGGAGTGGATCGCCACCTTCCCAGCCTGCGTGCTGCTCCTCTCGGTGGGACTCGCGCTCTCGGACCGGCGGCTCCTGGAGGCGGCGCGCAGTCTGGGTGCCGGGCCGTGGCGGATCTTCGCCACCGTCACCCTGCCCGCCATGCGCTGGCCGATCGTCTCGGCCTTCTTGGCAAGCTTCGCCGGGGCCTTCACCGATTTCGGCGCCCCCAAGGTGCTGGGCGGGAACTTTCGAGTGCTCTCGGTAGAAATCTACAAGCAGGTGGCGGGGCTGCAAAACCTGCCCATGGGGGCCGCCATCAGCCTGCTCCTGGCCCTGCCCACGCTGCTTGTTTTTTTGCTTGGCCGCAAGGGACGGGATGCCCGCGAGGTGCTGGACGGAGGCGCCGTGGCCGCCGCGCCGCACCGGGATGTTCTGACAAAAGTCATCTTCACGGGTAGCTGCTGGGGCATGGCTGCCGCGATTCTAGCGGTAGATCTAACTGTGGTCTACGCCTCCTTCGTGCGCACCTGGCCCTACGACCTGAGCCTTTGCCTCCGCCACTACGACTTCTCCGAGGTGGCCGGCTTCGGCGCCGCGCCCTTCGCCACCTCGCTGCGCATGGCGCTCTTCACGGCCATCTTCGGCGGAGCCTTGGCCTTCGTCACGGCCTGGATCCTGGAGCGCACTCGCTTGGTGCACCCGCTGCAGCGGCTGTGGCAATTTCTGTCCCTGCTCCCGCTGGCACTCCCCGGCATGGTGATCGGCCTGGCCTACGTGTTCTTCTTCAACGCCCCGCGCCTCGGAACGGGAATCGTCTCCTTCCCGAATCCCTTCCACTTCCTCTACGGCGGCATGACGGTGCTGGTGGCCGCCACCGTGTGGCATTTCTTCCCGGTGGCGCTGCTCTCTTGCGGCACCGCACTGCGGCGCCTCGACCCCGCCACCGAGGACGCCGCCCGCACTCTGGGGGCGCCCGCTTGGCGCACCATGCTCGACGTGGCCTTGCCGCTGGGCCTGCCGGCCCTTTTGGAGGCATCGGGGTACCTCTTCGTCAACGCCATGATCACCGTCTCGGCGCTGGTGTTTCTCTTCTCCCCGGAGCTCCGGCCCGCCGCCCTCTCGGTGGTGGACATGGAAGACGCCGGCGACACCGCGGCCGCGGCCGCCATGGGCTGCCTGCTCCTGGCGACGAACCTCGCCGTCCTCCTGCTGCGCGAGCTCGCTGTGCGCCTGTGGGCGCACCGGCACCGCGACCGCATCTGAACAAACATCCAACCATTGCAAAGGATCTCCATGCCCTCGTCATCTCCCGAAGCCGACTCCCCATTTTCCTGCCGGATCCCGGAAAACCCCTACCTGCTGCTCACGCCAGGCCCGCTCTCCACCAGCCCCGCCGTGCGCGCCGCGCTGTTGCGCGACTGGTGCACCTGGGACGAGGACTACCGCGCCCTCACCCGCGAGCTGCGCCGTCGCCTGGAAGCAATCGCCGATCCCGCCGGGAGCTTCACGTCCATTCCTCTGCAGGGGTCCGGAAGCTACGCCGTGGAGGCGCTGCTCAGCTCGGCGGTGCCGCGCGAAGGGGGGGTGCTGGTGCTGGCAAACGGCGCCTACGGGGCCCGCGCCCTGGAAACGGCGCGTCGCCTTGGCCTTAGGGCTGTGGAGCTGCGCGACCCCGAAACCGTGCCTCCCGATCCCGAGAGGGTGCGCCGGGCGCTGCGCGGTGACCCGTCGCTCGGGCACGTGTTCCTGGTGCACGTCGAGACCACGACAGGAATTGTTAATCCATTGGAGGAAATCGCCGCCGTGGCGCGTCAGGAAGGAAGAAGCCTCCTGGTGGACGCCATGAGCTCTTTCGGAGGCATTCCCTTCGATCCCGTCGCCTTAGGAATTTCCGCCTTTGCCACCAGCGCCAACAAGTGCCTGCAGGGCGTTCCCGGATTCGCCCTGGTGCTAGCCCGTCGCGAGCTGCTGCCAACCTGGGAGAGGCGCTCCCAAAGCGTGTGCTTGGACCTCTTCGCGCAGTGGCAGGAATTCGAGGAAGGCGAGGGCAAGTGGCGCTTCACCTCGCCGACCCACGTGGTGCGCGCCTTCCTGGAGGCGCTGCGCGAATTCGAGGCCGAAGGCGGCGTGGCAGCGCGGCACGCGCGCTTTTGCGAGAACCAGCGCATCCTGGTGGAGGGCTTCCGGAAACTGGGCTTCCAGACGGTGCTGTCCGATGCCCTGCAATCCCCCGTCATCACCGCCTTTTTGCCCGGGCGCGTCAGGAATTTCCGCTTTCCCGACTTCCAGGCGCGCCTCAAGGAGCGGGGCTTCGTGCTCTACCCGGGAAAGCTCGGCACCCTCGAGAGCTTTCGCGTCGGAAGCATCGGCCACGTCTTTCCTGACAACATGCGCCACCTGTGCGCGGCAGCCCACGAAATCCTCGAGGCACCTGACAAGAATCGTCAAAAATCGGAACATTCCCTCCAGCCCGGGCTCCCGTGCGGCATCCAGGCTGTGCTCATGGACTGGTCGGGCACGACCATCGACTACGGTTCGGTGGCACCGGCCGCGGTGTTCGTGGAGGCCTTTGCCAAGACCGGCATCGAGCTCTCGCGAGAGGAGGCGCGCGGCCCCATGGGCACGGCCAAGAAGGACCACGTGCGGGCCCTGCTTGCGCTCCCGCGGGTGCGAAAGGAATGGTTTCGCCGCCACGGGACGGATCCCGGCGAAGCCGACGTGGAAGAGCTCTACCTCGGCCTGGAGACGCGCATGGGCGAGGCCGCGGCAGCACACACCCAACTGATTCCCGGGCACCTGGAGCTGCTTTCCTGGCTTTCGGACCGCGGCATCCCAGTGGCCACCGGCACCGGCTACACCCGCGCCATGATGAAGCCGGTGCTCTCCGCCGCTGCCGCTCAAGGCTACGTGCCGGAGGTTACGGTGCTTCCCGAGGACGTTCCCGCCGGTCGCCCATTTCCCTACATGGCATTCCGAGCCGCGATACTTTTAGGACGTTTTCCGCTCTCGCACTTCGTCAAGGTGGGCGACACCCTGGCCGACATGGCCGAAGGCCGCAACGCCGGCTGCTGGACGGTGGGCTACAGCCGTTGCGGCAACGAAATGGGCCTCACCCGCGAGGAGGACCTAGCCCTTCCCGAGGAGGAGCGCAAGCGGCACCTAGAACGCGCCCGCTCCCGGCTCATGAAGGCCGGCGCCCACTACGTGGTCGAGGGACCATGGGAACTCATCCCCGTACTTCAGGAGATCGGCGTCCGGCTTTCGTCCGGAGAACTTCCATAGCGTCCTAGGACGGCCTTCTTGGCCGATGTGATCTGCATCACAGTGCCAAAGGTTCCTCCAGAATTTGAAGCCATAAGAAGGCATATTAAAGCCATGACCTTGTGCCCCTTTCAGGCCAGAATCTTCGTACTTCTCGCACTTTGGGCCGTGACGGCGCGCGCCGGAGAAACCCTGGCCATCCCCGACTTTGAGAACCTCACCGGCAAGAGTTCGCTGCAGTTCATCGGACGTGTCCTTGCCGACGCCTTAGGGCAACCACTCGCGGAACACCACCAGTTTTCGCTGGCCGAGCGGCAAAAGCTCCAGGACGTGTTCAAGGAGAAGAGCCTCGCCGCTAGCGGTGCGCTTGGCGACTCGGCGGCAACCCAACCGTTGCGCTTGCTCCAGGCTGACGAACTGGTGCTGGGGAGTTTTTCTGGAAGCGCCGAGGCCCTGCAAGTGCAAGTGCGGACCGTGCGTCTTTCCGATGGCGCCCAGTTGGGAAGCCTTGCCGCCTCGGGACGCCTGGAAGACGTCGTGGCCGGCATGGGCGCCACCGCCGACCAGTTGGAAGCGCTGCTGCACGGGCACCCTTTCGGAAGCCTCGAACTGATCACCGAGCCCACCGGGCTGGAACTCCGGATCGACGGTCGCCCGTCCGGACGAACCCCTTTCCAAAGCGAGCACGTGACGGTTGGCCGTCACGAACTGACCCTGTCGCGCGCCGGACGCGAGCTTTGGAAAGACACCCTCCCCATTGATGCCGGCAAGCGGCTCCTGAAGCGACTGGAAATTGACGATCCGCGGGAGCGGGACGGATTTTGGCTTTCCTTCGGAGGCGGCGCCGTCTTCCCCACCACCACGGCACGCAGCCTCGGCATGGGCCCGAACTTCTTAGCCGCGCTCCAGTACCGCCACAGTTGCCTCGATTTCGGAATTCGCGGATCGGGCAGTTCCAAGAGCTCCCGCACCGAGTCCTTCCCCATCCCCTACGGCACGGGAAACGAGACGCGAACCCTTCGCACCGGCACCGCCGCCGGCACGCTCTTGTGGCACCCGCCGCGGCTCGGGCCGCTGGAGATCGGCCTCGGCGGCGAGGCCGGAGGCCTCTGGAGCCGCGATGAGCACCCCTCCTGGCGAACCGACCTCGCCGCGACAAGCACCGAACACATTGCCCTGGCTGCTGGCCCTCTCTGCGACCTTTCCTTTGGCAACCGCACCCTGCTCCTGGCTCTTGAGGGCGGCTGCCCGGTGACGCTCACCTCCTGGAAGCGCGAGCGCATCGTGCGGCAAGACCTGTTCCCCATCGGAAGCGGCTCGAACCTGGTGACCACCCAGGACGAGAAGCCTCTGTGGCTTCCTTCCGTCAGCCTGGTCCTGAAGGTGCACCTGTGAAAACGACCGTACTTTCCCTCCTTGCCTGCGCCCTGCTCTCGGGCTGCGATGCCGCCCTTCAGAACGCAAGTTCAAGCAGCGAGACGGTCGAGACCCGAGACTCGAGCGCCTCCCTCATCCATCCGGTGGCGCAGCTTTCCTCGCAGCTGGCGCAGATCGAGCTGTCGCTGCCGCACTACGGATCGACGCTGAAGGGCCCCACCCCCATCACCTTCCTCTTTGACACCGCCAAATCCCCGCGGGGCATGCTGCTGCTCTTTGCTCACGAGCCCGTGCTGGAAAACGGACGCATCCGAGGCGGCTGGAACCAAAGCGGCTGCCTGGGCGGCGTGGTCTCCATGGCCGGCATGACCTGGAACGGCTCGCTGATCCTGGACGGAACGGCGCGGCGCGACGGCTTCCACGCCTGCGGCAGCTCGGAGCACGAGCCCATCGACATCGCCACTCCCTTGACCCTCGCGAACCTTCCCGAGGGGAAGATCTGGTGGGTCGTCATCGGCTACGACGCGCACCTGCTGCCGGTGGCGACAAGTTCTGTCTATTTCTTCACCTGGAAGAAGTCCTCATGAAGATCCATCGCATTCTCCTTGCCGCGGCGCTGCTCGCTCTGGCCTCCTGCGAAGACATCGCATCCTCCCAAGGGGGAGGGACGACCAAGAGCACCACCTACGACACCCAGATCCTTCCCGGCGACACCACGCAACGGACCATCACATCCCACCTGGAAGACGGCAACGTCGTCTCGCGCGACACCTCAAAACCAATACCCATCACGCAGTTCCTGTGGTTCGTCAACCACTACCAGGACACCGTGGTGCTGGAAGTCTGGACGGGCACCGACCTGGAATGGCGCAACGGCACAGTGCTAGGGCATGGACTCACGGCGCTCCCCGATCAAAATGCCCGCAGCACCCCGCTTGCCCCCAATGCGCGGCGACGCATCTCGCCTCGTCAGCAGGCCGAACTCTTGGCCATCGTCGGCCTTCCCGACAAGAGCACAGCCTCGGCCCCCAATCTGCTGAACTCCCGCTGTTTCCTGAACGTAGCCACCGGGGACACCATCGTGCTCGACACCCAAGGGCTGCTGCAACTGCACTGAAATGGTGGTAGATTCGCGTCATGCGAAACTTCTGCCTCCTTCTTGTCGCCGCCATCTCCTGCGCGTTTGCCAATAACGACGGCTACGCGACCTACTTCAACGCCGTGGGCTATCCCTACGGCGCCTGCGGCGTTTCTGACTCTGTCGCCTGGAACGAAGCCGCAATTGACACCCCGAGCGGCCAAGGAAATCCCTTTCATTACGTGGCGCTCAACGTCTTTGACGACTCGGGCAATTATTCGTCGCCCTCCATCTTCGGCACCCGCCCTCTGACCGGAGCCGACACAGTGTACCTGGGCACCTACCAAAACGGCAAGAACTGCGGACGCTGGATCAAGGTGACCTTGGGCGACTACTGCAACGGCACCAACGACGGGGCCGCGAACGAGTCGTTCTGCCGCAACGGCAGCGGATGGGCTAGCGACGCCCTGGACAGCGCCAGCCTGGACGTGATCGTCTTCGACCAGTGCACCGACGGCAACGCCTGGTGCCGGGACGCCAAGTACCACCTGGACCTGCACACCCCGAACCTGACCGCCTTCAAGCTGGACGGCAAGGTGGTGCCGCTGGCCACCCCCAACAGCACCCCGGTCACCATAGCCACCAGCTACACAGTCAACGCCAAGGTCTTCAACAACCGCAAGATCTCCTGGAACTTCGAGACGGCCCCCAACTACCAGGGCGAGCCGCGCTTCTACTTCTCGGTGGATTCCAAGCCCTACTACATGCGCATCCTCGTGACCCACCTGCCCAACGGCATCCACGGCGTGGAGCAATACGTCAATGGAACCTGGAAGCCCGCCACCATGCAGAGCGACATGGGCCAGATGTGGATTCTTCCCGACGCCGGTGCCACCACATTCAAGCTGCGCCTCACCGACGCCGACGACAAGCTCGTGATGGACGGGCGCACCTGGACGATCCACTACCCAGCGGCCTGCAACTCCAACTGCAGCGGAGCGGCCACTCCCGCCGACGATGTGGTGGGCGAAGGCGGCGACATCAGCACCGCCGTGCCCAAGGTTGCGGCGACAATTTCTGTCCCTCACTTGGCGACGCGAGGGCGCGAGGTGCAGGTCTTGGCCCCAGCGGCCACCCGGGTGGATTTCCTCTCGCCAGTCGGGGCCCTGCTGGGAAGCGCCGCGATTGCGGACGGAGCTGCCCATTGGACCGCTCCGCGCGCGGGACTCCTGATCGTGCGCTGGTACGGCGCGCAGACTTCGGGGACGCTGCGGACCATCGTTCCCTAAAGCAGCTCCAGCGTCTTAGGACTCAGAAGCGCACTTTCTCGGAGCGCTCGATCTGCACCACCTTGCCCTCGTGAACAGTGAGGATCACCTCGCCGTAGCGCAGATTCCCGATGTATTCGCGCACCACGCCGGCCCAGCGGCCTTCGGCAGTCTCGCAGTACTCGGGAGCACCCGGAACATGCTCGCGCATGCGTCCGCAGGGACGCGTTTCGGATTCCTTGAAGTTGGCTTGGACGTGCATGGTTCTCTCCTCAGGCAAAGACGGCCTCGCCGTCCGTGAGCGAGTGGCGGCGGAAGCTGCGGTAGTCGATATTGAACTTGCTCATGCGGATGCCGATCATGCGCTTGGTGAGCCCCAGTTCCCGGGCCGCCCGCGTCATGTTGCCCTTGCTGTTCTTGAGCGCCTCGACCAGCATCTCGTATTCCACGGCGTCGAGCTTCGACTCAAGACTCCCTTTGAAGGTGGTGCCCGAGAGCTTGGCGCTCTGAAGCGACGGCGGCAGGTGGTAGCCGTGGATGACGTCGTCGTCCGAGAGGAGCACAGCCCGCTCCACCACGTTCTCCAGTTCGCGCACGTTCCCCGGCCAGTGGTAGCTCATGAGCATGTCCAGCGCCGGCGTGCTGATGCGCTTCACTTCCTTGCCGTTCTCGCGCGAGTACTCGGCCACGAAGTGGTCGGCCAGCGCCACGATGTCGCTGCCGCGTTCGCGCAGCGGCGGAATCTGGATGGGCACCACGTAGAGGCGGTAGTAGAGATCTTCGCGGAAACTCCCCGCCGCCACCATGGCCGCCAAGTCCCGGTTGGTGGCCGCCAGGATGCGGATATCCACCTTGACGGGCTGATTGCCGCCCACCCGCTCGAAGCTCTTTTCTTGCAAGACCCGCAAGAGTTTTGCCTGCATGGAAAGCGAGAGTTCGCCGATCTCGTCCAGGAAGATGGTGCCGCCGTCGGCCTCCTCGAAGCGTCCTTTGCGCGCGGCGGTGGCACCGGTGAAGGAGCCCTTCTCGTGGCCGAAGAGTTCAGATTCAATCAGGCTCTCGGGCAGGGCCGCGCAGTTGAACTGCACAAAGGGTCCATTCGCCGCTGGGCTGTTGTAGTGGAGGGCACTAGCCACCAGCTCCTTGCCCACGCCGCTTTCGCCCAGGATAAGGACGGTGGCCCGCGAGGGTGCGATCTTGGCAATCAGCCGGTAGACATCCCGCATGGGGCGGGAGTTGCCGATGATGTTGGCCGGATGGAAGCGCTCCTTGAGAGCATCCTGCAGCCGCTGGTTCTCCTGCTCCAGGTAGGCCTTTTCCTCGGTCTCCACCAGGTAGAGCTCGACGCTCGGCGCGATCATGCAGGCGATGGTGGTGAGCAGTTCGGCGTCCTGGGAGAGGATCTCGCGGTTCTCGTAGACCCGCTCGGCGCTAATCGTCCCCAAGAGCTTCTTACCACGAGAAATGGGCACGCACAAGAAGGAGAGATTCTCGTCCGCCGGCGCGGAATGGCTGCGAGTGCGATCCAGGAAGCCCGGCTCATCGCCGATCTTGGGCACCACGATGGCTTTGCCCGTCTCGACCACCTTGCCGGTGATGCCTTCGCCCGGTGCGTAGACGCCGCGCGCCTCCTCATTTTCCGAAAGCCCCACGCTCTTGTGAGTGAAGATCTTGCCGGTACGAGAATGGTACAGGTTGACCATGCCGCGGACGATGCCCATCTGACCGCCCATGATTTCCAGCACCACCTCGAGGATATTCTCCAGCCCCTGGCTTTCGGCGATGGTCCGGCTCAGCCGGAACATCAGCGGCAGAACCTTGGCACGGCAGATCGCATTTTCGCAGGATGTGTCTCCACCAAAGCTCAGCATAGCGTTCCCCCTTCGATCGCGTTCGTACGCGTCTCTTCGTGGAAGTGCCTCTTCCAACTTTTCTCGATTCGCAATTAATTTCATATCGAGCACAAAGAGTGCCAATCAGCCCGCAAGCGGGGCGAGAGTTCTGGAGGGAGGAAAAACCAGAAATCGTCAACAAATCAGTAACATTGTCAGCGCCGCGCGGCTTTGGCAAAGGCCTAAGGCATCCCAGCCGCTCGCCTGACAAGGAACCGAAACGCGCCTTTGTCAGGCCATGTCAAGAACCTTCAGTGGCGCGCAATCGCCATGCAAACGCTAGCCATCTTGAATTTGATGTCGAACTAGAGACTGGGCGAGTCGACGAGGCCCGGCACTACGTTGGCCTTCACAAGCCATGCCGTACCAAAGAACAGAAGCAAGGCGCATTCCGGAAAGAAGAGCGCTCCCGGATTATCGAAGAAGGGTTTTCCCTTGATGACGAAGACGACAGCGAGTGCCGCGAGGATGGCAAGCATCCCGGATCCGCACAAGAGGAAGACCAGATTCTTGCGCCGTTTTTCCCGGCTGGGGTCGGCCTTGCCGCGCCGGAAGAAGAACAGGATGTAGAACGAGGCCAGCAAGAAGAAGGAGAAGGCCGAAATCAGGTGAAGGACGCCGGAAGCCTTTAGGCACAATTGGAACACACCGACCCGACCAGAAACTGGCACCAGCGAATCGACCGGCGTGCAGGGAAAGGTCGCGATGCCCAGAGCGAGGATGCCCGTCGCCCAGGTGATCAGGTCGTCAGCCCTCTGGTGCCCGCGGTAGGAGATCTGAAAGGCTCCCATGAGGAAGAGCACTCCCACGAAGAGGTCCCTAGCATTGGTGTGGTAGTAATCGCTCACGGAGGGAAGCAAGGGCATATTGCCAAAAACTGTCCCGAGGAACCACACAGCCGGAGCCAACGTCATCCCCAGGATGCCGATGGACACCCGAAGCGCGGTTTCGCTGTTCTTCGGGACCAAAAGGCGGCCGAACCGGCTGGAATCCAGAAATTGCCAAAATCGCGCCATGGGTGAACCTCCCGCGGCTGTTGGGCTTTGCAGGGAACCCAATCCTGGCCGCGGCCCAAGATATAGCAATGCCGGACAACTCACACCTGCCCCTGCGGAACCGCAGGCAACCAGCCATGCGATTACCTTTCGCAGCTACCCTTTACAGAAAACTCCGCAGAGCACTAAGGAGAGAATGAATGCGTATCTCTATTCCCGCCTTGTCCCTGATCCTAGGCGCCGCCTGGATTCCAACCTCCGCCACGACGATTTCCTTATCGGGAACCGTCGTCGATTCCCTCACGAAAGGAAGGCTGTCCGGCGTCGAAGTCTCGCTTGCCAAGGCTGGCCTTTCTGCGCAGACAAGTTCTGACGGCTTATGGTCGCTTCACGGGGACGCTAGCAGCATCGCTGGAAAGCGCAGCAAGGCGCTGGCCGCCGGCACGCATCTGTCCCTCCAAGACGGCCACATGCTCTTACAGTTCGAAGGCCACGACCTTCTGGGACATGCGCGGCGCACCACCGCTATTTCCTCGGGAACGGCCTCGCTAGCGCGCACGACAGAAACCGTCCTAGACACGCTGCGCTTCTCTTGGAAGGGATCGGTCCGCGCCCGCATGCTAATCACGAGCTATGCGCAGGATGGCCTTAGCACGCAAATAGACACCACTGGCATCGACAACGCCACGCTCGATTCCACCTGGAATAAGTCCCTCACCTACGGGAAGTTCACCGACAGTCGCGACGGAAACATCTACGCCACCGTGAAGATTGGCAAGCAAACCTGGATGGCTCAGGACCTCGCCTACAAGGCATCTGCCGACGTCGATTCCGGATGGAGCAACACGCTCTGCCCCTCCTGCGGCCGCTACTACACCTGGTCCGTCGCCGCGGGCCTTTCGGACTCCTGTGCCACCAAATCCTGCGCAAGCCTTACCAGCGGAGAGGTGCAAGGAGTCTGCCCGGCCGGATGGCACCTGGCGAGCATCGCCGAATGGGACACCCTGATCGCCGCCGTCGGCGACAGCGCAATGAACAAGCTCGTCGCCAAAACGGGATGGCCCACTAAGGGCACCGATCCCTTTGGCTTCCGGGCCCTGGCCACGGGATACCGATACTTCACAGGAACCTTCGATATCACAAAGTACGGCTTCTACTGGACCTCCACCGAGAGCATCGAAAACCCTGCGTCCCAGGCTTGGAGCCAACATTTTGAAGACACGCTCGTTCAGCACAGCAATAGCAAAAACTACGGCTTTCCGGTTCGCTGCCTGCTGAACGCTACGAGCATCGACACCGCCACGCTCGATTCCACCTGGAACAAGTCTCTCACCTACGGTAGGCTAACCGACACTCGCGACAGAAACGTCTACGCCACCGTGACGATCGGCAAGCAGACCTGGATGGCCCAGAATCTGGACTACAAGGTCGGAAGCGGAAATGATTCCGGATGGTGCTACAACGACTCCTCGAAATACTGCTACACCTATGGCCGCTACTACAACTGGGCTACGGCCGCAGGGCTGGACAGCTCCGACAACATTGCCCTGGCAAACCTTACCAGCGGGGTAACACAGGGCGTCTGCCCGAGCGGCTGGCATCTTCCGACGCGCGCCGAATGGGACACGCTGGTAGCCGCCGTCGGCAAGGACAGCGCCTACGCGAAACTCGTCGCCAAGTACAGCTGGTCTAAGGCCACCGGCAGTTCCGACGCCTTGGGATTCCGTCTGCTGCCCACCGGCTATCACTACTATCAGACAAACACCTATGACCAGACGGACAAGGCCTTTCTGTGGACGATTGACGAGTACTCCGCCTCGGTCGGCTGGAGCCAGCACTTCGAGCCGACCTCGGTGCAAGCAAGCAACAGCAAGGCCTACGGTTTCCCCGTCCGCTGCGTGAAGAACTAAGAAGAACCAACGTTCGCGGCCCCCAACGCAGCTTGCGGGGCCGCGTTCTCACCTCTCCCGGTGATTGACAGAAAACGTCCCCAAAGAATCGACGAGAGCAAAATCTGGAACCTTTTGAGAAGGCTCCAGAAAGATCCGATGCGCATCGAGAGCTAGGCCCTTCAGGGCCGGATCCGGATCGAGTTGGGTCACCAAGGCGCGGCTTTCAGAACTGGAAAGATAGAGGGTCGCGACGGCTCGATGATCTTTCCGCAGCCGCAGCTTGAACTCTGGCCTTCCCTGAAGCCCAGCAAACATCCAGATGGGAACGACCTCTTTCTCGAGCGTCAGGGCATTTTCCCCAATGCTGTCCCCCAAGAAATGCGCTTCCACCGTCCGATCCGGAGAACGACGTTTCCACTCCGAAAGCCACGGGATGGCACTCACTCGCGCATCACATTCCCTGTAGGCGGCTTGAAAGCGATCAAAGGAGCACGTCAAGCCATCCCGGCCGATCGGCATCCACAGCCATGCAGAATTGACAAGTTTCGATTCCATGGGACGCAGCATGAAGTAGACGGAATAGGGAAGCGAATTGATCCTTCCCTGTAGCGTTCGCTGAACCTCGAAGTTGCGGTGGAAGGACTCGCTTCCAGGGGCACGGGCAATGAGTTCGCGAAGGTTTTCTGCTTCGCGACGCTGCGCCTCGGCCTTCCGCCGGGCATCGCGTTTAGCACTGCGTTCGGCGCTTGCCGCTACAGCCGCCAACCACTTGCGGGCCGCCTTCCGGCTGCAACCGGAACCGCCACCAAGCGCTCCCGGCGCACCAGAGATTCCCCTTTTCCAGCCTTCACGCAGGCGCAGGAAATTGGAGTCCAGGCGTTCCGGAGCGCGATCTTCCTGGTAGCGGGAAGCCGTTGCCATCTCCACCAAACGTCCGCCGTCCAGCCGCCAGAGAAAGATCGAATCCCCACCGCTGCTCCCCAAAGACTCCGCCCGGAGCACGCCAGAAACCCACCGCGCCGGCACCTTGCCCTTGCGTCCGAAAAGCCTCCGCAAGGGAAGGGCTTCACTCCCCACCTGCGCCCGATCCAGGTAGAGGAGAGAATCGGCAAGACGCCACCGAGAAACGATCCCCGGAGTCCCAGAAGGAAGGGGGGAGCCGCAAAGGACACCCTGGGAATAGGGACCTAGGGGCGAAGGAAACGCCCCCGCCGGGACCAGCCGTAGTTCACTCCCCCGAAAAAGTACCCGTTCAGGTTCCGTGGCAGCAGCAGGACAGAATCTGACAGCCAGCGCGAAGAGAAGGGTGCCGATTCGGATCTTCCGGCAGCAGATCAAATAGAGGCTCTCAGCCAATCAATCTTCCTTGTTCCCTTGCGACGGATCTTCCATGCGTTCGTCCTTTCGCGACCAAACGCAGAAAAGGTGCATCCTCAGCGCGGCTCCGCGCAGCACCAAGAAGGACCATTGCCCCGCTCAGCCGATGCCGAGAGCTTCGCGAGGCAACGTCGTCGTAAGATCCTTGACCGGTCGTGCTCCTAAGGAGCAATCAGCAGGCGCTGCGAGCCTTCCGGCAACCGGACAAACCAGATTCCGGCAGGGATGCCCCTAAGCTGTGCCGTACGTCCTCCCGGCACCACCTGCGTGGCAACCTGGCGGTGCCTTCCAGCGGCGTCGGCCAGGGTCAGGAATTCTTCATCAAATCCTTGGATCAAGAGCATCTTTCTGTCCGAGCCTGACAAAAACCGGATCCGAACCGGCTTCTTCGCGACGGAGATACCCGTGGCTGGAGGCTGGAAGCTGCCGGCTTTGGCTACGGATGTCCAAGTCCAGACCACAGGCGTAGCAGCGACGGTATCGGAGCCCGAGATGCCGACAGGCCACAGGTCGACCTGATACACGACGTTAGACGAAGGGGACATGGCGATGGAAATGACGGTATCCGTGGGCTGGAACGGCTGGACCGCCGAGAGCTTGACGTTCGCCGCATATTCAGGAATAAAACACTTTCCGTCATCATCAAGATCGCGGTAGGTGACCTGGATTCGACGTACAGCCATGCCATCCAACTTTGTTTCACTGGAAATCGACACCGGGAGACGCAGCGTCGAACCGGAGAACTGCGGCATGCCGCGGGCGCGCAAACGCACGGGCACATGCCTTCCCAGCGCACCACCGGCCCCAATGGCACCGCGATGACCTCCGACCGTATCGCGCTCCAGCAGGCTCGCCTTGATCAGCTTCGACGAGGAGTCGGGAACCAGGAAGTCGGCAGAAGAGGAATCGAGCGAAGTGAAGGGGCAGAAACGGCAGAGCCAATTCGCATGTTGGAGGCTCGTAGCGGTATCCTGGCCGGCATAACTGACCTGGAACGCACTATCCATGGTCGTCTCGGAGACGCGCTCGGTGTGAACCAAACTATCAGGCCCCTTAACCTGGACCTCGTAAGACTTGACCGGCCAGATCAAACTCCATGGCGTAGACATGTAATAGGGAAGTGCTAGCGGAGTCGTCAACTTCAGGTCGCAGCCAGCAGCGCAAGTCTTGTCGCCAATCACAGTATCGTAGGCGATACTGTCGACAATCTTACCGTTCTTCAGGATCGCAATCGTATCCCTCGGAGTCACGACCGGCCCCTTATAATGAAGGCTCGAATCGACGATCCAGGCAGAGGATTGGCTCTCCAGAAAGTCGTATTTCCAGTTGCTGAAGAGCGTGTTGTTCCAGACGTGATTGCCGCTCGCGTAGTAATCGTCAAGCGCATGGTAATAAGAGCCCTTCGTGGAATACTGGCCGATCGAATCGGGAATCTGGATGATGTTATCCGACCAGAGCGCCGTCCCCGTGTAGCGGTAGAGGTCGAATCCCGAAGGAGAGGTGCTGCTGTAGATGGTGTTGTGTGTGACGACATGGGCCGGCATCAGCATGTCCTTGGTGTAGAGGAAGCCACCGACCACGTAGCGTTGACCGCCAAACATCGCGACACGTGCCGGAACGACAGCCTCGGAAGGCGCATGGATGCCTTGGTTGACGTTGTTCCATGCCAAATTTTCGCGGATCGTGCTGCCTTGGTCCCACTCCGTCTCGCTGTAGACGGCCCACCAATTGGCGTGGATGCGGTTGCGCTCGATCAGATGTCCCCCCATGGTGCCGCAAGCTGTCCACGGTTTGGCTCCGACATCGGCAGTGGTGAGCAGATCGGACCAAGCCTGGCATGAGGGATTTCGATCGTTGATGTACACTGCCGACCAGAAGTGGAGGATCTCGCAGTCGCGGATGTCGACGGCAAGGCTCCGGAGCAGACTGACGCCGAGCGAGCCGAAGAAGAGAGAATATTTGCCGTCCCAGACAGAATCATTCCAGAAGCAGGCAGACTTTCGTCCGTCCAACGTCAGGCCTTCGAGCACGACGCGCTTTGAATTCTTAATCATAACCATACCGTTGTACTGGTAGCCGGTGGTCGAGTAGTCGACGGACAGATCGGTTGCCGTGCCAACCCCGGACTTGTATGCGTAGGGCCACATCAGCCAGCCCTTGGGAAGCTTCGGGCGTCCGCCACCCGTCGGAGGGGTGAGACGGAACACCGCCGCGATCTTCGCCGAGTCCGGAGTCAGGAGAGAGTCGTCCCAGATGAGAACGGGTCGAGTCGCTCCGGTGCCAACGATCTTCAGATTGTCCTTGCCTTCGATCCAAAGCCGGTTCGAAAGCGGATAGACCGGATCGGGAAGCTCGAGGACACAACCCTCCGCAGGGCAAGCGTCGATGGCAGCCTGGAGGCGCGCAGTAGCGCCTGCTCCGCCAGCAATTTGTGATGTCGCGCCAGACAGAGCGGAAAGCATCAACAGGAGTTGGCAAATCATAGCGATGTTCCTCGGGGAAGAAGAAAGGCATCCATGAAGACAAGTGCGCGATCACACCTCGGACGTCTGACTGCAAATATATCACCACACCCCGCTTCTTGGCACCTCTGTACGGCTTTGCAAGCAAAGCCCACAGCATCTCAACCACAGTGCAAAAAATGCCCCCCCGCTCAGCCGATACCGAGGACCTCGCGCGCCTTCTCGAAGGCCGGAATGAGCCCTCCCGAGACCTCCAGGCAGAGGATGCCGCGTTTTTCCAGACGCTCGCGCGGATGCGGGCCAGCCTTTTCTGTGAGGACGGCTCGACAGTCGGAAAGAAGCTCGACCACCGGATCGAAGTCGCCTTCGCGCGGCGTGTCGTGGCGCGGGCGCGCCTCCAGGAAGTGCGCTTCTCCCGGGCCGATCTCGAAGATCAGGAAGCGCTCGGCGCGTCCGAAGTGCTGATCCACCGCCGTACCGCGGCTTGAGGTGACGGCCACCCGCACTACGGAACCTTTAGGCGATTTTTGCGGTTCCGACACGTTCTGTCTCCTTGGTCGGGAGGACCGTGCGGCGCTCCTCGTAAAGATCCCACTGGATGTCGCGCGAGCGCAGCGCCCGTTCCCAGTCGTTGCCGATGATCTCCAAGAGGTTCACCATGCCATCGTAGCCGAAGTAGGCGCGGTCCACGTAGACGTCGCGGTTAGTCGGGGTGAAGGCGTCGAAGGCGATGCGGATGCCTTCCTCCTTGGCCATGTAGGTCTCCCAGGCCGATCCGAGCACGGCATCCACCGGGATATCCTTGAGCACCTGCTGGATCTTGTAGCCGTCGGCTCCGAAGACAATTTTCGGAGAAATACCAAGATCGGCGCACTCCTTCGCCAGAAGCGCCCGCGCCTCCTTGGACTTGGAGCGCACCAGCACAGCCTCGGGGATCATCTCAAGCTCCTGGAAGAGCATGCGAAGCGAACTGATGGCGAAGGTGGCGTCTCCCGAGACCGCCACCCGGCAGTTGCGGTAGCGCGGGATCATCATGAGGGCGCGGCGGCGCAAGATGTCGGCCACCTTCTCCTCGCCGTTTGTGATCATGAAGTCGGCCAACCCCTCGGCGTTAAAGTGGGACGCCAGCGCCTTGAGCCAGCGCGAGGTGTTGCCCAGGCCCACCGGCAGCGGGATGTCCGAGAGGATGAGCGGCACGCCGTGGAGCCGCTCGAACTTCTTGGCAAAGCCGTATCCGGCGTCGTGGCTCAAGAGAATGTTGGCCGAAGCCTCGCCAGCCTTATCAAGTTCGGCCAGGGTGGTGTCGCGCACGATGCGGCTCACCACCTTGATGCCAAATCCCTCCAAAAGTCCTTGGATCCAGTCGAGATCGGCCCACCAGGTGGGATTGACGCTTGCGTGCGGGGCGATCAGGTTCACGCTGTTGGGAATTTTCGTCTCGGACTTCTTCACGAAGGGAAGCAGCGCCTCAAGTCCCATCTCGATGCCGGCATAGGCGTCCCCCCGGAAGCCGCCGGCCGTCACCGGGATGAGCTTCCCCTTGATCTCGGGCTGCAGGTTGCGACAGATTCCGTCCAAATCTTCCCCGATGATGTCGGCCGCGCAGGTGCCCACCACGAAGAGCACGGGGTTGCCGAACTTGGCGTCCGACTGGCGGATCAGGTCCTCGAGTTTGCGCGTGGCGCCCATCACGATGTCGCTCTCGAAGAGCCGCGTGCAGGCGATCTTGCGCTTGGTGAAGTCCACCTCGTGCTGGTCGAAGGCCGCGGCCACGGTGGCGGCGCAGCCCTGCGGCGAGTGGATGACCACGGTGGCGCCGCGGATGCCGGCAAACACCGAGGCGACCCCTTCCAGGGCGCAGCCAACCAGGGGGTCACTCGAATGGGCACAGTTGTCGAACTTCAGTTCATCATGCATTGTCCCCTCCTTCGGGCGCTGGCGTACACGGTGCAGTCGGGCAGATCCTGCGCGAGCTTGGGGGTGAGCGAGGCGCCTGTAGAAAAACCAGCCCCCTGCGGGAAAACCATGCGGCGGGCAAGCGAGCTGCGGCCCCGGAAGGCGTACTTGAGCGATGTGATGATGCACTGCGCCACCTTGAGCGCGCCGCGATATCCGAAGCGCGGGCGGTTGAGGATGGCGTTGAGGTCCACCAGAGGAATGTGCGGAAAGGCCAAGGACGATCCGAAATAGACCGTCTGCATGGGGTCGAGTTCGCCCAGGAAGGCGAGCATCTCGGCCTCGGTCTCCTTCATGGACTCGTACTTTCCCAGCGCCAAGGTGCCCTTGGTGATGAGCACCTCGGGATCGAGCCCCGTTTCCAGCAAATAGTCAATACTTGTCTCGCGGGCCTCGGCGCTCCAGGGGTGGAAGTTGTAGACGATGGCACGCATGCCGAAGTCGCGCTCCACCATGTGGGCCACCGAGAGGGACTTCACGGCGTCGTGCCCTTCAATCAAAGCGACCTTCCCCGCCAGGAAGGAGCGAGCCTCCTCGTACTCCTCGCGGATGGCCTGGTACTCGCTCTTCATGAAGGCCTCGGCCTGTTCGTCCAGACCCATGTGCTTGGCAGCCTCGCGCAGCCAGTGCTCGGTGGCGGCGATACCATAGGGAAGAATGCTCGAATTCATCGGGGTCTTGAAACGGCTTTCCATTTCCTTGCCGATGGCGTAGCCCAGATCCAGGCACAGCGCGCAGTTCACGGCGGCGCTGGGGGCGCGCTTCAGCTCCTCCAGGCTGCAGTGACCGGCGATCACGGCGTTGATCTCGGCGCCGATCCCGGTCACGAGGCGGGTGAGCTCCTTGGTGTCGGTGTCCACCTCGGTGCGCTCGGGGCCCATCTTGGCTCCCACGATGTTGACGCTCTTCGACAGTTTCTGTCGCATCTCGGGGGTGGGCTTATCCATGAAGTCCACGATCTGGCGGAACACCAGGTCGAAACCGCTCCTGTACTCGCCGGCGAACCCCTCGCAGTGGACCGGCATCAACTCGGCCGCGACGCTGGAACGCATCTTGTCCACCACCGAGTCGACGTTGTCCCCAATGATGCCGGCGGCGCAGCTGGTGGCCACCACGATGACGTCGGGGTGGTACTTCTCGTCCACCTCCTTGATGGCGCCCTTCAGGGACTTCTCGCCGCCGAAGATGATGTTCTCCATGTTCATGTCGGTGGTGAGCACCGACTCGTAGGGGGATCCGCTGTTGCGCGAGTTGGTGAGCTTGTAGGCCTGCTTCACCCCGAAGGCGCAGCCGCTGGGGCCGTGGGCGATCACCACCGCGCCGCGGATGCCAGAGAGGATCTTCATCGCCGTCCAGAACTTGCAGGGGCGCGTGTGGCTTCCTTGCAGGGTCGTGGCGATCTTGCCTTCCTTGGCAAGCTGATAGAGAGCACCTAGGCGACCGTGGAACACCACGTCTTCCTGGTTCATCGCGCGCCTCCCGCGTTTAGGGAAAATCGAATTGACAAATAACGTCTTAGGAAACAAAAGCGAAAGTCCCCGGACACCCGCGGCGCCCGGGGACTCGGATAGGCTCGATGTTTACCAGACGTTCAGCGTCCACTCCTTCTTCTTCTTGAACTCCATGTCCGCGAAGAGGGTGTTGGCGATGGTGTTGGCAAGCGTCTCCGCGCCCCGGTAGCCAAGCGTCGGAAGCTTCCAGAGCCCGGCGCGGTCAAAGGTGGGAAAGCCCACCCGCACCATCGGGATCTGCGCGTCGATGGCGATGAAGCGTCCCTTGGAGTGGCCCATGATGAGGTCGTAGGCCGTCGGATCCGCCTTCACGCGCTTTTCCAGTTCCCACAAGTCGGAGTTGGTGATGATCTCAAGATCCCAATCCGCCTCTTCCTGGAGCTGCTTGATGCGCGGGTCGTTGGGATAGCCCTTGGTGTCGTCCCCGATGAGCAGGAGCGATGGCTTCATCTCGACTTCGCGGCAGAACTGGGCGAGCCCCAGCACCAGGTCGGGGTTGCCGTAAATGGCGACCTTCTTGTCGGCCAGGAACATGTGGGCCAGGTCGGCCATGGAGTCGAGGGCCTTGCCGCGTTCGCGGATCAGGCTCTCGGGAATCTCGTGGCCGGTCATCTCCGTGAGGGTGCGCAGGAATTTGTCGGTATTGCGGATGCCAATCGGGGTGTCCACGATCTTGGCCGGGACCTGATGTTTTTCCTGGAGCAACTGGGCCGCCGGAGCTCCCTCGTAGCGCGAGAGGGCCACGGTGCCGACGGCGTTGGCGGTGTCGGCGATGTCCTCCCAGGTGGTGGATCCGTAGGCGAAAGACTTCTTGTCCGGCATGGTCGGCGCATCGAAGGTCTCGGTGTCGATCAGCACGTTGGCGTCGATGTCCATCGCCTTGAGGTAGGACTTCAGTTCCGTCACGTCGCCCGGGTTCACCCATCCGGTGATCACATTGAGCTTGCCCGAAGGCTCGGTCTTCTTGGCCAGAGTCTTCACCACGGCGGTGACGGCTTGGCTGTAGCCGGTCACATGACTTCCGGAGTAGCTGGGAGTGTGCACCGGCACCAACGCGATGTCGCGGTCGGGGTACTTCTCCTTGAGGAGCTTCGTCGACTTGCGGATCTCGCCTTCGATGTCGTCGCCGATGGTCTCGGTGGAGCAGGTGGTGATGATGGGCACGATGCGGACTTCCGGGTAGCGCTCGACGAGCACCTGGATGGCCTCGTGCAGGCGCTTGATGCCTCCAAACACCGCCGCGCTCTCGTGAATCGAGGAGGAGGCGATGTCGAAGTTCTCCTTGAAGTGCTGTTCGAAGGAGAGGCGCACGAACATCACGCAGCCTTGTCCGCCATGGACGATGGGGATGCAGTCCTTCAGCCCGATCATGGCGTACTGCGCCCCAGCGGGCTGGCAGTTGTACATCGGGTTGATGATGCCGTTGCGTTCCTTCGCTTTGATCTCGCAGCTCATGGGCGATCCTTTCGCATGGCTCTAGTAGAGCTCGGCGCTGAGTTCTTCGTTCTTGGACTTGGTGATGACGATGTCGACGAGTTCGGCCTTGGCCGCCTCCAAGGCCGCCACGGCCTTTTCGGGCGAGAGGGCCGAAAAGCCCTCGACCTTTTCGCCAAGCTGCTGGAACATCACCGTAGCATCGGCGTAGAAGCTCTTCTCCAGCGGCGTCTCGCGCGGCAGGGATTCCTTCTTCGCGAGCTTCTCCAAGGAGCCGAACATGCCGTTGATGTTCTCTTCGCGGTCCCAGGTGCGGGAGAAGAACTGCCACAGGGTGTTCTTCTGGAAGAATGCCAACAGATCGCTACTGATCTTGTCCATTACGCAGCCTCCCGGATGTCGATCGCCGCCAGTTTCATCAGCGGCGAGTTGATGGCGTTGTACATGTCGCGAGCCATGTTGAGACTGCCCTCGAAGCCCATGTAGGGGCCGTTGTGGTAAGCGTGGCCGTTGATGTAGGGCAGGTGCAGCTTCTTCACGAGCGTGCCGACGCGGGGGCCGGTGAGGATCATGTCGGGCTTGACCATGTCGATCACTTCGAAGAACTCGAGTTCGTTTCCGTCGTTGATGTAGACGGCACCCTCGTCGCCGCGGGCGATGACCTTCTCGAAGTCTTCCTGGTGGCCGAACTTCGAGGACATGCCGACGACGTGCATTCCAAGGTCGTCTTCCAGAGCCTTGGTCCAGTGCCACAGGCGCGGGCCGCCGGTCCAGATGCAGACCTTCTTGCCGGCCAGACGCTCCTTGTACCAAGCGAGCTTCTCGCCGTACTTGGCTACTTCCTCTTCGATCACCTTTTCGGCGCGATCCTCAATGCCGAAGAATGCGCCGATTTTGCGAAGTGCCACCTGGCAGTAGTTGAAGCCCCAGGAGTCGATGTCCATGCGGGGGATGCCGTAGCGTTTCTTTAGTTCGTTGGCGATGTAGCCGGCCGAGCGAGCGCAGTTCACGACGTTCAGCTGGGCGCGATGCATGGCGCGGCAGTTGTCGTAGGATTCGTTGCCGGTGAAGTGGGCGATCACCTGGATGCCCATTTTCTCGAAGTACTTGGCCAGCACGAAGGTGTCGCCGCCGATGTTGTAGTCGCCGATGAAGTTGATGGTGTAGTCGGACCAGATCTTGGGCTCGACGGTTCCCACCTTCTCGTTGATCCAGGCGATGTTGAGCACGTGGTGGCCCTTGGATTGGCTCACGCCGGCAAATCCCGGGCACTCCACCACGAAAATGTCATATTCGGGATGCTCGTCCACCACCGTCTTCGCCACGGCCTTGGGGTCGTCTCCGATGAGGGCCGTGGTGCAAGTCGTGTAGACGATCATGCGCTTGATGTCGGGCATTTCCTGGAAGGCTTCCAGGATGCTTGCCTTCAAGATCTTCTCAGCGCCGTACACCACGTTCTTTTCCTTGACGTTGGTGCTCCAGGCGTACTTCAACTGGAAATTGTCGTTGTCGCTGGGATAGCGCTTGGTGTGCCAGGTGTCGTAGGCACAGCCCACAGGGCCGTGGATCATCTGGATGGTGTCCTTGAGGACGCCGCCGATCACAAGCTTGGCGCCGCAGAAGCTGCAGCCGCGCTCCGAGAGGGTGCCAGGAATTGTCTCGGTGTTGGCCAGCGGCAGCGCGTCGCGGGAGTCCTCCCCGGCCGCCTTGATGTAAACGTGCTGCTCCCGACTCGGAATGGACTCGTCGCACTTGAGCAATGTCAGTGGCATCGCTGTCTCCTTGTTGTGTTGGTTTGCCCGCTCATTTCGGCTCGTGCCGTCAAGAAAGCGTCTTCGTTCCGCGGCGTCCCACCCGATGCGGATTGCTTGCCGTCTGGAGGTCGACTTGCCTCTCGATGGTCAAAAGGTCCCTCCGGAAAACCGAAGCCTTCCAGAGGGCATCGGTCTGTTAGTCGGCCAGGCCGTACTTCATGACCATCTTCTCCAGCTCGTCCATGCTGATCGGGGTCGGCACCACGAGGTTCTTGTTCTCGATGATCTTGCGCCCGAGCTCGCCGTATTCGTGGGCCTGATTGCAGTTGGGGTCATACTCCACCACGGCCTTCTTGTTGAACTCGGCCTTTTGCACGATATTGTCGCGTGGCACGAAGTGGATCAACTGGGTGCCCAAGGCTTCGACAAACTCGTTCATGAGCTGGAGTTCGTTGTCGGTCTTGCGGGAGTTGCAGATGATGCCGCCCAGACGCACACCGGACTGATCGGCGTACTTCAGCATGCCGCGAGCGATGTTGTTGGCCGCGTAGATGGCCATCATCTCGCCGGAAGCCACGATGTAGACTTCCTGGGCCTTGCCTTCGCGAATGGGCATGGCGAATCCGCCGCACACCACGTCGCCCAAGACGTCGAAGAACAGAAAGTCGAGATCTTCCTCGTAGCCGCCCATCTCTTCCATCATGTTGATGGCCGTGATGACGCCGCGACCGGCACAGCCGACGCCCGGCTCCGGACCGCCCGACTCCACGCAACGAATGCCGAGATAACCCTGCTTCACCACCTTGTCCAGCGTGACGGCGGCTTCGCCCTCTTCACGCAGGGTGTCCATCAAAGTATCCTGGGGCTTGCCCCCGAGGATCAGTCGGGTGGAGTCCGCCTTGGGGTCGCATCCGTGGATGAAGACCTTCTGCTTGTGGAAGTAGGCCATGGCCGCCGCCGTGTTCTGCGTGGTCGTGGACTTTCCGATGCCGCCCTTCCCGTAGATCGCGATCTTTCTCGTCGTCATGTATTGCACCTTTCTGTTTCGTGGCGCTTGGGTTCAAGCGGCCTCGCCGTCCTTAAAAGCGACATGCATGCCAATTCCAATCGAGAGCCATTCGGGACTTTTTCCTCCAGAAAATTCACATAGCCTCTGCATTCGGGAACATTTCGGTGCTTTCTGGAGGGAACAAGTACTCGTTCGTGACGTTTTCCGGAAAATTCCACCTTCATGCCTGAATCTGTCTCAGGCGACGCCGTGGCTTAAGCTTTGCTTCTCCTATGCGCGTATCCACACAGGAGGCGGCAATGATTCTCGACAGCACGCTGCGCGAAGGCATGCAACGTTACGGTTTGGTCCTCGGTCTGGAGGAGCGCTGGGAGATCCTCTCAGGCCTCGCTGCCGCCGGGATCTCCGAGGCCGAAATCGGCGTGTGCGGACGCGACCCCTCGGTGGAGGTACTGGCCGACCGCTCCCGGCGCGAGGCGCTGCCTATCCGCATCTCGGTGTGGTGCCCGCTGCGCATCCCTTCGCTGGAGCACGCCGCGCGCATCCGTCCCGATATCGTCTCGCTCTCCATCCCGACCTCTGACGCCCACGTGAAGAAGCGCCTGCACACGGACGCTCAGGGGCTGGAGCGGATGCTGCGCGACTTCGTGGCGGCGGCCTTCGAGCGGGGACTCACGCACTTGTCACTGGGCCTGGAAGACGCCTCGCGCACGCATACAGCCACCCTCCAGCGGCTGGCAGGGCTGGCGCAGGATCTGGGCATCCGCCGCATCCGCCTGGCCGACACCGTGGGAATCCTAGATCCAGCCGCGACCGCCTCGCTTGTGCGCAAGGTGCGCAAGGCTTGCCACCTGGAGATCGGCTTCCACGGCCACAATGACTTCGGCATGGCCACTGCCAACGCCCTTTCGGCGCTGGATGCCGGTGCCGACTGCACCGACGCCACTCTGCTTGGTGTCGGCGAACGCTCGGGCATTGCCGCCACCGAGGAGCTGGCCGCCTTCCTGCACTTCCGCCGCCGTTCCGAGCTTGATCCAGCTGTCGTGGCAGACCTTGCTCGACATTTTCTGACAGCCGCATCGCTTCGCGTCGCCTCCTGGAAGCCCATCGTGGGCGAATCTCTCTTCCACGCTGAAAGCGGCATGCACGTGCAGGGACTTTTGGTGGATCCGGCCCTCTACGAGCCCTTCGATCCGAGCCTTATCGGATCCTCCCGCAAGCTCTCGCTGGGCCGCCAAGTGGGCAGCGCCGCCGTGCGTCAGAAATTGACCACGCTCGGAATCGTTCCCCGCGAAGGCATCGAGCCGGCGGTGGCCCGCATCCGCGCCGAGGCCGAGCGCCTGGGCCGCCCCCTGGAGGACGGCGAGATCGAGGCGGTGGTGGGGCGAGATCGAACTTTGAAATAGCCCTTGCTTTTCCATAAACCTGCACTATCATATATACGATGATGCGGATTTGTGGCATTTTCAAGATTACGCTATCAAAGGGATGGAACACCAACAGGAAGACCCATGACGTTCCGGGATGACGAGACGCATGACATCTTCGAGCAAAAGCGCAGCAAGGCCGCGCGCAAGCGCCTTCCTTTGGAGCTATGGGGAATCGCCCAGAGAAAGTTCTCGATGCTCATGGCGGCTCAATCTCTGGATGACCTGAAAGCTCCGCCAGGAAACCGGCTGCATTCCTTGAGCGGTGATCGGACTGGGCAGCACGCTATCTGCATCAACGATAAGTACCGGATCTGCTTTGTCTTCCGCCGTGGGACAGCAGAGGAAATCGAGATCATTGACTACCACTGATATTGCCCAACAAAGGGCAAGGAGAGCAAATGCTCGAACTTGACCGCATACCGACCCATACCATCGCGACCCATCCGGGAGAGATCTTGCGCAGCGAGTTCCTGGAGCCACTTGCCATCAGCCAAGCTCAGCTTGCTAAGGATCTTGAGGTTTCTGGCCAGCGAATCAACGATCTCGTGAATGCTCGTCGCGGCATCACCACCGACACGGCCGTATTGCTTTCGGCACGTTTCAAGACCTCGGTGGGCTTCTGGATGAATCTTCAGTACGCCTACGAGATCAGCAAGCGCTGCGTCGAAGATCCTGAGTTCCTGAAGAAGGTTCGCAAAATCAAGACCAGGGCGACGAAGCAAGATCATTCCCTGGCGGCCTGAACCGCCAGGGTGAGCGGCATCAGGACCCGCAGCCGCCCTCGCCGGCGCCGGTGCGGACCTTGCCGCAACCGCAGGCCTTGCCCATGTTGTTGCGCTTCTCCAGGTAGGCCACGGCGGCGTTGCCGTGGAACACCTTCTCCAGGCAGTCATCGATGGCGCCTTCCATCTCGAGCGTAAGTAGGCCGTACTTCTCCAGGGTCTTGCGCGGCGACTCGCCGGCCGCCGCCACTAGAATGGCGCGGCAGTCTTCTAGCTCTTTGCCCAGCTCGTCCCAGCGGCCTTCGCTTCCAGCGCTCGGGCAGAGCCGGTCTTCCACCAGCTCAAACCCCTCGGCCCCGTCGCGCCAGATCTGGACGTGGTCCGCCACGCCCAGGTGCATGTTCACGAGCACCCCCTCCATGGTCGCCACGGCCACGTAGTTGCGCTGGGCGCCGCTCCAGGTGGCGACGTCCTCGCGGATGTGGTCGGGGGCGAACTCCAGGGCGCGATCCTGGCCGAGGAAGCCCACGGCGTCGGCGCGGCAGCGGGAGCAGTGGCTCATCTGCTTGAGGTAGCGACCCGAGCGGGCGCGCACCTCGGCCATTTGCACGTGGGTGAGCTCGGGCAGGTGGGCGAAGGGCGTTCCCTTGGTGGGGATCATGGCCATGCAGTTGTGGACGTCGGCGCCGAGCTCGGCCACGGTACGGGCGATGTCGCCCACGTGGTGATCGTTGACGCCGGGGACCACCACGGTGTTCACCTTGACGATGACGCCGCGGGCCTTCAGGGCCGAGATGCCGGCCAGTTGGCGCGAAAGCAGCAGTTCGGCTCCGGGCAGGCCAAACCAGACTCGGTCTTCGCGCACGCGGGCGTAGATCTGGGCGCCGATCTCGGGATCCACCGCGTTCACCGTGACCGTGACGTGCTTTACGCCCAGGGAGACGAGCTCTTCGACATTTTCTGACGTCAGCCCCAGGCCGTTGGTAGAGAGGCAGGCGAGCATGTCGGGAGCCGCCTCGCGCACCAGCCGCAGCGTCTCGAAGACGGCGTCGGTATTTGCCAACGGGTCGCCGGGGCCGGCGATGCCCACGACAGAAAGTGTCGGGACGGCTTCGAGGACTTTTAGCATGTACTCAACGGCAGGACGAGGCGCCATCACCCGGCTGGTCACGCCCGGGCGGCTCTCGTTGACGCAGTCCTCGATGCGGTTGCAGAACATGCACTGGATGTTGCAGCGCGGGGCCACCGGAAGATGGATGCGCCCGTGGGTCGCCTTAGCTCCAGCATCGAAGCAGGGGTGTAAGGCTGTCCGTTTCTTGGTCTCTTCCATCGGTTCCTCCTGTGTAGGCTGGGCCCGCGTCGGTCAGTGTCGCGTATCCTCGCTTCCCAATTGCGCACAATCCGTGCCACTGTCGCAATGCCTACTTCCGGCACCGGGGGGAGCCAAAGTACCTCGCCAATTGATACCTCGGCGTAACAAATGCCCCGAGAATTACCGATCCGGTACGTTCTTGCGATTCCACTCCGAAGCCTCGAATGAACGCACCGCCGGCGCAGACGGGTTGGAACAGCCTTCGCATGGGTAGCTGCATCAACGAAAGGATGTCCACCATGATCGAAGCCATGCCTGTTTCGCAGACCGATGCCGAGTTCCAAGAAGAGTTGCGCCGTCGCCGCGCCGAGATCCGCGCCCGTCTGGCCCTATTGATGGGAAGTGGCGAGGAAGGCTGCGCGCCCAGCGCTTGCGCCAGTTGCTCCTCGTCCTGCGCCAGCGCCCCGCGCCTCGATCCGCTCGTTTCGGAGAGCTACGAAGCCTGTTGAGAGGCGCCCAGCGGGTTCGGAAACTCCCGGTAGACGAACTCGTTGCCGATTTGCCCCAAGAGCTTCATGCGCAGGAGACATTTGACGGAAGTTGTAGGACCCAGTAGGAACTCGCGGTCGGCGGCCGCCTCGGCACAGCCCTCGGCCTCGAGTTCCGAAAGGATTCCGGCGACCACCTCGGCCACCTCAGCCCACAGCCGCTCGGGGCCAATTTGACTGATTTTGTCGATCTCCAGGATCAGGATCCCGAGGTGGGCGTGCAGCAGCGAGTGGTTCATCACCTTGCGGGCAAGTTCCGGGTCTTCAGGAACATTCCAGGTGCCGGTGGGGATGCTCTCGGGCGGAAAGTGCCTGCAAAAGCGCTCCAGGCAGATGGGAAGATCCTCGGCGTCGCGCAGGATCAGGCGCTCCGGAACGCCGTCGCGAAAGGCCATCACGCTGTTCTGCATGTGCGCCTCGCAGCCAATGCCGTAGACCGAAAGCAACCGCAACACGTCCTCGCAAGCCACCTGCGCGTAGCGGCGCAGAAACGCCAGAACAGCCTCGTTGCCGGCGAGGGATTTTGCGGCCTTGAATCGTTCCAGCATGTCCTGCAAGATGATCTTGTGCCGGTCCCGCGGCGACTCCTCGAGGAGAACCGCCGCCGGCAGCGCCAGGCACCCGGGCGGCACGAGTCCCGCCAAGCGGTCGCGGTAGATCGCTCCGAGCTTCCGGTCATGGAAAATGAAAGCCTCGTCGCGCTGGAAAGCAAAGTGCTGCGAGAGCTTCCCTTCCCGCGAGAGATTCTCGATCAGGTGCGACATGGCCACGGCGTGGCGCACGCTGCGCGGTGAGAGCTGACGCACGGCGCTAGTGATGCAGGCCTGCAGCGGCAGCTTGATCTGGCGCGTGCATTCGCGGGAGGCCACGGTGCGAAACGAGAGCAGCGGGCGTCCGTGAAGACAGAAATTGACATCACGCAATCCCTTGGCCTCGTCAGCGCCTAGGTGGTCGCGCTGCCACGGATGAACCGGGATGAGGTGGACGTTCCGCCAGGCCAAGCCCTTTGCCTGCAGGGCCTTGAGGAAAGCTCCGCCGCAGAGTTCGAGATAGGCCTTGCGCATGAATTCGTCGTAGTCAAGTCCGTCAGCCTGTCCGAAGGCATCCTCCTCCCGCGGCACGGCGATCAGCCGAATCTCAATCGCCTGACCGGCCTCGGGCGAGAGCGTCGCCACTTCCTGTGGGGACATGTCGCTGCGCGACTTGGGGGTCGGGTGGAGCGGGTGTCCGAGGGCGCACCACGCCTCGAAGCGGGCGGCGGCGTAGTCGACGTCAGGGATATCTCCGGCCAAGAATTGTCGATATTCTTCAGAAAATTCATTGCGCCAGCGCTCGCGCAGGCAAAGCCCCAAAAGCAGGTTATCGCAACTGGAAGCGAGATCTCCCAGCAGTAGATCCTCCTCACGCGGCCGAAAGCGCCCCAAAGCCCTGAAGGCGGCCAGGAAGTCCGGCATGGATTCGAGCGGACGAACCGAATTCCCGTCGTCAAAACCAAGTCCGGTGAATTCGAAGCGCCCGAGCGCCGTCTCCCGCGAAATTCCCAAGAGCAGGCTCCGCTTCGGATTCTTGGTACTGGTGAGCCGCACGGTGCGCGTCGGACTTCCGAGCTGACGCGTGACCTGGGTAGCAATCCGTTCCGGTGCCACCGCAGTCACCTGATCGGGGCATTCGCGCAGGAAAGCGCCCCAAAAGCGGCTAAGCGAGGACTGCAATGCGAAGGCTCTCAGCTGGGCCAGCCGTCGCGGCGGGATGTTCTCGAAGAGGGAGCAAATTTCGGCAGGCGACGTGGTGTCCATGGGTGCTTCTTGAGAAAGGCGAATCCCGTTCCAAGATACCAGGCACTCCACCTGCGGACATTGCCGCGATGGGCATTGTTACCGATACGCAACAATCAGCGGCAAAGTTACCTGCCGGTCCACTCTCTCCGGCACCGGCAACTCGCCGCCGCCCTGCGCGTCGCCAAGGCCCCGATGGCCCGCTATGTGCTTTGTCAATAAGACAGAACACGTCGAAAGCTCAGGCATGCAGAGGGAGGGGCCATGAAGATTCGGATGGACTTTGTCACCAACAGCAGTTCGGTCAGCTACATCGTGACCCTGAACCTCGACTTGGCCGAGTTCATCAAGGCCAAGAACGGGGACTTCTCCGACAGCCCCAAGAAGGCCCGCATCTACTCCGTCCTCAAAGAGGATCTGCGCAAGAACGGCGAGAAGACGAGGCTCCTGGACAAAGACGTCTACGTCAAGCGCTACGACTTCTCCAAGAAGCCCGACGCCAAGTACGACCACTCCTTCGAGGGCGGGGTCGAGTCGGTGGACTTTTCCACCTTGGACGAAGAGACCCTCTGGGCCTACATCCGCGGCGAATACCTGGTCAATGGCCGACTCTCGGGCGAGATCAAGGGACTCGGTTCGGTGCAGGTGACCCGCGACAAGAGCGCCACCGCCCAGAAGTACTGCGCCCTCAAGGACTGCGGCAGCTGCGAGAGGAACGGCACTCCCGACTGCTACCAGTTGGCAGGAGACTGACATGGAGACGCTGCGCCGGCACACCGAGGGGTACAACTTCCTGGGAAATCCAAAGACTGGCCTCACGATGCGCTGGGGATCCGCCCTGGAAGACAATCCGCTGCTGGCCCCGTGGCCCGAGCTTGCCGACATCTCCATCAGCAACCGCTGCGGCAAGGGGTGCTCCTTCTGCTACCGCGACAGCCATCCCGACGGCGCCCTGATGAGCCTTGATGCCTACGCCTACACGCTGGACAGCCTCACGAGTCCCGTCTGGGGCCCGGTGTTCCAGGTGGCCTTAGGGGGGGGCGAACCTCTGGAGCATCCCGATTTCTTGGCCATGCTGGACCTCACCCGGGAACGCGGCATCGTTGCCAACTTCACCACCAACGGCCTGCTGCTCGATGATGCCTGGGCCCGCGCCCTGGTCGGGCGGGTCGGTGCCGTGGCCCTCTCGGCAGCCTCGGTGGCCGAGATTCCATCTGACAAAATCCGTCTTTTAAGCCAGACTGGGGTGCGTACCAACCTCCACTTCGTGCTCTCGCGCCGTTCGCTGCCAGATGCCGTTGAGATCCTGGAAGGCCGCCACGAAGGCCTCCTGGAAGGCCTCTCGGCCATCGTGTTCCTGACCCACAAGCCGCGCGGGCGCGGCGGCGTCTCCGACTGCCTGGAGTACGGCTCCCCGGAGCTGGAACAATTTCTGTCCTTGACCAAGGAGAGCCGCAGCCGCACCCCCATTGGCTTTGACGCCTGCTTCGTGCCGCCGGTGCTGCACCACGGCTGCGCCGACCCGCGCACCGTGGACGCCTGCGAATGCGGATTCTTCTCGGTGTACGTGGACGAACACTTGACGGTCAAGCCCTGTTCCTTCGCCCCCGACGACGAGGACTCCCACTCGCTGCTAGAGTGGGACTTCGCCACCATCTGGAACGATCTCTACGAAAGCTACCGAACTCGCCAGTTGAACAATATCTGTCTGCGCGAGTGCGCCGCCCGCGAGCACTGCCGCGGCGTCTGCCCCCACTTCCCGCAACTGGGATTTTGCCACCAACCAAAGGACACGCCATGCAAATGAGCCGCGACCGGGGCCATCGCCAGTACTTCGCCTACGGCGAGAACATGCACCCCGACGTCATCCTTGAGCGCTGCGCCTCCCCCCGCGTGATCGGGACGGCCCGCCTGCCGGCCTTCCGCATGGACTTCTTCGGATATTCCGCCCGCTGGGACGGAGCCACCGAATCGGCCGTGCGCGACCCGCGCGAGGAGATCTGGGGCGTGCTCTACGAGCTCGACTTCGACGACGCCGAGCTCCTGGACGGCTTCCTGGACGTGCGCCTGGACGGCACCGGATCGCACTACCACATGCCGGTGGAATTGACACTTTCTGACGGCACCGTCACCGACGCCCTGATGCACGTGCTCTCGGAGATGGGGCGCTTCCGCCCTCCCAGCTCTCAATACCTGAACCACATCGTGGAGGCAGCCCGCAAGCGCGGCCTTCCCAAGCTCTACATCGAGCGTCTCTATTCCACGCCCTGCTGCCCGGCCACCTACACGGTGCCGCGCGAGGCCGGCATGGGACAAGCCACCTGCGATTGCGGCGGCGACATGCGTCAAGAACTGCGCCTGGAAATGCAGCGTGCCGGCATGGGCATGGCCTGAAGAGCGCAGTGCAAGGCCGCACCCGACTTACCCCTCGCGCAGGCCTTCCAGAATGCGCAGGTAGCTCGCGTAGCGCTCGGGCCGAATCTCTCCCGACTCGGCGGCCGCGCGCACCGTGCAACCGGGTTCGGTCTGGTGGCGGCAGTCGTTGAAGCGGCAGGTGCCAAAAAGCCGTTCAATTTCTGGAAAATAGAGCTGCACCTGATTCGGCTCCAGGCGATGCATGGCAAGCTCCCGGATTCCCGGGGTATCGATCAGGCGCCCCCCCCCGGCAGTGCGGTAGAGCCGCGCCCGGATGGTGGTGTGCCGTCCGCGCCCGTCCTTCTCTCGCACCGCGCCCACGTCCTCGCAGGCCTCGGGCGCTAGCACGTTGAGAAGGCTCGTCTTCCCCACTCCCGAATGTCCCGCCAAAGCCGCGATGCGCCCCGAAAGTCGCTGCCGCAACTCTTCCAGCCCATCGCCCCGCTTGACCGAACCGCACACGACGGAGACCCCCAGGTCGCGGTAGGCCGAGAGGTCAATCTCCTCGCCCGGCTCCAGCAGGTCGCACTTGTTCAGGTAGAGCAGCGGCTCGATGCCGCCAAGCTCGGCGGCGATCAGGAAGCGGTCGACAAAGCGCGGATGGAAGTGCGGATGCGTCGCCGCCGCCACGATCACTAGCACGTCAAGGTTGGCCGCCACCACGATATCCAGGTGGTCGCGGGCATCGGGACCGGGACGCGACAACCGCGTGCGCCGCGGACCAATTCCTGTCAAAAGCCATCCCGAGCCAGGCGCCGGATGCACCGTCGCCGCATCGCCGGTGGCCACCAGCGATTCCCGGGTGAGCCGCAGTCGCGGCGAGTAGCTAGCCTCGACGACGTTCCCGTCGCAAAGCTCCACCGTGGCGGTGCGGCGATTCACCGATATGACAATTCCCGCAATTCCCTCACCAGCCACGTCAGGGAGCTTCTCCACCGCCACCTTGGCGCGTCCTCCCTTATCGCGCCAGCGCGCTCCCGTCTGCAGGTCCTCGCTAGAAAACCCCTCCCGCCACAGCATCTCGGCATCGACCCGGCGACTGCGCGAAAGGCGTCGTCCGGCGCTGCGGAGAGGATCTCCGCCTTCGGGCTTCTCGTCTTCGGGCATCTAGATGCGAGCCGGATGCACCGGATTGAGCCGTCGCTCGCCCCGAATAAACTGCTGAACGAAGGGATTGTCGGTGGCCTTCACCTGGTCGGGCGTGCCTACGAAAATGATGTGCCCCTGGTAGAGCATGGCGATGCGGTCGGCCACCTTGTAGGCCGAGGCCATGTCGTGGGTCACCACCACCGAGGTCACGTGGAACTTGGCCTGGGTGTCCAGGATCAGGTCGTTGATGACATCCGAGGTGATGGGGTCGAGGCCCGTAGTGGGTTCGTCGTAGAGGATGATTTCCGGGTCCAGCGCCAACGTGCGCGCTAGCGACACGCGCTTCTTCATGCCGCCCGAGAGCTCCGAGGGCATCTTGGTGGCAAAGGCCGGATTGAGGTTGATCATCCCGAGGAGCGTCGCCACCTTCTCCTCCACTGAGAGAGCGGGGATGTCGGGGTGGTGCTCCTTCAAGGCGAAGGCGATGTTCTCCCCCACACTCATGGAGTCGAAGAGCGCTCCCATCTGGAAGAGCATTCCCATCTTGCGGCGGATGGTCGAGAAGTCGAAATGGCCAGCCGAAGCTACACTCTCCCCCTCCACCAGCACCTCGCCGGCATCGGGATGGAGCAAGCCGATCATGTGCTTCAGGATCACCGACTTGCCGCCGCCCGAACCGCCGATGATGACCATCGTCTCACCGCGCTGGATCTCAAGGTTTACGCCACGCAGCACGTCCTGGGTGCCGCTGCTATTGCGGAAGCTCTTGCGCAGGTCGCGCAGCTCAATGGCGTAGCTATCGGACTGGATTTTCACTCCTGGCATCCGAAAACTCCTAGGACAACATGAGGAAGGTGATGAGGAAGTCGAACATGAGAATCATCACCGAGGACGACACCACCGACTTCATGGTGGCCTCGCCAACGCCGCGGGCACCGCCGGCCGACTTGAAGCCGTGGTAAAAGCCCAGCACCGAGATGAGCGCCCCGAAGCTTGCGCTCTTGACCACGCACACCCAGAGGATGTAGCTGCGGAAGAAGAGCCGCATGCCCGTGACCATGGTGAAGGAGGTCACTCCGAGAGTCCCCACTGCCACCATCCAACCGCCAAAAAGTGCCAGGAAGCAGGCGATCATGGTGAGTGTGGGCATCATCACCACCCCGGCGAGCACGCGCGGCACCGCCAAATAGCGGATCGGATCAAGCCCCAGCACCCAATAGGCGTCGACCTCCTCCTTTTCCTTCATGGCACCGATCTGGGCCGCGATGGAGGAACCGATGCGCCCGCTCATGACCAGGGCGATAAGCACGGGCCCCAGCTCCAGAAAGACCGTCTGCGTCACCGCCGTGCCCAGGTAGCGCAACGGAACCATGCTCTGGAACTGATATTTGGCAGAAACTGTCGCCACCATGCCGATAAAGAGCGCCGTAATGAAGATGAGCGGAAGCGAGGCCACGCCCAGATCCATCATCTGCCGTACCGCCAGGAGCCTTCCCCGCCGCGTGAACACCGTCGGGAAGAGCCGCACGATCTGGAACGTCAGCACACAGAGCTCGCCGATCGTGGAAAGCACCTGCACGATCACGTGTACCAGCAGCCGCAGCGCTCGGAAGGTCGCCTCGCCGGTGGCCTCGATGACGCTTGTGAAGGAAAGCCCGCGTGCCATCAGAAGTTCCCGTAGCGGTCGTCGAGCTCGGTGAAGCGGAAGCTGCGCGGTTCCCAGTTCAAGGGGATTTCCTTCTGGGGGCCTGCGCGGTTCTTGCGGATGAGCAGTTCCACCATGTTGGAGTCGCCGGTCTCGGCGTTGTCCTTCTCCTCGCGATAGAGGAACATCACCACGTCAGCGTCCTGCTCAATGGACCCCGACTCGCGCAGGTGGTAGAGCTGGGGCTTGGTCTCGCCCTTGGCCGACTCGCGGGAAAGCTGCGAAAGCGCCATCACCGGGCAGTCGAGCTCCTTGGCCAGTTGCTTCAGGCCACGCGAGATCTGGGCGATTTCGTTCTGGCGATTTTCGTTCTTGCTGGCCGTCGGCGCTTGCATCAACTGAAGGTAGTCGATGAAGATCATCCCGATGTGACGTCCCTCGTTCTTGAGCTGAGCGGCGGCGCGCTTGCAGCGGCTGCGCAGCTCCAGAATGTTGAGTCCGGCAGTGTCGTCGATCATGAGAGGGACGCGCCCCGAGTAGAGGTCGTTCACCGCCTCCTGGACGGTGAAGTCCGGCAGTTGTCCGCGGTAAAGCTGCGAGGCATCCAGTCCCGCCGAGATGCACAGGAGGCGCTCGACGATCTCGAACTTGCCCATTTCCATCGAGAAGAAAAGCACCGGGTGCTGAATTTTGTCAGGGTCGCCGCGGCCGGTGGCAGCCGTGAGCGCGAAGTTCAAAGCCAGCGCCGTCTTGCCCACGCCGGGACGGGCGCCCAGGATAAGGAGCGCCTGGTTGCGGAAGCCGCGCAAAGTGTCGTTGAGGGCCGGGATCCCGGTGGGAATACCCAGAAGTCCCCGCTCGCCGTAGGTGCTAATGCGCTCTAGTGCCTTGGGAAGCAGGTCCACCAGGCTTTCCAACTGCAGCGGCCCCTTGCGGGCCTGCACCGCCATGATCTCGCTGGAAGCCCGGTCCATCACCTGCTCAGCGTCGTCGCTCTCCTCGTAGGCGTTTTCCAGAATGCGGTTGGAGGCTCCGATCAGCTGGCGCAAGCAGGACTTTTGCCGGATCAGCTCGCAGTGGGCCTCGATGCCGGCGGTAGCCAGCACTCCCTCGGCGAGGTCCATCAGGAAGGATTCGCCACCAATGGGTTCGAGCTTGTGGTCGCGCCGCAGCTTGTCGGCCACGGTGAGGATATCAGCCTGTTTCTGAGCCAGGTGGAGCGCACGGACGGCGGCGTACACCACGCGGTGGCGCTCGTCGTAGAAGTCGCCCTCTTCGAGCTGCTCGGCCACCACATCCACCACCCGGTAGTCGCGGAAGATGCTTCCCAGCACCGAGCGCTCGGCCTCCTCGCTGTGGGGAAGCCCTCGGAACTCGCTCATGCCGCGCTCCCCGTCAAAGACAGAATTTGTCGCAAATCGGCTTCCACCTCGGGAGCCAGAGCTGCCGTGCGGGAAAGTCGGGCGGGATGGTGAGTGGCCACGGCGGGCAGCCCCTCCAGCTCAAAACGGCGGCCGCGGAAGGCCTTCCAGTCCACGGCGCGTCCCATGGAAAGTTGAAGCGCCTTGTGATCCAGCACCAGCACCGCCTTGGCTCCCGAGAGCCGCAAGATCTGCGTCCAGTAAGGACGGCAGCGAGCCGCCTCGATACGCCCCTGAACCGCCACGTCGGCGGGGTCGCGCGGCGGGCAGCACAGCACCGCGGCTACGGCCGGATCGGGCAGGCCCACGGAACGCGAAAGTTCAAGGAAGGAGGCGGCGTACTTGCCCGACAAAAGTTGTCCGGTGGTCAGATCTTCGGCCCAGCCGTAGAGCGTGAGCACGAGCCACGGGGACGTCTCGGCACCGCCGCTCCACACGCAGCGCGCCCGTTCCTTCAAGCGACAGCGGACGCAGGCCTCTACGTGGGCATCGAGCTCGCCTCGCGCGGCGAACTCGGGCACCGCAGGCGGGCGCAGCACCGGAGCCCGGGTCGGCGCCGGAGCCACAGGAACAGCAGGCGTCGGCGCGGTCTTGGGCGTCGCTCGCGGCGCGACAGGAATTGTCCGTTCCCGCACCGGGGCCGGCCCCGCGGGACGTACAGACCTCGCCGGATGGGCGCTTTGAGCGCTCGGCGCCAAAGGCACCTCGGGCTCAGGCTCGGGTAGGCGCAAGGGCTGATCGAAGATGACGTCGTCGCATCCCAGGTCGCGCTGGGCGCGCAACCAGGCCTTTTGCAGCGCAGGCAGGGAGGCGCTCACGGAAGGCCTTCGAGGCGCTTCCACAAGCGATCGGCAAGTTCCCCCTTGGGGATCCAGTCGGGAGCGCAAGGTTCGCTCGGGCTCCCGATCCATCCCCACACCCGAGAGCGTCCAAAACCGGCGTCATCGCCTTGGTGCAGCGGATCGTTGCACACACAAAGGTCTACGCCCTTCTTGGCAAGTTTCCCGCGTCCGCGTTCCAGATCGCCGGTTTCGAGGGCAAAACCCACCACTTTCTGTCCCGGCTTTCGCGCCGCACACAGTTCGGCTAGGATGTCGGGGTTGGGCACAAGCTCAATCGAGGCAATGCCGCGCGAAGCTGGAATCTTGCCGGCCGCCGCCTGAACTGGCCGAAAATCAGCCACCGCTGCCGCGCACACTACGACGTCCTGCTCGGGCCACAAGCGCAAAGCCGCTTCGTGCATTTCCAGAGCGGTGCGCACGCGCACGACTTGAACGTCATCGGGAGGCTCAATATCGCAGGGCCCGCAGATCACCGTCACCTGATGGCCGCGTAAGTGCGCGGCGCGGGCGATGGCGGCACCGGTGCGGCCGCTGGAATGGTTGGTGATCACGCGCACGGCATCAATGGGCTCTTCGGTGCGTCCCATCGTGAGGAGCACTCGCAAGGGCGCTTCCGTCTTGGGGGAAAGCGCCTCCTCGATGGCCGTGGCGATTCGTTCAGGATCAGGCAGGCGACCAGAGCCGACTTCTCCGCAGGCCAGAAACCCGGCTTCCGGTGAAATGACGATGGCGCCATCCTCGGCCAAACGAGCCAGATTGCGCCGCGTGGCAGGCGCCTCCAGCATGCGGGTGTTCATGGCCGGACAGACAAGCTTGGGGCATTGGCAAGAAAGCCAAGCAAGGCTCACCGAATCTTCGGCAAGCCCACTCGCTAAACGCGCAGCAGTGTTGGCCGTCAGCGGGGCGATTACGAAGAGTTCCGCCCACTGCGCCCAATCGATGTGATGGGTATGAGCGGCTCCGCCCATATCCCAAGCGCTGGTCTCCACCATGTGCCCGGTCAGGGTCGCAAGCGCGTCCCCAGAAACCAAGCGCAGCGCCTTTTCGGTGGCGATGCAGCGCACTTCGGCCCCTCGCCTTTGCAGGCAACGGACCAGTTCGGGAATCTTATAGGCGGCAATGCCGCCTGTGATCCCGACGAGGATGCGGCGCCCTTCCAGGGTCATGCCGTCCCCACCTTTCTCACTCCTCGACGACCTGGATCTTCTTATCGCGCAAGCGTTCCATAGCCACGGTAGTAGCCTTCTCGCCCTTGAGATCGTAAAAGCCGAGGCGTGCCTGCTCGTTGATGAAACGCGCTTCCTGGGCTGCCATCAAGACCGCCTGGAACGGGGAAAGCCCACGCGCATACATTTCGTCCGGATCGTACTGGAGGTTGACCATGACTAAAATTCCCTCAGAAGTTGGAGAAAATCAATGTAGCAATGATGCCGGCCCCTATAATGGGAGCCGGCAAAAAACGGTCAACCTTCGGGAGCGGCTGCCGGCTCGACGGCGGGCTCGGCCACCGCTGCCGGAGCGGGAGTCGAGGGATTCGCAGCCTTGGCCAGCTTCTTCTGCTTGGTCTTGGAGAGGGGCTTTGCTTCTTCTTCGGCAGCCGGAACCTCGGCGCGGGTCTTGCGCTTGGCGCCCACAATCTCGGTGTAGCGGCTCTTGAAGCGGTCGATACGGCCAGCCGAATCGTGCAGGACCTGCTTGCCGGTGTAATAAGGGTGACTCGCAGAGGAAACTTCCACCATGATCAGCGGATACTCAACGCCGTCGACAGTGATCTTGTCCTTGCTCGAGCGGGTCGACCGGGTGACCAGTTGAAAATCGGACGAAATGTCCTTGATCACAACTTCCCGGTAATTGGGATGGATGCCTTCCTTCACGTCTGACTCCTTAGGTATCCTGCCTTGGGTCGGCGGAGGCGCCGACCGTCCGTGGATGGGTTAAGGCCCACATTGGGCAAAAGCGGCAATCTAGATTTCCTCTACTCTTCTGGCAAGCGAGTCCTTGCCCATTCCCGAAAATCCGGGACTCTCGACTCTCCAGGGACTATATTGACGCGATGCGTTTACCCTCACGCTCCACGGCCTATTTTTCCTTCGCCGCCTTTCTGGTCTTCGCCGCTTTCAGCGCCGGACTTGCCAGGGAATCGTCGTCGGGCTCTTTCTACAAAAACTTCGAGCAGCTTTACCGCGTGCTCGCACGCCTCAATGAGGCCTACGTGGAGGAGATTCCGTCCGATCAGATGATCGATGCAGCAGTCAAGGGTGTCACCGACATCCTTGATCCCCACACAGCCTACTTCGACGCCCGCGAGACGGAAGAACTCAAGGTCCACACCGAAGGCGAGTTCGGAGGCCTCGGCATCACCATCGGCGTGCGCGAGAACGTCCTCACAGTGATCAGTCCGCTGGTCAACACTCCCGCCTACCGCATGGGCATCCAAGCTGGCGACCGCATCCTCGAGATCGACGGCAAGCCCACCAAGGGGCTCACGGTGGACTCCGCAGTCGGCAAGTTGCGCGGCAAGGCCGGAACCGACGTAACCATTAAAGTTTGGCGCGAAGGCTTTTCCGAGCCGCTCCCGTTCAAGATCACCCGCGAGATCATCAAGATCGAATCGGTCCCCTACTACGGCATGCTTCCAGGCAACGTCGGCTTCATCAAGCTGGTGCAGTTCTCCCGCACCACTGGTGACGACATCGAAAAGGCCGTGGTTGAGCTCAAGAAGCAAGGCATGAAAGGCTTGATCCTCGATCTGCGCTTCAATCCCGGTGGCCTTCTCAATCAGGCCGTCGACGTCTCCGAACTGTTCCTGCCCAAGGGGAATGTAGTGGTGAGCACCAAGGGCCGGCTCTCGGGACAGAATTCTGATCTGACCAGCTCGCGCGCCCCGCTGGTCGATCCAAACCTCCCGCTGGTGGTGCTGGTCAATGGCGGCTCCGCCTCGGCTGCTGAGATCGTCTCCGGCGCCATCCAGGACTGGGATCGCGGCGTCATCCTGGGCACCCAGACCTTCGGCAAGGGCTCGGTTCAGACCATCTTCCCCATTGGCGACGATGGCACCCATATCCTGAAGTTGACCACGGCCTTCTACTACACCCCTAGTGGCCGTTGCATCAACAAGAAGGAAAATTCGATCCGCTTCAAGAATCTCGACACCGCCAAGGCTGACACCGCCAAGAAGCCCGAGTTCGATGATGACCTAGGCGTGGAACTGGGCGAAAAAGCCGACACATCCTTCGACACCACGGGCCACAAATCCTTCCTGACCAAGGTGCTAAACCGCAAGGTGTGGGATGCCGGCGGCATTCTGCCCGACCTGCGCGTGGCCGGTCGCACCCTGAACCCCTACCAGCAGGAGTTGGAGCGCAAGGCAGTCTTCTTCCGCTGGGCCGTGAAGGAGCGTCCGCTGCTCTCCAAGACCCACAAGATCGACACCTCCTTCCAGGTGAGCGATGCCCTGGTCGAGAATTTCCATGCCTTCCTCTCCACCGATTCGATCAAGTTCCGCTTTGAATCGCCCGCCGTGCGCATGCTCAAGGAGATCCGCAAGACCCTGGACCGCGAGCAGAAGGGTGCCGATTCTCTGCCCCCGGCACTGCGCCGCAACGTGACGGCCAAGATCGATGAGCTCGACTCGGCCCTGGCGCGCGCCGGAGACCTGGAATTTGAGCGCAACCGCGAGTACATCCGCGAAGGCCTGATGCGCGAACTGCTCCTGGCCGGCGGCGGCATCAAGCCGGCCACCAGCTACCAGCTGCGCTTCGACCCGCAAGTAAAGGCCGCCCTGGACCTGCTTGCCCACCCAGCCCGCTACCGTGCCATCCTGAGCGCCCCGAAGGGCAAGTAGGAACGCATGGGGCTTTTTGACAGGATTCGTCAAGGCCTCGCGAAGACGCGCGACGAGCTAGCCCGGGGCATCAAAGGAAGCCTCGGGGTCGGCAAGATCGACGAGGCGCTCCTGGAAAACCTGGAGGAGCGCTTAATTCGCGCCGATGTGGGCCTGGAAACCTCGGCCGAGCTGGTGCGGCGTCTGCGCGAGAAGGCCTGGGGACGCAGCTATTCCGACACCGCAGAACTGCTTTCCTGGCTTGGGGAATGCGTTCGCGAATGGCTGGGCGAGACGCCAGCTTTCAGCTTTAAGCCAGGCCTGCAAGTCGTGGTCGTGGTTGGCGTCAATGGCGCCGGCAAGACCACCACCATCGGCAAGCTCGCCAAACGCTTCCAATCCGAGGGCCGTCAGGTGCTGGTGGGAGCATGCGACACCTTCCGTGCCGCCGCTGTGGATCAGTTGGAAGAATGGTGCCGTCGCGCCGAAGTTCCTTGCATCCGTCAAGCGCAAGGCGCCGACCCGGCCGCCGTGGCCTTCGATGCCGTGGCTGCCGCCAAGAGTCGCGGCAAGGACTTGGTGCTGCTCGATACCGCCGGACGCCTGCAAAACAAGGCCGACCTCATGAAGGAGCTTGATAAGCTCTTGCGCGTGGTGGGACGGCATGGCGAAGGACTCCCGCAGCACATCTGGCTGGTTCTGGACGGCAACACCGGCCAAAACGCCGTAAGCCAGGCCAAGCTCTTCGGAGAAACGACCCCACTTACGGGGCTTGTGATCACTAAAATCGACGGCACAGCACGTGGTGGAGCGCTTCTCGCGATGCGCCAGGTCACCCAGGCGCCAGCGCTTTTTTTGGGTATGGGCGAAGGTGTCGACGACCTCCTTCCCTTCGACGCCACAGCGTTTGCTGCAGGCCTTTTCGGTCCATGAATCGCTTCGCACACTTGTGTCTCCTGGTTACCACCTGCCTGGGGCTTGCCGCCTGCCAGACACCGTGGACAAAGCCTGCCGCGCTATCGCCCCGATTGCAGCGTTTTGCTAGGTTATTCGTGACATCAAGAATCGCCACCGAGACCTACGCGGATGATCCCGCCAAGGCTCGGGAAATCCGAAAGGCATTGCTAAACAGGGAGGGAATGACCCTCGGAGACGTGCGATCCTGCATCGCCGAGCTCCAATCCAAGCCGGACCTGTGGCAGCCTTTCTGGAAATCCGTACGGGAATACACCCAATCGCAAGGAGGAACAAATGGCCGGGAATCTCGTCGAACTGACCGACACCAATTTTGAGGCCGAGGTGCTCAATTCTGACCTGCCGGTCCTGGTGGATTTCTGGGCTCCTTGGTGCGGTCCCTGCCGCATGGTCGGCCCTTCGGTGGAAGCTCTCGCTGGCGAATGGGATGGCAAGGTGAAGGTGGGCAAGCTCAATGTCGACGAAAGCGGCCTCACGGCCGGCAAGTACGGCGTTCGCAGCATTCCCACCCTGATGGTCTTCAAGGCCGGGGAAGTCGCCGCCACGGTAGTCGGAGCCCTTCCCAAGGACAAGATTGCCGAACAGGTCCTGCGGGTCCTGTGATGCGCCTGGCGAGCATCTTCCTTCTCGGTTTGGCCATGAGCGTGGCCATGCCTGCGGTGGCAGAAAATGGCCCCACTCAAGCCCCCACCACGCTGCGCTGGAAGAAGCTCGACGACGCCATGGACGAATCGGTCCGGACGCGCAAGCCGGTTTTCCTGATGATCGGCGCCAAGTGGTGCGGCTACTGCCACAAGATGGACGCCGTTACCTTTCGCGACCCTCAGATTTCTCGCTTGCTGGCAACTCGCTTCAGCAACGCCAAAATGGATGGTGAAGGCGAGACGATGCTGCGGTGGCCGCCCAAGAAGGCTGTCAGCGAAGCAGAAATCGCCTATGGAATGGGGATCCGCGGCTTTCCCACCCTAGTCTTCTTCCGCCATGATCGCCGCGAGTTGGCGCGCATCTCCAGCTACCTGGATCCGACCCAGATGAAGGTCCTTCTGGATGCTATCCTGGCCTATGACGCCTCGGGCGCTTTGGACAAGGGCATCGACTTTGAGCGGTGGTTCCAAGCCCACCAGGGGCAATAGTTTTCCGGCACTTTTCTCACCCCGTGACATTTCGCAGCGACTTTAGCCTTGAAGCAATATTCTACAGGCATGAAGCCGTTACGCCTTTTTCTGAGCGCGGGATTGTTTGCAGGCTCCCTTTCATTTGCTTCCAGCTCCTATACCTGGGACAACGTTCGCTTCGAAGGCGGCGGATTTGTCTGCGCGGTCATCCCCAGCCGAACCCAGCCAGACCTCATCTACGCCCGCACCGACGTCGGCGGCGTTTATCGGTGGAACACGACGGACGGCAAGTGGATTCCTCTCACCGACTGGATCTCCCAGAACGACGTAGGACTCTACGGAGCCGAGGCGCTGGCGCTCGACCCGAACGACCCCAAGCGTCTCTACGTGCTTGCCGGAACCCGCTACTTCAGCAACGGCAAGACGGCCATCCTCCGCTCCTTCGATTACGGCGCCACCTTTGACACGGTGGTCGTGACCTCTCACTTCAAGGCGCACGGAAACGGCATGGGACGGCAGACCGGCGAAAAGCTTGCCGTTGATCCCAACAACAGCTCCATTCTCTTCTGCGGAAGCCGCCTTGCCGGTCTTTGGAAAAGCTCCGATACCGGCCGAACCTGGGCCCAGGCATCGAAGCTCGGTGCGGCCAGCGACACGGGAAGTTCCAACCTCGACAACATCAACGGCGTGAGCTTCGTGCTCTTCGACTCGGCAAGCGGCCTCACAAGCGAGGGAGGCACCAAGACGCTCTATCTCGGCGTGTCGTCCATGTCGAGCAGCGCGAACCTTTTCGTGAGTCAGGACGGCGGCTCGACCTTCACACCGATCTCCGGCGGCCCGGCACTCATGCCCATGCGCGCCACCCTTGATCATGGAAATCTCTATCTCACCTACTCGAACGGCCCGGGACCGTACAGCATCACGAACGGAGCGATCTACAAGTACGCGATCGCAAGCGGCACTTGGACCAACATCACGCCCAAAGACACCGCTACCGGAAGCTATTTCGGATCCGGCGGCAACAGCTACTCCCATGGCTTTGGTGGCCTCGACGTCGACCCAGCCGACCCGAACCACCTCGTGGCCTCCAGCCTCAACTACTACGGCAACCAGTGGCGCTGGTCGAACGGAAACGACGCCTGGGGCGACAAGATCTTCATCTCGACCGACGGCGGCGCAAGCTGGAGCTACAGCGTCAACACCACAAATACCGGCACGAATAGCACCATCAGCGCCAACGGCAACGCCTGGATTCCCGGAAATGCCGTGCACTGGGCCGGATGCGTACGCTTCGACAATACCGACAACAAGAAAGTCTGGGTGACCTCCGGCAACGGCATTTTCCGTACCGACGACATCACGGCCTCCACCCCGGTCTGGGCGTTTCAGTCCCGAGGACTCGAGGAAACGGTTCCCCTCGACATCGTCAGCATTCCCGGAGGGCCGCTTGTGAGCGCCATCGGCGACTATGACGGAGCCGTCTATTCGAACGTGACAAAGTCTTTCCCACGCCATACCCCAACCGTTGGCAGCACCAATTCTCTCGGCTACGCTCCGCTGACGGGTGATCTTCTTCGCACCGGGGTAGTCACCGTATACGGAACCTACTCCAGCACCGACTACAACAAGATGTTCTGGTCGCGCGACACGGGAAAGAGCTGGAAGGAAACGGACAGTTCCAAGGTATCTGGACCCAAGGGACTCGTGGCGCTTTCTGCCGACGGACGCGTGTTCCTCCATCGTCCAGAAAACGGCTCCACCACTTACTACTCCACGGATAGCGGGGCATCTTGGTCCAGCGTGAAGGGGCTTTCCAGCAATTCGGGGAACATCGTCCCCGATCCCGTCAATCCCGCGAAGCTCTACACCATGACAGACAACGCGCAGGGCATCATCTGCGCAAGCAGCGACACCGGCAAGTCCTTCACGAAGGTCGGATCGCTGGTCGACAACGGCAAGGGCCTCTACGCCATGAGCTCCCAGATCCTCCGGGCAGCACCTGGCCGCGAAGGCGACCTGTGGGCCCCGCTCGACCAGGCGGCAAGCTGGGTCGCTGGCGGCTACAGCCAGAACGGCCTCGCTCACTCGACCGACGGCGGCGTCACCTGGACCCGCATCTCGGGGCTTTCTACCTGCATATCGATCGGCTTGGGCAAGGCGGCTCCGGGAGCCAGCTACTTCGCCCTCTACATATGGGGCGCACCGACAGCCTCCTCCCCCATCGGCATCTACCGCTCAGACGACATGGGAATAACGTGGGTGCGCGCCAACGACGACGCCCACCAGTTCGGAGGGCCGGGCAACGGCAACTTCGTGACAGGGGACTTTAACATCTACGGACGCGTCTACATGAGCACCGTCGGACGCGGCCTCGTCTACGGCGAGCCGACTGGCACCTCGGTCGGAATCAACCACTCCGTCGTGAATGCCGTTTCCGCTCAACTGTCGGCATCCTCCTCCCATATTTGGGTCCACGCCTCGGACGCAACCTCCCTGCAATTGGAACTGCGCGACGCTTCCGGCCGCTTGGTCTTGGCGGTCCCCACCAAGAACGGCGCCAGCGTGTCACTTTCTGGCCTCGGTCGCGGCATGCTGTTTGCCCGCCTCACAAGCCAAGGCAAGACCTTGGCTATCCGCACCATCGCACGTCCCTAAGTGAGCCATGGGTTGTTTTCTTGCAACGCAACCCATTAGAAACACCGTTTCCTTAGGAGCTTTCTAGATTCGCTGCCCTCTTCGCCGCCGATCTGGCGTCGCGAAGAAAAGGGCGTGCGAGGTGCACGACCCGGCATTCATCTCCCAGAGGCGCGGAGAGTGGTCATGCGAAAATGGAAGATCGAGGATTCTCGGGAACTCTACAATGTCGGCGGATGGGGCATCCGTTACTTCGACATCAATGACAAGGGGCACGCCATCGTGCGTCCTCTCAAGGACAACGGTCCCGAGATTGATCTGGCCGAAGTCATGTGCGATCTGGAACTGCGCGACTTGGCCACTCCGGTGCTCTTGCGCTTTCCCGACATCCTCGACCACCGCATCGAGCAGATCAGCCAGTGCTTCACCAAGGCGGCCGAGGAATACGGCTACAAAGGGCAGCACTACAACGTCTACCCCATTAAGGTGAACCAGCAGCGGCCAGTGCTCGAAGAGATCGTCCGGCACGGCAAGAAGTTCAACATCGGCCTGGAGGCTGGCTCCAAACCCGAGCTCCATGCGGTACTGGCCATCCAAGACAATCCCAACTCGCTGATCGTCTGCAACGGCTACAAGGACGAGGACTTCATCGAGCTCGCCCTCTTGGCCCAGAAGATGGGCAAGAAGATCTTCCTGGTGGTAGAAAAGTTGAATGAGCTGGCCCTCATCGCCAAGCTCTCTCGCAGCCTCAATGTGCGTCCCAACATCGGGCTGCGCATCAAGCTTTCCAGCTCGGGAAGCGGCAAGTGGGAGGAGTCGGGCGGCGTCCAGAGCAAGTTCGGCTTGAACCCTTCCGACCTTATCGAGGCCATCGAGTACGCCCGCCGCGAAGGCTTGTTGGATTGCGTCAAGCTCATCCATTTCCACCTGGGAAGCCAGATCACCAACATCCGCAAGATCAAAGGGGGCCTTCGCGAAGTGGCGCAGTTCTACTGCCAACTGCGCAAGATGGACGTCCCCATCGAATTTGTGGACGTGGGCGGAGGCCTGGGGGTGGACTACGACGGTTCGCGCTCCATCTCCGCAAGTTCGGTGAACTATTCCATGCAGGAATACGCCAACGACGTGCTCTACACCATCGTCGAGGCCACCGACAAGCAGGGGCTCCCCCACCCCAATGTCATCGCCGAATCGGGACGTGCCCTCACGGCTCACCATTCCGTGCTGGTCTTCAACGTGCTGGAGACGGCCGGCCAAGCCTATTGGGATGAAGACCTCCACACCGTCCTTCCAGAAGACCCAGAGCTCTTGAAGGACCTTTTCCAGATCCTCAAGGGGATCGGCAACTCGAACCTCCTGGAAAGCTGGCACGACGCGCTCCAGATGCACGAGGATGTGCTGGACCAGTTCAGCCTAGGGCTGGTGGACCTTCCCACCCGCGCCAAGGCCGAGCGCCTGTTCTGGAGCATCGCCCAGAAGACGGCCCGCGTGGCCGACCAGATGAAGCATCCCCCCTATGAACTGGCAAGCCTCGAGAAGCTCTTAGCTGACAAGTACTTCTGCAACTTCAGCCTTTTCCAGTCGCTGCCCGACTCCTGGGCCATCGACCAGGTCTTCCCCATCATGCCGATCCAACGGCTAGACGAGGAACCCACGGTCCACGCCACCCTCCAGGACATCACCTGCGATTCGGACGGCAAGATCGACTTCTTTGTGCATGGCAACGAGATCGGCCGCGACCTGCCTCTGCACCAGATCAAACCCGAGGAGAAGTACTACATCGGCGTCTACCTGGTAGGGGCCTATCAGGAGATTCTTGGGGATCTGCACAACCTCTTTGGAGACACCAACGCAGTTCACATCGTGAGCGATGGCGACAAGTGGCGCATCGAGCAGATCATCGACGGGGAGTCGGTCGCAGACGTGCTGGAGTACGTCCAGTTCGACGACAAGAAGCTGGTGCGCGACATGGAAACCTGGGTGACAAGCTCTGTCAAGGACGGCAGAATCTCGCTTCAGGAGGGCAAGGAGTTCCTCAACATCTACCGTTCCGGCCTCTACGGCTACACCTACCTAGAAGAATGAGCGGAGAGCTTAGAGAAATCTTTGCAACTCCTTTGGCGAAGGGCACTTGGAATGGTTATGCTTGAGCCATGCCGGAGTTCCTGAAAGTCCTCCTAGCCCGCCTTGCGCAGGGCTGGAATCGCCTCACTAGTGGCCAGAAGTTCGTCCTTGGCGCCTCGGCGACGTTGGCGCTAGTCGGATCCATTCTTCTCGTCTCCTGGCCTTCAAAGACGCCAGCCGGCGCTTCGTCGGATTCCTCCAAGTGGGCCATCCTGTTCCGCAACGTGGATCCCGCCGAGGGCAACACCATCGTGCAGGGGCTCAAGACCGCCAAGATCCCCTACAAGCTGGAAAGCGAAGGCCGCGACATCTACGTGCCACGCGACAAGGTCTACGAGCAGCGCATGACCTTTGCAGCCCAAGGTTTGCCACGCTCCGGAGGCGTAGGCTACGAGATCTTCGACAAGACAAACCTTGGCGTGACAGATTTTGTCCAAAACATCAACTATCGCCGCGCCCTGGAGGGCGAGATCGCCCGTACCATCGGCTCCCTCACCGAAGTGGAAAACGCCCGCGTCCACTTGAATCTTCCCAAGCCCACGCTCTTCTCTGACAAAGAGATGCCGCCCACGGCCTCGGTGGTGATCAAACTGAAGCCCGCCGCAGAGCTCGACCGCAAGACGGTGAAGGGCGTGGCACAGCTCGTCGCATCGTCTGTGGAAGGGCTCAAAGCCTCGGCGGTGACCATCCTCGACCAGGATGGCAAAGTGCTCAACCGCGGTGGCGACAATCCCGCCGCCGAGATCTCCGACGCCAACAACGAGGTCCGCACCCAGGTGGAAGGCTACCTGCGGCAGAAGGTCGAGGACATGCTCGACGGCGTGGTGGGCCCCGGCTCGCACCGCGTTCAGGTGGAGGTGGAGATGGACTTCGACCAGGTCGAGAAGACCATCGAGTCCTACAACCCCGAATCCAAGGTGGCCCGTTCCGAGCAGAGCGAGGAGGAGACCAAGACCAACAGTCCGGCCGACGGCAACGTCACGCGCGAGTCGCGCACCTCCAACTTCGAGATCGACAAGACCGTGATGAAGCAGATCTCAGCTCCCGGCTCCAGCCGCAAGCGCGTCTCGGTCTCGGTGGCCGTGGACGGCCACCTGGAAAAATCCCCCAAGGGAGACTCTGCGGTGTGGAAGCCGCGCTCGGCCGAGGAGATGGGTCAATTGACGGAACTTGTCAAAAGTGCCGTGGGAGCCACTCCCGGGACCGACAACATCTACGTCACCAACGTGCGCTTTGACAATCCCGCGGTCGAGGCCCAGATGGAGGAGCTCAACAAGAAGAAAGAGGTTCCCTGGAAGGACTTCGCGCGCTACGGCGTGGCCGCCCTGGCTCTGCTAGCGGCGCTTCTGTTCTTGCGCGGCCTCTTGAAGCTCGCGTCCGAAGCGGCCAATCCGCCACCGCCGGAATACGCCAACGTCCGAATAGAATACCCTCCTGAAGACGTTGCGGAAGAGGGCTCCGCGCAGCAACCCATGAAGGTCAACGAGATGCTCGCGCGCGTCGAAGCCGCCACCAAACAGGACCCCATGAGCTTCGCACGCCTGCTGCGCAATTGGCTAGTGGACGACGGAAGCAAGGAAAAGAAGAAGTAGCCCTATGGCCAAGAGCTTCTACCAAGACGCCGACGATCCCAAAAAGGGAGGCGCGTTCGACATTCCCGGACCGAAGAAGGCCGCCATCGTGATGGTGGCCCTTGGATCGCAAGGGTCTGCAGACCTGATGAAGGACTTTTCAGAGCAAGAAGTCGAGCAGCTCACCAAGGAAATCGCTCGCTTGGATGGCGTCACCAACGAGATGCGCGACGCCGTACTCAAAGAGTTCCACACTCTGGGACTAGCGCAGCAGTACGTCTCACAAGGCGGCATCGACTACGCACGCGAGCTCCTGGAAAAGACCTACGGTCCCATCCGCGCCGCCGAGATCCTGGCCAAGATCACCAAGGCCATCCGCACCACCGGTTTCCATCTTCTGACAGAAATTGACGCCAGCCAGCTGGTGAACTTCATTCAGAAGGAGCACCCGCAGACCATCGCGCTGATCCTCGCCCACATGGACAAGCAGATGGCGGCCAAGCTCCTGGGAGCTCTTCCCCAGGACCTTCAGTTCGACGTGGCCCAGCGCATCGCCACCATGGAATCCATCACTCCCGACGTGCTGGAGCAAATCGAGCAGGTTCTCACCACCGAGATGAAAGACTTGGTCGGCGGCGACACCTCCGAGATCGGCGGCGTCAAGAGCCTGGCAGAGCTTCTCAACCTGGCCGACCGCGCCACCGAGAAGAACGTCATGGGAAATCTCGAACGCGACAATCCAGAGCTGGCCACCGAGATCAAGAACCTCATGTTCACCTTCGACGACATCCTGCTCCTGGACGACCGCGGCATGCAGCGCCTGCTCAAGGAAGTGGATTCCAAGATTCTGTCCTTGGCCCTCAAGAACGCCACCCAGGACGCCCGCGACAAATTCCTGCGCAACATGTCGCAGCGCGCCGGCGAGATGATCGCGGAAGAGATCCAGTACATGGGTCCGGTAAAGCTTCGCGACATCGAAGAGGCTCAGCAGAAGCTCGTGGATTCCGTCCGTCGTCTGGAAGAGGCCGGCGAAGTGGTTCTTTCTGGCCGCGGCGGTAGCGACGAGATTGTGGTATGATCCCCTCCGATCGGCCACTCGGACTCACAGGAATCATCCGCGGAGAGGCCATCAAAGCCGCTCCTCTGGTCGATTTCGGCGTGCCGACCACAGACATCGTCCAGCGCAAGGCCGATTCTGCCGAAGAAAAGTTGCAGCGCGCCCAGGATCGCATCGCGGAACTGGAAGAAGAAGCGCAGCGCAAGGACGTACAGCACCAAGGCGCTCTTGCCCAAGCGCGTGAGGAAGCCTACCAGCAAGGCCTTAAAGACGGCACCGCTGCGGGAGAGGCTTCCGGAAAAGCTATCGCCCAAGCCGCCATGGAAATGCGCCTACGGGAAACCGAAGCTTCCCTGAACCACCGCATCAGCGCTGTAGAATGTGCCTTAGAGGCCCTCTTCCTGGACTGGGAAGGTCGCATTTTGGAACTTGCCATGGCTATCTCCCGACGCATTGTGGGTGAAGTCTGCGAAGAACCGGGAGCTGCCGCCGCCCATGTTGCTCGCGCCGCCTTAAAGAAGCTCGGCGCCGAGACTCGCGTCGTGGTCCGCGTACACTCTGAAGACTTCACTGCTTTGGAACGTGAAAAGGGGCTTTGGAGCCGCAACAACCGACGCATTGAACTGGTGGAAGACGACACCATCGAGCGCGGCGGCGTACTTGTCGAGACAGAAGCCGGCTCCATCGATGCCCGCATTCCCCGCATGACCGCCAAGGTGGAAAAGGCGCTAGCGGATGCCGTAGCGGAGGAGAGCGCCCGCCTTGGCCGCTGATTCGACGCGCTGGACCTCTCGCATTGCGGCCTGCGACCCCATTGAAGCCCGCGGTCGCGTCACCAAAGTGGTCGGACTGCTCTTGGAAAGCGGCGGGCCGGCAGCCAGCATCGGAGAATTGTGCGCCATTTCCTTTGGCGATGTGCTGATCGGTTATGCCGAAGTGGTGGGCTTTCGCGAAAGCACCACCCTACTCATGCCACTGGGCGAGATGGAAGGCATTCGCCCCGGCTTTGACGTGACGGCAACTGGACACCCATTGCAAGTGCCTTCCGGCATGGGACTAGTCGGGCGCGTCCTCGACGGCCTAGGGCGTCCTCTGGACGCCAAGGGAGCCATTCCTTCCAGCCTGCCGCGCCGCCCTGTCACCGGAAGCGCGCCCAACCCCATGACCCGTTCGCGTATCCACTCCCCCATGGGAACCGGCGTCCGCGCCGTAGACGGCTTTCTCACCCTCGGACGCGGCCAGCGACTCGGTATCTTTGCCGGTTCCGGCGTCGGCAAGTCGGTGCTTCTGGGCATGTTTGCCAAGAATTGTCAAGCCGAAGTCAACGTGATCTGCCTGATCGGCGAGCGTGGACGCGAAGTGCGAGAATTTTTAGAGCGCGACCTGGGCACCGAAGGCATGAAGCGCTCAGTGGTGGTTTGTGCCACCTCAGATCAGCCAGCCATCGTGCGCGTAAAGGCCGCCTTTGCCGCCACAGCCATCGCCGAGGGCTTTCGCGACGAAGGCCGAGACGTCCTCTTGATGATGGACTCATCGACTCGCCTAGCCATGGCACAGCGGGAAATCGGACTTGCCATCGGCGAACCTCCAGCCACTCGCGGCTACACTCCGTCGGTCTTTTCTCTGCTGCCGCGCATCTTTGAGCGGGCCGGCACCTCGGACAAGGGCTCCATCACGGCGCTCTACACAGTCCTTGTCGATGGCGACGACCACGAAGAACCGGTCGCCGATGCCATCCGTTCCATCTTGGACGGCCACATCGTCCTGTCGCGTGACATTGCTAGCAAAGGCCATTTTCCCGCCATCGACATCCTGCGCTCCATTAGCCGCTGCATGCCCGACGTGATTTCACGCGAGCATCAATTGGCCGCACGCGAATTAATCTCCTTAATGTCGTTGTATCGTGAAAACGAAGACCTGATCACTTTAGGTGCCTATCAGAAAGGCACCAATCCACGCCTCGACCTAGCCATACGGCTACGCGACGCTCTGGATATCTACTTGAAACAGGATCGCGACGAATCCTCCAGCTTTGAACAAGCCGCCTCTGCACTAGCCATGCTCGCTGCACAGGCCCAAGGTGGCCGCTGATGGCCCTCTTTCGCTTTCGCCTGGAAACAGCCCTGAAGCTGCGACGCCATGCCGAGGAAGAATCCAAAAAGCTGTTGGCACAGCGCATTCGTGCTTTGGAATCCAAGCAACAAGAAATGCTCTCCTTGCGCCAGCAGCTAACGGATGCCGTTCAGGAACGACGCCAACTCTTGGAGCAGCGGGAATTTCGTTCTGAGCTCATGGTGTATGGCTTAGGTTGGATGGAAGGCCTGAAGGAGCAGATGCAGACCTGCCAA